>Ga0180218_1000012_pt1 | contig 658782 bp, 598 predicted proteins | sample eDN3rd37CKraftBY_FD_151334 | JGI IMG/M metagenome (GOLD analysis project Ga0180218, IMG submission 151334) | Enriched backyard soil microbial communities from Emeryville, California, USA - eDNA 3rd pass 37_C Kraft BY (version 2) (version 2) | ecosystem: Environmental > Terrestrial > Soil >... | reverse complement strand
CAGCGTCGCGCCGACGCGGTTGCGGCCGAGCTGGTCCGTCTGGGCGTCGCCCGCTCGGCGATCACGGTGCAGGCCTTCGGCGAGAGCCGTCCGCTGGTGCCGACCGCCGACGGTGTGCGCGAGCCGCAGAACCGCCGCGTCGAGATCGTGCTGCGCTAAGCCGCACGCCTTCCCGACGGGAAAATGCGAAGGGGCGCCGAAAGGCGCCCCTTTTGCGTTTCGCTGCCGTTCCGCGACGCGCGTGCGGGCAGGCTGGCTCACGTCTTTCTCAGGCGATGATATCAGGCAACAGTCGGCTCTCCAGCCAGGCGATCTCGTCCTTCAGCTTCAGTTTGCGCTTCTTCAGCCGTTGCAGCTGAAGCTGGTCCAGCAGGGAGCCTTCCATGTGCGCGATCACGGTATCCAGATCGCGATGTTCACTGCGAAGCTCGTGCAGGCGGCGGAGCAGGCTGTCTCGGTCGGCCAGGATGGGCCTCATTGGTTGATCGGTTTGAGTCGCATCTGAGGGTGGAAGCGCCATATCATGTCGTGGCGTGGCCGCACAGCATGCTCTGATCTTCCGGCCCGCTCCGGTTGTATCCGGGGAAGGTGCCTGAAGGGCTCGGCATGCCTGGCCCGCCCTGCGGGAGGAGGTTGCCTTAAAAGAGGGCGCTCCATCCCCGCGGGAGTTCAACCTACTGGAGGATAGCGCGTCGATGATGCAACAGACCCGCCTGCGCAGCCTACAGGAACGCCATGCCACGCTGGAGCGGCAGATCGCCGCCGAGGGCACCCGCCCGCAACCAGATCCCGGCGCACTCAGCCGCCTTAAAAGAGCCAAGTTGCGGCTGAAGGATGAAATGCAGAGGCTGCGCCTCGGCCGCTGAACAACGCCGCGCCACTCTTAAGCCCCCACGGCCATGCGCCGTGGGGGCCTTTCCGTCCGGCTTTCAGTCACGCGCGCGTGAAAAGGGTTTGCGTGGCCGCGCCGGAGCGCGCAGAAGGCCAGGGGCGCTCCGCACGGCGGAGCCGGGCCGGGATGGCCCTCCCAGGATCAACAAGGAGCATTGGCGCCGTATGGATGCCTCGGATATCTCGCGCGTGCAGACCTATCTGCGCCGCCTCTTCGGAACCGACCGGATCAGCCTGATCCGTCCCGCGCGGCCCGGCCTCTCGGTCGAGCTGGCGGTAGAGGACGAGGTGATCGGCACGGTGCACCGCGATGCGGAGGAGGGTGAGGTTTCCTACGCCGTGCACCTCACCATTCTCGATGAGGATCTTCCGCCGGCGCCCAAGGCTGGCGCTGCGGCGCCAGGCCGCCGCCGCATGTAGGACGCGGGAGCGGGGAGGGCCGCGGCTCCCCCGCTCCGGCCCGTGTAGGCGGCCGGATGCCTGGCCGCTTCCTGTTTTGGCGGGCGGGCAAGAGGAGCCCGGCCGCCGTGCCGTCAGAGCGCGTCCTGGTCCTCGTCCTCGGTGAGGCCGGCAGGGGCGGCGGGGTTGCCGCCGGCGGCAGTCACCGCCGCATTCAGGTCCGACTGGCTGCAAAGGCCCAGGATGACCGGGTCGCGCGGCTTGATGTTGGCGCTGTTCCAGTGCGTGCGGTCGCGCACCTTGGCGATGGTGTCCTTGGTGGTGCCGAGCAGCTTGCTGATCTGCACCTCCGAGAGCTGCGGGTAGTTGCGCAACAGGAAGGCGATGGCATCGGGCCGGTCGTTGCGCTTCGAGATGGGGGTGTAGCGGGCGCCGCGGCCACGGCTCTTCGGCACCGGGGTGGCGCTTTCCAGCAGCCGCAGGCGGGCATCCGGGCTCGCCTCGCAGCGGGCGATTTCCTCGCGCGTCAGCTGGCCGTTCTGCACGGGGTCGTAGCCGACGATGCCTTGCGCGACCTCGCCATCGGCGATCGCCTGGACCTCGAGCGGGTGCATACCGACGAAATCGGCGATCTGCTCAAAACTCAGGGACGTCTTCTCGATGAGCCACACGGCGGTGGCCTTCGGCATCAGCGGCAGTGGCATGGGAAACCTTACCAGTCGGGTCGGGCGGATCGCTCGAACCGCCCCGGATGCTCTGCATATAGAGAGGGGCAGGGGGAGGGTCAAAGCCCGACCGGCAGGGCCGCGCTGAATGCTTGGCGAGGCCCGGGGCGCCCCATATCGTCGGAAAGGCGATTCAGCAGAGGTTGGAACATGGCCATACGGCGTCTCGCAACGGTTTTCGGCGGCACCGGCTTCGTCGGGCAACACCTGATTCCGCGGCTGGCGCGGCTCGACTATGAGATCCGGGTGGTCACCCGCAATCCGGATGCAGTGCGGCCGCTGGCCATGCAGGGGCGGGTCGGGCAGGTCGAGCCCTGGTCCGCGCGGCTCGGCGTGGATGCCGACGTGGCCGCGGCGGTGGCCGATGCCTGCCTGGTGGTCAACCTGATCGGCATCCTGGCCGAGAAGCGTTCCGGCGATTTCCAGCGGCTGCAGGGCGACTTGCCCGGTCGCATCGGCCGCGCCGCCGCCGCGGGCGGCGTGGAGCGGGTGGTACATATCTCGGCCATCGGCGCGGATCCCTCGAGCCCGAGCGCCTATGCGCGCAGCAAGGCGGCCGGGGAGAAGGCGCTGCGCGAGGCCTTCCCGGCGGCGACCATCCTGCGCCCTTCGATCATCTTCGGGCCGGGTGACCGGTTCTTCAACCGTTTCGCCGCCCTGGCGCAGTGGCTGCCCGTGATGCCGGTGGTCTGCGGCGCCACGCGCTTCCAGCCGGTCTATGTCGGGGATGTGGCGGAGGCGATCGTCGCCGCAGCGCAGCGGAACGATGCTCCTGGCCGCACCTACGAGCTGGGCGGCCCGCGCGTCGCCACCTTCCGAGAGCTGATGGGCTATGTGCTGGAGGTGACCGGACGGCATAAGCGGCTGGTCTCGTTGCCGGACGGCCTTGTGCGCCTGCAGGCTCGCCTGGGTGAGTACCTGCCCAATCCGCCGCTGACCCGTGACCAGCTTGCGCAGCTACGGAAGGACAATGTCGTGGCACCAGAGGCGGAGGGCCTCGCTGCGCTGGGCGTGCAGCCCACTGCCATGGAGCTGGTGGTGCCGGGATACCTGACGCGCTTTCGTAAAGGGGGAGGGCGGCGGCGCCGGGCATTCGCCTAAAGGTCCATATCGGACTATTATTCCGGGGCAGGTTCAGCGATCCTCTGGACGGCTTCGAATTAATCGCCCTAATACGTCAAATATGCTGACATATTAGGGCGATTTGGGCTCGCGTCACTCTCGAAGTTGTGGCAATCCTCCGCGCACCGGGGAGAAAGAGGCCTCCACGCGTGCCGCCCTGTGCGTTTGCCTGGCGTCTCTCGGGCTTCCCGGCCGACCTTCCCTGCCCGAAGGACCTTCGCCTATGGCCGATCGCATGCTGCAGTTCGTGCGCCTGTCGCAACAACAGCCGGACAAACGCGCGGCGGCGACACGCCGAACCGATTTCGGCGAGATCTATCAGCGCTTCAGCGCCGAGCGAGCTTCCGAGCAATCCAGCCGCTGTTCGCAGTGCGGCGTGCCCTTCTGCTCGATCCACTGCCCGCTCAACAACAACATCCCGGACTGGTTGAAGCTCGCGGCGGAGGGGCGGCTGGAGGAAGCCTATGAGATTTCCTCCGCCACCAACACCTTCCCCGAGATCTGCGGCCGCGTCTGCCCGCAGGACCGGCTCTGCGAAGGCAACTGCGTCATCGAGAAGGGCTTCGAGAGCGTCACCATCGGCGCCGTCGAGAAGTACATCACCGACACCGCCTGGGAGAACGGCTGGGTGAAGCCGCCTGCGCCCGTGCGGGAGGTGCCGTATTCGGTCGGCATCATCGGCGCCGGGCCGGCGGGGCTGGCAGCGGCGGAGCGGTTGCGGGGGCGCGGCTGGAAGGTCACGGTCTATGACCGCTACGACCGCGTCGGCGGGCTGATGATCTACGGCATTCCCAACTTCAAGCTGGAGAAGGAGGTGGTGCTCCGCCGCGCCGAGCAGTTCGCCGCCGGCGGCATCGAGTTCGTGCTGAATTGCCAGGTGGGCCGCGACATCTCCCTGGAGGCGCTGCGCGCGAAGCATGACGCCGTGCTAATCGCGACGGGCGTCTACAAGGCGCGCGACATCGGCGGCCCCGGCGCCGATCTCGCCGGCATCGTGCCCGCGCTGGAATACCTGACCGCCTCCAACCGCCAGAACCTCGGCGACGTGGTGCCCACCTTCGAGAGCGGCACGTTGAACGCCGCCGGTAAGACGGTGGTGGTGATCGGCGGCGGCGACACGGCAATGGACTGCGTCCGCACCGCCATCCGCCAGGGCGCGCGGAGCGTCACCTGCCTCTACCGCCGCGACAAGGCGAATATGCCGGGCTCGATGCGCGAGGTCGCCAATGCCGAGGAGGAGGGCGTGCGCTTCGCCTGGCTCTCGGCGCCGGAGGGCTTCGAGGGCGAGGGTGGCAAGGTGACGGCGGTGCGCGCGGTGAAGATGCATCTCGGCCTGCCGGACGCCACCGGGCGGCAACAGGTCGAGCCGATCCCCGGCAGCGCCTTCAGCGAGCCGGCCGATCTCGTGATCAAGGCGCTCGGCTTCGACCCCGAGGACCTGCCGACCATGTTCAGCGAGCCGGGCCTGACGGTGAGCCGCTGGGGTACGCTCAGCATCGACCGCCGCAGCATGATGACCAAGCTGGAGGGTGTCTTCGCCGCTGGCGACATCGTGCGCGGCGCCTCCCTGGTCGTCTGGGGCATCCGCGACGGCCGCGACGTGGCCGACCAGATCGAATCCTACGTGCTGGCGAAGGCTTCCTCGCCGGCCCTCGCCGCGGAGTGAACGCAGTGCGGAAGCTTGCGCTTTGCGGTTTCGGCCTCCTGCTGTTATCCGGCCTTTCCGCGCCGGTTGCGGCACAGTCCCCCGCGCCGGAAAGCCGTCCTGGCATCAGCGCCGAGCAGAGGGCGGCTGCCCGCGAACTGATGGAGGCGGCCGGGATCGCCGGGCAAATCCAGCAGATGGCGACGATCGCGAGCCACAACATGGCCGAAGCCCTCGCCCGCAGCAATGGGCGCGACCTCGCGGCCACGCTGCGTGTCATTGATGAGCTGATCCTTCCGGAAATGGTGACGCGGCTGCCGGAGCTGACCGACACAGTGGCAGACCTCTGGGCAAGCCACTTCTCGGTTGAGGATCTTCGCGCCCTCACCGAGTTCAACCGTTCCCCTCTCGGCCGGCGGGTGCTGGCTCTGCAGCCGGTGATGACGGCGCAGAGCACGACTCTGGGCAAGGTGTGGGGAAAGCGGATCGCTGAGGACGCTCTTGCCAAGCACGGCGCGACCTTGCGTGCCCGTGGATTCAAGCTCTGATCGGTCGGGAGACGATAGGATGAACGATTACGTCGCCCAGCATGAGGCTAACACGTCCCTCCTGCGCGAAGCAGCGCATCTCGACCTGACGGAGCATGATGCCTGCGGTGTCGGCCTCGTCGCCGCGCTGGACGGCAAGCCGCGCCGGGAGGTGGTGCAGGCCGGCATCGACGCGCTTAAGGCGGTCTGGCACCGCGGCGCGGTGGACGCCGATGGCAAGACCGGCGACGGCGCTGGCATCCATATCGAGATCCCGCAGGACTTCTTCGCTGAGGTGCTGGAGCGCGGCGGCGACCGGCTGCGCCCGGGCCGCATCGCGGTCGGGCAGGTCTTCCTGCCGAAGTCCGATCTCTCCGCGCAGGAGCGCTGCCGGCAGATCGTCGAGACCGAGATCCTGAACGCCGGCTACAATATCTATGGCTGGCGGCAGGTGCCGATCGACGTCTCCTGCATCGGCGAGAAGGCGAATGCCACCCGGCCCGAGATCGAGCAGATCCTGATCTGGGACCCGGAGCTGCGCGAGACTGCCATGGTCGAGCGCGACCTCTACGTCATCCGCCGCCGCATCGAGAAGCAGGCCATCGCCGCGCAGGTGCCGGAGCTGTACCTGTGCAGCCTCTCCAGCCGCTCGATCATCTACAAGGGCATGTTCCTGGCGGAGAACCTGACGGATTTCTATCCGGACCTGCTGGACAGCCGCTTCGTCAGCCGCTTCGCCATCTATCACCAGCGCTACTCGACCAACACCTTCCCGACCTGGCGTCTGGCGCAGCCTTTCCGGATGCTCGCCCACAACGGTGAGATCAACACCGTCAACGGCAACATCAACTGGATGAAGAGCCACGAGACGCGGCTCGCCCATGACCTGCTCGACCCGTTTATGGAGGACATCAAGCCCGTCATCCAGGCCGGCGGCTCCGATACCGCGACGCTGGACAATGTCTTCGAGCTGCTGGTGCGCGGCGGGCGCGACGCGCCGATGGCGAAGGCGATGCTGATCCCCGAGAGCATCGGCAGCAACGCCACCATGCCGCAGGCGCACCGTGACCTGTTCATGTACTGCAACGCGGTGATGGAGCCCTGGGACGGCCCGGCCGCCCTCTGCGCCACCGATGGCCGATGGGCGATCGCCGGCCTCGACCGCAACGGCCTGCGCCCGATCCGCTACACCATCACCACCGGCAAGCTGCTGATCGTCGGCTCCGAGACCGGCATGGTGAAGTTGTCGGAGAGCGATATCGTCGCCAAGGGCCGCGTCGGTCCCGGCCAGTGCATCGCCGTGGATCTCGACGCGCAGCGCTTCTACAGTGATGCCGAGCTGAAGGACATGCTGGCCGCGCGCCACCCCTTCGGCGACTGGGTGAACCGTACCACGCGGATCGACGGCATCCTGCGCCAGGAGGTGGATGAGACGCCGACCCTGGCGGGTGACGCGCTGCGCCGCCGCCAGCTCGCCATGGGCTTCACCATGGAGGATCTGGAGACCATCCTGCACCCGATGGCCGAGGAGGCCGCCGAAGCCATCGGCAGCATGGGTGACGACACGCCGCTCGCCGTGCTGTCGAACGGGTATCGCGGGCTGCACCACTATTTCCGGCAGACCTTCAGCCAGGTCACCAATCCGCCGATCGACAGCCTGCGCGAGACGCGGGTGATGACGATCAAGACGCGTCTGGGCAATCTCGGGAACATCCTCGACGAGGACCCGACCCAGTGTGACATGTTGATGCTGGACAGCCCCGTGCTCTCCAACGCCGAGTTCACGGCGATGCGGGAGTATATGGGCGACACCGTCGCCGTGGTGGACTGCACCTTCCCCGTGGCCGAAGGCGAGGCCGGGCTGCGTCGCGCGCTGGAGCGCATCCGGCGCGAGGCGGAGGAGGGCGTCCGCTCCGGCTGCGCCCATGTCATTCTCACCGACGAGGACCAGGGGCCCGAGCGCGCCGCCATTCCGATGATCCTGGCGGTGGGCGCGGTGCATACGCATCTCGTCCGCCACAGCTTGCGCACCTTTACCAGCCTGAACGTGCGGGCGGCGGAATGCGTGGATGTGCATTACTTCGCCGTGCTGATCGGCGCCGGCGCCACCACGGTGAACGCCTATCTGGCGCAGGACAGCATCGCCGATCGCCATCGGCGCGGGCTGTTCGGCAACCTGACGCTGCGCGAATGCGTGGCGCGCTACCGCAAGGCGGTGGACAAGGGCCTGCTGAAGATCATGTCCAAGATGGGCATCTCGGTGCTCTCCTCCTATCGCGGCGGCATGAACTTCGAGGCCATTGGTCTCTCGCGCGCGCTGGTGGCGGAGTTCTTCCCCGGTACGCCTTCGCGCATCTCAGGCATCGGCCTTTCCGGCATCGCGCGCCGGGTGCTGGCGTTGCATCGCAAGGCCTGGACGGCGGCGGGGCAGGCGGCAGTGCTGCCAGTGGGCGGCCTCTACAAGCTGCGCCGCCGTGGCGAGGCGCATGCCTTCGACGGTAGCTTGATCCACCTGCTGCAGAATGCAGTGGAGAGCGACAGCTACCAGACCTTCAAGCGCTATTCGGACGCGGTGCGCAAGCTGCCGCCGGTGGCGCTACGCGACCTGCTGGATTTCCGCCTCGAAGGCCGCACCTCGGTCCCCATCGAGGAGGTCGAGAGCATCACCGAGATCCGCAAGCGCCTCGTGGCGCCCGGTATCTCGCTCGGCGCGCTCTCGCCCGAGGCGCATGAGACGCTCTCCATCGCCATGAACCGCATCGGCGCCCGTTCCGACAGCGGCGAGGGGGGCGAGGACCCGGAGCGCGCCAAGCCGCGCGCCAATGGCGACAACCCGAACTCGGCCATCAAGCAGATCGCCTCGGGCCGCTTCGGTGTCACCGCCGAGTACCTGAACAACTGCAAGGAGATCGAGATCAAGGTGGCGCAGGGCGCGAAGCCCGGCGAGGGCGGCCAGCTTCCGGGCTTCAAGGTCAGCGGCATCATCGCCAAGCTGCGCCATGCCACGCCGGGCGTGACGCTGATCTCGCCGCCGCCGCACCACGACATCTACTCGATCGAGGATCTGGCGCAGCTCATCTACGACCTGAAGCAGATCAACCCAGATGCCACGGTCTGCGTGAAGCTGGTCTCGCGCTCGGGCATCGGCACCATCGCCGCCGGCGTGGCCAAGGCGAAGGCGGATGCCATCCTGGTCTCCGGCCACTCGGGCGGCACTGGCGCCTCGCCGGTCTCCTCGATCAAGTATGCCGGCCTGCCCTGGGAGATGGGCCTCTCCGAGACGCATCAGGTGCTGATGCTCAATCGGTTGCGCCACCGCATCAAGCTGCGCACCGATGGCGGCCTCAAGACCGGACGCGACGTGGTGATCGCCGCCATGCTCGGCGCCGAGGAATTCGGCATCGGCACGGCCTCGCTGGTGGCGATGGGCTGCATCATGGTGCGGCAGTGCCACAGCAACACCTGCCCGGTCGGCGTCTGCACGCAGGACGAGGAACTTCGCAAGAAGTTCGAAGGCACGCCGGAGAAGGTGATCAACCTCTTCTCCTTCGTGGCGGAGGAGGTGCGCGAGATCCTCGCCAGCCTCGGCTTCCGCCGCATCGAGGAGGTGATCGGCCGCACCGACCTTCTGAAGCAGGTCAGCCGCGGCGCGGAGGACCTCGACGACCTCGACCTCAACCCGCTGCTGGTGCAGGCCGATGCCGGGCCCTATCCGCGCTTCTCGACGCTCGAAGGGCGGAACGAGGTGCCGGAGACGCTGGACGCCGACATGATCCGCGATGCTAGCGCGCTGTTCGAGCGGGGCGAGAAGATGCAGCTCGCCTACAACATCCGCAACACGCACCGCGCCATCGGCACCAAGATCAGCAGCAAGATCACCCGCAAGTTCGGCATGAGCGGGCTGCAGCCCGGCCATCTGACGGTGCGGCTGCGCGGCTCGGCCGGGCAGTCGCTCGGCGCCTTCGCGGTGCGCGGGCTGAAGCTGGAGGTGCTGGGCGACGCTAACGACTATGTCGGCAAGGGCCTCTCCGGCGGCACCATCGTGCTGCGCCCGGCGCCGTCCTCCGCGCTGGTGTGGAACGAGAATGCCATCATCGGCAACACCGTGCTCTACGGTGCGACGGCGGGCGAGCTCTTCGCCGCCGGCCAGGCCGGCGAGCGCTTCGCGGTGCGTAATTCCGGCGCTACCGCGGTGGTCGAGGGCTGCGGCGCCAATGGCTGCGAGTACATGACCGGCGGCGCGGTGGCGATCCTCGGCCCCGTCGGCGACAATTTCGGCGCCGGCTTCACCGGCGGCCAGGCTTTCGTCTACGACGCGGACGGCACCTTCGAGCAGCGGATCAACCCGGACACGCTGCTCTGGCGCCGCCTCGGCTCGGCGCATTGGGAAGACTTCCTGCAGAAGCTGATCGCCCGCCATGTCGCGGAGACCGGCTCGCGGCTTGCCGCCCGCCTGCTGAACGACTGGGCCTCGGAACGGGAGCACTTCTGGCACGTGGTGCCGAAGGAGTTCGCGAAATACCTGCCGCAGCCGATGGAGGCGATGGCCGTGGCGGCGGAGTGATCTTGCTAGCTGGTTGCGGCCCGTCCATGATGGGTGGGCCGCAGCTCTCATGAATCTGTGAGTTCCTGATGCGGTCGCCTTTCCCGGCCTATGGCCCCCGTGCCATAAGCGCCGCCTTTATCACGGCCTGGCTCCTTGCGCATGCGAATCCTCTACCATCTGCCGCTGTCCCCCTACGCCCGTAAGGTGCGCCTGGTGCTGGGCGAGAAGCGCATCCCCTTCGAACTGCGGATCGAGCGCGTGTGGGAGCGGCGGGACGAGTTCCTGGAACTGAACGCGGCATGCACGGTGCCGGTGCTGGTCGAGGAGAACGGGCTGGTCCTCGCCGACAGCTACGCCATCTGCGAGTATCTCGATGAAGCCTATCCGGATGTGCCGCTGCTCGGCCGCACCCTGGGTGAGCGGGCCGAGGTACGCCGTCTCGTCGCCTGGTTCGACGGCAAGTTCGCCCGCGAGGTGACGGACAACCTGCTCTACGAGAAGCAGATGAAGCGGCTGATGGGGCGCGGCAATCCGGATGCCGGGGCGCTGCGCGCCGGCTATGCCAATCTCAAGCCGCATCTCGACTATCTCGGCTGGCTGGCCGAGACGCGCATCTGGCTCGCGGGCAATTCGCTCTCCCTGGCCGACCTCGCGGCAGCAGCGCATCTTTCGGCGCTGGATTACATCGGTGACATCGACTGGGCTCTGAACGACGCCGCCAAGGACTGGTATGCCCGCGTGAAATCTCGCCCGGCCTTCCGGCCCTTGCTGGCCGACCGGGTCAGCGGCGTGAACCCGCCGCCGCACTATCCCGACCTCGACTTCTGATCTTCGGCCCCGTGGGCCTCAGCAGACCATCCCGTCCGGCATGTTCGCCACATGCGCGGCGATCTGCCCGGCGGTGGTGAACCAGACCAGATCCTGCCGCGCGACGATGTGTTCCAGCGCGCCGCGCAGCGCCCGCAGCCGGTAGGGCTGGCCCACCAGATAGGGGTGCAGGGCGATGCCCATCACCTGCGGCGTGCCGTCCTGGATCTGCCGCAGGCGCTCCTCGAAATCCGCGACGATCATCGCGGCGAATTGCTCAGCCCCGTCCCGGCGGATGGCGATGGCGGGGACATCGTTCACCTCCTGCGGATAAGGCACGGCCAGCAGCCGCCCGGTGCGGGTTCGCAGCCAGATCGGCTGGTCGTCGGCGCACCAGTTCAGGGTGTAGCTGTAGCCCGCCTCGGCCAGCAGGTCCGGCGTGTTGGGGCTTTCGGCGGCCCAGGGCGAAAGCCAGCCGGCCGGCCGCACCCCCTCGGCATTGGTGATGGCGGCGGTCACCTCGGCGATCATCGCCCGCTCGGTGGCCTCATCCATGCCGCTCTGCCGCTCGCTGTTGGTGCGGCCGTGCGCGGCGATCTCGTCGCCACGCGCCCGGTGCGCGGCCACCAGGCTGGGAGCATGGTCGTAGAGGGCGCTGTTCAGCAGCACCGTGGCAGGCAGGCGCAGCGGCTCCAGCAGCTCGATCAGCCGCCAGGCCCCCACCCGGTTGCCATAGTCGCGCCAGGCATGGTTCAGCATCTCGGGCTGCGGCCCGCCCGGCCCCGGTTCGGTGCCCAGGCCACTGCCCGGGGTGAAATGCTCCAGATTGATGGCCAGATAGACCGCCAGCTTGGCGCCGCCGGGCCAAGCATAGCAGGGGCGCTCGGGCCAGGGATGATAGTCGTAGCGGCCGTGGCTGGGCAGCATGGCGGAACCCTCTCCCTCGTTTCGTCCTCACGCAAGCGAGCCATATGCCAGAACTGCTCTGTGGTTTTCGTGCGGCGGCAAACCGGCTAGAAGGTGCCCATGTCCAAGCCCCCGCCGGCCGAGGCGGCCCGGGCGCGTGCCTTGCTGTCCGCCACGGCCCGAGAAGGTCGTGCGCGGCTGCTGCGCCCCATCCTGCTCGGCCTTGCCTCCATTGCCTGTGGCCTCGCTCAGGCCTGGTTCATGGCCCATCTGCTCGCGACGCTGCTCGGCTACGGGCAATCGGGCTGGCCGGAGCTTGGCGCCGCCGCCACGCTGGCACTTCTCGGCGTCGCGCTCGGTGTCGCGCAGGAGCGCGCCCAGGCCGCCGCCGGCGCCGCCGCCCGGGCCGGCCTGCGCCGACGCGCCTTTGCACGGCTGCTCGCCGCCGGCCCCGCCGATAGCCGGCCGGTGGGCGAACGCGCCGCCCTGGTGGTGGACCGCGTCGAGGCGCTGGACGGCTATTTCGCCCGCTGGCTGCCCGCCGCCGCCCTGGCCGCCGCCGGGCCGCTGCTGATCGCCATCGTCGTCGCCTGCGAGGACCCGCTGAGCGGCGTCATTCTCTTCGTGGCCGGCGCGCTGGTACCGGTCGGCATGGCCATGACGGGCATCGGCGCCGCCTTGGCCAGCCGGCGGCAGTTCGATGCGCTGCAACACCTTTCCGGCCGCTTCCTCGACCGCATGCGCGGCCTGCCGCAGCTTGTGCTGTTCCGCCGCCAGGAAGCGGAGGCACAGGCGTTGGGTGCCGCGGCCGATGAGCTGCGCCGCCGCACCATGAAGGTGCTGCGTGTCGCCTTCCTCTCCGGCCTGTCGCTGGAGGTGATCGCGGCGGCGGTGCTGGGCTGCCTCGCATGGCGGCACGGCAACATGCTGCAGGGGGGCCACCCCGACCCGCAGGCGGCGCTGTTCTGCCTGCTGATGGTGCCGGGCTTCTTCGCGCCGCTGCGCGCCTTCTCCGCCGCCTACCACGAGCGCATGGCGGCCCAGGGCGCCGCCGCCGCCCTGGCGCCGCTGCTGGAAGGGCCGGCGCCCGAGGAGACGGGCCTGCAGCTGGCCGAGATCCCGCCCAGCGTCGTTGTCACCTTCGAGCATGTCAGCCTGACCTATGATCCCTCCCGCGGCCCGGCCCTGGTAGATCTCTCCTTCCGAGTCATGCCGGGCGAGGCGCTGGTGCTGGCGGGGCCCTCCGGCTCCGGCAAGTCCTCGGTGCTGCGGCTGCTGATGGGCTTCCATCGCCCGGACAGCGGGCGCCTCGCCCTGAACGGACGGGACGCCACCACGCTGCGCCCGGACGAGTTGCGCCGGCTGACAGCCTATGTCGGGCAAAAGGCGCACCTGTTCCGCGACACAATCCGCGAGAACATCCGCCTCGCCCGGCCGGAGGCGAGCGATGCCGAGGTGGAGGCCGCCGCGCGCGCCGCGCAGGTGACCGACTTCGCCGCTGGCCTGCCACAAGGGCTGGACACGCTGGTGGGGGAGGGCGGCTTCGGCCTTTCCGGTGGGCAGGCGCAGCGCGTGGCTATCGCCCGCGCCTTCCTGCGCAATACTCCCCTGGTGCTGCTGGACGAGCCCACCGTGCATCTCGACCCCGGTACGGAGGCCCAGGTGCTGGACAGCCTGCGTCGCCTCTGCGCCGGCCGCACGGCCATCATCGCCACCCATTCGGCGGCGCTGCGCGCCCGCTTCGGCCGTGTGCTGGAGCTGGAGCAAGGCCGTGCCGTCACCTCCCGGATGGCCGGCGAATGATCGCGATGCTGCAGGATCTCCTGCGCGTGCTCGGCCTCTGGCGGGCGCGCCGGGGCTGGCTGCTCGGTGGCGCGCTGGTGGCCATGCTGGCCGCCCTGGCCGGGGTGGCGCTGCTGGCGCTGGCCGGGCGCGGCGTGTCCGAGGGGCTGCGACAAGGCGCGCTGACCGGCGTGGCCGTCGGCTCGCTGCTGCTGCTGCGACCGCTGATCCTGCTGCGGCCCGCCGCCCGCTATTTCGAACGGCTGGTGACCCACGCCGCGACCTTCCGTGCCCTGGCCGATACCCGCATCTGGTTCTTCCGCCGGCTGGCCGAACGGCTTCCCTCCGGCCTTGGCCTGCGCCGTGCCGGCGACCTGCTGGGCCGACTGGTTTCCGACGTCGAGGCGCTCGACGGGCTCTACCTGCGCGCCCTGGTCCCCGGGGCGGCCGCCTTCGCCGTGGTGCTTGCGCTGGCGGTGCTGCTCGGCTTCGCCGGGCCGGCACTGGCCGTGATCGTCGCTCTGCCGCTGGCGCTCGCGCTGCTCCTGCCGCCGCTGCTCGCGCCGGGCGCCGCCCGCGCCGCCGCCGAGGTGGCCGAGGCCCAGGGCCGGTTGCGCGCCGCCGCTGTCGATCCGCTGCTGGGGCTGGAGGACACGCTGGCCGCCAATGCCGAGGGGCGGGCCGCCGCGCGCCTCGATGCCGCCGGCGAGGATCTGGCCCGCAGCCAGGAATCCCTGGCGCGCCGCGCGGCCTGGGGCGGTGCGAGCGGAACGGTGCTGACCCAGGCGGCGCTGCTCGGGGCGCTCGGCTATGGGCTGGCGGGCGGCCCGGGCGCCGCCGCCGGCACCGTGATGGGCCTGTTCCTGGCCCTCGCGGCGGGCGAGGTGCTGGCCGGCCTGCCGCGCGCCGGTGCGGCGCTGGCCGCGGCAGGCGCGGGTGCGCGCCGCCTCTTCGAGGCTGCCGACACGCCGCCGCCGGTCGCCGAGCCGGCGCATCCCGCGCCCCTGCCGCCCGGCCATGCCATCCAGGCCGAAGGCGTGCGTTTCGCCTGGGCGGAGGACCGCGCGCCCGTCTTCGAGGATCTTTCCTTCGATCTTCCCGAAGGTGGCCGGCTGGCGCTGCTCGGCCCTTCCGGCGCCGGCAAGTCCACCCTGGCGGCACTGCTGCTCAAGCTGGCGGCGCCGCAGGCCGGGCGCATCACCCTGGGCGGGGTGGACATCGCCACGCTGTCCGCCGATGCCGTGCGCAGCCGCATCGCTTGCCTCACGCAGGATGCCCGGCTTTTCGATGACAGCATCGCCGCCAATCTTCGTATCGCCGCGCCGGAGGCCGACGACGCCGCGCTGTGGCAGGCACTGGAGCGGGCGGGCATTGCCGAGATGGTGCGCACCCTGCCGGAAGGGCTGCAGACGCAGTGCGGCGAAGGTGGGGCCCGTTTCTCGGGCGGGCAGGGACGGCGCCTGGCGCTGGCCCGCGCGCTACTCTCCCCCGCGCGCGTCCTGATCCTGGACGAGCCGGCGGCGGGGCTGGATGCGCAGGCCGAGCGGGCCTTCCTGGAGACGCTGGAAAGCGCCACCGAGGGTCGCAGCATCATCCTGATCACCCATCGGCTGCTTGGCGTCGAGCGCCCGACGCGCATCCTGCGGCTGATCGGTGGTCGCGCCCTACCGGCCATGGGCTGAAAGCCTGTTTGAGAAGGGTGTCGGGTCGGGCGCCAGCCCTCCGCCGCTCCGTTCTCAAACGGGTTCTGAGCACGGCTGGGCGCGGCAACAGGGCCGCCGATGAGGCGTTACTTCCTCCGAACCTCGCGGATGGGAGCAATCAGGATGAGCGGATTTTTTTCCGGGCGATCCGGCGGTGGGCTGACGGGTGGCCTTTCGAATGGCGTCAAGATGGCAGCCGTGGCGCTGCTCGTCCAACAGCTGATGAAGCATGCACGCCAGGAGGGCGCCGCGCCGGCCGGGCCCGCGCAGGCGACGCCCGCCGGCGGCACGGGCGGCCTGGGTGATCTCGGCGGATTGCTGGGAGGCCTGCTCGGCGGCGGCGCCATGGCCGGGGGCGGCGGGCTGCTGGGCGGTCTGGCGGGAATGCTCGGCGGGCTGCGCAGCCAGGGACTCGGCCATCAGGTGGATTCCTGGGTGGGCCGGGGCGAGAACCAGCCGGTTTCTCCGCAGGACCTCGAGCGCCAATTCGATCCGCAGGATCTCGATACGGCAGCCCGCGAAGCGGGGACCGACCGTCAGAGCCTGCTGGAGGAGCTGAGCCGCACCCTGCCGCAATTCGTCGATCGCGCCACGCCGCAGGGCCATCTCCCGCAACGCGAGGAGGAACTTAACCGTGAAGGGATCGGCGACCTGTTGAGCAGCCTTCTCCGGGGCGGACAGCCGGGCGGGGGTACGCCCCCCCGCGGCTGAGGCGGGGCGCGCCTCACGGCGCGAAAGCGGTGAGGCGTTGCCGGATCTCGGCGGCAAGCGCGCGCAGGGTCGGCTCGGGGCGTACCGTCAGTCGCTCCGCCATGCTGGCCAGGAAGCCGGGCGAGCCGGCGGCAGCGGCTTGGCGGAACCATTGCAGCGCTGCCTCGGCACGGCCCTCCGCCAGCGCCAGGGTGCCTATGTTGAACTGGGCGCGGAAATCGCCGGCCTCGGCGGCGCGGGCATAGAGCGCGAAGGCCGCGGCACGGTCCGCCGGCCCCTCCCACCCTTCCTCCAGAAACCGGCCAACCACGGTCAGCGACTTGGCATGGCCCTGGTCGGCGGCGCGGCGGAACCAGCGCAAGGCCTCGGCCCGGTCCTGCGGCAGGCCGGCGCCGCGGGCGAGGAGCGTGGCCAGGTTGTACTGTGCCCAGGCGAGGCCTTTCTCCGCCGCCTCCCGGTAGATGGCGGCGGCGCGGGGCAGGTCCACCGGCACGCCCCAGCCCAACTCGTGGCAGCGCCCAGTCATGTTCAGCGCCTCCAGGTTCCCCGCTTCGGTGGCGGTGCGGAACCATGCGAAAGCGGCGGCGCGGTCCATCGGCACGCCGCGCCCTTCCAGCAGGACCTGGCCATAGAGAAGCTGCGCCTGGGTCAGCCCGGCCCGGGCGGCGGCGGCGATCCAGCGCGCCGCCTCCTCCGGTGGCCCGGAGAAGGCGGCCTGAAGTTGCTCGGGGCTGGCCTTGCGGAGGGCGGCGAGGGGAAGAGGGGGTGGCGGGGAAGGGCGGGCGGCGCGGCGACGGAGCATCCGCCCTTTATGCGACTAAGAATCTCTCGCAACAATCCCCGGCCCTGTCTCAGCCTCGCGCCAGCAGCCGACCGCCCTGCTTCACCCGGCCGGGAAGTGGATGGCCGACCACCTCCTCCGCCAGCCGCCCGGCCTCGATCAGCCGGTCGAGATCGAGCCCGGTTTCCACGCCGCATTCGGCGCAGAGCAGGGCGAGATCCTCAGTGCAGAGGTTGCCGGCGGCACCGGCATGCTTGGCGAAGGGGCAGCCGCCCAGCCCGGCAATGGCGGCGTCGAAGCGGGTGATGCCCATCCGCAGGCCTTCCCAGGCATTCACCATCGCCATGCCGCGCGTGTCGTGCAGATGCAGCGAGAGTTCGAGGTCCGGCCACTTATCCCGCACGGCGCCGACCACCCGCTGGATGGTGAGCGGCGTCGCCCAGGCCATGGTGTCGGCCAGCGAGATCACCGGCCGTGCCAGACCCGCGCCGCCGGCCAGCGAAAGGATCGCCTCGATGCGGTCCAGCACCGCGCCGACCGGCACCTCGCCCTGGAAGTTGCAGCCGAAGGCGGCCATGATCGTCGCCCGGGCGAAGGGGATGCGGTGCTCGGCATAGAGCGCCATCAGCGCCGCCGCGGCGGCGAGATCCTGCTCGCGGTCGCGGTTCTGGTTGCGTTTGCCGAAGACCTCCGAGGCGGAGACGGAGACGCTGCCGTCCAGCGTCAGGTTCGGCGCCACCAGCGCGCGCAGGAAGCCCTTGGCATTGAGCCAGAGCGCGCCGAAGGCCACCCCCGGCGGCGGCTTCAGCCCGGCGCAGACGGCTTCGGCATCCGCCATGCCCGGCACCCGGCGCGGATCGACGAAGGAAACGGTCTGAATGCGCTTCAGCCCGGTCTCGGCCAGCGCATGGATGAGTTCGAGCTTGCGGGCGGTGGGAATCTCCCCCTTCTCGAACTGGAAGCCCTCGCGCGGGCCTTCCTCGCGGATCTCGATGCGGCTGGGCAGGCTCATGCTTCGGCCTCCGTCTCGGGCAGGGTGAGAATACCATCCCGCCGTAGCGCCGCCTGCTCCTCCGGCGAGAGGCCGATGCTAGCCAGCACGGCGGCGCCCCCTTCGCCGACATGCGGCGGCTGGCGGCGCAGCGTCAGCTTTGTGTCCTCGAAATGCAGCGGCGTCATCGGCAGGGGGGCACGCACCGTGTCAGTCAGTGCCGTCTCGCCCATGATGCCGCTGGCCAGCAGATGCGGATCGGTGAATAGATCCTCCGGATGGGCGACGGGCGCGCAGGGAATGAAGGCCGCGCGACAGCGGCGCAGCACCTCCTCCACCGGCAGCGCGGCGATCAGCTTCTCCAGCACGGGCATGACGCGGTCCCGCCCGGCGACGCGCTGGGCATTGCTGGCGAGGGACGGATCCGCTGCGAAGTCCTCCAGGCCGAAATGGGCGCAGAGGCGTTGCCAGTGCTGGTCGCTGGTGGCGCCGACGAAGACCTGCCCGTCCTGCGCCTGGAACACGTCGTAGATGGCCCAGGTGATGCGACGCGCCGTCATCGGCGGCACGCGCTCGCCGGCGATGGCGCCGGCCGCCATATGCTGGCCGACCATGAAGGCCACGCTCTCGAAGAGCGAGGCCTGCACCTTCTGGCCCTGGCCGGTCTGCTCCCGCTGGCGCAGCGCCGCCAGGATGCCGACCACGCCGAAGACGCCGCCCATGATGTCCACCACCGAGGTGCCGGCGCGCATCGGGCGCCCGGGCAGGCCGGTCATATAGGCCAAGCCGCCCTGCATCTGCACCACCTCGTCCAGCGCCGGCAGCTTCTCGTAAGGGCCGGGCAGGTAGCCCTTCAGCGCGCAATAGACGAGGCGTGGGTTGATCGTCCGCAGATGCCCCCAGCCGAGGCCGAGCCGCTCCATGGTGTCGGGGGCGAAGTTCTCCACCAGCACATCGGCGGTACTGACCAGCTTCTCCAGGATCGCCTTGCCGCGCGGGTCCTTCAGGTCCAGCGCCAGGCTGGCCTTGTTGCGGTTGTAGGTGGCGAAGAAGCCGGTGCCGAAGCCGCCCAGCCGCCGCGTGCGATCACCCTGCGGCGGCTCGATGCGGATGACCTCGGCGCCCAGATCGGCCAGCACCACGCCGCAGGAGGGCCCCATAACGGTATGGCCGAAATCCAGCACGCGGAGGCCGGCGAGGGGGAGGGCATTGGTTGACACAGAAGCGTTCCGTTGCACAGAATGGTGTTCTGTTCAACAGCATGGAACTCCTGGGCATGGCGGTCAAGCCGGAAGCGCCGGCGGAGGGGGTCGGCGCCGTGGATCGTGCGCTTTCCATCCTCTTCGCCTTCGGAGCGGGCGAGAATGCGCTGACACTGGCGGAGCTTTCGCGGCGCACCGGCCTCTACAAGAGCACCCTGCTGCGGCTGATCGCCTCGCTGGAGCGGGCGCGCCTGCTGGTACGGCCGGGGCCGGAGGCGCGCTGGCGCCTGGGGCCGGCGCTGGTCGGGCTGGGCCTGCGGGCGGAGCAGGGCACCGAGCCGCTGCGCGAGCTCGTGCCCCCCGTGTTGCGGCGGCTGGCGAAGGAGACCGGCGAAAGCGCCAGCTTCTATATCCGGGACGGGGAGTTCCGGCTCTGCCTGCTGCGGGAGGAGGGTCACCACGCCGTGCGCGACCATCTGCCCCCCGGCAGCCTGTTGCCGCTGGACCGCGGCGCCGCCGGACATGTGCTGCGCGGCGCCGGGCTTTCCGTCAGCATCGGCGAGCGGGACCCGGAGCTGGCTGCCATCGCGGCGCCGGTGCAGGGCGGTGGGGGCGTCCTGCTCGGCGCGCTCTGCCTTTCCGGCACCGCCACGCGCTTCGGCGAGGCTGACCGGCGGCAGGCCCTGGCGGCGGTGCTGGAGCGGGAGGCGGCGCAGCTTTCCCGGCGGCTCGGCGGCTGAAGCGCGCCTCGCTCAGGAGCGGGAGACGCCGTCCGCCACCAGCGTGCAGCCGGCGATGGCCAGCAGGATCGCCAACCCCGGCCAGAGCGCCGCCAAAGGTGCAGCGAAAACCGCCTCCTGCGCATTGGCCAGCATGTTGCCCCAGGAGGGCGTCGGCGGCTGGATGCCGAGCCCGAGAAAGCTCAGCACGCTCTCGGCCAGGATGGCGCCGGCCACCGCCAGCGCCGAGGCCACCGCCACCGGCGACGCCAGCCCCGGCAGCACATGCCGCCAGAGCAGCCGCGCCTCCGTCACGCCGAGCGCCCGCGCCGCCCGCACATAATCGCTGGCCAGGATGGTGAGCGCCCCCGCCCGTGCCAGCCGCGCCACCCCCACCCAGCCGAAGAGTACGAGAATGGTGACGATGCGCAGCATGTCGGTGGCGGCCTCGCCCCGCGGCAGGCCGAGCTTCGCCGGGTCCATCGCCGCCAGCAGCACCAGTATGGGCAGGGCGGGCAGGGCCAGCAGCCCGTCGGCCAGCCGCATCAGCACGGCATCCACCCAGCCGCCGCGCCAGGCCGCGAGCACGCCGATGGCGGTGCCGAGCACCGAGGCGGCCAGCGCCGTCGCCAATCCCACGCCGAGCGAAACGCGCGCGCCATAGAGCAGGCGGGTGAAGAGGTCCCGGCCCAGTTCGTCGGCGCCCAGGGGATAATCGGCGGAAGGTGGCGCGTAGCGGGCGAAGAGGTCGGGCGCGAAGGGGTCCTTGCCGACCCAACCAGCCGCGAGGGGCGCCAGCACGGCGGCCACTACCAGCAGGGCGAGAAGAAACAGCCCGAGCCGCAGCCGGATCATCGCTCGCCGAGCCTGGGATCGAGCCAGTGCTGGGCCAGGTCGGCGGTGAGAGTGGCCAGCATGGTCACCAGCGCCACCAGCAGCAGCGCCAGCAGGGCCAGGTTGTAGTCATTGCCCATGACGGAATCGTAGAGCAGCTTGCCCATGCCGGGGCGGGCGAAGACCGTCTCCGTCACCAGCGCGCCGGAAACGAGACTGCCGGCATCCAGCGCCAGCAGGGTCAGCAGCGGCACGGCAGCATTGGGCAGGGCGTGGCGCCAGAGCACCCGCGCCTCCGAGCCGCCGCGCGCGCGGGCGCTGGTGATGTGCGGGCGCGCCAACTCGGCGGTGAGGGCGGCGGCGGCATGGCGCGCATAGGCCGCCATCTGGCCGAAGGCGATGGTCGCGACCGGCAGCACCAGGAAGGGCAGGGCGGAGCCGCCCGGTTCCGGCGCGCCGCCTGCCGGCAGCCAGCCCAGCCGGACGGCGAAGAAGATGATCAGCAGGATGCCAAGCCAGAAGGAGGGCACGGCCTGGGCCAGCAGCGTGGCGGCATCCACCAGCGGCGCGGCGCGCGGCTTCAGCGCCGCCAGCGCGCCGAGTGCGACGCCCACTGCCGCCGCCATCGCCACAGCCGAGCCGACCAGCACCAGGGTCGAGCCCAGCGCCGGCCAGAGCACCGCCGTCACCGGCTGGGCGAAGAGGCGGGAATAGCCGAACTCGCCGCGCAGCACGCCGGCGCCCCAGGCGAGATAGCGCTCCCACAGCGGCTGATCGAGGCCGTGCAGGGCGCGCAACCGGGCGATGTCTTCCGGCGTCAGGCGTGGGTCGGAGAAGAGGGCGAGAGAGACCGGATCGCCCGGCATCAGGCCGATGGCGAACCAGGCGGCGAGCGAGAGCAGCACCAGGGTCAGCGCGATCTGCGGCAGCCGCAGGGCTGCAAGCCTCAGCGCGCCCGCCATTCCGTCGCCCAGAGCGAGGAGTAGTTCTGGTGGCCGGTCGGCGTCACGCCTTCCAGCCAGCGGGGCCAGATATGCGCGTCCGCGCGGTGCCAGAGCGGCAGCACCGGCAGGTCCTCCGCGATGCGGCGCTGCAACTCGAACCAGAGCGGCCGGCGCTTCTCGGCGTCCAGCGTGACGGGGATCTCCTCGATCAGCTTGTCCACCTCGGCGTTGCTGTAGCCCGTGTAGTTCTGGCCGGACCAGTTGCGCTCGGCGCGCGGAATCTCCTCGGAATGGAAGATGGAGCGCGGCACGTTCTCCGGGCTGCTGACCCAGGCGAACATCGCCAGGCCGCCGAAGCGCCGCTTCGTAACCGTCTCACTGAAGAAGACCCGCGGCGGCTCGTTGCGGATGCGCGCCTCGACGCCGATCGCGCGCCACATGCCCGTGAGGATCTGCTGCACCTGCTCGCGCGCGCGATTGCCGGCGGTGGTCATGAAGTCCAGCGAGAGCTTCTCGCCGGCGGCGTTGCGGCGGATGCCATCCGGCCCGGGGCGCCAGCCGGCTTCGTCGAGGAGCTTTGCGGCGCGCGCGGGGTCGAAGGGGTATTTCGGCGTATCCGGGTCGTACATGATGTCGCGCGGATGGACGCCGCCCGCCGCCACCTCCTGCCGCCCCTCGTAGAGCCGCGCCACGATCTGCGCCCGGTCGGCGGCAAGCAGCAGCGCCTGCCGCACCCGTCGCTCGGCAAGGATCGGGTTGTCGAGCTTCAGGTCGATATGTTCGTAGGTCAGGCCGGGCACGAATTCGAAGCGGAAGCGCTCGCCGGTGCGGCGCTGCAGGGCGACGGCCTGCTCCAGTGGCAGGCCCAGCTCGCCGGCGACCATGTCAAGCTGCCCGGCCAGAAGCTGCGCCTCCAGCGCCGCCGTGTTCTCCACCGTCCGCACCTGGATGCGCGCGAAGGCCGGGGCGGGGCCGGACCAGTGCGCGTTGCGCTCCAGCGTCACGCCCGCGCCGGGCTGCACGGCGCTGACGCGATAGGGGCCGTTCCACAGCGCCGGGTTGATGGTGTCCGTCTCATAGGCGGAGCGGGTGCGGTAATTGGCACGGTCGGCCTCCCAGATCGGCCGCTCGATATGCGCCGGCAGCGGCTGGAACTGGCCCAGGCTGGCGTAGTCGTAGGTGATCTTGTCGAAGCGCAGAGTGAAGCTGTGCGGGTCGTCGCTGAGGAATTCATAAGCCGAACGATAGAACTCGGCCGGGCCGAAGCCGGTCTCGAAGGCACGGCCGGCTTCCCAGGCGAAGCGCAGGTCCTCGGCGGTGACTGGTGTGCCGTCGCCCCATCTCCAGTCCTTGCGCAGCCGCCAGGTAACGCGCAGGCCGGGCTTGCCGTCCGGCGTCCGCTCCAGGACGGCATCGCCATTCTCCAGGCTGGGCAGCCGCTCGCAGCCGATGCAGGCGAGCTTCCAGGCGGCGTCATAGGCGGTGACCGGGTGCAGCGCGAAGCCCTCGATATAGGCCTTGGCCGCCATGTTCTCGATATTGGGGTGGAAGTTCGAGGGATACTGGCTGAGGCCGATGGTCAAGCTCTCATGCGCTCCCTGGGCCCGGGCGTCGGGCGCGGCGATGGCGGCCAAGCTGGCGGCGGCAAGGGCGAACAGGCGGCGGCGGGAAATGGGGCGTCGGTCATGGCGCATCGCGGCATGATGGCGGCTGGCGCGGCGCGGCGGTAGTGCCCAGGGCGGGGAAAGGGCGGCGGGGAAAGGAACGGCGCCCCGCCGCCGCTTCGGTCAGCCGAAGGCGGCGTCCCATAGCATCATGAGGTTCAGCGTCAGGATCAGCGCCGAGGCGGCCCAGCCGAGCGCGAGCTGCCAGAAGGGCGTGACCAGCACGCCGAGCCGGCTGCGGTCACTGGCGAAGAGCATCAGCGGGATGGCGGCGAAGGGAAGTTGCAGTGATAGCACCACCTGGGAGAAGACCAGCAGCTCCGCCGTGCCGCTCTCGCCGTAGAGCCAGGTGACCACCACCGCCGGGACCACCGCGATCATCCGGGTGATCAGCCGCCGCACGGCCGGGCGCAGCCGGATGCGCAGGAAGCCCTCCATCACCACCTGCCCGGCGATGGTGGCGGTGACGGTGGAATTCAGTCCGCAGGCCAGCAGCGACACCGCAAAGAGGACGGGCGCCGCGGCGCCGAGCAGCGGCGCCAGTAGCGCATGCGCCTGACCGATCTCCGCCACCTGCGTCTCGCCGCGGACGTGGAAGGCGGCCGCGGCGGTGATCAGGATGGCGGAATTGATCAGCAGCGCCAGCGCCAGCGCCACGCTGCTGTCGATGCTGGCGAAGCGGATCGCCTCGCGCTTCGCCGCCAGGTCCTGCCCCGTCGCGCGGGACTGCACGAGGGCGGTGTGCAGGTAGAGGTTGTGCGGCATCACCGTGGCGCCGAGAATGCCGAGCGCCAGGTAGAGCTCCGTCTGGTTGGTGACGATGGAGGCCGAGGGCAGGTAGCCGCGCAGCACCGCGCCCCAGTCCGGATCGGCCAGCAGGACCTGCGCCAGGAAGCAGCCGGCGATCAGCGCGATCAGCCCGACGACGAAGGCTTCCAGCCAGCGGATGCCCTTGTGCTGCAGCCAGAGGATCAGGAAGGCGTCGAGCACCGTCAGGATCACACCTTCCATCAGCGGCAGGCCGAAGAGAAGCTGCAGGGCGATGGCGGTGCCGATCACCTCGGCGAGGTCGGTGGCGACGATCGCCGCCTCGGCCAGGAACCAGAGCGGCAGGGCGGCGCTGCGCGGGAAGCGCTCGCGGCAGAGCTGGGCGAGGTCGCGCCCGGTGGCGATGCCGATGCGCGCGCAAATCGCCTGCAGCAGCATCGCCATCAGCGAGGAGAGCAGGGCGACGACCAGCAGCTTGTAACCGAAGGCCGAGCCACCGGCGATCGCGGTGGCCCAGTTGCCCGGGTCCATGTAGCCGACGGCGACCATATAGCCCGGCCCGATGAAGGCCAGGAGGCGGCGCAGCCAGGAGGCCGCGCGCGGCACCGCAACGCTCTGGTGGATCTCACTCAGGCTCGGTGACAGGTCGGGGGAGGCCCGCAGGCGAGCGGGCGGGGGGTCAACGGAGCAGTCGTTCATCGTGCATCCATCTCTTGCCCCCAGTGAAACATGTAGCCGAAGCTACATTCAAGCGGAAATCCGGGGCTCCGCCGCCGGAGCCGTGCGGACTCCGGCGGCGCGCCGCCGCTTTAGCCGGCGCTGGCCTTGTACTGCTCCGCCTCTTCCAGGCTGCCGACGCCGCCGCGCTCGCGGCTCCAGCTCACCGGGTCCTCCAGGAACTTGCGGACCTCCTTCAGCGCGCCCTCGGAGAAATAGGGCCGCTCCCGGCAGACCTCGAGCACGTCCCACCAAGTGGCGAGATGCAGCAGGTTCAGGCTCATCGCCTTCAGCTTGTCCTGCCCCCCGGGGAAGACGCCGTAGTAGAAGACGACGAAGGTGTCGTCGCAGATGGCGCCGGCATCGCGCAGCGCCTGGGCGAAACGGATCTTGCTGCCACCATCGGTGGTCAGGTCCTCCACCAGCAGGGTGCGCTTGCCCTCGGGTACGTCGCCCTCGATCTGCGCATTGCGGCCAAAGCCCTTCGGCTTCTTCCGCACGTAGGACATCGGCGCCATCATCCTGTCAGCGATCCAGGCGGCATAGGGAATGCCGGCCGTCTCGCCGCCTGCCACCGCCTCGATCGTCTCGTAGCCGATATGGCGGCCGATCTTCTCGACCGCGAGATCGCAGATGCGATTGCGCGCACGGGGGAAGAAAATGATCTTGCGACAATCAATATACACAGGGCTCTTCCAGCCCGAGGTGAAGGTGTAAGGCTCCTCCGGCCGGAAGTTCACGGCCTTGATCTCCAGGAGGATGCGGGCGGTGGTCAGGGCGGCGTCGCGGTCCCAGTCGGAAGCGTGCGTCGAGGGCATGGCAGGAGCTCCTTTTGGAGCGGTTCGTAACCTTCACAGGGCGGCACGTCCATGACGGATGAAGACAGGGTCTGGGTCTTGGCCGATCCCCGTGCCGGCACGGCGGCGCAGGCGCTTGGCATCGCCGAGCGGCTGGAGGTGCCGTTCCGCACCGTTCCTCTGGCCTGGAGCCGGCTGGCGCGGCTGCCCTGGCCCTGGCCAAGCCTGGCCGGGCTGCAACCCGAGGCCCGCGCACGGCTCGGTCCGCCCTGGCCCGCTCTGGTGCTTTCGGCCGGCCGCCGCTCGGCGCCGGTGGCGCGCTGGCTGCGGCAGCGGGGTGCGCGCAGCGTGCACATGATGCGCCCCGGCCTCGGCGTCCCGGCCTTCGACCTACTGGTGATTGGCCAGCACGACGCGCCAGCCCCGGCCCCGAATGTCTTTCCCATCCTCGGCGCGGCGCACCGGATGAGCCCGGCCCGGCTGGCGGCTGCGCGGGCGGAATGGGCGGAGCTCGGGAGCCTGCCGGCTCCGCGCGTCGTGCTGCTGCTGGGTGGCAAGGTGCGTGGCGAAGGGCTGGACCCGGCGCTGGCGGCGGATCTGGCGCGCCAGGCTGCCGGGCTGGGCGGCAGTGTCCTGGTCAGCACCTCCCGCCGGACCGGTGCCGCGGCGCGGGAGGCGGTGGCGGCGGTGCTGCAGGGCATCCCGCACCGGCTGCATGCCTGGGGGCAGGAGGGCCCCAACCCCTATCCCGGCTTCCTGGCCTGGGCGGATGCGGTGGTGGTCACGGGCGACTCGGTTTCCATGATCAGCGAGGCGCTGGCCACCCCGGCCCCGCTGTTCATCGCCGAGACCACCGACGCGCCGCGCCATCGGCGGCTGTGGCGCAGCCTTTACGCGGTCGGGCAGGCACGGCCCTTTCTGGCGCCGGCGCTGTTCAACCGCCAGCCGCTGGACGAGGCGGCGCGCGTGGTGGCGGCGATCCGGGAACGGGGCTGGGTGTGACGAAAGGCGGGGAGGGGAACTTCCCTTACTCGCCCTTCTTCCGCCTATCGCCGCAGCGCCATCCAGAAGGAGAGCTGGGCGATGATCCCGGCGCCCGCCAGCACCAGCGCCGCAGTCAGCGCCGGGTCGTCGCCGAGGCTGGCCAGGGCGGTGCAGAGCGCGCCGACCGCCATCTGGGCGAAGCCGAACAGGCCGGAGGCCGAACCCACCACAGCCGGGTTGACGCTGACCGCCTGGGTAAGGGCCAGCGGTGAGGCGGCGCCGGCGCCGAGGGTGAAGACGAACATGGTGCTCAGGGCCAGCGGCACGGAGAGCTGCCCGAGCAGCACGGTGCCGAGCAGCAGGAAGGCGGCGAGCACGCTGAGCAGGTTGGCACCCACCATCAGGCGCGCCACCGGCACCCGCGTCACCAGACGGCCGGTCAGTGCGCTGCCGACCCAGGCGCCGGCGATCAGGATGGCGAGATAGACGCCAACCTCCTCCACCGGGCGATGCAACTGCCCGCTGAAGATGAAGGGGGCGGAGGCTGTGAAGGCGTACATGGACGTGGTGGCGCAGCCGCCGCCCAGGGCGAAGCCGAGGAAGGCGCGCGAGCTGATCAGCTTGCCGTAGTTGCGGGCGAGCGAGGCGAAGTTGCTGTTCACGCTGCGCTGGCCGGTCTCCGGCAGCATCCGCCAGGACAGCAGCACCAGGACCACGCCGAGGGTGCAGAGCACGCCGAAGATAGCGCGCCAGCCGAGCGTCGTCGCCAGCACCCCGCCCAGAATCGGCGACAGGCCGGGGCCGAGTAACACCATCAGGTTCATCAGGGCGAGGCGGCGGGCGGCCTGCTCCGGCCCGGCGGTGTCGCGGACGATGGCACGGCCCAGCACCAGCCCGGAGCAGCCTCCCAGGGCCTGCGCCAGTCGTGCCACGATCAGGCTCTGCGCGCCCGGCGCGAAGGCGGCGGCGAGGCTCGCAAGGGCATAAAGGGTGAGCCCGGTGAGCAGGGTCGCGCGGCGGCCGAAGCGATCGGCAACCGGCCCGTAGATGAGCTGCCCCAGGGCGAGACCGAGAATATAGACACTGATCGTTGCCTGCAGCGTGCCCGGGCTGGCCCGCAAATCCGCCGCCGCCGCCGGCAGGGCGGGGATGAAGATGTGCATGGCCAGCGTCCCGCTGAGCGTGACCAGCGCCAGCAGCCACAACGGAATCGGTCGGGCCGGCGGCGGGCTGGCCTCGCGCAGGACGGCGCCGGCCGTTGACCCGGCGGCAGGGGCGGTGTCCGTGGCGCGCCACATCACAGGGCAGCCTCAGGCCCGGCGGAGAGACGTGCGCTGATATGGCGCAGCACCCGGTGGGCGGTCAGCAGATCCGCCTCGCTGAGTCCGGCCAGCGCCGCCTCCCGCAGCTCGCCCGCCACCCGCTCCACCTGCGCGACGGTGGCCTGGCCCTGTGCGGTCAGCACCAGCACGCGGGCCCGGCGGTCGCCTTCCTCGCCACGCCGTGCCACCAGCCCCGCCGCCTCCAGCGCGTCGATCAGCCGGACCACGGAAGAGCCGTCCAGCGAGAGGGACTGCGCCAGTTCCTTCTGCCGCATCGGTGCCTCGGCACGGGCAATGCGCAGCAGCGGCAGCCAGGTCGCCTCAGTGAGGCCGAAGCGCTGCAGCCGGTCGTCAGCCCACCGGCGCCATTGCCGAGTGGTCAGGGCGAGGAGGGCTCCGAAGCCCTGGCGGATCTGCTCGGGGGAGGGCGTCACGGGTGGACCTCGAATGGTACCATGCCAAATTGATGACATACCAACTATTGGGGCGCAATGTGCCTTCGACCATCCCAGCGGGCACCCGACTTGCCGGCAGGAGGCGGGGCCGCCATCCTCGGCCGCGTCACACATCACTCGCCTGAGGATCGTCCATGTCCCGCTCCTATCGAATCGCCGTGGTGCCCGGGGACGGCATCGGCAAGGAAACCGTGCCGGAAGGGTTGCGGGTGCTGGACGCCGCCGCGCGTCGCTTCGGCTTCGACCTGACGCTCAAGCACTACGACTGGTCCTGCGAGACCTATCAGAAGACCGGCCGCATGATGCCGGAGGACGGCATCGACCGGCTGCGCGACAGCGACAGCGTCTTCCTGGGCGCGGTGGGCTGGCCCGGGGTGCCGGACCATGTCTCGCTCTGGGGCCTGCTGATCCCGATCCGGCGCGAGTTCGATCAGTACATCAGCCTGCGCCCCTGCAAGCTGATGCCGGGCGCCAAGACGCCGCTCGCCAACCGCACGCCGGCCGAGATCGACTTCTACGTGGTGCGCGAGAACACCGAGGGCGAATACTCCTCCTCCGGCGGCAAGATGTTCGCGGGCACCGAGCGCGAATTCGTCACCCAGCAGAGCGTCTTCACCCGCAAGGGCGTGGACCGGGTGCTGAAATACGCCTTCGAACTGGCCCGCACCCGTCCGCGCAAGAAAGTGACCAGCGCCACCAAGTCGAACGGCATCACCTTCACCATGCCGTACTGGGATGATCGCTTTGCCGCGATGGCGAAGAACTACCCGGACGTCACCACCGACCAGTTCCACATCGACATCCTCTGCGCCCATTTCGTGCAGCATCCGGACTGGTTCGACGTGGTGGTGGGCTCCAACCTGTTCGGCGATATCCTCTCCGACCTCGGTCCGGCGGTGGCGGGCTCGATCGGCATCGCGCCCTCAGCCAACATCAACCCGGAGAAGGCGCATCCCTCGATGTTCGAGCCAGTGCATGGCAGCGCGCCCGACATCGCCGGCAAGCACATCTGCAACCCGATCGGCCAGATTTGGTCCGGCGCCATGATGCTGGAGCACCTGGGCGAGAAGGAGGCCGCTGACTGCATCGTCCGCTGCATCGAGAAGCTGCTGGCGGAAGGCGGCCCGCGCACCCGCGACATGGGCGGGCAGGCCGGCACGGCGGATGTCGGCAAGGCGCTCGCCGAGGCCGTCGCGGCCGGGGGCTGACCCAAAGGGATATGCAGAGGAAACTTGAACGCCCGTTCAGATGAGCCTATAAAACCCGCGGGACAAGTTGCGAGTGATTCTCATGTCGCTCGCAACTGTAGGAGAATGCTGATGGGCCACGACTTCAGCCACATCACTCGCCGTTGCGAGCGTGCGGTGGTGACAGCGTACCGGGAGCTACGTGAAACGGGGAATGACGACCTATCGTCCTTCCGCGCCTGCACGGCCCTGTACCGCATCCACCATCCTGAATCCTCGGTGAGCGAGGCGCGGCGGCTGGTGTCGGAGTGGATCGACCATCATGTCGTCCGGGGCGAGACCGGCCCCACGGACGGATGCGACTGCCCTTAAACTAAGATTGCCCCTGGGCTGAGCAGCGCCAGCCCGGTGTGTTGAGCCTGGAAGGCTTGCCTTCCAGGCTTTCTTGCGTTCAGTGGCCCTCGATTCAGTTCCGGCCGACCTCGGGGTCGAAGCGGACATTCGGCCGCGCCAGGCCACCGGAGATGCCGACCGGCGTGCCGTCCGCGCGCCAGCAGGCGGCGCCTTCCAGCATCCCGTCTGCGTGGAAGCGGATGGCGTTCATGCCGCCGCCGATATGCTTCACCCGCTGCACCCGGTGGCCGAGCGCGGCGAGCTTCGAATCCACATTGGCGGCGATGGTCGGCTCCAGCTCCAGCGTATGGCCGTTGGTCCAGATGCGGGGTGCTTCCACCGCATCCTGCAGCGCCATGCCGTGGTCGATGAGATTGATCACCGCCTGCATGGCCGAGCCGAAGATGCGCAGGCCGCCCGGCAGGCCAAGCGCGAAGGCCGGCCGCCCGTCCTTCCGCACGATGGTCGGCGCCATAGAGGTGAAGACCCGCTTGCCCGGCGCGACGGAGAGCGCCTTGCCCGGATGTGGGTCGAAGTTGAACATGTAGTTGTTGGCGATCAGCCCGGTGCCGGGAATGCTGAAGCGGGCACCGAACAGGCTGTTGATGGTCTGCGTCGTGGCGACGATGTTGCCGCCCGAATCCGCCACCGTGACATGCGTGGTATTGGCCGATTCCGCCGGCGGGATGCCGGGCGTCCAGTCCTGCGCGGCGTCGCGCCTCAGCAGTGCGCGGCGCTCGGCGGCATAGGCCTTGCTGGTTAGCCGCTCGACGGGGACCTTGACGAAGGCGGGGTCGGCGGTGGCCACCCCGCGGTCGGCGAAGGCCATCTTCAACGCCTCGGCCAGCAGGTGCACCGTCTCGGCGCTGCCGGAGCCCAGCGCCGCCAGGTCGAACTCCTCCAGCAGATTCAGCATCTGCGTCATGTGGACTCCGGAGGAGGAGGGCGGCGGCGGGGCCAGCACCTCGAAGCCGCGATAGTGGCCGACCACCGGCTCCCGCTCGACGACCTCGTAGCCTTCCAGGTCTCCCGTGCCGATCAGCCCACCGCTGGCGGCCATATGCGCCGCCAGCGCGCGGCCCAGCTCGCCGCCATAGAGGGCCGCCGGCCCCTGCTGGGCGATCAGCCGCAGCGATTCCGCCAGGACGGGCTGGCGCAGCAGCGTGCCGGCGACAGGCGGGGCGCCATCGGGCAGGAAGGTGGCGGCGAGGCCCGGATCCCGCGCCAGGTCGGCGGCGGCGTCGGTGATAGCGCCCGTCAGGTAGGCGGTGACGCGGAAGCCCGCGGCCGCCGCGCGGATGGCGGGGCGCAGCACCTCATCGAGCGGCAGGGTGCCGTGCTCGGAGAGGGCTTGGCACCAGCCGGCCAGCGCGCCCGGCACCGCCATGGCCAACACGCCCACCGCATTCTCCCGGCCCTCCGTCTCCTGATAGTCGGGCAGGGTGTCGGAGACGGTGCGATACATGTTCGGCCGCGCCGCCGCCGGGGCGGTGGAAAGCCCGTCCAGCACCAGATGGCGGCCATCGGCGAGGCGCAGATGCGCCACCCCGCCGCCCAGTGGGCCGACCATCATCGGCTCCACCACCGTCAAGGTGAACAGCGCGGCGATGGCGGCGTCGATCGCATTGCCGCCAGCCAGCAGCATTTCCGCTCCGGCCGCCGAGGCGACGGGATGGTTGGTCACCACCATGCCCCGGCTGGCCAGAGCCGGGCGCTTCTCGCAGGTGAAGGGGCTGCCCGCCCGATCCTTCCAGCTCATGGGGAAACCCCCTGGCAGGCGGCCCCGAAGGCGCGGAACAGGGCGGTGCTGGCGGCATCCTCGCCGAAGCGCCATTCCGGGTGCCACTGCACCGCGAGCTGGAAGCCGCGGGCGGCAGCGGGGCGGACGGCCTCCACCGTGCCGTCCGGCGCCACCGCCTCCACCGCCAGTCCCTCCGCGACGCGATCGATGCCTTGCATATGCACGGAGTTCACCCGGATCTCCTTCTTCCCGGTTACGGCCTGCAACAGGCCGTCGGCGGTGATGTCATGGCGGAGGCGGTAGCGCTCCTCCAGTGTCTCCCCATGGCCGCGATGATCGTCGCGACCGGGCAGTAGGTGCAGCCGGCTGTGCAGCGAGCCACCGAGCGCGACATTCATCTCCTGCAGCCCCCGGCAGATGGCGAAGACCGGCAGGCCCCGCTCCAGCGCGGCGCGGATCAAGGGCAGGGTGGTGGCGTCCCGCGCCGGGTCCTCCAACTCACCCTCGGGCGCGGCCGGGCCGCCATAGCGGGCGGGCTGCACATTGGAGGGCGAGCCGGGGATCAGCAGCCCGTTCAGCCGGTCGAGATAGCCCTCGGCGTCGAGTGCCTCACCAAGCGGCGGGATCAGCACGGGGCGCACGCCCGCGCCCTCGGCGAGGGCGGTCATGTAGCGGGAGGGCGTGGCGTGCTGCGGCTGGCCGCCCAGTTCGCGGCGGCAGGCAGGAACGCCTACCCAGGGTCGGCGAGGGCTCGTCAGGCGAGACAAGGCGACATGCTCCGAAAGCAGAGGTTGTGGTCAGGCTCGCGCCATGATCGAGGCTTGTCCAGAGGGCGAGGGGCCGCATTCTGGCGAAGCCGAGGGGGCCGCCCATATGGGGGCGATCGGAGGAACCAGGAGGGAAGCTCATGCAGGAAGGCAGGCCCGGTGCGCGGCCGGAGTTGGACGAGGAACTCATCGCCTTTGCCGGCCGCGTCTTCCAGTGCGCGCGCGGCGGCGACGCCGCCACCCTGGAAGATCTGCTGCGCCAGGGATTGCCGCCCAACCTGCGCAACGACAAGGGCGACACGCTGGTGATGCTGGCGAGCTATCACGGGCAGCCCGAGGCGGTGCGCGTGCTGCTGGAGCATGGCGCCGATCCCAACATCCTGAACGACCGCGGGCAGACGCCGCTCGGCGCCGCGGCCTTCAAGGGGGCGGGCGAGGTGGTGGCGCTGCTGCTCCAGCATGGCGCGGCGGTGAATGGGTGCGGCCCGGACGGCCGCACGGCCCTCATGCTGGCGGCGATGTTCAACCGTACGGAGATCCTGCGCCAGTTGCTGGCGGCGGGTGCCGACCCGGCGGCGCAGGACGCCGCCGGCCATACCGCCCGGATGGCCGCCGAGGCGATGGGCGCGGCCGACACACCGGCGCTCCTGCCCGCCGATCCGGCCTAAGCGCCGCAAGGCGCGCCGTCGGGAGCGCGAACGGCCCGGCCTCAGACCGGGTTGCGGCCGGCCCAACGCAGGGCGGCGAGTGCCAGCGCGTCGATGGTGTCGACCAGCGGCAGGCCGATCTCGGCATGTGGTCCGGCCTGGATGCCGAGCGGGATCTCGGTGCAGCCCAGCACCACCGCTGCGGCGCCGCGCGCCTTCAGGTTGCGCGCCGCCTCCGCCAGCGGCGGATAGGCCTCCGCCACCCGGTTCGCCTTCACCAGCGCGATGCCGGGCGAGACGAGGGAGGTCATCTCTGCCTCATCAGGAACGATGCACTCATAGCCGCGCCCTTCCAGCCGCTCCTGGTAGAGCCGCATGGCGAGGGTTCCGGCGGTGCCCATCACGCCGATGCGGCCGCCGCGGATGCCCTGGCGCGCGAGTTCCTCGGCCGCCGCATCGACGATGTGCAGGACCGGCAGCCTCGTCGCCGCCACCATGCCCTCGTACCAGCCGTGCACGGTGTTGCAGGGAATGGCGATGGCGCCGCAGCCCGCCGCCTCCAGCCCGCGGATGCCGCGCACCAGCCAGGGCAGAGGATCCTCGCCGCCGGAGAGGCGCGCCGCCGTGCGGTCCGGCACGCGCGGGTCAGACCAGAGCACGGCGGGCAGGTGGTCCTGGTCGCGCGTGGCTGGGGTCAGCAGCGTCAGGCGCAGCATGAACTGGGCGCTGGCCAGCGGACCCATGCCGCCGAGCACGCCGAGCACCGGGGCCTCGGCCCCGGTGGTTGCGGGCAGGGAGCCGCTCACAGCCCGAGCCCGTCCGCCACCAGCTTGAAGCCGGTGGCTGCGAGAAGAACGTAGATCAAGCGGTAGAACATCCTGTCGCTGATGCGCCCTTGCAGCCAGACGCCGAGCCGCACGCCGATCGGCGCCAGCGGCAGCAGCACCAGGCTGGTGAGCAGGTTGCCGAGCCCGAACTGCCCCAGCACCGTGTAGGGCAGCAGCTTCACGTAATTCATCACGCCGAAGAACACCACCGTGGTGGCGGCGAGTTGTGTCCGCTCCAGCCGCAGCGGATAGAGATAGACCGCCAGCGGCGGGCCGCCGGCATGGGCGATGGTGCTGGTGAAGCCCGAGAGGGTGGACCAGAACCCGCCGCGCCAGCGACTCGGCTTCGCGGGCGCCGCCGGCTTGCCATGCCGCGCCACCCAGAGCGAGCGCGCCAGGAAAGCCAGCGCGATCACGCCCACCATCAGCTTGACCATGCGGTCGCTCAGCGCGCCGAAGACGAAGGCGCCGAGCAGGATCCCCAGCAGGCCGCCGGGGATGATGGCGCGCATCTCCCGCCGGCTCCAGCGGCCCCACCAGGCCCGCAGCCCGGCAAGGTCCATGGCGCAGAGTACCGGCAGGGAGATGGCGGCGGCCTGGGGCGCGGGCAGGATCAGCGCCATGGCCGGCACGGCCAGGTTGCCGCCGCCCGAGGCGAAGCCGCCCTTGCTGATGCCAGTGATCAGCAGCGCCGGCACGGCGAGGGCGTAGAAGCGAAGATCGGTGATCAGGAGATCGCTCAAGCGCGGGGAGCCATGGGCTGACGGAAACGGGACAGGCGTGTAAGCACAACCTGCATCCCTCTCTCACTGCCGCCAAGGTCTCCCCTACATGGAACATATGTCCGACCCGCTCTGGCTCGCGGGTCTCGCTGCCGCGATGGCGCTGACCGGCCTGTTCTCCGGCACCCTGGCCGGGCTGCTCGGCGTCGGCGGCGGCATCGTCATTGTGCCGGTGCTGTTCAACATCTTCCCGCTGTTCGGGATTCCCGAGGCCGTGCAGATGAAGCTGGCCGTGGGCACCAGCCTCGGCACCATCATTCCCACCTCGATCGTCTCGGCGCGCAAGCACCATGCCCGCGGCGCCATCGATACCGGGCTGTTGCGCGCCATCTGGCCCCCGATGATCCTGGGCGTGGCGCTCGGCACGGTGCTGGCGGTGTGGCTGAAGGGAGAAGTGCTTTCGGCGGTCTTCGCCACCATCGCGCTGCTGGTGGCGCTGAACATGGGCTTCACCGGCGTGGACTTCAAACTGCGCGACCGCACGCCGCGCGGCCCTGGGCTCTGGGGCATCGGCGGCTTCATCGGCACCATCTCGGCGATGATGGGCATCGGCGGCGGCACCGTCGGCGTGCCGATCCTGTCGATGTTCGGCACGCCGATCCGCTCGGCGGTCGCGACCTCCTCGGTCTTCGGGCTGATCATCTCGATCCCGGCCAGCATCGGCTTCATCATCGGCGGACTTGGCGACCCGCTGCTGCCGCCCTTCTCCGTGGGCTATGTCAACCTGATCGGCTTCGCGCTGATCGTGCCGAGCTCGATCCTGGCCACGCCCTGGGGCGTGCACCTCGCGCACACCATCCCGCCGCTGGCGCTGAAGCGCGCCTTCGCCGTGTTCCTGGCGATCACCGCGCTGCGGATGTTCTACGGTCTGATCTTCTGAGGAAGTCCGGGGGAAGGAATTCCCCCGGCCCGGTTTAGCCGGGACCTGTTCAGCCCTTGGGCCGCTCCATCCGGTCCCGCAGCCGGTACCAGCCGCCGACCAGCGGCAGGAACCAGGGGTGGCCGTCATAGCCGGGCAGGGTCGGGACGTTCAGCCCGTCCAGCGCGAAAGGCTCATTGGCCGCGCCGGCGATCTTCAGCGCCGCATTGTGGCCGAGCCAGCTCGCCATGGCGACGCCGGAACCCTGGCAGCCGACAGCGTAATAAATCCCTTCCTGCTGCCCGATATGCGGCAAGAAATCAAAGGTGAAGGCGACATTGCCGGTCCAGGCATGGGTCAGCCGCACCGCCTTCAGCTCGGGGAAGACCTTGATCATGGTGGCGTGCAGCACCGGCGCGGCCGCCTCGGGGGTCGTGGGGCCGAAGCTGGCGTGCCCGCCCCAGAGCACCCGCCTTCCGTCCGGCGAGGGGCGGAAGTAGTTGAGCACCCGCTTGCTGTCGCTGACCATCCGGCGGCCGGGGAAGAGGTCGTCGATGGTTTCCTCGGGGAGTTCCTCGGTGGCGATGATGTAGGAGCCGACCGGGACCAACCGCCGCATCAGCCAGGGCATCGGGCTGCTTCCGTCCTCCCCGCGGGTATAGCCATTGGTGGTGACGAGCACGGCATCGGCCGCCATCTCGCCCTTGTCGGTGGCGAGGCGGAAGCCGGTGCCCTCGGCGCGGATGCCGCCGACCCGGGTGCCATCCACCAGTGCGGCGCCGGCGCGCTCGGCGGCCTCGGCCAAGCCGCGCGCGTACTTGCCGGGATGCAGGCTGCCGGCGGCGGAGACCAGCATGCCGCCATGATAGTGGTCGCTGCCCAGCACCTCGCGCTGGTCCTCCCGTGCCACCATGCGCACCGGCATGCCGGTCAGCTCGGCCAGCTTCGGCGCGCGCAGCGCCATCCGGGTGTGATGGTTCCGCGTCCAGGCCGGGGTGAAGCGGCCGCAGCGGATATAATCGCAGGCAATCCCCTCGCGCCGCAGCAGCTCCTCCAGGAAGCGGAAGCTGGCCGCCGCCGCCTTGGCGATGGCCTCCGCCTGCGCGGCCCCGAAGCGCCGCTCCAGATCGCCGCTGGCCACCTTCAGCCCGCCCGAGACCATGCCGCCATTGCGCGAGGAGGCGCCATAGCCGATCCGCTCCGCCTCCAGCACCACGGGCCGGTGCCCCCTATGCGCCAGGGTCAGCGCCGCCGAGAGCCCGGCATAGCCGCCGCCGACGATGGCCACCGCCGCATGCTCGGGCAGCGGCGTCTCGCGGGGTTGCGGCTCCGCCTCGTCCCACCAGTAGGGCGCGGCGCTGAAGCCAGGGGCGAAGAGGCGCTCGTAGGGGTTCATCCGGTCCTCGGCGAAGGCGCGCGGGAGGGGCAGCATCTCCCATGACGGTGCGGTGACAAGAGCCTGCCTGCCTCTTGCGCAGCGTGACCGATCCGGTAGCTGGCAGATCCTTATCGGCCGGTTATCGCCCTGTGCCGGAGCCGCCTGACCCCTGGACGTGGGGGTGGTGCCGGGGGCAGGCTCGCGGAACCTGGGCATGAGGAAGGATCGACGGCAAGGTGGCGACACTCCTGGTCAAATCCGGCGGCGAGCAGGCGCTGGAGGAATGGCGGAACTCCTTCCAGGCGGTGGATCCGCGCATCCGTGTGCATTGGTGGGAGGACCCGGCCGTGCCGCCCGAGGCGGTGGACTATGTCGTGGTCTGGGAGCCCCGGCACGGCTGGCTGCGCTCGCTGCCGAACCTGAAGGTGGTCTTCTCCTCCGCCGCCGGGGTGGATCACATCATCTGCGATCCGGACTGGCCGCGGCACCTGCCACTGGTGCGCATGGGCGGGGCGGAGACGGCACAGCGCATGGGCGAGTACATCGTCTGGGCTTGCCTCTCCCTGCTGCGCGGGATGCGGCACTTCGCGCGGGGTCAGGCAGCCGGGGAGTGGTGGTACCGGGGTGCGGCTCATTCGGCGCCCGGCCGCCGCGTCGGCATCATGGGGCTGGGCAATCTGGGAAGCCGTGCGGCGCAGATGCTGCAGGGGGTGGGCTTCCCCGTGCGGGGGTGGTCGCGCTCGCGCAAGGAGATCCCGGGCGTGCAGAGCTTCGTCGGGGCGGCGGAACTGCCGGACTTCCTGGCCAGCACCGACATCCTGGTCTGCCTGCTGCCCTCGACGCCAGAGACGGAAGGGCTGATCGACGCCCGGTTGCTGGCGCAGCTACCCCCCGGAGCGGGGCTGGTGAATGCCGGGCGCGGCTCGCACCTGCGGGTGCCGGATCTGCTGGCCGCCCTGGATTCCGGCCATCTTGACGGCGCGGTGCTGGACGTGTTCGAGGAGGAGCCGCTGCCCGCCGGCAGCCCGCTCTGGAGCCATCCCAAGGTGACGGTAACGCCGCATGTCGCCTCCGAGGCGAGCCGGCCCGAGCGGGCCCGCTACGTCGCCGGCGTCATCGCCGATTTCGAGGCCGGGCGCCCGCTGCCCAACCTCTACGACCCCATCCGAGGCTATTGATGGCACTCCCCCCGCCGCCCGCCCGGCCCGACCCGAACCACCCGCCGAGCGAGCGCGAGCTGCGCGAGGACCTCGCCTGCGCCTACCGGCTGCTGGCGCATTTCGGCATGACGGACCTCGTCTATACCCATCTCTCCGTGCGCATCCCGGGGGAGGGGCACCGTTTCCTCGTCAATCCCTACGGGCTGCTCTTCGAGGAGATCACCGCCTCCTCCCTGGTGGTGGTGGATGCCGAGGGCGAGCCGCTGCAGGAAACCAGCTGGCCGGTGAACCCGGCCGGTTTCGTCATCCATTCGGCCCTGCACCGTGCTGCGCCGCGCGCGCAATGCGTGATGCACACGCATACGCTGGCCGGCATGACGGTGGCCGCCCAGGCCGGTGGACTGCTGCCGCTCAACCAGATCAACATGGAGCTGCACGGCCGCGTCGCTATCCACGAATACGAGGGCATCGCGGCCGAGGACAATCTCAGCGAGCGCGAGCGGATCGTGCGCGACATGGGCGACAGGCCCTGCCTGATCCTGCGCAACCATGGTCTGCTGACCACCGGCCGCACCGTCGCCGAGGCCTTCTACTGGATGTACTATCTGGAGCAGGCCTGCCGCATCCAGGTGGCGGCGCAGTCCACCGGCGCGCCGCTGGCGCTGCCGCCGCCTGAGCTGGCGGAGCGGGTGGCCCGGCAGGAGCCGGATTCCCCGGTGAAGGGCTGGCTGCCCTGGCAGGCGCTGAAGCGGAAGATGGACCGCGAGCAGCCGGGATACAGGGACTGACGGCATGAGCGGAGCGACCGGCCAGGCCCTTGCCCTACAGGGGATCGGCAAGCGCTACGGCGCCTTCACCGCCGTGGAGGATGTGAACCTTTCCGTCGGGCGCGGCGAGTTCCTGACCCTGCTTGGCCCCTCCGGCTCGGGCAAGACGACGCTGCTGATGATTGTCGCGGGCTTTGTCGAGCCGAGCGCCGGCGCCGTGCTGCTGGAGGGGCGGGATATCACCGCCCTGCCGCCGGAGCGGCGCGAGTTCGGCATGGTGTTCCAGGGCTATGCGCTCTTCCCCCATATGACGGTGGCGGAGAATGTCGCCTTCCCGTTGCGGGTGCGCCGCATGGGGCGTGCCGTGCAGCAGGAGAAGGTTCGCGCGGCGCTGGATCTCGTTCAACTCTCGGCTTTCGCCGATCGCCGCCCGGCGCAGCTCTCCGGCGGGCAGCAGCAGCGCGTTGCTCTGGCGCGGGCACTGGTCTTCGACCCGGCCCTGCTGCTGCTGGACGAGCCGCTCTCGGCGCTCGACAAGAAGCTGCGCGCCGAGTTGCAGGAGGAGCTGAAAGCGCTGCACCGCCGCATCGGCCGCACCTTCGTCAATGTCACGCATGACCAGGAGGAGGCGCTGAGCCTGTCGGACCGCATCGCCATCCTGAACCGCGGGCATGTGGTGCAGCAGGGGCGGCCGGCCGAGCTCTACGAGGCGCCGCGCACCCGCTTCGTCGCCGACTTCCTCGGCAAGTCGAACTTCCTCCAGGGGGTGGGCGAGGGTGGCGGCGTGGTGCGGGCGGGCGGCACGCGGCTGCGCGTGGCCGCCGCGCAGGCCAGGGGACCGGTGTTGCTTTCGCTCCGGCCGGAGAAGATCGTGCTGCTGCCCGACGGCACGGAAGCGGAGAACAGCGTCGGTGGCCGGATCACCGGCTGGTCCTATCTGGGGGCGGGATTCAGCCTGACGGTGGCCACCGAGGATCTGGGCGCGTTGCGCGTCACGCTGCCGAGTTGGGGCGCCGCGACCGCGCCCGCCGAAGGGTTGCCGGTGCGGCTGGGCTGGAGCGCCGCTGCCGCGGTGCCGGTGGAGGAGGACCGACCTCAGGCAGCGTAAGAAGCGCCGGTGGGAGTAGGAATGGCGCGCCTCAGGTATCGCATTGCGAGCGGGGCTGCCGCTCCTGGCGGCCCCAAAGCCCAGGGAGAGGGCAGGGCGAGCATGGTTTTGCCCGGAGCGGATGCAGCATCCGCTCCGCTGGGAGATTTCCGGTGTGACAGGTGATTGACGGCTCTCGCGGCGGCTGATGACATCTCCCAAAGCGGAGGGAGCCGGCCATGAATGTCGCCACCACATCAACCCGGATAAGTTGTTCCGAGGAGGAATGGCGCGTCCGCTGCGATCTCGCGGCCCTGTACCGCCTCGTCGCGCATTTCCGCATGACGGACTTCATCTACACCCACATCAGTGCGCGGGTGCCGGGTCCGGAGCACCACTTCCTCATCAACAGGTACGGCGTGCTCTTCGACCAGATGCGCGCCAGTGACCTGGTGAAGATCGACCTTCACGGCAACATCGTCGAGGAAGGCGCCGAGACCAAGCAGGTCAACGCTGCGGGTTTCACCATCCATTCCGCGCTGCACATGGCGCGCGAGGACGCGATGTGCGTGGTGCACACCCACACCGCCGCCGGCATCGCCGTCTCGGCCCAGAAGGATGGGCTGCTGCCGATCAGCCAGCATGCGCTGAAGTTCTATGGCCATCTCGCCTATCATGGCTATGAGGGCATCGCCCTCGACCTCGACGAGCGCGAGCGGCTGGTGGCCGATCTTGGCCAGCACCGCGCGATGATCCTGCGTAACCACGGCCTGCTGGTGGCCGGGCGCAGCATCCCGGAGGCCTTCAACCTGATCTACTACCTGGAGCGCGCCTGCCAGGCGCAGGTTGCGGCCATGTCGGGCGGCGCCGAGCTGGTCTTCCCACCCGAGGAGGTGCGGCGGAAGACGGCGGCGCAGTTCAACGGCGACCCGGAGCGCTCGCTGGCGCACAGCGAATGGGCCTGGGGCTCCGCGCTGCAGCTGATCGAAGGCAGCAAGCTGGATTGGCGCGCATGAGCGCCGATCTCCTGATCACCGGTGGCCGCATCTTCCGCGGCCTGAAGGGCGGCTTCGCCGAGGCGCTGGCGGTGAAGGACGGCCGCGTGGCCGCCGTCGGCAGCGTGGAGGAGGTGGCGGCGCAGGCCGGCGCCGGCACGCGGCGCATTGATCTCGGCGGGCGGGTGGCGATCCCGGCGCTGAACGAGGCGCATATGCACCTGCTGCCCTATGGCCTGGGCCTGGCGCAGGTGAACCTGCGCGCCGAGGAGGTGCGCACGTTGGACGAGGTGCTGAAGCGTATCGCCGCCGCCGCGCGCAACACGCCGAAGGGGCAGTGGATTCTAGGCCGTGGCTATGACCATGGCGAGCTGGATATCCGCCGCCATCCGCTGGCGGAGGAGCTGGACCGCGCCGCGCCGGACCATCCGGTCCTCATCACGCGCACCTGCGGCCATGTGGCGGTGGCCAATACGGCCGCGATGAAGCTCGCCGGCGTCAACCACAACACGCCCGACCCCGAGGGCGGCGCGATCGAGCGCAAGGGCGGCAGGCTCACCGGCCTGTTCCAGGAACGCGCCATGCGGCTGGTGCGCGACATCATTCCCGAGCCCTCCGAGGCGCAGATGGTGGATGCCATTGAGGCCGCTGGCCGCAACCTCGCCGCGCTGGGTTTCGCCTCCGCCAGCGACATGAATGTCGGCATGACGGCGGGGATGGCCGAGATCGCCGCCTATCGCCGGGCCGAGGCGGAGGGGCGGCTGCTGCAGCGCATGTGGCAGGTGCTGGCCGGCAATCCCGAGGGGATCGCCAGGCAGGCCTGGGAGGCCGGGCTGCGGCCGAATGTGGCCGCCGGCCCGATGGCCGAGGCGCTGCTCGCCTGGGGCGCGGTGAAGACCTTCGCCGACGGCTCGGCCGGCGGCCTGACCGCCGCCTTCTTCGACCCCTATCTGGAAAGCGCCGGCGGCGGCACGGGCATCTTCTGCTTCCCGGACGAGGCGCAGTACGAAATGCTCGCCCGCTACCACCGCCAGGGCTGGCAGCTCGACATCCACGCCATCGGCGACGCCGCCATCGAGCAGGTGCTCACCGGCATGGAGAAGGCCGACGCGCCGGACGCGCCGATCGCCGGCCGCCGCCACCGCATCGAGCATTGCGGCTTCCTCAACCGCGACCAGCGCGCGCGGATGCTGAAGCACGGTATCATCCCCGTGCCGCAGCCCTCCTTCATGTGGGAGTTCGGCGACCTCTACGTCACCAATCTCGGCAAGGCGCGCGCCGAGGCGGCCTATCCGATGCGCACCTGGCTGCATGAGGGCCACCATCCGGCGGCCTCCACCGACAGCCCGGTCTGCTCGGTCGATCCCTTCCCGAATCTCTACACCATGGTCACGCGCAAGACCTCCAAGGGCACGGTGCTCGGCCCGGAGGAGACGCTGACGGTCGAGGAGGCGGTGCACTGCTACACCTGGTGCGGCGCGCACAGCCAGTTCGCCGAAGGCGAGCGCGGCACGCTGGAGCCGGGCATGCAGGCCGACATCGCTGTGCTGTCCCGCGACATCTTCGCCGCCGCGCCGGAGGAGATCCTGACCACCCGGGCCGACCTGACCTTCCGCGGCGGCCGTGCCCTCTTCGACCGCAATGGCGAGGCCGCCTCCCTCGCCGGCGCGGCGGACTGACCCATGCTTCGCCACGTCCTGCAGCGCCTGCTGACGACGGTGCCGGTGATGCTCGGGGTGCTGTTGATCGGCTTCCTACTGATGCAGGTGGTGCCGACGGACCCCGCTATCGTCCGCGCCGGCCCGACTGCCACCGCCGATGTCATCGCTGCCATCCGAACGGAGCTTGGCCTCGACCAGCCGCTCTACGTCCAGTTCGGCATCTATCTCTGGCGGCTGCTGCAGGGCGATCTCGGCGTCTCCATCATCAACAACGTGCCGGTGACGCAGGAGCTCGGCGCCACTATTGGCCCGACGCTGGAGCTGATGTTCGCTTCGCTGTTCTGGGCAATCCCGCTCGGCATCGGGCTGGGCACGGTCGCCGCCTATTTCCGCGGCTCCGTGCTGGATCGCGCGATCACCGCGCTCTCAGTGGCTGGCGGCTCGGTGCCGGTCTTCTTCCTGGGCCTGATGCTGATCTGGCTCGTCGGTTTCCAATGGCAGCTTCTGCCCTTCACCGGGCGCGGCGGGCCGCTCTGGACTGCCGATGGCTGGAAGGCCATCGCTCTGCCGGCACTGACGCTGGGCGGCGTTTTCGTGGCACCCGTGGCGCGCATGACGCGCACCGCCGTGCTGGAGGTGCTGGGCGCTGAGCATGTCCGCACCGCCCGCGCCAAGGGCCTGGCCGAGCGGAGCGTGGTGCTGCACCACGCGCTGCGCAACGCGCTGATCCCGGTGATCACGCTGATCGGCCTGCAGATCGGCTTCCTGCTCGGCGGCGCCGTGGTGACGGAGACGGTGTTCTCCTGGCCGGGCGTCGGGCGGCTGGCCGTGGGCGCGATCCTCTCCGCCGATTTCCCGATGGCGCAGGGCACCATCATCGTGCTGTCGCTTGGCTTCATCATGGTTAACCTGGTGGTCGATGTGCTCTACGTCGCGCTCGACCCGCGCATGCGGGGGGCCTGAGCATGTCCGGAGCGAATCCCGTGGCCGCCGCTGCCGCTAGCTCCGCCACGGCGGTGCCACCGCGCCGGCCGGGCGTGCTGAAGCGGCTTCTGCGCGAGCCTATCGCAGCCCTCGCCCTCGCCGTGGTGGTGTTGCTGGTGCTCGCCGCCGTGCTGGCCCCCGTGCTGGCGCCGACCGACCCCTTCGACAACGACCTGGCCTCGGCCATGGCGGTGCCCGGCACGCCCGGCCTGTTGCTGGGCGCCGACGGGCAGGGGCGGGACATGATCACCCGCCTGCTCTACGGCCTGCGTGCCACCCTCCTGATCGGCGCTGCCTCGGTGCTGCTCGGCGGCATTGTCGGTGGTGCCGCGGGTTTCATCGCCGCCTATTACAAGCGGGTCGATGGATTGCTGATGCGGCTGATGGATGTGCTGCTCTCCTTCCCGGCCATCCTGTTCGGCCTGGCCATCGCTGCTATCTTCGGCCCTGGCATCCCGGCGGTGATCCTGGCGCTCTCGATCGCCACGGTGCCGCTGATGGCGCGTATCGTGCGCAGCGCCGCGCTGGTGGTGATGCGACAGGACTACATCGAGGCCGCGCGTGCCACCGGCATGGGGGATGGGCGGCTGATCTTCCGCCATGTCGCGCCCAACTGCCTCTCGCCGATGTTCGTCTTCGCCACATTGCGCTTCGGGCAGGTGATCCTGCTCGGCTCGGCGCTCTCCTTCCTCGGGCTCGGCGCGCAGCCGCCGGTGGCGGAACTGGGCTCGATGGCCGCCGAAGGGCGTGGCTTCCTGTTCTTCGCCCCTCATGTCGCGGTGCTGCCCTGCGTCGTGATCTTCATCGTGGTGCTGGCCTTCAACCTGCTGGGCGACGCGCTTCGCGATGCCCTCGATCCCCGTCTTCGCGTCTGACCCGAACGAGAAAGGGCCCAGTATGTCCGGTTTCCTCAAGGCGGGCCGCCGCCGCACCGCCGCGCTGCTCGGCGGCACCATGCTCTCGCTGGCGGGGCTGCTGCCCGCCGGGCAGGCCGCGGCGCAGATGGCGCCGAAGGGCACGCTCGTCGTGCTGCGCGAGATCGATGCGGACCGCTACGATCCGCACCGCACGACCGCCACCGCGGCGGGCGAGGCGCTGTTCATGCTGACCGACACGCTGGTCTCGATGGACTGGGATCAGAAGACCATCCGCCCCGGCTTGGCCGAGAGCTGGACGGTGAGCGAGGATGGCAAGCTCTACACCTTCAAGCTGAAGCAGGGCGTGAAATTCTGCGACGGCAAGCCCTTCACTGCGAAGGATGTCGTCTACAGCATCAACCGCTGGATCGACCCTGCGACGCGCAGCCCGGTCAAGTGGCGCGCCGGCCCGGTGAAGGAGGTGCGCGCGGTTGACGACCTTACGGTCGAGTATGAGCTGAAGGAACCCTTCAGCGAACTGTTGATCCAACTCGCGCAGTACTTCGCCGGCATCGTCGATCAGGCGACGGTGGAGAAGCTTGGCGACAATTTCGGCGTGCAGGGCTTCAATGGCGTCGGCCCCTATTGCTGGGCGAGCTGGACGCCCCGGCAGGACATGGTGCTGACCAAGAACCCCGCCTACAACTGGGGCCCGCCGATCTACAAGAACCCCTCGCCGCAGGTGGACCGCATCATCCTGCGCGTCATTCCCGAGGCGAACACGCGGCTGGCGGCCGTCCAGTCCGGCCAGGGCGATGTGACGCAGTGGATCCCGTATTTCGCGCTGGATGGGCTGAAGCGGATTCCGACGCTCAAGCTGGTGCAGCAGCCGAACTACTTCTACGACAACTTCATGGGCTTCAAGGTCGATAAGCCCGTGATGAACGACCCCGTCATCCGCGAGGCCATCAACATGGCCGTGAACAAGGCGGCCATCAACAAGGCCGTCTGGTTCAATGCCGGCGAAGTGGCAGATTCCTACATCAACCCGAACGCCCTGGATTACAGCGCCGAGGCAGCTTCCAAGATGCCTCCCTATGACCCCGAGGCCGCACGGAAGCTGCTGGACGAGGCCGGCTGGAAGCCGGGCGATGATGGCATCCGCGTCAAGAATGGCCAGCGCGCCACCTTCCTGCTCTATGGCATCCAGCAGACCTACAACAACGGCATGATGCAGGCGGTGCAGGCCGATCTGCGCCGCATTGGCATCGAGATGCGGATCCAGCTCTGGGATGCCACGGTGGCCTGGGGCAAGCTGGCGACGCAGGAATTCGATGCCTTCGTCATGTCCTATCCCTACGCCTCGGCGACGGATGCACTCGCCCTCTACTTCCCAGGCGCCAACCGGCCGACGCCGAACCGCATGAACTGGAACGACCCGGAGACCGACCGCCTGATCGCGGCCGCCAAGACCGCGCTGGAGCCAGCCGTGCGGGCCGAGGCCATCGGCAAGCTTCAGGCGCTGCTGACCGAGGCCAATCCCTGGCTGCCGCTGATCCGCCAGCCGCTCTGGGTGGTGTCCGGCCCGCGCGTGGAAGGCGTCCGCCCGCACGGCATCTATGGCGCGGCCCTGTACAAGGGTCTCGACATCCGTCTGACGCGCTGAAGCAGGAAAGGGCAGGGGATATGGCCACCACCGTCATCCGCAACGCCGACCTCGTCATTGCCTGGGACGCGGCGGAGCAGCAGCACACCTATCTGCCCGATGCGGAGGTGGCCTTTCGTGACGGGGCGATCACCTTTGTCGGCCGTGGCTATGACGGCCCGGCCGAGGAGGTGATCGACGGCAAGGGCATGATGGTCATGCCCGGCCTCGTCAACATCCACTGCCACCCTTCCAGCGAGCCGATGAACAAGGGGCTGATCGACGAGATCGGCTCTCCCGGCCTCTACAATTCCTCGCTCTACGAATACATGCCGATCTTCCGCGCCGATGCGGAGGCGGTGCCGCATTGCGTGCGGGTGGCGCTGTCGGAACTGCTGCTCTCCGGCGTCACCACCGTGGCCGATCTCTCCATGGCGCATCCCGGCTGGATGGACCTGCTGGCCGAGAGCGGCATGCGCGTCTGCATCGCGCCGATGTTCCGCTCGGCGCGCTGGTTCACGAAGAACGGCCATGTCGTCGAGTACGAGTGGGACGAGAAGGCTGGCGAGAAGGCGATGGCCGAGGCGCTGTCGCTGATCGAGCGGGCGGAGCAGCACCCCTCCGGCCGCCTCTTCGGCATGGTGGTGCCGGCGCAGATCGACACCTGCTCCGAGACGCTGCTGCGCGAGAGCTTCGAGGAATCCCGCAAGCGTGGCCTCGCCTGGCAGATCCACGCGGCGCAGAGCGTCGTCGAGTTCCACGAGATCACCCGCCGCCATGGCCTGACGCCGATCGGCTGGCTGGATGAAATGGGCCTGCTCGCCGACCGCTCGATCATCGGCCACGGCATCTTCCTCGACGACCACCCGAGTACCCGCTGGCACACCGAGAACGACCTCGACCGGCTCGCCGCGACGGGCACCACGGTCGCGCACTGCCCGACCGTCTTCGCCCGGCGCGGTATCACGCTGAAGCATTTCGGCCGCTACCGGAAGCGCGGCGTCAACATGGGCATCGGCACGGACACCTATCCGCACAACATGCTCGATGAGTTGCGCCTCGTTTCCTATCTGGCGCGCACCCAGTCGGGCGACCCGCGCAGCCTGTCCTCCACCGACCTCTTCGACGCCGCCACGATCGGTGGCGCCAAGGCGCTCGGCCGCGACGATATCGGCCGCCTCGCGCCCGGCTGCCGCGCCGACTTCGTCATGGTGGATGTGACGCATCCGATGATGCGGCCGGCGCGCGATCCGATGCGCAGCCTGATCTATGCCGCCGGTGACCGCGCCATCCGCTCGGTGCATGTGGATGGGCAGCCGGTCGTGAAGGACGGCAAGCTGCTCACCATGGACTACGAGGGCGCTGCCGCGGCGCTGGACGAGGCGCAGAAGCGGATCGTCGATCGTGCGCCGCGGCAGGACTGGGCGCACCGCCCGGTCGAGAAGATTTCCCCCCCGACCTTCCGGTGGGCGTGATGGCGGAGGATCTCCTGCGCATCGAGGGGCTGCGCACCGTCTTCCGCAACTCCTCCGGGCTCATCCGTGCGGTGGACGGCATCGATCTCTCCGTTCCACGCGGCCGCACGCTCGGCATCGTCGGCGAGAGCGGCTGCGGGAAGTCCATGCTCTCGCTCTCCATCATGCGGCTGGTGCCGCCGCCCGGCCGCATCGTTGAGGGGCGCGTGCTGCTGGAAGGGCGGGACCTGTTGCAGCTTTCCACCGCCGAGATGCGGCAGGTGCGCGGCGGGCAGATCGCCATGATCTTCCAGGAGCCCATGACCTCGCTGAACCCGGTGCACCCCATCGGGCGGCAGATTGTCGAGGCGATGCGCGTCCACTCCCCGAGGGAAAGCGCGAGCGCGCTGAAGGAGCAGGCGATCGCGGCGCTGAAGCGCGTCCGCATCCCGTCGCCCGAGCGGCGCTTCGATGAGTATCCGCACCAGCTCTCAGGCGGCATGCGCCAGCGCGTGATGATCGCCATGGCGCTGGCCTGCCGCCCGCGCCTGCTGATCGCCGACGAGCCGACCACCGCGCTCGACGTCACCGTGCAGGCGCAGATCCTCGACCTGCTGCGCGAGTTGCAGGAGGAGACGGGCATGTCCATCATCCTCATCACCCACGACCTGGGCGTGGTGGCGGAGATGGCAGACGAGGTGGCGGTGCTCTATGCCGGCAAGGTGGCGGAGCGCACCTCCGCCCGCGCTCTCTTCGAGGATCCGCAGCACCCCTACACGCTGGGCCTGCTCGGTTCGGTGCCGCGGCTGGATGAGGAGCGCGAGCGGCTGTTGGCCATCGAAGGCACGGTTCCGCCGCCCTTCGCCTTCCCCCAGGGCTGCCGTTTCCATCCGCGCTGCCCCTTCGCCATTGGGCCGTGTCGCGAGGGTCAGCCGCCGCTGCGCGAGATTGCTGCGGGGCATCAGGCCGCCTGCATCCGCGCGCCGATCGAATCCTCGCTCGCCATGGAGAACGCGGCATGAGCGCGCTGCTGGAAGTCTCCGATCTCGCCCGGCACTACCCGGTGAAGCGGGGCGTGGTGTTGCAGAAGCAGGTCGGCACCGTACGCGCGGTGGACGGGGTCTCCTTCAGCCTGGCTCGCGGCGAGACTCTGGCCCTTGTCGGCGAGTCCGGCTGCGGCAAGTCCACCACCGCGCGGCTGGTGATGCGGCTGATCGAACCCTCCGCCGGGACCATCCGCTTCGGCGGCCAGGATGTGACCAAGGTGGAGGGAGCCCCCCTTCGCGCGCTGCGCCGGCGCATCCAGATCGTCTTCCAGGATCCCTATGCCAGCCTCAACCCCCGGCTGACGGTGGGCGAGGCCATCGCCGAGCCCATGGCCGTGCACGGCATCGGTGATTCCGCCAGCCGCCGTGCCAAGGTGCAGGAATTGCTCGGCCTCGTCGGCCTCGCGCCCTTCCGTGCGGACCGCTACCCGCATGAGTTCTCGGGCGGGCAGCGGCAGCGCATCGGCATCGCCCGCGCCTTGTCCGTCGAGCCGGAACTGGTGGTCTGCGACGAGCCGGTTTCCGCGCTGGACGTCTCCATCCAGGCGCAGGTCGTGAACCTGATGAAGGACCTGCAGGCACGGCTCGGCCTGTCCTATCTCTTCATCGCGCATGACCTCGCCGTGGTGAAGCACATGGCCGACCGCATCGCGGTCATGTATCTCGGCCAGATCATGGAGATCAGCGACAAGCGCAGGCTTTTCGCCGATCCCCGCCATCCCTATACCCGCGCGCTCCTGGCGGCGATCCCGCATCCCGATCCGGCGCGGCGCGGCCGCGTCACGCCGCTCGGCGGAGACGTGCCGAGCCCGATGGACGTGCCGCCGGGCTGCCGCTTCCACACGCGCTGCCCCTTCGCGCAAGAGCGCTGCCGCCAGGAAGTCCCGGCGCTGCGCGAGATCACGCCGGGCCATCGCAGTGCCTGCCACTTCGCGGAAACCCTGCCGGCGCCTGAGCTCGACTATACCGGCGGCCTGACGGATGCCGCGACGCGGCGGCTGGCGCTCTACGACGCGGCACGGCGCAAGGCAGCGGCCTGAGCGCGGCCGCTCAGGCGCCGAGGAGCGCCGTCGTGGCGGCGGTGCTCTTCTCGTCGATCATGTCGAGGACGGCGGCCGCGGCGGCGGCGCTCGATACCCCCTCCGGCGGCCGCAGCATCGCGACCACCCGCGCGAAGCCGGCCCGCTGCGCCGCCGCGGCCTCCGGCTTGGTCAGCAGGCGCACCAGCTCGGCGGCCAGCAATTCGGGCGTGCAGCGCTCCTGCAGGTATTCCGGAATGATCGTCGCATCCGCCAGCAGGTTGACGATGGACACGTGCTTCACCTGGATCAGCCGCCGCGCGATGGCCGCCGAGAGCGGGTTGACGCGGTAGCCGACCGCCATCGGCACCCCCGCGAGCGCCACCTCCAGCGAGGAGGTGCCGGACTTGATCAGCCCCGCCCCGCCGCTTTCCCGCGCGGCGGCGAAGGCGTCGTATTTCTCGGCGACGCCCCGCAGCAGGATCGGCGCGGGCTGCCACTGCGCGGCGACGGCGCGCACGGCTTCCTCCACCGGGCCCGCCAGCGGCACCACGGGGCGCAGGCCCGGCACCCGTTCCGCTGCCAGCCGCAGCGCGCCGCCGAAGACGGGGAGCATGCGCCCGACCTCGCTGCGGCGGCTGCCCGGCATCACCAGCACTACGCGCTCGCCGGGCGCGATGTCATGCGCGGCGCGGAAGCGCGCGGCGTCACCCTGGTCGGCGCCGGATTCCAGGATCGCGTGGCCGACGAAGCGCACGGGAATGCCGGCCTTCTCGAAGAAGGGCGCCTCGAAGGGCAGCAGGGCGAGGATGCGGTCCACCTGCCGCGCGATCTTCTTCACCCGGCCCGGCCGCCAGGCCCAGACCTGCGGCGCGACGTAATGCAGCACCCGGAAGCCGCGCGCCCGCGCCCGTTCCGCCACGCGCAGGGTGAAGCCGGGGCTGTCGATGGTCACCACCAGGGCCGGGCGGCGGGCGGTGATGTCGGCCACCGTCTCGTCCAGCCGGCGGGCGAGGCGACGGATATTCGGCAGCACTTCCAGGAAGCCCATGAGCGCCAGTTCGCGCATGGGAAAGAGGCTGGTGAAGCCCTGCTCGGCCATGCGCTCGCCGCCGACCCCGGCGAAGGTGAGGTCCGGCCGGGCATGGCGCAGCGCGGCGATCAGCCGGGCGCCCAGCATGTCGCCCGAGGCTTCGCCGGCGACGAGATAGACCAGCGTCACGCGAGGGCGGCCGGGGCCGGGCGCGGGAAACTCTCGCGTGGCCAGTCGCGATGGTTGAACACCGCGCCCTCCCGCCGCACCGCCTCGATGCGGGCCGGGTCGAGGTCGGCGAAGACCCATTGCGCCGCGTCCAGCGCGCCCTGGGCGATCACGCCATCCTCCGGAAAGCCGCGGTCGATCGGGCCGAAGACGGCGGAGAAGCCACGGTTGCGGTCCAGCGCGGCGGACCACTCCGCATCCCCGACCGTGGGCGCGATGCCGACGAAGCACTGGTTCTCCAATGCGCGCGCGGCGGCGGAGAAGCGTACGCGGTTGAAGCCGTGCAGCGTGTCCGTGCAGGTCGGCACCAGCACCAGCCAGGCGCCGGCCTCCACCTGGGCGCGGACATGCTTGGGGAATTCGCTATCGTAGCAGATGGAGATGCCGATGCGGCCCCAGGGCGTGTCGAAGACCACCGGCGCGGCGCCGGCCGAGACGCCCCAGCGCTCCGCCTCGAAGCGCGTCATGGCGTGCTTGTCCTGGAAGGCGAGGCGGCCATCCGGGGCGATCAGCGGCGCGCGGTTGCGGATGGCGCCATCGGTATCGCGCATAGGCAGGGAGCCTGGAACCAGCCACAGGCCGGCACGGCGCGCGGCCTGCCGCATCGCCGCCAGGATGGCCGGCGCAGCCTTGACCAGCGCCACCAGCTCCTCGCGCTCCTCAGCGGGCGATTTGCCCACCAGCGCCGAGCCCAGCTCGGCGCAGGCATATTCCGGCAGCACCGCGAGTTCGGCGCCGCCCGCCTTTGCCTCGGCCAGCCAGCGGTCGAGCTTGGCCGCCCAGGCGGCGACGCTCTCCGGGCGCTCGACGGGATATTGCATCAGGGCGAGGCGCAGGGCGCGCGGTGCAGGGGCGATCACGGCGAGAAGGGCATCCTTTCAGACGGGGTTGTCGCGCGGGCGGGCCCGGGTGCGAGGCGCCGCGCGTTGCTGCGCCAGCCGGTGTCCCACCCGTTTGCCGGCCGCAGCGCATCCAGGGTTTTCTGGCGCGTCCTGCGCGGGTGTTCAGAGGCGTTTGTGCCAGAAATCGAGGCGATGCAGTATCTCCGCGGCGCCGCCGACCTCCCGCCAGTCCATCCTGCAATGCACCCCTTCCAGCGGCGCGTAGCCCCGCTTGCGCCAGAAGGCATCAAGCGGCGTATAGCCGGGGGGCTTGCGCGGATCCGCGGGATCGCGGCGCACGCCGCAGAATGTGGTGAAGCGGGCGCCGGTTTCCAGCGCATGCGCCTCGCGCAGCGCGAAGAAGCGCACCCCGGCGCCTTGGCCGCGATAGGCCGGCAACAGAACGCTTTCGCCGAAATAGCAATAGAGGGCGGGGTCCAGTCCGGCGGCGCGGAAGGCTTCGGGCACCATGCCATGCGTCTCCACCATCGGCTCGCAGGTGGCGGCACCGACCGGCGTATCCTTATCGAAGGCGACGATCACCGCGGCATTGGGCCCCTCGGCATAGGCCCGCAGGTAATCCGCCTCGTAGGCGGCGTCGCCCTCGTAGAGATAGGGCCAGTCGCGGAAGACGGTGATGCGCAGCTGCGCCAGCGCCGGCAGCAGCGGATGCAGTGCCGGGCCGCGCAGCGTCTCGAAGCGGAGCGAAACAGGGGCCATGCCCCTCCCGATAGAACGGAACGCGCCGGAGATCGAGGGCACGCCGCCCTATTCAACGTAGATCATCTTCCGCGTCATGCCGCCATCGACGATGAATTCGCTGCCGGTGACGAAGCGGGATTCCGGCCCGACCAGCCAGGCGGCCAGGGCGGCGATGTCCTCCACCCGCCCGACCCGACCCGCCGGGTGCTGCGCATGGTCCTCGGGGCGCAGGTCTTCGCCGGAGACGTCGATCCAGCCGGGGCTGATGCAATTGGCCCGCACTTCCGGCCCCAGGCTGATGGCCAGGGCATGGGTCAGTGCCAGGAGGCCGCCCTTGCTGGCCGAATAGGCTTCGGTATCCGGTTCCGACATATGCGCGCGGGTCGAGGCGATGGTGACGATGGCACCGCGCGCCCGCTTCAGCAGCGGTGCCGCGGCGCGAGCTAGCAGGAAGGTGCTGGTGAGGTTGGTGCCGAGCACCCTGTTCCATTCCGCCAGGGAGAGTTCCGTCACCGGCTTGCGGATCATGATGCCGGCATTGCAGACCAGGGCATCGAGCCGCCCTTCTTGCGCGGCGATGCTCTCGACGAGGGCACCGACCGCCGCCTCATCGGCGACATCGGCCAGGACGTGGCGGGTGCCGGCCTCACCGGGCTTGAGGTCGGCGGTGACCACACGCCAGCCGTCCCGCTTCAGCCGGGTGGCGATGCCGGCGCCGATACCATGCGCGCCGCCGGTGATCAGGGCGACGGGGGAGGGATGTGTCTCGCTCATCTTGCGCCGGGAACGGGGAAGAAGGCCGCAGGGTGGCATCACAAAGCGGGGCGGGGAAAGACTGGAGCGGAAGCGCCGCCCGTGCTCCCCTGCGGGCAGGAGCGCCCCATGACCGCGATCATCGACGCCCATTTCCACATCTTCGACCCGCGCTTCCCGGCGCCGGGCCATGATGGCTATGCCCCGCCGGTCTTCACCGTGGCGCAGTACCGCGCCGCCGTCGCGGGGCTGGGCGTGACGGGTGGCGTGCTGGTGGCGGCTTCAACGCATGGGCTGGACCCCGCGCCGCTGCTGGCCGCGCTGGAGGAACTGGGGCCGGGCTTCGTGGCGGTCGCCGCCGCCGATCCGGCCATGCCCGATGCCCGCCTGCGCGAACTGGCGGCACGCGGCGTGCGCGGGCTGCGCTTCAACCTCTATCGCGGCATGGTGCAGACGCCGCCCGAGGCCGCCCTCGATTTCGCCGACCATGCCCATGCCGTCGCCGGGCTGCACGCGCAGGTCTATGCCGATGCCGCCACCCTGCGCCCACTGTTGCCAAGGCTGCGCGGCATGGCCACGCGGCTGGTGATCGACCATCTCGGCATGACGGAGGCCGGGTTGCCGGTGGTGCTGGAGCTGGCGGCGGCCGGCGCCAGGGTGAAGGCCACCGGCTTCGGCCGCGTGGCGCTGGAGGTCGCGCCGGCCCTGGAGCGGATCGCCGCCGCCGCGCCCGGCGCGCTGATCTTCGGCACCGACCTGCCCTCGACCCGTGCCCGGCGGCCCTTCGAGCCGGCCGACATGGCGCTGTTGCATCGCATCGCCGGCGCGGCACCTTTTCACGAAAATGCCGCCGCCTTCTACGGCATCGCGCCCGGCGGCTGAGCGTCTGAGCGGAGAAGGCTCAGATCACCGGCCCCGCCCGCGCCAGATCGGCGAAGATGTCCCGCACCGCGTCGGCCAGAGTGCGGTTCAGCTCCTCCCGGTCGGCCACGGCGTCGATGCGCGGCTGCACCTGGTCCAGTTCATGGGCGGCGAGCAGGAGCGGGAAGAGGCCGGCGGCGCGGACGAGCCCGATCAGCAGCGCGTCACGCGTGCTCGGGGCGTGGTCGTCGAAGATGACGGCCATCAGCCTGGCTTTCACCTCCCGCTCCTCCTTGCCCGAGATCTGCGGGTAGCGACGCTCGGGGAAGATCCAGAGGAAGCGCCCCTCCTCCAGCTTCAGCACGCCGCGTTCCACCAGCCGGTCGAAGTAGCGGTCGCGCAGGGATTCGGCATCGCTGGCCAGGCGCTCGATCCACCAGCGCGTGCCATGCGGGCTGCCTTCCGCGCCGATGCGGGCCAGCACGTCGTTCAGCGCCGCGTCGCCGGTGGGTGCGGCATTGGTGACGGAAAGATGCTCGGGGTCGGTCTGGATGCGGCCCTCCAGCATCAGCTCGGCGAGGAGGCTGGCTGCCAGCGCGTAGTCACCGGAGGGTGCCGCGCGGTCGAACAGCCGGCCGGTCTCGTCATCGAGCATGAGGAGCAGCAGCTCCTCCGGCATGGTCAGCGACATGGCGCGCGCGCTCCGGGGTTTGTTGCCGGATGAGGGAAACGCGCCCGGAGCGGGCCGTCAACGGGAAGCTTGCCCCCCAGTGCTGACGGCAGTTCCGCGGGCAGCATCGCAGAAGGCCGACAGCCCCTCCTCGACCACCTGGCGCGGCAGATCGCGTAGGATGAAGACGAGGCTGGAGCGGCGCGGCAGCCCATCCGGCCAGGCTGGCAGGAGGGTGGGCGCGTGCCAGACGCTCTGCACGCCATGGATCGCCACCGGCCGCTCCTGGCCCTCCAGGTCGAGGATGCCCTTCACCCGCAGCACCGCATCGCCGCGCGTGGCGGCCAGCATCTCCAGCCAGGTGGCGAGGCCCTCCCAGGGCAGGGGGCGGTCGAAGCTCAGGCAGAAGGCGTGGATGCGCGCATCATGCCGGTTCGGATCGTGTTCATGGCCGTGGTGATCGTGGTGGTGATGGCCGTGCCCGTACCCGTGATGGTGCGTCGCCTCCCAGGCCTCCGCATCCACCCAGCGGCGCAGCGCCGCCTCGCGATTCGCCGGACCGAAGGGCGTGCAGCCCAGTAGATCCTCTGCGCAGACGGCGTCAGCGCCCTGCGGCCTTGCCCCCGGGTTCATCTGGCGCAGCCGCGCCTCCAGGGCCGCCAGCGCGGCGGGGCCGGCGAGGTCGGCCTTGCTGACGAGTAGCCGGTCCGCCACCGCCACCTGGCGCTCCGCCTCGGGCTGCCGCTCCAGCGTGGCGAGGCCGTTCACCGCGTCCACCACGGTCACCACGCCATCCAGCGCGAAGTGGCGGCTGGTGGCCGGATCGGCCATCAGAGTCTGCAGGATCGGCAGCGGGTCGGCGAGGCCGGTGGTTTCGATCACCACGCGCCGCAGGTCCTGCCCGGCGCGCACCCGCGCGGCGATGCCTTCCAGCGCACGGGCGAGATCGCCACGGATGGTGCAGCAGAGGCAGCCCGCCTGGAGCAGCACCGCCTCCTGGTCCAGCGTCTCCACCAGCAGGTGATCCAGCCCGATCTCGCCGAACTCGTTGATCAGCACAGCGGTGCCGGCCATTTCCGGCTGCTTCAGCAGGTGGTTCAGCAGCGTGGTCTTGCCGGCGCCGAGAAAGCCCGTCAGCAGCGTGACCGGCAAAGGGAAGGGCGGCACCTCAGTGGCCATAGAGCACCGCCGGGTCCACTTCGGGCGCGGTGATCGCGGTCAGCTCGCCGTCACGCAACGCCTGGTAGAAGCAGGAGCGGCGCCCGGTGTGGCAGGCCACGCCCTGCTGCTCGACCAGGGCCAGGAGGGTGTCGCCGTCACAGTCGAGCCGCAGGTCCCGGAGCTGCTGCACCTGCCCGGAGGTCTCGCCCTTGCGCCAGAGCGCGTTGCGGCTCCGGCTGAAATAGACCACACGTCCGGTGGCGAGGGTTTCCTCCAGCGCCTGGGCGTTCATCCAGGCCATCATCAGGACCTCGCCGCTGTCGTGCGCCTGGGCGATGACGGGGACGAGCCCGTTCTCGTTGAACTGCACGGCGGCCAGGAAGCGGGCACGGGCGGCGGGGTCGGCGACCGGCATGGGGCGGCTCCTCAGGGCTGGATGAGTTACTATATAACACTCCGGGCGAACGGGAGAGAGGGCATGGCGGCAGGGCAGGGCAGCGCGGCGGAAATGCCGGAGGATGTCACGAAGGCCCTGGCGGCGGCCGAGGCGCGCTGCCTGCGGGCGGGTGCGCAGCTGACGGAGCTGCGCCGCCAGGTGCTGGCGCTGGTGCTGGCCTCGGAGCAGCCGCTCGGCGCCTATGCGCTGCTGGACAAGCTCAAGGCCCAGCGTCCGGGCGCCGCCCCGCCCACCGTCTATCGCGCACTGGATTTCCTGCTGGAGCGCGGGCTGATCCACAAGGTCGAGCGGCTGAACGCCTTTGTCGGCTGCGTCGAGGCCGGGCATGACCATGGCGCTGGGCCCGACCACCATCACCCGCACCAGTTCCTGATCTGCCGCGACTGCGGCATGACGGTGGAGATCAGCGACCCGGCCGTGGCGCATGCTCTCGCCGAGGCTGCGGCGCGGGTCGGCTTCCGCGTGGGCAATGCCACGGTGGAGGTGGAGGGGCTCTGCGCCGCCTGCGCGGCGCAGTCATCCGAGGCGGCGGGGGCCTAGCCGCTTCGGCCGGCCCCCGGCGCCCGTCACCGCTTGGGCTGCGCCTCGGGCACGGAGGCCGGCGGTGCCTGCTCCTGCTCTCGCCGGGGCTGGCGGCGCCGCTTCAGGACGAATAACAGCAGCGAGCGCCCGGTGACGGTGTAGGTCTCGCCGATCGGGAAGGAGGGCTCTTCCTCCTCCTCATCCTCCCCATTGATGTTGGTGTCGAGGAGGCGCACCCAGGCGACGCCGTCGGAGCCTTCGGGCAGGGTGAAATCCACCGCCTCGTGATAGGCGTTGAGGATCAGCAGTAAAGTCGCGTCATGCGCGGCGACGCGGATGCCGCTCTCCTGCGCGCGCCCGTCCAGCATCCGCGCGAAGCAGCGTGTGTTGGGGTCGTCCCAGTCGGCGCTGTCCATCTCCTCGCCGCTCGGCTTGTACCAGGAGAGACCCTTCACGCCGCTGGCCTCGTGGTACTGACCCGAGAGGAAGCGGGAGCGGCGCAGAACAGGGAAGCGGTTGCGCAGATCCGCCAGGCGCTGGGTGAAGGCGACCAGCCGCTTGCCCTTGTCGCCCCAGTTCCAGTCCAGCCACGAGATTTCGTTGTCCTGGCAATAGGCGTTGTTATTGCCCTGCTGGGTGCGGCCGAACTCGTCACCCGCCAGCAGCATCGGCGTGCCCTGGGAGAGATAGAGGGTCGCGAGCATGTTCTTGATCTGCCGCTCGCGCACGGCGTTGATCTCGGGGTCGTCGGTCGGCCCCTCGACGCCGTAATTGTAGGAATAGTTGTGCGAATGGCCGTCGCGGTTGTCCTCGCCATTCGCCTCATTGTGCTTCTCGTTGTAGGTGACGAGATCGTTCAGCGTGAAGCCGTCATGCGCGGCCAGGAAGTTCACGCTGGCCCAGGGCCGGCGGCCATTGTGGTCGAACAGGTCCGCCGAGCCGGAAAGGCGGTTGCCGAGATCGGCGGCCTTGCCTTCCTCGCCGACCCAGAAGGCGCGCACCGTGTCGCGGTACTTGTCGTTCCACTCCGCCCAGCCCGGGGCGAAATTGCCGACCTGGTAGCCGCCCGGCCCGATGTCCCAGGGTTCGGCGATCAGCTTCACATCGGCCAGCACCGGGTCCTGCATGCAGGCCTTCAGGAAGGCGGACTGGTCATCGAAGCCGTGCGGCTCGCGCGCCAGGATGGTGCCGAGATCGAAGCGGAAGCCATCGACATGCATCTCGTTGACCCAGTAGCGCAGGCTGTCGGTAACCATCTGCAGCACGCGCGGGTGCGAGAGGTTCACCGTGTTCCCAGTGCCGGTGTCGTTGATGTAGTAGCGCTTCTGGTCAGGCAGCAGGCGATAGTAGCTGGCGTTGTCGATGCCCTTGAAGGAGAGCGTCGCGCCCTTCTCGTTCCCTTCGGCGGTGTGGTTGTAGACCACGTCCATGATGACCTCGAGCCCGGCATCATGCAGCCGGGCGACCATCTCCTTGAATTCGGCGAAGGCGAAGTCCGGCGTGCGGGCATAGCGGCGCGCGGGAGCGAAGAAGCCGAGGGTGTTGTAGCCCCAGTAGTTCGTCAGGTTCTTCTGCAGGAGATAGTCGTCGTTGAGGAAGAAGTGGATCGGCAGCAACTCGACCGCCGTCACGCCGAGCGACTTGATGTGCCGGATGACGTCGCGATTGGCGAGCCCGGCATAGGTGCCGCGCATCTCCTCGGGCACCATCGGGTGGCGCTTGGTGATGCCCTTCACATGTGTCTCGTAGACCAGCGTGCGCTCCCAGGGGATGCGCGGCCGCCGGTCATTGCCCCAGGTGAAGGCGGGGTCCACCACGCGGCATTTCGGCATGAAGCGGGCGCTGTCACGCTTGTCGAAGGAAAGATCCTCGTCTTTGTGGCCGATGGTGTAGCCGAACAGCGCGGGGTCCCACTTCAGGTCGCCTACATGGGAGAGGGCATAGGGATCGAGCACCAGCTTGTTCGGGTTGAAGCGGTGCCCTTCCTCTGGTGCATAGGGCCCGTGCACGCGATAGGCATAGACGGTGCCCGGACGCGCATCGGGCAGGAAGCCGTGGAACACCTCGTTCGTATATTCCGGCAATTCGATCCGCTCCAGCTCGGTCCGGCCGGAATTGTCGAACAGGCAGAGTTCCACCTTGGTCGCATGGGCGGAGAACAGGGCGAAGTTGACGCCGAGGCCAGTCCAGGTGGCGCCGAGCGGGTTCGGGCGCCCTTCGGAGACGCGGGAGATGTTGATGGCAGGGGGCACGGAAGAATCCCTCGGGTGAAAGCGCACCGGAATAGACGCGCCAAGGGCTGCAGGGTTGCTGCGCCTTCACCTTTCCCCGGCAGGTCGTGCCGCCCGCTATGGTCTTAGAAGGGGGAGGTCGGTGGCCTTCCCCCCCCCGCTCGCTCAGCGCGGCAGGCTGTCGAGGCCGGCCGAAAGGTCGGCGATCAGGTCCGCGGTGTCCTCCAGCCCGATGTGGAAGCGCACCGCCGGGCCGCCCAGCTCCGCCGCATCCTCGGCCGTGCGGGTGATGTGGTTGGTGGTGGGCAGCGCCAGGCTCTCATAGCCGCCCCAGGAGGCGCCGATGCCGAAGAGCTTCAGCCCATCCACCATCGCCTCGATCTCGGCGGTGGAATAGCGCGGCTGGAACACCACGCCGAAGAGCGAGCAGGCGCCGGTGAAATCGCGCTTCCACAGCGCGTGCTGCGGATGGCTGGGCAGGGCGGGGTGCAGCACTCGCAGCACCTCGGGGCGGCTCTCGAACCACTTCGCCACCGTGATACCGGCGGCCTCCTGGTGCTTCAGCCGCACCGCCAGGGTGCGCAGCCCGCGCAGCGCCAGCCAGCAATCATCCGGGCTGGCGTAATGGCCGATCTCGCGCGCCGCGCCGGCAATGATGGCCCAGTCCTCCGGCGTGTTGACCGTCACGCTGCCCAGCAGCACGTCGGAATGCCCGCCGACATATTTGGTCAGCGCCTGGATGGAGACATCGACGCCATGCCGGAAGGGCTGGAAGTGATGGATGCCCCAGGTATTGTCCATCAGCACCTTGGCGCCGTGGGCATGGGCCACCTCGGCCAGGGCGGGGATGTCCTGCATCTCGAAGGTGTGGCTGCCCGGACTCTCAGTGTAGAGCACCTTGGTGTTCGGCCGCAGCAGCGCCCGCAGGCCCTCAGCGTCGATCGTCGGGTCGTAATAGGTGGTCTCGATGCCGAAGCGCGTCAGCATGCCATTGGCGATGCGCCGCACGGGGCCGTAGACGGAATCCGGCACAAGGCAGTGCTCGCCGGCCTTGAGATAGGCCATCAGCGGCAGGGAGCAGGCGGCCAGGCCGGTGCCGACGATCAGGGCGCGCGTGCCGCCCTCGATCTCCGCCACCATGTCCTCCAGGGCATAATGGGTCGGCCCGCCGGCGGTGCCGTAGGTCATCACCTGCTCCAGCGAGCGGGCGGCCAGCGCGCCGCGCGCCTCGCAGGAGGGGTAGAGCACGGTGGAGCCGCGATGCACCGGCGGGTTGACGAAGCCATGCGCGCGGGTGCCGGCGCGGCCGCCATGCGACATGCGGGTGGCGAAGCCCTGGCTTTCGTGCTTGGCGCCAGGGGGCAGGTTGTCGGGCATCAGGGCGTGCTTTCCTTCGGCGTTTCGGGGCGGCTGGCCCATTCGGTCCAGGAGCCGTCATAGACGGCGGGTTCGGGCAGCCCGGCGCGCACCAGGCCGAGCGCCAGGATGCAGGCGGTGACGCCGGTGCCGCAGGAGGTGACGAGCGGCTTGCCGCCATCCACGCCTGCCTGAGCGAAGCGGGCGCGCAGCTGCTCGGGCGGCAGCATGGTGCCATCCGCGGCCAGCAGGTCGGTGGCCGGGACATTGGCGGCCCCCGGCATGTGGCCGGAGGGCAGGCCGGGGCGCGGCTCCGGCGCGGTGCCGTCGAAGCGGCCCTTGGCACGAGCGTCCAGGATCAGCGCCGAGCGGTCCTGGACGATGCGCTTGACGTCGCCGATACCGGCGAGGCGGCGGGCGATGAAATCGGCCCAGAAATCCTGCCGCGGCACGGTATGGGCGGGGCCGGCCTCGGTGCGGCGGCCCTCCTTCAGCCACTTGGGCAGGCCGCCATCCAGCACCGCCGCCCGCTCATGGCCGAAGAGGCGCATCAGCCACCAGCCGCGCGCGGCGGAGAAGAGACCCTTCTGGTCATAGAAGACCACGCGGTGCCGGTTGGAAATGCCAAGCGCCCCGAGCTGGCGGGCGGCGCGACCCGGGGTGGGGGCCATGTGCGGCAGGTCGGTCTCCGGATCGGCCACGGCGTCGATGTCGAAGAAGCCGGCACCAGGGATATGCGCCCGCTCGAACTCGGCCATCGCGTCCTTCGGCTCGTTCGGCAGGTATTTGGTGGTGTCGAAGACCAGCAGGTCCGGCGCGCCCAGCTCGGCGGCCAGCCATTCGGTGGAAACGAGATCCTGCATCCTTCCTACCCCTCCAGCACCAGATAGACCCGGCGGTTCTGCTTGCCCTTGTTCTCGAGCTTGGTGACGTTGATCGTACCGATCTCGCCGGTGCGCCGCACATGCGTGCCGCCGCAGGGCTGCAGATCGACCGGCGCCTCCTCCGGCCCGATGCGCACCAGCCGCACCTGCCCGGCGCCGCGCGGCGGCTTCACCGAGAGAGTGCGCACCAGGCCCGGGTTCTCGTCCAGCTCCGCCTCGCTGATCCAGCGCTCGCCCACCGGGTGGTCGGCGGCGGCGAGGGCGGTGAGCTGCTCGGAGAGCCATTCCTTGGTGGGTGGCTCGGCGAGGTCGAAGTCCAGCCGGGAGCGGTCGGCGCCGATCTGCCCGCCGGTGACGCCGGCGCCCGGGATCAACGAACAGAGCAGGTGCAGGCTGGTGTGCATCCGCATCAGCCGGTGCCGGCGCTCCCAGTCCAGCGAAACCGTCACCTCCGTCCCAGGGGCGGGCAGGGGAGCGCCCTCGGCCGGCTTGTGCAGCACGGTGCCGCCTTCGCCCTTCACGGCATTGGCGACCGGCATCTCTCCGCCTGCTTCCCCCTCGGCCCAGCGCAGCCAGCCGGTATCGCCCGGCTGGCCGCCGCCCTGGGCGTAGAAGACGGTGCGGTCCAGCACCACTCCATCCGGGCCGGCGGAGAGCACCGTGGCGCGGCATTCCCGGGCATAGGCGTCGGTGCGGAACAGCATTTCGGTCATCACTCTGTCGTCCATTCCGTGTTGAGCCGCGGCGCGTTGATCTGCAGCCACATCAGGGCCAGCGCCGCCGGGCTGTTGCGGATCTCGTTGCGGGCGACCTGGGCGAAGGCCTCCTCGGCCGACAGCAACACCAGGCGCGTCTCCTCGTGCTCGTCGGCGAGGCCCTGGGTGCCCGGCACGGCCGCCTCGGGCAGGTGCACGCGGCCGCAGTAGAAGTGCAGCACCTCGTCGGCGCCGCCCTGCATGGTCATGAACTGGCCGATCTTCTCGATCCTGTCGGCGGTGAGGCCGGTCTCCTCCTGCAACTCGCGCCGCACCGTGGCCTCCGGGTCCTCGCCCGGCTCCAGCAGGCCGGCCGGGCATTCCCGCACGACCGGCGCCTCGCCGGCGGCGAGAGCGGGCAGGCGGAACTGCTCGATCAGCGCGACGCGGCGGCTCCAGGGGTCATAAGGCAGGATCAGCGCGCCATTGCCGCGCCGCCACATCTCCCAGGTCAGCAGGCCGGAGGGGGTGCCATCGGCGCGGCGATAGCGGAAGCGCACGCGCTGCATGGGGAAGCGGCCATCCCACACCACCTCGTCGCTTTCGGGAATATAGAGTGGATGCGCCGGCACCGGCGGTGCCTTCGGCGGTCTGGCCTTCATGCGGTGGGCAGCCTAACCTCGACAGTGAAATACCACGATCATGAGCCGCCCCATCCCCATCGTCCATGCCCTGAGACCGGAAAGCGGGGTGGCCGCAGCGCGCCGGCGCGCCATTCTCTCCGTCATGGGGGCGGCGGCAACCTTCGCCCTGGCCGCCGCGGCGGTGAAGGCGCTGGGCGGTGCCATTCCGGTGATGCAGGTCATCCTGTTCCGCAACCTCTTTGCCGTGCCGGTCCTGCTCGGGCTGGCGCTGGCCTCGGCCGTGCCGGGGCAGCGCTGGCGTGTGCTGGCCACCCGCAACCCCTGGGCGCATGCGCAGCGCACCTTCTATGGGCTGGTCGGCATGTTCGGCAGCTTCTACGGCTATGTCCACCTGCCGCTCGCGACCGTGACGGCGCTCGGCTTCACCATGCCGCTTTTCCTCACTGCGCTCTCGATACCGCTGCTGGGGGAGACGGTCGGCTGGCGCCGCGCGAGCGCCGTGCTGGTCGGCTTCCTGGGGGTGCTGCTGATGCTGCGCCCCGGGCTGGGCACCGCGCATCTGCCGCTGCCGGCGGTGGCCGCCGTGCTGACCGGGGCGGTGGCCTGGGCCATGGCCATGATCACCATTCGCCGCATGGGGGAGCGGGACGAGTCGGGCGCTGCCATCGTCCTGTGGTTCGCGCTCGGTGGCTCCCTGGTCGGAGTGGCTTTCGCGATCCCTGGCTGGGTCTGGCCGACGCCGGTCGAATGGGCGCTGCTGGCGCTGGTCGGCCTGGTTTCCGCCCTGGCGCAGCTGCTGATGACGACCGCCTACCGCAGCGGCGAGACGACGCTGATCGCCCCCTTCGAGTATTCCGGCATCCTCTGGACCATGGGCCTCGGCATTCTGCTCTGGGGTGAGCAGCCGGTCGCCTGGGACTTCCTCGGCATCGCCGTGCTGGTCGCCTCGGGCCTCTACATCTGGCACCGCGAGGCGCGGCTTCGGAGCTGAAGCTCCGGGGGACCAATTCCCCCGGATCCGCTCAGTCGCCGAAGCGGTTGGAGCGCGGGAAGCCGTTCGGCGGCTGCTTGCCGGCCCCGGCGCGATTGCCGCGCCAGGTGGTGAGGTCGGTCTCCATCCGCACCCGCTCGCCGATCCGCCAGGTCAGCCCGGCGGTGGCGGTGAAGACCTTCACATCGGCCATGCCGCCATCACGGTAGCCCTGCAGCGCCACGCCGCGCCCGCGCGTCATCTCCGGCACCTGCTCCAGCGGGAAGACCAGCATCTTGCGATTCTCGCCGATGATGGCGACGCTGTCTCCCTCGGCCGGCACGCAGGCGGCCGCCTCGTTGGGCGGATCGACCGTCAGCACCTGCTTGCCGGTGCGGCGCTCGGCCAGCAGGTCCTCGCTCTTCACCACGAAGCCGCGCCCGTCGCTGGCGGCGACGAGATACTTGCGGCCCTCCTGCCAGACGAAGAGGTCCACCACCTCGTCCTCATTGGTGAGGTCCACCATCAGCCGCACCGGCTGGCCGTCACCGCGCCCACGGGGCAGGGCGTCGGCCTTAAGGGTGTAGCTCTTGCCATTGGTGGCGAAGAGACAGAGCCGGTCGGTCGTCTCCGCGTGGAAGGCGATGCGCAACTGGTCGCCCTCCTTGAACTTGTGCTCCGTCTCCATCGGCAGATGGCCCTTGAGCGCGCGGATCCAGCCCTTCTCGGAGAGGATGACGGTGATCGGCTCGCGCTCGACGAAGGCGCGCTCGTCGATCACCACGGCGGTGGGGGCGGCGTCGATGGTGGTGCGGCGCTTGCCGAGAGCAGTCTCCTCGCCAAACTTCTGGCGGGTCTCCTCGATCTGCTCGGCCAGCTTCTTCCAGCGTGCCTTCTCGCTGCCCATCAGCGCCTGCAGCGACTTCTGCTCCGCCGAGAGCTTCTTGTGCTCCTTGCGGATCTCCATCTCCTCCAACTTGCGGAGGGAGCGGAGGCGCATGTTCAGGATCGCCTCGGCCTGCACATCCGTCAGCCCGAAGGTCTGCATCAGCACCGGCTTCGGATGATCCTCCTCGCGGATGATGCGGATCACCTCGTCGAGGTTCAGATAGGCGATCAGGTAGCCGTCCAGGATCTCCAGCCGGCGGGCGATGGCATCCAGCCGGTGCTGGCTGCGGCGCACCAGCACCTCGTGCCGGTGGTCGAGCCAAGCGCGCAGCACCGCCTTCAACCCCATCACCTGCGGCGTGCGGCTGGCATCCAGCACGTTCATGTTGAGGGAGACGCGCGATTCCAGCGGCGTGGCGCGGAACAGCGTTTCCATCAGCACACTGGGTTCCACCGTGCGGCTTTTCGGCTCCAGCACGATGCGGACAACATCCGTGCTCTCGTCCCGCACATCGGCCAGCAGGGGGAGCTTCTTCTCCTCCATGAGCGCGGCGATCTGCTCGATCAGCCGCGACTTGGCGATCTGGTAGGGGATCTCGGTGACGACGATCTGCCAGGTGCCGTTCTTCAGCGCCTCCTTCTCCCAGCGCGCGCGGATGCGGAAGCCGCCGCGGCCAGTGGCATAGGCCTCGCGCACCGCCTCGGGGCCCTCGACCAGCACGCCGCCGGTGGGGAAGTCGGGGCCGGGCAGGTGGCGCAGCAGGTCATCCACCTCGGCCGCCGGGTTGCGGATCAGCTCCAGCGCGGCGGCGCAGAGCTCGCCCGCATTGTGCGGCGGGATGGAAGTCGCCATGCCCACGGCGATGCCGTTGGCGCCATTGGCCAGCAGGTTGGGGAAGGCGGCGGGCAGCACGATCGGCTCCCGCTCCTCGCCGTCATAGGTGGCGCGGAAATCGACGGCGTTCTCCTCGATCCCCTGCAGCATCACCTGGGCGATCTCGGTCAGCCGCGCCTCGGTGTAGCGCATGGCCGCCGCGTTATCGCCGTCGATATTGCCGAAATTGCCCTGGCCCTCGACCAGCGGGTAACGCGCCGCGAATTCCTGCGCGAGCCGCACCATGGCGTCGTAGATCGCGGCGTCGCCATGCGGGTGGTACTTACCCATGACGTCGCCGACGATGCGGGCGCATTTCTTGAACCCCGCCGCCGGGTCCAGCTTGAGCTGGTGCATCGCCCAGAGCAGGCGGCGGTGCACCGGCTTCAGCCCGTCCCGCACATCCGGCAGGGAGCGCGCCGTGATGGTGGACATGGCATAGGCCAGGTAGCGCTCCGACAGGGCCGCCGACAGGGTGGTCGGCTTCACGGCCCCGCCTTCGGGCAGCGTGGCGATGTCGTCGGGCATGGGCGGAACTCCTGGCAGTCTCGGCGCGATATCGGCTGGCCCGGGCTAGCGCAGCGGCGCCGCGCGCGCCAGTGCCAAGGCGAGCAGAAAAGAACATAGCAAGAACTTAAGGTCAGGCAAGCAGCCTCACAATTTCGCAAGAATGGCGACCGGGCGGGTGACGCTATGCTCAAGGCTGGCCATAGTGCTGTGATCACAGCAACCGCGCCGCCGCGCTCAACAAGACCAAGAACTGCGCCGGCGCATGGGAGAGACGGAATGAGTGCAAGCGTCGAAGGCATTGCGCGTCGGAACTTGACGCCCATCGACGACCCCTATCACCTGACCCCCGATGCCGTGATGGAGCCACCGACCGGCTGGGCGCATTCCCTGCGCCACCTCGGACCAGGGCTGATCCTCAGCGCCTCCATCGTCGGCTCGGGTGAGTTGATCGCCACCACCACCCTGGGTGCCACGGCGGGCTTCGCCCTGCTCTGGATGGTCATCTTCAGCACCTTCGTGAAAGTGGCGGTCCAGGTCGAGCTGGCGCGCTGGACCATCTCCACCGGCCAGCCAGCGCTCACCGGCTACAACAAGCTGGGCCCGCGGATCGGCCGGCTCGGCTGGGTGAACTTCCTCTGGGCGCTGATGGCGCTCTCCAAGGTGCTGCAGATGGGCGGCGTGGTCGGTGGCACCGCCATGGCGCTGTCCATCCTGCTGCCGCTGGGCGGGCCGCCGCTCGGGGCCGTCTCCCTCGGCATCTGGACCGTGATCGTCGCCGGCAGCAGCATCGCGCTGCTCTATTCCAACAACTACAGCCTCATCGAGCGCGGGGCGACGGCGCTGGTGGTCGTCTTCTCCTTCGTCACCATCGCCATCGCGGCCGGGCTGCCCTTCACGCCCTATGCCTATTCGATGTCCGATCTCGCCAGCGGCCTGGCGCTGAGCATCCCGGCGGGGGCGATCGGTGCGGCCATCGCCATGTTCGGCATCACCGGCGTCGGTGCTGACGAGCTGACCTTCTACACCTACTGGTGCGTCGAGAAGGGCTATGCCCGGCATGTCGGCCCGAATGACGGCAGCGAGGCCTGGCAGCGCCGCGCCAAGGGTTGGATCAGCGTGATGTACAAGGATGCCTTCGTCTCCTGGTGCATCTACACCTTCGGAACGCTGGCCTTCTTCATCATGGGCGCCTCGGTGCTGGCGCCGCAGGGCGTGGTGCCGCGGGGCAACGAGATGATCACCTCGCTCTCCCGCATGTACACCGACACGCTGGGTGAATGGGCGGGTATCCTGTTCCTGGTCGGCGCGATCGCCGTACTGGGCTCCACTCTGTGGGCGGCGGTGCCGAGCTGGGCGCGGATGTACACCAACCTGCTCGCTGAGATGGGCGTGCTGGAGTGGCGGAACACGGCGGCGCGCCTGCGCTGGATCCGTATCTTCACCATCGGCCTGCCGATCGTCTGGGGCCTGGCCTACCTGTTTGTGCGCTCCCCGGTGCTGATGATCCAGATCGGCGGCGCGGCGACCGGCGTCTTCCTGCTCGCCGCCGTGGTGGCGGTCTGGCACCTGCGCCGCACGGAGACGGACCCGCGGCTGTATGGCGGGCCGGCCTTCAACGGCCTGCTGGTGGTCAGCAGCATCGCCATCGTGGCGTTGGGCCTCTACACCGGGCTGAGTGCCTTCGGGGTCGTGTAAGGCGCCGCACCGGCAGGAATGAGGGGGGCCGAGGGATCTCGGCCCCTTTTTCATGTCGGGCAGGAGGAAGGACGGCGGGCTCGGTCCGCTCAGTACCCTTCGCCGGGCACAGTCGTCCCGCCCCGGCCCGCCTTCATCGCATCCAGCACTGCGGCCAGCCGGCGCACGCCGCGCCCGATCTCCCGCTCGTCCAGGCTGGCATAGCCCAGGACGATGCCGGCACAATCCGGCCGATCCGTCGCCGCCGAGGCATCATAGAGCGGCGTGACAGGATAGATCCCCAGGCCCACGGCGCCGGCCCGGGCGATCAGTTCCTCCTCCCTGCGGCGCGGAACCTCCCTGAGCCAGGCAATGAGGTGCAGGCCCGCATCGGCGCCCACGATGGCGACGCGGTCGCGCAGTTCCGCTGCGAGCGCCGCCAGCAGGGCTGTGCGCCGCTCGCCGTTGCGGCGGCGCACCCGTCGGATATGCCGCTCATAGGCACCGCTCGCGATCAGAGTGGCCAGGGCTTCCTGCCCCAGGCCCGGCGTCTGCCGGTCAGCGAGCCGTTTCGCCGTGGCGAAGGCAGGCTGCAGGGCGGTGGGAACAACGAGATAGCCCAGGCGCAGCACGGGCGAGAGCGTCTTCGAGAGGGTGCCGAGATAGATCACCCGGTCGGCGCCACCCAGCGCCTGCAACGGCTCGACGGGCCGGACGTCAAAGCGGAACTCGCCGTCATAATCGTCCTCGATGACGTGGGCGCCCGTCCGCGCCGCCCAGGCCAGCAGCTCCTGCCGCCGCGTTGCCGACATGATGCTGCCGAGCGGGAACTGATGAGAGGGCGTCACATAGGCCAGGCGTGCCGCCGCGGGGAGCCGGTTGGTCCGCATGCCCTCACGGTCCACCGCGACCGGCAGGAGCGCGGCTCCGGCGGCGGCGAGCGCCTGCCGGGCCAGGAGATAGCAGGGGTCCTCGACCACCACTCCGTCACCGGGGTCGAGAAGCAGGCGGGCGCAAAGGTCCAGGCCCTGCTGGGAGCCGTTCACGACGACGATCTGGTCCGGCTCGCAGCGCAGCCCCCGCGCGCGCCAGAGATAGCCTTGCAGAGCAGTGCGAAGGGCCGGCGATCCGCAGGGATCGCCATAGCGCAGGCGGCCAGGGCGGCGCAGCAGTGCGGCATTCAGCGCGCGCTTCCAGGCCAGCGTCGGAAAGTCCGCCGAGGCGAGGTCGCCATAGCGGAAGTCAATCGCTAGCCGGCCATCGGGCGGCGATGCCGTCGCGGCGAAGCCGGCGACGCGCCGGGCATAGGCGGACAGGTGGACCGGGGCGGGCGAAGGAACGGGGGCCGGCCCCGGCGCGCGTGGCTGCAGACCTTGTGCGACCTGCGCCCGGGCGCCTTGCCGAGTTTCGAGATAGCCCTCTGCCAGCAGCTGCTCATAGGCCGCTGTCACGGTGGTGCGCGAGACGCCCAGCTCGGCGGCAAGGGCACGGGTGGAGGGCAGGCGGGCGCCGGGGCCGTAGGTGCCGCTGGCGATCTGCGCCTTGATCGCTTCACCGATCCGGCGCGCCACCGAGCCGCGCTCTTTGGTCATCGACTGGCCCATCCATTTCGCCTTGAACTGGCCGTTCCCCGCGGGCCAGTTTGGGAGCATGTCACGGCGGCAGCAAGGAGAAGCGCCATGTACATCCCGCCTGCCTTCCGCGAGGAGGACCCTGTCGCCCTGCATGCCACGATCCGCGCGGCGCGGCTGGCGAACCTCGTCACCGCCACGGCGGAAGGGCTGATGGCAACGCCGCTACCGCTCTATCTGGATGCCGAGGAAGGCGACCAAGGCGTACTCTACGGGCATCTCGCCAAGGCCAACCCGCAGTGGAAGGCGGCCCCTCTCGGTGAGGCCATGGCCATCTTCACGGGGCCGGACGCCTATGTGACGCCCTCCTGGTACGCCACCAAGCGCGAGACGGGGAAGGTGGTGCCGACCTGGAACTACGTGGCCGTGCATGTCTACGGACCCGTGGAGTTCTTCGAGGACGCGGGCCGGCTGCTCAAGGTCGTCACGCGGCTGACGGAGCGGCAGGAGCAGGGGCGCGCCGAGCCCTGGGCGGTGAGCGATGCGCCGGAAGCCTTCGTGCGCGCGCAGCTGCGGGGCATCGTCGGGCTGCGCCTGCCGATCGCGCGCCTGGAGGGCAAGCGCAAGATGAGCCAGAACCGCAGTGCGGAGGACCGGGCCGGGGTCCGCCAGGGGCTGGCGGCCAGCGAGGACGCGGCGGACCGCGCCGTGGCCGCGCTCATTCCACAATGAGGGGCAAGGCGGGCTTCAGCGCCGCGCCCCAGTCTCTTCCAGCAGCTGGGTGAGCAGCTTGATCTGGCGCTGCTGCTGCTCCAGCAGGGCGGTGATCTGCTCGGCCCGCATGTGGTCGAGCTTCTCGTGCAGCGCCATGATCTCGATCTCGGCCTTCAGATTGACCTCGTAGTCGTGCGCCGCGTCCAGCCGGTCCTTCGCGGCCTGCCGGTTCTGGCTCATCATGATGATCGGCGCCTGCAGGGCGGCGATCATCGAAAGGATCAGGTTCAGGAAGACAAAGGGGTAGGGATCAAAGGGCTGTCGCAGCAGGGCCGCGTTCACGCCCACCCAGAGGACCAGCAGCAGGATGCTGAGCAGGATGAAGGTCCAGGAGCCGCCGAAGACCGCCACCTTGTCCGCCACTCGCTCGCCGAAGCTCAACCGCCCCGCGAAGGCCTCATTCGTATCGCGCGAGAGTGGCCGCCGTTCCAGGGCGCCCGCCAGGGCGCGATGTTCCGCCTCGCCGATGGTGCGTCCGGTGCCGAACCAGCGCCGCACCGCGGCGGCGAAGTCAGGGTGGGTCTGCTGCATCGTCGCGCTCTCCGCGGGAATCGCGAGCGAGGGTTATTCCAGCGGCTTCCGCCTGCGGCAAGCGCCGCGATGCCGTCCGCGGCGCCTCCGCTGGCCGAAAATTGACAAGATTCCTGTTGGCGCCGGCCTGTACCTTGCGGCGCAGGCGCTCCACACCCCCAGCGCAGGGCGGCCGGTGCTCCGCAAAAAGCGGCGGCCGGATCGGAATGAGACAGTGGACTGATGCGGTAAGGAGAGAGGCATGAAGGCTGTCCTGACAGCCGCGGTGATCATCGCGTCGCTGGCATGGTGCGGACCCTCGCGGGCGGCTCCCCCTTCGGCGGAGCCTTATGCGGATCAGAAGGTCGTCTACCATAACGATGGAGGCCACAACTCGGTCTCCGTCCTTAAGCGGCTCTACCTGCTGGTGCGTGGGCTGGTGTCCGACGACGATGGCGCCGATGAGGCGAACGCGCCCTACTTCGAAGGCCTGCTCGGCAACATCCGCAACCACATCAACGCCGTCGGCAAGGACCACGTGAAGATCAGCGTGGTGGATCACTCCGCCGGCGTGGAGATGTTCAAGCTTGCCAACCACGACAAGGGGCTGGCGACCAAGATGGATGCGCTCCGCGCCGATGGCGTGCGCTTCCTGATCTGCGCCAACACGCTGAACTCGGCCCATATCGACTGGCACCGGCTGCATGGCGTCAGCGAGGAGGACATCGTGCCGAGCGGCGTCGCCGAGATCGCCCGCCTCGAAGGCATGGGTTACGTCTACATCCATCCCTGAGCGGCGCACATGCCCGGCCGCTCAGGCGGCGGGCACCTCGTTGAACCAGGCGCCGAGCGCCAACCAGGGCCGCGCGTCCCAGAAGCGGCTGGCTTGGCCGGAGGTGGAGGGCAGCACCCAGACCGGCGGGAAGTCCGTCGGTCCCTCGTTCCGTCCATAGTGTAGCGCGCCGGTGCGGCGGCCGAGGAAGGCCGCGGCCGGAGCCTTGGCGGTGAAGGCCAGCGCCGCCGGCCGCACCGCACGGATGCGCGCGGCGAAGCCCTCCGGGTCATAGGCGCCCGGTGGCAACTCGTCGTCATTGCCCGAGGCGTGCTTCGCCATGTCGGTCAACCCGATGCCGAGGCCGAGCAGGGACGGGTACTCGGCGGGCGCCAGCTTGCGCGGCGTGAAGCCGGCCTGGTGCAGGATGGACCAGAAGCGGTTGCCGGGATGCGCGTAATAGGCGCCCCGCGCGGCGGAGACCGCCCCTGGCGCCGAGCCGCAGAACACCAGCCGCAGACCGGGAGCGAGCAGATCCGGCAGCACTGGCTCAAGCATCGACGACGGCTTCGGCGGATGGAGGCAGCAGAGCGGCGATGCGCGCCTCCAGCCGCTCCCGCGCGGGCGGCAGCGGATGGTGACGGGCGCCGAAGGCGTCGCGGGCCAGGAAGTGTCCGGTCAGCCGGAGTCCGATGAGCCATTGCGCCGGGTCTGTCTCCGCCTGTCCGCCGAGCAGAAAGGAGGGCAGCGGCAGCAGGCGGTCGCGATAGGGCTCAGCCACCTCGGCGCTCACCACCCGGCCGGTGCGGGGGGAGACATGCGTCAGGTGCTCGCGGCTGCCGGTGACGGCGCAGGCGGAAAGATCGAGCCCATAGCCCAGCACCTCCAGCAACAGCGCCTCCCAGCGCACATAGTCGGCCATCAGCGCCGTGGCGCCGCGGCCGAGATTCGCCATCAGCGCCAGCAGGCCGGAGAAGACGCGCGGCTGCGCCTCCCGCTCGGGCAGGGCGCCGGCGGCCAGGGCACAGGCCGAATTCAGCAGGGCAAGGCTGAGCGGGTCATCCATGGCCAGCGCGGCGGAGGGATGCACCATCTCGCCGGTGAAGGCACCGAGCTGCTCGGGCAAGCGGCCCACCCAGCGCACCTCCACGAGATTGCCCGGCTGCCACAGCCCCGCCTGGGCACGCGAGCCGCCCCCCTTGGCCAGCCCGGCATGGCGGCCATGCTCCTCGGTGAGCACGGAGATCACCGCGCCGCCTTCACCATGCGGCCGGGTCTCAAGAACGATGGCGGGCGCCTGCCATTCCATGAAGTGCCGGGACCGCTCCCTTACCGGAGGGCGCCGCGCGAGGGCATCCGGCCGAATGCCGCACCGATCTCGCTGGCCCCCATGCGCGGTCCTCTCAGGATGCTTACTGGCATCAATTTAAGGCGGCGGCGACCGGAATCCATGATCCGCCGCGCGGCCGTGCCGGCGCTCAGCGGGTGTCGTCGAGCCCCAGCGCGCGCAGGCGGGCGCGCTCCTCGTCCCAGCCCTGCCGCTCCTTGACGTTGAGGAAAAGGTGCACGCGGCGCTCCAGCAGCTTCTCCAGCTCGCTGCGGGCGCGGCGGCCGATCTCCTTCACCCGCGCCCCGCCATCGCCGATGATGATGGCCTTCTGCGAGGCGCGGCCGACATAGATGGTGCAGTCGATCCGCACCGAACCGTCCTGCCGCTCCTGCCAGGCCTCGGTCTCCACCGTGGTGTGGTGCGGCACCTCCTCATGCGTCTGGCGCAGGATCTGCTCGCGCACGATCTCGGCCGCCAGCATGCGGTCGGGCAGATCGGAGAGCTCGTCCTCCGGAAAGAGCCAGGGGCCGTAAGGCACGCGGGCCGCCAGCTTCTCCAGCAGCCGGTCCAGCCCATCGCCGGTCTCGGCGCTGACCATCAGCGTCTCCTCGAAGGAGAGCTGCTCGTTCAGGCTGGCGGTCAGCGGCAGCAGGCGCTTGGTGTCGATCAGGTCCGACTTGTTCAGCACCAGCCAGATCGGCACCTTGCTGCGCTTCAGCACGGAGATGATGGACTGCACCGCCTCGGTCATGCCGGCACGCGCGTCCACGATCAGCAACGCGAGATCGGCATCCTGCGCGCCTTCCCAGGCAGCGGCGACCATGGCGCGGTCCAGCCGCCGGCGGGGGGCGAAGATGCCGGGCGTGTCCGTCAGCACGAGCTGCGCCTCGCCCTGCATCACCACGGCGCGGATGCGGAAGCGTGTGGTCTGCGGCTTGGGCGAGACGATGCTGACCTTGGTGCCGGCCAGCCGGTTCACCAGGGTGGACTTGCCGGCATTCGGCGCTCCCACGACGGCGACAATGCCGCAGCGAGTCTGTCCGGCAGCCGCGCCCTCGGGCGTTCCGGAGGGGGTGTCTTCAGTCATGTGCTCTCTCGCCCCGCCTCTTTCGTCAGGGCCAGCCAAGCCTCGGCCGCCGCCTGCTCGGCCGCGCGCTTCGACTCGCCCCGGCCTTCCGCCTCGCGCCCCGCCGCCCGCACGGCGACGACGAAAACCGGCTTGTGCGAAGGGCCGGTGGTGGAAACCAGGCGGTATTCCGGCAGCCCCTCGGCCCGGCCCAGCGTGTATTCCTGCAGCCGACTCTTTGCCGACATGGGCGGTGTCAGATCGGCTTCCAAGAAGCCGGACCATTCGCGGCGGATGAAGTTGCGCGCCACCTCCAGGCCGGCATCGAGATAGAGCGCGCCGATCAGCGCCTCGGTGGCATCGGCGATGACGGTGACCCGCCCGCGCAGCCCGGTGCGCCCCTCGGCCGGCGGTACGCGCAGCGCGGCGGGCAGGCCGATGGCCTCGCCCACCTTGGCCAGCGTCTCGGCCGCCACCAGCACGGAAAGGCGTTTGCCCAGCGCGCCCTCGCGCTCCTCCGGGAAGCGCTCGGCCAGCCATTCGGCCATGACCAGTGCCAGCACGCGATCGCCGAGAAATTCCAGCCGCTCGTTCGAGTCGAGCATGCCGCGCCGGGGGTCGGCGGCGGAGCGATGCGTCAGCGCTTGCGCCAGCAGCGCCGGGTTGGAGAACTGATGCCCGAGCCGGGACGCGAAGCCGGCCCCGGCCGGCGCGGCGGGACCGTTCCCACTCATGCGCGCCGCCCCCTCACCGCACGGCCTGGAAGAGCCGGCTCCAGCGGATGGTGAAGGGCCAATCCCACACCTCCCACCAGGCGGCGCTGCCATCGACGCTGAAGAAGATCATTTCCGCCCGGCCCACCAGGTTCTCGAGCGGCACGAAGCCGACGCCGCGGTCCATGTCGCGGCTGTCGAGGCTGTTGTCACGGTTGTCGCCCATCGCGAAGACATGGCCCGGCGGCACGACGAATTCCGGCGTGTTGTCATAGGGCCCGTCATCCGTCGCTTCCAGGATGCGGTGCTGCACCGGCTGGCTGTCGGGCGAGGCGGGGAGCGTCTCGCGGAACAGCCGCACCGTCATGCGCGGCCCGTCGCCCTCGACGGTATAGAGCCCCATCGACTCGCGCGGCACCTCGCGGCTGTTCACGAAGAGGCGGCCGTTGCGCATCTGGATGTGGTCGCCCGGCAGGCCGATGATGCGCTTGATGTAATCCGTTGTGTTGTCGCGGGGGAACTTGAAGACCGCGACATCGCCCCGCTCGGGCAGGCTGCCGAAGATGCGCCCCTCGAACAGGTCCGGGCTGAACGGGATCGAGTGCTTCGAATAGCCGTAGGCGTATTTCGAGACGAACAGGTAGTCGCCCACCAGCAGGGTGGGGATCATGCTGCCCGAGGGGATGTTGAAGGGCTCGAAGGCCACCGTGCGGATGCCGACGGCGATAAGCCCAGCATAAACCACGGTCTTGATGCTTTCGAGCCAGCCGCCCGTCTTCTTGCTCATCGGTGAGATCGCGCGAGGCCCTGCTTCGGAACGTCGCGCCAGCCGCCGCGACCGTGGAGGGGGTAGAGCGCGGGGTGCCCCCGCTGTCAAGGAACGGCCGCCTCCGCGCTGCCCGGAAGGCCGAAGGCCCTGGCCAGCAGCCGGACTGATTCGCGGCGGGCGGCGGGGTCGTGCACCGGGCTCAGCACCGCCACCTCCTGCGCGCCCATCTCGGCGGCCAGCGACTCCAGCCGGGCGCGCACCTGCTCCGGCGTGCCGATGATGGCCCGCTCGCGCATCCGCTCGATCCGCGCCGCCTCGGCAGGGGTGGCGGGATAGGCCTCCGCCTCCGCCACGCTCGGCAGGGGCGGGTAGATGCCGCGGTCGCGCGACAGGCGCCAGACGGCGCGGGAGAGGAACAGCCGCCTCGCCTCCTCCTCCGTGGCGGCGCAAAGGGCGAAGACGCCGAGCGCGGCATACGGCGCCGGGAGGCGCCCCGCCTCGGGGCGGAAGGTCTGGCGGTAGAGCGAGAGCGCCTCCGCCGTGCCGGCCCCGTCGGTGATGAAATGCGCGAAGCAATAGGGCAGGCCGAGATAGGCCGCGAGCTGCGCGCCGTATTCCGAACTGCCGAGCATCCAGACCTCGGGCCGCGTCGGCCCCTCGGGCTGGGCGCGGATGGTGCGGAAGGGGTGATTCTCCGGCAGGCCCTCGCCGAGCCAGCCCAGCAGTTCCTGCACCTGGGCCGGGAAGCGGTCGGCGCCCGACTGCGCCGCCACGGGGTTCAGCGCATAGGCGGTGCGGCCATCACTGCCCGGCGCCCGGCCAACGCCCAGGTCGATCCGCCCCGGCGCGATGGCCTCCAGCATGCGGAACTGCTCGGCCACCTTCAGCGACGAATAATGCGGCAGCATCACCCCCGCCGAGCCGATGCGGATGCGCCGCGTGGTGGCGGCGATGGCACTGATCAGGATTTCCGGCGCCGCGCCTGCGTGGCTCTGGCTGTTGTGGTGCTCGGCCAGCCAGTAGCGGGCATAGCCGAGGCGGTCGGCCAGCTGCGCCACGGCCAGGGTTTCGCGGATCGCCTCGTCGGCGCCGCGGCCGGAGGCGATGGTGGACTGGTCGAGGATCGAGAGAGCGAGCGCCATACGGGCAGGGTAGAGCCTTTCCCGCCCCGGCGTGCAGCCGGAAATCGCGCGCGCAGCCTCAGCGCCGCAGGCGCAGCGCGTCGGCGGGGCGGCGATGCTCCCAGCCCTCCCGCTCCAGTTCCGGCCGCTCCTCCTCCTGCTGCGGCCAGCCCAGGCAGAAATAGCCGACCAGCCGCCAGGAGGCGGGCACGTCCAGCGCCGCCAGCACCGCTTCCGGTTCTAGGATGGAGACCCAGCCCAGGCCCAGCCCCTCGGCGCGGGCGGCGAGCCAGAGCGTGTGCAGCGCCATGACAGCGGAATAGGCCACCGTCTCCGGCATGGTGGCGCGGCCGAGGCCATGGCCCTGCGCCGGGTCGGGCTCGACGCAGAGGGCGAACTGGCAGGGTGCCTGGTCCAGCCCTTCCAGCTTCAGCCGGGCATAGAGCGCGGCCCGTTCGCTCTGCTGGCCGGCCAGGGCGGCGGTGTTGCAGGCCAGGAAGCTGGCCCGCACGGCGGCCCGACGCGCCGGCTTGTCCACGGTGACGAAGCGCCAGGGCTGACTGAGCCCGACAGAAGGGGCTGTGGCGGTCGCGTCCAGCAGCCGCTCCAGCAGCTCCTCCGGCACCGGATCGGGGCGGAAGTGCCGCACATCGCGCCGCCAGGCAAAGAGGGTCTGCAACTGGCGGCGGAAGGCCGCGTCGAAGACCGGCGGCGTCATGATGGGTCCGCCTGCGCCGGGTGACGATGCGCCACGTGGTCGAGCGGGCCTTCCACCACCCAGTCCGCGCCCTCGGCCGTCGCGAAGTCCGGCCCCAGTGGCGCCTTGCCGGCGCCCCCGGGCAAATCCAGCACATAGGTCGGCCAGGCGAGGCCGGTCAGCCGCCCGCGCAGCGCGCGCAGGATGCGGCGGCCCTCCTCGATGGGCACCTCGAAGCGCGCGGTGCCGGGCGCGCGGTCGAGCTGGTGCAGGTAGTAAGGTTTCACCCGCGCCGCCAGCATGGCGCGGAAGAGCCCTTCCAGAGCCTCCGGGCTGTCATTCACGCCGCGCAGCAGTACGCTTTGCCCCAGCAGTGCCACGCCGGCCCGGGCGAGCCGCCGCAGCCCCGCGCGGGCCAGGGTGGCGAATTCCCGCGCATGATTGGCGTGGACGCAGAGGAACAGCGCCTTCTCCGTCTCCAGCGCCTCGGTGAGCGCCGGGGTGATGCGCTCCGGCGCCGCCACCGGCACGCGCGAGTGCAGGCGAATGATGTCGATATGCGGCATGGCGGAAAGCCGCCGGATGATATGCGCCAGCCGGCGGGGCGAGAGCATCAACGGATCGCCGCCGGTCAGGATCGCCTCGCGCACCTGCGGCGTGGCAGCGAACCAGTCGAGCGCCGCCTCCAGCTCCGCCTCCGAGAGCAGTCCGCCATCCGGCCCCACCACCTCGCGCCGGAAGCAGAAGCGGCAATAGACCGGGCAGGCCAGCAGCGGCTTCAGCAGGGCGCGGTCGGGGTAGCGGTGCACCACGCCCTTGACCGGGGTGAAGGGGGCGTCGCTGGTCGGGTCGCTGCGCTCCTGCGGCAGCGTGACCAGCTCGGCCATGTCGGGGATGTATTGCCGTGCGATCGGGTCTGCCGGATCGGCCGGGTCGATCAGCGCCTGCACCGCCGGGGAGACGGCGATGGAATAGGTCGCGGACAGCCTCTCCAGCCCGGCGCGGGCCTCGGGCGGGATCAGCCCGGCCTCGGCCAGGGCTTGCGCGTCCCGCAGGGTGCGCGGCTTCAAATGGGGAGAACCGTCGGGCATGGTCGGGCGGCTTACGCCCGGAGGACCCGCGCCCGCAATGCCCGATCCCGCTGATCTGCCATCCGCCCGCCCGGCATGGCATCCCGAGAGCCTCGCCGCCCGCATGCCGGCGCTGCGCCGCCGCGCCCATCTGCTCGCCGAGACCCGCGCCTTCTTCACCGCGCGCGGCTATTGCGAGGTGGAGACGCCCGCCCTGGTGCCGGCGCCGGGGATGGAGGTGCATCTCGCCGCCTTCCGCAGCGAGTTCCGCTCGATGCTGGGGGAGGGCAGCTATCCCCTCTGGCTGCGTACCTCGCCGGAACTGGCGATCAAGCGGCTGCTGGTGGCGGGGGCGGGGCCGGTCTTCGAGATCGCCCGGGTCTGGCGCAACGGCGAGGTCAGCGAGCGCCATTCCCCCGAATTCACCATGCTGGAATGGTACCGCCCGGGCGCCGACCTCTCCGCGTTGATGGAGGAGACGGAAGCCTATCTCCGCACCGTCCTGCCGTCGCGCGTGGCGCATGCCGGGGTGGAGACCGAGCTGACGCTTCCCTTCGAGCGTCTGACCGTGGCCGAGGCCTTCCGCCGCCATTGCAACGGTCTCGACATTCTCGCCACGCTGGGGCCGGAGGGCGCGGGCGATGACGCCGCCCTGCAGGCCGCCGCGCGCGCCGCCGGGCTCGGCCCCCGCCAGGGCGAGGGATGGGAGGACCTGTTCTTCCGCCTGCTGCTGGAACACGTCGAGCCGAAGCTTGGCCGCGATCGCGCGACTTTTCTGACCCATTGGCCCGCGCCGCAGGCCGCGCTGGCCCGGCGCGACCCCACGGACCCACGCGCTGCGCTGCGCTTTGAGCTCTTCGTCGCCGGACTGGAACTGGCCAATGCCTTCGACGAGCTGACCGATGCCGCCGAGCAGGCCGAGCGCTTCACGCGCGACGTGGCGGAGCGGCATCGCCTCTATGGCGAGGGCTGGCCGGTGGACCGGGACTTCCTTGATGCCCTGGCGCAAGGAATGCCGCCCACCGCCGGCATCGCGCTCGGCTTCGACCGGCTCGCCATGCTGGCGGTGGGGGCGGAGAGCATCGCGGAGACGCTCTGGCTGGGGCGCTGGCCCTTCGCCCTGCGCTGAGGCGCGAGCGTCCTGCTGATCCGCTTCGTCCGCTGCGAATGCAGCGAACTTCTCGGGCAGGATACTAAGCCGCTGGGCGCTTGGGAGACTCGAGCAAGAAGCCGAGGGAGGAGAGAGCGGCGTTCCAGCCCGTCGCGCAGCCTGCGAAGTGGCCCTCGATCCCTTCGTGCCAGTCGCCATGGTGCTGCACCTCGATGGCGACGGCGCGCGGGTCGCCCTGCACCGCCCGCAGCGGGGCTGCCAAAGGGTTCATCAGGGCGAAGGTCGGGCTGGAATGCGGGTAGCGCGCCGCGAAGGTATCGACCAGCCGGCGATAGATCGCGTGGTCCTCGCTGCGGGCGCGGATATCCTCCGCCAGCGCTCCGTGCAGGCCGGCACGGTTCACGAACAGAAGTGGTCGCCTGGCCTCCACTAGCAGGCCCCGCATCCGCTCCGCCAGGAAGGCATGCTTCTCCGCGACGGCTGGGATCTCCTGGCGCCAGGTTTCGACGATGGCATCCTTGGAATCACGGCTGAAGGCATGATGGAACAGGATGCCGGTCGGGAGGTGCAGGATGCTTTCCCCGCCATCCACCGGCACGCGCGCCAGTTCATCCCCGAAGTCACGGCCGATGATCCGGAAATCGTTCTCGATCAGCCACAAAACGGCGGAGAGGGGCGTGATGGCCCAGTCCAGCAGGCCAGCCCGCTCGATGCCATAGTGCTTGCGGATATTGTAGGCGATCTCGCAGTTCGTCCCGAGGGACAGGACCAGGTCGCAGCTTTGGGGTGTCGTCATGAAGCTCTTCGGCAAGAGGGGGGAAGCGCGGAAGCACGATCCCCGTTGTTAACGTCACTCAGCTTACTTCCCACTCCATACCAGGACGCATCTCTTCCGCGCGAGAGGCGCCTGGGCGGCGGCAAAATTCGGGAAGCCTCTCCGTCACGCCGGAGGTCAGGCACGAACCGGCCGCTCTGATCGCCGCCGATGCTCCGGCAGGGCGGCCTCCGCCCGCAGGGCTGCCAAGCCAAGGCCAAGCCCACGAACATCCGCCGGTTCCAAGGATAACATCGTCTTAAGAGGCAGCATTCTCAATGGCTGGCCGCCTCCTGCGCCGTGTCAAGCCGCATGGCTCTCCACCGATTCCATCTATGCAACGACTGAACCTGTTGTGAACAGTACATCGGAAGATGTACGCTGGACGCCGCAAGAAACAAGCCGCTATCGTCTGATAGTGTGCCGCTTGGCGCGGCGTTCGTCAGGGTCGGCTGAAAAAAAGGACCGGATGGGGATGGCTCTGACAGAAGAACCTAAGATTTCTGACCCACGTCTTCTGATAGACTACTTAAAGTCTGCCGGGCCTGCCGAAACAATAAATTGGGAAGGACTCTTAGCTCGCCAGTACAGAAGGCTGCTGGATTCCCCCCGTGTGATCGTGGATGTCGGTGCGCATGCAGGCGCTCACACGTCCCATTTCTTGAATATCGGCGCTCGGAAAGTGGTCTGCTTTGAACCGCTCCCGCATTTGGCCGAGGCGCTCAAAGCCAAGTTCGCCGACCAGCCCGTGGAGGTGCATGCTGTCGCGCTGAACCATGAGGAGGGGGAAAGCGAATTCGTCTTCAACATGACGACCCCCAGTGAATCCGGCTTGAAGCAGCGCGTCTTTTCCCTCGCGGAGGAGCAACGGCTCCAGCGGATCACGGTCCAGATGCGCCGGCTCGACAGTTTCGCGTTGCAAGATGTCGATTTCATCAAGACCGACTGCGAAGGCGCCGAATTGAACGTTCTCTCCGGGGGGCGTGATGTGGTGCGCCGGGACCGCCCCTTCGTTTCAGTCGAGTATGGTGCCGATGGATACGCCGCCTATGGATTGCAGCAAGACGCTCTCCTGATCTGGGCTGTCGAGAATGGCTACCGGGTCAGCGATCTTTTTGGCAACTCCCTGAATGACCGCGGGGATTACGAGTACTGCGTGGATAAGTACTATTGGGACTTCCTGCTTATTCCCGAGGAAAAATGGCAGGAATCTAGCCGGAGATTGCACGACGGTGCCCGCGAGATCATCGGGAACATCCGCAATCTGCCCTAGCGACACACAGGACTTTTGCTGATGAGGTCGAAGCGGAGGGGCGGCACCGCGGTGCATCTTCAGTCGCGCTCCTCGGAAAGGGGCACAGGAGGTTGCCAGGGCCTGACCCTGCCGTGGCTCGGTGCTCCTCCTGCGGGCCGAGAGCGCCCGGCGCGCGAATTCCGCTGGAGCTGGGCACTTCTCATCGGAGGGGCCGGTAGCCGGCCAGCGCAGGGTCCGACCGCTGGTTCTTAGCCAAACCGCCTCGCCACCTGCTCCGACCAGTGAGGCCAGGCGGCATCAGCCTGCCTCCCGGCTTTCCTCTGATTGGCGAGCCAGGTGACGTCCACCGTTGCGCAGCCCTGCTCGCGTAGCCGAATACTCAGGGCGTGCTCGTTCAGGATAGCCATAGCCTTGGCGCGGAAGCGCGGCAGCGTCTCGGCCGTCAGGTTGAAGCGGGAATGCCACTCCGTGCCTTGCCCGGTGCCCGCTCCGGTCAGCCAGCCCAGGATGTTCTGCCGGTATCCGGCGTCGAGCGGCGCATCGGGCAGGAAGGGTGCCGCGGTATCCCCCCCGAAGAACTGTGCCTCGTCGCGCACCGAAACCAGCGAGCCCAGCATCGCGAGCTCATGCGGCGGAAGGAACAGGAAAGAGGTGCGGATCCACGACTGCGAAACACGGCCGAGGAAGTGCACGGGCTCGCCATAGTGGTCGATGTGCCCAAGTGCGATGGAGCGCCGGCGAACGGACGACAGCAAGCGCTCGTCGCACAGGTCAATGTAGTCGTTGTACAGCTCGCGGAAGGCGGAGGTGACGAGGTGCACGACATCAAAGCCTCGCAGCCGGCTGCCGAGGAAACGGATGCCGCTGTCCCAGGCGGAGAATTCCCAGTGCTCATTCGAGCCGCCGATCAGCGTAACACCGTCCTTCTTCGGCTCCACATGCGATTCCGGAAGGGCGTTGTCGATAACGAGGATCTCCCGTTCCACGGAAGGCAGGTGACGGGCATAGTGCGCCAGCAGCGCATCCAGGGAGTCGGTGTACTTCGCTGTGCCGTGCCTCACGAAGAGGGTGGCGATGCGCAGGCTCATGATCGGATCTCCTCAGGCGGCGAGGGAGAGCAGGAGCTCGCGCTCGTACCAGGCATGCCGCGCATCGGCTTCAAGGCTGCGCTCGATCTGATGCAAGATGCGGCCTGCGCAGGCCGCCCAGTCGGGCGGTGAGGATGGCGTGGTGCGGTCTCCCTTCAAGGCTGCCGGTGCAAGGCCGCGAAGCGCCCGCCCAACCGCCTCGACCAGGCTGGCGTCGTCGTGGAAGGGCACGATGTTCCCCGGCAGGTCGACGAGGCCGGCGATTTCCTCCCACAGCGCCGATCGGCGGGCGATCACGGTGCGTCCGCGGGCGAGGCCCTGGACCACCGGCAGGCCGAAGCCTTCGTAGTAGGAGGGATAGATGATCGCCGCCGCATGCGCTTCGAGCGCCGCGATCTGCGCGTCCGAGAGGTAGCCGCTGCGCAGGGCGGTGACGCGTGGGCCGCAAGCGCCCTTCGCGCCCAGCGCGACGATGCGGAGATAGGGGAAGGCGTCGGTCAGCCGCAGGGCCGTCTGCTCGACATCCTTGTGATCATAGCTGTTGCCGGCGATCAGCAGATAGGGCGTCTCGACCAGCGGCTCACCCGCGGGAGCCAGCTTCAGCTCGGCCGGATCGACACTGTGGTGCGTGACCACCAGCGGCATGTCCTTGGCCACGCGGAAACGGTAGGTGTAGCGGTCCCGCGTGAAGGCCGAGTTGAAGAAGAGCATGTCGGAGAGCGACGCCACCACCTGCCAGACGCGGTCGAGCCGTTCCTCGGCCACGTAGATGATGTCCCAGGAGATGGTATCGAGGATGTTGAAGCCGAGCAGGTAGGAACAGCGGTGCAGCTCCCGCAGCCGCGCCACGTCCCAGGGCTGGTTCAGCAGCACCGCAGCGAGATAGGTCCGGGCGGGCTGGTCGTATTCCACGTGCAGCCCGGGATAGCGCTTCTCGAGGCCGTGGAAAGCTGCGGCCTCACGCGTCGCCAGGACGGTGAAAGCGAAGCGCGGCGTACGCAGTCGCGTGAAGCCGTCCAGGAAGCCCAGGATGGCCTGGGCGGTGCCGTTGTGCAGGGCGGCGGCCCCGCGGCAGTCGAGCAGGATGCGAGCCCGCCCATCAGGGGTGAAGGCTCCGGCGAGTAGGACTTCAAGGCTTCGCTCGGGTTGCCGTGCCAGCCACCGGCGCGCGCGCTCCATGTCGTTCCGCCAGGCCGGCGCCGCGCAGATCTCGCCGAGGCTGGGGGGCGGGTAGATCAGGGCAGGCTCCAGCGGGCAGGAGACCACCACCCGGTTGCTGACGAGATTGCGGAAGCCCTTGCGGCGCAAGCCGGTGAGAAGCGCCAGTAGGGCATCCGGCAGAGCGATATCGGGTGGCTGCGCGGCGGCCAGGACGGCGCGGGCGGGCAGGAGTACGAGCGGGGCCGCCAGTTCCGGCGTCAGGGTCGTGGCCGGAAGAAGGGGCAAGGCCGCGCGTGGCAGGCGGGCGCTGCCGCCCTGCTCGTCCGGCAGGGAAAGAACATTGTCCTCCGTCGGGGAGGCGAAGCGGGGCTGCACGCTGCCGATCATGGGATCGGCTTCGTGTAGGCAGGCCAGGGCGGCGATCACCTCGTTGCCCGGTAGCCAGGCCCCTTGCACGACCGCCAAGCCCCGGCCTCGCGTGGCGGCGGCCCCGAGTGCAACGCCTAGTGCCGCTGCCGGCCTATCCGGCAGCGGCCGGATGCCCGGTATGGCGGGCGCCTTGACCCCGCCGGGCGGCGCGAGGAAGACGGTGCGGCTGTCGTGTACGAGGCCGGCTTCGTGTTCCAACCGTTCCAGGTACTGATTGAGCGCCTTCGCATCCAGCCCGCTCGCCGACAGGTCAACGAACAGGTCGAAGGGCTCCGGCAAGGACATACGCATTTCCAGTTGCATGCAGTTCATTCGGGGCTCTTCGGCGGCGGAGGAAATGCGGCATCCAGTGCCTGGCCAAGCGGGGCATAAGCGGCTTCGGCCGAAAGTGTAGTAGCGATCAGCTCGCGCCCGGCGAGCAGGGCCTCGCGCCGAGCGTCGTCCCGCAGCAGACGGATCACCGTCTCGCTGAAGTCGAACCAGTCCGTCGCAACATCGCAGAAGGTGCGCAGCTCCGGTGCGATGCCGTCCACCCCGCTGGGCCAGACGACGATCGGCTTGAGGCTGGCCAGGGCCTCCAGCGTCTTGATCTTCAGCCCCGTGCCCGCGACTGCTGGGTTGATGACGAGCCGGGCGGCCTCATAGGCCTGCGCCAGATCATCCACTCGCCCCAACCAGCGCACGCCGGCCTCGTCGCCCGTGAGGACTTGCCCGACCGAGCCGATGACATCGAGCCGCGCCTCCGGAACGGCAGCGGTCACGCGCGGCCAGGCATAGCGCAGGAAGTCCTGCAGGCCCTTCAGGTTCATCGGATTCGACGAAGCCACTAGCAACAATACCGGCGCCTCGACCGGCTCCGGCGAGGTGGCCAGGAGCGGCATGTCCACCCCCACCGTTAGCACTCGCTTCGCCGGAACAATGCGGCGCAGCTCCTCCGTCTCCTCCGGCTGAATGCCCAGCACCAGATCGGCATCGCGCAGCAGTCCCGCCTCTTCGGCCGCGGTCAGGGCGAGGTCGTCACGGATGCCGAAGGCGGAAACCTTCTCGGTCTTGGTGGAAAAGACGTCGTGGGTATCGACGATCTTCAGCGTCTCCGGGGCGAGGAGCGGGAGGCCGCGCGTCATGAAGACGTAGTTGGTCAGGACGGCTTTCGGTGACAGTGCCTTGCTGAGCGCCAGCAGGACTTCCAGCAGCGCGTCCGGGCAGAAGGTGCGGGTGAGGGGAAGCAATCGGGCAATCTCGCGCAGGTCCGCCTCGTTCAGCAGCCTCGCGAAATCGCGGGTCTTGCCTGCCAGGGCGGCAATGGCGCGCGCCGCGGCCGGATCCGACAGTCGATAGGCGATCTCACCCTCACGCCCAACCAGAACGACATTGTCGTACTCGGCCACGAGTGCGTCCCGCTGCGCCGCGGCGGGTTCCTCGCCGGGCAGCGGGCAGTACAGCAGGACGACGCTCCACCCCTGGCTTCGCAGCCAGGTGAGCATGCGGTGGATGCGGTACTCATTGCCGGCGCGGGGCGGCCAGGGTGCCACATGGGTGAGGCACAGGATCGTTCCACGCAGGCCCTGCGGCTGCTGAACCGGTGCCTCGCCCACGGCGACCGGCTGGAGCGTCACGGCGGCAGGAGCCGCGGTGGGCAATACCGACGGTGCGGAGGGCGCTGTGGGGCCGGGGAGAGGCGCCTGCGCGGCCGCATGCTGCGCACGCCAGTACTCGCCGATGCGGCGATGCGTCTGCAGTGTCAGTGTCCACCAGGCCAACTTGGCGCTGCGGCGCAGGAGACGGCGCAGCATCGGCTTTCCGGCGAGGCTGTTGCGCAGCTGCGCGGTGACTCGCCAACTGGTCGAGGAAAGCACGAGCTGGAGCTGTGCCTGGGCGATGTCGCGCGCATGCGTGACGGCCTCGATCTCCTGCCGCAGGACGCCAGCATCGTGGAGAGCCTGCTGCTCGCGGCTGGAGGCTTCGGCGGCTACGCGCAGGATTTCCGCGCGCTCGGCTTCTAGCGAGAAGGCGTGCTGCTGCACCGATCTGGTGTCCTGCCGCAATGCCTCTAACTCGCGGAGGACGCTCTGCTCGCGTCCGGCCGCCTCCTCGGCGAGGCGGAGAGCATGTCCCCGCTCGGCTTCCAGTGCGGTGGCCTGCTGCCGCGCGGCTTCGGCCTGCTGCTGGGTGATTTCGGCCTGCTGCCGCGCGGCTTCGGCCTGCTGCTGGGCGGCCTCGGCCTGCTGCCGCGCAGCTTCGGCCTGCTGCTGGGCGACTTCGGCCTGCTGACGTATCGCCTCCGCCTGCTGTGCGGCTGCATGTCGGGCCGCTTCCGCCTCGGCCAGGCTCGTGCGGGAGGCCGTGAGCAGGATGTCGCGCATGAAGGGCTCGCCCAGCCGCGCAAAGGTTTCCCGCAGGCGCCGCAGGAATGCCGCATCCCGTGTCTTCTCGAACAGTGGGCGCAGCGGCGCCGGAATCTCGGCCCCGATGGCAGCGACCCCCAGCCCATGACCGTGCAGGAACTCGAAGGAAGGATAGTCCCGCGACAGCTCTGCCCAGAAGCGCCAGACCCCGAAATCCCGCTCACGCACATTGGTGTCGTGGAACAGCACGATGGCGCGCGGCGACAACAGTGGTTTCCAGGTCTCGAAATCATGCCGCACGGCTTCATAGCTGTGCATGCCGTCGATATGCAGAAGATCGATTGAGCCTGGAGCGAAATGATTTGCAGCTTCGTCGAAGCTGGCGCGCACCAGGCGGGAGAATTCGGAGTAGCGCGGGTCATGCCAGTTCGAGAGGTCTTCGAAGACGCTCTCTCCATAGAAGCCGGCATGCTCGTCGCCGCTCCAGCTGTCCACGCCGAAGCAGCGCGTCGGCAGGTCCAGTCTTTTGACGGCCTGGCAGAAAGCCGAATAGGAGTTCCCGGAATGGACGCCGAGTTCGACCAGGACCTGCGGCCTGCCGCGCGCCATCAGCCAGAAGGCGAAGGGGATATGCGCCACCCAGGAATTGGGCCAGACCAGCCTTTCCGGATGCCAGAAGGCGGGATCCAGAGAATCCGCGTCCTCACAGTTCAGCACGCGGTTCTCGATGATCGTTTCATCCATCAACCCGAAATCCCTCAGTCGCCGTGCCAACAGGGCATGCTTTTGGGTCCGGGGTAGCGTCCGATCGAAATGAAACGGCCCGGACCACGGCTTTCATACGAACTAAGACTTGTTCGGAGTAAATTCCAAAATCCTGGCTAATCTTAGGCACCCTTCTGGCCCTTGACCAGACGACTTGTGGTGCGGCTTTGCAGGTCCATCCCGTGTAAAACGATGCTCTCTCGCCCCCCGCCGGCCTCACGGCTCTCCGTTTGTCCTTGTTCAAATCTGGTGGGTGCTTCCACCTTCCCTGGTGCATGGGAGTAAGGGAAAGGACTGGTGAAGGGAAAAACCCCTCGGCGAGAGGAAGCGACGCAAGGATGGACAGCGCTTGCCAGCCAGAACGCGGGAGAAGTGGGGAAAGGGTGGCGAGGCTGGAAGCCGCTGGTCTGGGAAGTCGTGCGGGGCAGTCTCCCGGGCGCAGCGGATGAGGCCTTTTCGGCGGAGCAGGGCAAAGTTGTCTCACGCATCCGGAACGGCTGCCTTTCCCACCGAGCAGCGCCTCATGTGACCGGAAGGCAGGCCTCCATGGAGCCCCGCTGCTCCTCCAGCGGCCGCCAGGCACCGCCGGTCAGCACCTCGCTCGGCCGGAAGCGCGCCTTGTAGGCCATCTTCCGGCTCTGCGGCACCCAGTAGCCGAGATAGACGTAGGGAAGGCCCATCTCCACCGCGCGCCGCACCAGCCAGAGCACGGCGAAAGTGCCGAGGGAGCGCTTCTCCAGCGCCGGATCGTAGAAGGAATAGACGGCGGAAAGCCCGTCGCTCAGCCAGTCCGTAAGGCAGGCGCCGAGCAGCTGGCCACTGTCGCCGTCGCGGAACTCGACCAGCCCGGTGGTGATCGGCGTATCCTCCACCATGGCGCGATAGTCGTAGAAGCCCATCGCGGCCATGTCACCGTCCTGGTGCCGGGCGCGCTGGTAGCGCTGGAACAGCGCGAACTGCTCGGCCGTGGCACGGGCGGGGGCGGCCTCGCCGACCACCGTGCCATTGGCGCGCTGGACGCGCCGCTGCGTGCGATCCGGCTGGAAGCGGCTGGCGTCGATGCGGATCGGGATGCAGGCTTGGCAGCCCGGGCAGACCGGCGAATAGGCGATGTTGTGGCTGCGGCGGAAGCCGGCGCGGGAGAGGCGGTCGTGCAGCGCCTCCGCCTCGGGACCGGTCAGCTCGGTCACGATCTTCCGCTCCATCCGACCGGCCAGATAAGGGCAGGGCAGCGGTGCGGTAGTATAGAAAAAGTGCGGACGTCGGGCCGAGCGGTGCAGCATGTTTTGCCTACTTTCCCCGCCCGCGCGGCCGGATGCAACCACCGAAGCGCGGCATCAGCGCGGCTCCAAGATCAACGCGCCCGCGGCCGGTGCTGGGCCGAGCGGCACCAGCAGGGCGCCGCCGGGCGCACGGCCCGCCCAGAGGGGTGTCTGGTCGTCCCAGTGGCGGGAGAGCGGGTTGCCCGACTGGCCGGTACCGATCACCGCCCAGACGCCATCTGGGCTGGAAAGATCGAAGACCGCCCGCAGCCCGGGGCCGTGCACATGCGCGAAACCGGCGCCGAGCCCGCCCCGATTGACCGTCTCGCCATCGCCGGACGTGGGCACAGTAATCTGGCTCCAGTCGCCCAGCACGGGCAGGAAGCGCAGCAAGGGGTGCTGGAACTGCGCCTGATGCGCCGCGCCCCAGCGCCAAGCGCCCGGGTCCGGGCCGAAGTGGGCGGACAACTCGGCGACCGCCTGCTCCAGCGCCTCGCCGGCCAGGGCGGCGCAGGCGCCCCCGGCCGCGAAGGGCGGTGCGGCAGGCGGCGCCTCGGCCTCCGCGCGCGGGCGGCACCAATGGGCGCCCTGCCCATCCGGCCGCAGCACGAAGCGGAGGAATTCCGGCATGGCCGGCCAGCCGCCCGGCGGCACGCCGCCATTCGCCAGCGCCAGCCGCGCGGCCTGCGGCCACCATGCGTTGAAGATCAGCGGCTGGGGCCGGTCGGCCGCCATCGTGCCGTCCCAGGAGATCAGCAGGTCACGCGCCAGACCGGCCAGGCCCGCAGGGCGGGGGAGGGCGCGCAGCACGGGCAGCATCTCGCGCGCGAAAAGGCTGACCGCGTCCTGCTGCATGACCGCGAAGTCCTGCGGTGCCTGCCGGTCACGCTGCGCCAGAAGCTGCTGGATGCGGCGGAAGCGCCAGTCGCCGAACCAGTCGTGGCCGAGATAGGGTGGCTCGCCTGCAGGCTGCACACGGTTGTTGGCATTCACCAGCACACCGTCGGGCGGGTTTTCCCGGTGCGGCATGTCATCGAAGGGGACGAAGCCAGTCCAGTCATGGCTGCCGTCCCAGCCGGGGACCGGCAGGTTGCCGTCGCCCTCGCGCCGGATAGGCGTTCGGCCGGTCAGGTACATGGCAATGCCACCCGCCGCATCGGCCACCATCAGGTTCTGTGGCGGGGAGGTGATCAGCGCCGCCGCGGCGCGCGCATCGGCGATGGAGCCGGCGCGGTTCAGCGCGAGCAGCCCGGCGGCGGCACTGTCCCGCGGCTCGAGATTGGCCATTCGAACCGCCAGCACGGTGCCCCCCGGCGCCGGAGCCGCTGTTCCGTCTCCGAGATCGCTGACCACCGGGCCGTGCCGCGTCTCGCGCACCCGCAGGGTCTCCGGCTCACGGCCGCTGACCTGGATCACCTCCTCGCGCTCCGCGAAAGGGCGCGGGCCCTCCGGCGTGAGGTAATGGTCGGGATCGGCGAGGCGTTCGACAAAGACGTCCTGCGTGTCGGAGGAGGTGGTGGTGAAGCCCCAGGCGACCCGCTCGTTGCGCCCGATCACCACGAAGGGCACGCCCGGAGAGGTGGCCCCGGCACGGAAGCGGCCATCCGGCAGGTCGATGCGCACCAGGTACCAGAGGATCGGCGCGTCGAAGCGGAGATGCGGGTCGGAGGCCAGCAAGGGAGCGCCGTTCACCGAATGCCGGCCACTGACCGCCCAGATATTCGAGGCGGTGGAGGGGAGTGTCGCGTACTCGGGGAAGCGGGGGATGGCGGCGGCAATGCGCCCCAGCCAGGCTGCCGGCAGGGCGGCCTGTTGGTCGGGGCGGCCAGGGCTTTCGTCGGCGGGCCAGAGCTCGGCCAGCCAGTCCGGCGGCAGCCGATCCACGAGCCGGGCGCGGTCGATCTCGGTGCGCCAGTTGCCGGACAGCCAAAGCCCCATCGTCTTGGCCCAAAGCAGCGAATCGGCCGGACGCCAGGGCTCCGGCGGCCCCAGGGCCACGAACTCCGGTGCGGCGAGGCGGCCCTTCGCCGTAATCCAGGCATTCACCCCATCCGCATAAGCCTGCAGCATGTCGCGGGTTTCGGCCGGGAGGGCGGCGAAGTCGGCCTCGGCGCGGCGGCGCAGGCCGAGCGTGCGGCTGAAGCGGTCCAGCCGCAGCGCGGCGGGGCCGGCGAGCTCCGCCAGTCGTCCGGTGGCGTTGCGGCGCATCAGCTCCATCTGGAACATCCGGTCGCGCGCATGCAGCCAGCCCAGGGCCATGGCGGCGTCCCGCTCCGTGGCGGCGGTGATGTGGGGGATGCCGAACTCACCCTCCGCCACCGTTACGCGGGCGGAGAGGCCGGGCAGGTCGAACCGGCCCTCGCGCGGCGGGAGGTTGGCCCAGAGCAGGCCGCCCACCCCCGCCACGGCCAGGACCAGTAGCAGGGCGGCCGTCAGCAGGCCCCGCATCAGGAAACGGCGGAGCCGCCCGGGTCGTCGGTGCATGCCCACCGGTTTAGAGGAATTCGCGTGCGGCCACAGCCCGGCTTGCGGCGCATCGCCGCCGCGTGAAGAGTGCGGCCATGCCTGCCGCCCCTCCTGCTGTCCCGAAATCCGCCCTGCCGGAGCGCCGTGCCGCCGAGGCCCGTGGCCGCGACGCCGAGGCGCGTGTCGCGGCGCGGCTGCAGGCGGATGGCTGGGTGGTCCTGGCGCAGCGCTGGCGCAGCGCGGCGGGCGAGATCGATCTGATCGCCGAGCGCGCGGGGCTGCTCGCCTTCGTCGAGGTGAAGGCGCGCGCCCGGCTGGTGGAGGCGGCCTTCGCCCTCGGCCCGCGCCAGCAGGCGCGCTTGCTGGCCGCCGCGGAGGCCTGGATCGCCGCCCATCCCGGCCATGGCGAGAGCGGCATCCGGTTCGACGTGGTGCTGGTGGACGCGGAGGGGCGGATGCGACGGATCGCCGACGCCCTTCGCGCCGAGGGCTAACGTCCTGATTCGAAGTCCTGCGGACTTCGCCATCCGGACATTTGCCCTTGTTTTCAGTGGCCTGCTGATCTGCTCCGTCCGCTGCAAATGCAGCGAACTTCGCGGGCAGGACCCGAGAGCCGGCCGACGTCTATTGCGGCGCCATCGCGGCCGTGAGTTCCCGTGCCCGGTCGCGGGTCATGGAGCGCAGGCATTCGGCGGCCTCGATCTGCCGGACGGAGCCTTCCCGCGCGCCGTAGAAGCGGCAATTCGCGTCCCGGTACTGGATCCAAAGCCGCTGCGCGGCACGCAGGGGCTCGCGCTGGCCGGGGTCGATCCGCTCCTGCAGGGCGGCATAGGCAGCGTTGAGCTTCCGGTCCCAGGCTTTCGCCTCGGCGCCCAAGCAGGCGGCAATCCCAGCCGTCGTCGTGGCCGTGTCACAGGCGGCATCGTCATTCTGGGGTGAGGCGGCCTGCGCCGGCTCGCCATCAGCCAGGGCAAGCACAGCAGCCACCAGACAGAGATAGCGCATGACACGAACTCCTTCTTGGGCGGTCTGGAGGGGAGGGGCAGGCCCGGTGTCGCACGGCCTGTCCGCGGAGGCGAGCGAGAAGGGAGAGGGCATTTAGTTGCCTGAAGCAGGAAAATACCTGACTATAGCAGGAAATGAATCTGGAGGAGGGCCATGCCGCATTCCGCTCTGGATGAAACCGTCGCTGCCGTCCGGCGCTTCAGCCGCTTCTACACGCGCCGTGTTGGCCTCTTGCATGAGGGGCTGCTCGGGGGGCCGCTCTCCCTGACCGAGGCACGCCTCATCTATGAGCTGGGTGAGCGGGGCACCGCCGTGGCCAGCCAGCTCGGAACAGAGCTTGAGCTCGACTCCGGCTATCTCAGTCGCCTGCTTCGGGGGCTGGAGGAGCGCGGTCTGCTGGAGAAGCGACCCTCCGCGACAGACGGGCGGCAGGTTCTGCTCTCGCTCACTCCGGCCGGGCGAGAGGTCTTCGTCGAACTCGATGCCCGCTCCCGCGAAACCGTGGGTGACATGCTGGGCCACCTCTCGCCAGAGGCCCGGAGGCGCCTGGCGGATGCGCTGGGGACCGCTGAGCGGCTGCTCGGCGGCGCCGAGCCGGAGCCGGCCAAGGCGCCCTTCCTCCTGCGACCGCCACGGCCGGGCGACTTCGGCTGGGTGGTGCATCGGCACGGCACGCTCTACGCCCGGGAGTACGGCTGGGACGCCAGCTTCGAGGCGCTGGTCGCCGAGATCGTCGCGCGGTTCGTCCGCGACTTCGATGCGCGATGCGAGCGCTGCTGGATCGCGGAGCGACAGGGGGCCGTTGTCGGCTCGGTCTTCCTGGTGCGGGAGTCTGAGGCCGTCGCGAAGCTGCGTCTGCTCTATGTCGAGCCGGAGGCGCGTGGTCTCGGCATCGGGCGCGCCCTGGTCGACGAATGCATCCGCTCAGCCCGTGCCCTCGGCTATTCGCGCCTGACGCTCTGGACCAATGACATCCTGGTGGCGGCGCGCGGGATCTATCAGGCGGCGGGCTTCCATCTCGTCTCCGAGGAGCCGCATCACAGCTTCGGCCATGACCTGGTTGGCCAGTACTGGGAGCTGAATCTCTAAAGTGCCGCCTCAGAACGGGGCGATGCGCACCGCCGCGATGATGACGATGGCCTGGGCATAGGGATACTCGTCCGTCATGGTCAGGCTGATCTGCGCCCCATGGCCGGGCGGCGTGATGGCGTCGAGCCGCTTCGCCGCGCCGCCGGTCAGTCGCAGGGAAGGCTGGCCGGTCGAGAGGTTCACCACCCCGAGGTCGCGCCAGAACACGCCGTCCCGGAAGCCGGTGCCCAGCGCCTTGGACGCCGCCTCCTTGGCCGCGAAACGCTTGGCATAGGTGGCGGCGCGCAGCTTCTCGGTGCGGCTTTCCGCCTTCCGCCGCTCTACCGGGGTGAAGACGCGCTCCAGGAACCGGTCGCCATAGCGCTCGATGGAGTGCTCGATGCGGCGGATATCCACGATGTCGTTGCCGAGGCCGATGATCATATCACTGGCTTACCGCCGGGGCGCGGCGGCGTCACCCCTTGCTGCGCTCGACCTGGATGATGCCGGGGCAGGCACGCAGCGCGGCGACCACGTTGGAGAGGTGTCTCAGGTCGGACACCTCGAGGTCCACGACCACCTCGGCGAAGTCGGCGCCGCGATGCGTGAAGCGCAGGTTGTGCAGCCGCCCGTTCTGCTTGGCGATGGCGACGGTCATGGCGGCGATCGCCGCGTCCTCGTTGCTCGTCACCACATCCAGCCGGCCGAGATGCGCGCCGCCCGAGCCGGCCTCGTAATCCCAGTCGATGTCGATGAAGCGCTCCGGCGTCGCCGCCAGGGCCTCCAGGTTGTGGCAATCGGACTTGTGGACCGTCACGCCCTTGCCGGTCGTGACGATGCCGACGATGCGATCCCCGGGGACCGGATGGCAGCAGCCGGCGAACTGCACGGCCATGCCGGCCACCAACCCGGTGATGCCGGAACTCGCCTCGCGCCGCCGCTCCGTGCGGACGACGGTGGAGCCCGGCTTGCCGCGGGCGCGGGCGAGGGGAAGGTTGTCGAGCGGCCGCGGCGGCCCACGCAGCTCGGGGATCGCCGCGTGCAGCACCTCGCGCCCGGTGATGTGCCCGGCACCGACCGCAACGCAGAGTTCCTCGAAACCCGGATACTTGAAGACCTTGAGCGCCGGCTCGACCAGCTTCTCGGAGAAATCCACGCCCTCCTGGCGGAAGGCGCGGGCAATGGCGCTGCGGCCCTGCTCCTGATATTCGGCGCGCTGGCGGGCGAGGGCGAAGCGCTTGATGCGCGCCTTGGCCTTGCCGGTGACGACGAAGCGCTCCCAGGCCGGGTTCGGCGTGCCGCCGCGCGCGGTGATGATCTCGACCTGGTCGCCGTTCTCCAGCTGGTGGCGCAGCGGGACGATGCGGCCGTTGATCTTGGCGCCGACGCAGGCATCGCCGACCTGGCTGTGCACCTGGTAGGCGAAGTCCACCGGGGTCGCGCCGCGCGGCAGGGCGATCAGGTCGCCCTTGGGGGTGAAGCAGAAGACCTGGTCCTGGTGCAGGGCGAGCTTGGTATGCTCCAGGAAATCCTGCGGCTCGGCGGCCGTCTCCAGGATCTCCAGCAGCTCCTTGACCCAGGGATAGCGGCGCTGCTTCGGCGCCTCGTCCGCGGGGCTGGCGCCCTGCTTGTACATCCAGTGCGCGGCGACGCCGTATTCGGCAATCTCATGCATCGCCGGCGTGCGGATCTGCACCTCGATCTTGGCGTTGCGCCGCTCCGGGACGGTGACGCCGGTGTGCAGCGACTGGTAGCCGTTCGGCTTGGGGGTGCTGATGTAGTCCTTGAAGCGCCCGGGTACCACGCGATAGGCCGAGTGGATGGCCCCCAGCGCGGCGTAGCAGTTGGCCTTGTCCGTGGTGACGATGCGGAAGGCCATGATGTCCGAGAGCTGCTCGAACTCGACCTTCTTCTCGTGCATCTTCATCCAGATCGAGTAGGGCGACTTCTCGCGCCCCGTCACCTCGACCACCGGCACCTCGGCGGCGGTGAGCTTGGCGCGCAGGTCGGTGGCGATCTCGTCGATCAGGTCGGCGCCCTGGCCGCGCAGGAAGGCGAGGCGGGCGGTAATGGTCTGGTAGGCGTCGGGCTGCAACTCGCGGAAGGAGAGAGACTGCAGCTCAGTCTTCACCGCATCCATACCGATGCGCTCGGCCAGGGGGGCGAAGATCTCCATCGTCTCGCGGGCGATGCGTGCGCGCTTCTCCGGCTGCGGCTTGAAGTGCAGGGTCCGCATGTTGTGCAGCCGGTCGGCCAGCTTGACCAGCAGCACGCGGATGTCCTCGCTCATGGCGAGGACCAGCTTACGGAAATTCTCGGCCTGCTTGGTGCGCTCGGACTGCAGCTCCAGCCGGGTCAGCTTGGTGACGCCATCCACCAGCCGGGCGATATCGGCCCCGAAGCGTTTCTCGAGGTCCGCCAGCGAGATGCCGGTATCCTCCACCACGTCATGCAGCAGGGCGGTGGCGATGGTGGCGGTATCGAGACGATAGCCCGCCAGGATGCGGGCGACGGCGAGCGGATGAGTGATGTAGGGATCGCCGTTCTCGCGCGCCTGCGAGGCATGGGCCGTGGCGGCAAGATTGTAGGCGGCCTCCAGCAGCGCCATGTCGGCGCGCGGGTCGTAGGCCGCCACCTGCCGGGCCAGCTCGGTGCCCGGCGTCTCGGGCGTCGGCGTTTCCGGCGGGGAGGGCGCGGCGGCAGGGGCCTCGGCGAGCATCGCCCCCGGGGTCTCCCCGGCGGCCAGCAGCGGAGCCGGGTGAAGTTGGGTCCCGGCCTCCGTCTTCAAGCGTGCCCCCGGCTCAGCGACGGCCGCCGCCGCCGAGCTCGGCCGCGATGGCGGCCTCGATGTCGTCGGCCGAGAGGTCCTCACCGGCGCCACCCTCGGTGCCCTGGTCCTCGTTGACGTCCATGACGCCGAAGATGTTCTCGTCGGTGGCGATCAGGTCGATCACCTCTTCCTCGACGGGCTCCGGCTCCGGCGCGCGCAGCAGGGACTTGATGAGGTCCTGCTCCAGCGCGGTGGTCTCGACCGTGTCCTCGGCGATCTCGCGCAGGGCGACGACAGGGTTCTTGTCGTTGTCGCGATCGACAGTCAGTTCCTCGCCGCGGCTGATGTTGCGGGCGCGCTGCGCCGCGAGCAGGACCAGCTCGAAGCGGTTCGGGATCTTCAGGACGCAGTCTTCGACCGTGACGCGGGCCATAGGTGGCCTCCAAATTCCAGTTGCCTGCCGAACCTCCCAGATAGCCATCGCACCTGCAAAAGGCAAGGCACGTGACAGGGGCGGCCTAGAGCCGCCGCATGGCGCTCGGCGGCAGCTCCGCCAGCAGCGCCTCCACGCTGCGGCCCAGCCTGGGGTGGATCCAGCCCGGCGCCACCTCGGCCAGGGGTTGCAGAACGAAGCGCCGCAGATGCGCGCGCGGATGCGGCAGGATCGGGTCCGGCGCATCGCGCACCGTCTCGCTCATGGCGATGATATCGAGGTCGAGGGTGCGTGGGGCGTGCCGATAGGGGCGTTCCCGCCCCGCCGCCTGTTCCAGCCCTTGCAGGGCGGCGAGCAGCGCCTCGGGCTTCAGCTCCCCCTCGCAGCGGGCCATGCCGTTCACGTACCAGGGCGCGCCCGGCACCGGCGGCTCCGGGGCGGTCTCCCACCAATTCGAGACCGCGGTGACGCGCAGGCCAGGAATGCCGTCCAGCGCCGCGGCCGCCGCCTGGCAGGTGGCGAGCGGCGCGGTCCCGTCCTTCCCCGGCAGGTTGGCGCCGAGCGCGATCAGGATCACCCGCCGCGCCCTCAGACCTTGCCCGCGAAGTCGGGCGCGAGGCGCAGCGCGTCGGTGGTGTCGAAGTCGCGCAGCACCGCGTCATCTGCCATTTCCACCTCGACCACGCGCTCGGCGTATTTCCCGGCCAGGTGGCGGGCACCGACATCGCCGGTGATTTCCATCATCTCCGGCAGGAACTCGCGCGACCACAGCATCGGGTTGCCCTGCTTGCCACGAAAGGTCGGCATGACGATGGATCGGCCTTCCTCGGGATCGAAGGCGCCGATCAGCCGGTCGAGCATGGCGCCGGTGATCAGCGGCATGTCACCGAGGCAGATCAGCACCCCCTCGACCTCCGGCGGCAGTGCGGCGAGCCCGGCCTTCAGCGAGGCGGAAAGTCCCTCGGCATAATCCTCGGCATGGGCGAAGCGCACCGCCTTGCCGGCCAGGGCCTCCTCCACCCGGTCGCTCTCATAGCCGGTGACGACGATCACGGGCCGGGCGCGGCTGTCCAGCGCATTGCCGACCACGCGCGCCACCATCGGCACGCCCTTGTCATCGGCCACCAGCAGCTTGTTCAGCGGCGCCATGCGGCGGGAGCGGCCGGCGGCCAGCACCAGCACCGCCACCTGACGCGGCCGCCGGGGGGCTGCGCCCTGCACCGCCTGCCGCGAGGCGGCCTCACGGGGCAAAGGGCGGCTGTCAATCTCCTTCAGCAACCCGCCGACGCCCATGCCGGCGATGTCCTTCCCCGTCACCGGTAGGCCGGCGAAGAGGCGATGCAGCACCCAGTCGAAACCGTTCAGCTTCGGGCTGCGGGCGCAGCCGGGCAGCACCAGGGCGGGGATCTCGCCGATGCGGCCGAGGCAGATCAGGTTACCCGGATCCACCGGCATGCCGAAATGCTCGATCCGCCCACCGGCGCGGACGATACCGGCCGGGCCGGCATCGCGCCGGTCCACCACGGCAGAGGCGCCGGCCACCAGCAGCATCTCGGCCCCGGCCTTCTTCAGCCGGCCGAGCGCCTCGGCGATGGCGCCCTCCTCGTGCCGGCAGCGCTCGGGCGGCAGAAGCTGGCCGGCCAGTGCGGTCACGCGCGCCTCGGTCGCCTCCGCCGTGCCTTCCAGGATGCTTTCCTTAAGGCCCGGCAGCTCGGTCATCACCAGCCCGACCTTCAGCGGGCGGAAGGGATGGATGGTGAGCAGTCTGCCGCTGCGTGCCACCGCCTCCGCCACCTGCAGCACGGCGCCCGGGACGGAGAAGGGGATCACCTTCACCGTCGCCAGCATCTCGCGCGCCGCGACGGGCGTGTGGTTCGGCAGGGTCGCCAGCGTCAGACTCTCGTCCAGCATGTTGAGGCGGTTGACCAGCACCTCATCCACCACCAGAAGCCCGGCGGCGTCGGCCAGGATGTTGACGCGGCCGGTGGCGGCACGGGAGCGGGCGAGCAGCGGCCCCAGCAAGGCCTCGCCGATGCGGTGCGCGGCCTCGTTCTCCGGCACGTCGCCGGATTCCAGCCGGGCGGCGATGACCTCCGTCTTGCCAGCCTCGCGCAGCGCCGCGAGGGCCTCCTCGTCCAGCACGGCGCCCTTCTTCAGGATGCGGCCCGGCAGCCGGAGGGTATGGGCAAGGATGGCGCCCTGCGCCTCGCCGAGCGGTGTGGGGCCGAATTTCATGCGGAAACCCTGTCGGCCAGCGTGGCGCCGCGGCGGCGGGCGACGATCTCGGCTAGGATGGAGAGAGCGATCTCGGGTGCGGTGACCGCCCCGATGGAAAGGCCGACCGGTGCGGCGATACGGCCGATCTCGGCTTCCGTCAGCCCGGCATCGGTGAGCCGCGCGACCCGCTTGGCATGGGTGCGCCGGCTGCCCAGCGCCCCGATGTAGAAGGCCGGGCTGCGCAGCGCCACTTCCAGAGCGGGGTCGTCGAGCTTGGGGTCATGGGTCAGGGTCACCACGGCGGTACGGGAATCGGGAGCGAGCCGCGCCATGGCCTCGTCCGGCCAGTCGTCCACCAGGGTGACTTCGCGGCCGAAGCGCTCCTCGGTGGCGAAGGCCCGGCGGGGGTCGATGATGGTGACGGCGAAGCCCAGCCCCACCGCCATCGGCACCAGCGCCTGGGCGACGTGCACGGCGCCGACCACGATCAGCCGCAGCGGCGGGTTGAAGGGCTGGACGAACCAGCTCGCATCCTCATGCTGCAGCGTGGTGGCGGCGTCGCTGGCCAGCGCGGTCTCGGCCGCCTCGGCCAGGGCGGTCGGCGCCGCCTCGTCGGGGTGAAGGAGCTGCGCGCCATCCGTCAGCCGGGTGAGCACCACGACGGCCCGGCCTTCGGACCGGGCGGTCTGCAGCCGCTTGAGGAAGCTCGCCTCCATCTCAGCGCGCCCCGTCCAGCCGTTCGACGAAGACCTTCAGCTTGCCGCCGCAGGCCAGGCCGACTTCCCAGGCGCGCTCGTCGCTGATGCCGAAGTCGAGCAGCTGCGGCTTGCCACTCTCCATGGTCTGGCGGGCGGCCTCGGCCACCGCGCCCTCGATGCAGCCGCCCGAGACGCTGCCCGCCAGCCGCCCGGAGGCGCTGACGGCGAGCTGCGACCCGGCCGGCCGGGGCGAGCTGCCCCAGGTCTCGACCACGGTGGCCAGTGCCACTGTCTCGCCTTGGGCGAGCCAGTCGGTGGCGGTGGAGAGGATGTCCTCCTGATCGCTCATCGCGTTCCTCCCGATGCAGGGCGCGTCGCGCGGTCGGAGAGGGTCTCGACCAGGGCGCGCAGGCTGTCGATGTTGTGGACCGGACGGTGCTCGTGCACCAGGGGGAGCATGACACGGATGCCCTGGGAGCGCGGCTGGAAGCCGGCGAAGCGCAGCAGCGGGTTCAGCCAGATCAGGCGACGGCAGGAATTGCGCAGCCGCTCCGTCGCCGCGCCGAGGCGGGCCAGCTCCTCCGGCCCGCCGCGCTCCAGCCCGTCGGTGATTAGCAGCACCACGGCGCCCTGGCCCAGCACCCGGCGGGACCATTGCCGGTTGAACAGGTCCAGCGCCTCGCCGATCCGGGTGCCGCCGGACCAGTCGGGCACGATATGGCTAACCAGCTCGAACGCCACCTCGGGGTCGCGGTGGCGGAGCTGGCGGGTGATGTTGGTCAGCCGCGTGCCGAAGAGAAAGCTGGCGACACGGTCGCGCTCATTGGTCACGGCGTGCAGGAAATGCAGCAGGATCTGTGCGTAGCGCGCCATGCTGCCCGAAATATCGCAGATGACGACCAGGGGTGGCGGACGCACCACCCGCTCGCTGCGGCGCAGCTCCAGGATTTCGCCGCCCTGGCGCAGGCTGGCGCGCAGCGTGGCGCGCAGATCGGCGCGGCTGCCGGAGGCGGAAGGGCGGAAGCGGCGGGTCGGGCGCGCATCGAGCGGCAGCACCAGCTTGCGGATCTCAGCCTTGGCGGCTGCGATCTCAGCCGCGCCCATCGCCTCGAAGTCCATCTTGCGCAGCGCCTCGGTGGCGCTGACCGTCAGCGTGGCGTCGAACTGCCGCTCGGCTTGCGGCGGCGGGGCAGGTGGCGGGGGGCGGTTGCCGCCCATGGCTTCGGCCAGGCGGCGGCTGCCCGGCCCGGGCTTCGGCGGCGGCTTGGCCCCCTGCAACGCCCCCATGGCGTCGGCGTGCTTCCCGGCCTCCGGATCGCGCCAGTAGATCAGGAAGGCGTGGTCGAAGATCTCGGCATGCTCGTGCCGGTGCACCAGCGTGGCGCGCAAGGCGGCACGCACCTCGCGGCGGTCGCCGATATCGATCCGGGTCAGCGCCTCGGCGCCGGCCAGCATCTCGGCCGGGCCGATCGGCAGGCCGGCGCGGCGCAGCAGGCGGCCGAAGCCGAGCAGGTTGGCGGGCAGCGCCCCGCTCATGCGGCCTCCGGCATGGCGGTCAGAACGGCATGGCGGGCCGTGGCGCGGCGGCTTCCCGGGCCGCCTCGACCAGCCGCGCCGCCTCGGCGCCGCGCAGCTTGGCGATGTCGTCCTGGTATTTCAGCAGCGCGCCGACCGTCTCCTCCACCAGCGCCGGCTCCAGCTCCTTGGCGTCGAGCGCCCGCAGCGCGGCGGCCCAGTCGATGGTCTCGGCGACGCCGGGATACTTGAAGAAATCGCCCGACCGTAGCGCCTGCACGAAGGCGACCACCTGCGCCGAGAGCGTCTCGGAGAGGTCCGGGTGGCGGCTGGCGAGGATCGCCCGCTCGCGCGCCGCGTCGGGATAGTCCACCCATTGGTAGAGGCAGCGGCGGCGGATGGCGTCATGCACCTCCCGCGTGCGGTTGCTAGTCAGTACCACGATGGGCGGGGTCTCGGCGCGGATGGTGCCGAGCTCGGGGATGGTAAGCTGGAAATCGGCCAGGATCTCCAGCAGGAAGGCCTCGAAGGGTTCGTCGGCGCGGTCCAGCTCGTCGATCAGCAGCACCGCCGGCGGGCCGGAGAGGGCGGCCAGCAGGGGCCGCTCCTGCAGGAAGTGGCGGTCGTAGATGCCACGCTCCAGTGCCGCGCGGCCTTCCGGCGTATGCGCGTCGCCCGAAGCCTCGGCGAGGCGGATCGCCATCAGTTGCTGGGCGTGGTTCCACTCATAGGCGGCGGCGGAAAGGTCTAGCCCATCATAGCACTGAAGGCGCACCAGCCGCCGGCCGAGGCCGGCCGCGAGCACCTTGGCGATCTCCGTCTTGCCGGTGCCCGGCTCGCCCTCCAGGAAGAGCGGCCGACCCATGGACAGTGCCAGATGGACGGTGGTCGCCAGCGCGCGGTCGGCGACATAGCCCCCCGCCGCGAGCAGGCGCTCGGTCTCCTCGACGGAATGGGGGAAGGTGCCGCTCATCCTCAGCCCAGCACGAAGAGCAGGAAAAGGATCACCAGCCAGATCACCGACCCGCCCCAGAACACCACCGGCAGGCCGAGGATGTCCCGCGGCAGCAGCGAGAAGACCGAGAGCTGCGGCGGCGAGCCCGGCGCGGAGCCCGGCACGGCGGCGGGCGGCGAGGGGCGCGGCCCGGCGGCGGCATCCACCCTGGCGGCCTCGGGGTGCAGCGGGCCGGTGCCGCCCAGCACCGTGTCGCCCATGCGCGGGGCGGCGAGAGTGGCGGCGGCAAGCCGCTCCTCGGCATCGGCGGCGGCTACGGGCTGCATGGAAACATTGTCGGCGAAGCGGGTGAAGAACTGGTCGGCCATCGACTTGGCCGTGCTGTCGATCAGCCGGGCACCGAGCTGCGCCATCTTGCCGCCGACCTGTGCCTTGACGGCATAGCGCAGCAGGGTGGCCTGCGGACCTTCCTCCTCCAGGCTGACATCGGCGCCGCCCTTGGCAAAGCCCATGGCGCCGCCGTTGCCCTCGCCGCTGATGGTGTAGGAGGCCGGCGGGTTCAGGTTGGTCAGCTGCACCTTGCCGGTGAAGCGCGCGCTCATCGGCCCGATCTTGATGGCGACGCGGGCCTGGAAGGCGTCGTCACCGACACGCTCGACCGACTCGCAGCCCGGAATCGAGGCGCGCAGGATCTCGGGATCGTTCAGACCTTCCCAAACCGTCTGGCGCGGCGCCTCGATCCGCCGTTCACCGGTCATCTCCATGCGGCATTCTCCCTCTCTGCGGGCTGAAGCTAGGACGGGTGGGCCTCAGGGGGAAGCCTGCCCCCAAGGGAAGCCGCGCCGAAGCGGGGCTGAAGCGGGAGCGGAGCCGGGGCGGGTTGGCGGCTCGGGCGGGGCTGGTGTAGGCCAGGGCCCCTGGGAAACAGGCGGCCCCGCTCCTGGGCGGCGGCGCTGACAAAGAGGAGAGCCCATGCCAGGAGGCGCGTTGCGGCCGCGGGTCGCGTCGCTCGGGGCGATGCTGCCCATTCTGTTGGCCGGGCTGCTGTTCGCCGGGCCGGCTCTGGCCGCGCCGGTGGAGGGGGAGGCGCCCTCGCTGCTCTGGGCCGTGCCCTTCGTGGGCGTGCTGCTTTCCATCGCGCTGATGCCACTGCTGGCCGGGCATGTCTGGCACCACCACTACGGCAAGATCGCCGCCGGCTGGGCGGCGCTCTTCCTGGTGCCCTTCGCGATCTTCCATGGACCCGATGCCGCTTGGTCTGAGTTCACCCATGTGCTGGTGGGCGAGTATCTGCCCTTCATCACCCTGCTCCTCGCCCTCTACACCGCCGGCGGCGGCGTGCTGCTGCGCGGGACGCTGGTCGGCACGCCCGGCACCAACACCGCCCTGCTCGCGGTCGGCACCGTGCTGGCCAGCATCATGGGAACCACCGGCGCCTCCATGGTGCTGATCCGCCCCATGCTGCGGGCCAATGCCGGGCGGCGGCGGAAGATGCACAGCTTTGTCTTTTTCATCTTCCTGGTCAGCAATATCGGCGGCAGCCTAACCCCGCTCGGCGATCCGCCCCTTTATCTCGGCTTCCTCCAGGGCGTCCCCTTCTTCTGGCCGACCGGGCACCTGTTCAGCGAGTTCCTGTTCTGCTCGCTGCTCCTCCTGGTGGTCTACTGGGTCATGGATTCCTGGCTCTATTCCCGCGAGCGGCAGGCGCGGGTGGAACTGGCGGCGGAGGAGGCGGCCGAGCACGACCATGTCGCCGACAGCCCGCATGAGCCGCTGTCGATCGCCGGCTGGGCCAATGTCGGGCTGATCGCGCTGGTGGTGGCGGGGGTGCTGATGCAGGGCCTCTGGCTGCCCGGCGAGGTGACGCTGCTCGGCCAGCCGATCGGCCTGGAGCGGATCGCGGCGATGCTGCTCTTCCTGGCGATCACCGGCGCCTCGGTGCTCTGCACGCCAGCCGGCATCCGGGAGACCAACGGCTTCACCTGGGGCGCCATCCTGGAGGTGGCCAAGCTCTTCGCCGCCATTTTCCTCACCATGGCGCCGGTGCTGGCGATGCTGAAGGCAGGGCCGCAGGGCCCGCTCGCCGGGCTGGTGGCGATGACCACCGACCCCGCCGGCCAGCCGATTCCGGCCGTGTACTTCTGGCTCGCCGGCACGCTCTCCTCCTTCCTCGACAACGCGCCGACCTATCTCGTCTTCTTCAACCTGGCCGGTGGCGATGCCGCGCGCCTGACCGGGGAGGGAGCGCTGACCCTGGCGGCCATTTCCTGCGGCGCCGTCTTCATGGGCGCCAACTCCTATATCGGCAATGCGCCGAACTTCATGGTGAAGGCCATCGTGGAGGAGCAGGGCGAACGGATGCCCAGCTTCTTCGGCTATTGTGGCTGGGCGCTGGTCTTCCTGGTGCCGACCTTCATCCTGGCCACCCTGCTGTTCTTCTGAAGCGAGAGAGGATGCGTCCATGCCCTATGTGATCGCCGACGACCTGCCGGACGCCCCTGCCGGCGAGCGCTTCCGCGCCTTGCTGGAACGGCCGCAGATCCTGCGCATTCCCGGCGCGCATTTCGGCATCGCCGCCCTGCTGGCGAAGCGCGCGGGCTTCGAGGCGCTCTACCTCTCCGGTGCTGCCATGTCCGCCGCCATGGGCCTGCCGGACCTTGGGATGATCACGGTGGACGACGTCGCCTGGCATATCCGCCAGGTGGCGCGCGCCTCCGGCCTGCCGGCCCTGGTGGACGGCGACACCGGCTACGGCGAGGCGCTCAATGTCATGCACATGGTCCGGACCTTCGAGGAGGCCGGCGCCGGCGCGGTGCACCTGGAGGACCAGTTGCTGCCGAAGAAGTGCGGCCACCTCAACGACAAGAAGCTGGCCGATGCGCGCGACATGGCGGCCAAGGTCGCCGCGGCCCGGAAGGCGCGCCGGCACCTCTACATCATCGCCCGCACGGATGCCGCCGCCAGCGAGGGTATCGATGGCGCCGTGGCGCGCGCCAAGCTCTATCTGGAAGCCGGCGCGGACGCGATCTTCCCGGAGGCGCTGACCAATGCAGAGATGTTCCGCGAATTCGCCCGCCGCATGCCGGGGGTGAAGCTGCTGGCCAACATGACCGAGTTCGGCCGCACGCCCTTCTTCACCGCCGAGGAATTCGAGGCGATGGGCTATGCGATGGTGATCTGGCCGGTCAGCCATCTGCGGGTCGCCGCCAAGGCGATGGAGGAGCTTTACGCCACCATCGCCGCCGAGGGCGGGGCGAAGAGCATGCTCCCCCGCATGCAGACCCGCGCCGAACTGTACGAAACCATCGGTTACCACAACTATGAGGCGCTGGATTCCACGTTAGTAAGGACGGTGGTGCCGCAGGCCATGCCGGAGCAGAAGGGCTAGACACGGCAGCCCACGGCGCGCCTCTACGGGGCGCCGGGCGGGGGCGGCGGCGCTCTCCCTCCAGGATAAGCGATATCGGATCGTTGTTTGATCGGCCCCGCCTTCATGGCGGGGCCGTTTGCGTTGGAGCTTTGGGATCAGCAGCCAAAGGCCCAATTCCTATGCTGCCTGGATTGCCGAGGGGCGGGCCCTTTGGGCCACGAAAGGTGTGGAACTGACCATTTGACTCTTCTTGAATAGTGATTTCCTATAAACACGAAAACTTATCGTGTTGTAGCGGAGCGGGGCTGCTCCGCCTGCAGGAAGTCAGGAGCTTGTCATGCCGGCCAACGGGACTGATCCGGCGCAGGTGCGCCCACAGAATCGGCCATCCGCGGAGGTATCGCGGCGGGGCCTGCTATCCACCCTGGGCCTGGGGGGCCTCGCCCTTCCGCTGGCCGGCTTCGCGCCCGCAGGGGCGGAGCGCCGCGCCTTCGAGGCCATGCTGCGGCAGGCGCCCACTTGCCTGCAGCCGGCCGCCGCGGCCGCCCCGGCGGGGGCGGCACGCAAGCTGAAGCTCGCCTGGAACGCCACCTCGGTCTGCACCTCCCCGGTTGAGGTCGCCCGACGCAGCGGCATCCTGGCGAAGCACGGGCTGGAGGTGGAACTGGTGAATTTCGGCGGCTCCACCGAGATGCTTCTGGAGGCCATCGCCACCCGCAAGGCTGATGCCGGGGTCGGCATGGCGCTGCGCTGGCTGAAGCCGATGGAGATGGGGTTCGACGTGAAGGTGACCGGCGGCACGCATGGCGGCTGCATGCGGCTGGCCGGCCTGGCCAGCGCCGGCATCACCACCGACATCCAGTCGATCCGCGGCAAGACCATCGCGGTCTCCGACATGGCGGGCGCCGACAAGAACTTCTTCTCGATGCTGCTGAAGCGTCGTGGCCTCGATCCGGACCGCGACGTCACCTGGCGCGTCTTCCCGCCGCATGTCTTCGGCCTGGCGCTGGACCGGGGCGAGGCGCAGGCTTTCGTCGCGGGCGACCCGATCGCCTGGACCCTCCGGCGCGACAAGGATCTGGTCGAGGTGGCGACCAATCTCAGCGGTGAGTGGGCCGATCGCGCCTGCTGCATCATCGGCGTTTCCGGCGCCCTGGTGCGCGATGAGCCGCAGGTGGCCGCCGCGCTGACCCGGGCCCTGGTCGAGGCGCAACACGTGGCGGCCAGGAATCCCGAACTGGCCGCTGATGCCTTCATGGATTACGCGCCGGGCAAGGTCAGCCGCGAGGACCTCCTGGCCATTCTGAAGAGCCACACCCACGGCCACAGCCCGACCGGCGCCGATATCCGGCGGGAGATCGAGCTCTATGCGGAGGAACTGAAGTCGGTTGGCGTGCTGCGCGCCAGCACCGATCCCAAGCGCTTCGCCGCGCGCGTGACCGCCGAAGGGCTGAGTGTCTGAGCGATGAGCGCATCCACCACCCTGGACGGTACGCTCCCCGTCGCTGGAGTCACCCGGTCCGCCGCCCGCATCTGGGCGGGCGGGCTGCTCGCCGCAGCTGCCTGGCTCGGCACGGCCTTGGTGATCGCTCTGCTGCCTGACGCGATCGAGGTCGGCCGCACCCGTGAACTGGCCGGGCTGGCGGGGCTGATCGGCCTCGCCCTGGCCCTTGCCAGCCTTGCCATGCCCTGGCTCGGCCGCCCCGGTACTCATGTGCGAAGGGCCGGGCCATGGCTGGCAGTGCTGCCGCTCGGCCTCGTCGCCTGGGAGCTGGCGACGGCCAAGTTCGCCCTACTGCCGCTGCCCTTCTTCGCCTCGCCGCAGGGGCTGCTGGAAGTCTATCTGGAGGACTGGCCCCGCCTCGGCGAAAGCACGCTGCGTTCGCTCTGGCTGCTGCTGACCGGCTATCTGCTCGGCGCCTCGGCCGGCTTCGTCGCGGGCGTGGCGCTCGGCTGGTCGCGCGCCATCGGCTACTGGGTGCATCCGGTGCTGCGGCTGATGGGGCCGCTGCCGGCCACCGCCTGGCTGCCGATCGCCTTCTTCATCTTCCCGACCAGCGGCAGCGCCAGCACCTTCCTGGTGGCGCTGGCGACCTGGTTCCCGGTAACGGTGCTGACCTGGTCCGGCGTCTCGGGGGTGAACAAGGCCTATTACGACATCGCCCGCACGCTCGGTGCGAGCCAGAGCTTCCTGGTGCTGAAGGTGGCCATTCCGGCGGCGCTGCCGCAGGTCTTCGTCGGGCTGTTCATGGGGCTCGGCGCCTCCTTCTCGGTGCTGGTCGTGGCCGAGATGCTAGGCGTGAAGGCCGGGCTCGGCTGGTACCTGCAATGGGCCCAGGGCTGGGCGGCCTATGCCAACATGTACGCCGCCCTGCTGGTGATGGCGGTGATGTGCTCCAGCCTCGTCACCCTGTTGTTCAAGGGACGCGACCGGTTGCTGGCCTGGCAGAAAGGGACCGTCCGGTGGTGAGCGCCGCCCTGCAATCCGCCCCCGCCACGGGCATGGCGGTGGAGATCCAGGGCGTCAGCCATGCCTTCGACCTGGAAGGCCGTCTGCTGCCGGTGCTGGACGGCATCGACCTGAAGGTGGCGCCCGGCGAATTCGTGGCGCTGCTCGGCCCCTCGGGCTGCGGCAAGTCCACCCTGCTGCGGCTGCTCGCCGGGCTGGACCAGCCGCGCCTGGGTGCCGTTCTGGGCGATGGAGCGCCGATCGAGAAGCCGGACCCCTCCCGCGTGCTCGTCTTCCAGGACCCGACGCTTTATCCCTGGCGGACGGTGCGGGCGAATGTCGCGCTCGGGTTGGAGGCGCGCGGGCTGCTGAAGCGGCAGAGCCATCGTGCGCAGCAGGCCATCGACACGGTCGGCCTGACCGGCTTCGAGCAGGCCTATCCGCACCAGCTCTCGGGGGGCATGGCGCAGCGTGTGGCGCTGGCCCGCGCCCTGGTGAACGACCCGCGCCTGATGCTGCTCGACGAGCCGCTCGGCAAGCTTGACAGCCTTACCCGGCTGGCCATGCAGAGCGAGCTGGTGCGGCTCTGGCAACGCTCCGGCATGACGGCGCTGCTGGTGACGCATGATGTCGAGGAGGCGCTGATGCTGGCGCAGCGCGTCGTCATCTTCGGGCCGCGCCCGGCGCGGATCGTCGGCGAGTTGGTGGTGGACCGGCCCTATCCGCGCCACCGCGACGACCCGCATCTGGTGGCACTGCGGCGCGAGGCGCTTTCGGTGCTCGGCCTCGCCGACTGAGAAGGGGGGAGAGGGCCGGGAGAATGCCTCCTGGCCCATCCGGCCGCGCGGAGAGTCAGGCCAGCCCCAATGCCTCCAGCACGGCGCGGTCGAGGCCGCCGGGCGGCAGGCCCTCCTCTGCCCGCAGCGTGGCGATGCCGGCGAGACTGCGGCGGCCGATGATGCCGTCGATCGAGCCGTCATAGAGGCCGCGTGCTCGCAGTGCTGTCTGGACGGCCTTCAGATCCTCCATCGTCAGCGCCGGCATTCCCGGCTCCTCCCAGGGGATGCAGCGCTGCGCGCGCTCCAGCCAGGCGAAGCGGTCTTGCAGTCCGACCAATCCACCATTGATGCGGCGGGTCACGGCCGCGAAGTCGCCCTGGTCGCAGAGCGGGTTCAGCCGCTTCCAGCGCCAGAAGGCGCAGGCGACGGCCAGGGCATGCGCGGCGTCATTGGCCAGTTCCGGCAGGGATTCGAGATCCAGCCCGGCGAGCCGGCCGACCTGCCGATAGGCTTCCCGCCCAGTGAGCTGGATGTAGCCGCGACCGCGATAGCGGAAGCCGTCGCCGGGCCTGTCATTGCCCATGCGGCCGCCATAGACCATCTCGGCCAGCTTCTCCGGGGCGCGCGCATAAGGCTCGGCGGCGGCGAGGCTGGGGAAGCGGCTGGGCCAGACCTGCATCAGGCGCGGTGCCGAGTAGCTGAGGTTCTCCTCCCGCGGCTGCAGCCCGCCGGATTCATGGCCGAGCTGCGCCAGGAAAAAGTGGCAGCGCTGGCGAACGGCATCGAGCCCGCTGCTGCGGAACAGGGCTGCGGCGGATTGGGTGAAAGCGGCGAGGTGCTCGGCGAGGGCCTGCGGATAAAGGCTGCGGAGCTGGGGGAGGGAGAGCATGGGGGGGCGGTCCTTGCGCAGCAATAAGACTGTATTCCTATACATTGCTCCGCTGCATTTGGAAAGGACTAAATACCTATTGCGCCCTCTGGCCTACATCCGGTGGCCGGGCAGTCCCCGTAAGCACTGCCCGGCTTTCCGGCTCAAGTGGGCGGCAGCTCCACCGCGTATTGCGAGAGGAGCGGCACGCTGCGGATCATCTTCTTTTCCGCCAGGAAGCGGGCGAACCGCTGGTAGCGGTTGCTATCGAGCGCCGCGGGGCTCAGGGAGAAGCGGTTCAGCGTGTCCTTGAAGGCCCGGCGGTTCAACTCGTTGTCCAGCTCCTTGCGCGGCCCCTCGATGAACATCTTCCAGCTTTCCTCGGGATTGTTGACGAGGAAGGTGGTGGCGCTCTCTAGCGCGTCCATGAAGCGGCGCAGCGCGGGGTCCTTTGCGCGGTCGCGGTGCGCGACATAGATCAGCTCGTCATAGATCGGGAAGCCATACTGCTCCGGATAGAAGGCGCGGCCGGCGCGGCCTTCCAGCTCCATCTGATGCAGCTCGAAGTTCCGGAAGCCGCCCAGGATGGCGTCTACCTGCCCGGACATCAGCGCGGAGGACAGGCCGAAATTGACGTTCACCAGCGTGACGTCCTTCACCGACAGCCCGACCGTGCCGAGGATGGTGCCGACCGCGATTTCCTCGAAGCCCGCCGTGCTGAAGCCGATTTTCTTGCCCTTGAGGTCCTCCAGCGTCTTCACCGGGCCATCGCGCAGCACCGAAAGGGTGGAGAGGGGCGTCGCCACCAGCGTGCCGACGCGCACCAGCGGCAAACCCTGGTCCACCGCGAGATGCAGGGTCTTCTGGTAGTAGACGCCGAGATCCGCCTGCTTGGCTGCGACGAGGCGGGGCGGATCGTTCGGGTCGGCGGGGGCGACGATGCGCACGTCGAGCCCGGCGCGGGTGAAGTGCCCGCCCTCCCGCGCGATGATGACGGGCGCGTGGTCCGGATTGACGAACCAGTCGAGCATCAGGGTCAGCGGGGTGGGCGCGGCGCTGGAGGGGGCGGAGGTGACGGCGTTCTGCGCTTTCGCGGTGGTGGGCAGGGCGAGCGCGGCCAGCGGGAGGGCAAGCGCCGGCAGCGCGCGACGGGTGAGGCCGGTCATGGGGTTCCTCCATTGTGTTCGGAAAGGGTGTCGGGCTGCCAGGGCAGCAGCGCCCGCAGCAGCCGGTCGGTGACGAACCACAGCGCCATGGCCATGGTGGCCAGGATGGCGAGGGCGGCGAACATCATGTCCGTCTGGCTGCGCCCATTGGCCTGCAGCATGACGTAGCCAAGGCCCGCGGAGGCGCCGACCCACTCGCCCACCACGGCGCCAATCGGCGCCACGGCGGCGGCCACGCGCAGCCCGGAGGCCAGGGCCGGCAGTGCCGCCGGGACGCGGATGCGCCACAGCGCCGCGCTGCGGCTGGCCCCCATGGTGGCGGCGAGATCGAGCCAGCCCGGCTCGGTGCGACGCAGCCCGTCATAGAAGGCGGTGGTCACGGGGAAGAAGATGATGATGGTCGCCATGGCGATCTTGCTGGCCATGCCGAAGCCCAGCCAGAGCGTCAGCAGCGGCGCGATGGCGAAGACCGGGATGGCCTGGCTGGCGATCAGCAGCGGCAGCAGCCAGCGCCGCCCGCCACGCCAGGCGGTGAGCAGCAACGCCACCGTGATGCCGAGCAGCGCGCCGATCGCCAGGCCGAGCAGGATCTCCGTCAGCGTCGTCACCGCATGGCCGGCGAGGATGTCCCAGCGCTCGGCCAGCACCGCCGCGACGCGGCTGGGGGCCGGCAGGAGGAAGGGCGGCGTGCCGCTCCAGCGGACGAAGCCCTCCCAGGCCAGCAGCAGGCCGATGGCGGCGAGCAGGGGCCTCATGCGGCCTCCGCCAGCCGTTCCAGCAGCGCCGCCTGGGCCACCAGCACCTCCGGATCATGCGCCGCGCGCAGCGGCGGGGAAGGGGGCATTGGCAGATCCTCCGCCACGGCGCCCTGCGGCCCTGGGCGCAGCACAAGGATGCGGTCGGCGAGCCGCAGTGCCTCCAGCGGATCATGCGTCACCAGCAGCACGGTGCGGCCGCGCAGCAGCTCGGCGGCGAGGCTCTGCAGGCGGTGGCGGGTGGGGGCGTCCACGGCGGAGAAGGGCTCGTCCATCAGGACGAAGGGGCGGTCCTCCATCAGAGTGCGGGCCAGGGCGGCGCGCTGCCGCATGCCGCCGGACAGCTCCGCCGGGCGGGCCGCCTCGCGCCCCTCCAGCCCGACGGCGGCGATTAGCGACCGTGCGCGGGTCTGGTCCTGCCGCTCGCCGCGCAGCCGCGCGCCCAGACACACATTGTCGAGCAAAGTGAGCCAGGGAAGCAGCAGGTCCTGCTGCCCCATCCAGGCGATGCGGCCGGCGAGGGGGAGGCCATCGCCCGGCGTGATGCGGGTGCCGGAAGGGAGCGGCAGCAGCCCGGCCAACAACCGCAGCAGGGTGGACTTGCCAACGCCGGAGGGGCCGAGCAGCGCCGTCACCGCGCCGCCGGCGAAATCCAGCGTGCCGGCACTGAGCACCGCCCGCCCGCCGAGGCGGAGTTCGGGAAGCGATACGCCGAGGCCAGGGCCCATGCGAACCTCCGATCCCTTCGCCGGTATGACCCGGATCAGGTTCAAGGGGTCGCGGGGCCCATCCCCGCCTCTCAGCCCGCGAATCGGGCTCCCCCCGGACAAGGCCCTGCATTACCGGCGGGTGACGGCAGCGCGCAAGGCCCGGACGCCGCCCTGCCTTGTCGCGCCCGGAACCCACGCCCATTCTGCGGGAAATGAGCGCCGCGCCTCTGCTGATCGGGTCTGAGATCTACCGGAAGTCCACCTATGGGCCGAAGCACCCCCTGGCGATCCCCCGCGTCTCCACGGCGCTCGACCTGATCCGCGCGCTCGGCTGGCTCGACCCGGCGCGCTACATCGACAGCCCGCGTGCCACGCCGCAGCAGCTCGCCCGCTTCCATCACCCCGACTATATCGCCGCCCTGCACGCCGCCGAGGCGGCGCAGAACCTGTCGCCCGAACTGCGGGAGCGCTTCCATATCGGGGCGCGCGGCAATCCGATCTATCGCGAGGTGTTCCGCCGCCCCGCGACCAGCGCCGGCGGCGTGATGCTGGCGGCGCGGCTGACGGCGGAGCAGGGCGGCACCGTGCATGTGCCCGGCGGTGGCACGCATCACGGGCGGCCGGACCGCGCCAGCGGCTTCTGCTATCTGAACGACGCCGTGCTCGGCCTGCTGCAATGGCTCGACCTCGGGCTTACCAACATCCTCTACCTCGACATCGACGCGCACCACGGCGATGGCGTGCAGGACGCCTTCCATGACGACCCACGGGTCTTCACCCTCTCCATCCACGAGGCGGGGCGCTGGCCCTTCACCGGCGCGCTGGAGGACCGCGCGGGCGGGCATGCGCGCAATATCCCGGTGCCGCAGGGGCTGAATGACACCGAATTCGCTTATCTCTGGCGCCAGGCGGTGCTGCCGGTGGTGCGGCACCTGCGCCCGCAGGCGATCATGCTGCAATGCGGCGCCGATGCGCTGGAGGAGGACCCCTTGGCCCGGCTCTCGCTCTCCAACAACGCCCATTGGGAGGCCGTGCGCAGCCTGATCGGCCAGGCGCCCCGGCTGATCGTGCTGGGCGGCGGCGGCTATAACCCCTGGTCCGTCGGCCGCTGCTGGGCAGGAGTCTGGGGCGCGCTGAACGGCCACGCGCCGCCCGAGCGCCTGCCGGAACCCGCCGAGGCGGTGCTGCGCGCGCTCAGCTTCCATCGCGCCGCCGGGCGCAACCCGCCGGAGCGCTGGTTCACCACCCTGCGTGACGCCCCGCGCCCCGGGCCGGTGCGCGGCGAGATCCGCCACCTCGCCGCCGCGACGCTGGAGGGGCTGCCGGAACCCTTCCTCGGCGTGGCATAAGGCGCACCATGCATCGCCGATCCCTGCTGGCCCTGCTGGGCCTCGCCGCCATGATCCGCCCCGCCATGATCCACCCCGCCCTGGCCCAGGACAAACCGCAGCCACGCCTGCCGACCGAACCGCTCGTCATCGTCACGCGCGACGGCAAGCGGCACGAGTTCACCGTCGAGATGGCGCTGACGCCGGAGCAGCAGCAGGTCGGGCTGATGTTCCGCCCGGAGGTGAAGCCCGACGAGGGCATGCTCTTCGACTGGGGCAGCCCGCGCGAGAGCGACATGTGGATGAAGAACACCATCGCCTCGCTCGACATGGTCTTCATCGCCGCCGATGGGCGTATCCATCGCATCGCCGAGCGCACCGTGCCGCAGAGCCTGGCTACCATCGAGAGCCGCGGCCCGGTGCGGGCGACGCTGGAACTGGCCGCCGGCACCGCCGAGCGGCTGAACCTGCGGGTGGGGGATAGGGTGATCCAGCGCATCTTCGGCAACGCGAGCTAAGAGAAGGAAACTTCTCTCCCGCCGCAGAAAAATTCATGCGGGTTGTCGATCCCGGCGCGGCTCGTTCGTCGTAGGAGTCGGAAGGCCGCCCTGGCCTCCTGGTCCAGAGGAGACAAGACGATGCGCGTGATGGTTCTGGTAAAGGCGACGGCGGACAGCGAGGCGGGGATCATGCCCTCGGCCGAGCTGCTTGAGGCTATGGGCCGGTTCAACGAGGAACTGGCCAAGGCCGGGATCATGCTGGCGGGCGAGGGGCTGAAGCCATCCTCGCAGGGCAAGCGCGTGGCCTTCGACGGGCCGGGCCGCCGCGTCATCGACGGGCCCTTCGCCGAAACCCGCGAACTGGTCGCCGGCTTCTGGCTGTGGGAGGTCAAGGACATGGCCGAGGCGGTCGAGTGGGTGAAGCGCTGCCCCAATCCGATGCCTGGCCCGAGCGAGATCGAGATCCGCCCGCTGTATGAGATGACCGACTTCGGCGAGGCGATGACACCGGAGGTGGCCGAGCTGCACGACCGGGTCCGCGAGCGGACGGCCGGGCGCTGAGCCTGCGCCCTTCATCGACGCGGCTTGGGCAGCCCTGAAGCGGCGCGGATGGACGTGGCCGAAGAAGCGCGCCGGACGGTCGAGACGGTCTTCCGGATGGAGAGGGTCAGGCTCATCGCAGGCCTGGCCCGGCTTGTGCGGGACCTGAGCCTGGCCGAGGAGCTGGCGCAGGATGCGTTGGTGGCCGCCCTGTCCGAATGGCCGAGGACAGGGGTTCCGGACAATCCGGGCGCTTGGCTGATGGCGGCGGCGAAGCGTCGGGCGATCGATGGCTTCCGCCGTGGCAGGATGCTGGCGCGCAAGCATGCGGAGATCCGCCGGGACGCCGAGGAGGGGCGCGACACCAGCATCGAGCAGGCTGAGGCGGCCATGGACGACGACCTCGGCGACGAGCGGCTGAGCCTCATGTTCACCGCCTGCCATCCGGTGCTTTCCCCGGAGGCGCGCGCGGCCTTGACCCTGCGCCTGATCGGCGGCCTGACGACGGACGAGATCGCGCGTGCCTTCCTTTCGAGCGAGCCCGCTATCGCCCAGCGCATCCTCCGCGCCAAAAAGGCGCTCGGCCGGGCCGGCCTCAGCTACGAGGCGCCACGCGGCCAGGAACGGAAGGAACGCCTCGCCTCGGTGCTGGAGGTGATCTACCTGATCTTCAACGAGGGCTATTCGGCCACGGCCGGCGAGGACCTGATCCGGCCAGCCCTGTGTGCCGAGGCCCGACGCCTCGGCCGCATCCTCGCCGGGCTCCTGCCCGAGGAGCCAGAGGTCTTCGGCCTCCTCGCGCTGATGGAGATCCAGGCCTCGCGTCTGGCGGCGCGGATGGCACCGGACGGCTCGCCGGTTCCCCTGACCGAGCAGAACCGCGCCCGCTGGGACCAGCTCCTGATCCGCCGGGGCCTTGCCGCCCTGGAGCGGGCGGAGGCCCTGGGTGGTGCCAATGGGCCCTATGCCCTGCAGGCCGCGCTCGCCGCCTGCCATGCCAGGGCGCGCCGGGCGGAGGAGACGGACTGGAAGAGGATCGCGGCCCTCTACGACAGGCTCCGCGAGACCATGCCCTCGCCGGTGGTCGACCTCAACCGGGCGATTGCCCACAGCATGGCCTTCGGTCCGGAGGCCGGCCTGCGCCTCCTCGCGGAGGTCGAGCATATGGCGGCTCTGCGCGACTATGCGCCCGTGCCGGCGGCAAAGGGGGATTTCCTCTTCCGCGCGGGCCGGCCCGCCGAGGCCAGGCGCCACTTCGAGCGTGCCGCGCTGCTATCCCGCAACGCGCGCGAGAGGGCCTTCCTGCTCAAGAGAGCCGCAGCTTGCGACGCCTGACCCGGGCCGGGGGTGCTCTCCGCAGCTGGACGGGCAGGTCGGCTGGCAGGATCTCCCTGCGCGCCGGGGAAGGCCTTCCGCCCTGTTCCGCTTACCGCCCTGCGGGAACACAGAAAGAACGTGGAGGAATGGGCGGTTATCCCCAGATTCCGGGGGCAACCCTGTGGATATGCAGGTGGACGGTGCGTGCTTCCCCTTGAGTTTGAAGGCATCCTCACGCGGCCCTTTCACGTTTCCTTGGTCAGCCGCACCGGTGCGAAAGTGGAACGGAAGCGGCTGCGCAGGCCGGTGGCGGATGTGGCAGAGCGAGAGGGATGAAGGGCGGCGCGTCCGTCTCCGGCTCGTGCTCCATGTCCAGGTCGAGCCGGGGCCTCAGGATCCGCAGTTCTCGATTGGGTTTTCACCTGACAGCGACACCAGCACCGTCTCGCCGCAGCCGGGGACGCGGAACCGGTCCTCCGGCAGGCCGGCGGCCTCCCGTGCCACGCGGAGGGCCAGCTCGGGCGCGTCGATCCCTTCCTGCGTCAGCTTGAAGGTGCCGAAATGCATGGCCAGCGCCTGATGGGCGCGGAGATCGAGGAAGGCGCGCACCGCCTCCCCCGGGTTCACATGCACCACCTGCATGAACCAGCGCGGCTCGTAGGCGCCGATCGGCACCAGGGCGAGGTCGAAGGGGCCGCAGCGGGCGCCGATCTCCCGGAAATGCTCGCCCCAGCCGGAATCCCCCGTGAAGCAGATGCGGCCGCCCTCCGGCCCCGCGATCGCGAAGCCACCCCAGAGGCTGCGCGCGCGGTCATGCAGGCCGCGGGCGGAGAAGTGACGCGCCGGGAGGAAACGGGCCGTGCCCCCTGCCGGGAGGGGCGCCTCCTGCCACCAGTCCAGTTCCACGACATCCGTCATGCCGTGCTTCGCCAGCAGCCGGGCATTGCCTAGGCCGGTTAGGATGCGGGGCCGGAAGCGGCGATGCAGCCGCTGCAGCGTGGGGATGTCGCAATGGTCGTAATGGTTGTGGCTGAGCAGCACCGCATCGACCGGCGGCAGGGCTTCGAAGTCAAGCCCCGGCGGCCGGACCCGCTTCGGCCCGGCGAAGCGGAGCGGGCTGCAGCGCTCGCTCCAGATCGGGTCGGTCAGCAGCGTGGGGCCGCCATGGAAGCGGATCAGGAAACTGGCATGCCCGATGAAGGTCACCGCCGCATGGCCGGGCGGCGGCGGTGCCGGCGGCGGGAAGGGCGGGTTGGTCACCTGCTGCGGCCAGGGCTTGCCCTTGCCCTCCCGCATCATCCGCAGCAGCGCCCCGAAGGGCTGCCCCGGTACCGAGCCATCCGGGTTGAGGAAGGCCCGGCCCCTTCGCTGCGCGCCCTTGGGGGCGGTCAGGGCGGGTTGGCGTGGCTGCGGGGCGTGGTCGTTCATCCCGGAAGGGCTACGCCCAGCCGCCCCGCCAGGTCCAGGATGAACTGCCAGGCGACGCGCCCCGAGCGGCCGCCGCGCGTGACCGACCACTCCACCGCCGCCTTGTGCAGTTCCTCCGTGCCGATCGGCAGCTTCAGCGCCGCCGCATAGCCCTCGACCATGGCGAAGAAGGTGGACTGGTCGGCATTGTGGAAGCCGATCCAGAGGCCAAAGCGGTCGCTGAGGGAGACCTTCTCCTCCACCGCCTCGCCGGGATTGATCGCCGAGCCGCGCTCATTGTCGATCATGTCACGCGGCATCAGGTGGCGGCGGTTGCTGGTGGCGTAGAACAAGACATTGGCCGGCCGGCCCTCGATGCCGCCATCCAGCACCGATTTCAGTGCCTTGTAGTCCTGATCCTCCCGCTCGAAGGAGAGATCGTCACAGAAGACGAGGCAGCGGCGCGGGCTGTCCCGCAGGATGTTGAGCAGTTCGGGCAGGGTGCGGATATCCTCGCGCTGGATTTCGATCAGCGCCAGGTCGTGCGGGCGCTCGGCATTGGCGGCGGCATGCGCGGCCTTGACCAGCGAGGACTTGCCCATGCCCCGTGCGCCCCAGAGCATGGCGTTGTTGGCCGGCAAGCCGCGCGCGAAGCGCAACGTGTTCTCCAGGAGCAGAGCCTTCTGCCGCTCCACCCCCTGAAGCAGCCCGATCTCGACCGCCGCCACCCGCGGCACCGGCGCCAGCCGTGCCGGCACGCCATGCCCGCCGGGGTGCCAGACGAAGGCGTCGGCACCCTCCAGGCTGGGATGGGCGGGTGGCGCCGGGGCCAGTCGTTCCAGGGCCTCGGCGATGCGTTCCAGGGTGGGCAGGAGCGGATGGGTCTCGGTCACGGGCAAGCTTGGGCGCTCCGGGAGGGCCGCCGGGGGATCGTTCCCCCGCGCAGGGCCGGGTGTTGACGGCAAGGGCCGGGAGGCTAGTTTCGCGCGCCACCCCCGGCAAGACGGAAGCACCGCAATGTTCATCTCGACCGCCTATGCCCAGGATGCCGCAGCCGCCGCTGGCGGCGCCGGCGCCATCGTCATGCAGCTCGCGCCGCTGCTGCTGATTTTCGTCGTCTTCTATTTCCTCCTGATCCGGCCGCAGCAGAAGCGCGCGAAGGAACACCGCCAGATGCTGGGGGCGCTGAAGCGCAATGACCGCATCATCACCGCGGGCGGCATCCTCGGCACTGTCACCAAGGTGAAGGAAGGTTCGGAGGAGGTCGAGGTCGAGATCGCGCCGAATGTCCGCGTCATGGTGGCGCGCAGCACGATCAGCACGCTGGTGCGCCCGGTCGCGGCGAACGACAGCAAGCCGGCCTGAGCGCCGCGCAGCGGGCACGAAAAAAGGGCGCCGGGGCATCAGCCCCGGCGCCCTTCGCACTTCCGGAGAAGCGCTTCAGGCGGACTGGCCGGACTTCATGCCGCCGGCGTTCATCAGCTCCTCGACCTTCTCCCAGTTGACGAGCTTGTTCAGGAAATTGTCGAGGTAGTTCGGGCGGACGTTGCGGAAGTCGAGGTAGTAGGAGTGCTCCCACACGTCCACGCCGAGGATCGGGGTGCCCTCGCCGGTGGAGATCGGGTTGGCGCCGTTCGGGGTCTTGGTGACCTTCAGCTTCCCGCTCTGATCCATGATCAGCCAGGCCCAGCCGGAGCCGAACTGCGTCGCGCCGGCCTGCTTGAACTGCTCCTTGAACTGGGCGAGGCCGCCGAAATCCTCGTTGATCTTGGCGCCGATCTTGCCCGGCAGGCTGTCGCCGCCGCCGTTCGGCTTCATCACCTGCCAGAACAGGATGTGGTTCCAGTGCTGACCGGCCTGGTTCAGCACCGGCAGGCCCTCGGCGCCGGCCTTGCCGGCCTCGGCGACGATCTGCTCCAGCGACTTGCCGGCCAGGCCCTTGCTCTCGATCAGGCCGTTCAGCGCCGTGACATAGGCGTTGTGGTGCTTGCCGTGGTGCAGCTCCAGCGTCTCCTGGCACATGCCGGAACCCGCGAGGGCCGAGGTATCATAGGGCAGTGGCGGAAGGCTGAAGGCCATAGCTGTTCTCCCGAAAGGATTGGAATCGGACGGGCAAGCAACGTCAACGCCGTCACCCGACGTCACGCGATGGAACAGCTAGGCGTGCCTCTGGAGGGCGTCAAGCAAGGGGGCGTGCTGTCGTTCGCCACGGATCTGTGTTCATAACCCCGTCATGGCCGAACCCGCCCCACTTTCCCCGCTCGCCGAACTGGCCCGCCGCGGCGATCCCGACCGCTTCCTCTGTGCCCTCTTCGCTCCGCCGGAGCAGCGCGAGACGCAGTTTCTGCTGATCGCCTTTAACCACGAGCTCGCCCGTGCCCGCGCGGTGGTGAGCAACCCGATGGCGGCGCTGGTCCGCCTGCAATGGTGGCGCGAGGCGGTGGAGGAGGCGCGTGCCGGCGCGCCGCCGCGCCGGCACGAGGTGGCCGGGCCGCTGGCCATCGCGCTCCGCGAGGGTCGGCTGGACGCTGAGGACCTGCTCGGGATGGTGGATGCGCGCGAGCCGGAGACCGAGGAGGAAATCCCCAGCCGTGGTGCGCTGCTGGCCTATCTGCGCGGCTCAGGTGGCGGATTCGCGGTGGCGGCGGGCCGGGCGCTGGGCGCGCCGGCGGAAAGCCTGCCGGGCCTCCAGGGACTCGGCGCCGCCTATGGCATGGCCGGGTTGCTGCGCTCGATTCCCGCCCAGGCGGCGCAGGGGCGCAGCCTGTTGCCCGCCGACCTTCTGGCGGAGCACCAGCTCACCCCCGCGGATGTGGCGCGCGACCCGCGTGCGCCCGGCATCGGCGCGGTGGCCCGCGCCCTGGCGGAAGAGGGCTTGGTCCTGCTGCGGGAGGGGGAGGAGAAGCTCGGCCGCCTCCCGCGCGCCAGCGTCGCGGCCGCCCTGCCGGGGCGGCTGGCGCGGCGCGACCTTCGGCGGGTGCTGGGAACGGGGTGGGACCCGGCCCGGCCGCCACCCCCGCGCGGCCTAGGAGACCGGTTGGCGGTGATGTGGGCCGGCTGGCGCGGGCGCTAGGAGAGGCAGACTTTTCCTCGCCCCATCACACCTCGGCGGTGGCCACCGGCCGGGCGCGCACCACGGCCCGGATGGCGAAGGCGGACTGGATGCGCGCCACACCCGGCAGGCGCGAAAGCTGCTCCTTGTGGATGCGCTCGTAATCCGCCGCGTCCCGCGCCTCGACGCGGAGCTGGTAGTCCGCCGTGCCGGTCATCAGGTAGCACTCGCAGACCTCGGGGCATTGCCGCACTGCGGCCTCGAAGCGGTTGAAGGCTTCCTCCGTCTGCCGTTCCAGGGTGATCTGCACCATCACCACCGTCCGGCCCTGCAGCGCCGGGTCGGCGATGATGGCGGTGTAGCCACGGATGATGCCCCCCGCCTCCAGCAGCCGCAGGCGCCGCAGGCAGGCGGAGGGGGAAAGGCCGACGGCGGCGGCCAGCGCCGCATTGCTCATCCGCCCATCCGCCCGCAACAGGCGCAGGAGCTTGCGGTCGAGCGGGTCGAGCACGGGGGGCTGCATGATCCTCGCGGCTTCCGCAGAAAATTCGAATTCCTGCTGCTGAATTCGCACGATGTTGCGGTGATCGCAAGCACCTGCCACCGGATCACTCCTAGCATGGGCTTTCGTCGCCACGTTTCGTGTGGCGGTTGAGCGGAGCAGGAAGGCGATGAAGGTCCTTGTTCTCGGCGCCGGGGTGGTCGGCGTCACCTCGGCCTATTACCTCGCGCGGGCGGGGCATGAGGTGACGGTGGTGGACCGCCAGCAGGGCGCGGGGCTGGAAACCAGCTTTGCCAATGCCGGCCAGGTCTCCTTCGGCTATTCCGCCCCCTGGGCGGGGCCGGGCATCCCCCAGAAGGCGCTGAAGTGGATGTTCATGCGGCACAGCCCGCTGGTCATCCGCCCGAAGCTCGACCCGCTGCAGTGGTCCTGGCTCTGGCAGATGCTGAGGAACTGCACCGAGGCCGCCTACCAGACCAACAAGTCCCGCATGGTGCGCGTCGCCGACTACAGCCGCGAGGCACTGGCCGACCTGCGCGAGGAAACCGGCATCACCTATGACGGGCGCGAGCGCGGCACGCTGCAGCTCTTCCGCGCGCAGGAGCAGCTCGACCATATCGGCGACGACCTGCGCGTGCTGAAGCAGTACGACGTACCCTTCGAGGTGCTGGACCGCGCGGGCTGCATCGGAGCGGAGCCGGCGCTCGCGCGGGTGCAGGAGAAGTTCGTCGGCGGCCTCCGCCTGCCGCTGGACGAGACGGGCGACGCGCACATTTTCACCCAGCGCCTGGCCGCGATCTGTGCCGAGAAGGGCGTCACCTTCCACTACGGCACCCGCATCGAGCGGCTGCTGGTGGAAGGCGGCGACCTCGCCGGCGTCGTCACCAGCGCGGGCACCCTGACGGCGGACCGCTACCTGCTGGCGCTCGGCAGCTATTCGCCGCAGCTTCTGGCACCGCTGGGGCTGAAGGTGCCGGTCTATCCGGTGAAGGGCTATTCCATCACCCTGCCGGTGGTGGACGACGCGGCCGCGCCGGTCTCCACCGTCATGGACGAGACCTACAAGATCGCCATCACCCGCCTTGGGGATCGCATCCGCGTCGGCGGCACGGCGGAGATCGCCGGCTTCGATCTGCGCCTGCACGAGGAGAGGCGGCAGACGCTGCTGCACTCGGTGATGGACCTCTACCCGCAGGGCGGCGACCCGTCGCGGGCGGTCTTCTGGTGCGGGCTGCGGCCGATGACGCCGGACGGCACGCCGATCATCGGTCCGACGAAATATCCGAGCCTATTCCTGAACACCGGACATGGCACGCTGGGCTGGACCATGTCCTGCGGCAGCGGCCGACTGGCCGCAGACCTAGTGACGGGGCAGCGGCCCAATATCGAGCACGCCGATCTGGCGCTCTCGCGCTACGCCGCCTGAGCGCCGCCGCTCAGACGCCGGGCAGATGGGCGGCGAAGGCCGCCCAGCCCGGCGAGGCGATGGCGAAGAGCCGCAGCGCCAGCGCGGTTCCGAACAGCCCGGCGCCCAGCGCCGTCGCCCAGTGCAGCCGGCCGCGGGTCCGCCAGTCCCACCAGACCAGCGGCAGGAAGGCCAGCAGGCTGAGCAGGTTCAGCACGGCGAAGGTTTCCACCACCGGCGGCCCGAGCGGCAGGCGGCCGATCGCCGGGTCCATCATCAGCAGCGCCGCGCCTAGCATCAGGCGCTTGTGGGCCTGCGGGCTGCGGCGGTTTCGCCAGCCCAGCCCGACCAGCAGGGCGAAGGGCGGGATGATGAAGAGGGGAACGGCGGTCCAGCCCAGCGGAGTGGCGAAGGGCGGCTGGTTGGCGCGCGCCACCTGCCCGACGGAGACCATGTACATCAGCGGCACCAGCAAGGCCGCCAGCACCATGCCTGCCTGGCCCAGCCGGATATGCAGGTCGCGCCGCCCAGCCGAGACCAGCAGGGTCTGCGCCAGGAAGATCAGCATCCAGGTGGTGAAGGCCAGGCCATGCAGCATGACCATCGGCGTCAGGGTCGGGTTGGGGCGGGGAACGTGAACATAATCGCGCAGGTAGAAGCTGGGCGCGAAACCGATAAATACCACCGCCAGCATGAACAGCGCCATGCTGGCATAGAAGCGCCGTTCGGCTGAAAGCCTGGCCTGAACCGCGATTGTCATCCTGCCTCCGGGACCTCTCCGGGCGGCAGTATATAATCAGTTCTTCTTCGAAATGAAAGTGCAGCGTTCCGCTGGAGGGGCGCTCCCGCCGCGCAGGGCGGTCAGGCGGAGCCCCCTCCGGGTGCCTCAGGCGCCGACGATCACCGCGCCCTTGTACTTCTCGGCCACGAAGACCTTCACTGCCGGGTCGGCATAGGCATGGGCCAGCTTCTGCGCCCAGGGCTTGTTCTCGTCGCCGCGGCGGGTCACCACCAGCACGGTGTAGGCGCTGTCCTTGTCCTCCACCGCCAGCCCCTCCTTCAGAGGGTTCAGCCCGGCGGGGACGGCGTAGTTGCCGGTGATCGCGGCGGCGTCCACATCCTCCAGGCTGCGGGCGATGGAGGCGGCTTCCAGTTCGAGGATGCGGATGTTCTTCGGGTTCTCCGCGATGTCCGCGATGGTGGCCCGGTAGTCGGCGCCGGTGCGCAGCTTGATCACGCCCGCCTTCTCCAGCAGCAGCAGGGCGCGGCCGCCATTGGTGGGGTCGTTCGGGATGGCAACGCGCGCGCCCTTCGGCAGCGCGTCCAGCGACTGGTGCTTGCGGCTGAACACGCCCATCACGGTCAGCACGGTCTTGCCGACCGGCACGAAGTCATAGCCGCGCTGCTGCTTCTGCGCCTCGAGGAAGGGCAGGTGCTGGTAGGTGTTGATGTCGATCTCGCCGGCCGCCAGCGCCACGTTCGGCTGGACGAAGTCGGAGAACTCCGTGATTTTCACGGCGAAGTCCTGCTTCGCCAGCACGTCGCGCACGACCTCCAGCACCTCGGCGTGCACGCCGGAGGTGACGCCGACATGCAACGGGCGCGCGGCGGTGCCGATTGCCGCTCCGGCCGGCGCCTCCTGCGCGAAGGCCGGCACGCGGAGCACGGCCGGCAGCAGCAGCGCGCCGCCGGCGAGGATAAGGGAGCGTCGGGTCAGCATCGGCAATCTCCTCAGAAGGCCGGAACCACGGAGCCCTGATAGGTCTCCTTCACGAAGGCCTTGATCTCCTCGTTCTGGTAGGCGGCGACCAGACGCTTCACCCAGGGGGTATCCTTGTTGTCCCGGTGCACGACGATGAGGTTGGCATAGGGACTGTCCGCGCTCTCGATAGCGATGGCATCGCGCACCGGGTTGAGCCCCGCGGGAATGGCGAAGTTGGTGTTGATCGCGGCAGCGTCCAGCTCATCCAGCGTGCGCGGGATCTGCGCCGCCTCCAGCTCGATGATGCGGATGCGCTTCGGGTTTTCCACGACATCCGCAACGGTGGCGCGGAAATCGGCCCCCTCGGTCAGCTTGAACGCGCCATTGGCGGCGAGCAGGGCGAGGGCACGGCCGCCATTGGTCGGGTCGTTCGGGATGGCGACCCGCGCGCCGTTCGGCAGCTCGTCGAGCTTCTTGTACTTGTGGGAATAGACGCCCATCGGGAAGACCAGCGTCTTGCCCACCGCCACCAGCGGCAGGTTCCGGTCCCGCACCATCTGCTCCAGGAAGGGCTGGTGCTGATAGCTGTTGGCGTCCAGCTCCTTGGCGGCCAGGGCCATGTTCGGCGTGATGTAGTCGGTGAAGGGCACGATCTTCAGGATCAGCCCGTCGCGCGCGGCGATCTCCTGCACCTTCTCCAGCACCTGGGTATGCGGCCCGGCGGTGCCGCCGATGAGCAGCGGGCGCCCCTTGCTGCCGATCTCCTGCGCCCAGGCGGAGGGGGCGATGGCAGGCAGGGTGGCGAGGGCGGGCAGGGCGAGGGCGGTGCCCAGCAGGGCGCGGCGGTTCAACGACATTGGCGATCTCCTGGTTATCGATGTTTCGGTTCAGCGGCGGGTGCGGCGCACCAGCCAGTCGCCCAGCGACTGCAGGCCCTGCACGAACAGGATCAGCACGATGACGACGCTCGCCATCACCTCCGGCATGAACCGCTGATAGCCGAAGCGGATGCCGAGATCGCCCAGGCCCCCGCCGCCCACCGCGCCGGCCATGGCGGAATAGCCGACGAGGCTGACCAGCGTGACCGTGACGGCGGCGATCAGGCCCGGCATGGCCTCGGGCACCAGCACCTTCCACAGGATCTGCATCCGGGTGGCGCCCATGGCGCGGGCGGCCTCGACCACGCCGCGATCCACCTCGCGGAAGGCGGTCTCGAACAGGCGGGCGATGAAGGCGGTGGAGGCCAGAGCCAGCGGCACGATGGCGGCGGTGGTGCCGATCGAGGTGCCGGCGACCAGGCGCGTGAAGGGAACGATGGCTACCATCAGGATGATGAAGGGCGTCGAGCGGATGGCGTTGATCAGCAGGCCGAGCGGGCGGTTGACGAGGCTGTTCTGCGCCAGCCCGCCGGGCGCCGTGGCGTGCAGCAGCAATGCCAGGGGCAGGCCGATGACCACGGCGACCAGCGCGGCGCCGGCCACCATGATCAGGGTCTCGATCGCAGAGTCGATGAAGAGCTGCTGCAGCATCGGGGAAAGCCAGGGGGTCATGGTCAGGCGGCCTCCAGCGTATCGTTCGCCACGGGCGTCACGGTCAGGCCCAGCTCGGCGAACCAGGCGAGGGCGGCCTCGATCCGGTCGGGCGCGCCATAGGCGGCCAGGGCCATTAGACCGAAGGGTTCGCCGGCGATCTCGTCGATGCGACCCGAGATGATGTTGAGATCGAGCCCGAAGCGGCGCGATGCCTCGCTGATGACGGAGCGCGTGCTGTGCGGCCCGGCGAAGAGCACCTGCAGCAGGCGCCGCTCCTCGCCCGGCCCGGCGGGCGGCAGGCGCGCCACGGTGCCGGGCGGGATGGAATGCCCGATGGTGTCGGCGATGAAGCGGCGTGTCGTCGGGTGCCGGGGCCTGGTGAAGACGTCGAAGACCCGCCCTTCCTCCACCACGCGGCCGCGCTCCATGACGGCGACGCGGTCGCAGATCTCCTTCACCACGGCCATTTCGTGCGTAATCAGCAGCACGGTGAGGTCGAGCTGGTCGCGCAGCCGCTTGATCAGCGCCAGGATCTCCTGCGTCGTTTCCGGATCGAGCGCGCTGGTGGCCTCGTCGCAGAGCAGGATGCGTGGGCGCGGCGCAAGGGCGCGGGCGATGCCGACGCGCTGCTTCTGCCCGCCCGAAAGCTGCGCCGGATAGGCCGAGGCCTTCTCGGCAAGCCCGACCAGCGACAGCGCCTCCGTCACCCGTTGCGCGCGCTCGGCGGCCGGAACGCCCGCGATCTCCAGCGGAAAGGCGACATTGTCGGAGACAGTGCGGGACGCCAGCAGATTGAAGTGCTGAAACACCATGCCGATGCCGCGCCGCCGCTCGCGCAGCGCCGTGCCGGAGAGCGCCAGCAGGTTCTCCCCGAGCACCCGGACCTCGCCCTCGTCGGGCCGTTCCAGCAGGTTGACGCAGCGGATCAGCGTGGACTTGCCGGCGCCGGACCGCCCGACGATGCCGAAGATCTCGCCCGGCGCGACTTCCAGCGAGACGCCATCCAGAGCCCGCGTGGCCACCCCGCCCCGTCCGGTGAAGTGGCGCTTCAGCCCGTGCAGGCGAATGGCGGCTTCGGCTTGCGCCGGCGCGGCAAGAGGGGTGGACATGGCAATTCCATCGGTCGTGAAGCGGGAAGGCGGCGGTGCCGGAACGGAAGCGCGGGCGGTGCCGCGCGGGTCAGCCGAAACTCAGCAGGGGGACATTCGACAGCGCATGGACACTCCGTGCTCCCCTTCCGGGGTGATCTCCAACATGGTCGGATGACCCACGAAGCGATCGGCGGCGCGGGCCGCATCCCGCGAATGCCGCTGTCCGGCTTCCTGGCGCTTTAGCACTTGGTCTCGCGGCGCAAGCTGCATCCGTCAAATCCCCGCGGGAAGGCATAATCCCCTTCCGTTGCGGAGAATGGGCAAACCACGCTGAAGGCGCAAGCACAGCCTCCCCGGTAGGGTCCATGCGCTTAGCGCATGGCTCACACCCACGCGTCTCTGGATGCTGCAATTTGCCTGCCAAACATGTACAACCCCGCCATCCCTGCCGCGCCGGTGCGCCTCGTCGCCCTCGCGCCTTCCAGGCTGCGCCCCTCTTTCGGGTGCGCCATACCCGATAGTCGCGGATCATTTGAACACATGCCTTTCCCTGCGATACCCGAAGCGCTGCAGCGCGCGCTGACCGAACGTGGCTATGCAGAACCCACCACCGTCCAGGCGGCGGTGCTGGAGCCGCGCACGGCGGAGCGCGACCTGCTGGTCTCCGCCCAGACCGGCTCGGGCAAGACCGTCGCCTTCGGCCTGGCGCTCGCGCCGGCGCTGCTCGGCGGGGCGGAGCGCCTGCCGCCGGCCGGGGCGCCGCTCGCCCTGGTGGTGGCGCCGACCCGTGAGCTGGCCCTTCAGGTCCGAACGGAGCTGTCCTGGCTCTATGCCCCGGCCGGTGGCCGCGTGGTGAGCTGCGTCGGCGGCATGGACCCGATGGCGGAGCGACGGGCCCTGGCGCAGGGCGCGCATATCGTCGTCGGCACGCCGGGCCGCCTTTGCGATCATCTCGACCGTGGCAATCTCCGCCCGCAGGCCTTGCAGGCCGTGGTGCTGGATGAGGCCGACGAGATGCTCGACCTCGGCTTCCGCGAGGAGCTGGAGAAGATCCTGAGCGCGGCGCCGGAAGAGCGCCGCACGCTGCTCTTCTCCGCCACCATGCCCGCGGCGATCGAGCGGCTGGCGCGCAGCTTTCAGAAGGATGCACTGCGGCTGGAGGTGAAGGGCGAGGGCGGCCAGCACCGCGACATCACCTACCGTGCCGCCCTGGTGGCGCCCTACGAGATCGAGCGCGCGGTGGTGAACCTGCTGCGCGCCTCGGACTCTCCGCGCGCCATCGTCTTCTGCTCGACCCGCGCCGGCGTGGCGCGGCTGCACGGCAACCTGGTGGAGCGCGGCTTCTCGGCGGTGGCGCTCTCGGGCGAGCTGTCCCAGGCGGAGCGCAGCCGCGCCCTCCAGGGGCTGCGCGACGGCCGGGCGCAGGTCTGCGTCGCCACCGATGTCGCGGCGCGTGGCATCGACCTGCCGGATCTTGGCCTCGTCATTCATGCCGAGCTGCCCAAGGAGCCGGAAACCATGCTGCACCGCTCCGGCCGCACCGGCCGGGCCGGGCGCAAGGGTGTTTCCGTGCTGGTGGTGCCGGCGAACCGCCGCCGCACCGCCGAGCGCCTGCTGATGGCGGCGCGCGTGGAGGCCGAGTGGGTGTCGCCCCCCTCCGCCGAGACGATCCGCGCCAAGGATGCCGAGCGGCTGGCGGCGCAGGCCACGACCCAGCTGGGCGAGGAGCCGACGCCGGAGGATCTGGAGGTCGGGCGCAGCCTGCTCGCCCAGGGGGCAGAGCCGGAGGCGATGGCCGCCGCGCTGATCCGTCTGCTGCGCGCGCCGCTGCCGGCGCCGGAGGAACTGGCGCCGGTCGAGGCGGGCGCCGCCCGCCGGCCGGTGCGCGAGCGGCCGCCGGGGCTGCGGGACGAGGGCGTCTGGTTCCGCATGAATGTCGGGCGCGACGGACGGGCCGATCCCCGTTGGGTGCTGCCCTTCCTGTGCCGCCGCGGGCAGGTGCAGCGCGAGGAGATCGGCCGCATCCGCATCCTCGGGCGGGAGACGCAGTTCGAGGTGGCTTCCGCCGCCGCCGGGCGCTTCGCCGCCGCGGTGCGCCGGCCGGATGCCGATGATCCGCATATCCGGGTCGAGCCGCTGCCGGAAAATGGCAGCGGCCCGCGTTACCACTCGTCCGGCGAGCGGCCTCGGCGGCCCGCCTGGTCGCAGCGGTCAGCCTGAGCCGGAGCGGTTGCAAAGGCTTGTTGCGACTCGCTTTCAACAAGCCGTCAAGCGGTCACATCCCCGGGCGTAGCTACTGATCGCCGGCTCCAAAGCGTGTATCGGAAGCGGGGGCGCCCCGGCAGGGGGCGGGGTGTGAGCGAGGAGTAGCGGCCCGGATGCTGTGGGATGAGCAGAACACGCTGGAGCGGTTCGAGACGTCCTGCCTGGACCGGCTGAACATGGCCGGAGCGCTGCTCGGCGCCACCGGCTGGATCGACCACCTCGCGCGCTTGGTGGCGATCGACACCGCACCCTCCTCCGGTGAAGGCTATCCGGCTTTCACCGAGGTGTTGCAGGACCTTTTCGCGCCGCTCGGCTTCGCCCTGCGGAGCGTGGAAGTGCCGAGAGGCGGGCAGACCGGCGAGACGGCAGCAGAGATGCAGCCGAACCTCATAGCCAGCCGCTTCACCGGCCGGCCGGTCTGCTCCATCCTCTGCCATATGGACACGGCGCCGGCCGGCGAGGGCTGGACCCGCCCGCCATTGGCGTTGACGCGCCAGGGCAGCCAGCTCTTCGGCCGTGGCACGGTGGACATGAAGGGCGCCATCATCGCGCTCTGGGCGGCGCTGCGCGTGGCCGATGCCGTCGGCCTGCCGCTGCGCTTCGATCCCTTGCTGGTCTTCACGGCCAGAGACCGGGAAGGGGATTTCCCGGGATTGCGTCACTTCGCCGAGCAGGGGCTGCTGGAAGGACATGCGCTGTGCCTGAACGGCAGCGCCGTGCCACGCGTCTGGGCCGGCTGCCTGGGCCAGTTCGATCTCGAAATTCGCGTCCAGCGCTCTGCGGTCAGGGCCGGCGCGCGCGCGGCTGCCCTGGCCATGCGGCGCATCCTCGCCGAACTGGGCGAGTTGCAGGGCGAGCTTGTGCAGCGCGGCTCCGAACTGCCCGCCTCCCCCGAGCGGGGCGGCGGGAGGGTGCACCCGTCGCTCTCCATTCTTTCCGTCGGCGCTGCGGCGGAGCAGGACGGACCGCAACCGCTTTGCAGGCTTTTGGTCCGGCGCCGTTTCTCCGCCGGGGAAGGCTTCCAGAGCGCGCTGGAGGAACTGGGCGCGCGGATTGCGCGCGGATCGGCGGCCGGGAGCCCGGGCGGCTGCAGCGTGGAATTCCGCGTCCTGCGCCGCCTCGATCCGGTGGCGGAACCCGACCAGGGGCCGAACTGGCCCGCATGGCAGCGGGCGCTGGGCTGGGGCTTCGGCTTCGCGCCGGAGAACTTCCGACGCTGGGGCGGCGCGGATGGCGCCGTGCTCAGCCTCGTGCAGCAGGCTGGCCTGCGCGAGATCCTGCTGGGCGGCCTCCTGCGGCCCGGGCAGCGGCGGCACGGGCCAGATGAGCACACCACGGTGGAGGATGTGGAGGCGCTGGCGCGATCCGTGCTGGCCTATCTCGCCGAGGTGCCGGAAATGCCGGACCCCTGCTGAGCCGCAAGGGGAGAAGCGGTGGGGAAAAGGCGCGTCTCAGCCGCCTTCGCCCGCCGCATAGCGCCCTGCCATCCGCGCGTAGCGGTCCCGGCTGGCCATCAGGTGCCGCCGCATGGCATTGCGCGCCGCCACGGCCTGGCCGCCGCTGATGGCGCTGGCGATGCGCGCATGCTCCTCCTGCACGCGCTGCAGATAGGCGGTGCGTGCCTCCGGCTCCTCCAGATAGGGCCGCACGGTCTGCCGCGGGATCAGCATCGGCCCGAGGAACTCCAGAAAGCGCGGAAAGAAGCTGTTGCCGGTCGCGGCGAAGATGGCACGGTGGAATTCGAGATCCTGCGCGACCGCGCTTTCGCCGGCCTCCACCGCCTTGTCGAAGGCGCTGGCCGCCTGGGCGATGCGTTCCAGCGCCGCTGGGGTGCGCCGTTCGGCCGCCAGCCCCGCCGCCTCCGTCTCTAGCGCGACGCGCAGCTCGATGACCTGCAGCACATCGTTGAGCGAGCGCATCTCGCCGGGGTCGATCCGCACATGGCCCCGCGTGGAAGGATCGGCCACGAAGGCGCCGACGCCTTGGCGAGTGAGCACGAGGCCCTCGGCCCGGAGCGCCGCCACGGCTTCGCGTACGACGGTGCGGGACACGCCGGCCTGGCGCATCAGTGCCTGCTCGGTGGGCAGGCGGTCGCCCGGTCGAAGCCGCCCGGCGCGAATCTCGGCCGCCAGCCGCCGCACCAACTCGGCCGTCAGGTTGGCGGGGGGCGCCAGCGGCGCCAGCTCGATGCCATGGGGGGGCGCTTCGTTGCGTCCGTCCATCTTCCGGTGTCTCCTCGCCCCCACCGCCCGGCCTGGGCGTCAGGTCATCGGACGAGCTAGGCACCCCGCGCCGCCACCGTCAAGCGGCGCGGGTGAGTCGCCTGGCCCCTCTGGTCCTGCTCAGGGTGCGCGGCCGGCGCTGGTGGCGAGCGTCATCTCGTCGGTGCGCGCCTCGTAGGTGACGCCCTTCTTCATGGCCCAGGTGTTCACCGCGAAGTAGAGCGGGATCAGCGCCGTCTGGTCGCGGATGGCGGCGCGCGTGGCCTGCTGGGTCAGGCGTTCGCGCTCGGCATTGTCCATCGTCTGCCGCGCCTTCTGGATGATGCCGTCGATATCCGGGTTGCTGAAGCGGCCCCGGTTGGCGGTGCCCAGGCCGAGCGTCGGATTCCAGCTGTGGATCTGCGTTTCCAGCATGCCCAGTACCTCGGGGTTGGGCGAGAAGCCGGCGAAGTTCACCGAATACTTCAGCTGGGCGGCCTCCGAGAGCCAGACGCCGCGCGGGCGGGTCTCGACACTGGTCGCCAAGCCGAGGCGCGTCCACATCTGGGCGATCGCCTGCACCACCTGCTCGTCATTGACGAAGCGGTCGTTCGGCCCGTTCACCTGCACGGCGAAGCCCTGCGGATAGCCGGCCTCGGCCAGCAGCTTCTTCGCGCCTTCCAGGTTGTAGGGCTCGGGCTTCAGATCGGGCGAGGTGCCGAAATACCCCTCCGGGCCGAGATCGCCGGCCGGCACGCCCTGGCCCTGCAGCACGCGGCTGGTCAGCGCCTCGCGGTTGATCGCCATGGAGAGCGCCTTGCGCACGCGCCGGTCGCGCAGCGGGTTGGCAATGGGGCCGCCGTCCCGCGCATGGACATGCGGGCTGTTCTCGCGGTCGCTGTCCAGCGTCAGGAAGAGCAGGCGGTTGGAGGGGCTCTGGGCCACCGTGAAGTCGGGGCTGTTGGCGAACTTCTTGTACTGGTCGGGCGGGACGATCTCGATCAGGTCCACATCGCCGGCATCCAGTGCGGCGGTGCGCGCGCCGGCATTGGCCAGCGGGCGGAACTCCACGCGCTTCCAGGTGGGCGCGGGGCCATGGAAGGCCTCGTTGCGCTCGACCACCAGCGGGCTGCCCGGCTGCCAGGAGACATGGCGATAGGGCCCGGTGCCGATCATCGCCTTGCCGGAATTGTAATCCGCCGTGCTCGCCCCCTCGCCATGCTTCTTGGAGACGATCATCACCAGCGAGAGATAGTTCGGCAGCAGCGGCGTCGGCGCGCTGGTGTGGATGCGGATGGTCGTCGGGTCCACCGCCTCCACCGACTGGATCGGCCGTGTGTAGACGCGGAAAGAGGAGGGGGAGTTCGGCACGTCGCCGGCGCGGGCGATGGTGAAGGCGACATCCTCGGCCGTCACCGGTGCGCCATCGTGGAAGCGCGCCTGCGGATCCAGCTTGAATTCCCAGGTCAGGTCGTCGAGCGCGCGCCACTCGGTGGCGATGGCCGGGCGCAGCACCTGCCGCGCATCCTGCTGCACCAGCGGCTGAAAGACGTGCCGGCTATAGGCGATGTTGGTGATCAGGCTCGCATAGTGCGGGTCGAGGCTGGTCGGCCCGGATTCCATGCCGATCCGCAGCAGGTCCTGCGCCTGCGCTGACCCGGATGCGAGCACGGGGAGGGCGGTGAGGGCGGCGGCGAGCAGGCCGGTGCGCAGGCGCGGCATGGGTGAGGGCTCCCGGGGCGGGGTGGTGGTTCGCTGCGGCGCAAACTGGCATGGTGGCCCGCGCGCCGCAACGCGGCCGTCACCCGACTGCAACAGGACCGCCATGCCCACGCTCGAGGACCTTGCCCCACTCACCGCCGCCATGACCGCCTGGCGCCGCGACCTGCACGCGCACCCCGAGCTGGGCTTCGAGGAGCATCGCACTGCCGCCTTCGTCGCCGCCGAGCTGCGGGCCGCCGGTATCGAGACGGCGGAGGGCCTGGCCGGGACCGGTGTGGTCGGCACCTTGCGCGGCACGCATCCCGGCAACCGCGCCGTGGCCCTGCGCGCCGACATGGACGCGCTGGCGATGCCGGAAATGACCGGTGCGCCCTACGCCTCCACCGTGCCCGGAAAGATGCACGCCTGCGGGCATGACGGGCACACCGCCATGCTACTCGGCGCCGCGAAATGGCTGGCGGCGAACCGCGACCGCTTCGCCGGCACGGTGCATCTGGTCTTCCAGCCGGCCGAGGAGTCCCGCGGCGGCGGCCAGCGTATGGTGGCGGAAGGGCTGTTCGAGCGCTTTCCCGCCGATGCCATCTATGCTCTGCATAACCTGCCTGGCCTGCCGCTCGGCACCATCGCCGTGCCGACGGGGCCGGTGCTGGCTTCCTCCGACACCTGGGAGACGCTGTTCCGCGGCCGCGGCACGCATGGCGCCAAGCCGCATCTTGGCACCGATGCGACCCTCGCTGCCGCGCAGTTCATCGCTGCCCTTCACACGATCGTCGCACGCGAGCTGGACCCGATGGGGGTGGGCGTGGTGAGCGTCGGGCACATGGCCGCCGGTAATCCGGAGGCACCGAACGTCATCCCCGCCGAGGTGCGACTGCGCGGCACCGCCCGTGCCCTGACGCCGGAAACGCGCGACCTGCTGGAGCGGCGCATCGGCGAGATCGGGCGTGGCATGGCGGCGACCCATGCCGTGGAGGTGGACTACATCTATACCCGCCGCCTCGGCCCCACGGTGAACCACACCGCCCAGGCTGCGGTAATGCATCGCGCCGCCGCCGCGACTGTCGGGGTGGCGCAGGCGCTCGACGACTATCCGCCGATTACCGCCGGCGAGGATTTCTCCGCGATGCTGGAGGCGCGGCCCGGCGCCTATGCCTGGCTCGGCACCGGCGAGCCGGCGCATCCCGAGGGCTTCCACCACAACCCGCATTTCGACTTCAACGATGCGGCGCTGCCGCACGGCGCCGCCTTCCTGGCCAGCATCGTCGAGACGGAACTGCCGCCGGAGGGCAAGGCATGAGCCGTCCCGTCCTGCTCGACTGCGACCCCGGCACGGATGATGCCATCGCCCTGTGGCTGGCCCTGGCCTCGCCAGAGATCGATCTCCAGCTCGTCACCGTCGCCGGCGGCAATGTCGGGTTGGAATTGACCCTGCCGAATGCGCGGGCGGTACTCGGCCTGGCGGGCGCGACGGTGCCTGTCATAGGGGGAGCCGACCGACCGCTGATCGGCGCCTTCCGCTCCGAGACGCAGGTGCATGGCACGGATGGGCTGGGCGGCGTCGTGCTACCGGAGGGGCCGCCTGCAGCATCCGGGATCGCCGCCGACATGATCCGCGAGAGGCTTCGCGCGGCGGCGCCGGATTCGGTCACGCTGGTCGGCCTGGGCCCCGCCACCAACTTCGCGCTGGCGCTGGCCACCGAACCGGCGCTGGCGGGGCGAGTGGCGGAGATCGTGCTGATGACCGGCGCGGTGGGCGAGGGGAACTGGACCGCGGGCGCCGAGTTCAACGCCGCCATGGACCCGGAGGCGCTGGCCATTCTGCTCGGCTGCAGCCGCCCGGTGACGCTCGCCACGCTGGATCTCACCGCCCAGGCGCTGGTGACGCCGGAGCGCGTCGCAGCGCTGCGGGCACGGTCGGGCGGGGCCTGCCTGCGGGCCTGCGCCGACATCCTCACTGCGCTGCCGCCCTCCCGCCGCTTCGCGCATCGCGGCGCGCCCCTGCACGATCCCTGCGCGGTGGCCTGGCTGGCGGCGCCGGCGCTGTTCACTCATCGCCCGGTGGCGGCCACGGTGGTCTGCGAGGGGCCGGACCGTGGGCGCACCCGCATCGACCGCTGGGGCCGCAGCGGCGCCCCGGCCAATGCCCGCCTGCTGGAAACCCTCGACGCGGAGGCCTTCTTCGCGCTGTTGGGAGAGAGGATCGCGGCGCTGCCCTGAGGCGCCTCCTCAGGCGCTCCCGCCCGGCGTGACGCCACCCTCTACCCTGGCCGCCCATTGGCGCAGCGCCGGCAGCGTCTGCTCCAGCGCCGCCTGAGCGGCGGCCAGCGCCGGCTGCGGCGGCTCACCAGCGGCGATGGCCAGCCGCAAGGCCTCGAGCGACTGCGATATGTGCCGCGCGCCGATGGTGCGGGCAACGCCGGTGAGCCGATGCGTGGCGATACGGATCGCCTCTGTGTCGGGCGTCGTGAACAAGGCTGCGATGCGCTCCCGACCATGTTCCAGCTCGACGACGAACTGCTGCAGCACCGCCGGCGCGGCGTCGCCGAGATCGGCCACGAGCGCCTCGCCGACCGTGCGGTCGAGCAGCTCCGCCGGGGCGGCGGGTTCGCTCGGTCTGGGTCGGGCACTGTCCTCCGCCTCATCGGCGCGCCCTCCGGTGAAGCGGCGCACCATGCGCAGCAGGGTCTCGCGATCGATCGGCTTGGCCAGGTGTCCGTTCATGCCGGCGGCGCGGCAGGCCTCTACCTGCTCCGGCATGGCGGAGGCCGTGACGGCGAGAACCGGCACGCGGTTGCGCGGCGGCGGCAGCTCGCGGATCCGGCGGGTCGCCTCCAGCCCGTCCATGACTGGCATCTGCAGGTCCATTAGCACCAGGTCGAACTCGCCCTGCTGCACCGCCGCGAGCGCCACCGCGCCGTCCTCCACACAGGTGACGTGGTGTCCGGCACCCGTCAGCATGGCGCGCGCGACCAGCCGATTGGCCGGCACGTCATCGACCACGAGGATGCGCAGCGGAGTTGTCGTGGCATTGGGCAGGGCCGGCGGGCTCTCCTCGGCTGCGGATGGAGGCGCGTTCGGCAGGGTGGCGGCAGCCAGCGGCAGCTCTACCCAGAAGAGCGCTCCCTTGCCGGGCTCGCTGTCGCAGCCGATCCGGCCTTCCATCAACTCCGCGAGCTGCGCGGCGATCGACAGGCCCAGGCCGGTGCCGAAGGCCATGTTCTCGCTGGCGGCGCCGGGGGTGGCGAGCTGCACGAAGTCGCGGAAGAGGAGATGCCGCTGCTCCGCCGGCACGCCCGGGCCGGTATCCTCGACCTCGATGCGGATGCCCTCGGCGGGGTGCAGCGACCGCGCTCGCAGCGTCACCTTGCCGCCCACCGGCGTGAATTTCACCGCGTTGGAGAGCAGGTTCAGCAAGAGCTGGCGCAGCCGGGTGGCATCGACCAGCACCACCTCCGGCGTTCCGGGCGCGACCTCGAGGTGGAAGCGCTGCGCCTTGCGCAGCACCTCCGGCCCCAGAAGCGCGGTGCTGCGCTCCAGCAGCGGCAGCAGCGGCGTCGGGGCCGGGTGCAGTTCCAGCCGGCCAGCGGCGATCTTGGACAGGTCCAGCAGACCGTTGACCAATTCCAGCAGGTGCCGCGCCGCCTCGTAGAGGGTGCGCAGCTGCTCGCGCTGGTCCAGCGCCAGCCGGGCGTCGTTCACCAAGACCTGGGCGAAGCCGAGGATACCGTTCAGCGGCGTGCGCAGCTCGTGACTCATCCGCGCCAGGAATTGGCTCTTCGCCTCGCCGGCGGCGGCGGCGGCGTCGCGCGCCTCAGCCAGCTCCTGCATGGCACGTTTCAGCTCGGTGATGTCCGTGCGGATGCCCACCGTGCCGCCGCCCGGCGTGGCCCGCTCGGTCACCAGCACCCAGCGACCGTCCGGCAGCAGCCGCTCCATGGGCGGGCTGTCGCCGCGATGCCAGCGGCGCATGTCCTCGAGGAAGGCATCGAAATCGTCGCCCGCCTGCGGGTACTGGCCGCGCAGGAAGCCCTCGCGCATGATATCCTCGAAATGCGCGCCGGGCTGGATGAAGGGTGCGCTGACCCGGTAGAAATCCTTGTAGCGGGCGTTGCAGGCGATCAGGCGGTCTTTGGCGTCCCACATGACGAAGCCGTCCGTCATGGAGTCCAGCGCATTCTCCAGCATCGCGCGCCAGCGGTTGCGCTCGGTCTCGACGCGCTCGCGCTGGCGCAGGGCGAGGATCAAGGCCGCCGCCAGCGCCGCCACCAGTACGGCGAAACCCGCCGAGACCCCCAGCGCGCGGAAGCGCTCCTTCTCCCAATCCGCCAGTGCAGTGTCCAGCGACATGCTGGTCGATATGGTGAGGGCGGGATAGAGCAGGGGCCGCTGCGCCGAAATCACCGGCGCCTGGTTGTGACGGCTGCGGGTTTCCCGCGGGCCGCCGCCCGTCTCACGCAGCCGGTCGGTGGCGGAGGGCGAGAGCCGGGTGCCGATGAAGGTCTCGTCATGCGGCAGGCTCGCCAGCAGCGTGCCGTCATCGCGCTCCAGGGTCATGCGCAGCCCGGCGCCGAGGCCGCCCGCGGCCAAGAGCGAGCTGAGCACCGGCACCGGCATCTCCGCCACGGCGAGCAGCGGGCCGAAGCGGGGCAGCGTCACGCGGCGCACCATGTAGAGCGACCATTCGCCGCTCGCCGGGTTGCGGAAGGGGCCGCCGATCAGCACCGCCCCGGCGCGCGATCCGCTGGAAAAAGAGGCCGTGATGGCGGAGGGCAGACGGCGGCGGCGCGATACAGGCATTCCGGTGGCGACCGGCATGCCGTCGGAACCCACCAGCAGCACGTCGCGGAAGGTGAAGTTCTGGTTGTTCAGCTCCCGCAGCACCCGGTTCGCCAGCTCGACGTTCAGCGCGTCGCCGCTGGCCAGCGGGCCGAGGATGGCCGGCAGGCCGGCCAGCATGGCATCCACCTGGACGAAACTGCGGTTGAGCGAAGCCTCCACCGCATGTGCCACCCTCTGTACCGTGCTGGCGGCCCCGGCGAGCGCCGCCTCCCTGGCGCGTCCCACCAGCAGCGAGGTCGCGAACCATTGCGCAAACAGCAAGGCCGCCGCGGCGAGCAGGATGGCGATCCGGATGCGGCGGAACTGCTGCATGTCAGGGGCCGCTCGCCATGATGCCCATGGCGGGGCCGAGATACTTGTTCCAGGCGGCGGTGCAGTCGGGGCCGCAGCGGTCCACCCAGCGCGGCAGCACGGTATCGGTCAGCAGCTTGCGACGCAGCGCGATATCCTCCGCCGTCACCGGCACCACCGTCATGTGGCCTGGCGTGCCGTTGACGCAGCCTGGCAGGCCGGCATTGCACTTCAGCCCCTCGCCGGTCTCGCGGTCGGCACTGGCCCAGATCTCGGCCTCAAGCTGCGCCAGGCCATCGCGGATGGTCTGGCGGATGTCGGGGGGCAGGGCTTCCCAGGCGGCGGCATTGGCGCCGAAGACGGAAACGCCCCAGGTCACCGCCATCGCGTGCACGTGGGTCGTGACCTGCGGTAGGCCGATGTTGTTGCCCGGCAGCGTGCCGGTGACGGCGCATTCCACCACGCCCGCCTTCATCGCTGGCACGATCTCGGCGAAAGGGATCACCACGGAGGTGGCGCCGAGCGCCTCGAACATCTCTGCCTGCCCCACGGAGGATGTGCGGACGCGGCGCCCCGCGAGATCACTGAGGCTGTTGAAGGGCCGGGTGCACCAGGTGACCTGGGCGGGGTAGGTATAGACCGCGAGCAACTCGACATCGTAGCGCTCGCGCAGGATCTCGCGGAGATGCGGGCGGTAGAGCCGCACCGTCTCGCGCAGGGTGGCGATGTCGGGGTTCAGGGCCGGCAGATCCACCGCGTTGAACTCCGGCTCCTCGCTGGAGACAATGGCGATCAGGGCGGTGCCGAAGGGCGCGACGCCGAGGCGCATCAGCGGCAGCATTTCCTCGGCCCGGAAGCCCGCGCGATCGAAAGGCTGGATCTCGGCATGCACCCGGCCATGCGTCAGCTCGGTGATGCGGTGGCGCCAGAATGGCTGCTCATAGCGCTGGAACTGCGACACGTCGGCGAGACCGCCGACCACCTTCAGGTCGATGCGGTCCGGCGGCGGCTCCTCTCCCCGCGCCGTGTCCAGGGGGACGGTGAGGGAAAGGCCGAGCAGCAGCAGGCCGCCCGCCCGCGCCAGCGCACGCAGAGCGCCTCTTGCGCGTGCGAGGACTTGGTTCGGCATTTTTCCTCCCTTGGGCCGAGGCCGATACCCGGCTAGGGAATTCGGCTGCGGATCCACTCTTCGGCATCCGCGGAAAGCCCGTCCCAGTCGGCGGACTGGACTGGTATGACGAGCAGGGCTCCTGGTCGCCCGGCGCGTCGCAGCGCTCCGCGTAAATGCTCCAGCAGGTAGCGCGCCGAAACGGGGCTTTCCACCAGCAGTGAGCCCGGCAGGACCAGATGCGACTCGGCAAGCTGCCAAACAGCGTCCTCGAGGGCCGCTGCACCATCGGGCGCCTGATCATGGGCGACCAGCAACAGGGGCATGTCACGACCTCGTGGAGGAATGGCAGAAGAAAAATACGGCATGGCAATGTTGCGCCACGATTGCCGCCAAGGCAAGCTCAAGGGATGCCGCAGCCCCATCCGACCGCCATCGTCAGCCATCGGGGCGGCGCCTTCCTGTGGCCCGAGAACAGCCTCGCGGCCTTTCGCCACAGCCTGGACCTGCCCGTCGAACAATGCGAATGCGACGTCCACCTGAGCGCCGATGGCGTGCCGGTGGTGCTGCATGATGCGACGCTGGAGCGCACGACGGAAGGGCGAGGCCCGCTCGCCGCGCGTGATGCCGCCGCGCTCTCGGCGCTCCGGCTGCGCGGGGCGGCAGGGGAGCGGGTGCCTCTGCTCTCCGAAGTGGCCAGCCTGTTCCGGGGGCGGGCGCAGCAGCTTCAGGTTGAGCTGAAGACGGCGCCCGGCGCTATGGCGGAGCCTGCGCTCGTGCCGCGCACCCTGGCGGTGCTCGATGAGGCCGGCATCCGGGCGCAGTGCCGCGTCATCGCCTTCGACGCGCCGCTGGTGGCCGAGGCCGCCGCGGCCGGCGGCTTGGCCGGCACGATCTGGCTCTTCGATGCTGCCTTGCTGCGCCGCATCGGCACGGCCGGCGTCATCGGGGTGGCCCGCGCGCATGGCTTCGACATGGTTGAGACTGAGATCGGCACGCTCGATGCTCCTCTGGTCGAGGCCTTGCGCGGTGCCGGGCTGAGGATCGGCGTCTGGGGCGCCAACCACGCGGAATGCATCCACAAGGCGCTGGCCTTCGGTGTGGAGGCGATGGCCACCGATGATCCTGTGCTGGCGCTCCGCCTACGCGGCACCGGCTGAAAAGGGCATCGCTCAGGGCGCTCCGAGCACACCCGCACAGGCAGTGGGCATCTGCGGACGCGGCGCAGTCGGAGCCGCAGGCCGGGGTGGCTGGCGCGCCTCGGCGGTGAACCACCAGTCCAGGCTGGCGTCGCAGCCATTGCCACGCGGCACCGGCGCCTGGTCGCGGCATTCCGGCTGACCCGCCGGGCAGCGCAGCCGCACATGCATGTGGGAATCATGCCCCCTCCAGGGCCGCACCCGGCGGAGCCAGGCGGCCTGCGGCTCGGCCACGCAAAGCGCTCGCTTGATGGCGGGATTGACGAAGATGCGGTCCACCTCCGGGTGTTCCGCCGCCAGCCTGATCAGCGCGGCATGCGCCGGGGTGAAGCGCCTGTGGTCCACCGTCATGCCATCCGGCCGGACCAGTGAGGCGACCTCCACCCGCTCCCGCGCCGCTGAGGACAGTACGGGCTTGGTGGAAAGGTCGAGCCAGACATCGGCATCCAGCCCGATCTGGTGGCTGGCATGGCCCCAGGGCAGCGGCCCGCCGCGGGGCTGGCCGAGATCGCCGATCCAGAGCGTGGGCAGGCCCGCCGCGCGCGCTCTCGCGGCGAGATCCTCCAGATAGGCGACAAGGCTGGGATGGCCCCAGAAGCGATTGCGCGACAGCCGCACCACCTGCCAACCCGGGCCTTCCGGCGGAAGGCTAACGGCCCCGGCGATGCAGCCGAGGCCGTGCCCGCCGATGAGGCGTGGCGCCCCTGGCGTCGGATGGGAGGCCGCCGCCCAGGCTTCCGCCTCGGCGGCGCCAGCCGGGGCTGCGGCGAGGGCCAGGCTCAGCGCCAGCCACGCCGCGCGCCGCAGCGCCATGCCGGCCCGCGTCAGCCGGAGAAGCGGAAGGAACCCGGCGTCTGGGAAGGCGCCGGTTCGGCGGCGGCCCCGCCCGGCGCGGTGGCGCCCTGCTGGGCCTGCTGCGCCTGCTTCACCTTGGTATCGATCTGCTTCAGCAGCGCCATCAGGCTGTTGGCGAAGGCCGGCAGTTGCACGACAGGGATCAGCAGCTGACCGCAGGGGGCCGGCTTGCCGTCATTGCCGCTCTGGGCCAGCGTGATCCGGGTGACGCCATAATGCACACTGGCTTCCAGCACGCCGTCGGTGAAGAGAACGGGCGAATTCGTGGTCAAGGCGGAAACTCCTGAGAAGGCCTACTGCTCGTGGAAGGCGCGGTGGAAGCTGTCGATGACCGGCTGCACCATGTAGCGGAAGAAGGAGCGGCTGCCGATCTGGATCTGCGCCTCCACCGGCATGCCAGCGCGCAGTTCCACATTCTCCAGCCGGCGCAGCTGGTCCTCGTCCACCACGATCTGCACCCGGTAATAGCTGGCGTGCGTACGCTCATCCGTCGTCACGTCGCTGGCCACATAGGTCACATGGCCGTGGAGGTAGGGCACCAGCCGCTGCTTGAAGGCGGGCAGTCGGATCTCCGACTCCAGGCCAGGATAGACCACATCGATATCGCTGGGTGAAAGCTGCACCTCGGCCACCAAGCGATCGGTGGCGGGCACCAGCTCCATCACCGCCTCGCCCGGGCGAACCACCGCGCCCTCGTTGAAGAAGCGGCTGGCGATGATGGTGCCATCCTCCGGCGCGGTGATGTCGCGGCGAGTCCGGGTGTCGCGGGCGGCGCGGAGCTTCTCTTCCGTCTCGTTCAGCTTGTTGCGGACGTCCCGCGCCTCGGTGTTGATCTCGGCCATCCGCTGATCGCGGATCTGGCGCATCTGGTTGCGCGCCTCCTCGGCCGAGGCCTTGGCGCGCTCCACCTGACCCTGCAGGTCCACCATGTTGCCTTCGAGCGAGGCCATGTTGCGCTGCAGGCCGAGCAGGCGGGGCATGCGCTCCAGCCCCTGCCTCACCAGCGTCTCGACGTCCTGCGCCTCGCGCTTGATCAGGGCGAGCTGGCGGCGCTGGCTGTCGATCTGCCCCTCCGCCGAAGTGGCTGTCGCATCATGCTGGGCGATGCGGGCCTCCAGCACCTGGAGCTGGCTGGTCAAGCTCATCTGCCGGGCAGCGAAGAGGGTGCGCTGGCCGGTCATCGCTTCCAGCGCGCGCGGATCGTTACTGTTCCGCAGATCCTCCGGGAAGGTGATCTCGGAAGCGCCGGCGGCCTCGGCGGCCAGGCGCGCGTCCTGCGCCATCAGCGCCCAGCGCTGCGCCTGCGCGGTTTCCAGCCCGACATCGGATTGCAGGTCGTCCAGGCGCATCAGCACCTGGCCGGCCTTCACCTTGTCACCGTCGCGCGCCAGGATCTCGCGGACGATACCGCCCTCCAGATGCTGGATGGTGCGGCGGTTGCCCTCGCTGCGGATCTGGCCCGGCGCGATCGCTGCCTCGGCCAGAGGCGCGAGGAAGGACCAGGCCGAGAAGCCGCCGACGAAGAGCACGGTGGCCAGCAGGCCGAAGATCATGATGCCGCGGGTGCGCGGGCGCGGAGTGTCGAGCAGGGGCTCAGGCGCTGCGAGCGGCGGCAGGTTGTTCCCGCGCGGGCGAGCGACAGCGCCGCCCGTGCCGGGCTCGGGCAGGGTGGTCACGCTCATGCGGCGTCTCCGGGCTGGGGCGTATTGAGGCGGGCGGGGGACTGATCGGCCGTCACCTGGGCAGGACGGGGCGGCGCCATCAGACGCTTGAGGACCTCGGCGCGCGGGCCGAACAGCTCAACCGCGCCGTCCTTCAGCAGCAGCACCTTGTCCACGCCCTGCACCAGGGCCGGGCGGTGCGAGACCAGCACCACCGTGCAGCCGCGTGCCTTCAGCCCGTCCAGCGCGCGCTGCAGCGCCGCCTCGGAATCGCCGTCAAGGTTGGAGTTGGGCTCGTCCAGCACCACCAGCTTGGGGCTGCCGAACAGGGCGCGGGCGAGGCCGATCATCTGTCGCTGGCCGCCGGAGAGATGCTGGCCGCCCTCGCCGATCTCGGTGTCGTAGCCGGCGGGCAGGCGCAGGATCATCTCGTGGCAGCCAGCCAGCTTGGCGGCGGCGAAGACCTGCTCCGGCTCGGCGTCGCCCATGCGGGCGATGTTGCTGAAGACAGTTCCGTCGAACAGCTCCACATCCTGCGGCAGGTAGCCGAGGTGGCGGCCGAAATCCTCGCGCTGCCAAGTATAGACGTCGGCGCCGTCCAGCCGGACCGTGCCGGAGGAAGGGGCCATGGTGCCGATCAGCAGGCGGATCAGCGTCGTCTTGCCGGCGGCGGAGGGGCCGATCACGGCCAGGCTCTCGCCCGCTTCCAGGCCGAAGGCCACACCCTTGATGATAGGCACCGCCTGGCCCGGCAGGGCATAGGAGACGCGCTCGGCGGTCAGCCGGCCGGTCGGCTCAGGCAGAGGCAGGCCGGGTGGGCGCAGGCGCGGCATCATCAGGAAGGCGGAGAGCCGCTTCAGTGCCTGCCGGGCCTGGACCAGCCCCTTCCAGCCGCCGATGAGCTGCTCCACCGGCGCGAGGGCGCGGCCCATGATGATCGAGCCAGCGATCGAGGCACCGGAGGTCAGCTCCTGCTGCAGCACCAGATAGGCGCCGGCACCGAGGATGGCGAGCTGGACGGTCAGGCGCAGGAACTTGGTCACCGAGAGCATGACGGCGGCGCGGCTGGCCGCCTTCTCCTGCGGCCGCAGCGCCTCGGCCGTCGCCGCCCGCCAGCGCTGCATCACCGCCGGGGCCATGCCCATGCTATCGATCACCTCGGCATTACGGGCGATGGCGTCCACACGGCGCTGGCCAAGGAGCGCGGCGGTGCTGGCGCGCTTCAGCAGGTCGGAGGTGGTCAGCTCGTTCAGCAGGGTCAGGGCGAAGAGCAGGGCGGCGCCGCCAAGGGCAATGAAGCCCATCACCGGGTGCAGCAGGAAGATGGCGGCGAGATAGATGGGCACCCAGGGCACGTCATAGACGGCGAGCGCGCCGGGCGAGCTGAGCCAGGAGCGGCAGAAGCCGAGGTCGCGCAGCGCCTCCATGCGGTAGGGGCGGCCGCGCAGCTGGGCCTCCAGCCCGCGCTCGAAGCCCTCCGGGGCCACGCGCGCCTCGATCCAGGTGGCGACGCGCTGCATGATGCTGCCGCGCACCGCTTCCAGCGCGGCCAGCAGCAGCAACGCGGAGACGGCGATGATCGTCAGGAAAATCAGGGTGTTGACGTTGCGGGTGGCGAGCACCCGGTCGAACACCTGCATCATATAGACGGAGACGGTCAGCTGCAGCAGGTTGACGATGCCGCTGAACAGGCCGACGGCAACGAATTCCCGGCGGCAGGCGCCGATTGCCTTGGCCAGTGGCGTGGCCGGGGCGCGGTCGGCGCCGGGGGCACGGGGTGCGAAGAACATGTTTGGGTCAGCCCGGCAGTTGCAGAGACAGGGGGTGCACCAGCCCAAGGCGCAGGGCGCCCCAGGTGATCAGGGCCGCCAGCAGCAGCGAAACCAGGCCAGCCAGAACGAGTGTGGCGAAGCCTGGAGGCTGGCGCAGCCCGGCCAGGGCCTCCCTGGCGCCTTCCCGGCGCAGCACCTCAGCCTGGTTGTGCAGATGACGATAGGCCCACTCCTCCAGGGCCCGCGTCGCCTCGGCGCGCCGGGCTGGCGCATCCTCGGAACGGGGTGGAGTGCCGGAGGCGGCAGCCAGACCATAGGCCAGCAGGGCCGGAAGACGGTCCTCCGGGCCAGCGGGCCGGAAGCCCTCGGGCAGTGCGTCGGCGGGAGCTGGCGTCGGCGCGGCCTCATGGGCCGCGTTGGCGTCGGCCTCCTTCCGGAGAGGGTGCAGTGGGGACATGTCCGGTCGGGTACTCCATGCTCGGCAAGAAAAGGGTGCCGCCGAGGGCGGCAACATAATGCCGGGCCGTGGTCAAATAACAGTGTAAATTGCAGTCTCTTTGCGCGATACCATGACGTCAAAATAAGCGACGGCAAAAAGGCCGAGCATTCGCTTATGCCTGTCGAAATACCAAGCGCCGGCTTAGCAAAAAGTTGCTGGCCATGCCGGCCAGGGAGCCTGCCGCGACGCCGAGCACCGGGTGGGCCGCCACAAGCGGAACCAGGCTGACGAGCGCGGCATAGGTGCCGTAGTTCACGGCGAAGCCGACGAGATTGACTGCCAGGAAGAGCAGCCATTGCCGGCCAGCCGCATCCCGCCGGGCGTCGCGGAAGGTCCAGGCGCGGTTCAGGGCCCAGTTGCTGGTGGCCGCCACTACATAAGAGAGCACGCGCCCCGCATAGAGGCCGGCGCCGAGGGCCAGAGCGGCATAGAGCGTCGCCGTGTCCACCACGAAGCCGACGGTGCCGACCACGCCGAAGCGCAGCATCTGGCCGAGCAGTGCCGTGCGCATCGGGCCGAGGCGGGCCGTGCGCAGGCTCGCGGGGAAGGGGAGGGGCGGCATGCAGCGGTGCATAACGGCGGCGGGCCGGCACTGCCAAGTGCGGAGGCGCGAGATGCCCTCTTGCGCGCGGAGATGGCCTCGGCTTCCCTTCCGTCGCAGGAAGGCCTCCGGGGAGAACAAAGAACGATGGACCGACGCGACTTGTTTCGTGGCGCCGCCGGCCTTGCCGCGGCGAGCACGCTGCCGCGCTTCGCCATTGCGCAGGGCAGTGCCGCGCGGGTGCTGAAATTCATTCCGCAGGCTGACCTGGCGGTGGTCGATCCGATCATCACCACGGCCTATGTGACCCGCAACCACGGCTATATGATCTGGGACACGCTGTACGGCTTCGACGAGGACTACAAGCCACAACCGCAGATGGTGCAGGGCCATGTCGTCGAGGATGGCGGCCGCCGCGTCACTATGACGCTGCGCGACGGGCTCAAGTTCCATGACGGCGAGCCGGTGCGGGCGCGTGACTGCATCGCCTCGATCCGTCGCTGGGCGACGCGCGACGCGCTGGGCCAGGTCATGATGACGCTGGTCGACGAGCTGGCCGCCCCTGACGACAAGACCATCCAGTTCCGCTTCAAGCGGCCTTTCCCGCTGCTCTTCGAGGCGCTGGGCAAGCCGGCCACGCCGGTCTGCTTCATCATGCCGGAGCGCCTGGCCAAGACCGACGCGGCCATCGCGGTGAAGGAGATCATCGGCAGCGGCCCCTTCCGCTGGAATGCGGAGGAGCGCGTACCGGGCGCCCGCATCGTCTATGACCGCTTTGCCGATTACGTGCCGCGCGCCGACGGCAAGGTGAGCTGGACGGCAGGGCCCAAGAAGGTCCATTTCGATCGGATCGAGTGGCACGTCATGCCGGATGCAGCGACGGCCGCGAATGCGCTGCAGAGCGGTGAGGTCGACTGGTGGGAGCAGCCGCCGGGCGACCTGCAGATCCTGCTGCGCCGCAACCGCAACGTGAACCTCGAGATCCAGGACCCGACGGGGCTCATGGGGATGGGGCGCTTCAACCACCTCCACCCGCCCTTCAACAATGCGGGTATCCGGCGGGCGCTGCTCGGCGCGGTGAGCCAGGCCGACTACATGACGGCGGTGATCGGCACCGACAAGAGCCTGTGGCGCGATGGGGTCGGCATCTTCACGCCGGACACGCCGCTCGCCAACGATGCCGGGATGGAGGTGCTGACCAGCCCGCGCGATTACGAGAAGGTCAAGCGCGACCTCGCCGCGGCCGGCTACAATGGCGAGAAGGTGGTGTTGATCGCGGCTTCCGACTTCCCCTCGCTGAATGCGCTCTCGCAGGTCGGCAATGACATGCTGCGGAAGGTGGGGATGAATGTGGAATATGTTTCCACCGATTGGGGCACGGTGGTGCAGCGCCGCGCCAGCAAGGAGCCGGTCGACAAGGGCGGCTGGAGCATTTTCTTCACCTTCTGGGCCGGTATCGACATGATCAATCCCGGCGTGCAGCAGGCGCTGCGCGGGCATGGACAGGCGGCCTGGTTCGGCTGGCCGACCGCGCCAAAGCTGGAGGAGCTGCGCAACGCCTGGTTCGAGGCACCGGATCTGGCGGCCCAGAAGGAGATCGCCCGCAAGATCCAGCTGCAGGCCTTCGAGGATGTGCCCTATCTACCGCTCGGCCAGTACTTCCAGGCCTGGGCCTACCGGCGCAACCTCACCGGCGTGCTGAAGGGCCTGCCGATGTTCTGGAACGTGCAACGCAGCTGAGCGGTCTGCCACCTCGCCGTGCAGCGGGAGGGTGCGGCCATGCGCCGCACCCCTGACCCGCTGTTCGGGCTGCAGCGGCCCTGGGGATCATCCTGTTCAGCGTGAGACAACCGGAAGTTGCCGAATCCGGTGGCGATACCGCGCATCCTGCCAGAGGGAGGCAGAAGGCTTTCGGCATGGCCCCCGCCGGCCTGCTGGAGGTCGTTGCAGCGCCTGCTGCCCCGTCTCTGAGCAATAAAGAGCAAGAATAGCCCGTCAGAGCTTCGCACACCTGCTTGAACACGGCGCCAATCCGCCCGATGCTGACCGTTGCGATAGGGCGGTAGGACAGGCCGAGCCCGGAGGATACCGGGCCGGCCCATCCGCATTGGTGCCGGCGCTGGCACGCTATGTGCTGGAGCGTCGGCAGGGCTTGGCGGAAACAGGGCCGCCGGCACGAACCACATGGGGGCGCGGGCAATGCCCATGCCGGGAGACGAGGGATGACGAATATGGAACGCCGATCCTTCCTGAAGCTTGCGGCAGGCGCCGGCGGGCTTGCCATGGGCGGCGCCCTGGCCGCGCCGGCGCTGGCACAAGGTGCCGCCGCCCGCACGCTGCGCTTCGTGCCGCAGGCCAACCTCGCCAATTTCGACCCGATCTGGGGCACCCAGTACGTGGTGCGCAACGCGGCGATGATGGTCTGGGACACGCTCTACGGCGTGGATTCCAAGCTTGAGCCGAAGCGCCAGATGGTGGAGTCGGAGGAGGTTTCGGAGGACGGGCTGGTCTGGACTTTCAAGCTGCGCCCCGGCCTGAAGTTTCATGACGGCGCCCCCGTCCTGGCCAAGGACGTGGTGGCCAGCCTGAGCCGCTGGGCGGTGCGCGACCCGATGGGGCAGATGATCCGCGCCATCCAGAACGAGCTGGTGGCGGTCGATGACCGCACCTTCCGCTGGGCGCTGAAGAAGCCCTATCCGAAGATGATGTTCGCCCTGGGCAAGACCAACTCGCCCTGCAGCTTCGTCATGCCGGAGCGGATCGCCAAGACGGATCCCTTCCAGCAGATCACCGAGTTCGTCGGCTCCGGCCCCTTCCGTTTCGTGCGCGAGGAGTGGGTGCCGGGCGCCAAGGCCGTCTTTACCCGGTTCGAGGGCTATGTACCGCGCGACGAGCCGCCGGACTGGATGGCCGGCGGCAAGGAAGTCCTGGTGGACCGGGTGGAATGGGTGGTGATGCCCGACCCGGCCACCGCTGTCGGCGCGCTGCAGAACGGCGAGGTGGACTGGTGGGAGAACCCGATCACCGACCTGATCCCGCTGCTGAAGAGCAACCGCAACGTGCAGGTGGACATCGCCGATCCGCTCGGGAATGTCGGCACCTTCCGCATGAACCACCTGCACCCGCCCTTCAGCGACGTGCGGGCGCGCCGCGCCATCATGATGGCGCTGAGCCAGGAGGACTACATGCGGGCCCTGGTCGGCGACAACCCCGACCTGTGGAAGAAGATGCCCTCCTTCTTCACGCCCGACACGCCGCTCTACACCGAGGAGGGCGGCGATCTCCTGAAGGGGCCGCGCGACTACGAGGGCGCGAAGAAGCTGCTGAAGGAGGCCGGCTATGACGGCCAGCCCATCACGCTACTCGTCGCGCAGGACCAGCCGATCACCAAGGCCTTCGGCGACGTCAGCGCCGACCTGCTGAAGCGGATCGGGATGAATCTCGACTTCGTGGCGACCGACTGGGGCACCGTTGGGGCCCGCCGTGCCGTGAAGGAGCCGCCGGGGAAGGGCGGCTGGCACGTCTTTCACAGTTGGCACGCCGGCGCCGACTGCATCAACCCGGCGAGCTACACCGCCCTGCGCGCCAATGGCGACCAGGCCTGGTTCGGCTGGCCAAAGAGCGACGCGGTCGAGGCCGCGCGCGACGAGTGGTTCGCCGCACCCGACCTGGAGGCCGAGAAGGCGGCCATGGCCAAAATGAACAAAGCCGCGATGGACTACGCCATGTGGGTGCCCACAGGTTTCTTCCGGTCCTATCAGGCATGGCGGAAAAACGTGAGTGGCATCGTGAAGGCGCCGATCCCGTTCTTCTGGAACGTCTCAAAGAGCTGATTGGAAACTATGTTCGCCTATATCGTCCGACGTCTCCTGGCGACCATCCCCGTGATGGCGATCGTCGCCTTGTTCGTCTTCAGCCTGCTGTATCTGGCACCGGGTGATCCGGCTGCCGTGATCGCGGGTGACCAGGCGACGCCCGCCGATGTGGAACGCATCCGCGTCAGCCTTGGCCTCGACCGCCCCTTCCTGGTGCGGTTCGGCGAGTGGTCCTGGCGCATCCTGCAGGGCAATCTCGGCACCTCGATCTTCACCAACCTGCCGGTGACGCACATGATCGCGCAGCGTATCGAGCCGACGCTGTCGCTGATGGTCCTCAGCCTGGTGCTGGCCGTCTCGGTCGCGGTGCCGCTGGGCGTCGTCGCCGCCTGGAAGACCGGTTCCTGGATCGACCGCGCGGTGATGGCTTTCGCGGTCCTGGGCTTCTCGGTGCCGACCTTCGTGATCGGGTACCTGCTGGCCTATATCTTCGCGCTCGAATTCGACTGGTTTCCGGTGCAGGGCTACACGCCGCTTTCCGAGGGGTTCGGGCCCTGGCTGTCGAACCTGATCCTGCCCGCGGTCACGCTGGCCACCGCCTATATCGCCCTGATCGCCCGCATCACGCGCGCGACCATGCTGGAAGTGCTGCAGCAGGATTATATCCGCACGGCGCGCGCCAAGGGGGCCGGGCAGACCACCTTGCTCTTCGTGCATGCCCTCAAGAACGCGGCGGTTCCGATCGTCACCGTCATCGGCATCGGTGTCGCGCTGCTGATCGGCGGCGCGGTGATCACCGAGAGCGTTTTCGCCGTCCCCGGCCTTGGGCGGCTGACGGTTGATGCCATCCTGCGGCGCGACTACCCGGTCATCCAGGGCATCGTGCTGCTCTTCAGCTTCACCTACGTGCTGGTCAATCTGCTGATCGACCTGAGCTACACCCTGTTCGACCCGAGGATCCGGTATTGAGCACCACCATCCTGCCCCCGGGCGCCGTGTCCCCGAAGGACGTCGCGATCGCGGCGCCCACGCCGGACGTCATGAAGCCGAAGGAGATCCGCAAGGGCTTCATCGGCTATCTCATGCGCCACCCGACCCTCGCGATCGGTGGCTTCCTGCTGCTGGCGATGGTGGCCATCGCGGTTTTCGCGCCCTATCTCGGGACCAAGGACCCGACCGCGCTGGCGCCGGTGATGCGCACGCGCAATCCCTCCGCCGCGGCCTGGTTCGGAACGGACATGCTGGGGCGCGACGTCTATTCCCGCGTGCTCTACGGTGCCCGCGTCTCGCTGATCGTCGGCTTCGGCGTGGCCTTCTTCTCCTCCGTCATCGGGCTGACGATCGGGCTCGTCTCCGGCTTCGTACGCTGGGCGGACAGCATCATCATGCGCATTATGGACGGGCTGATGTCCATCCCGTCCATCCTGCTCGCCATTGCGCTGATGGCGCTGACCCGCGGCTCGGTCGGCAATGTCATCCTGGCCATCACTGTCGCCGAGATCCCGCGCGTGTCGCGACTGGTGCGCGGCGTGGTGCTGTCGCTGCGCGAGCAGCCCTATGTCGATGCGGCGATCGCCTCGGGCACGCGCACCCCGATCATCATCTGGCGACACATCCTGCCAAACACCGTGGCACCGATGACGGTGCAGGCGACCTATGTCTGCGCCGCCGCCATGCTGATCGAGGCGAGCCTTTCCTTCATCGGCGCCGGCACGCCGCCGATCATCCCCTCCTGGGGGAACATCATGGCCGAGGGCCGCGCGCTGTGGCAGGTGAAGCCTTACATCGTGTTCTTCCCGGCCGTCTTTCTTTCCATCACCGTGCTGGCGGTGAACCTGCTGGGCGACGGCCTGCGGGATTCGCTCGACCCGCGCGCGGCGAAGCGAGTTTAATTTCATGGCGCTGCTCGAAGTCGAGAACCTGCAGACGCATTTCCGCACCCCCGATGGCGGCGTGAACCGCGCGGTGGATGGGCTGAGCTTCAGCGTGGAGTCCGGCGAGACCGTGGCCATCGTCGGCGAGTCCGGCTGCGGCAAATCGGTCACCTCGATGTCGATCCTGCGGCTGATCCCGGAGCCGCCGGGCAAGATTGCGGGGGCCGTCCGCTTCGAAGGGCGGGACCTGCTGAAGCTCTCGGAACGCGAGATGCGCACCATCCGCGGCAACGAGATCAGCATGATCTTCCAGGAGCCGATGACCTCGCTGAACCCGGTGCTGACCATCGGTCAGCAGATCGGCGAGGCGCTGCGGCTGCACCAGGGCATGTCCAAGGCGCAGGCCGAGGCCAAGGCGGTGGAGATGCTGACGCTGGTCGGCATCCCGGCGCCGGCCCGGCGGGTGAAGGAATATCCGCACCAGCTCTCGGGCGGCATGCGGCAGCGCGTGATGATCGCCATCGCGCTCGCCTGCAACCCGAAGCTGCTGATCGCCGATGAGCCGACCACGGCGCTCGATGTCACCATCCAGGCGCAGATCCTCGACCTGATGCGCGACCTGAAGCACCGGGTCGGCGCCGCCATCGTGCTGATCACGCATGATCTTGGCGTCGTGGCCGAAGTCGCCGAGCGCGTCATCGTCATGTATGCCGGCCGCAAGGTGGAGGAGGCCAAGGTCGAGGAGCTGTTCCGCGCGCCGAAGCATCCCTACACGCAGGGCCTGCTCGGCGCGGTGCCGAAGCTTGGCTCCTCGCTCACCGGCGAGACGGAGCGCCTGGCCGAGATTCCGGGCCTGGTGCCGAGCCTAAAGCAGCGCATCGACTATTGCGTCTTCGCCGGCCGCTGCCCCTATGCGACCGACCTCTGCCGGGAGGTTGCGCCCGCCCTGGAGGCGAAGGCGCCGGGCCATGTGGCGGCCTGCCACTACGCGGTGAAGGAGGCCGTGCCGGCATGAACATGACGATGGGAACCCACCCGCCACACCACACCAGCCGCCCGTTGCTGGAGGTGAACGACCTCAAGAAGCACTTCCCGATCCGCGCGGGCTTCTTCGGCGGCACCACCGGCTATGTCTATGCGGTCGATGGCGTCTCCTTCAACATCGAGAAGGGCGAGACGCTCTCGCTCGTCGGTGAGTCCGGCTGCGGCAAGTCCACCGTCGGCAAGGCTCTGCTGCGGCTTTTCCCGCCGACCGCGGGACAGGTCGTGCTGGACGGGACGCGCATCGACGACATGTCGCAAGGCCATCTGCGCCCGCTGCGGCGGCGCATGGGCGTGATTTTCCAGGACCCGTTCAGCAGCCTGAACCCGCGCATGAAGGTGAGGGACCTGCTGGCCGAGCCGATCCGCAATTTCGGGCTGGCCAAGAACAGCGCCGACCTGGATGCGCGCATCGCCAAGCTGATCGACCTCGTGCGGCTGCCGCGCGATGCCGCCAACCGCTGGCCCCACGAGTTCTCGGGCGGGCAGCGGCAGCGCATCTGCATCGCCCGCGCCCTGGCGGGCGAGCCGGACCTCATCATCTGCGACGAGGCCGTCTCGGCGCTCGACGTGTCGGTGAAGGCGCAGATCGTCAACCTGCTGCAGGAGCTGCAGCAGGAGCTCGGGCTGGCGATGCTGTTCATCAGCCACGATCTCGCTATCGTCGAGCACATGACGCACCGCGTGGCCGTGATGTATCTCGGCCAGATCGTCGAGATTGCGCCGCGGCGCCCGCTCTTCGGCGCGCCGAAGCACCCCTATACCGAGGCGCTGCTCTCCGCCGTCCCGGTGCCGGAGCCTGGGGCAGGGCGGCAGCGGATCGTGCTGAAGGGCGACGTGCCCAGCCCGATCAATCCGCCCAGCGGCTGCCGCTTCCACACGCGCTGCCCCTATGCCTTCGACCGTTGCAAGACGGATGTACCGAAGCTCCAGCAGACGCAGCCCGGCCAGTGGGCGGCCTGCCACCTGCATGACCTGCCGGCGGAGAAAAACCCGCTGGCGCGCAGCCTGCCGGCGGTTGCCTGAGGCTGCGGAGAAGGTCGGGGGAAGGAATTCCCCCGAATCCCCTTCTTTTTTCCGTCAGTTTGGCGGCCCCGTGATGGGGCGCGTGAAGCTCGAAGGAGGAGGGACGGGGCTGGGTTCTTTCCTCCACGATGCGCGGAGGGCGCCCGACAGTATTGCGATCAATTCTCATTTGCGATAAGCCGCTGCGAGTTTCATCGTGGCGCCGCATCCGCCCGCTTGACGGGCCGCGCCTGCTGGGATGACGTTTGCCTCCAAGGCCGCCGCGCATCGCGGCGGCATTCGCGCATGGGGGAGAAGCGACATGCCGCAAGTCACACTGACGGTGAACGGCAAGACCCATACGGTGGATGTGGAAGGGCGCACTCTTCTGGTCGAGGTGCTGCGCGAGAAGCTGCGCCTGACCGGCACCCATGTCGGCTGCGACACCAGCCAGTGCGGCGCCTGCGTCGTGCATATGGGCGAGGACAGCGTGAAATCCTGCACCATCCTGGCCGTACAGGCCGACGGCGCGGAGATCACCACTATTGAGGGGCTGGCCGCGGCCGATGGCACACTGCACCCGATGCAGGAAGCCTTCCGCGAGTATCACGCCCTGCAATGCGGCTTCTGCACCCCCGGCATGGTGATGAGCGCGATCGACCTGGTGCGGAAGCATCCCTCGGGCCTCTCCGAGCAGGAGATTCGCGAGGGGCTGGAAGGCAATATCTGCCGCTGCACTGGCTATCACAACATCGTCAAGGCGATCGCCGCCGCCGCCGAGGTGATGAACGGCAAGCGCAGCGAACTGGCCCGCGCCGCGGAATAAGGGCAGCGCCCTGCGGATGCGACGACCGGCCGCCATAAGGCCGGCGTGACACGCCCATGAATGCCGTTGGGAGGCGATAGCCATGAACGTCACGGTACCCTTCGAGGGGATCGGAGCCAGCGTGAGGCGGAAGGAGGATCTCCGCTTCCTCACCGGCCGGGGCCAGTACACGGATGACCTGAACCGCCCGGGCCAGCTCCATGCCTGGATCCTCCGCAGCCCTTACGCGCATGCGCGGATCGGGCGCATCGACACCGGCACCGCTGCCGGCATGCCGGGGGTGCAGGCGGTCTATACCGGCCAGGATCTCGCAGCGGCGGGCCTGGGCGGGCTGCCCTGCGGTTGGCAGGTCACCGGCAAGGGCGGCAAGGTGATGGCCGAGCCGATGCACCCGGTGCTGGCCACCGGAAAGGTGCGCCATGTCGGCGATCCGGTGGCGCTCGTCGTGGCCGAGACTCGCGCCCAGGCGCGCGACGCCGCCGAGGCGATCGAGGTGGATTACGAGCCGCTGCCGGCGATCCCGACCATCGAGGCCGCCCTGGCGCAGGGCGCGCCGGCGCTGCATGACGAGGCGCCGGACAACATCTGCTTCGACTGGGAGATCGGCGATGCCGCCGCGACCGATGCGGCCTTCGCTCGGGCCCACAAGGTGGTCCGATTCGACACCACCAACAATCGCTTGGTGCCGAATGCCATGGAGCCGCGCGCCGCGCTCGGCGACTATGATCCGAACAGTGGCGAGCACACGCTCTACACCACCAGCCAGAACCCGCATGTCATCCGGCTGCTGATGGGCGCCTTCGTGCTGAAGGTGCCGGAGCACAAGCTGCGGGTAGTGGCGCCCGATGTCGGCGGCGGCTTCGGCAGCAAGATCTATCACTATGCCGAAGAGGCGCTGGTCACCTGGGCGGCGGCGCAGCTCAAGCGGCCGGTGAAGTGGACGGCCGAGCGGACGGAAAGCTTCATCTCCGACGCGCATGGCCGCGATCACGTAACCCATGCCGAGCTGGCCCTGGACGAGGAAGGCCGCTTCCTCGGCCTCCGCGTCGCCACCCTGGCCAATATGGGCGCCTATCTCTCGACCTTCGCGCCGGCGGTGCCGACCTATCTGAGTGCGACACTGCTGGCGGGCGTCTACACCACGCCCGTCATTCATGGGCAGGTGAAGGCGGTCTTCACCTCCAGCGTGCCGGTGGATGCCTATCGCGGCGCCGGACGGCCGGAGACGACCTATCTGCTGGAGCGCCTGGTGGATGTCGCCGCGCGCGAAATGGGAATGGACCGGACGGAGATCCGGCGGAAGAACTTCATCCGCCCCGACCAGTTCCCCTACCAGACGCCGGTCGCCCTCCAGTATGACAGCGGCGACTATGAGGCCACGCTGCGCGCCGCCATGGAGGCGGCCGACTTCGCCGGCTTCGAGGCGCGGCGAGCGGAGGCCAAGGCGCGCGGTAGGCTGCGCGGCATCGGCATGTCCACCTATCTGGAGGCCTGTGGCATCGCGCCGTCCAAGCTAGTCGGCCAGCTCGGCGCGCGCGCCGGGCTCTACGAGGTGGCGAATATCCGCGTGCACCCGACGGGCAGCGTCTCGGTCTTCACGGGCACGCACAGCCACGGGCAGGGGCACGAGACCACCTTCGCCCAACTCGTCACCGAGAAGCTTGGCGTGCCGTTCGACCAGGTCGAGATCGTGCATGGCGACACCGGCAAGATCCCCTTCGGCATGGGCACCTATGGCTCGCGCTCGCTGGCGGTCGGCGGCACCGCGATGGTCAAGGCGATGGACAAGATCATCGCCAAGGGCAAGAAGATCGCAGCACATCTGATGGAGGCAGCGGTCGAGGATATCGAATTCACCGACGGCAATTTCCGCGTCGCCGGCACGGACCGCAGCAAAAGCTTTGCCGAGATCAGCATGGCGGCCTATGTGCCGCACGATTATCCGATCGAGGAGATCGAACCGGGCCTGGAGGAAACCGCCTTCTACGACCCGAAGAACTTCACCTTCCCCGGCGGTTGCCACATCTGCGAGGTGGAGATCGACCCGGATACCGGCGAGGTGGCGGTGGTGAACTTCACCGCCTGCGACGATGTCGGCCGCGTCATCAACCCGATGATCGTCGAGGGGCAGATCCAGGGCGGGCTGGCACAGGGCATTGGCCAGGCATTGATCGAGCACACCGTCTATGACCAGGACGGCCAGCTCCTTTCCGCCAGCTTCAACGACTATGCCATGCCGCGGGCGAAGGACATCCCGTCCTTCCACGTGTCCACCAGCACGACCCTCTGCACGCACAATCCGCTCGGCGTGAAGGGTTGCGGCGAGGTGGGAGCAATCGGTTCGCCACCCGCCGTCATCAACGCCGTGGTGGACGCATTGCGCGACTATGGCGTGACGCATGTCGAGATGCCGGCGACACCGGCGAAGATCTGGTCCATCATTCATCAGGGCCGCGGCGGGGCAGACCTGCCGGCGGCGGCCGAGTAGGGAGCCCAGCGCGATGTACGATTTCGAGTATCACAAGCCGTCCAGCGTCGCGGATGCGGTGAAGCTGCTGGCGGCCGACCCGGAGGCCAAAGCAATCTCCGGCGGCATGACGCTGCTGCCGGCGCTGAAGCACCGGCTGAACAAGCCCACCTCGCTGGTCGATCTTTCCGGTATCAGCGAGCTGCGCGGCATCCGCAAGGAAGGGGACAACCTCGTCATCGGGGCCCTGACGAAGCACTACGAGATCGCCACCCATCCACAGATCCTGGCGGCGATCCCGGCGCTCGCCCGCATGGCGTCCACCATCGGCGACACGCAGGTGCGTAACCGTGGCACCATTGGCGGCAGCCTCGCCAACAACGACCCGGCCGCCGATTACCCTGCCGCCGCGCTGGCCCTGGGCGCGACTATCATCACCGACCGTCGCTCCATTCCGGCCGACGAATTCTTCCTCGGCATGTTCACCACTGCGCTGGAGGCCGACGAGCTGGTCACCGCCGTTTCCTTCCCGATCCCGGAGAAAGCCGGCTACGCCAAGATGCGCAACCCGGCCAGCCGCTACTCCATGACCGGCGTCTTCGTGGCGAAGGGACCGCAGGGTGTCCGCGTCGGCGTCAACGGCGCCGGGCCCTGCGCCTTCCGGCAGGCGGAGATGGAGGCGGCGCTCACCGCCAACTGGTCGCCCGATGCGGTGGCGGGCATCAAGCAGGCGCCCGACGATCTGAATAGCGACATCCATGGCAGCGCCGAGTATCGCGCCAACCTCGTCACGGTCATGGCGAAGCGCGCGGTGGCTGACGCGGGCTGAGCGGATTTCCGGCGGGCCGGCCCTTTCGCCGGCCCGCCGCTTGCGGCACCTTGCCACCCGCTGACGACCGGGAGAGGGCAGGGGCGTGCCGAGGAACGAAGCCGCGGAAACAGGCGCTGCGTCGCGCGGCCATGTGGTTGTGATCGGCGCCGGGATCATCGGTGCCACCAGTGCCCTGGCCGCGCTGCGCGAGGGCTTCCGCGTCACCATTCTCGATCCGGGTGAGCCGGGCGGAGAGCAGGCCGCCAGCTATGGCAATGGCGCCTGGCTCTCGCCGCAATCCGTGCTGCCGACGGCTGGGCCCGGCACCTGGCGCAAGGTGCCCGGCTTCCTGCGGGACCCGCTCGGTCCGTTGGCGGTGCGCTGGGGCTACCTGCCGCGCGTCGCGCCCTGGCTACTACGCTTTCTTTGGTCCTCCTGGACGGAGGAGAAGGTGCTGCGCATCGCTCAGGCGCTGCGGCCACTGCTGCGAGATGCGCCGCTGCTGCACCAGGCGCTGGCGGAGCAGGCCGGCGTGCCTGACCTGATCGCCCGCACCGGGCTGATGTACATCTATCCCGACCGCGCGGACTATGAGGCCGAGGCGCTCGGCTATCGCGTGCGCAAGGCCGTCGGGCTGCGCTGGCGGGAGGTCGAGGCGGAGGAACTGCGCCAGCGCGAGCCGGAGCTGGACCGGCGCTACACGTTTGGCGTCCTGTTCGAGGAAGCCGGACATGTCCGCGATCCCGGCGCCTATGTCGCCGCGCTGGTAGCGCTGGCGGAGCGGGAAGGGGCGCAGCGGATCCGCGCTGGCGCCACCGGCTTCCGTATCGAAGGCGGGCGGCTGCGAGCGGTGACGACCAGCCAGGGTGAGATTGCCGCCGACCGCGCGGTGATCGCTGCCGGGGCCTATTCCAGGACACTGGCAGCGATGGTCGGCAATCGGGTGCCGCTGCAGACGGAGCGTGGCTATCACGCCGTGATCGCCAATCCCGAGGCTGGCCCTCGGATCCCGCTGATGCCCTCGGACGGCAAGATGGCCGTCACCATGACCAAGACCGGGCTGCGCGTGGCGGGGCAAGTGGAGATTGCCGCGCTCGGGGCGGCGCCCAACTGGAAGCGGGCCGAGATCTTGCGCGACTACCTGCTGCGGTCTTTCCCGGGCCTGCCGCGCGACCTGCCGCCGGAGCGGGTGAAGTTCTGGATGGGCAACCGGCCGAGCCTGCCGGACGCGCTTCCGTGCATCGGCCCCGCCCGAAACTGTCGGGATGTGGTGCTGGCTTTCGGTCATGCTCATGTCGGAATGGTTGCAGCACCGCGGACCGCGCAACTGGTGGGCGCGATCCTGGCGGGCCGGGAGCCGGAGATTCCGATTGTTCCTTATGACCCCTGCCGATTCGGCTAGCTTTCAAGGCGCGGGAATGCAAGGATGGACTCTGCCGGCCCTGCATCCCGTCGGGCCGTGTGTTTTTTACGGATACGAGACGCAGTGTTTCCGGATAACGATTCGCAGGGCGGCGCCGGGCCCATCGAGGCCGAAGTCAAGTGGTACAACGCCCGCAAGGGGTTCGGCTTTGTGCTAGGACCCGATGGCCAGGATGTGTTCTTCCACGCATCGGCCTTGGCGGACGCCAGGATCGAACCGCCCGAAACCGGTGACAAGCTGGTTTGCGAGATCGGCACCGACCGCCAGGGCCGCCGACTGGTGACGCGAATTCATGAGCGGCAGCCTGGCCCTGGCGCCCCGGCCGGGGGCGACCGCCCGCGTCGTGACTTCGGCGCTGGTGGCTTCGGCGACCGTCCGCCGCGCCGTGACTTTGGCGACCGCCCGCCGCGCCGTGACTTTGGCGCCGGTGGCTTTGGCGACCGTCCGCCGCGCCGCGACTTCGGCGCTGGTGGTTTTGGTGACCGTCCGCCGCGCCGCGACTTCGGCGACCGGGGTGGTTTCGGTGCGCCGCGCAGCTTCGGCGACCGCCCGCCGCGCCGCGACTTCGGCGGCCGCGACGAGGGTGGGCCGACCTATGCCGTCAATGGCACGGTGAAGTGGTTCGACCAGGTCCGCGGCTTCGGCTTCGTCACGCCGGATGATGGCGGGCAGGACGTGTTCCTGCACTCCTCCGTCCTTCAGCGCGCCGGCAAGCACGACGTGCAGCAGGGCGAGAAGGTGAACCTTGAGGTGCGCGACGGGCAGCGCGGCCGTCAGGCCGTTGTCCTGAAGGGCAGCTGATTCCGCGCTTCTCCTGACGGGAAGCAGATCTTCCAGGACCCCCGGTGCCTCGCGGTGCCGGGGGTTTCTCGTTCTTAGCAATATCTTCAGGGCTCTGTGCCCAGAGTTCCGCCCTGGTGCCGGCCTCGTCCGGTTCAAGGGAAAAATTCCATGGCACTCGAGTCCGCTTCCGCACATCCTCTTGCAGGCGCAGCCTCGTTCATCGTCGGCCCTTCGCCGCTCCCTGGTCTCCTCACCCTCGGGCGGCAACTTGGCGGTGCCAATGCTCTTCTCGATCTGGTGCAGCGGATTCTCGACCGGGTCGAAGGCGGCGTGGCGGAGGCACAAGGCCTGTTCGAAGAACTGTCGCGGCCCGGCTCCAGCCGGAAGGCCTGGGCGGAGGCGCTGCTGCGCTATCAGCGCACCGCGCAGACCATCCGTGGCTGGCTTGCCGCCGTACAGGGCATCGGGCTGAGCTTGTCCGACGAGGGACTGGAGGAGGAGCTTGGCCTCGCCGCCTCGCTCGACCTGCTGAGTCGCATCCTGCCGCTGCTGCCGCCCGTGCCGGCCGATGCCGAGGCCGCCGCGGATGGTCTGGAGCCCCTGGCCGCCATGGCGGCCGCTGTCATGGCGGCGCGAGCCAGCTTCTCGGCCGGCCAGCGCCTGCTGGAGGCGCGCTTCATCCTTGGTCTGGGCGCGTGGCCCGAGCAGGCCGGCCTACCGGCAGCACTGGCCGACACCGACCTCGAGAAGGAAGCCGTGCGGCTGCAGGCGCTGCAGGTGCGGCAGCAACTGGCGGGGCATGCGATCGGCCTGGCTGCGGTGATGCCACGCTGCCTGCTGGAACTGGATGGTGACTGAGGTGGGACTGTTACGCTTCCGGGTTCCCCGCCTGCTTGGAGGAGGCTAGCCTTCCGCCCAACCGTCAGAGGACACCCTGGCCCATGCCCTTGCGCCGCTTCCTGCTCACCCTCGCCACCGCCAGCATCCTGGCGCCTGCTGCTGCCTGGGCGCAGGCGGAGCCCTGGCCCAACCGGCCGATCACCCTGATGGGTGGATTCCCGAATGGCTCCGGCGTGGACATCTACCAGCGCAAGCTGGCCGAGCCGCTGACCAGGGCGCTCGGCGTACCGGTGGTGGTGGACAACCGCAGCGGCGCCGGCGGCAATATCGCCAGCGAGTTCGTGGCCAAGGCTCCGGCCGATGGCTACCTCTTCCTGTTCGGCACGGCGGGCACACATGCCATCAATGCCACGCTCTATCGCAGCCTGCCCTTCAATCCGGTAAAGGACTTCACGCCCATCACCCATTTGGGCGATGTGCCGAACGTGCTGACCGTCAGTCCGGAGAAACGTCCGCAGTTCAAGACCTGCGCCGATGTGGTCGCGGCCGCCCGCGCGAAGCCGGGTACGCTGAACTACGGCTCAACCGGCAACGGCGCCTCGACGCATCTGGCCGGCGCGCAGTTCATGCAGGCGGCGGGGCTCGACATGGTGCACGTGCCCTATCGCGGGCAGCCGGGTGTGCAGACGGCGCTGCTCGCCGGCGATGTGGATGTGTTCTTCAACCAGTCCGGGCCGGCGATCGGCTATATCGGGCAGGGGCAGGTGAAGGGTCTGGCGGTCACCACCGCCAAGCGGCTGCCGGCGCTGCCGGAGGTGCCGACCGTGGCCGAGGCCTGCGGGCTTCCGGGCTTCGACAGCAGCACCTGGTATGGCATCTTCGCGCCGCCCGGCCTGCCGGAGGCGATCCAGACGCGGATGAACGCCGAGATCCAGCGCGTCATCAACGCGCCCGATTTCCAGAAGTGGCTGATTGAGACGCAGGGCATCACCCCGAGCACCATCCGCACACCGGCCGAGTTCCGCGCCCTCCAGGAGCGCGACATCGCGCGCTGGGCGGAGGTGATTCGTCGCTCCGGCGCCCAGGTGGACTAAACCGGTCCCACTGGCAGAAAAAGAGAGGGCGGGGGACTGTCCGAGGCAGTGCCTCGGACCCCCCGAACTTCTTCCTTGCTCCCGCCGAAGCGTTCCAGCGGGGCTGCCTTGCCCGCGCCCGTCAGCCGCGGCCGATGAAGGGCATCTTGGTGGCCATGATGGTCATGAACTGAATGTTCGCGTCGAGCGGCAGGGAAGCCATATGCAACACCGCCTCGCCGACATGGCGGGCATCCATGCGGGGCTCGACCATCGTGCTGCCATTGGCCTGTGGCACGCCCTTGGTCATGCGCTGCGTCATCTCGGTGGCGGCATTGCCGATATCGAGCTGGCCGCAGGCGATGTTCCACTTCCGCCCGTCGAGGCTGATCGACTTGGTCAGGCCGCTGATGGCGTGCTTGGTGGCGGTATAGGGCGCGGAACCTGGGCGGGGCGCATAGGCGCTGATCGAGCCGTTATTGATGATGCGGCCGCCCTGCGGGTCCTGCTGCTTCATCATGCGGTAGGCCTCCTGCGCGCAGAGGAAGGCGCCGTTCAGATTGGCCGCGACCACGCCGAACCAGTCATCATGCGTGATCTCGTCGAAATCCACGGCGGGGCTGCCACGCCCGGCATTGTTGAACAGCAGATCGCAGCGGCCCCACTTCTGCTTCACCGCTGCGAAGAGGGCGGCGACGGAGGCGGGATCGCTCACATCGGTGGGCACCGCCAGGCAACGCGCCCCGGCATCCCCGGCGGCGGCGATCGTGCCTTCCAGCGCGTCGGCCCGCCGGCCGGCCAGGGCCACGCTCCAGCCGCCGCCCAGCAGGGCGAGCGCGGCGGCGCGGCCGACGCCGCTGCCAGCGCCGGTCACCACAGCGATCTTGTCCATCGACATCTCCTCCTCAAGTATCGGGTCGCTGCAGCCTGCTTCCCCGCGCGTGGGAGCGCAAGGCGTCCCCTGAAGGTGCGCCGTCCGGAGGAAACCACATGAACCGTCGAGGTTGGCTGCTGACCGGGGTGCTGGCTCTTGGCGCCGCAGGTGCATTGCGGGCAGAGCCAGCGCCGGCGCACCTCCAGCCGGTTCGGGACGTGGCTGTGACCTACCGCGTGCAGGGAGGCGACCAGGCACCGCGTTCCGTGCCGGTGGCCTGGCTGGCCGCGGCGCGCCGGATTCGCGCCGAGCCGCCCGGGCTGCCCGGCTGGGTGCTGGTGGACCTGCCGCGCAACCAGGCGCTGCTGGTGATGGAGAATCAGGGCATGGCGGTGCGGCTGCCGGCGGAGCAGGTCTTGCCGCTGCTGGCTGGCATCCCGCCGGGGACGCGCATGGCGCCGGCAGGCAGCGGCACGGTGGCCGGGCATCGCTGCGAGGTCTGGCAGGTCAGCCGGCAGGACGCCAAGGGCAGGCTCTGCCTGACCCGGGACGGGGTCATCCTGCGCGCCGAGGGGGAGCGAAACGGGCGTCGCGGCCAGCTGGAGGCGACCCGGGTGGCCTATGCGCCGCAGGATCCGGCGCGCTTCGAAGTCCCGGCTGGCTGCGCGGTGGTGAACCTGCCGCCCGCGCTACTCTCGGCTCTGTTGCGCGCGCGCTGACCGTTCAGACCGATGTCGCGCGCTCGGAGGCCGCGAGGCGGGCCAGCAGGGTGAGCGCGGCGCCGTAGTAGTAGGGCGCTTCCCGCACGCGAGGCAGGTTCTCCGGCTGCGCGTCCTTGTCCTGGACCAGGCGCACGATGGAGCGGATGCCCGGGCCTGCCTCGTAGGGTGCCGGCTGGTCGGAGGTCAGCTCGGTCCAGGCGGGTGGCGGATGCGGCTGGTTCTGGCTCCAGAAGCGGGACGCCGCCTGGACGGCCGGCTCATCATCCAGTCCGGCCCAGGCCATGTAGAGCGGCACCCGAACGGCGTCATAGGAGAAGCGGGGTGCCCAGCCAGTGGCGGGCTGCAGAAGGCTTCCCGCATCGCGCGGCAACTCCACCCAATCGGCTGGCAGGCCCCAGCGCCCGAAGCGGGTCTGGCGCAGGAGGGCCAGACCATCCTGCCTGACCTTCCGCCAGTTACCCTTCGGCATCAGGGTGGCCAGATCCGGCAAGGCGGGAAAAACATAGTAGGACGGATTGAGCACCACATAGCCAGGGTGCTCGAAGCCGAAGGCGGCAGGCAGCAGCACGTGGCTGCCCCCCACTTCGCGGACGCAGGCCTGGTGCAGGTCCCGGATGATGGCCTTGCTCACCTCCAGCAGCTCGGGCCTCGCCCAGCGCCGGGCAGCGCGCGACAGGGCCCAGGCGATGAAGATATCGCCGTCCGCCGCATTGTTGTGGTCCTCGATCGGGTTCGGCCGGTCGGGGCGCCAGGTCCAGCAATGCAACGAGTCGTAGGGGCGCCGCAGTTCATCGCGGGTCCAGGCGAGAATGCGGTTGAAGCAGGCTTCGTCGCCGAAGGCCTCGGCCAGCAGCAGGCCCCATCCCTGGCCCTCGGAATGCGAGCAGTTCTGGTTGCCGGTATCCACGACGCGGCCCTCGGCCGTCACGTAGAGCTGCTTGAAGTCCTCCCATTCCTCGGCCCAGTTCAGCCGTTGCAGAGGAAAGAACTCACCGTTGCGCGCCTTCCGCGGAAGCGCGGCGAACAGGGCTGCGCCGAGCACAACCACTCCACGTCGCGTCACTGTCGCAGGCATCCAGCGCTCCCGGTCGGCTACAGGTTTACGCGGCAGCCGTAGGGGGAATCATTTATCTTTGCCCTTTATGCGGGCACAAGTTGAATCGACATCCCTTCAAGGTTGATGTCTAAGGGATCACTAAAACGTGAGAATGGTGCTACCCGCTGCAGTTGCGCCGCGGCTGGGCAAAAGGCCGGCCGCCAGGGCCGCGGCGAGGGCGGCCGAGCACAGCCACCAGCTCTGCCAGACGCCAAAACTGGCCAGGAAGGTCACGAAGGCTGAAGCCAGGGCTCCGCAGGCGGCGGCCCCCGCCGGTACCCGTCCCGCCATCAGACCCAGCAGAAGAAAGGCGGCGGCGGCAAGGGCGCTCCCCACCCAACCGAGTTCGAGGCGGATCTGCAGGGGGCCGTTGTGCGGGTGCAGCGGCATCAACTCGAGATGTGGCGCAGCGAACCACGCGAGCAGATCCGGCCGATGGACACCAAGCCGTTCCAGCCGCTCCGGCTCCGGGTGGTTCTTTCCGCCGGGCAGCGCCCGCGCCGCCTCCATGCCCCAGCCCTGCAGCGGCTTCTGCGCCGCCTTCTCCAGGGAGAAATCCCAGATCGCCAGCCGATGGATGGCGGAAGGCGGCAGGTGCTCGACCGCGGGCGCGGTCCACGTCAGGGCGGCGGGCAACAGCAGCGGCGTGGCCAGCACCGTTACGGCCAGGACCCCGCCAAGCAACGCGGGGACGATCCGCAGCGGTGGGCGGCGCCAGATTTCAAGCGCCGCCAGCGCGGCGGTGCCGAGCCCCACCAGCATGGCGATCCGCGCCGTATCCCCCGGCAGCCAGAGCAGTAGCGCGCCGCCGAGCACCAGCAGCAGGACCCGCAGGCGCAGGGGGAAGGAGGTTCCGGCCAGCAGCGGCAGCAGTAGCGCCATCACCGAGGCGGCGGGCTTCAGGCCGAAAGCCAGTTCGGGCGGGATCTCACGCAGGCCGCGAACCGCCGCGCGCAAAGCGGAGCCGGTGGCATGGTCGAAAGCGGCGGCGGCGAGGCCGATGATCAGGCCTGCCAGCACCGCCGGGCCGAGCCGGGCGCGATTGGTAGGGCTATCCGCCGCCACCGCATGCCCGGCGGCGCCGGTCAGCAGCACCAGGCCCAAAAGGGCCAGGCCGGCCGTCAGCGCACGGCCCGGTTCCAGCGCCCAGAAAGCGGAGAGCGTTCCCCAGGCGCCGAGCGCCAGCCCGGTCCAGAGCGCGCCACCCCGCGGCCAGGGCCAGGCGCCCTGTGCGCGGCGGGCAAGCAGGACACAGGCCAGAAGGGCAATCAGGGCGACCGGCGCCATGGCCTTGGACTGCAGCACCGCCGCCAGTGGCGCGAGCAGCGCGGCGGCGGCGAGCGGCGTGGTCGGCGCGCCCCAATCGAGGCCGGGGCGCGAGACGCCATGGTTCAAACGACGGCCAGCCCTTCGCGGCGCAGCTCGGCCGAGAGGGCGTCAACCGCACGGCCGAACTTCTCCACCATCTCCTCCACCTCGGCCGGCGAGATCACCAGCGGCGGCGAGAAGGCGATGCTGTCGTTCGGCAGGGCGCGCAGGATCAGCCCGTGCTCCTCGCCCAGCCCGACCAGCCGCGCGGCGATCTTGCGCGACGCGTCGAAGTTGCGGCGCTCGGCCTTGTCCTCCACGAGCTCGACCGCGGCGACGAGGCCGACGCCGCGCACCTCGCCGACCAGAGGATGGTCGGTCAGGCGTTCGCGCAGGCGGCGCTGCATCAGCGCGCCGACCTCCGCCGCATGGGCCACGAGGTTCTGCTCGTCATAGATCTTCAGCGTCTCGACCGCGACGGCGGCGGCGACGGGGTGGCCGGAATAGGTGAAGCCATGGCCCCAGGTGCCGATCTGGCTGCTGCCATCGGCCAGCGCCTCGAAGACGCGCTCGTTCACCATCACCGCCGAGATCGGCAGGAAGGAGGAGGAGAGCGCCTTGGCGCAGGTGAGGATGTCCGGTTGCATCCCCATAGTCTGGCTGCCCCAGTAGTTGCCGGTGCGGCCGAAGCCGCAGATCACCTCGTCGGCCACCAGCAGCACGTCGTGCTTGCGCAGCACGGCCTGGATCTTCTCGAAATAGGTGGCGGGCGGCACGATGACGCCGCCGGCGCCCATCACCGGCTCGGCGAAGAAGGCGGCGACCGTCTCCGGACCTTCTGCCACGATCAGCGCGTCCAGCTCCTCGGCGAGGCGGGTGGCGAAGGCCTCCTCGGACTCGCCGGGCTGGGCATTGTGGTAGTGATGCGGCGTGCCGGTGTGCAGGATCCCGGCGATCGGCAGGTCGAAGAGCTTATGGTTCGCCGGCAGGCCGGTCAGACTGGCGCTGGCGATCGTCACGCCGTGATAGGCCTTCTGCCGCGAGATCACCTTCTTCTTCTGCGGCCGGCCCAGCGCGTTGTTGACGTACCAGATCATCTTCAGCGCGCTGTCATTCGCCTCCGACCCGGAATTGGCGAAGAACACTTTGCTCATCGGCACCGGCGCGCGCTCGATCAGCATCTCGGCCAGCTCGATCATCGGCAGGTGCGAGCGGCCGGTGAAGGCGTGGTAGAAGGGCAGCTTGCGCATCTGCTCGGTGGCGGCGCGCACCAGCCGCTCGTTCTCGAAGCCGAGCGAAGCGCACCACAGTCCCGCGACCGTCTCGAGATACTCACGCCCCGCCTCGTCGGTGACGCGCACGCCCTTGCCGCCGGTGATGATCAGCGGCCCCTTGGCGCGGTGCGCCTTCTGATCGGTGTAGGGGTGCAGGACATGGGCGACGTCGCGGGCCGCCGGCGAGTTGGCGCCATGGGCGAGGGAGGCGGGAGGAGGAGGGGTCATGTCGGCGATCCTGCGATGACGGATCGCATCACACTACGCCGGTAGCAGAGGAGTGCAACTGCTGCGCATCCTTCTCTGGATGCAGGCGGTTGCCGGGGCCGGGCGATGCCGGCGCATGGCACGCCCTGTCCGGCCGGAAGACGCCGGCCCGGGGAGGCAATTCGTCAAGGGGGTGTCATGCGAGCGTCACGGCAGCGTCGCACGCCTCCCATAGAGGGCTGGGCGGACGCAATCCCCCGGCGGCGGCGGAGTCGCCAAAGGCCGGGGCCAGCCGAGGGACGACGGAATGCCGCCCAGCCCCGCCCAGCACCGCTATCGCGCCCTGTTCCTGTCCGACACCCATCTGGGGATGCGCGGGAACCGGGCCGACCTGCTGCTGGATTTCCTGAACCAGGTGGAATGCGACGACCTCTACCTGATCGGCGACATCGTCGATGGCTGGCGCCTGCGCCGCTCCTGGTACTGGGATCCGATGCACGATCAGGTCATCCGCCGTGTCCTGGCCATGGCCCGGGCCGGCACCCGCGTCACCTACATCCCTGGCAATCATGACGAGGTGTTCCGCGACTGGGCGGGGCCGGAATTCGCGGTGGCCGGCGTCAACCTGGTGCTGGAGGCCACGCATGTGGCCGCCGACGGGCGCCGCTTCCTGCTGATCCATGGCGACGAGTTCGACAGCGTGGTGCGCTACGCCACGTTGCTCGCCCATCTCGGCGACTGGGCCTACGATGCGGCGCTGGCGCTGAACCGCTGGTTCAACGCCGCGCGGCGCCGCCTCGGCTATCCCTACTGGTCGCTCTCGCAATGGCTGAAGCGGCAGGTGAAAGGGGCGGTGAAGGCGATCGACCGCTTCGAGGTGGCGCTGGCCGAGGAAGCCCGCCGCCGTGGCTTCGATGGCGTCATCTGCGGCCATATCCACCATGCCGAGATGCGGATGGTGAACGGCATCGCCTATATGAACGACGGCGACTGGGTGGAAAGCTGCAGCGCCCTGGTGGAGCATGCCGATGGCCGCTTCGAGCTGATCGACTGGGCCGCCGAGCAGCGCCGCCGGCACGCCGCACCGCGTGCCCTGTCGGCGCCGGCCCTCGCCGCGGCACCCGGCCCCTGATGCGCCTGCTGATCGTCTCCGACGCCTGGGCGCCGCAGGTGAATGGCGTGGTGCGGACCCTCACCATGACGGCGGAGGCGCTGCGCGGGGGCGGCGACGAGGTGGCCGTGTTCGGCCCCGACCGCTTCCCCGGCCTGCCCGCGCCGGGCGAGCCGGCGATCCGGCTGGCGTTGCTGCCGCGCCGCCGCCTGGCCGGAATGGTCGCCGACTTCGCGCCGCAGGCGGTGCATATCGCCACCGAGGGCCCGCTCGGCTGGGCCATGCGCGGGCTCTGCCGGGCCCAGGGCTGGCGCTTCACCACGGCCTTCCATACCCGCTTTCCCGAATACCTGCGGCTGCGCTTCGGCGTGCCGGCGGCCTTCTCCTGGGGCGTGCTGCGCCGCTTCCACGCCGCCGCCGCCGGCACCTTCGTCGCCACCGATGCCTTGCGTGATGAACTGGCCGCTCAGGGCTTCGGCCAGTTGCGCCGCTGGTCGCGCGGGGTGGACACGGCGCTGTTCCGGCCCGGCCTGCCGGATGCCTTCCCGGGCCTGCCGCGGCCGATCTTCCTGCAGGCCGGGCGGCTGGCCGCCGAAAAGGGCGTGGAGCGCTTCCTGGCACTGGACCTGCCCGGCTCGAAGGTGGTGGTGGGCGATGGCCCCGCCCGTGCCGCGTTGCAGCGCCGCCATCCGGAGGCGCATTTCACCGGCTTCCTGCGCGGCGAGGCTCTGGCCGCCGCCTATGCCTCGGCCGACGTCTTCGTCTTTCCGTCCCGCACCGACACCTTCGGCCTAGTGCTGCTGGAGGCGCTGGCCTGCGGCACGCCGATTGCCGCGCATCCGCAGCCCGGCCCGCTGACCGTGATGGCCGGTGCCGAGGCTCCGGTTGGCGCGCTGGACGAGGATCTGCGGGCCGCCTGTCTGCGGGCGCTGGCGGCCTCCCGCGCCGCCTGCCGGGCACAGGCCGAGCGCTTCTCCTGGCCCGTCTGCGCCGCGCAATTCCGTGCCCAGCTCGTGCCGCTGCGCGGCTGAGCCAGGCGCTGCGCCGGCTTACTCGGCCGGCGTGTAGCGCCAGACGCTGGCGGGCGGGAAGTTCCAGGGTGTCCAGGCTTCCCGCTTCGCCTGGAGGCGCAGCTTGCGCCAGGGCAGGGGCGAGGTGACGCAGTAGCTGTAGAGCAGGAAGCCGCGCCCCGCGGCGACGGACTGCACGCTATCCAGGAACTGGCGCTGCCGCTCGATCGGCAGCAGCACCAGCGGGATGCCGCAGATGACGGTGCCGATGCGCTGCCGCACCTCGGCCGGCACGGCGCGGGCGAGGTCGAAGGCGTCGCCACGGACCACCCGGACGCCCGGCAGCGTCTCGCGCAGATGGGCCGCCATGCTCGGCACGATCTCGACCAGGACCAGCTTCTCCGGCGGCACTCCATGGCGCAGCATGGCGCGCGACACCACGCCGGTCCCGGCACCCAACTCCAGCACATACTCATCCGGCGCGCGCGTCACCCGTTCGGCGATGCGGCGGCAGAGGGCGGGGGAGGAAGGGATCACCGACCCCATCTGCAGCGGGTTCGCCAGCCAGCGGCGCAGGAACAGCGCGGCATTGGCGGGGTGGCGCGGGGCTGCTTCGAGCGGGCCGGGCAGGCTGTCAGGCATTCCAGGGCTCCAGAATACGGAGTTCAGCCCGTTAGCCCGGATCCATGGCGGTTGCGTGTCGCTTCGGTGACCTTCACGGGAAGCCCGATGAAGGGGTGGGAGAAGGCTTCTTCGATGAGGGCCCGACGGATGGATGCCGGAAGGTGGCGCCTCAGTTCCGGAAGATGCGTAGCCGGCGGATCAGCGCGACCAGCCGTTCCGGCAGTGGCTCCTCGGCTGCATTCTGGTACTGCTCGCGGATCCGGGCATCCAGCCATTGCTGCTGTGCTGCCTCCTCCGGGGTAGCGGCAGGGGCGCGGGGTGCGGCATCGGCCCCGCCTGACACCTGCTGGCAGGTCTGGGAAGGCGAAGTCGGGAAGGCGGGTTTGGCCATCGGCATATTCTTCCAGCGTGACGACCAGCTTACCGGATCTGCGCCGCTCATGACGATGTGAAAATCGCCGATAAGGGTAGTCCTTGCCGTTTGCGGGAGGCTGTTGCAGGCCGGTATCAGCTCTCGGGGACGAGCCGCACAGGGCGGAAGGGTGGGGAACGATGGCGCTGAGCCCGGAGGAGGCCGAGGGGCTCCTTGGCGAGCTATGCCGCTATGCGCGCGCCGCGGCCGGCTCGACGGTGCTGGCCGAGCAGGTGGTCGAGGCCGCGCTGCGACGATTGCTGGAGCTGGCGCCCCGAGCCAGCGATCCGCCGCCGCGATTGCATCTGTTTCAGGCCGTGCAGGACCAGTTGGCGCGCCTGCCACCGCTTCCTCCAACCGGTGACGAGATGACGGACCTGGCCGCGAGGCTGGCTGACGCAATCCAGGCGCCGGCGCCCTCGGGGGAGGCCGCCGAGGGCTTTACTGAGGCCTGGCTGCGCCGGCGCTTGCGGCGCCTGGCCCCGGTACGGCGCGAGGTGCTGCTGCTGCACCACTTGATGGGCTTCGAGCCGGCTTCCATTGCCGCCATTATTCGCCGCAGCGTCCCGGCCGTGGAGGGCATACTGCGGGCGAGTTGGAAGGAACTCAGCCCGCCGGCCCAGGCGGACATCCTGATCATTGAGGATGAGACGCTGATCGCGCTCGACCTGTCGATGCTGATGCGCGATCTCGGCCATAAGGTCCGTGGCATCGCCGCAGACCGGGCGGAGGCGGAGGCATTGCTGAAGCAGGGCATCCCGGATCTCATCCTCTCTGATCTGCGGCTGGGCCTCCGGCCGGATGAGGGGCGCCAGATTGTCGCCGCGCTCAGGGGAGGGGCAACGGTTCCGGTGGTCTATGTCACCGCCTGCCCGGAAGACGTCGCCGGGGAGGCGGAGGATGGGCGGCCGGTCTTCGTGGTGCCGAAGCCTTTCTGCGCCTTGCGCCTGAGCATGGCCGTCTGCGACGCCTTGGCGGCCGGCCCGCGGAGTGGCCGCCTCAACTGAGCCGTGGCGGTGCGATGCAACCCCGCCGGCTGCCGTGGGTTGCTCCCGTGAGGCCCGCCGTCCTCGGCAGGGCCGATTAGAGGAGAATAGCTATGGCGGCCACGGAGCCCCGCGCCCCCGGCGCGACGGACGCCGACAAGACGCGTGACAAGAAGAAGACCGAGCAGCAGCTCGAAAAGGGGCTGGAGGACACTTTCCCCGCGAGCGATCCGCCATCCATCTCGGACCCGAGCAAGTCGGTGGGCTGGGAGAAGGAGAACTCCGACAAAGACTGAATCCGGGCCGGTTTCCTACCCCTCAGCCGCCCGTGCCGAGAGATGGATCTCGAAGCGAGTGGTGGGCCGGCGCTCGACCAGCAGCTCACCTTCGAGCTGCTGGGCACAGGACTGTACGAGCATCATCCCGAACCCTTCGGACCGCATGGGCTCCAGGTCCTCGAAACCTACTCCATTGTCTTCGACCCAGAGCCGGTAGCGCTCCGCCACGCGGCGGAACCCGACCTCGACACGGCCTCCAGCGCCGCCTGGGAAGGCATGGCGCATCGCGTTGCCCACCAGCTCGACCACGGCCAGCCCCAGCAGGAGCGCTCGGTCGGCCGGCAGGATGGCGGTGTCCGCCTGGACCGTCAGGGTGATGTTCCCCGCCTCCGCATGGAGGCGCCGGAGATGATCGCAGATGTCCTGCAGATAGGTGTCGAACGCGACTTGGCCGGTGCTGCCGCCGGGATCAAGGCTGTCATGCAGGGCGGCCATGCCCTGCAGACGGTGGACGGCGGCCTCCAGCACCGGCTGCATGGCGGGATCGAGGCGGCGTGACTGCAGCCGCAGCAGGCTGGCGATGAGCTGGAAGTTGTTCTTCACCCGATGCGCCAGCTCCCGGTAGATCAGCTCCTGCCGTGCCAGGGCATTGCGGCAGGTGGCCTCGGCGCGCTTCTGGTCGTCGATGTCGAGCAGCACGCCTGCCATGCCACCGACCCCTTCCAGCGCGAGGCCACGCATCCGCCGCCAGCGTGGCGTCCCATCGGTGGAGAGCACACGGAACTCCGCCTCGAATCCAGGGGTGCGGCCGGCCAGGGCCGCCGTGGCGGCGAGACGGACCGCGCCGACATCCTCGGGAGCGAGCATCGTGTAGAGCTGCCCGGCGCTCACCGGCCGCGCCTCCGGGGGCTGGCCGAGAAGCGACCAAGCGCGGTCGGACAGGTGCAGCGTGCTGCCATCCGCCGCCCATTCCCATTCGCCGATGCCGGCGGTGGCTTCCAACCGCGTCAGCCGTCGGTCCAGCTCCTCTGCCCGGTCCAGTGCCTGACGCAACTCACCGGCGGCGAAGGCCGCAGCGGTGCCGCCGAGCAGGACCAACAGCAACTCGCAGGCCTCGGCGGTGGCGGAACCGGTGGCCAGCAGCAGCCAAGCCTGCGTCAGCCCCTCGATCCCGACCACCAGCAGTCCGCCCGGCCGCCCCGCCATCACGCCCGCCAGCAGCACGGCAGGATAGAAAAGGATGATCCCCGGGGTGACAGGACAGAGGCTGAACAGCAGGGCCCGCCCCAGCAGGCTGGCCCCGGCGCAGGCAAGCGCCACGGCCAGGCCACCGCCGAGGGTGGTCATTCTGGGCAAGCGGGCGAAAACGCGGATCACGGGTACTTCACGGTCACAGCACTCCCGCGCATGCCGGGCAGGGGTGGCCGGAGCGGCGGGATGCCGCCCGGACCGCCCAACGGCTGCCGGGCTGCCGGCCGGGGCAACCCTATGGCGCAAATCGCCGGCGCCTCACAGGGAGGCGGCGCATCACGCTTGCGGGACCTTGACGGTTCACCCGCCCGTCGGCGCAGCCCCCGTCAGCCGTTGACCACCGTGCCACCGTTCGGATGCAGCACCTGGCCGGTCATGTAGGAGGCATCCGGGCCGGCCAGAAAGATATAGCAGGGCGCCACCTCGTCCGGCTCACCACTGCGGCCAAGCGGCGTGCTCCTGCCATGCTTCTCGACCTTCTCGGCGTCGTAGCTGGCAGGGATCAGCGGCGTGCGAATCGGTCCCGGCGCCACCGCATTCACCCGGATGCCGCGCCCGGCCAGGGAGGCCGCGAGCGAGCGGGTGAAGCCGACGATCGCACCCTTGGTCGCGGCGTAGTCGATCAGCGTCGGATGGCCCCGATAGGCGGTGACGGAGGTCGAGTTGACGATGGCGCCGCCCTCCGGAATGTGCGGCAGCGCAGCGCGGGTCACCCAGAACTGGGCCAGGATATTGGTGCGGAAGGTGCGCTCCACCTGCGCGGTGGGAATGGTGGTGAAGTCGAGATGAACATGCTGCTCGGCGGCATTGTTGACCAGGATGTCGATCCGCCCGAAGCGGGCGACGATCTCCCGCACCAGCCGCTCCGCCACCGCCGGATCGCCCAGGTCGCCGTGGCAGAGCACGGCCTGCCGCCCCTCCGCCTCGATCAGCCGCGCCGTCTCTTGCGCGTCGTCATGTTCCTCCAGATAGGCGATGGCGACATCCGCACCTTCCTTGGCGAAGCCGACCGCGACGGCACGGCCGATGCCGCTGTCCCCACCCGTGACCAGGGCCACCTTGCCTTGCAGCTTGCCGGCGGCCCGGTAGTCGCGCATCGCCGAGCGGGGAGCGGGGTCCATGGCCCATTCCCGCCCGGGCTGGCGGGGCTGGACGGCGGGCGGCGGGTCCGGCTGCGGATCGGTCATGGGCCTGTCCTTTGTGACAGCAAGAGAGGCGGTGGAGGAGGGGCCGCCGTCTGCCTCGGCGGCTCTCCTGGGGCGCAGCCGAGAACCCTGGCACCCCTCTGCCGGTTGCAGGGACGGAGCGGCATGAGCGCGCCGCGAGGGACGGCTTCCTGTCTGTCATCGAAGCTTCATAGATCTGAAATAGAAGCGTCGCTCCGCTCGCCTAGAAGGCCGCAACCGAACACGCCCTGGCGGCCGCCTGCCGGCCCGGAGGGGGCGAAGAAACGGAGAGACACGGTGAGCAATCGGCTTATGGCCCTGGCTGCGGGCGTTGTGGCGACGATCGGCCTCTCGGCCGCGGGGCACGCGCAGCAGGCGACCATCACCGGCGCGGGCGCCAGCTTCCCCGCCCCGCTGTATCAGAAGTGGGGTGAGGCGGCGCGGGAGCCGACCGGCCTGCAGCTGAACTACCAGTCCGTGGGTTCGGGGGCCGGCCAGGCGCAGATCCGCAACCGGACGGTGGATTTCGGCGCTTCCGACGCGCCGATGACGAACGAGCAGCTCGAGGAGAACAAGCTCCTCCAGTTCCCGGCCACGATGGGCAGCCTGGTGGCCGTGGTGAACGTGCCGGGCGTCGAGAACGAGAAGATGCGGCTGACCGGCGAGGTGCTGGCCGACATCTACCTCGGCAAGATCACCAAGTGGAACGACCCGAAGCTGGTCGAACTGAACAAGGACCTCAAGCTGCCGAACATGGCCATCGCCCCCGTGCACCGGGCGGATGGCTCTGGCACCACCTATGTCTGGGTGTCCTATCTCTCGGCCGTCTCGCCGGAGTTCAAGCAGAAGGTCGGTGTCGGCACTTCCGTGAAGTGGGCCACCGGCACGGGCGCCCGCGGCAACGAGGGCGTGGCCGGCACGGTGCGCAACGTGCGCGGCGCGATCGGCTATGTCGAATACGCCTATGCCCATCAGAACAACCTGATCACCACCCAGCTGCGCAACAAGGCCGGCCAGTTCGTCCGGCCGACCACGGAGGCCTTCGAGGCCGCCGCCGCTAATGCCGACTGGTCGGCGCCGAACTTCGCGGCCAACCTGGTGGACACCCAGGGCGAGAAGTCCTGGCCGATCGTCTCCCCGACCTTCATCCTGCTGCCGAAGAACCCGCAGGACGCGACCCGCGAGCAGAACGTGATGAAGTTCTTCGACTGGGCCTATCGCGAGGGCGACAGCCTCGCCACCCAGCTCGACTACATCCCCCTGCCGGAGAGCGTCGAACAGCAGGTCCGCCAGAAGTGGGCGCAGATCGAAGTTGACGGGAAGGCCCTCTGGCCCGCCAAGTGAGGCGAACCGCCAACTGAGCACACGAGGTGGGCGGTGCCGCAGGGTTCCGCCCGCTTCGGCGATCCCGGCCGCTGACGCGGCACCCGCACCCTGGCTTTTCGGAGCTTGACCTTGCAGCAGGCAGTATCCGCTTCCGCCCATGCTCCGCCCGGCAGCGCTGTCGGCCCCTCCGCCCTGCGCGGCAAGGGCTCGGGCGCCGCAGGTGACGCGATCTTCGCCCTGGCCTGCCGTGGCGCCGGCGTGCTGGTTCTACTGCTGCTGGGCGCCATCATCGTCGAGCTCTTCCTGGGCGGGCTGCAGGCCTTCCGCGCCTTCGGCCTCTCCTTCGTCACCTCGACGGAATGGGACCCGGTGCAGGAGGTGTTCGGGGCCGGCGTCACGATCTACGGCACGGTCGTCACCGCCGTGCTGGCGCTGATCTTCGCCGTGCCGGTGGCCTTCGGCATCGCCTTCTACCTGACGGAGCTGGCGCCCGCCTGGCTGCGCCGCCCGGTCGGCATGGCGATCGAGCTGCTGGCCGCCATCCCCTCGATCATCTACGGCATGTGGGGCTTCTTCCTGATCGTGCCGCTGATGTCGATGCACATCCAGCCCTTCTTCATCGACACCCTGGGCGAGCTGCCGCTGGTGGGCGACCTCTTTGCCGGCCCGCCCTTCGGCACCGGCATCCTGACGGCGGCGCTGATCCTGGCCATCATGGTGCTGCCTTTCATCGCGGCCACCATGCGCGACGTCTTCGAGACGGTTCCCGCCGTGTACAAGGAGAGCGCCTACGGCCTCGGCTGCACGCAGTGGGAGGTGATGCGCAACGTGGTGCTGCCCTACACGCGGGTTTCGGTGGTCGGCGGCATCATGCTCGGGCTGGGCCGCGCACTGGGCGAGACGATGGCCGTCACCTTCGTCATCGGCAATGCCAACCGCATCTCCACCAGCCTCTTCGGCCCCGGCAACACCATCGCCTCGGTGGTCGCGCTGGAATTCGGCGAGGCGCAGCTCGGCAGCATGAAGCTTTCGGCGCTGCTGGCCCTGGGCTTCATCCTCTTCGTCATTTCCTTCATCGTGCTGGCCGCCTCGCGCTTCCTGCTGCGCCAGCGGCTGCAGGGGTAAGCCGATGAGCGCCACGACCATGAGCCATGCCGCGGGCGCGCCCGCGAAGGACCCGAAGGTGGCGGCCGCGCTCGGCCGGCGCCGCCGCGCGGTGGCGATGGGGGTGAAGGCAGCCTGCTACGCCGCCACCGCCATCGGCCTGCTGCTGCTGCTCTCGATCCTGGGGACGCTGTTCTGGAACGGCTTCTCGGCGATCTCGCTAAACGTTTTCACCACCGTCACCAAGCCGCCCGGCTCGAATGGCGGGCTGCTGAACCCGATCATCGGCAGCCTGATCCAGACCGCCATCGGCACGGTGATCGGCACGCCGATCGGCCTGCTGGTCGGCACCTATCTCGCCGAATACGCCAAGAACTCGCCACTCGCCAATACGGTGCGCTTCGTCTCGGACATCCTGCTCTCGGCGCCTTCGATCCTGATCGGCCTCTTTGTCTACCAGATCCTGGTGGTGCCCTTCGGCGGCTTCTCCGGCTGGGCCGGCTCGGTGGCGCTGGCGGTGATCGTCATCCCCATCGTGGTCCGCACCACGGAGGATATGCTGCGCCTCCTGCCGGATACGCTGCGCGAGGCGGTGATCGGCCTCGGCGCGCCGAAGTGGAAGATGATCACCCTGGTCTGCTGGCGGGCGGCGGCGAGCGGCATCATGACCGGCGTGCTGCTGGCCATCGCCCGCGTCGCGGGGGAGACGGCGCCGCTGCTGTTCACCTCGCTGGGCAACCTGAACTGGTCGCTCAATCTGAGCGCGCCGATGTCGAGCCTGCCGATCACCATCTTCGCCTATGCCGGCTCCCCCTATGAGGACTGGATCGCGCTGGCCTGGGCGGGGGCCCTGATCATCACGCTCGGCGTACTTGGGCTCAACATCATCGCGCGCCTTGCGCTGCGCGGCAGGAAGTGAGGACACCATGGGTGATTCCATGACCCAGACCACCCGCACCGACGCCGCCGGCCCGGGCGGGCTGCGCGCCCGCTCGGGGGCGGCGCTGAATGAGGCGCGTATCGCCGTGCGCGAGCTCGACTTCTACTACGGCGCCCACAAGGCCCTGAAGAACATCAACCTCGACCTGCCGGACCGGCAGGTGACCGGCATGATCGGCCCCTCGGGCTGCGGCAAGTCCACCCTGCTGCGGGTGCTGAACCGCATGTACAGCCTCTATCCCGGCCAGCGCGCCACCGGGCAGGTGCTGCTGGACGGCCAGAACCTTCTGGATGTCGGCGTGGACCTGAACGCGCTGCGCGCGCGCGTCGGCATGGTGTTCCAGAAGCCGACGCCCTTCCCGATGACGATCTACGAGAACATCGCCTTCGGCATCCGGCTGCACGAGCGGCTCTCCAAGGCGCAGATGGACGAGCGAGTGGAATGGGCGCTCACCCGCGCCGCCATCTGGGGCGAGGTGAAGGACCGGCTGAACAGCAATGCCATGGGCCTCTCGGGCGGCCAGCAGCAGCGCCTCTGCATCGCCCGCACCATCGCCGTGCGGCCCGAGGTGATCCTGCTCGATGAGCCCACCTCGGCGCTCGACCCGATCTCGACGCTGAAGATCGAGGAGCTGATCGACGAGCTGAAGCGCGACTTCACCATCGCCATCGTCACGCACAACATGCAGCAGGCGGCGCGCTGCGCCGACCAGGTGGCCTTCTTCTACCTCGGCGAGCTGGTGGAAGTCGCGCCGGCCGAGCAGATGTTCACCGCGCCCACGCAGAAGCGGACCCAGGAATACATCACGGGCCGGTTCGGCTGAGCGGAGGAGCACCATGGAAAACCCGCAGAGCGAGCACATCGTGCGATCCTACGAAGAGCAGCTGAAGCGCCTGCGCGAGCTGGTAGCGCGCATGGGCGGCCTTGCCGAGCGCCAGGTGGCGGATGCCGTCAACGCGCTGATCCGCCGCGACGTCGAGCTGGCCAGCGAGGTGATCGGCCGCGACGGCGAGATCGACGCGCTGGAGATGGAGATCGAGAATTTCTGCGTCCGCCTGCTGGCGTTGCGGCAGCCGATGGCGTCCGACCTGCGGCTGATCGTCGCGGCGATGAAGATCTCGACCGATATCGAGCGCATCGGCGACTATGCCCGCAACGCGGCGAAGCGTGCCATCGTCGTCTCCCAGCAGCCGCAGCTCGGCAGCCTGAACGGCTTCCAGTGGATGGCCCGGCTGGTGCAGGAAAACCTAAAGGACGCGATGGACGCGCTGGTGAAGGAGGACCCCGCCACCGCCGAGCGCGTCTGGGGTGCCGATGCACCGGTGGATGACATCTACAACGGCATCTTCCGCGAGATGCTGACGCATATGATGGAGGACCCGCGCAACATCACCGCGGCCACCCATCTGCTGTTCATCGCCAAGAACCTGGAGCGGATCGGCGACCACGCGACCAACATCGCCGAGACGGTCCACTATGCCCTGCTCGGGCAGAACCTGCCGGAGGACCGGCCGAAGTCCGACGCCTCCGCCTACACCGTCGTCCGGCCGCCGGCCTGAGCGACCGAGGAGAGAGATCGCCCCGATGGCTGAGCCGAACACCGGCCTGTCGCGACCGACCATCCTGGTGGTGGAGGACGAGGCGCCGCTGCTGACCTTGCTGCGCTACAACCTGGAGAAGCAGGGCTTCCAGGTGGACGAGGCCGCGGATGGGCAGGAAGCCCTGATGCGCGTCGCCGAGGCGCCACCGGACCTGGTGCTGCTGGACTGGATGCTGCCGGCGCTCTCGGGCCTGGAGGTCTGCCGCCAGCTCCGCCGCCGCCCCGACACGCGCGACATGCCGATCATCATGGTCACCGCGCGCACCGAGGACCAGGACGCGGTGCGGGCGCTCGACACCGGCGCCGACGACTATATCGCCAAGCCCTTCGCCATGGAGGCGCTGCTGGCGCGCATCCGCGCCCTGTTGCGCCGCTCGGGCAGCATCGGCGTGAAGGGCACGCTGAACTGGCACGATGTCACCATGGACCAGGACGCGCACCGCGTCTCCCGCGCCGGCCGGCCGCTGCATCTTGGCCCGACCGAATACCGGCTGCTGGAGTTCTTCCTGCAGCATCCGGGGCGCGTCTTCTCGCGCGAGCAGCTGCTGGACGCCGTCTGGGGCCGCGACATCCATGTCGAGCCGCGCACGGTGGATGTGCATATCCGCCGGCTGCGCAAGGCGGTGAATGGCGAGGGCGAAGGGGACATCATCCGCACCGTCCGCAGCGCCGGCTATGCGCTCGACCTGGAGGATCGCTGATCGTGATTGATGCCAGCCGGCAGAAGTTTTGACTTCTGCCGGCTGGCATCGCGCGTAGGGTTGACGTGGCGGCTGCACGCCAAACACAAGGATCATACCGGCCAGCATTTATTATGCTGATCGTGGCTGAGGCCGGGCGGGGCCGCTAAGCCCCGCCCGGCCGGCGGCTCAGCGCCGGCGCCCGTCCAGGCTGAAGGCGCCCGGCCCGGCGAAGACCAGATACAGGAAGAGGAAGCAGAACAGGATGGCGGCGTCCCCGCCATTCAGCGCCGGGAAGAAGTTGCGCGGCGCATGCGCCAGGAAATAGCCGAAGGCCATCTGGCCGGAGAGCACGAAGGCCACCGGCCGCGTGAACAGCCCCAGCAGTAGCAGCGCGCCGCCGAAGAGTTCCAGGACGCCGGCGGTCCAGGGGAGGGTGAAGGCGGCGGGCAGGTTGCCGCCCGCGAGCGGCGGGAAGCCCAGCAGCTTCTGCGTGCCATGCTCGATGAACAGCAGCGCGGCCACGATGCGCAGCACCGCCAGCGCATAGGGCGCCAGGCGCTGCAAGGCGGAGGATGTCGCCACTTCGGTTCTCCTTCGGTTGGCGGAAACGGCTCCGCCCAGGCTGCTAGATGGCTTCCGGTCGCTGCATTGCAACACGGACCTGTGGCGCGATCACGGGCGCCAGGGCAGAGTGCCGGCGGGAAGGCGCCGGCCCAGCAGCGTGGCCGCTGCCATCAGGCCCGCAACCAGCAGCAGGGAAAGGCAGGACACCGCAGCCGCCTGCGGGCTTTGCCCGCCATCCTGAAGGTTGAACACCAGCACGCCCAGCGTCACGGTGCCCGGGCCGAGCAGCAGGCTGCTGACCGTCACCTCGTTCACCGCCAGCAGCATCACCAGGATGGCGCCCGCCGTCAGGGCCGGCGCGAGAGGCGGGAGATGGACCGCCGCGAGCCGCAGCAGCGGCCCGGCGCCCATGCCGCGCGCCGCGTCCTCCAGCGCCGGGTCCAGCCGCGCCGCCGCGGCGGCGACCGGACGCAGGGCCAAGGCCTGGAAGCGGGCGAGATAGGCGAAGAGGATCAGACCGAGCGTGCCATAAACGAGGCTGCCGCCGGGCAGGCCCAGGACCAGCAGGATCACCGAGACGGCGGTGCAGGCGCCCGGCAGGGCATAGGGGAGGTCGGCGCCCGCCGTCGCCCAACGAATGGCGCGGTGCCGCAATGCCAGTGCCACCGGCAGGGCAGCGGCCGCCAGCAGCAGCGCCGCGCCGCCGGAGAGCAGCAGCGAATTGCCCAGGGCGGCCAGCGTATGCGCGCCGGGCGCCAGGGTGGCGGCGAAGTGCCGCAGCGTCACGGTGGCGGGCGAGACCGGCACCCCCATGGCCGGTACCAGCGCCGAGGCGACCAGCGCCACAAGTGGCAGTCCCAGCACCAGCAGCAGATAGAGGCTGAGCGGCAGCAGGGCGGCGCGGGCGAGCGGCGTCGCCGGCAGCGGCTGGAACGGCTTGCCGGCCGCCCATCCGGCCCGGCGCGCCGCCAGAAACTGCGCCAGCAGCCCCGGCAGGGCGAGCACCGCCAGCAGTAGGGAGAGGGCTGCCACCTGAGTCAGGGCCGCGGGGCCGGTGGCGGAGAGACGCTGCCAGATCAGCACCGGCAGCAAGACGTAGCGGCCGGGGATGCCGAGCAGCGCGGCGATGCCGAAATTCCCGAGCGCCGCCACAAAGGCGAGGCCGGCACCGGCCAGCAGGCCGGGCAGCAGCAGCGGCCAGACCACCTGCCGCAACGCCGTGCTCGGGCTGGCGCCCATGCCACGCGCAGCAGGCAGCAGCTCGCCCGGCACGCGCCGCACCAGTGCGGCGATTGCCAGCAGCACCAGCGGCGCACCCTGGATGCCGAGCAGCAGGATCATGCCGCCCGCACCGTAGAAGGGATTGGTGGTGCCCAGCGGCGGCGCCAGGCCGAGCGCCAGCAGCAGCGGCGAGGAGGGGCCGCCCATCTGGATGAAGGCCAGCGCCAGGATCTGCGCTGGTACCAGCAGCGGCAGGATGCAGAGGAAGATCAGGCCGCGCCGCCAGGGCACCTCGCGCAGCAGCAGCAGCCCGGCCTGGGCGGCGCCCAGCAGCGTCGCGAGCGCCGCCGCGCCGCCGGCCACCAGCAGGCTGCGTCCGGCGGCGCGCCAGACGGCCGCATCCTGCATCAGGCGGGGCAGGGCAGGGCCGGCAGCCTCGGCCAGCAGGCGCAGCGCCGGCGCCAACCCGACCACGGCGAGCCAGAGGAGCGCCAGCGTCGCGAAGGCGGGCAGCGGCCATCGCCGGCGCGGCATCGCGCCAGCGGGTGGCAAGGGGCGCCTTGCCGTCCGGCCGGGCGGCGCGGGAGAGCTACTGACCGACAATCTGGTTGAAACGGCGCAGGTCCTGCTCCCGCTCCGCCGCGGCGCGGCCGGCGTCGAAGGGCAGCAGCTTGATGCTCTTGGGGTCAGGAAAACCTTCCGGCGGAACCACGTTCGGGTCGGCTGGCAGGAAGCCCTGGCTGGAGGCCAGCTCTTGCCCCTCCTTCGAGAGCAGGAAGGAGATGAAGGCGGCCGCCGCCTCGGGGTTCTTGCTCGATTTCAGGATCGCCGCCGGCTCGGTGATGGCGCTGACGCCCTCCTCGGGGAAGATGAAGCGCACTGGGGCGCCCTTCGTGGCCTCGCGGATCGGCATGTAGTCCACCACCATGCCGAAGGCGCGCTCGCCGCCGGCCACGGCCTGCATCACCGCGCCATTGCCGCCGCGCGGCTGCAGCCCGGCTTCGGCCAGCTTCTCCCAGTAGCCCCAGCCGAGCGAGGGGGCCTGCGCCACGGCCTGCACATGGATCGCCGCCGCGCCGGAGACGGCGGGCGCTGGCATGGCGGTCATGTTCCGCGCCTCGGGGCGCAGCAGGTCGGCCCAGCCCTTCGGCGTGAAGGGGGCGCGGGTATTCATGACGATGCCAGTGGTCAGCAGCTTGGTGCCGAAATAGGTGCGGTCCGGGTCATGCACGGCGGCAGGGGTATTGCCGGTCTGCACCTCGGGGCTCGGTCGCAGCAGCCCCTCCTGCTTCAGCCCCTCGAAGGTCAGGCTGTCGGCCAGCAGCAGCACGTCGGCGCGCGGCGCGCCGGCCGCGATCTCGGCCCGCAGCCGCGGCATGATCTGGTTGGTGCCGCCGCGGATCCACTCGACCTTCACCTGCGGGTGGCGCTTCTGGAACAGCTCCACCGTCCGCGCCGCATCGGGCTCGAGCTGGCTGGTGTAGAGCACCAGGGAACCGGAAGGCTCCGCCCGGGCCGGGGATGCGCCCAGGGGAAGAAGGGGGGCCGCCAGGGCCGAAAGGCCAAGCAGCAGGAAGTTCGCGCGCCGCATCATGTCGTGTCCTTACCCGGGAAGGCCGCGTCCCACCTAGCCGCAGAGGACCGGTTCGGGCAGGGGGGCTGATGAAGTTTCGATGAACCGGCGCCCTCGCTGCCCGGTTTACAGGGGCCGGGGGCGCCCGTAAGAGCGAAGAGGAGGGCGCGGCCTCGCCTGCCCAAGGCGCCGGTCGGCACGCCCGAGGGAAACGGAACCGAGGGAAGCCGCGCTATGAGCGACACCGACGACATCCTCTTCGAGACCCTGGAGGGTGGCATCGCCCGCGTCACCTTCAACCGGCCGCAGGCGCGCAACGCCTTCACCTTCGCCATGTACGAGCGGCTGGGCGCCTTCTGCGAGGAGGTGGCGGAGGACAAGTCGGTTCGCGCCATCATCCTGACCGGGGCAGGCGACAAGGCCTTCGCCGCCGGCACGGACATCAACCAGTTCCGCGCCTTCAAAACGCCGGAGGACGCGATCCAGTACGAGGAGCGGATCGGCCGCATCGTCACCAAGCTGGAGTCCTGCCCGAAGCCGATCATCGCCGCCATCAACGGCGCCTGCACCGGCGGCGGCGGGGCTATCGCTGCCTCCAGCGACATCCGCGTCGGCGCGGCGAATGCCCGTTTCGGCTTCCCGATCGCCCGGACGCTCGGCAACATCCTCTCCATGGGTGCCTTCTCCCGGCTGGTGGCCCTGGTCGGCCCCTCCCGCGTCAAGGAGATGATCTTCACCGCCCGCCTCTATGACGCCGAGGAGGCCAAGTCGATGGGCCTGCTGCATGAGGTGGTGCCGGAGGGCGGCGACCTGCAGGCCCGCGCCCTGGAGCTGGCCCGCACCATCGCCGCCAATGCCCCGCTGACGCTGCGCGCCACCAAGGAGGCGCTTGCCCGGCTGCGGCCGCAGATCAGCTCCGAGGAAGGCCGCGACCTTGTGCTGATGTGCTACATGAGCCAGGACTTCCGCGAGGGGATGGACGCCTTCCTGAACAAGCGCACCCCCGTCTGGAAGGGCGAGTGAGGCGCGCCGGGGAAGGGTTCTTCCCCGGCTCCCTGCTGCCCATTTAAGTACCGGAAGCCGGCCCGCCTTGGCCGGCTTTCTCAGGAAAGGCTGCCCGCCCCCATGATCCCCCGCCTTGCCGCCATGCCCGCCCCGGCCACGCCCGCTTTGGGCTTCCTGGACGAGCTGCGGCTGCGCGGCTTCGCCGGCGACATCTCCGCCCGCTTCGACGACCGGCTCGTCATGGCGACGGACAACTCCATCTACCAGCGCCAGCCGCAGGCCGTGGTCTTCCCGCGCGGGGTAGAGGATCTGGTGCGGATCGCCAGGGTCTCGGCCGATCCGCGCTTCGCGGGCGTGCATTTCGCGCCGCGCGGCGGCGGCACCGGCACCAACGGCCAGTCCCTGACGGATGGCATCGTGGTGGATGTCTCCCGCCACATGAACCGCATCCTGGAGATCAACCAGGAGGAGGGATGGGTGCGCGTCGAGCCCGGCGTCGTGAAGGACGCGCTGAACGCGGCGCTGAAGCCGCTCGGCCTGTTCTTCGCGCCGGAATGCTCCACCAGCAACCGGGCGACGCTGGGCGGCATGATCAGCACCGATGCCTGCGGCCAGGGCTCCTGCCTCTACGGCAAGACGCGCGACCATGTCCTGGAACTCAAGGTCGTGCTGCTGGACGGCACGGTCTGGGATTCCGCGCCGCTGGACGAGGCGGCGCTCGCCGCCGTCACGCGCCGGCAGGACATGGTGGGCGCCATCCATCGCGTCGCCGACGGCATCGCGCGCGAGCAGGCGCAGCTCATCGCCGAGCGCTTTCCGCCGCTGAACCGCTGCCTCACTGGCTACGACCTCGCGCATCTGCGGGACGAGCAGGGACGCTTCAACCTGAACTCGGTGCTCTGCGGCTCCGAGGGTACGCTGGCGATGATCGCCGAGGCGAAGATCCGTGTGCTGCCGATCCCGAAGCGCAGCGTGCTCATCAACCTGCGCTACGACAGCTTCGATGCCGCCCTGCGCGACGCGCGCACGCTGATGGCGCTCGGCGCCGCCTCGATCGAGACGGTGGACAGCAAGGTGCTCGGCCTGGCGCGCGGTGACATCGTCTGGGAGGGAATCAAGGAATTCTTCCCGGATGACCCGGAAGGGGCTGCCGCCGGTATCAACCTCATCGAGTTCGTCGGCGATTCCGAGGCCGAGGTGCGGGCGAAGCTGGCCCCCGTCGAGGACCGGCTGAAGGCCGAGGGCCGCGCCGCTGGCCGGCGCGGCTACACCGTCGCCTGGGATGCGGCGGGCGAGCGCATCCAGGGCATGCGCAAGCGCGGCGTTGGGCTGCTCGGCAACATGCAGGGCGAGAAGCGGCCGATCCCCTTCGTGGAGGACACGGCCGTGCCGCCGGAGAACCTGGCGGACTATATCGCCGAGTTCCGCGCGGCACTGGACCGGCGCGGGCTGGAATATGGCATGTTCGGCCATGTGGATGCCGGCGTGCTGCATGTGCGCCCGGCCATCGACATGAAGGCCGAAGGCGCCGAGCAGATGATCCGCGAGGTCTCCGACGAGGTCTTCGCGTTGACCCGCAAGTATGGCGGCCTGCTTTGGGGCGAGCACGGCAAGGGTGTGCGCTCCGAATACGTGCCGGAGGTCTTCGGCCCGCTCTATCCGAGCCTGCAGGCGCTGAAGGCTGCCTTCGACCCGCGCAACCAGCTCAACCCCGGCAAGATCGCGGCGCCGGATGGCGAGGCGCTGCTCGCCATCGACACGGTGCCGATGCGCGGGCAACTCGACCGCACCATCCCGGCTCCGGTGCGCGCCGCCTATGACGAGGCGCTGCACTGCAACGGCAATGGCGCCTGCTTCAACTGGGACCCGCTGGACGCGATGTGCCCCTCCTTCAAGGCAACCGGCGACCGCCGCCACTCGCCGAAGGGCCGCGCCAGCCTGTTCCGCGAATGGCTGCGGCAGCTCTCTGACGCCGGCGTGGACCCGACCGCCGAGGCCGAACGGCTTCGCGCGGCAGGGGGCCTGAGCGGCTTCTGGTCCCGCCTGCGCAACACGCTGGCGCGGGACAAGGGCGAGGTGGACTTCTCCAACGAGGTGAAGGAGGCCATGGATGGCTGCCTCGCCTGCAAGTCCTGCTCCGGCCAGTGTCCGATCAAGGTGGATGTGCCGAGCTTCCGCGCGAAGTTCCTGGAGCTCTACTACGGGCGCTACCTGCGCCCACTGAAGGACCATGCGGTGGGCAGCCTGGAATGGATGCTGCCGCTCGGCGCGCGGATGCCAAGCCTTGCCAATGCGCTGCTCGGCAGCGCGGCGGGGCGCTGGCTCACGGCAAAGGTCGGGGTGGTCGATGCGCCGCTGCTCAGCGGCGTCGATCTGCCGCGGGAGGCCGCCGCGCGCGGCGTTGCCCTGGCGACGCGGGAGGCGCTCGCCAAGGTGCCAGAGGGTGAGCGGGAGAAGCACGTCGTCATCGTGCAGGATGCCTTCACCACGCATTTCGAGACCGGGCTGGTGCTGGACCTGATCGAGGCGTTGCAGCGCATGGGCTTCACGCCCTGGCTGGCGCCCTTCCGCCCGAATGGCAAGCCGCTGCACGTGCATGGCTTCCTCGGAGCCTTCCGCCGGCAGGCGCAGGCCAATACCGACATGCTCCGGGAGCTGGCGCGGAGCGGCGTGGCGCTGATCGGTGTCGATCCCTCGATGACGCTGACCTATCGCGGCGAATATCCGGGCATGGTGCGGAACGTGCCGCGCGTGCTGTTGCCGCAGGAGTTCCTGGCGAAGCACCTGGACCTGCTGCCGCAGTTCCCCGCGGGAGAAGGTTTCGCGCTGCTACCGCACTGCACGGAGCGCACCAATGCCGCCGCCTCGATCAAGGAGTGGCAGGCGGTGTTCGCGCGGCTCGGCGCGCCGCTGAAGGTGCTGGCCTCCGGATGCTGCGGCATGTCTGGCACCTATGGGCACGAGGCGGAGCATCTGGACGTCTCGCGCCGGCTCTATGAGATGGGCTGGCAGCAGCATGTGGCGGCGGAGGGCGAGCGCCTGCTCGTCACCGGCTATTCCTGCCGCAGCCAGGTGAAGCGCTTCGAGGGTGTGGCGCTGAAGCACCCGGTGCAGGCCTTGCTGCTGCGCCTGCGGGAAGTGCCTGCTAGCGTTGAGGCGACACCGCAGCAAGTGGCGGCGTAAAACTCGCAGAAAAAAGAAGGGGGCTTGGGGGAATTCATTCCCCCAAACTGCCCTGTTCCAGAAACGCGCGCACCAGCCGTGCGCGGGCGGCGTTGCGTGCCCAGAGCAGCCCGAGGCGCCGGGGCGGGAAGGGGCGGGGCAGGGCATGCTTCGCCAGCGCCAGCCCGGCGGGCCAGGGCGGCGCCCAGTCCGGCACCAGGGATACGCCCAGGCCGCGGTCCACCATGACAGCGATGGCGTCCAGCGCGTCCAACTCGAAGCGGTCGCGCGGGCGGATGCGCGCCTCGCGCAGATAGCGATCGGCGAGGCGGCCGCCCCACTGGTTGCGGTCGTAGCGGATGAAGGGCTCGCTGCTCAGCAGGGCGTGCGGATCAGTCTGCGGCAGGGCGGCAGAGGCCAGCACCACCAGCGGCTCCTCGCGCAACAGGCGCCACTCGCAGCTTTTCGGCAGGGCGAATTCCGGCTGCACGATCAGCGCCGCATCCAGCTCGCCCAACAGGACGCGGCGATAGAGCTCCGTGGAGATGCCGGGGGAGATGTGCATCTCAAGCTGGGGGTAACGCGCGGCCATGCGGGTCAGCATGGCCGGCAGCATTCCCGTCAGGGCGGTGGCGATGGCGCCCAGGCGCAACTCGCCGGCCAGCCCACCGCCGGTGGCGCTGTCGCGCAGGTCACGAACCTCGCGCAGCAGGGTGCGGGCACGCTCCAGGATCGCCAGCCCCGCCTCGGAGGCGGCGACGCTGCGGCCGGCGCGCAGCAGCAGCGGTGCCTCCAGCTCGGCCTCCAGCGCGCGGATGCGCTGGGCGAGGGCGGCGGGCGTCAGGTGCAGGCGGCGGGCCGCGGCGGCGATCGAGCCTTCCTCGACCACAGCCACGAAGCTCTCCAGGAAGCGGGTATCCATCGGAAAGGAAAACTATCTTCCGAAAGCGGGAAAGGAAGGGTTTTTCTTTGCCTCCGGCCTGTCCAGACTGGTCGCTGAACCGACTTGGGAGAGAGGCCATGGATCTGGGCCTGAAGGGCCGGACCGCGCTGGTGCTGGGTGCCGGCGGCGGTCTGGGCGGCGCCATCGCCAAGGCGCTGGCGGCGGAGGGCGCCAAGCTGGCGCTGGCCGATATCAGCGCCGAGGGGCTGAAGCGCATCGAGGGCGAGGTGAAGGCGCTCGGCGCCGAGGCCATGGCCATCGAATGGGACCTCGCCGACCTCGCCGCCATCGACGGGCATGTGAAGCGGATCGAGGAGAAGCTCGGCCCGGTGCAGGTGCTGGTGAACAACACCGGCGGCCCGCCACCGACGCCGGCCAGCGGGCAGGACCCCGCGCTCTGGGCCAAGCACTTCAACGCCATGGTGCTCTCCGTCATCGCGCTGACCGACCGCGTGCTGCCGGGCATGAAGGCGGCGAAGTGGGGCCGTGTGATCACCAGCACCTCCTCGGGCGTGGTGGCGCCGATCCCCAATCTCGGCATCTCCAACGCGCTGCGCTCGACGCTGGTGGGCTGGTCCAAGACGCTCTCGCGCGAGGTGGCGCGGGACGGCATCACGGTGAACATCGTGCTGCCCGGCCGCGTCGCGACCGACCGCATCAAGTTCCTCGACGAGCAGAAGGCGAAGCGCGAGGGCCGCTCCGTGGAGGAGGTTTCCGCCGAGAGCACCGGCTCCATCCCCGCCGGCCGCTACGGCAAGCCGGAGGAATATGGCGACGTGGTGGCCTTCCTCGCCTCGACGCGCGCATCCTATGTGAACGGCTCGATCATCCGCGTGGATGGCGGGCTGATCCCCAGCATCTGAGACCGCAACAGGAACTTCTGACAATGGCCGTGGACGTTCTTCCGCTCGACCCGAAGATCATCGAGACCCTTTCCGGCATCTCCACCGCGACGCTGACGACGGTGCTGCTGAAGAAGGGCCTGCGCAACGTGTGGATGCGCGGCACCAAGCCGCTGAAGCCGGGCCAGCCGCGCCTCGTCGGCCGCGCCTTCACGCTGCGCTTCGTGCCCGCCCGCGAGGACCTGGCGACGCCGGCCTCCTGGTCCAACCCGATCTCCACCCGCTCGGCGATCGAGGCAATGCCGGAGGGGGTCATCGCCATCGCGGATGCGATGGGCGTGACCGATGCCGGCATCTTCGGCGACATCCTCTGCGCGCGCATGGCGAAGCGGAAGGTGGCGGCGCTGATCACCGACGGCGTGGTGCGCGACGGCGCCGGCGTCATCGGCACTGGCCTGCCGGTGTGGTGCCAGGGCAATGCGGCGCCGCCCTCCGTGGCCGGGCTTACCTTCATCAACTGGCAGGAGCCGATCGGCTGCGGCGGCGTCGCCGTCTTCCCGAACGACGTCGTGGTCGTGGATGACGATGGCGCCGTGCTGATCCCGCAGGCGCTGCTCGATGAGGTGACCGCCCTCGCCGACGAGCAGGAGGCCCAAGAGAGCTGGATCATGAGCGAGGTGGAGGGCGGCGCGGCGCTGCCCGGCCTCTATCCGCCGAATGCCGAGAACAAGGCGCGCTACGAGGCGAGCCGTAAGCGGAGCTGACCGGCCCCGGGCGCCACGCCCCCCGGTTAAGGAGGGGGCGGGCGCCGCATGGGGTCTGGAGGAAGGAACGAGAAAGATGAACCTGACGCGTCGCAGCCTGGGGCTGCTCGGGGCCGGCGCCCTGCTGGCCCGCCCGGCGCTTGCCGCCGCCGCCTGGCCGGGCGACCGGCCGATCGTGGTGATCGTGCCCTTTCCGCCGGGCGGCGGAGTGGACCAGATGGCGCGGCTGATCCTGCCCGCCGTGCAACGCCACCTGCCCGGCGCCACCTTCATCGTCGAAAACCGCCCTGGCGCCGGCAGCCAGATCGGCATGGAGGCCGTCTTCAATGCACGCCCCGATGGCTACATGCTGGGCGCCGTCACCTCACCGGCGATGATGACAATCCCCTTCGAGCGGCCCGTCCGCTACAAGGTGGATGAATTCACCTATATCGCGAATGTCGTGGATGATCCCGGCGGGCTCTGGGTGAACAAGGATTCCTCCATCAAGGATCTCGCCGACCTGCTGGCGCGGGCGAAGAAGGATCCGGGTGCCGTGAGCCTTGGCACCACCGGCATCGGCTCTGACGACCATCTGCTGATGCTGCTGATCGAGGAAGCCGTGCCCGGCGTCCGCTTCAGCCATGTGCCTTTCAACGGCGCGGCGCCGCTGCAGACCGCGGTGCTGGGTGGGCATCTCGATCTCGGCTGCTTCAATGTCAGCGAGGGTAATCCCGGCTTCCGGGATGGGCGCTTCCGTTGCCTGGCGCAGACAGGCGCGCAGCGCGATCCGGCCTTGCCGGAGGTGCCGACGCTGACTGAGCTGGGAGTGCCCGTGGTGGGCGGCGCGCAGCGTGGCATCGTGGGCCCGCCGAGGCTGCCGGAGGAGGTGCAGCAGAAACTGGCCGCCGCCTTCAGCGCCGCGCTGACAGACCCGCAGTTCCTCGCGGATGCGAAGCGCACGCAACTGCCGGTGCATGGTGTCGTGGGCGCCGACTACCGCCAGGCGGTGCTGGGCCTTGATGGCAAGTTGCGGGAGATGTGGGCGCGCAAGCCCTGGCGCGACCAATAGGGCCGCTCATGCCGTGGCCGCCGGCGGGCGGCCACGAGCTTCGCTTCAGACGGCCTTCTTGAGGTTCGGCGAGGCCTTGAAGCGCACAGTCTTGCCAGCCTTCACCTTCACCGGCTCGCCGGTGCGCGGGTTCACACCCTTGCGGGCCTTGGTCTTGCGAACGGCGAAGGTGCCGAAGCTCGGCAGGGTGAAACCGCCGTTCTTCTTCATTTCCTTGATGATGGCAGTGATCAGATCGCCTGCGGCGCGATTGGCGGCCACGCCGGTGCAGCCGATGGAATCCTGGAGCACCTGGGAAATGAAGGCCTTCGACATGGTCTGCGTGACTTTCTCTTGTAGAGGGCGGCGTTTTTCTTGTGCGTCGGAATCGACGGCGGCGCTGCTTAGCAAGTCTTGAAGCCGCTGGCCAGCACTCCCGTGCCATGCCTCCTCAAACATTGCTGTACATGTCAGCAACGGAGGGAAACGGGCCGGTTCGGCCCGATGGGCGGGGGCGCCGCCGCCCCCGCCACCGGCTCACCCCGCGGCGGCCAGTCCGGTGCTGCCCCGCGCCGCCTTCCAGACCGCGAGACGCTCCAGGGCTTCGTCCAGCACCTCCATACGCTTGCAGAAGGCGAAGCGGACGAAGTGGCGCGGCGCATCGGCGCCGGCATAGAAGGCGGAGACCGGAATGGCCGTCACCTTGGCGGTCTCGGTGATATGGCGGCAGAAGGCCACATCATCGCCCGCGAAGCCGAGGGGCGTGAAATCGGCGGTGACGAAGTAGCTGCCCTGGCTGGTCAGCACGCCGAAGCCAAGCGCCGCCAGCCCGGCGGCCAGCCGGTCGCGCTTCGCCTGCAGGTCGGCGGCGAGTTCGGCGAAGTAGCGATCATCCTTGGCGAGCCCGACGGCCACGGCGCGCTGCAGGTTCGGCGCGGTGGTGAAGGTCAGGTTCTGGTGCGCCTTGGCGACGTTCGGTGCCAGGCTGCGGTCGCAGGTGATGTAGCCGACCTTCCAGCCCGTGAGGTTGAAGGTCTTGCCGGCCGAGCCGATGCGCAGGCACCGCTCCCGCATGCCCGGCAGGGTCATCAGGGGGATGTGCTTCCAACCGTCGAAGGTCAGGTGCTCATAGACCTCGTCGCAGACGGCATAAGTGTCGTGGCGCTGGCACAGCTCGGCGATGAAGGCCAGCTCGGCGGCGGTGAAGACCTTGCTGGCCGGGTTCATCGGCGTGTTGAGCAGGATAGCCTTGGTCTTCGGCCCGAAGGCGGCGGCCAGCTCGGCGCGCGGCAGCTCCCATTTCGGCGGCGAGAGGCGCACCAGCTTCGGCACGGCGCCGAGCAGCTTCACCACCGGCAGGTAGGTGTCATAGAGGGGTTCCAGCAGGACCACCTCGTCGCCGGGGTTCACCAGGGCCGTCAGGCAGGCGGCCAGCGCCTCGGTGGCACCGGAGGTGACCACCACCTCAGCGTTCGGGTCGATCTCCAGGCCGTAGAAGCGCCGATTCGCGGCCGCCACGGCTTGCCGCAGCTCCGGCAGGCCGGTCAGCGGCGGGTACTGGTTGCGGTTGTCGAGCAGGGCATCGGCGGCGGCGCGCACCACATCCTCTGGCCCGTCATAGTCGGGGAAGCCCTGGCCGAGGTTGATGGCGCCATGCTGCACGGCGAGGGCCGACATCACGGTGAACACGGTGGTGCCGGTGGCGGAGAGCAGGTCGTTCTGCGACTTCATCGAAGGATGCGCTACCCCAGGAAGGCCCGCGCCACGGATGCGCGGGGCTGGCGCGGCCCGACGCTTCGGGGTTGGACCTCCCCGCGCCCCGGCCTCGGGCGAAGGGGCGATAATGGGAGCCATGCCCCCGCCATGCAACCATTCCCGGCGCATGGCTGCCACTTCCGCAGGCAGCCTGCCTCAATGGGAGGCGAAGCCCTGCTCCAGCTCCCGCAAAAACCCTTCCCATCCCATTGCCGGGCCGGCCTGCCTCATGCAACACAGCATCTCGAACCGCCCCGGCGCCCGTGACGGTCAAGGAAGGGGCGGCAACTCGGGAGGAGGAAAGGACGGAGCGCACCCCGGAACGGGCCCTTGAGGCCGGAGGGGCGCGGTCCGGAACGGAGCCGATGAAGAAGATCGAGGCGATCATCAAGCCCTTCAAGCTCGACGAGGTGAAGGACGCGCTGCACGAGATCGGGCTGCAGGGCCTGACGGTGCTGGAGGCGAAGGGGTTCGGCCGGCAGAAGGGCCACACCGAGCTTTATCGCGGCGCCGAATACGTCGTCGATTTCCTGCCGAAGGTGAAGATCGAGGTGGTTTGCTCCGACGACGTGGCCGAGCGCGCCATCGAGGCCATCCAGGCCGCGGCGCGCACCGGGCGGATCGGCGACGGCAAGATCTTCATCTCCGATGTGCAGGAGGTGATCCGCATCCGCACCGGCGAACGGGGCGAGGACGCGGTCTGACCGCAGGTTTTTCCGGCCGCTGCCTGGGGAGGCCGGCCAAGACGGCGGCAGGGGAGAACCCTGGTCGCGCCGACTCAATTGAAGTGTCTCAGGGGAACAGGATCGCTCACGATGGCGAAGAAGGCTACAGCAGCAGTGTCCAACAATGCCGTCTCCAAGGTCATGGAGATGATCAGGGAGAACAGCGTCGAGTACGTGGACTTCCGGTTCACCGACCCGCGCGGCAAGTGGCACCACACTGCCCAGCACGTCTCCACCATCGAGGAGGAGATGTTCACCGATGGCATCATGTTCGACGGCTCCTCGATCGCCGGCTGGAAGGCGATCAACGAGTCCGACATGATCCTGATGCCGGACGCCGCCACCGCCTGCATGGATCCCTTCGCCGCCAAGCCGCAGCTGATCCTGTTCTGCGACATCATCGAGCCCTCCACCGGCCAGGCCTATAGCCGTGACCCGCGCTCGATCGCCAAGAAGGCCGAGGCCTATCTCGCCTCCACCGGCATCGGTGACGCCGCCTTCTTCGGCGCCGAGGCCGAGTTCTTCATCTTCGACAACGTGAAGTTCGGCGTCGGCGGCAACTACGGCATCTACCAGCTTGACAGCGTGGAAGGTCCGGGCGCCAGCCTGAAGGACTTCCCTGAGGGCAACATGGGCCACCGGCCCGTGGTCAAGGGCGGCTACTTCCCGGTCCCGCCGGTGGACAGCGAGTCCGACCTGCGCGCCGAGATGCTCTCGACCATGATCGAGATGGGGGTCGTCGGCGAGAAGCACCACCATGAGGTGGCGCAGTCGCAGCATGAGCTCGGCACGAAGTTCGGCCCGCTGCTGCAGCAGGCCGACCACATGCAGATCTACAAGTACGTCATCCACAACGTCGCGCACAGCTACGGCAAGACGGCGACCTTCATGCCGAAGCCGATCTATGGCGACAACGGCTCGGGCATGCATGTGCACCAGTCGATCTGGAAGGCGGGCAAGCCGGTCTTCGCCGGCAATGGCTACGCCGACCTGTCCGACCAGGCGCTGTGGTACATCGGCGGCATCATCAAGCATGCCAAGGCGCTGAACGCCTTCACCAATCCGTCCACTAACTCCTATAAGCGCCTGATCCCGGGCTTCGAGGCGCCGGTGCTGCTGGCCTACTCCGCCCGCAACCGCTCGGCCTCCTGCCGCATCCCCTATGCGACGAACCCGAAGGCGAAGCGCGTCGAGGTCCGCTTCCCCGACCCGACCGCCAACCCCTACCTGGCCTTTGCCGCGATGCTGATGGCCGGCCTCGATGGCATCAAGAACAAGATCCATCCGGGCGAGGCGATGGACAAGGATCTCTACGACCTGCCGCCGGAGGAGCTGAAGGGCATCCCGACGGTCTGCGGCTCACTGCGCGAGGCGCTGGAGTCCCTGGCCGCTGATCATGAGTTCCTGCTCGCCGGGGACGTCTTCACCCAGGACCAGATCGAGAGCTACATCGAGCTGAAGTGGGCCGAGGTGTATCGCTTCGAGCACACCCCGCACCCCGTCGAGTTCGAGATGTACTACTCGGTCTAAGACCGGCCAGGGGCCGGCGGCGCTGCCGCCGGCATCGGACGAACGGAAGCCCGGCGAGCTGACGCTCCCGGGCTTTTCTGTTGTCCCGGACGACCTCTCCGATGGAGCCGCCCATGCGCAGATTTGTTCTGCTGGCCTGCCTTCTCGCCCTCTCCGCTTGCGCCACGAAAAGGCCCTGGACCGCCGAGCAGCGCGCGCAATTCGCCAGTTGGACGTCCGAGGTCAGTCAGAAGATCCGGAGCAAGAGCTATTACCCCCGCGATCCGGCCGTGGCTTCGCCGGTCGCCGCCGGATCGGTGACGGTGCGCTTCACCGTCTCGGAGTCCGGGGCGATCTATACGCCCCAGATCACGCGAACCTCCCACGAACCGCTCTTCGACACGGCGGCCCTGACCATCGTGCTCAGCGCGGCGCCCTTTCCGCCGCCGCCGCGGTTTCTGATCGAGCAGGACGGGCCGCCTTCGCTGAGTGTGCCCATCAACTTCGTCCCGCCCGGAGCACCCCGGCCGCATCACTAGCATCCGGGCACGGGTCCGACAGGGCCGTTCAGGCCTCGGCGAGATGCTTCGCCCCATCCCGTAGCGAAGCCTCGCTGATGCGGATGCCGAGCCCCGGCGCATCGGGCACCACCACAGCGCCGTCACGATTGGCGATGCGCTCCTCCAGCACATCCTCGGTCAGCACGTGGTGCGGCATGTAGAACTCGCAGCCGAGCGAGATGCCCGGCGTCGCCGCGATGAGCTGCGTGCCGGCGGCGAGCGCGATGCCGCCCTCCCACAACGTGCCGCCATAGCCCGGCAGGCCGGCGGTGTCGGCGATGGCCATCATCGCCTGCGCCTTCAGCAGACCGCCGCACTTCATCAGCTTGACGGAGATGGCATCTGCCGCCTGCCGCCGAACCACTTCCAGCAGGTCAGTGGCGTCGAAGCAGCTTTCGTCCGCCAGGATCGGCGTGTCGAGCGCATGGGCGAAGCCCGCCATGGCGTCGAGATGCCGGCGCGGCACCGGCTGCTCGATGAAGGTGGGGCGGAAGCGGTCCACGTCGCGCAGGATGGTCATAGCGCCAAAGGGCTCCAGCGCCTGGTTGTAGTCGAGGCGCAGATCCACCTTGTCGCCGAAGGCGTCTCGGATCGCCTCCAGATGCGCCATATCCTCCGCATGCGGCTTCACGCCGGTCTTCACCTTGAAGAGGCGGTGCCCGCCCGCGACCATGGCGTGCATCCGCTCCAGGTCGGCGGCGAAATCCGGATCGGCGATGGAGAAGGAGAGGGGGATGGTGTCGCGCACGCGGCCGCCGAGCAGGTCGGCCACGCTCATCCCCGTGGACTTGCCGAGGATGTCGAGCAGCGCCATTTCCACCGCCACCTTGCTCTCGGGATGGCCGATCAAGGCACGATCCATCGCCGCCATCAGCGTGCGCAGGCGGCGCGCATCGGCGCCCGTGACCAGCGGGCGGAGATAGGTGTCGAGCGCGGCGAAAGCGCCCTCGGGCGTGCCGGTGAAGACCTCCCAGGGGGCCGCCTCGCCCCAGCCGACGATGCCGTCCCGCGTCGTCAGCTCCAGCAGCACGCGCTTCACGCTGCCCTTCACGGCGCCCACGCCCTGGGCGCGGGCCATCTTGATCGGGCTTTCCACCAGGAAGACCCGCATGCGTTCGATGACTGGGGCCTGGCTCATCTCAGCTCTCCCGCTGGCGGTGGAAGTGGGACAGGAAGGCGCGCGTCGCCTCCTCGCGCGGCGCATCGATCACCTGCCGCGCCGGTCCGTCCTCGAGGATGACGCCATCGCGCAGGAAGACGACGCGATCCGCGACTTCACGCGCGAAGGCGATCTCATGCGTCACGATCACCATCGTCATGCCCTCGGCGGCGAGGGACTGCATGACGCTCAGCACCTCGCCGACCAACTCGGGGTCGAGCGCGCTGGTCGCCTCGTCGAAGAGCATCACCGCCGGCTCCATGGCGAGCGCGCGGGCGATGGCCACACGTTGCTTCTGCCCGCCCGAGAGCCGGCTCGGATACTGCTCGGCCTTGTCGGCCAGCCCGACCTTGGCGAGCAGGCCGCGCGCCAGCGTCTCCGCCTGCGCCTTCGCCATGCGCCGCACCGTGACCGGGCCTTCCATGACATTCGCGAGCGCCGACATGTGCGGGAAAAGGTTGAACTGCTGGAAGACCATGCCGGTCGCGGCGCGGAACTTCGCCATCTCGCCGATGCCGGGCAGGGCGCTGCCGGCGCCGAATCGGAAGCTGCGCTCACCGACGCGCACGGCCCCGCCATCCGGCACCACCAGCAGGTTCAGGCAGCGCAGCAGGGTGGACTTGCCGGAGCCGGACGGGCCGATCAGCGCGACCACCTCCCCAGGCGCCACCTTCAGGTCCACGCTGCGCAGCACGGTGTGGTCGCCGAAGCTCTTGCGCAGCGCGGCGACCTCGATCATCGGAGCGGTGCTCATTCCGACGGCTCCTTTCAATCAGCCCGCGCCAGGCGGCGCTCCAGGCGGCCGACCAGCAGCGTCAGCGGGAACAGCACGGCCAGATAGAGGACGGCGACCAGCGAGTAGATCTCCAGCGGCCGGTAGCTGTCATGCGCCGCCGCCTGGCCCTGGTAGAGCAGGTCGGGCACCGCCAGCACCGACACCAGCGAGGTGTTCTTGAGCTGGATGATGGACTGGTTCATGAGCGGCGGTACCATGCGCTTCAGCGCCTGCGGCAGGACGATGCGGCGCATGGCCTGGCCGGGCGTCATGCCGAGCGCCAGGGCCGCCTCGGTCTGTCCCGCTTCAATGGAGGCGATGCCGCCACGGATGATCTCTGCGTAGAAGGCGCCGCCGTAGAGGGAAAGGGCGAGCACTGCGGCGGTGGTCGCCGTCATCTCGATGCCGGCCAGGATTGGCAGCGCGTAATAGAACCAGACGAGCTGCACCAGGAGCGGCGTGCAGCGGAACACCTCGACATAGGCCTGCGCCAGCCAGCGTAGCGGCGCGAAGCGCGCGAGGCGCAGCAGTCCCGCGGCCAGCCCGACGATCAGCCCAAGCACGACGATGGCGGCGGTGAAGGCGAGGGTGACGATAAGGCCGTTCCAGAAGAGCCAGCGATAGCTCCAGAGGATCGAGAAGTCCCATTGATACATCGGGCGAGGCGTCCGTCGGTCTGAATGCAGCGGCCGGAGCCAGGGCCCCGCCAGCGAATGCAGAGGTCCGGGGAGGCTGAGCCTCCCCGGCCGGAAGGTCCAGGAAGGGCGGCGCCCCTCCTGGCTCTGGTCAGAGCGTGATGCCCGGCGGGAAATCGGACTCCGAGATCCCGACCAACTCCATGTTCTTCAGGATCACGGAGCGGACGAAGCCGAGGCCCTTGTTGAACTCGATCCAGGTGTTGACGTAATCGCGCCAGGTCTTGTCCTGCTCGCGGCGGAAGCCGGCATTGGAGGTGGTGGCGAAGACCGGTTGCGGCACCACGACATGGCCGATATTCGGGTTCTTCTTTACCGCCGGCAGGGCCAGCATCATCACCAGGCACTGCGCATCGGCGCGCCCCGACTGGACCGCCATGGTGGCTTCATCGGCGGACTTGAAGCGGAGAATGCTGGCCTTCGGGCAAAGCCGCGTGACGACCTGATCCTGCGAGGAACCAGTATCGACGGCGAGCTTCACTTCCGGCTTGTTCAGCTCGTCCCAGGTCTTCGGATCGAAGCCCTTCTTGGCAACGAAGCTGAAGGCATTGCTGAAGCAGGGAACGGAGAAATCCACGACCAGCGCGCGCTTCGGCGTCGGGTTCAGGCCGAAGAAGATGTCGATCTTGTTGGACTGCAGATCGAGAACGGCGTTGCCCCAGGTGGTCTCCGTCAGCTCCAGCTCCGCCTCGAGTTCCTCCGCAAGGGCGGTGACGAGGTCGATGTAGAAGCCGCTCCATTTCCCGCTGGCGAGATCCTTGTGGTAATAGGGGGCGGCGCCGGCGACCGCGGCGGTGCGCAGCTTCTTGGTGCGACGGATGCGGTCGAAGGTGGATTCGCCGGCCGCCCCCTGCGCCGTGGCGGGGGTAGCGCTGGCGGCCGCGGCAGCGAGGGCGAAGCCCGCGGCGGCTCCCATCATGCGGCGTGACACCATGGTTCCTGTCTCCTGTTGCGGCGCGTGCCGCCGGCACTGTGCCGAGGCGTCGCGGCCGGGTCGTGGGCGTCCCTGTTGTCCTGGCGGAGCCGCCTGCGCGGCCTTTGGTTCCTCATAGACCGAGTTGGGCGCTCCGGGGAGAGTAGGGCCATGGCCCGCCGGCTGTTAAACGCGGATTGCCACCGGTAATCTTCGCGCCACAGCAATCGCGGGAGCAGCCATTTTGGATCGTTTCTTTGGCCTCGCCGAGCGCGGGACGACGCCGCGCCGGGAAGTCCTGGCCGGCCTCGCCACCTTCCTCACCATGGCCTACATCGTCGTCGTGAATCCGGGGATGATGGCGGCCGCCGGCATCGATCACGGCGCGGCCTTCGTCGCCACCTGCCTGGCCGCGGCGATCGGCTCGACGCTGATGGGCCTGCTCGCCAACTACCCCGTCGCGCTGGCGCCCGGCATGGGGCTGAATGCCTATTTCGCCTTCGCCGTGGTCGGCGGCATGGGGGTGCCCTGGCAGGTGGGGCTGGGGGCGGTGTTCATCTCGGGGCTGATCTTCTTCGCCGTCTCCATCGCCGGCTTCCGCGAATGGCTGATCAACTCGATCCCGCTCTCCCTGAAGCTCGGCATCGCCGCCGGCATCGGCTTCTTCCTCGGGCTGATCGGCCTGCGCGGCATGGGGCTGGTGGTGGACAATCCCGCGACGCTGGTGGGGATGGGCTCCCTGCGTGAGCCCGCGACGATGCTCTCCTGTTTCGGCTTTGTTCTGACCGCCGGGCTGGTGGCGCGTGGCATCACCGGTGGCATCGTCATCGGCATCATCGTCACCGCGCTGCTCGGCATTCCTGTCGGCCTGACGCAGTTCCATGGCATCTTCTCTCTGCCACCCTCGCTGGCGCCGACCTTCCTGCAGATGGACCTCGCGGGCGCCCTCGGCGTCGGCCTGGTCGGTATTGTCTTCACCTTCTTCATCGTGGATCTGCTGGACAACGCCGGCACGCTGATCGCCACGACGCACCGCGCCGGGCTGATGCGGAAGGACGGCTCCGTGCCGAATCTCGGCCGCGCGCTGATGGCGGATTCGGGCGGTGCGATGATCGGCGCCGTGCTCGGAACCTCGACCACCGTCTCCTATGTCGAGAGCGCTGCGGGTGTGCAGGCCGGCGGCCGCACCGGGCTGACGGCGCTCATCGTCGCCGTGCTGTTCCTGCTGACGCTGTTCCTGGCGCCCCTGGCGACCTCCATCCCCGCTTTCGCGACGGCGCCGGCGCTGGTGCTGGTGGCCTGCCTGATGGCGCAGGGCCTGCGCGACATCGCCTGGGAGGAGCCGACCGAGTACCTGCCCGCCCTCATCACCGCACTGGCCACGCCCTTCACTTTCTCGATCGCCACGGGGATCGGGGTGGGCTTCATCGCCTATGCGTTGGTGAAGGTGATGGCCGGCCGGCCCGGCGAGGTCGGCGGCGCGGTCTGGCTGATCGCCGCCGCCTCGGCGGTGAAGTTCTACCTGCAGGGCTGAGAAAAAGGCCGGGGGAAGTGGTTCCCCCGGCCCGCGATCCAGCGGCCCCGGCCAGGTCAGTCGGGCGCTTCCGCCAGCTCCAGCAGGGCGCGGGCGTCGCGCCGGGCACGCGCCATCTGGCTGCCCCTGCATGAGGGCTCGCCGAGTACGGTGCTGTCCGGATTCACCGCCTGTAGCTTGGCCTCCACACGGCAGACCAGCCGGTTGTCGCCCGGCCCGGCGCCGTTCCAGCGGCGCAGCGCATCGGCCCAATTGCCGGCCGCCTCGTAATTCCGCCGCAGATAACGGGCCGCCCATTCGGCGGCCTTCCGCGGGTCGAGCGGCCAGTCGCCACCATCCGCGGCATGCACCTGCGCATTCACCTGCACGCAGCCCGCCATCACCGATTGGCGCGCCGAGGCGCCGGCCAGCAGCCGTCGCGCTTCGGCGCGGGAATCGGGGTAATAAGCACGGCCGTCGATGTTCAGCGCATGGGCGTGCAGCCCGGACTCGGCCAGGGCGACCGCCACCAGGAGCCCATCGGGCAGGTCGTATTTCGCCTCGGCCGCCCGGACGGCGTCGAGACATGCGGAACGCGGCCCGGCCATGGCGGGGCTGCTCATCAGAAGCGGCGCTCCTAGCAGGAAGGCGCCAATGGTAAGCCCCAGCCGCCCTTTTGACGGCGTCTGCTTGCAGGGGCTCGGTGTGTGGCCTCTCGGGCGAGGCGGGAAGGCGCTCCTTGCCTCATGGCAGTGGAACGCCGCGGGGCGTGGGCGACGCGGGTGCGCCGCCCTGCGGATCGCGGACGTCATGCCGCCCGGCTAGCACAGGCGCAGCGCCAGGGGGAAGAAAAACCGCTCCGGCTCACCCGGAGGGGGAGGGCTCAGGCGATCTCCCGCACCAGCTTGGCCCGCAGGGCGCGGGCGAAATCCGGCCGCCCGGCCGCCTCCATGACAAAGGCGCCAGGGCCGCCGATCACCTCGTCCCCATAGCGCGCCGCCAGATTCGATCCCTCCCGCGCGATGGCCAGGGCGTTGACGGTGACTCCCGCCGCCACCGCCGCATCGCGCGCCGCCGGGGCCGGGCGTCGGCTGCGCATGTCCGGTGCGTCGCCCGAGACGTCGATGACCCGGCGCATCGCCTCATAAGGCGCAGCGCCGAGCAGCGCCGCGGCATGGTCGATGGCGTCGCCGATGGCATTCCAGCTCTGGCGTGACCGGGGCGCCTCGCGCAAGGCCGAAGCCAGTGCCCCGGCGCTGGCGGCATCCGTCACCCGGTGCCAGGGTACCACCGTCTCGGCGCCGCCCGGCGTGCCCCATTCCACCAGCGCCACGCCGATGGCGCCGACCAGCCCGCCGGCGATGGCGGCAAGTACCGCCGGATGTGTCACCGCCTCCGCGCAGCCCTCGCGCTGGAGGCGGAATTCCTCGGGGCTGATACTGCCGGATGCGTCCACCGCCAGCACCAGCGCAACATCCACCGGCAGTCCAGCGGCGCGGCTCCGCCTGGGGGCGAGCGCGGCCGGAGCGACGAGGAGGGGCCAGGCGAGGAGAGGGCGTCGGCGCATGCGGGCGCTCCCGGCTGTGGGCGGGCCAGCCTCCGGTGCGCGGCCCGCCAGGGTCAAGCGGCATGTCGAAACCGCCCGGCCCCAGGCAGGCTGGCGCACCCTTGCGCGCGCCGGGGAACGACCCGGCGATGCGGAGGCGGCCCGCTAGAGGCCGTGCCGGGCTGGCTCCGAAGGGAGCGCAACCGATGGGGGTGGCACCGGCGCGCGGGTCGCGTAAAAGGCGTTGCCGCTCGTCACGTCCGCGTGCTGTCCTGTACGAAAAGAACGGCCGAATCTCACATCCGGCGGCAAGACCCGCTACTCCGGTCCTGGCCCCGCCGGCCGGAGGGGCATCCTGGAGCCAGGAGAAACTGAGCCAATATGCAGAACGACGCGCGGAACTCCCGGATGGCCTCTGCCACCCCCCGTCACCCCGTGGCCCGGCCCGGGCTGCGGCGCCGGGCGCGCCTTCTCTCCCTGCTGACTGCGCCATTGGCCGTCCCGCTGGCCGCGTGGCTCGCCTCCGCGCCACCGGCCACCGCCGGCGAGCTGGCCACGCCGCTCAGCGCCTATTCCGCCAATGACCCGAAGCTGATCCAGCAGTTCGAGAAGTGGCTCGGCTGCCCGGTGCCGCACCTGATGGTCTTCACCGACCAGGCGAGCTGGGAGGGCATCGGCTGGCCGCAATGGTTCATCGACCAGTTCCGCGCGTTGGACAGGCCGGTGCTGTGGTCGGTGGCGATGATCCCGAAGCACGCCAGCCTCAAGGACTCCGCAACCGGCGCCTACAACCGCTACTACGTCAGTGCCGCTCAGGCATTGGCCAAAACGAAGCCCTGGCCCGACGGGACGATCCGTGTCCGCCTCGGCTGGGAGCTGAACGGCAACTGGTTTCCCTGGGCGGCGCGCGGCAAGGAGAAGGAATTCGTCGCCACCTTCCGCCACATCGTCAATTCCTTCCGCTCCGTCTCGGACAAGTTTCGCTTCGAGTGGAACATCAATTACGGGGAGTCGATGGATCCGCTGAAGGCCTATCCGGGCGACGACTACGTCGACATCATCGGCATGGACTTCTACTGGAAGCACGAATATCTGCCGAGTGACCCGGTGAAGGCCTTCGAGGCGATCCGCGACAACCGCTATGGGCTGCGCTTCATCGAGGATTTCGCGGCCAAGCGCGGCAAGCCCACCGCCTATTCGGAATGGGGTATCCAGGGCGACAACGCCGCTCCCTTCCTCCGCATGCTGCGCGACTGGATCAGCCAGCACAACGTGCTCTACACCAATTACTGGAACCACGACGCCGACTATGCCGGGCTGCTCTCCAGCAGCCGCTGGCCGGCCAGCGAGGCAGCCTTCCGGGAAGCCTTCTGCCCGGTGCCCGGCCAGCCCGCGGGCGTGACGCGCGGCCCCTGAACCCACGGCCCCTGAACCCACGGAGGGCGCGAAAATCCGGCGGGGCTTGTGCAGCCTTTTGCCCCGCCCACCTCTTTCAGCAACATGGCCGCCCCGCACCCGGAAAGCTGGATCCGCGTCACCCCCGAGGGGCTCTACTGCGAGCCCGGGGATTTTCACATTGACCCGGCCCTGCCGGTCGCCCGCGCCGTCATCAGCCATGGCCATTCCGACCACGCCCGCCCCGGCCATGCTGCCGTGCTGGCCACGCCGGAGACGCTCGCCATCATGACGGCGCGGCTGGGCGAGGGCAGGGCGGGCGAGAGCCAGCTTCCGCTGCGCTATCGCGAGCCGCTGGTGCAGAAGGGCGTGCGGATCACCCTCGTCCCGGCGGGGCATGTGCTGGGCTCGGCGCAGGTGGTGCTGGAATGGGAGGGCAGCCGCATCGTCGTCTCCGGCGACTACAAGCGGCAGCCCGACCCGACCTGCGCGGCCTTCGAGCCGGTGCCCTGTGACGTCTTCGTCACCGAGGCGACCTTCGCCCTGCCGGTCTTCCGCCACCCGCCGGCAGCGCAGGAGATCCGGCGGCTGCTGGAAAGCGTCGCGCTCTTTCCAGAGCGGGCGCATCTGGTCGGCTGTTATGCCCTCGGCAAATGCCAGCGCCTGATCGCGCTGCTGCGGCAGGCGGGCTGGGAGCGGCCACTCTACCTGCACGGCGCCCAGGCCAGCATCTGCGCGCTCTACCAGCGCTTCGGCGTGGCGCTGGGGGAATTGTGCCCCGTGCCGCGCCCGCAGAAACGTGGCGAGAGCGTGCTGGCCGGCGAGATCGTGCTGGCGCCTCCCTCGGCCGAGGCCAGCCCCTGGGCGCGCCGCCTGGCCGACCCGGTGACGGCGCTGGCCTCCGGCTGGATGCGGGTGCGGCAGCGGGCCAAGGCGCGCGGCGTGGAATTGCCGCTGATCGTCAGCGACCATGCCGATTGGGATGACCTGCTCGCCACCATCGCCGAGGTCGGCGCGCCCGAGGTCTGGGTGACGCATGGCCGGGAGGAGGCGCTGATCCATGCGCTCGCCAGCCGTGGCGTGCGCGGCCGCGCGCTGCACCTCCTGGGCCGCGACGAGGACGAGACGGCCGATGACGTCGCCCTCCCGGCCGAGGAGGCCGAGGCCACGGCATGAGCCTGCCCGCCTTCGCCGAGCTGCTGGAGCGGCTGCTCTTCACCCCCGGGCGCAACGCCAAGCTCGCCCTGCTGCGCCGCTGGTTCGCCACCCAGCCGGACCCCGACCGCGGTGTCGGCCTTGCCGCCATCGCGGGGGAACTGGCCTTCACCACCGCCAAGCCTGCCCTGGTGCGGGACCTGGTGGCGACGCGGGTGGACCCGGTGCTGCTGGCCTGGAGCCATGATTATGTCGGCGACTTCGCCGAGACGGTGGCGCTGATCTGGCCCGAGCCGCCCGCCCGCCCTAACCGCCCGCCACCCGATCTCGCCGAGGTGGTGGAGGCGCTGGAACTGCTCCCGAAGGGCCAGATTCCGGCCCAGCTCGCCGAATGGCTGGACGTGCTCGATCCCGGTGGCCGACTGGCGCTGATCAAGCTGGTTACGGGTGGTCTGCGCGTCGGCGCCTCGGCCCGGCTAGCGCGGCAGGCGCTCGCCGAGTGGTCCGGCCAGCCGGTGGAGGAGATCGAGGAGGTCTGGCATGGCGTACCGCCGCCCTACCTGCCGCTCTTCGCCTGGCTGGAGGGGCGGGGGCCGCGCCCCGATCCGGAGGACGCGCCGGTCTTCCGCTCGCCCATGCTGGCGCAGCCGTTGGAGGCCGCCGATCTCGCCGCCCTCGACCACACCGCCTTCCGCGCCGAGTGGAAATGGGATGGCGTGCGCGTGCAGGCCGCCGCCGGCCCCGGTGGGCGCCGCCTCTGGTCGCGCACCGGCGAGGACATGTCCGGCGCCTTCCCCGAGATCATCGAGGCGCTGGATTTCGAGGCGGTGGTGGATGGCGAGCTGCTGGTGATCCGCGATGGCGTCGTCGCCCCCTTCGCCGACCTGCAGCAGCGCCTGAACCGCAAGGTGGTCGGCCCGAAGATGCTGCGCGACTACCCCGTGGGCCTGCGCCTTTACGACCTGCTCTTCGAGGCCGGCGAGGATCTGCGCCCCTTGCCCTTCGACGCCCGGCGGGACCGCCTGGAGGCTTGGTTCGCCCGCACCCGTCCGGCGCGGATGGATCTCTCGCCGCAGGTTGCCTTCGCTTCGGTCGAGCAGCTCGCCGCCCTGCGGGAGGGCGCCCGCGCCGCCGGCATCGAGGGGCTGATGCTGAAGCGCGGCGACGCTCCCTATGTCGCCGGCCGCCCCAAGGGGCTGTGGTGGAAGTGGAAGCGGGCGCCGCTCGCCGTGGATGCCGTGCTGATGTACGCCCAGCGCGGCCACGGCAAGCGCAGCAGCACCTACAGCGATTACACCTTTGGCCTCTGGCGCCCGGACGGGCAGGGGGGCGAGGAGCTGGTGCCGGTGGGTAAGGCCTATTCCGGCTATACCGACCAGGAACTGGTCTGGCTCGACCGCTGGATCCGCAATCACACCGTCGCGCGCTTCGGCCCGGTGCGGGAGGTGGAGAAGGCGCTGGTGCTGGAGGTGGTGTTCGACGCCGCGCAGCGCTCCACCCGGCATAAATCCGGCGTCGCCATGCGCTTCCCCCGCATTTCCCGCCTGCGCCCCGACAAGCCCGCCGCCGAGGCCGACCGGCTGGAGACGCTGATGGGCATGGTGGAAGGCAGCGAGAATAGCGCGGCCTGAGCGGGAACTGAGCCGCTTCTGCCGCGTTGCCTCCACGAACCGCCGCGGGCGGAAATCGCAGGAGGATGCCGCAGATGCTGAAATGGGCCCTGATATTCCTGGTCATCTCGCTGATCGCCGGCGCGCTGGGCTTTACCGGCGTCTCGGCCGCAACCGGGAAGATCGCCAAGATCCTCTTCGCCATCTTCCTGATCCTGTTCATCATCTTCCTGGTCCTGGCCTTGCTGGGCGGCGCGGCGATCGCCTGAGCGGCGCGCGCGTGCCCTGTTGACGGCGGGGCACGCGCGGATTATTCCCGGCCCCCTCGGCGCCACGCGACGCCGGGGAAAACTGGTGTGGCGGCCTTAGCTCAGTTGGTAGAGCGCCAGGTTGTGGTCTTGGATGTCACGGGTTCGAGTCCCGTAGGTCGCCCCAGTCTCCTTCTTCCCTTCAGCACCCCGAGATACCTTCCTCTGCACCCCGTGCCGAGGACGTGCTGCTGATGCCCGAAGCGCTGCAAGCCGCGCTCCATGCCCTTGTCGCCCTGCTGGTGATCCTCGACCCGCCGGGGCTCGCGGTCCTGTTCCTGGGCATGACGCCGCATGACACCCCCCAGGAGCGTCGCCGTCAGGCGCGGCGCGCCGTCGGCATCGCCACCGTCGTGCTGCTCGCCTTCACCTTGGCCGGCGATTTCGTGCTGCGCTCCATGGGCATCGGAACCCCGGCCATGAAGGTGGCCGGCGGCCTGCTGCTCTTCTTCCTGGCGGCCAATATGGTGGTGGGCAACACCACCCCGCGCGCCTCGCCGGAGGAGCGCCGCGCCGCCGCCGCCACCTCCGACATCAGCGTCTTCCCGCTGGCGATTCCGCTGCTGGCCGGCCCCGGCGCCATGACCACCGTGGTGCTGATGCGCGAGCAGGCCGGCCATGATCCCTGGCGCCTCGCCGGCGTGCTGATCGCCCTGCTGGTGGCGCTGGGCCTGACCCTGGTGACGCTACTGGCGGCCGGGCAGGTCAGCCGTCTCCTCGGGAGGACGGGCGGGCAGGTGGTCGGGCGCGTTCTGGGGGTGATCCTGGCCGGGCTGGCGGCGCAGATCGCCCTGGACGGCCTGCGGGAGAGCCTGTTCTGACCGGTCGCTGCTTTAGAGCAGATCCCGATCAGGCGGAATCGCCTGATCGGGTGAAGATGCTCGTAGAAACGCTCTAGGCGCGCAGCCGCTCCAGCGTCAGGAGGATGCCGCCCGCCACCAGACCCCAGAAGGCGGCGCCGATGCCGAACAGGGCCAGGCCCGAGGCCGTGGTGACAAAGGTAAGGGTGGCCGGCAACCGGTCCCTCTCATGCGCCATGGCGGCGGTGAGCGCGCCACCCAGGCTACCAAACAGCGCCAGTCCCGCGACAGCCTCGATCAGCAGTGGGGGCGAGGCGGCAATGAAGGCGGCCGCGAAGGCGGCGCCCAGCCCCAGCGCCATGTAGCTGGCACCCGCGGCCACGGCTGCCACCCAGCGCCGACCACGGTCCGGGTGCGCATCCGGTCCGGCGCAGAGCGCGGCGGTGATGGCGGCGAGATTGATGGAATGGGCGCCGAGGGGGGCGATCAGCGCGCTGGCGATGCCGGTGATGGCGAAGATCGGCCCGGGTGCCGGCCGATAGCCCTGGCTGTGCAGCACCGCGAGGCCCGGCACGTTCTGCGATGCCATGGTGACGAGGAACAGCGGCAAGGCGATGCCGATGATGGCGCCCGGCGTGGGGTGTGGCGTCACCCAGGTGAGCTGCGGCGCCATGCCGGCCAGGGCGCCCGCCGGAAGCGGCGTGGCGAGCAGGATCAGCGCCGCCGCGACCACCACCGCCGCCGGCACCGCGTAGAGCCGGGCGAAGCGCCAGGCCAGGGCCCAGGTCAGCACCACCGGCAGCGCCAGGCCGGGCATGGCGCCCACGGCGCGCATCGGCGCCAGGCAGATCTCCAGCAGCACGCCGGCGAGCATGGCATTGGCGAGGCTGGGCGGAATGGCGGAGACGGCCCGGCCGAAGGGCCGCCACAGCCCGGCAAGTAGGATCAGCAACCCCGTCACGACGAAGGCACCCACCGCCACCGGGAAGCCACCCTCCGGGGCGCCGGTCGCCACCAGGAGCGCCGCGCCCGGTGTGGACCAGGCGAGCACGATGGGCATCCGCCGCCGCAGGCTGAGCCAGAGGCCGAGCGCCCCTTGCGCCATGCAGAGGGCCAGCAGCCCGGAGGCGGCCTCGGCCGGGCTGGCGCCCATCGCCGCCAAGCCCTGAAGGACGACGGCGAAGGAAGAGGCGAAGCCGACCACCGCGGCCAGCACTCCCGCCATGATGGGCTGCACCAAGCCCTCCTTCTGCTCCACCATGCGCGTCCTCTCCTCCGTCTGGATGGCGGCAGGAGGGTAGCGTAATGTTGGATCCAATCAACGGCCGGATTTTGGATGAAGCCAGCACCCGACCCCGTCTCGCCGCTCGATAGCCTCGCCGCCGCAGCCGGTCCCCGGTGGCGCACCGCCACGGAATTCGTGGAGGCGGCGCTGAAGGCGGCGATCCTGGAAGGGCGGCTTCCTGGCGGGACACCACTGCGCCAGGAGGAACTGGCCGAGCGGCTCGGCGTCAGCCGCATGCCGGTGCGTGAGGCTCTGCGGCAACTGGAGGCGCAGGCGCTGGTGGAGGTGCTGCCGCATCGCGGGGCCGTGGTGGCGGAAATCTCCGCTGCCGATGCGGCTGACCTCTTTGCCATCCGCCGCGCGCTGGAGCCGGCGGCGCTGCGCCTCTCGACCCCCCGGCTGACGCAGGAGCAGCGCGCGCACGCCGCCGCGCTGATCGAGGCGATGGACACCGAGCCGGACCCCGGCCGCATGGGGCTGCTGAACCGGCAATTTCACATGGCCCTCTATGCCGCCGCCGGGCACCCACGGCTGCTGGCCCTGGCCGAGCAGCATCTCGCTGCCTTCGACCGCTACCTGCGTTTCCACCTCGCGGCGCAGGGACGGGAGCGGATGGCGCAGCAGGACCACCGCGCCATGCTGGCCGCCGCCGCCCGCGGCGATGCCGATGCGGCGGTGACGATACTGGAAGGGCATCTCGACCACGCCGCGGACGCCATCGCGCGCTTCTTCGCCGCACGCTCCGCCTCCACCCGTTGAGATCGCGGGTCGAAAGAAAAGCTTCATCTAATCGTCATTCCGATGACGCCTCGGTACTGTCTGGTACCTCGCCCGATGGCCCTCTCCCGGCCGTCGCCTGCTGACTGGAACGTGACACCATGCCAGACACCCACCTGCCCGAGGGCGGGCACAAGCCGCTGGAACTCGAGGACATCGGCAGCAACCCGCGGCCGGAGAGGCCGATCGGCGAGCTGATCGAGCGCCGTCTCTCCCGCCGCGCGGCGCTGCGCGGCCTTCTCGGCGCGGCCGCCACCGCCACCCTGGCCGACCAGCTCCTGGCCTCCGGCAGCCGTGCGCTGGCGACGGAGACCGGCCCTTCCAGCCTCGGCTTCAAGGAGGTCGCCCACCAGCTCACTGAGCGCGATGCCGTGCCGGAGGGCTATGAGATCCAGACGGTGATCCGCTGGGGCGACCCGGTGCTGCCGGATGCCCCCGCCTTCGACCCGCACCACCAGACCGCCGAGGCACAGGGAACCCAGTTCGGCTACAACAACGACTACGTGGATTTCTTCCCGCTGCCGCGCGGCAGCCGGACCTCGGATCACGGCCTGCTGGCGGTGAACCACGAATATGCCGACACGCAGCTCATGTTCCCCGACATGGGCAACGACGAATCCTCCCGCCTGAAGTCCAGCCGCGAGCAGGCGCTGGTCGAGATGGCGGCGCATGGCATGTCGATCGTCGAGATCCGCAAGGAGAACGGCCGCTGGGCGCCGGTGCGGTCCGGCAGCCTCAACCGCCGCATCACCGCTGCGACGCCGATCCGCATCAGCGGCCCCGCCGCCGGCCATCCGCGCCTGCGGACCAGCGCCGACCCGACCGGTCGCCTGGCGCTTGGCACGCTGAACAACTGCGCCGGCGGCAACACGCCCTGGGGCACGGTCATCACTTGCGAGGAGAACTTCAACCAGTATTTCGGCGGCGCCGCCGCCAAGACCGGCGCGCAGGCCGCGATGTACAAGCGCTACGGCATTGTCGAGCAGGCCAGCTATTCCTGGCCGAACCACGAGGACCGCTTCAACCTCGACAAGGAGCCGAACGAGCCGAACCGCTTTGGCTGGGTGGTCGAGTTCGACCCCTATGACCCGAACAGCCGACCGGTGAAGCGCACCGCGCTCGGCCGCTTCAAGCATGAGGGCTGCACTCATGCCGTCTCCGCCGATGGCCGCGTGGTCTTCTACATGGGCGACGACGAGCGCTTCGACTACGTCTACAAGTTCGTCACCGCGCGCGCCTGGAACCCGGACGACCCCGCCGCCAACCGCGACCTGCTGGACGAGGGCACGCTCTATGTCGCGCGCTTCCATGAGGACGGCCGGATGGAGTGGCTGCCGCTGGTGCATGGCCAGGGCCCGCTGACCGCCGAGAATGGCTTCGGCAGCCAGGCCGAGGTGCTGATCGAGACCCGCCGCGCCGCCGACCTCCTGAAGGCGACGCCGATGGACCGGCCGGAGGACGTGCAGGCCAACCCGGTGAACGGCCGCGTCTATGCGATGCTGACCAACAACACCCGTCGCAAGGCCGAGCAGGTGGACAAGGCCAATCCGCGCGCCGCCAACGCGCATGGCCATGTTATCGAGATGGTCCCGCCCGGCGCTGGCACCGACAGGGTGGACCACGCGGCGACGGAAGGGCGCTGGGAGATCTTCCTGGTGGCCGGCCGTCCCGGCACCGACCCCGGCGCCAGCTACCACCAGGGCACCAGCGGCGAGGGCTGGCTGTCCTGCCCGGACAACTGCACCTTCGACAGCAAGGGCCGCATCTGGATCGCGACCGATGGTGCGCCGGGCACCTCCAAGGTGGCGGACGGTCTCTATGCCGCCGACACGGACGGCCAGGGCCGCGCCCTGACCCGACTTTTCTACCAGGCTCCCACCGGTGCCGAAGTCTGCGGCCCCTGCTTTACGCCGGATGACGAGACGGTCTTCCTTGCCATCCAGCATCCCGGCGACGACAAGGGCAGCAGCTTCGCCAATCCATCGACCCGCTGGCCGGACTTCGACCCCGCCATGCCGCCGCGCCCCTCGGTGATCGCGATCGTCCGGCGGGGCGGCGGTAAGGTCGGCGCCTGACCCCACGGCGCCGGCGGGCCTCATGGCCCTTGCCGGCGCTGCTTGATTGCGGGCGGCGCAGGGGCAATCTGGAGGGCATGGAAAACGCCTCTTCCCCGCCGCTGGGCCAGCCGGCTGGTCCGGAGACGCGGCCGCCCGACAGAAGCGAGGCGCCGCGCGCCTCCGCGCCGCCCCGGCCAGACCCTTGGGGGCGGCAGCCCGGGCCCTGGTCCGCACAGCCCGGTCCCTGGAGTTCGCGCCAGGGGAGTTCGCACGAGAGCGGCCGGATGCCACCGCGCGGATGGGGCCGCCGCCCGGCGGGCGGGGGCGCGCCGGGGCAGGGGCCAGCGGGAGGATGGTGGCCCGGCAGCGGCGACACGCTGCGCCGCGCGGGCGGCTTCGTGCTGCTCGGCTGCTCGCTCTGGCTGGTGGCCATTCTCGTCTTCTTCCGCTCGATCATCGGGATGTTCTCCTGATGGGCACCGATCTCCTGGAGCAGTTCCGGCTGCAATTCCGCCAGCTGCGCGGCGCCCTGCTGGTGCTGGCCGCGCTACCTCTGGTGCCGGCGTTGCTGTTCAACCTGATCGGCGGCGAGGAGGAACGCATCCTCGGCACACTGCTGGGCCTGGGCCTGCTGGCGCTCGGCATCCGCAAGCTGCGGCGCGGGCGGCTGCGCGGCGCCGCCCTGCTGGTCGGCGCGGCCACCGGCATTGCTGCGGGAATGGCCGGGCAGGTCGCGCCGGTCGCCGCCGTGGTGTTCGGCGTCATGGCCTGCTTCGGCACGCGGCTGCTTTACGCCAATGCACCCGCCGCCGAGGTCGAGCCTCCACCACCGCAGCCGCCGATGCCCGACCCACGTCCTGATCCGCTGGCCACGCCACGCGCCCGCCTCGCCGCGCTGGACGGCGCCGATGCCCGGCTACGCCCCGCCCTGGCGGCGCTGCACGAGCTGGTGGCGGAGCTGGAGCGGCGGCCGGAGGCGACTGGTGAGGCGCGACGCTTCCTGAATCTGCAGCTCGATGGGCTGGAACGGATCGACGCGCGGCTGCGCCAGGGCGCCGAACCGCCGGAAAGCCTGCCGCAGCTGGTGGAGGACATGGCGCGCGGCAGCGCGACGCTGCGCGACCGCATCCGCGCCGAGGAGAATGCGGCGCTGGAGATCCAGGTGAAAGTGCTGGCCGACCGGCTGCGCGAGGAGGGTTACGCATGAGTTCCGACCAACTAGCCGATTCCGCACTCGATCACGCCCTTCCCGCCGAGAAGGTGGAATCGCTGGCGGCTTCCATCGACCTGTCGGATCCGGCGACCATCCTGCGCTTCGGCGCCGATGCGCAGAACCGCGCCGCCACGGCGGCCGATGCCATGCTCGGGGCCGCGCGGAACCAGGCGACCGGCGAGGCGGGGGAGGCGCTCTCCAGCCTGCTGGCCACGCTGCGCGGCTTCGACGTGACGCAACTCAGCGAGAAGCGCGGCCTCCTCTCCCGCCTGCTCGGGCGCGGCAAGGCGGAGGCCATGGCCATCATCCAGCGCTACGAGGGCGTGCGCGGGCAGATCGAGACGGTGGGCGACAGGCTCGACAGTCACCGAACCCGGCTGCTGGAGGATGTCGAACGTCTGGAGCGGCTCTATGTGGCGACGCTCGACTGGTTCCACGCCCTCGCCGAGCACATCGCCGCCGGCGAGATGGTGCTGGCCCGCACCGATTCCGAGGTGATCCCCGCCGCCGAGCGCGCCGCCGCCGACCCGAAGGATACGCTGGCGCCGCAGAAGCTGCGCGACCTGCGCGCGGCGCGGGACGAGCTGGACCGCCGCGTACACGATCTGCGGCTGACGCGGCAGGTCGCGATGCAGACGCTGCCCGGCCTCCGGCTGGTCCAGGAAAACGACAAGGCACTGGCGGCGAAGATCCTCTCAGTGCTGGCCAACACCGTGCCACTCTGGCGCACGCAGCTGGCCCAGGCGCTGGCCATTCAGAACATGCGCGAGGCCGGCGCGGCGGTGCGCGCCGCGACCGACCTGACCAACCAGCTGCTCACCGCCAATGCCGAGACGCTGCGCCAGGGCAATGCCGAGGCGCGGGTGGAGCTGGAGCGCGGAGTCTTCGACCTGGCCGCCGTGCAGCAGGCGAATGCCGCCCTGGTGGCGACCCTGGAGGACAGCCTGCGCATCGCCGAGGAAGGCCGCGCCGCCCGTCTGCAGGCCACCAAGGAGCTGGCCAAGGCCGAGGCCGAGATCCGCCGAGCCCTGACCGCCGCGCGCCCTTCACCCCAGCCCGTGCGGCGCTGATCTTGGTTTTAGCGCTGGCGGTCTTGACCGGAACCGCCGCAGGGGTTCCCCTTCCATCATCAATCGAAGGAGGAAGTCCATGCGTGGCTGGGCTGTCGTGGAAGCCGGGGCGCCGCTGCAGAATATCGAGCTGCCGCTGCCTGAACTGACCGGCGAGGAAGTGCTGGTCGAGGTGACGCATTGCGGCGTCTGCCACTCGGACCTGCATATCTGGGAGGGCAGCTATGACTTGGGCAGCCGCGGCAAGATGTCCCTGGCGGACCGGGGCGTCAAACTGCCGCTCGCCATGGGCCATGAGGTCGTCGGCCGTGTGGTGAAGCTCGGCCCCGAGGCGAAGGGTGTCTCGCCCGGCGACATGCGCATCGTGTTCCCCTGGCTCGGCTGCGGCAAGTGCGACCGCTGCCAAGCGGGGAACGACAATCTCTGCGCCGTCAGTGCACGCAGCATCGGCGTCTTCCAGAATGGCGGCTATGCGACACATGTCATCGCGCGCAGCCCCCGGCACCTGGTGGCATTCGACGGCCTCCGGCCCGAGGTGGCCGCGACCTATGCCTGCTCCGGCATCACCGTCTATTCCGCCATCCGCAAGGTGATGCCGATGCCGCCCGAGCGGCCGATCGTCATCGTCGGCGCCGGCGGACTCGGGCTGAACGCCATCGAGATCCTGAAGGCGCTGGGCCACAAGCGCATCTGCGTGGTGGACGTCGCGGCGGAGAAGCTGGACCTTGCCAAGCAGGCCGGCGCCACCGACACGGTGCTGGCGGATGGCGAGGAAACCGCCGTGCGCATCGTCGCGGCCTGCGGCGGCCCGGTCGAGGCGATCATCGACCTCGTCAATGGCACCTCCACGGCGCGCTTCTCCTTCGACGCGCTGATCAAGGGCGGCAAGCTGATCCAGGTCGGGCTGTTCGGCGGCGAGCTGAACATCCCGCTGCCGATCATGCCGACCAAGGCGCTGACCATCCAGGGCAGCTATGTCGGCAATCCGCAGGAGCTGCGCGAGGTGGTGGCCCTGGCGCAGGAGGGCAAGCTCTCCCCGCTGCCGGTGACCACCGAGCCGGCCAGCGAGGTGAATAATGTGCTGAACCGCCTGAAGGACGGAAAGGTGCGCGGCCGCGTGGTGCTGACGGCAGCCTGAACCGAAGGTCGGGCTGTCCGGGGCAGTGTTCCGGACAGCCCTCCAAGGTGCCGCGCAGAGCGGAACCGATGACCGGACCTCTGGCGGCGGAATGCGCGGGCCGGCCTCGGCTCAACCCCAGGTAGGGTCGTCCGTCCGGCCTTCACGGAAACCGTACTCGATGTAATGGACCCGGGCCGCGTGGTGGTCCTGGCCGAAGGCCTGCTGCAGATCCGCATAATTCGCAAGGTATTGGGTAGCATCGAAGCCATCGCGAACTCGGCCTTCAAAGCGGCCATATTCAAGCCAGTGGCGTACGCCGGAACGGCTGTCCAGGCCGGCCCAGGGAATCAGGTCCGGGTGGGACGCGATGTACTCCAAGGCATCGAAGCTGATGCTCCTTTCTTCCGGGCGACCGTTCAGGATCCAGTGGATCGCCCCGGCATCGGCGTTCACGCCGAAGGCCAGCGTGAGATCGTCGTAGGATGCGATGTATTCGAGCGCATTGAAGCTCGTGCTGCGCCCCTCGATCCTGCCTTGCGTCATCCAATGGTTCAGCGCAGCGCTCTGGTCGGTGCCGAACGCCTGAATGAGGTCCTCATAGGAGGCCACATAGTCGAGGCAGTCGAAGGTCATGGTCCGCCCTTCGAACCTTCCCATTTCGATCCAGTGCCTTGCTCCGGCGGTCGGATCGGCGCCGAAGGCAGCAAAGAGATCGGCATGGGATCCGACGTAGTCCAATCCGTTGAAGGAGATATGGCGCCCCTCAGCCTTGCCGAAGGTCGTGTAGTGCAGCTTGGCGGAGCCGGTATCCGTCCCGAAGAAATTCGCCAGATCACTGTAGGACGCGATATACGCAAGCGCCTCGCCTTCGGTCAGTGGCGGAACCGGGCTGCTGCCCTCGAAGGCCACCCCCTGTGCGGGCGTCCAGATCGGCAGGCCCTGGTCATCATAGATCGCGTTGCCTTGGCCGGGCGTGCCGGGCGCTGCGAGGCGACCATAGCCCCAGCCATAATGGAGGGTACCGCCGGCCTCGCTGAGCGCCGTGCCGAAGTCCAGGCGCAGCGAATCACCATCGAGGATGCGGAGCTGCGTGACCGGCGCGGAGGAGCCATCCGCCATCTGAACGGACCAGCCCAGCCCGGACGCAGCATCTGCGTCCAACGGAAGGAAGCCCGCCGCGCTGTCATGCCGGACGTCGATCTGCAAAGAGGCAGGGCCTATGCGATGCACTGCGACGACCAGCGGCCCCAGGTCATCGATATTGCCCCCTGCCGATGCGACTGGAGAGCCGGCCTTCGCATAAGCAGCCCAGCTTTCCGCAATCGACTGCGCGGCACGATGGGCGATCAGAAGCGCATCCGAATCCGAGATGTGCCGGCCGCCATAGTCACGGGTCGAGGAATTGCCGTCCGCGTCATCCCAGTCGGCATTGATGTCCAGCGCACGCGCGGCGATCTGGCCATTGAAGCCTGGGTCGGCTGCCAGGGTTTCCATGGCTGCCCGGATGATCTGGTGGCCGGTGTCGCTGGCCAGAGGAAAGGGATGCGCGCTGACGAAATGGTATGGCACCGTGTCTGCGGATTGCCCCAGCGCGTCTCGGAGCAGCCCGGCGTCGTAGCGGACAGCACTCATCCACATCTCGGCGGTCAGGTCGGGCCGCATGCTGTCGTGTTCGCTGTGCAGCCAGAGCACCGCGGTCGGATCGTCCCGCTGGGTTGCGGGCAGGCTGCCGACGAGGTTCAGCATGGCCTGCTCCATCCAGCTCACCTGCCAGCCCTTGGTCCAGTCGCCGCCCACCGGCTGCAACCAGTCCTCCATGAGTGACACGCCCCAGTGAACCGTCGCGGCGCTGGTGCCCTCCTGGCCGTAGATCAGGTTCACCCGGTCATTCACGCCGTCGAAGCCCAGCAGGCGCTGCACTTCGCTCACCAATGCGTTGGCCCCCGCGAAGTCATCGGCGGACATCATGACCAGCGCGTTCGACTGCCCGCGGACCAGGATATTGAGTTCCAAGGACGTGCTCCTCAACCACGGGCCCTAGAAGTGCCGCCGAACGGCCGCCTGGCGGGCCCATGTCACAAAGGTATCATGGCGCCCGAGCGCCTAGAGCGGTGCCGTAAGCAGGCGCCCTTCACAAGCTGGCCAGGAGGGATAAGGCAGGCCGGCCGGCGTGGGTGGCTCCGCAAGGAGCCTTCCGGCACCCCGCTTCCTTGCGGATCGGCGAAGCGGGGCCGGTTTGCCGGGAGACGAGCCCGCCTCCAATATTCAGCCGGCTAGGACGTTCTCCATCCAGCCCGCCCAACCCAGCAGTGCCGAATCCTGCCCGAAGGGCGCGACGAGCTGCACGCCGAGCGGCATTCCCGCCGCTCCCGTGCCGGCAGGCAGGCTGATGCAGGGCCCGTGCAGGGCGGTCCAGAGCGCGTTGCAGACCGGATCACCCGTGGCTTCCAGGCCGAGCGGCGCCTCGGAGGGCGCGGCGGCGGTCAACAACACGTCGAACCCGCCCATCAGGTCGCGGAAGGCGGCGCGCCCCCGGGCGAAGGTGGCGCGCGCGGCGGTCAGCTCCGAGACGGGCAGGGAGGCGGCCCAGTCCAGCCGCTCGTTCAGCACGGAGGAGATCAGGGCGCGGGCCTGGGTGCGCTCCCAGGCGAGGGCCTGCGCCGTCTCGCCATTCATCACGACGGGATGCACCTTGGCCACCGCCTGCAGGGCCGGCGGCAGGGTGATGCGCGTCACCTTCGCTCCGGCGCGGGCGCAGCGCTCCGCCACCTGTTCGATGCGCGCCGCTGTATCCGGGCTGAGCTGCGCTTCGCCCGGGTCGAAGCAGAGGGCGATACGCGGCGCACTCTCGGCGCGGCCACCGAGGTCCAGCCGCGTCAGGGCGCCGGCGAAAAGTGCGCAATCCTCCACCTTGCGGCCGAAGACGCCGATGGTGTCGAGGCTCTCGCTCATCACCTTCATACCGGCGCGGTGGATCAGGCCGTGGGAGGGCTTGAAGCCGGTGACGCCGCAATAGGCCGCCGGGCGCAACACCGAGCCCGCCGTCTGGGTCCCGAAAGCGAGCGGGAAGAAGCCTGCCGCGACGCCCGCCGCCGAACCCTGGCTGGAGCCACCCGGCGTGCGGGCGGGGTCATGTGGATTGCTGGTCGGCCCGGGGTGGCGGGTGGCGAATTCGGTTGTCACCGTCTTGCCCAGGATGATGCCGCCGGCGGCGCGGGTCAGCGCCACGGCCGCGGCATCGGCACGCGGCCGGTGCCCGGCCCAGATCGGCGAGCCGTATTCGGAGGGCAGGTCGGCGGTGTCCAGCACGTCCTTCACGCCCACCGGCAGCCCGGCCAGCGGGCCGGCGATCGGCCGGGCGGCGGCACGGCGGGGCAGGGCGGGGTCGAGGCTGCTGAAGGCGCGCACCACCGGCTCGCGCGCGGCGATGCGGTCGAGGCAGGCTTCCACCAGCTCGGCGGGGGAGAGGCGGCCAGCGGCGATGCGGCGGGCGGCCTCGGCGGCGGAGAGATCGGCGGGGTGCGTCATTCCGAAAGGATGCGTTGTTCCGCTGCCACCGGTCCAGAGGGAGCGGCAGGGCAGTTGCGCCTCCCCGCCGCCCGCGGAGATGATGCGCTTCCAGGCGAAGGCGGATGGCGACAGGAGGGGCCGGATCATGCTGGAGGCGCGGACGATCAGCATCGGCATCGAACGCGACTGGCGCGAGGTCTATGAGGCGATCTGGCGGCCGGAGGACTTTCCCAAATGGGCTTCCGGCCTCAGCCAGTCGCCGTTGCGGCGGGAGGGCGAGGCCTGGGTGGCGCAGGGGCCGGAAGGGCCGGTGCGCATCCGCTTCACGCCGCACAATGCCTTCGGTGTGATGGACCACCATGTGGATCTCGGCGCCGGCGTGGAGGTCGATGTGCCGATGCGGGTCATCCCCAACCAGCGCGGCGCGGAGGTGATGCTGACGCTGTTCCGCCAGCCCGGCATGTCGGACGAAAAGTTCGCGGAGGATGCCGCCTGGGTCACGCGCGACCTCGCCGCCTTGCGCGCCCTCTTCGCGCCCTGAGCTGGTGGCGCTACTCCGCCGGAGCCAGCACCGGCGCCCGCTCCGGCTCGGCCCGCTGCGCGTAGCGGCGGGCGAGGGTGGCGCAGACGAAGAGCTGGATCTGGTGGAACAGCATCACCGGCAGCACGATCATGCTGACGATGTCGCCGGGGAAGAGGATGTTGGCCATCGGGATGCCGCTGGCGATGCTCTTCTTCGAGCCGCAGAAGACCGCCACCACCTCGTCGGCGCGATGCAGGCCAAGGGCGCGGCTGGCCAGTAGCGTGGCGCCCAGCACTACCGCCAGCAGCACCGCGTCCAGCACCAGGATCACGGCCAGCATGGCAGGCGTGATCTGCCCCCAGATGCCGGCGACGACGCCCTCGCTGAAGGCGCCATAGATCACCAGCAGGATGGAGCCACGGTCCACCAGACTGGTCACCGCCTTGTGCCGCTGCAGCCAGCGCCCGGCGAAGGGCCGCACCGCCTGGCCCAGCGCGAAGGGCAGCAGCAGGTGCAGCGCGATGTCGGACAGCGCCTCGGTGCTGATGCCACCGCCGCCTCCCACGCGCAGCAGCAGTGCGGTGAGCAGCGGCGTCAGCACCATGCCGGCGAGGTTGGAGAGCGTCGCCGCGCAGAGCGCCGCCGGCACATTGCCACGCGCGATCGAGGTGAAGGCGATGGAGGACTGCACGGTAGAGGGCAGCACGCAGATGAACATCAGCCCCGATACCAGGGCAGCGGGCAGCCAGCCGCCCAGTGCCCGCGTCATCGCCAGGCCGAGCAGGGGGAAGAGGAGGTAGGTCGCGGCGAAGATCAGCACCTGAAGCCGCCAATGCAGCAGCCCCTCCAGCAGGTTCCTCGGCGCCAACCGGGTTCCGTAGAGGAAGAACAACGCCGCCACCGCGATCGAGGCCGCGTGCCCGACCGCCACAGCCCCCATGCCCTGCGCCGGCAGCATCGCCGCCAGCGCCACCGTCGCCGCCAGCAGCATCAGGAAAGGATCGAGCGGCAGGCGGGGCAGGCGGAAGGCCATGGCGATCTCTCGGGCTCGTTCGGACGCCCCCGAGGTAAGCCCCGGTGCAGTATTCCGCCAGAGAATAGCAGGGGATAACAGCCAGCGCAGATCGTGATAACAAGCGGAAATGCTGTCACCGCCGCTGCTTCGCTCCTTCCTAGCTGTGGCCGAGACGCGCTCCTTCACCCGGGCGGCGCAGCGGCTCGGGCTGCGGCAATCCACGGTCAGCCAGCATGTCGGCAAGCTGGAGACAGCGACCGGCCGCAGCCTCTTCGCCCGCGATACCCATGCCGTCGCCCTGACGCCCGATGGCGACGCGCTGGTGGAGTTCGCGCGCGGCGTGCTGGAGGCCCATGAGCGGTTAGAGCGTTTCCTGGCCGGCTCACACCTGCGCGGGCGCATCCGGCTCGGCGCCTCGGAGGATTTCGTCTCCGCCCGGCTGGCTCAGGTCCTCGCCGAGTTCACCCAGGCGCACAGCGGGGTGGACCTGGAGCTGACGGTGGGCCTCAGCGGCACGCTCTACGAGCGCTACGACGCCGGCGAGCTGGACGTCATCGTGGTCAAGCGCCGGGCCGGCGACCCGCGCGGCGCCTTCGCCTGGCGGGAGGCGCTGGCCTGGGTCGGCCGCCCTGGCTTGCGGCCCGACCCGGCGCAGCCGCTGCCGCTGGTGCTCTTCCCGCCGCCCAGCATCACCCGCGCCCTGGCCTTGCAGGCGCTGGAGCGGGCGGGGCGATCCTGGCGGGTAGCCTGCACCAGCCCGAGCCTCAGTGGGTTGCGGGCTGCCGCCATGGCGGGGCTCGGGGTGGCGCCGCATTCCACCCGGCTGCTGCCGCCCGGACTGGCGCCGCTGCCGCCCTCGCGCCACCTGCCGGAGCTCGGCCAGATCGAGTTCGTGGTGATCGGGCCCGGCCCGCAGCACGGGCTGGCCTCGGCTCTGGTCACGGCCCTGCTGCGCCATCCTGACCGGCTTCACCCGGTGCCGGACTGAGCTGCCTCTGGCAGCGCGTACGGCGCCTCCCCATCTCGCAGCAATGCCCAGGACCTCTCATGTGGACGCGCGCGACGAAATTCCGGTCGCGGTGTCGGCCGATGGCGTGCTGCTCTATGCCGTCCCTTGCCGCCCAGAATCGCTACCCGCCGTGCCGCCCCATGCGCTGAGCCTGGCCTGGGAGGCGGCGCGCGCCGCCGCCACGGCCGAGGCCTGGGGGCCGCGCCGGAGTCTCCGATTCGAGGGCGGCCCGGTGCTGGCCCTGGCCGATGCCGATGCTGCCTGCTGGGCCGAGGCGGTGGACCGCACGGTCGGCCTGACGCACCTTTCCGGCCTGGCGCTCTGCCTACGCCTGCTGGCGCTGGTCGAGCTTCTGGGGCGCGCCCGCTGGCTGGCCGGGCTCTACGCGATCGACGCCGACGGGATCGAGCTGCACCCGGCGCTGCTCGCCGCCGCCGCCAATCTGCCGCTCGATGCGGCGGCCCGGTTCGACGAACGCGGCATGAAGCGTCTATTGTCACAACGCATCGCCGGCGCCGGCGGCGCGGCGGAGGAATAAGGGGCGACCAAAGCCCCGCGTCCCGGCATGCCATCTGCGCGGCGCCCGCACCCCGAGCTGCCGGAGCGCATCATGAAACGCCTTGTCCTTCCCCTGCTGCTGTTGACGGCCGCCTGTGCCGACATGGCGCCCCGCACCGCGGAGGATCGCCAGCAGGACGCCGCGCGGGCCGCCTGCCGCCAGGACGCCGAGCGCGTGATGCGCGTCCGCGAGCGCGGACAGACCATGCGCATGGATGAGGCCGAGTCCCGCCTGGGCGCGGGCCCCTATACCGGCACCGTCGCCGGCTCGATGAACACCGAGCGGCTGGCCGCCCGCTACGAGCAGGACCAGCTCGTCCAGGACTGCCTGCGTGGCCGCGAGAATGGTGCGGCCGTGCCGGGCGCCGCGCCGCCGGCGGGGGGAGCGGGGCGGGGCTCCTGAGCTGCCGCCCCTCCGGTCGCCCTTCGGTGCGCTGACCCGCGCCCTGGCGACCCGCAACGCCCGCATCTTCTTCGGTGCCAGCCTCGCCGCCTGGACGGGGCTCTGGATGCACCGCATCGCCGTCGCCTGGCTGACCTGGGAGCTGACCCACAGCGCGCTCTGGGTCGGCCTCGTCGCCTTCTGCGACCTGGCGCCGGCCTCGGTGATCAGCCCTTTCGCGGGCGCCATCGCGGATCGGGCGGACCGGTTGCACCTCGCCACGATCTCCCAGGCGGTGATCGGGCTGGAGGCGGCCACGGTGGCCACGCTGGTCGCCACCGACATGATGCAGATCGAATTCCTGCTGGCGCTGGAGTTCTGTGCCGGCACCGCCGCCAGCTTCGCCCAGCCGGCGCGGCAGACGCTGATGCCGGGCATCGTCGGCGCCGCCGACCTGCCGGCGGCCGTCGCCTGCAATTCGCTCGTGTTCAACGTGGCGCGCTTCGTCGGTCCGGCGCTGGCGGGGCCGGTAATCGCCGCCTTCGGGGTGGCGCCGGCCATCGCCTGCAATGCGGTAGCCTACGGCAGCGCGGTGCTGACCATGCCGATGCTGAAGGTCGATCCGGCGCATCGCCGCGGCCACCCGGGCACCACCGGCCTGCTCGGTGAGGTGCGGGAGGGCTTCGCCTATGTCGCGCGCCATCCCGGCCTCGGGCCGCTGCTCGGCTATGCGGCGATGATCGGCGTCTTGCTGCGTAGCGTGCAGGAGCTGCTGCCGCCCTTCGTCGAGCGCAATTTCGGCCGCGGCGCCGAATCCCTCGCCATGCTGACGGCCTGCTTCGGTATCGGCGCACTGGTCGCGGGGCTCTGGCTGGCGGCGCGGGGGCGGGTCGCCGGGGCCACCCGCATCGCCATCCTCGCGGGACTCTGGCAGGCCTTGGCGATCATCGGCTTCGTCGCCACCGGCTGGTTCCCCTTCGGACTGGCTTGCGCGGCGCTGATCGGCGCCACCGCGTCGCTGCACGGCATTTCCGTGCAGCAACTGGCGCAGATCGCCGCCGCACCGGAGATGCGCGGCCGGGTGCTGTCGCTCTGGGGGCAGATCACCCGCGCCTGCCCGGCGCTGGGCGCCCTGTTGCTGGGCGCTTCCGGCGAGGTCTTCGGCCTGCGCCTGCCGACGCTGGTGGTGGCCATCCTGGCCATCGGCGTCTTCGCCTGGGGCTGGGCGCGCTACCGAACCATCGAGGCGGCGCTGGAAATCGCGCCGGAGCAAGGAGAGAGCAGAGATGCTGCAGGCCGCGATCATCGGCATGGGCCGCTGGGGACGCACCCTGGTGGAGAGTGTCCAGGACAGCAGCGAGGCGGGGATCCGCTTCGTGGCGGGGCAGACGCGCAGCCCGGAGAAGGTGCGGGACTGGGCGGCGGAGAAGAAGATTCGCCTGCTCGACAGCTACGACGCCATTCTGGCTGACCCGGCGGTGCAGGCGGTGGTGCTGGCCACGCCGCACAAGCTGCACGCCGAGCAGGTGATCGCCGCGGCCCGTGCCGGCAAGCATGTCTTCGTCGAGAAGCCCTTCACCCTGACCAAGGCCAGCGCCGAGGCGGCGGTGGCGGCCTGCCGCGAGGCCGGCGTAGTGCTGGCGCTCGGCCACAACCGCCGCTTCCTGCCGGCGGTGGCGGAGATCAAGGCGATGCTGTCGGATGGCCGCATCGGCACGTTGCTGCATGTCGAGGGCCAGTTCAGCGGCCCCGGCGCCCTGGCCTACAAGCCGGGCATGTGGCGCGCCGACCGCTCGGAGAGCCCGCTCGGCGGTATGGGCGGCATGGGCATTCACATGATCGACATGATGATCAACCTGGCCGGGCCGATCGCCGAGGTCGCCGTGCACAGCACCGCCCGCGTGTTGGAGAACGGCCTCGACGACACCACCGCCATGCTCTGCCGCTTCCGGAGCGGCGCCACGGGCACCTTCGCGACCCTGGCCTATGCGCCGCGCTGCTGGCGCATTGCGCTCTACGGCTCGGAAGGCTGGGTGGAGCTGACCGACCACGAGCACATGGTCTATCGCCCGCGCGAGGGGGAGGGCTTCGTGCGCGACTATCCGAAGACCGACATCGAGCGTGCCGAACTGGCCGCCTTCGCCGCCGCGGCCACCGGCGGCCCGGCCTATCCGCTGCCGGTCGAGCAGGCGATTCATGGCGTGTCGGTCTTCGAGACGATGATCGCCTCCGCCGCCTCCGAGGGCGGCAACCGCGCCGTCCCCTGAGGGGCGGGCCCGGCGATTCCGGGTGGGGGTGGTTCCCACCCGGGCCGAAGCCGGGCTAGAAGCGGCAAGCCTCATTCCGGCGCCGGGGCAGGTCCGGGCGCCGGACTCACCGCAGGGAGCGTGTTGAACCCATGGCCAAGATTACCCGCCACGACAGCAATAAGATCCTCTCCGGCGCCATCGAGTACCACAACTTCGTCTTCCTTGCCGGCATGACCGCCGACGACCTGTCGCAGGACGTGGTCGGCCAGACCAAGCAGGTGCTGGCGAAGATCGACGCCGCCCTGGAAGGGCACGGCACGGACAAGACCCGCCTGCTGCAGGCGCAGATCTGGCTGAAGGATATCCGCGACCGCGGGGCGATGAACGAGGTCTGGTCGGCTTGGCTGCCGGAGGGCGGCGCGCCGGTCCGCGCCTGCGTCCAGGCCAATATGGCCGATCCTCGCCATCTGGTCGAAATCATGGTGACGGCCTGCCGCTGAGCGGTTGTGGCCGGGCTCCGGAACATTCTTGGGTCCAAATGAACGGCACCGCGGGATCATCTCGCGGTGCCAAATTTTTATACATTCCAGAGACTTGCGTTCTGCTGTTGCAGTTCTGCCGCAACACTGTGTCTTGGATTGGCCGTTCACGATTTTCTAGGATTAACTTCATATTAACGGCCAACTCACGGCGTCGAAAAATGCGAATCACATCGCGTTGCGCCGTGTAACAGCCGCGTGGGATTGCTGCTTCCTACAACCGCTTGCTACCGCCTGAGAGCCGCGTGACAGCGTGGTGGGGGAACAAAGCGGTGGGGATCGCATGCGGGGCAGCAGCACAGCGGTGGCGTTCGCGCTTCTGATCGGGACATTTTGCGCCGTTTCTACGGGAGCGGACGCGAACACAGGTCGGAAGGCGCGGGAGATGACCAAGCAGCCCCGCGTGACCCTGCAGCAGGCCAGCATCCGTAGCGTCAAGTCGCCGACGCTGAAGTCGCCGGTGAGTCATGGCCTGGGCCAGCGCGCCGCCGCGGCGGAGACGGCCTCCTTTACCACCCCGATCTCCTGCGTGCCCTATGCCCGTGCCGTCACGGGCATGGAGATCATCGGCAATGCCCATACCTGGTGGGCCAGCGCCGCGGGCGTCTATGCCCGGGGGCACCGCCCGGAACGCGGCGCCGTGCTGAGCTTCAAGTCCTCGGGCGGGATGCGGCTCGGCCATGTCGCCGTCGTGTCCCGCGTCGTTGGCCCGCGCGAGATCCTGATCGACCATGCCAATTGGGAAGGCCCCGGCATCCGCAAGGGAACCGTGATGCGCGGCGTCTCCGTCATCGACGTCTCGCCGGAGAATGACTGGACCGAGGTGCGGGTGCAGGTTGGCCGTAGCGACGAGGCCTATGGCCGCGTCTATCCGACCAACGGCTTCATCTTCAACCGGCCACCGGGTAGCATTCGCATGGCCTCCACCGGTGAGGCCTTCGAGGAGGTCGCCGAGGCGCCGGCACAGGCCGGCCCGCACGCGGAGCATATGGCCGAGGCGGTCCGCGGCCTGAACATCGACGCCGCCCGCTGAGCGCCTGATTGCCGCCGCCGCCCTGTGGCGGCGCGGCGCATTGCCGGCCGAAGCCCGCCGCGCGCCCGCGCCGGCAGGGCTCGGCCCGTTTGATGGCTGCCCGCGGTGCGCCATTTGCGCGCCCCGCGCGCCCGGCGCATTCTCCGCGGCTGCCGAGCTGATGGAGTATGCCGATGGCCGTGACCAAGCCGCACGCCGCGCATTGGGGAAGTTTTGACGCGGTGGTGGAGCAGGGCCGCGTCGTGGGTGTTCGTCCTTTCGCGCGCGACCCCAATCCGGGGCGGCTGATCGAGGCGATGCCGGACGTCGTGCACGCGCCGAGCCGCATCGACCGGCCCTATGTGCGCGCCGGCTGGCTGCGCGGCGAGCGGCGCGGCGCCGAGCGGGGCGACCGCGACTTCGTGCCGATCCCCTGGGACCAAGCCATCCGCCTGGTGGCCGAGGAAAGCGCCAGGGTGCGGACCGAGCATGGCCATCGCGCCATCTTCGGCGGCTCCTATGGCTGGTCCTCGGCCGGGCGCTTCCATCATGCGCGCAGCCAGTTGCAGCGTTTCCTCGGCCTCGGCGGCGGCTTCACCACGCAGGTGACGAATTATTCCTACGGCGCCGGCATGACGCTAATGCCGCATATCCTCGGCACCAACGAGGTCATCCACGGCCCCGTGACGGAGTGGTCGAGCATCGAGAAGCACACGCGGCTGATGCTCTGCCTCGGCGGCCTGCCGCTGAAGAACGCGCTGGTCACCTCGGGTGGCGCCGGCGCGCATGAATATGTGCCCTGGCTGCGGCGTGTCGCGGCGGCTGGCGTGCGCTTCGTCAACATCTCGCCCTTCCGCGGCGATGCGCCGGACTTCCTGAACGCCGAATGGGTGCCGATCCGGCCCAATACCGACACTGCGCTGCTCCTCGGCATGATGCATGCGCTGGTCACGCAGGGGCTAGAGGATCGCGGCTTCCTCACCACCCACTGCACGGGCTGGGACAGGCTGCGGCCCTATGTGCTGGGCGAGAGCGACGGCACGCCCAAGACGCCGGAATGGGCCGCCGCCATCACCGATGTGCCGGCCGAGACGATCCGCGCCCTGGCCTGGGAGGCGGCGCGCCTGCCCACCATGCTGACCGCCACTTGGTCCATCCAGCGCGCCGAGCATGGCGAGCAGCCGTGGTGGGCGCTGGTGGCGCTGGCCGCCATGCTGGGCGGCATCGGCAAGCCGGGGCAGGGGGTGACCTTCGGCTATGGCTCGATGAACGGCATGGGCACGCCGCGCCGCCATCTGCCGTCCGTCTCCCTGCCGGCCACCCGCAACCCGGCCGGGCTCGCCATTCCCGTTGCCCGCATCACCGAGTTGCTGGAGCGGCCGGGCGAGGTGCTGCAGTACAACGGGCGCGACATCCTGCTGCCCGAGATCCGGATGATCTGGTGGGCCGGCGGCAATCCCTTCCACCACCACCAGGATCTCAACCGCCTGCTGCGCGCCTGGAACCGCGCGGAGACCATCATCGTGCAGGAGCCCTGGTGGACGGCGGCCGCGCGCCACGCCGACATCGTGCTGCCGGCCACCACGACGCTGGAGCGCAACGACATCGCCTCCTCGTCGAGCGACCGCTTCCTGCGCGCCATGCACCAGGCCATCCCGCCGCAGGGGCAGGCGCGCAACGACCATGACATGCTGGCCGACATGGCCGAGCATCTCGGCTTCCGCGATCGCTTCACCGAACAGCGCGACGAGGGCGCCTGGCTGCGCCACCTCTACGAGCGCTGGCGCCAGGCCGCCGCCCGCATGGGTTTCGAGGCGCCGGACTACGACCGCTTCTGGGCCGAGGGTTATGTCGAGATGCCGCCGCCGGAGGAGGATTTCGTGCTCTTCTCCGACTTCGCCGCCGATCCGGCGGCGCACCCGCTGAACACGCCGTCCGGCAAGGTGGAGCTATATTCGGAAACCATCGCCGGCTTCGGCTATGAGGAGATCGGCGGCCATCCCCGCTGGCAGGAGCCGACCGAGTATCTCGGCGCGCCGCTTGCCAAGCGCTTCCCGCTGCACCTGCTCTCCTATCAGCCGGCGACGCGCCTGCACGGCCAGCTCGATCCCGGCCGCGTCGCGGCGGAGAACAAGATCCAGGGCCGCGAGCCGCTTCTGATGCACCCGGAGGACGCCGCCGCGCGTGGCCTGACCGAGGGCGGGATCGTCCGCGTCTTCAACGAGCGCGGCGCCTGCCTCGCCGGGCTGCGGCTGAGCGACGGACTGCGCCGCGGCGTCGTCGCCATGGCCACCGGCGCCTGGTGGGATCCCGCACGGGAGGAGAGGGCGCCGGAGGAGGGGGTGCTCGACGTCCACGGCAACCCGAACGTGCTGACCCAGGATGTCGGCACCTCGCGCCTGGGCCAGGGCAGTGCGGCGCAGTCCTGCCTAGTGGAGGTGGTGGGCTTCGCGGGTCCCCTGCCGCCGGTGACCGTGCATGCCGCGCCGCGCCCGCTTGAGGCGGTGTCGTGATGCCGCTCGGCCGCCGCGCGCTCCTCGCCGCCGGCGCGGCGCTGCCGCTTGCGGCGCGGCCGGCCCGGGCGGCGCGGCTTTCCACGCTGGACATGCCGCCGCTGCGCATCTCACTGAAGCTCGACGACACGGTGGCGCCGGGTTATCGCCGCAGCGTGCTGGTGCGCTGGGGCGACCGCGTCACCTACGACGCCCTGCCCTGGAACCCCTTGCAGCCGACCCCCGTCGCTGCGGCCACGCAGTTCGGCTGGGATGCGCGGATCTGCGGCATGGTGGTGCCGCCAGTGGGTGCCGACGGCATCGCCCGCGCCGTGCTGGCCGTCGCGCATCCCACGGTGGACCCGGCCATGGCCTTCCCGGGCGGGCAGGATCGCCCGGCGGTGGCGGCGATGATGCAGGGCGCCTCGCTGCTGAACATCGAGAAGCAGGGTGGCCGCTGGATCGTCGTGGATGGCGGCTACCAGTCCCGCCGCCTGACCGCCGAGACGCTGTGCCGCATCAGCGGCCCCGCTGCGGGGGTGGCAGGCGGCCTGGTGCAGGGCCTGCTGGCCGTCTCCGGCGGCTGCGCCACGCCCTGGGGCACGCAGCTCCTGGCCGAAGGCGACCCGGCGCCCTGGATGGCGCGGCTCGGCGCGCTGGATCCGCGCTTCACCCAGGGCCTCCGCTTCGGCTGGGTCGCCGAACTCGACCCCATGGACCCAGCCGCGGTGCCCTCCAAGCGTACCGCACTCGCCCGCTTCCCGCGCGGCGACGCGGCTGCCGCCCTGACGCGGGATGGCCGCGCGGTGGTCTATCTTTCCGACCGTCGCGTCTTCGGCCACCTGTTCCGCTTCGTCTCCGACGGGCCGGCCGGGGCGCCGGATGCGCTCGACCTGGGCACGCTGTCCGTCGCCCGCTACGCCGGCGGCCGGCTGCGCTGGGAGCCGCTGCCACGAACGGTGGACATGCTGCTGAACCCGATCGCCTATGCGGGCCGGGTGGGGGCGATCGGCTTCGACGTGCCGAGCGGCCTCGCGGTCGATCCGCATTCCGGCATGCTCTATCTGGCCTGCAACGGCAATGCGGCGCGGCGGCGCGACCAGGTGGACCCGCTGAACCCGCGCGCGGGCAGTCGCTCCGGGCATGTGGTGGAGATCATTCCCGCCGGCGGTGACCACGGCGCGGACGAGGCCGCGGCCAATGTGCTGCTGCTGGGCGGCGCGCCGCCGCAGCGCTTCGGGGGGCTGGCGGGGAGCTGGCCGGACGCGCCCGCCACCCTCACCGTCGATGGCGCGGGCCGGCTCTGGATCGGCACCGATCATGCCGGCCGCATCGGTCCGGAGCCGGACATGCTCTTCGGCTGCGACACGTCGGGGCCCGGTCGCGGGCTGGCGCTGCCGCTCTATGGCGCGCCACGCGGCGCCGGGATCGGGGCGGCGGCGATGAGCCCGGACGGGCTGACCCTCTTCTCCGTCGCGCGCACGCCCGGGGCCGAGCCTGGCGCCAGCTATGCCCGCCCCGGCACGCGCTGGCCCGCCTTCGATCCCAACCTGCCGCCGCGCACGACGCTGGTGGCCTTCAGCAGCGCGAGCGGCGTGCCAATTGGCGGGTGAGCCGGCCGCCCTGAGAGCGGTTTCCGTTTGCTCTGGCTCACGGCAACCGCTCTCGTCTTTTATTCTGACGAGCATCTTCACCCGATCAGGTGATTCCACCTGATCGGGATCTGCCGACTGTCCTGATTTCGAAGTCCCACGGACTTCGCCATCCGGGCACTCGCTTTTTCAGTGGCCTGCTGATCCGCTTCGTCCGCTGCAAATACAGCGAACTTCGCGGGAAGGCGCTAGACCCGGGCCGCCTGGAAGGCGGCCGCCGCCCGGTTCTCCGCCTGCTGGACATGAGCGAAGTCGCCCCGCAGCGCCTTCAGCGCCTGCCGCTCATGCTCGATCTCGGTGGCGGTGCGGAAACCGAGCCGCCGCAGGATCGGCACAGGCGGGCACCAGCCCTGCAGCGCATGCTGGAACAGGAAGGTGGCGATCAGCGCCGGCAGGGCCAGCCAGCGCCGGTCCTGCGTCGCTCCCAGCACGACGCCGACGAGGGCGAGGCTGGAGGCATTGGCTTCCAGTGCCCGCTCGATGTCCCATTCGCGGTCCAGTTCGGCGAGGCGGGCGGGGATCTCGGCGGGGCGCGCGGCGAAATAGGCCAGGCGGGCCTCCGCCTGCCGGCGGATCTGCTGATTGACGGCGGTGGCGGTATGGGCGGAAACGCGCTCCGTGGTGGATGGCAGCATGATCGGCTCCCTGCCTGGCTATCCCGCTTCCCAACACCTCGGCCGAACCGCCGGTTTCGGGCCGGCCGGGTGTGACAGGGAAGGGGAGCCGCCGTCCCTCAGCCCGCCCGCAGGTCGGATTGCCTCTCCCGCCGCGCGATGCGCAGCGTCACGTAGCCCAGCACCCCCGCCAGTAGCGAGCCGGCCAGGATGCCGAACTTCACCCGGTCCTGCAGGGCGGGATCCGCGGCGAAGGCGAGCAGGCCGATGAACAGGCTCATGGTGAAACCGATGCCGCAGAGCAGGGATACGCCGAGCAACTGCCCCCAGCTTGCCCCGGCCGGGAGGTCGGCGGCGCCGAGGCGGATCATCGCCACCGAGGCACCGAAGACACCGATCACCTTGCCGAGCACCAGACCGCCGGCGACGCCGAGAGTCAGCGGCTCCAGCAGCACCGCCGGGCTGATGCCGGCGAAGGAGACGCCGGCATTGGCGAAGCCGAAGACCGGCACGATGATGAATGCCACCGGCATGTGCAGCGCGTGCTCCAGCCGATGCAGTGGAGAGTCCGCTCCGCTCGCCTCCGGCGCGCCGGGCGTCAGGTGGATGGGAATGGTAAGCGCCAGCAGCACGCCCGCCAGGGTGGCATGCACGCCGGAGCGCAGCACCAGCAGCCAGAGCACGGCCCCGAGCAGCAGGTAAGGCACCAGCGACCGCACTCCGCCGCGGTTCAGGCCATAGAGCACCGCCAGCACCAGTGCCGCCCCGCCAAGGTCCATCAGTGAAAGCTCGCCGGTGTAGAACAGCGCGATGATCACCACGGCCCCGAGGTCGTCGATGATGGCGAGCGCCGCCAGGAACACCTTCAGCGAGGCTGGGACGCGCGGGCCGAGCAGCGACAGCACGCCAAGCGCGAAAGCGATATCCGTGGCGGAAGGGATGGCCCAGCCCCGCAGCGCCTGCGCGTCGCCGCTGTTGAAGGCGATGTAGATCAGCGCCGGCACCGCCATGCCGCCCGCCGCCGCCACGCCCGGCAAGGCCCGCCGGCTCCAGCTCGAAAGCTGGCCGTCGAGCATCTCGCGCTTGATTTCCAGGCCCACCATCAGGAAGAAGGCGGCCATCAGCGCGTCGTTGATCCAGTGCTGAAGGTTCAGCGGGCCGATATAGCTGGACAGCGCACCGAAATAGGCCGGCGCCAGGGGCGAGTTCGCCACCAGGATGGCGAGTGCCGCCACCGCCATCAGCACCAGCCCTCCGGAGGCCTCGCTGTCCAGGAAGTTCCGAAACACCGAGCGGATGCGGGCCTTCCGCGCATGACTCGTCATGCCGTCCATGTTCACTCCTTTGAGGGGGAAAAGCAGCGGAGGCACACCCCCGCACAGACCAGCAGGTGAGTAGTTGTTAAATTTTGTTCATGATAACCTACCCACCGCTCAACGGAAAGGGAGCCTGGTCGTTTCGCACGGAGAGCATGGGTAGAGGCCAGAGCATGCCAGCCACGGGCTTCTTCTTCCGGAGGCGGCCACGCGGGGCAACCGGGATGCCGGACTTCACTTTTTGTTCTTTTTTCGGTACCCGGGTGGAACGGCCCCTTGCGGCGATGTTCTTTTTATGTTCGCATCGCCCCATGCCGATGCCGTCCCCCGCCCCCTTCGCCCCGGCCGCCTGGACCTCTCCGCTTTCCCCGGCGGATCCCCCCTCCTGGCGCGCCGCCTCTGGCGGGGCGCAACGGCGCGGCAGAGCGCGGGCGGGGCGGGCTGCCCCGTCCGCGCTGCTCCGCCTGCTGCGGGAGGTCATGCTCGGTGCCGTCATCGGCATCCTCGGCGGTTGGCTGGCCGGCTGGATCGCGAGCTGGCTGTTCCTCTGAAGCCTCGCTTCGGCGAGGATCAGACCGAAAGATAGCGGGCGCGCAGCGGCGCGTCCCGCAGCAGCTCCGCCATCGGGCCGTCATGGCGCAGCTCTCCGACCTCCAGGATGGTCGCCCGATCCGCCACCGCCCCCGCGAAAGCCAGGTTCTGCTCGGAGAGCAGGATTGAAAGCCCCTCCGTCTTCAGTTCCGCGATGGCGGCCGCCATGCGCTCCACCACCACCGGCGCCAAGCCCTCAGAGGGTTCATCGAGCAGCAGCAGGCGCGGGTTGCCCATCAGCGTGCGGGCGATGGTCAGCATCTGCTGCTCGCCGCCGCTCATCTGTCCGCCGGGGCGGTGGCGCAGCGCGTCGAGGCTCGGGAAAAGGGCGAAAAGCCGCTCCGGCGTCCAGCGGCGCAGGCCGGGCCGGGCCGGGCGGCGGCCCACCTCCAGATTCTCCAGCACGGTGAGATCAGCGAAGATGCGCCGCTCCTCCGGCACATAGCCGATCCCGGCGCGGGCGATGGCGTGCGGCGGCTGGCCGGCCAGCGGCCTGCCCTCGAAGGTCACGTGCCCGGCGCTCGGCGGCACCAAGCCCATGATGGCCTTCATCACCGTGCTCTTGCCCGCGCCATTGCGGCCGAGGAGGCAGACCACCTCGCCCTGGCCGACCGTCAGGGAAACCCCGTGCAGGATATGCGCGCGTCCGTAATGCGCATGCAGCCCTTCCACCGCCAGCATCAGTCCGTCCCACCGCCGAGGTAGACCTGCCGCACGCGCGGGTCGGTGCGCACCGTCTCCGGCGTGCCGCCGGCGATCAGGCGCCCGCGATCCAGTACCAGCACGCGGTCGGCATGGGTGAAGACCACGTCCATGTCGTGCTCGGTGAACAGCACGGCGATTCCGCCCTCGCGCGCGATGGCCGCCGTCTCCGCCATCAGCGCCACGCGCTCGGCGGGAGCCATGCCGGCGGTGGGCTCGTCCATCAGCAGAAGTCGGGGGCGGTTGGCCAGAGCCATGGCCAGTTCCAGCCGCTTCAGGTCGCCATAGGCGAGCACGCCGCAGGGCCGCGCCGCCTGCCCAGCCATGCCGACGCGCGCCAGCAGCGCCTCGGCTTCCGCCGTGAACAGATGCGCCGCCGGGCGCCAGAGGCCGAACAGCCTGCGGGCATGGGAGAGCAGCGCCATCCGCACATTGTCCAGCACCGTCATGGAGGCGAAGGTGGCGGTGATCTGGAAGGTGCGGCCGACGCCAAGGCGCCACACCGCGCGCGGCGGCAGGCCGGTGACGTCGCGCCCCGCCAGCCGTACCCGCCCGGTATCAGGCTGGATCTGCCCGTTCAGCATGTTGAAGCAGGTGCTCTTGCCGGCGCCATTGGGGCCGATCAGTGCCAGCATCTCGCCCGGGGCCAGGGCGAAGGAGACGCCATCCACCGCGCGCACCCCGCCCCAGGATTTCACCAGCCCCTCCGCCTCTAGTGCCGGCGTCATGCGGCCTCCTCGCGGCGGAAGGCGCCGGCCAGACCGCGCGGGAAGAAAAGCACCAGTGCCAGGATGACGAGGCCGAGCAGCAGCCGCCAGTAATCCGTCACGCGGGCGAGCTGTTCCTGCAGCCCGGCATAGGCGATGGCGCCGATGATCGGCCCGCTCAGTGTCTGCACGCCGCCGAGCAGCACCATCAGCAGCGCGTCCACGCTGCGCGGGATGTCGAGCACGGAGGGAAAGACGCTGCCCTTGCCATAGGCGAAGAGCGCGCCGGCGATGCCGGCCATGGCGGCGGCGAAAGCGAAAGCCAGCCAGCGGATGCGGAAGGCGTCGATGCCGATGGCCTCGGCGCGCAGGGCGGAATCCCGCTGCGCCCGCAGCGCCATGCCGAAGGGCGCGTGGATCGCGCGCCGCAGCAGCCACACCGCCGCGCCGCAGAGCACCAGCGACAGGTAGTAAAAGGCCAGCCGTCCGCGCGCCCATTCGCTTGGCCAGAGACCAAGAATGCCGTTGTCGCCGCCCGTCACCTCGACCCACTGGAAGGCAACGCTCCAGGCGATCTGCGCGAAGGCGAGGGTCAGCATGGCGGAATAGACGCCGGAGAGCCGCACGCAGAACCAGCCGAAGAGCAGCCCCACCATCCCGGCGGCGAAGGGCGCGACGAGCAGGCCGAGTTCCATGGGTGCGGCGAGATGGCGGAACAGCAGCGCCGCGGCATAGGCGCCGGCGCCGAAATAGGCAGCGTGGCCGAAGCTCGCCATGCCGCCCGGCCCCATGATGAAGTGCAGGCTGGCGGCGAAGAGCACGAAGCTGGCGAAGTCGGCCAGCAGGATCAGCGGATAGTCGCCGAGGAAAGGCGGCAGCACGAGCAGCAGCGCCAGGGCCACCGCCGCGGCGAGCCGCAGCCCGCGCGGCGTGGCGGCGGGGAGGGGAAGGGCGACCTCGCTCGCCGGCGGCGCACCGGAGGGTTTGTGGCCGAGCAGCCCGTAAGGACGCAGCACCAGCACCACCGCCATCACCAGGAAGACCAGCACCAGGGTGATGCGTGGGAAGATGAGAATCCCGAAGGCGTGCAACTCGCCGATCAGCAGCGCGGCGAGGAAGGCGCCGGGCAGGCTGCCGAGGCCGCCCACCACCACGACGACGAAAGCCTCGACGATGACGGCCATGTCCATGTGCAGCGTCACCGCCTCGCGCGGCAATTGCAGCGCGCCGCCGAGCCCCGCCAGCGCCGCGCCGAGGAAGAACACGCCGGTGAAGAGCAGCCGCTGATCCACGCCGAGCGCGGCGACCATCTCGCGGTCCTGCGTGGCGGCGCGCAGCAGGATGCCGAAGCGCGTGCGGTGGAACAGCAGCCAGAGCAGCCCCAGCACCACAGGCCCCACGGCGATCAGGAACAGTTCGTAGCGCGGGAAGCGCAGGCCGAGGATCTCCACCGCGCCGCGCAGCAGCGGCGCGCGCGGGCCGAACTTGTCGTCGGCGCCCCAGAGGAAGAGCGCCACATCCTGCACGATCAGCACCAAGGCGAAGGTGGCAAGCAACTGGAACAGTTCGGGCGCGCCATAGATCCGGCGCAGCACCGTCATCTCCACCAGCGCGCCGAGCGCGCCCACCGCCAGCGCCGCCAGCAGGATCGCGCCCCAGAATCCCCAAAAGCCGCCAAGCTCCGCCAATGGCCCGAAGCTGGTCAGCGTCCAGGCCAGATAGGCGCCGAGCATGAACAGGCTGCCATGGGCGAAGTTGACGATCCGGCTGACGCCGAAGATCACCGTCAGCCCGGAGGCCACCAGGAACAGCGAGGAGGCACTGGCCAGGCCGTTCAGCGCCTGGATCGCCAGATCCTGCAAGGTGCTGCTAGCCCTGTGGCCGCCACTCCTTCACCTGCGCGTCCGAGGGCAGGTAGTTGGCGCCGTCGGCATAGTGCCACTCCACCATCTTGCCGGTGCGGCCCTCCAGCTTCGTGCGGCCGACAAAGGCCCCGAGCGTGGACTGGTGATCGATGGCGCGGAACTCCACCTCCCCGGTGCCATAGGCGGTCGGGTAGCGGATACCCTCGAAGGCGGCGACCATGGCCTCCGTCTCGGTGCTGCGGGCCTTGCGCAGCATCGCCGCGATGGCCAGCACATTGACATGCCCGACCACCGAGCCGCAGCGCGGCAGCGCGTCGAAGCGCTTGCGATAGGCGTCGCGGAAGGCGGTGTGGACGGGGTTGTTGAGATCATCGCGCGGATAGCCGGTGACGATCCAGCCTTCCGGGCATTCCTCGCCGAGCGGCTCAAGGTATTCCGGCTCGCCGCTCAGCATGGAGGCCACGTTGCGCCCGTCGAACAGCCCGCGCGTATTGCCCTGGCGGACGAAGTTCAGCAGGTCGGTGGCGAAGGTGACGTTGAAGATGGCCTCGGGCCGCATCCGCTCCAGCGCTTGCACGGTAGCGCCGGCATCGATGCGGCCGAGCGCCGGGAACTGCTCGCCGACGAACTCGACATCCGGGCGCTTCGCCTTCAGCAGCTCGCGGAACCACCTCACGGCGGACTGGCCGTACTCGTAGTTCGGCGCGACGGTGGCCCAGCGCTTGGCCGGCAGCTTGGCCGCTTCCTCCACCAGCATGGCGGCCTGCATGTAGGTGCTGGGGCGCAGGCGGAAGGTGTAGCGGTTGCCCTTCGACCAGACGAGCGTGTCCGTCAGCGGTTCGCTGGCGGCGTAGAGAACCTTGTTCTGCGCGGCGAAGTCGCCCAGCGCCAGCCCGACATTCGAGAGATAGCCGCCGGCGAGCAACGCCACCTTCTCGGCGCTGACCAGCTCGCCCGCGAGGCGTACGGCATCCTCTGGCTTGCCCGCATCATCGCGGAAGACGGTCTCCAGCGGCCGCCCGTCGATGCCGCCGGCGGCGTTGATCTGCTCCTGCGCCAGCAGCCAGCCATTGCGGTAGGGGCCGAGGAAGGCGGGCTGCGCCGTGTAGGAATTGACCTCACCGATGCGGATCGGGTTGGCCTGGGCACGCAGCACAGCCGGGGCGGCGAGGGTTCCGATGGCGATACCCGCCAGCAGGTCGCGGCGGCGGACATGCGGGAAAGTGGAGCGGGGATCCATCATCGGCATTCCTTCCTGGCGGGCCGGCCCGGACCGGCGAGAGCCCTGGCCCGGTGTAACGGCCCGGGCCAGCGCTGCAACGGGAAAACGTAACGACTTCAGATGGCGTGGGCGCGCAGGCGCTCCGGCATCTGCGCCAGCGCCGCTTCCTCGGCATTGGCGAAGGCGAGGCGCAAATGGCGCGACTGCCCCGGCCCGAAGAAGGGGCCGGGCAGGGTGAGCAGCCCATGATGTGCGGCCAGCGCCTCGGCCGTGGCGAGCGCCTCGGGCTGCCCCTCCGGCAGGCGGAGATAGGCGAAGTAGGTGCCCAGCGCGTCGATCCGCCATTCGGGGGCCGCCGCCATCGCGGCGCGGAAGGCGGCGGCGCGCCCGGCCATGATGGCGCGGTTGCCGGCGCGCCACTCGGCCAGCGCGGGCACCGCCCAGGCCAGCGCCGCCTGGGCCGGGCGGGGCGGACAAATCTGCATGGTGTCCACCAGCTTCATCAGCTCGGTACGGAAGGCGCCCCCGCCGAGGATGGCGCCGACACGATGGCCGGGGATGCAGTAGGACTTGGCGAAGGAATAGAGCTGCACCACGCCGTCCCGCCAGTCCGGGTCCTGGAACAGGTCGTGCGGCGGGGTGTCGTTCTCCGGCAGGAAATCACGATAGGTCTCGTCAAGCACCAGCCAGACCCCGCGCGCGCGGCAGAGCGCCGCGATCTCGGCAATGACAGCGGGCGGATAGATCGCGCCGGTCGGGTTGTTGGGCGAGACCAGCACCACGGCGCGCACCTCCGGCGTCAGTGCCGCGGCGAGGCGCTCCGGGTCCGGTACGAAGCCGTCCTCGGCGCGGGTCTCGAAGGGCAGGGCGGCGATGCCGAGCAGCTCCAGCGCCATGCGGTGGTTGAAGTACCAGGGCGTCGGCAGCAGCACCGCGTCGCCCGTGCCGGCCAGCACCGTCATGGCCATGGTGAAGGCCAGATTGCAGCCGGCGGTGATGGTGACGTCGGCGGGCGGGATCGGCGCGCGATAGAAATTGGCGAGGTCGGCGGCCAGTGCCTCGCGCAGCGCCGGGTCGCCGTCGATCGCGCCATAGCTCGCAGCGGCGCGGCTGCCGGCAGCCTCGGCCAGCTTCTCCAGCAGCACCGGATGCGGCGGATAGCCCGGCACCGCCTGGGTCAGGTCGAGCATCGGTCCGGCGCCGCCATCGTAGCGCGCGGCCCAGCTGCGGGCGGCGGGGATCGGCGGTGCGGCGGTGGCATGGGCGCGGGGCGAAAGGCGGAAGCTCGGCATGGCGGCGGAGAGTGTCACGCCTCCACCGCGCCGCCTACCCGCCTTCGGCGCGAATCAGCCGCTCTCGCCCACCGGCCGGCCGGTGATGTGTCGCCAATGGTGCCAGAGCAGCCGCGCCGCCAGCGAGCGCCAGGGGCTCCAGGCCTCGGAGAGGGCGAGGAGCTGCTTCGGCTTCGGCCGTTCGGGCAGGCTCTTCAGCGCCTGGGCGCTGGCGGCCAGCGCCACGTCGCCGACGGGAAAGATGTCCGTCCGCTGCTCGGCGAAGAGCAGGTGCACCTGCGCCGTCCAGGGGCCGAGGCCGCGTGGCGCCGCCAGATGGGCGAGGGCCACCTCATCGGTCATTTCGCTCAGCCGGTCGAGGCGCAGCGTGCCGGCGAGGCAGGCCTCGGCCAGCCCGCGCAGATGCGCCACCTTGGGGCGCGACAGGCCGGCGGTGCGGAGCTGCTCGTCGGTCAGCGCCAGCATTCCGGCTGGTTCCAGCGCGCCGGGCAGGGCGGCGAAGCGGCGCCAGATGGCGTCCGCCGCGATGGCGCTGATCTGCTGGCCCACTATGGTGCGCGCCAGCCCGCCGAAGCCGCGCGGCCGGGTGCGCCAGACCAGCGGCCCTGCCGCCGGTTCGATCCGCGCGAAGTCGGGGTCCTGGGCGCAGAGCAGGGCGATACCCTCGCGGGCCCATTCGGGGGTAGCACTATCGGCAATGTGCATCGGCGCAGCGTCTTGCATGGATTCGCCGGCGGGAGGACATGTCCCTCGCGCTCCGCACGCAACGAATTGCAACAGGGCGCGAGCCGGCAAAAGCCTGTAACATGGCTGGCGGGCGTCGTCGCCATATCATCTTTATGGTCGAGAGCATGGAACCCCCTCCACACATCCTGGTCGTCGATGACGACCGGGAGATCCGCGATTTGTTGTCGAAGTTCCTCGAGCGCCAGTCCTGCCGCGTCACCGCCGCGCGGGACGCGCGCGAGGCGCGGCGCCTCTGGCCGCTGGGCCGCTACCACCTGGTGGTGCTGGACCTGATGTTGCCCGGGGAGTCGGGGCTCGACTTCGCGCGCTGGCTCCGCAGCCAGTCCGACGTGCCGATCGTCATGCTCACCGCGATGAGCGAGGAGACCGACCGCATCGTCGGGCTGGAGCTGGGCGCCGACGACTATGTGGCCAAGCCCTTCAACCCGCGCGAGCTGCTCGCCCGCATCCGCGCCGTGCTGCGCCGCTCCAGCGGGGAGGGCAGCGCGGCCCAGCAGCCGCCGGCCAAGGCGATCCGCTTCGCCGGCTGGACCCTGGAGCCGGCCCGTCGCCGCCTGCTGAATCCGGATGGCGTCGAGGTGCCGCTGACCGGCGGCGAATACGAGCTGCTGATGGTGCTGGTGGACCGCTCCAACCGCGTGCTGACGCGGGACATGCTGATGGACTTGCTGCGCGGCCGCCAGGCGGGGCCCTTCGACCGGGCGATCGACGTCGCCGTCTCGCGGCTGCGGCGCAAACTGGAGGATGACGGGCGCAATCCCACCCTGATCAAGACGGTGCGCGGCGGCGGCTATGTGCTGGCCGCGACGGTGGAGAAGGTGAGCGACCGCCCGCCCGCCGCGGCGCAGAACGGCGAGCGGCCGGCGGGGGCCTCGGCCTGAGCCAGCCATGATCCGCCGCCTGCTGCCGCGCAGCCTCGCCGGGCGCACGGCGCTCTTCCTGACCCTCGCCCTGATGCTGGTGCAGGCGGCGGGGCTGACCATCCACGCCCTCGACCGCGTGGATCTGCAGCGTTTCGCCCTCTCGCGCGAGATCACCGCGCGCGCCTTCGGTCTCTGGCGCACCGCCGTGCTGGCGCCGCCCGACCGGCGGCTGGCCATGCTGGAGGATATCGACCTCCCGCCCGGCCTCTATGCCGAACTGAGCGACCTGCCGGGGGTACGGCCGGGCATGCCGCATGCCTCGCCGGCGCTGATCCGGCTGTTCCAGGTCGATCTCGTCGGCGCCGGCCCGCCCCGCTTCCGCCCGCGCCAGGCGCTGGTGGCCAATGGACCGCGCCCCGGTGTGCTGGTGCTCTCCATGCAACTCGCCGACGGGCCCTGGCTGAACCTGCAGATGGCGCTCCCACCGCCGCGCCCCTGGCATTCCGAGACCTTTCTGATCGCCTTCTTCCTGATGACCGGCGCGGCGCTGGCGCTGATCCTCTGGGCGACACGGCGGCTGACGCGCCCCGTCTCGGCCCTGGCGCGGGCTGCCGAGCGGCTGGGCCGCGACGTCAATGCCCCGCCGCTGCCGGAGCGCGGGCCTTCCGAGGTCGCCACCGCCGCGCGTGCCTTCAACACCATGGCCGAGCGCATTCGTCGCTTCGTCAGTGACCGCACGCAGATGCTGGCCGCGATCGGCCATGACCTGCGCACGCCGATCACCCGCCTGCGCCTGCGCGCCGAGTTCCTGGAGGACGACGAGCAGCGCCGCAAGATGCTCGCCGACCTCGACGAAATGGAGGCCATGGTCAACGCCACCCTGGCCTTCGCCCGCGACGATTCTGCCACCGAGCCTTCCGTTCCGCTCGACCTTGCTGCGCTCTGCCGCACGGTGCTGGACGAGGCCGCCGATGCGCGGCCGGAGGTGGAGCCGGAAACCCTTGGCTATACAGGGCCGGAGCGGCTGCGCATCCGGGGCCGGCCGATCGCGCTGAAGCGGGCGCTGGCCAATCTGGTGGGCAATGCCCTGAATTATGGCGGCTCCGCCCGCATCCTGCTCGACGGGCCGGGGCGTGGCGCCGAGGCCTCGCTGGTGCGGCTGCGCGTCGAGGATGAGGGCCCCGGCATTCCCGAGGATTCGCTGGAGGCCGTGTTCCAGCCCTTCCGCCGTCTGGAGACCAGCCGCAACCGCGAGACGGGCGGCACCGGCCTGGGCCTGCCCATCGCCCGCAACATCCTGCGCGCGCATGGCGGCGACGTGGTGCTGCGGAACCGCCCGGGCGGCGGGCTGACGGCGGTGGTGACGCTGCCGATCTGAGCCTGAGCCGGGGGCGGCTGCCTGTCAGCCCGATGCGCCGCGCGGCGGCCCTGGGAAGGGCCGGACCTGCACCCGGGTCAGGTGATCCGCCGCGGCGCGGGTCCCATCCGGGTTCAGTCCGCGATGGTAGTGGCGCTGCCAGCCCTGGGCGCGGGCGTCACTGCCGGGCTCGCGCAGTTCGGCGTTGAAGCGGCTGCGCGCGGCACGCCATGCGCGATGGGCGGCTTCCAGCGTCGGGTCCTCGGCCAGCGGCCGCACCTCGGGGCGGATCTCCCTGACGAGGTTCCGCTGGAGAGGAAAGAAGAAGCAGACCGGCTCGTCCGGTAGGAAGCGGACCACATGGTTCGGCCGGGTGAAGCGCCAGTTCATGGTGAAGGTCATCGGCGACCAGTCGCTTTCCACCAGCCCGGAGAGTGGCGCGATGCCATCCTTCACCGCGTTCGGCGGGCCCGAGACCCAGAGGCCGATGCCGGGATCGGTGCGCAGCAGCGTGGCGATGGGGAAGGTCAGGATGCCGGCACCGAAATGGCTGGCCGGCGCCACGCCGCCCGGCTTCAGCACGCGGATGGTCACGTCCTCCGGCCGGTCGCCGCCATTCCACCATGCCTCGAAGGCGGTCTCGCCCTGCACCTCCCAGCCATGGCCATTGGCGATGGTCAGTGGCAGGCAGCGATAGGCGAAGCCGCCGGGCGTGGCGTCCATCCAACTCCGCCGCACGCCGGCGGGGCGGATCGGTGGCAGGGGCTGGTCCAGCGTATAGGCGATCAGCCGGGGCTGCGGCTTCTCCGCCATGCCCATCTCCTCGCGGTGGTGCCGCAGGATAGGGCAGGGCGGGTTAGCAAAGAGTTTTCAGCCCTCCAGCAGCCGGCGCAGCTTGCGCACGGCGCTGTCCGGTGTGGTCAGCACCGGCAGGCCGGTGGCCGCCGCCACGGCCTCCGCCGCGCGCGCCAGGCTGAACTGCGCCAGAGCCACGGCGTCGCAGCCGGCGAAGGTGCGCCGGGCCGCCTCGGCTGCCAGCCGGTCATGCGCCGCGCCATCGCCCGCATCCAGCGCGGCGAGGGCGCCTTCCGCCAGGCAGGGCACCAGCGTGATGCCGGGCGGGAACTCGGGCGGCATGGAATCGAGCGTGGGGGCGAAGCTCGCGAGCAGGCCGATACGCTTCCCCGCCGCGGCGGCGTCCTCGATCATTGCCTCGTTCGGCTTCAGCACCGGCATCGGCGCCAGCTCGCGCGCCACGGCCTCGATGCAGGGGCCGAAGGCGGAGCAGGTGAACAGGATGCCGCGCGCCCCGGTGCCCACGGCATAGCGAGCGAGGGTCAGGAAGCGCTCGGTCATGGCCGGGGTCAGCCGGCCTTCCCGCGCCAGATCGGCGGAGAGGCTGTCGTCCAGCAGGTTCATCGGCCGCGCTTCCGGCCAGAGCCGGGCCAATGCCGCCTCGATCGGTGGCGGCGAGTGCCGCAGCGCGTGGATCAGGGCGATGCGCATCGCGTCAGCGGTATCTGCGCTTCGGGGTGGCCAGGGAAAGCGGCGTCATGTGGGCGTCTCCTCTCGATGGAACGCAGCTTGGCACTGCCGGCACCGCCCTGACCAGATGGTGCCCCGGCCGAGGGCGCGGGCGGCCCTGCAGGAGAGGCCGCCGCGCCACCCGTCCGAGGTTCAGCCCGGCGCCGGCCGCGCCTGGGCCCGCGCCGCTAGCGCATGGCGGGCGGCCTCGCTGCCGGGGATATGCACGCCGCGAAGCGACTCCCCCGCCGTCTCGATCATGAAGACCAGCGCCACCATGCCGACCAGGCAGGCCGCCATCATCGAATAGGCCGGGGTGAGCGGGTCGCCTGTCAGGCCGACCAGCCAAGAGTTCACCGCCGGGGCCGTGCCGCCGAACAGCGAGGTCGAGACATTGTAGGCGATGGCGAAGCCCGCGAAGCGGACCGGGGTGGGGAACATCGCCGGGAAGGTCGCGGAAATGGTGGCGAGCTGGGGCGCGTAGAGGAAGCCCAGCGCGGCGAAGCCGAGGATCGCGCCCAGGAAGCTGGCTTCCATCAGGTGGTAGAGCGGGATGACCAGCACGAACAGTCCGACCAGCGAGAACCACCACAGCGGCTTGCGGCCCACCCGGTCCGACAGGGCGCCCGCGAAGGGCAGGAGGATCATCATGAACAGCATGCCGACGATCGGCACGAAGAGCGCCTGCTGGGTGGTGAGGCCGAGGCGGCGCTCCAGATAGGTCGGCATGTAGCTGAGCAAGGTGTAGTTCACCACGTTCAGCGCGACGACCAGGCCGCTCATCACCAGCAGCGGCTTCCAGTAGCGGCCGATCAGGTGCCTGAGCTCGGTGCCCGCGCCGGCCTCCTTGGCGCTGGCCGACTCCATCTCCTGGAAGACCGGCGTATCCTCCATCTTCGAGCGCAGATACATGCCGACCAGTCCCATCGGCCCGGCGACCAGGAAGGGCAGACGCCAGCCCCAGTCCTGCATGGCCTCCTCGCCGAGCAGCAGGGAGAAGCCCAGCATCAGCAGGGCACCGAAGGAGAAGCCGGCCAGGGTGCCGACCTCCAGGAAGCTTCCGCAGAAGCCGCGACGGTCATCGGGGGCGTATTCGGCCATGAAGGTGGCGGCGCCGCCATACTCGCCGCCGGTGGAGAAGCCCTGGATCATGCGAAGCACGACCAGGATGACCGTCGCCCAGATGCCAATGCTGTCATAGGAGGGGATCAGGCCCACGCAGACGGTGGCGCCGGCCATCATCAGGATGGTGAGCGCCAGCACCGACTTGCGGCCCAACCGGTCACCCAGCGGCCCCCAGAAGAACCCGCCAAGGGGCCGCACCAGGAAGGAGATGGCGAAGGTGGCGAGCGCGAAGAGCGTTGCCTCCGCCGCCTCGCCTGGGAAGAGGGCCGCAGAGATATAGGTAACGCCATAGGCGTAGATGCCGTAGTCGAACCACTCGGTGGCATTGCCGATGGCCGAGGCGGCGATGGCCCTTCTCAGCGTGCCCGGCGGTGGGGGCGCGTCCGTGCGCGCGAGCCTTGTGTCACCGTTCATCGGTTGTCCTCCTGTGACGTTGTTCGGTGCGCCAGCGGCGCAGGGGAGTGCACAGGCTCATGAGTTCTCCCCTGACAGCGGGTCGAGACCGGCCGACATGGGCGTGGTGCGCGGCAGGGCCTGGTAGGCCTGCTGCTGCTCGCAGGGCGGCGAGGGGCGGACGGCGACGCGCCACAGGCCGAAGCCGACCGTGACGGCTGCGCAGGCGGCGAGGAACAGGAAAAGGCCGGTGGAGCCCAGCGCCGACATGCTGGCCGCGCCGACCAGCGGCCCGGCCGCGGCACCCGCAGAATAGACCAGCACCAGCCCGGCGCTGGCACCGACCCGCTCCGCCGCGGTCAAGCGATCATTGGTATGCGCCACGCAGAGCGGATAAAGGGCGAAGCTCAGGCCGCCGAACAGGCCTCCGAGAAGCAGCAGCGGCGTGCCCGGCGCGCCGAGCAGCGCCATGGCAAGGGCAACGGCCGCCGTTCCCGCGAAGGCTCCCAGGATCACCGCGCGGCGGTCGAAGCGATCGGAGAGCCATCCGAGCGGCCATTGCAGCATGACGCCGCCCAGGATCACCGCGCTCATGAAGGCCGCCGTGGCCGGCAGATCGAGACCGATGCGCTGCGCGTGCACCGCGCCGAGGCCATAGAAACCGCCCAGGATCACTCCGGCGGCCACGGCTCCGACCATGCCGAGCGGCGAGGCCCGGTAGAGGCTGCGCATAGGAAGAGCCTGATAGTCGCCCAGCACCGGGCTCGAGGCGCGGGTCAGCGTCACCGGCACCGCCGCCAGGGAGACGAGGATGGAGGCCAGCAGGAAGGGCCGTGCCGGGCTGTCCTCGCTGAGGTTCAGCAGGAACTGCCCGAGGCCCTGGCCGGCATAGAGCGCGACCATGTAGGCGGCGAGCACGGAGCCGCGCTGGGTCGGCTCGGCGCGATCGTTCAGCCAGCTTTCCAGGCAGACATAGACGCCCGCAACGCAGAAGCCGTCGATCAGCCGCAGGGCGGCCCAGAGCCCCGCGGCCTGGTAGAGCGCATAGGCGAGGGTGCTGGCCGAGAGCAGGGAGACGAAGAAGGCGAAGGCGCGGATATGCCCGACGCGGCGGATCACGCGCGCCGCCTCCAGGGAGCCGATGGTCAGGCCGGCGAAATAGGCGGAGCCGACAAGGCCGATCAGCGGAGCACCGGCATCGGCGGCTTCCAGCCGCACGCTGACCAGCGTCGGTACGAAGCCGCCGCCGGCCATCAGGATGAAGATCGAGGTCAGCAGGCTCTGCACTGGCCTGATAACGTTCAGCATAAGCCCGCAACGGGCGAGGGCGCCGTCAGTTACATGCTGTTTCCTGCCGCGCCGTGTGCTGCGCCCGGCTGTGTACGTGAATGCCGCCCCGCGACGCGCGCCGGGGCTGCCCGGCGGCCGAAAGAACGGGGGGACAGCCCGGGTGCCGTTGACAGCCCCCAGGCTGCCCTGGTGTGTTGGCCCGGGAACAACACGAACGGCTTAGGCGGTCGCCGTAAGCCGGCGCGAATCTGGCCGCGCCGCTACAGGGAGCTATTTGGGATGCGACGAACCGAACGGGCGGCTGCCGCTCTCCTTGTCACGTTGGGCATCGGCGTGGCCATGTCTGCGCAGGCGCAGGATCTCACGCTCGCGGTCGCCGCGCCTGCCACGTCTTTCGATCCGCACTATCACACGTTGACACCGAATGCGGCGCTCGCCCAGCAGGTCTTCGAGACATTGGTGAAGCGCACGGCCGATGGCCGCCCGGTCCCCGGCCTGGCGGTCAGCTGGAAGACGCTGGACGACCAGACCTGGGAATTCAAGCTGCGTGAAGGCGTGAAGTGGCAGAACGGCGAAGACTTCACCGCCGAGGACGTGGTGAACACCATCAACCGCGTGCCCAAGGTGCTGAACAGCCCCGGCTCCTACGCCCTCTATGTCCGTGCCATCGACCGCATTGAGGTGGTGGACCCGCACACTATCCGCTTCCACACCAAGACAGTCTATCCGCTACTGCCGACCGACATGACGCAGATCGCGGTCATCTGGCGCGGGCTCGGGGACGAGGTGCCCACCAGCGACTTCAACAGCGGCAAGGCGGCGATCGGCACCGGCCCCTATCGGCTGGAGCGGTACGACCACGGCAACCGCGCCATCTTCGTCCGCAATGATTCCTACTGGGGCGACAAGCCTGACTGGGCGCGTGTGGACTATCGCATGATCCCGAATGACGGCGCGCGCGTCGCCGCGCTGAAGGCGGGCGATGTCAACTTCATCGACAATGTGCCGACACAGGATCTGGCCGGCCTGGAGAAGGAAAAGGGGATCCACATCTCCCGCGCCGACAGCCTGCGCAGCATCCTGATCCGCACCGACTTCCGCGAGCAGACGCCGTATGTCTCCGGCCCGAACGGCGAGAAGCTGGACAAGAATCCGCTGCTCGACCGCCGCGTGCGCGAGGCGCTCTCCATCGCCATCAACCGCAAGGCCATCGTGGAACGTATCATGTCGGGCGCCGCGACGCCGGCCGGCCAGATGATGCCGGAGGGTACCTTCGGCTATAATCCGAACGTGCCGCCGCCGGCCTATGACCCGGCGCGCGCGAAGAAGCTGCTGGCGGAGGCGGGTTTTCCCCAGGGCCTGACCGTCACGCTGATGGCGCCGAACAACCGCTACGTCAATGATTCACTGATCGCCCAGGCGATCGGTCAGATGTGGGCCCGCATCGGCGTGAAGGCCAAGGTGGATGCCATGCCCTCCACTGTGTTCTTCCAGAAGACGGCGCAGCAGGATTCTTCCATCTCGCTCAGCGGCTGGGCGAATTCGGTGGGTGAGCCCTCGCCGGGCTTGAAGAGCGAGTTCGGCACGCGCGACCGCACCAAGGGCTGGGGCGCGGTGAACCACACATTGTACTCCAACAAGGAGTACGACGCGCTGCTCACCCAGGCGCTGCAGACCGTGGACGATGAGAAGCGTGACGCGATGTTCCAGGATCTTGCCGCCATCCTGGCCAAGGACTTCGCCTATATCCCGCTGCACCATCAGGTGAATCTGTGGGCGATGCGTGACACGCTGGAGCACACGCCGCGCGCCGATGAGATGACGCGCGCGCTGGATATCCGGCCGAAGCAGTAATCCAGCGAAGACGCAACTTAAGCTGGGGCCGGGCGGAGTGATCCGCCCGGCCTTTTTCGTTCAGGCGAGCTTCAGCTCCTCCCGCACCAGGCTGACCCAGTAGCCGACGCCATAGGGGATGGCGTCGTCGTTGAAGTTGTAGGTCGGTGTGTGCAGGCCCTCGGAGGTGGCGCCGCCCGCGCCCTGGCCGAGGAACATGAAGGCGCCGGCCTTCTTCTCCAGCATGAAGGCGAAGTCCTCGCCGCCGGTCACCGGCTGCGCGTTGTCGTCCACCTTCCCGGTGCCGACCAGCGCCTCGGCCGCTTTGGCGGCGATGGCGGTCTGCTCCGCATGGTTCACCAGCGGCGTGCCGTTGCGGCTGTACTGCACCTCGGCCGTGCAGCCGAAGCTGGCGGCCAGGCCCTCGGCCAGCTCGCGCATGCGGCGCTCCATGGTGTCGCGCACGGCCGGCAGGTAGGAGCGCGCGGTGCCGCCGAGGCGGATCTCGGCCGGCATCACGTTGGTGGAGCCGAAGGAGCCGCCGGCGATGGCGCCGACGCTGATCACGGCCGCGTCCACGGCGGCGATGTTGCGGCTGACCACCGTCTGCAAGGCCAGAATGAACTGCGCCTGCAGCACCGTCACGTCGGTCGAGAGATGCGGCGTTGCGCCGCCATGCCCGCCGGTGCCCTTGAAGGTGACCAGCCAGCGGTCCGGCGCCGCCATGTAGGGACCGGGGCGGATGGCGAACTGGCCGAGCGGAATGCCTGGCTCGTTGTGCAGGCCATAGACGGCATCCACCGGGAAGCGCTCGAACAGCCCGTCGGCCAGCATGGCCTTGGCGCCGCCGCGGCCTTCCTCGGCCGGCTGGAAGATGAACTGCACGGTGCCACCGAAATCGCGGTGCGCGGAGAGGTACTTGGCGGCACCGAGCAGCATGGTGGTGTGGCCGTCATGCCCACAGGCATGCATGGTGCCGGGATTGGTGGAGGCATAGGGGAGGCCGGTCGCCTCGTTGATCAGCAGCGCGTCCATGTCGGCGCGAAGGCCGATGGCGCGCTGCCCTGCCAGCTTCCCTCTCAGCGTGCCGACCACGCCATAGCGGCCGACGCCCTCGGTGACCTCCAGCCCCCATTCCTTCAGCTTGGCCGCGACCAGGCCAGCGGTGCGGGCCTCCTCCATGCCGATCTCGGGGTGGGCGTGGATGTCCTGGCGAATGGTGGCCAGTTCCGGCTGCATGGCGCGCAGCTCGGCGAGAAGCGTATCGTTCACGTGGTGATCTCCCGGTTGCCCGGCGCGCGGCGGGCGGAGCCGTCCGCGCCTGCAAGGGGGTTACATGCCGCCCGCGTGGCCATATGGAAAGGCCTTGATCAGGAGCAAAGCGGATGGACAAGGATGAATTGACCGCCTGGGCGCTGGCGAACGGCTGGCAGATGCTCGGCGGCCACCCCAGCCTGACCAAGCCGAGCGCGCCGAAGGAGGCGATCGTGCGGCTGGTGCTCAAGGCCACGGTGGCAAATCTGGAGGTGAAGAAGCCGGCCGGGAAGTGGGAGAAGGTCGGCGGTGAGAGCTATGCCAGGATCGAGGCGGATGAGGAGGGCGGGCTGCCGCGCGGCCTCAGCTTCGAGAAGGTGCCGAGCATCACCAAGCTGATGCAGGACAACCGCGACCGGATGGTATTCGCGAAGTTCGGCGGATGAAGCAGGCGGCGGGTGGAGGCCCGCCGCTGCTCCAGCTTCACTCGCCCGCGGCGGCCAGCATCCGCGACACCGCCTCGCCGCGCCCGAGCGCGAAGAGCACGGCGTCGATCGGCGGCGACTGGGTGCTGCCGGTCAGCGCCGCGCGCAGCGGCTGGGCGATGGCGCCGAGCTTCACGCCCTTCACATCCGCATAATCGCGCAGCCATTTGTCGAGATCGGCGCGCTCCCAGGGCGCGTCGGTCAGGAAGATGGCAAGGTCCTTCAGCCGCTCCTTCGCTTCGGGCGTCAGCAGCGCCTCGGCCTTGGGTTCGAAGGGCAGGGGGATATTGGCGACGGCGAAGGCGGCCATGTCGGCAGCCTCCACCAGGGTGCGGGCGCGCGGCATGATGTCGGGCATCAGCAGCCGCACGCGCTCGGCGCCCTCGGTACCGAAGCCGATCGAGGGGCGCTTCGCCAGGATCTCCAGCACGCGGTGCGTCAGCACGTCCGGGTCCATCTGGCGCATGTACTGGGCGTTCAGATGCGTCAGCTTGGCATAGTCCATACGGCTGGCGGCGCGGCCGACATCCTTCAGGTCGAACAGCTCGATGGCCCGCTCGCGGGGAACGAACTCCTCGTCGCCATGGCCCCAGCCGAGCCGCAGCAGGTAGTTGCAGACGGCCTCCGGCAGGAAGCCCTGGTCGCGGAACTCCAGCGCGCCCACCGCGCCGTGCCGCTTGGAGAGCTTGGCGCCGTCCGCGCCGTGGATCAGCGGGATGTGCGCGAAATGCGGCCGCGTCCAGCCCATGGCGTCATAGATCATGGCCTGGCGGAAGGTGTTGGTCAGGTGGTCGTCACCGCGGATGACATGGGTGATCTCCATGTCATGATCGTCCACCACCACGGCGTGCAGATAGGTCGGCGTGCCGTCGGAGCGCAGGATGACCATGTCGTCCAGCTCGCTGTTTTGCACGCGGACCTCGCCCTGCACGAGGTCGTGGATCACCGTCTCCCCCTCGCGCGGGGCCTTGATGCGGATGACGGGCTTCACGTCAGGCGGCGCCTCGGCGGGGTCGCGGTCGCGCCAGCGACCGTCATAGCGCGGCGGGCGACCCTCCTTCATGGCGGTCTCACGCATTTCCGCCAGCTCTTCCGGCGTGCAGTAGCAGTAATAGGCCTTGCCCTGGGCGAGCAGTTCGCGCGCCACCTCGGCATGCCGCGCCTCGCGCGCCGTCTGCATCACCGGCGGCTCGTCCGGCGAGAGGCCCAGCCATTCCAGGCTCTCGATGATCTGCCGCACCGCCTCGGGGGTGGAGCGGGCACGGTCGGTATCCTCGATGCGCAGCAGATACTTGCCGCCATGGTGCCGCGCGAAGAGGAAGTTGAAGAGGGCGGTGCGTGCACCCCCGATGTGCAGATACCCGGTCGGGGAGGGGGCGAAACGGGTGCGTACGGTCATTGCTCGGCCAATTCCTTCGAGCGGAGACTTTTAACACTCCCGGCCGCCCCTGTAGAGTGCGCGCATAGGTTGAGAAGCCATGCACGACACTGACGCGACTTCGCCACCCCTCGGGCTTCCCGCCTTCGCCACTCCCTGGCGCTCCCCGGTTATGCTGCAGCGCCTGCAGGCGCTTCTGGAAGCCGAATGGAACCGCCTGCCGCTCTGGCTCCCGGTGGCGCTGGGCTCCGGCATTATCGGCTACTTCGCGTTGCGCACCGAGCCCTCGCCGCTCTGGGGCCTCCCGGCGCTCCTCCTGCTGCTCTGCGCCGTCCTGCTGCGCCATCGGCCCTTGATGGCTTGGCTCTTAGCGCTGGCCGGTGTGGCGGCGCTCGGCTTCGGTGCCGCCGGCTGGCACGCTGCACGCCTGCCACCGCCCCTCGACCTGCCCAGGCGCGCCGTCATCGTGGAAGGCACGGTGGCGGAGGTGGAGACCATGCCCAAGGGCCTGCGCGTCACCCTCGAGGAAGCAAGGCTCGACCCTGCTGGCCGGGCGCTGCCCCGCGTGCTGCGCATCCGCCTGCGGGCCAATGACCCGCTGCGCCCGGCGCCTGGGGAGCGGCTGCGGGTGCGGGCCCTGGTGCGCGCGCCCTCCGCGCCGCCCGCGCCGGGCGGCTGGGATTTCCAGAGGGATGCCTATTTCAGTGGCCTGGGCGGCTCCGGCTTCGCCCTCGGGTCGGCGGAGCGGCTGGGCGAGGCAGCGCGGGCGCCCCTCTTCGCGGTCGCGCGCCTCGGCCTGGAGCAGCGGGTGCTGGCGGTGCTGCCCGGCGGCACGGGCGCGGTGGCGGCGGCGCTGCTGACCGGCGAGCAGACCGCCATCCCGCCGCCGGACATCCAGGCCATGCGCGATTCCGGCCTGGCGCATCTGCTTTCCGTCTCCGGCCTGCATATCGCCATCGTCATGGGGCTCGGCTTCGGCGTGTTCCGCTTCGGGGTGGCGCTGGTGCCGGCCCTCGCTTTGCGCTGCGACAGCAAGCGGATCGCCGCGCCCGGCGCCCTGCTGCTCGGAGGCGCCTATATGCTGCTGACCGGCGCGCAGGTGCCGATGCAGCGCTCCTTCGCCATGGCGGCGTTGGTCACCTTCGGCATCCTGATCGGCCGGCGGGCACTCTCGCTGCGCGCCCTGGCCCTGGCGGCGGCCGCGGTGATGCTGGTGCAGCCGGCGGCGCTGCTCGGCCCCTCCTTCCAAATGAGCTTCGCTGCCGTGCTGGTGCTGATTGCCGGCGCTGAGGCCTCTGGCCCCTTCATAGCGCGCTGGCGCCAGGGCGAGGCGTGGTGGCGCCGGCCGGCGGCGGTGCTGGCGGGCATGGTGCTGACCTCGCTGCTCGCGGGCCTGGCCACCATGCCCTATGGCCTGCACCATTTCGGCCGGCTGCAGCTCTACGGCCTGGCCGCGAACATGGTGGCGGTGCCGCTCACCTCTTTCCTCGTGATGCCGGCGGGCATGGTGGCCGTGGCGCTGATGCCCTTCGGGCTGGAAGCCTGGCCACTGACGGTCATGGGCTGGGGTGTCGATGGCGTGCTGGCCGTGGCGCATACGGTGGGCGCCTGGCCGGGCGCCGCGCTCACCGCCATGCCGATCCCGCCCTGGGGCCTGGCGCTGACCAGCTTCGGGCTGCTCTGGCTCTGCCTGTGGCAGGCCCGCTGGCGCCTGCTGGGCCTGCCGATGATCCTGGCTGGCCTGTGCAGCGCCGTGACCGTGACGCCGCCCGACATGCTCGTCTCCGCCGATGCGCGGCTGATCGCCCTGCGCACGGAACAGGGCGTGGTACTGCAACGCGCCAGCGGCGCCTCGAACTTCGTGCGTGACAACTGGCTGCGGGGCTGGGGCGAGGACGAGGCCGAGCTTCTGCCCGCCGGCAGCGACCATGCGGCGGAAGGGCTGAACTGCCCCGGGCTGGAATGCCGCTTCCAGCCGCATCCGGATGGGCCGGCCGCCATGCTGTTGCGCGTACCGAAGCCAGGGCGCGGGGAGAAGGCAGTGCCCGTCCTGGCGGCGCCGGCCTGCGGGCAGGCGGCAGTGCTGGTCTCAGCAGAGCCGATCCGCGGCCGCTGCCCGGGTACGCCGATGGTGGACCGCTTCAGCGTCTGGCGGGATGGGCCGCATGCCATCTGGCTGAGCCGTGACGGCGTGCGGGTGGTCTCGGACCGCGACTGGCGCGGCGTGCGGCCCTGGGTTCCGCCGCCGCCGCGCCCCGCCTGGGCCCGGGCGGAGGATCAGTAGCGGCGCAGCAGCCCGACCAGCCGGCCCTGCACCTTCACCCGGTCAGGGCCGAAGATACGCGTCTCATAGCGCGGGTTGGCAGCCTCCAGCGCGATGGAATTGCCCTTCCGGCGCAGCCGCTTCAGCGTGACCTCGGCCTCGTCCACCAGCGCTACCACGATGGCGCCGCTGTCGGCCGTGTCGTCGCGGCGGATGATGACGGTGTCGCCATCGAGGATGCCAGCGCCTTCCATCGAATCACCGGCGACCTCCAGCGCATAATGCTCGCCGCCGCCGAGCAGGGCGGCCGGCACCTCGACGCTGGTGCCCTGGTCGCGGAGAGCCTCGATCGGCTGGCCGGCGGCGATGCGGCCATAGAGGGGCAGATGCACCGCCGCCGCCTCGTTGGCGCTGCGCGCCACGCCGGCCAGATTGGAGGCGAAGGTGCCACGGATGACATTGGGGGCGAAGGCGGGGCGGGGCGGGGCGGCCTCGGCCCTGGCCAGCACCGCCGGGGCGCTGTTCTCCGGCAGGCGGATCACCTCCAGCGCACGGGCGCGATGGGCGCGGCGGCGAAGAAAGCCACGCTCTTCCAGGGCGGTGATCAGTCGGTGGATGCCGGATTTCGAGCGGAGCTTCAGCGCCTCCTTCATTTCCTCGAAGGAGGGCGAGAAGCCGGTGTCCCGCAGGTGCCGGTCAATGAACATCAGCAACTCGTGCTGCTTTCGCGTGAGCATGCGGGGCTCCCTGCCTGCGGCCGGGCGGCCGCGAACAAAGCGGCAACCGTTCTGATGTTCTACGAAAGTTCCATAACGCCGGTCAACAGGGATTCGCCGGAATTTCCGAGACTTGGCCGCTGAAACGCCGTCAGAGGCCGAGTTCGGAGAGGAGGATCACCTCGACCGGCGCACCGGCCGATAGCGGCGGCGCATGCGGCAGGCGCCGCAACAGGGCGTCGCTTTCCGCCAGGACGCGCAGCATGGAGCTGTCCTGCCGGCTGGCAGCGGTCGCGACCCAGCGCCCTTCGGCGTCGCGACGCAGGCTGGCACGCAGGTAATCCTCCCGCCGGTCGTTCTCCGGCAGGTCGGCGCCCGCGACGGCCTGTCGCAGCGGCGGCGCGGCCGGCGGCAGGCCGGCGAGCACCGCCAGGGCGGGCCAGAGGAACACCACGCCGCAGACGAGGGCCGAGACGGGGTTGCCGGGCAGGCCGAGCAGGGGCGTCTCGCCGAGGTGGCCCCAGATCAGCGGCTTGCCCGGCCGCATGGCGATCTTCCAGAAGTCCAGCGTGAAGCCGCGCGGGCCGAGCGCCTGCTGCACCAGATCGTGCTCGCCGACGCTGGCGCCGCCTGTGGTCACCATCAGGTCGCAGAAGCGCGCGGCCTCGGCGGCAGCGCCAATGGCGGCCGTGTCGTCACGCGCGATGGGCAGCACCAGCGGCTCGGCACCGGCAGCCCGCACCAGCGCCGCCAGGGCATGCGCGTTGGAAGAGACGATGCCACCCGGCGGCAGCGGCTCGCCCGGCAGCACGATCTCGTCACCCGTGGCCAGGATGCCGATGCGCGGCCGGCGATGCACTGTGAGCCAGGGATGGTTGGCGGCGGCCGCGAGGCCGATGTCGCGCGCCGTCAGGCGACGCCCGGGGGCGACCAGCGTCTCGCCCGCCGCGAAGTCCAGCCCGGCGCGGCGGATCCAGCGGCCGGGCTGCACCGTCTCGCGCACCTGCACGCGGCCCTCGCCGGCCTCCGCATCCTCCTGCAGCAGGACGCCGTCGGCGCCCTCCGGCACCACGGCGCCGGTGAAGATCCGCACCGCCTGGCCCGGCCCGACCGCGCCGCTGAAGGGATGCCCGGCGGGGGCCGCGCCGATGACCCGCAGCCGTGCGCCCTCGACCGCCTCGGCGGCCCGCACAGCATAGCCGTCCATGGCCGAGACATCGGCGGGCGGCTGGGTCAGGCGGGCGGTGATGGGCGCGGCCAGCACCCGGTTCCAGGCTTCGGCCAGGGCCACCGTCTCGGTACCGGCGGGTGAGAGCGCGGCCAGGATGCGGCCGCGGGCTTCTTCCACCGGAATCATCACGGTGCCTCCCAGAGACCTGATTTTCCACCTTCCTTGCGGATCAGGCGAACCTCGGCGATGCGCATTCCACGGTCGATCGCCTTGCACATGTCATAGACCGTCAGCGCGGCGACGGTGACGGCGGTCAGCGCCTCCATCTCGACGCCCGTCGGGCCGGTGGTCTTCACCCGCGCCTCGATCGCCACCGCGTCACTGCCCTCCGGCGTGAGATCCAGCTTCACCGAGGTGAGGGCGAGGGGATGGCAGAGCGGAATCAGGTCGGCGGTGCGCTTGGCACCCATGATGCCGGCAATGCGCGCCACGCCGAGCACGTCACCCTTGCCGAGGCCCCCGGCGCGGATGGCGGCGAGCGTCTCCGGCGCCATCAGCACGCGGCCCTGCGCGATGGCGATGCGCTCCGTGGCCGGCTTGGCCGAGACATCGACCATCACCGCCTTTCCCTCGGCGTCGAAATGCGTGAGGCGGCCGGCCGGGCCGGGCGCCGCGCGCGGTGGGTCGAAGCCCTCGCCCCCCTCGCTCATCCGGCCTTCACCATGGCGCGCGCGGCAGCCGTGACGTCCGGCTGGCGCAGCAGGTGTTCGCCCACCAGGATGCAGCGGGCGCCCACGGCGGCCATGCGGCGCACGTCCTCCGGATTGCGCAGCCCGCTCTCGGCCACGGGGATACGGTCGGCGGGCACCAGTGGCGCCAGCTCCTCGGCGGTCGCCAGATCGGTGTGCAGGGTGCGGAGGTTGCGGTTGTTGATGCCGATCAGCCGCGTGTGCAGGCCGAGCGCGCGGTCCAGTTCCTGGCGGTCGTGCACCTCGGCCAGCACGGACATGTCCAGGCTGCGCGCGGCCTCCTCCAGCTCGCGCGCCTGGGCGTCGGACAGCGCCGCCATGATCAGCAGGATGCAATCCGCGCCCATCGCCCGGGATTCGAAGACCTGGTAGGGGTCGATCATGAAGTCCTTGCGCAGGACGGGGAGGGAGCAGGCGCCGCGCGCCACCACGAGATCGGCCAGGCTGCCCTGGAAGTGCGGGCCGTCGGTCAGGACGGAGAGGCAGGCCACCCCGGCCTCCTCATAGGCCTGCGCCAGCGCGGCCGGGTCGAAGGGCTCGCGGATCAGGCCGCCAGAGGGCGAGGCCTTCTTGATCTCGGCGATCAGCCCGATGCGCCCTTCCGCTACGGCGGAGCAGAGCGCGCCGGTGAAGTCGCGGGGCGGCTCCAGGTCCCGGGCGCGGCGCTCCATTTCCGCCAGGGGCGTGGCGGCGGCCCGCTCGCGCACTTCCCCTTCCTTCTCGGCCAGGATGCGCAGCAGGATGTCGGGCAGGGTATCGGCGTTCATGACCATCTCTCGGCGCAGGCGCGCGAAGGCAACAAAGGGGGGAAAGGCGGCCGGGTTTCAGCCCGGGGCGGTTTCGGCGGGCGGATGCGTGGCGCGGCGCAGCTGCTCCAGCACGGCCAGAGCCGCGCCCTCGTCCAGGGAGCGGGCGGCACGCGCGGCAGCGGCCCGTAGATCGTTCGTTTCACCCGCGACGACAAGAGCCGCCGCCGCGTTCAGCACGACGCAATCCCGATAGGGGCCATGCATGCCGCGCAACAGCGCTTCCAGCGCGGCGGCATTCTCGGCGGGATCGCCACCCTTCAGTGCCTCCACTGGCGCCTCGGGCAGGTCTGCATCCGCGGGGCAGATGGTGAATTCCCGGATCGTGCCGTGATGCAGTTCCACCACCTGGCTCGGGCCCGCCAAGGTCAGCTCATCCAGCCCCTGGCCATGCACCAGCCAGGCACGCTCGCTGCCGGTGCGGGCCAGGGTCTCGGCCATCGGGCGAAGCCACTGGGGGGCGAAGGCACCGGTCATCTGCCGCTTCACCCGCGCCGGGCTGGTCAGCGGTCCCAGCAGGTTGAAGATGGTGCGGGTGCCCAGTTCGACACGCGGCCCGGCGGCGTGGCGCAGCGCGGCGTGGTGGCGGGGCGCCATCAGGAAGACCATGCCCGCCTGCCGCAGCACCTCCGGCAGCAGCGGCAGCGGGACATCGAGGTTGATGCCGAGGGCTGCCAGCGCGTCGGAGGCGCCCGACTTGGAGGAAAGCGCCCGGTTGCCGTGCTTGGCGACCTTCACCCCAGCGCCGGCCACCACCATGGCGGCGGCCGTGGAAATGTTCAGCGTTCCGGCGCCATCGCCGCCGGTGCCGACGATGTCGATCGTGCCGGGCGGCGCCTCGACGGCGGACATGCGGGCGACCATGGCGCGCACGGCACCAGTCATCTCCGCCACCGTCTCGCCTCGCACGCGCATGGCCATCAGCATGCCGGCGATCTGCGCCGGGGTGGCCTCGCCTTCCATGATCATGCCGAAGGCGCGCTCGGCCTCCGCCTCGTCCAGCGTCTCGCCCAGCGCGAGGCGGGCGAGCACAGGCCTCAGCGACATCATGCGGCCCCCAGGGCGGCGAGCGGCCGCGCCAAGATGGCAGGATGTGCCGGCAAGAGGTTGAAATCACGGACCGACCGGTCCGCAGGGTCGTTCTGCAGGATCATGATGCTGCGATCCTCCTCGGGGCGCGACGCGCCAGGGCCGGCACGCTCCGCCGCGGCGGGAGGCTAGCCTGTGTGCTCATCGGACAACAAGGGTTGAGGAAGGGGTCGAAGCCGGCGTCATTTCCCCATCCCGGCATAAGTACCGTACGAACAAGGGTTTGCGCTGGATTCCTCCAGCGGCAGGTGAGGCACTGCGCCTCATCGCGGGACGACCTGCCCGAGCAGCGCCTCGTTGTAGCTGACCTCGGCATTGGCCCGCAGCGCATCGAGATACTGCGCCTCCAGATCATTCAGCATCGCCTGCTCGACCGCGTCACGCACCCGGCCCAGAGCCAGGGGATCGGAATCCGGATTGAAGGGCACCACCTGCACCGGCTGCGCCACCACGAAGCCATCGGCCGTCTCGGCCATGGTGGCCTCGTTGGTCGGTGTGGCGAAAAGCGGCTGCAAAAGTTCCGGCGGCAGCGGCGTGTTCGGCTGCGGCTGACGACCGATGGGACCGATGCGCTGGACGGAAAGCCCCGCCTCCCGCGCCGCCTCGGCCAGCGGCTTGCCGCCCTTGACGGCTGCCAACAATGCAGCGGAGCGCTCCTCCTGCGCGTGGCGGCGGGCATCGGCGATCCAGGCCTCGCGCACCTGCGCCTCGACCTGCTCGAAGGGCCGCAGCGCGGCCGGGATCACCTCCTGCAGGTCGAAGGCGAAGAGGGCGGTCTGCCCGGCCTCGGCGAGACGCGGCGCCTCGCCCTGTGAGGCCGCGAAGATGGCGCGCAGCGCGATGTCCTCCGGTGCTCCGCTCAGCGGCAGCTCGGCCCGGGTGCCGTCCGGCTTCTGGCCGGAGGCATCCGTCGTCGCCTCCGTCACCGTCAGCCCGAAGCGCTTGGCCACCTCGGCGAGGGTGGCGCCGCCGGCCAGCGCATCCTCCACCTGGTTGGCGCGCTCATAGGCGAGGTCGGCGGCGCGCTGCTGGCGCACCAGGGCGGTCACCTGCTCGCGCACCGCGTCGAAGCCGCGGATCTGCCCGGGGGCGATCTCCGTCACCTTCAGCACGTGCCAGCCGAAATCGGTCTGCACGGGGTCGCTGACGCCATTCTCCGGCAGGGCGAAGGCGGCCTCGGCCAGGGCCGGGACCGGCAGCGAGGCGCGGTCCGTCGTGCCGAGGGAAAGCGCCTGCCCGCCTGCGGCCTGCGCCTCCTGCTCGATAGCGGCGAAGTCGGCGCCCCCGCGCCATTGCTCGGCCACCGCTTGCGCCTGCTCCCTGGAGGGCAGCAGCGCCTGCTCGATGGTGCGGCGCTCCGGCGTCTCGAACTCGTCGCGATGCGCCTCGTAGGCGGCGCGCAGCTCCTCCTCGGTTGGCTGGATCTCGGCAGCCACCGCCTCGGGCGAGAGCACGGCGAGGGTGTAGCGCCGGTATTCGGGCGAGGAGAAGCGGTCCGGGTTGTTCTCGTGGAAGCGGTGCAGCTGCGCCGCGTCCGGCGCCGGAGGCTCGGGAGCCGAGGCGAAGGGCAGGCGCACCAGATCGGCCACGCGCTGCTCGTGCTCCCAGGCGAGCAGCGGCTTGGTCAGGGCGTCGGGCCCGGCGGCGCCGGCGCGCACGGCGCCGACGAGCTGCTGGCGCTGTAGGTCGGCGCGCAGCAGATCCAAGAAAGCGGGCTCGGTCAGCCCGTTGTTGCGCAGGAAACCGTCGAAGAGCGCGCGGCTGAAGCGGCCGTCGGCCCCCTGGAAGGCGGGGATGGCGAAGACATAGTCGCGCATCGCCGCCTCGGGCACGGCGATGTCGAGCCGCGCCGCCTCCTGCCGCTGCACGCGGTCCATGATGAGCTGCTCCACCGCCTGACGGGCGATGGCCTGGGTCATCTGCGGGTTCATCTCGACGGCGCTGCCGAGCTGGCGCTGCACCCGCAGCGTCTCCCGGCGCGCCGCCTGCTGCGCCTCGGGCAGCTCGATCCGCTCGCCGCCGACGCGGACGAGGGCGGTGTCGGTGCCGATGCGGCGGACGATGTCCTCGATCCCCCAGATGCCGAAGGAGAGAACCAGCAGGAGGAACAGGAGCTTGGCAAACCAGGTGCCGGCGAGGCGGCGCAGCGCAGTGAGCATCGTGATCCGTCTGGATAGAGGCGGCGGGACCATAGGGAAAACGCGGCCGGTTGCCAAACTGGGCCGCCGCCTGTAGCGCGGCAGGAGGGAATTTTCGTCGGAATCACGGACAAGGAGCCGAGCATGACCCCTGGTGTGCGCCCGCTGATCGCCGGGAACTGGAAGATGCACGGCACCCTCGCGGAGGCCACGGTGCTGGCTCAGGGTGTTGCCGCCGGGGCGGGAGGCGTGGCGGAACTGCTGGTCTGCCCGCCTTTCCCCCATCTGGCGGCCGTGAAGATGTCGATGGTGGGCAGCGACGTGGCGCTCGGCGCACAGGACTGCCACGCCAAGCCGAAGGGCGCCCATACCGGCGATGTCTCGGCCGCCATGCTGAAGGATGTGGGGGCCCGCTTCGTCATCCTCGGTCATTCCGAGCGCCGGGCCGATCATGGCGAGAGCGATGCGCTGGTGAAGGCCAAGGCGGAGGCGGCGCTGGCCGAGGGGCTGACGCCGATCGTCTGCGTCGGCGAGAGCGAGGCGCAGCGCTTGGCCGGGGAGGCCGAGGCGGTGGTGGCGGGGCAGCTCGCCGGCAGCCTGCCGGCGAGCTTCGCCACGGCCGGCGGCGTGGTGGCCTATGAGCCGGTCTGGGCCATCGGCACGGGCCGCACGCCCACCGAGGCCGATATCGCCGCCATGCACGCGCGCATCCGGGCGGAGCTGGTGCGCGCCTTTGGTTCGGCGGGGGAGGGGCTGCGCATTCTTTATGGCGGCTCGGTCAAGCCCAGCAACGCCAAGGCGATCCTGGCGCTGCCGCATGTGGATGGCGCCCTGGTGGGTGGCGCCAGCCTGGTCGCGGCCGACTTCCTGGCGATCGCCGCCGCCGTCGCCTGACGGCGGCCGGCCGGCTCAGGCGGCGCGCAGGCTGCCGAGGAAGCCGCTCACCTCCTGGCGCAGCGTGGTGAGCTGGCCGGTAACGCCGGTCGCCGCCTCCTGCACCTGATGCGCGGCGCTGCCGGTGGTGCCGGCAGCCTCCGCGACCCGTTCCAGCTCGCGCGAGACCTCGCCGGTGCGGGTCGCGGCCTCAGTGACGTTCTGCGCGATCTCGCGCATCGCCGCCGTCTGCTCCTCGACCGCCGCGGCGATGGCGCTGGCGATGCTATCGACCGAGGAGACCGTGCCGGCGATGCCGCGCACCCGCTCCACCGCCTGTGCCGTCTCCTCCTGGATGGTGGCGATCTGGTTGCGGATCTCCTCCGTCGCCCTGGCGGTTTGCGCGGCCAGGCTCTTCACCTCCGAGGCGACCACCGCGAAGCCCTTGCCGGACTCACCGGCGCGCGCCGCCTCGATGGTGGCATTCAGGGCGAGCAGGTTGGTCTGGCCGGCGATTTGCTCGATCAGCTGTACCACATCCCCGACCTGGCGGGCGGCCTCGGCGAGGCCCTGGACCGAGGCGTCCGTGCGGCGCGCATCCTCCACCGCTGCGCGGATCACGCCCGAGGCCTCGGTCACCTGGCGGCCGATCTCGGCACTGGTGCTGGTCATCTCCTCCACCGCGGCGGCGACACCGTTGACGTTGCTCGCCGCGCTCTCGGCGCTGCGCTGGGCGCCGCCGGTGCCGGTACGGGCGCTCTCGGCCGCCTGCACCATGGTGGCGGCGACGCCGCGCAGCCCTTCGCCGGCCTCCGAGAGGTGGCCGACGATCTGGCCCACCGAGCTGTCGAGCCGGGCGGCGAGGGCGTCGAGGGAAGCGCGCTTCTCCGCCGCCGCCTCTTCCTCCCGCCGCGCGTTCTCCGCCTCCAGGCGGCGCTTGGCGAGGGCATTCTCGCGCAGCACGGCGAGGGCGCGGGCCATCTCGCCGACCTCGTCGGCACGGCCGGTTTCCGGCACCTCGTGGTCGAGCTCGCCGCCGGAGACCTGCGCCATACCCTTCGCCAGCCGGTGCAGGGAGCCGGCGATGTCGCGTGAGACCACCCAGGCGCCCAGGCCGGTCAGCGCCAGCAGCCCGGCGGCGATCAGGCCGAAGTGCAGCAGCAGGGCGTCATACTCGGCATCCAGGTCGTCCACATAGGCGCCCGAGGCGAAGATCATGTTCCAGGGGGTGAACTGCCGGGCGAAGATCAGCTTCTCGATGGCCTCCTTCTGGCCGGGCTTCGGATACCAGTAGGAGCCGGTGCCGCCCTCCGCAGCCTGTAGCGCGGCGTTGCGCAGCACCGTCGGGACCACGTTGCCGAAATGATCGCGCGTGGTGCTGATCTTGCCCTCGGAGGCCGGGGTGGCAGGCGAGAGGAAGGTGAAGCCGTCCATCCCATAGGCCAGCACGTAGCCGGTGCCGCCATCGAAGCGGAAGGGGCGGACCTGCTGGCGGAAGCGCTCGATCGCCTCCTCCCGCGTCAGGCTGCCGGCGGCTACCTGCTTCTCCAGCGTCTCGGCGGCACTGCGGGCGATCTCAACTGCGGCGCGGAGCTTGTCCACGCGGTCCTCCCGCATGCGGCTCCGGATTACTTCCGCCGAGGCGCCGAAGAGCAGCAGCACGGTCAGCACCGACAGGCCCAGCAGGATCGCGAACTTGGATCGGATTCGCAGCCGATGAAGCAGATGCACAGGTCTCACCTTCGTTCCCTTGCGGCGGTCGCCGCTTTCGCGCGCATGGTGAGGCCTGCCGCCTAACGGATGCTTGCTGCGGTCGCGAAAACGAGGGCCGCCATCCTCCGGCAGCCATGGGTGGAAGTCTCCAGGGTCTTTCCTTGCCCGCGACATGGCGCGAGACTTCCCGGCCATGCCGAACGACCAGACCGCGCAGGCTCTTGCCGCGCTCGAATCCGCCCGCAGCGAAACCGAGGCCAGCCTGCTCGAATGGCTGCGCATCCCGAGCGTCAGCGCGCAGCCCGCCCATGCGCCCGACTGCCGCGCCGCCGCCGAATGGCTGGCACGGGAACTGGGCGCGCTCGGCTTCCAGGCGCGGCTGCGCGATACACCCGGCCATCCGGTGGTGATCGCCACGCATCCCGGTCCCGGCCCGGACGCGCCGCATGTGCTGATCTACGGCCACTACGACGTGCAGCCGCCAGAGCCCCTTGCCCTGTGGGACAGCCCGCCCTTCGCGCCGGTGGTGACGGAGGGGCCGCGCGGGCCGCGAATCGTCGCCCGTGGCGCGGTGGATGACAAAGGCCAGGTGATGACCTGGCTGGCCGCGCTGCGCGCCTGGAACAAGGTCGCCGGCCACCCGCCGGTGCGCGTCACCGTGCTCGTGGAAGGCGAGGAGGAGATCGGCAGCCCGAACCTCGATGCCGTGCTGGAAGCGGAGAAGGCCACGCTTTCCGCCGATGTCGCGCTGATCAGCGACACCAACATGTGGGATCCGCGGACGCCGGCCCTGACCGTCAGCCTGCGCGGCATGGTCTATGTGCAGATCGACCTGAAGCTCGGGGACCGGGACCTGCATTCCGGCCTGTTCGGCGGCTCGGCGGGCAATGTGCTGAACCTGCTCACCCGCATCCTGGGCGAGTTGAAGGACGCCGATGGCCGCATCCAGATCCCCGGCTTCTACGACGGCGTGGCCGAGCCCACCGCAGAGCAACGGGCCGCCTGGGAGGCGCTGGGCTTCGACGAGGCGGCTTTCCTCGGCGCGCAAGGCCTTTCGGTGCCCGGCGGCGAGAAGGGCCGCAGCGCGCCGGAGCGGCTCTGGGCCCGCCCGACCGCCGACATCAACGGCATCTGGGGTGGTTACATAGGCGAGGGGTCCAAGACCGTGATCGCCTGCGAGGGGCATGCCAAGCTCTCCTGCCGGCTGGTGCCGGGGCAGGACCCGCAGAAGATCGTCGAGGGCATTCGTGCCTTCGTTCAGGCGCGCCTGCCTGCGGATGCGAAGTTCGAGTTGCAGGTCTTCGGCATGGCACCGGCGGTTTCCGTGCCGCCGGATTCGCCCTGGCTCAAGGCGGCCGAGGCGGTGCTGCTGGAGGAGTTCGGCCGGCCCGCGGTGCGCGCGGGCGGTGGCGGCTCGATCCCGGTGGCCTCCAGCCTCAGGGGCATCCTGGGCCTGGACAGCCTGTTGATGGGCTTCGGCCTGGATGACGACCAGGTGCACAGCCCGAACGAGAAGTTCGAACTGAGCTGTCTGCACGCCGGGGCGCGCAGCCATGTCCGGCTGCTCGGGCGGTTAGAGAAGTAGAAAAGAAGGTCGGGGGAAGGAATTCCCCCGAACCCCCATCCTCTTTTTATCAGTTTGGGGCTGCGCTTCCCGTCCGCGCGGAAAACTCGAAGAAAAAAGAAGGGGGTCTGGGGGAATTCATTCCCCCAGCCTTTTAGCCCTTAGCAATCGCGGCGCGGATGGCGCCGAGGGTCTCCTCGATCATCCCGGCCGTCACGTCGAGATGGGTGCAGGCGCGGATGCGGCCGCCCAGCATCGAAAGATGGATGCCTTGCAGCCGCAGGGCCCTCACCAGATCGGCCACGGCCATGCCGGCCCCCGAGGGGTCGAAGAACACCAGGTTGGTGTCCGGCTCCTCCACCTTCATGCCAGAAATCTGCCGCAGTCCGCGCGCCAGGGCCTTGGCATTGGCGTGATCCTCCGCCAGGCGGTCGATATTGTGGTCCAGCGCATAGAGGCAGGCCGCGGCGCAGATGCCGGCCTGCCGCATGGAGCCACCGAGCCGCTGCTTCCAGCGCCAGGCCTGCCCGATGAACTCGCTGGAGCCGCACAGCACCGCGCCAAGCGGGGCGCCCAGGCCCTTGGTGAAGTCCAGCCAGACGGAATCGAAGCCGGCCACCATTTCGGCGGCGGGAATGCCGGCGCCGACCACGGCGTTCATCAGCCGCGCGCCGTCCATGTGGGTGGACCAGCCCTGCTCGCGCGCAACGGCAACCACGGAGTCGAGCTGCGCCTGCGGCCAGATGGCGCCGCCGCCGATATTGGCGGTCTGCTCCACCTCCAGCAGCCGCTGTGGCGGGCTGTAGCGGCCGCCCGGGCGGATCGCGGCGCGCAGCGTCTCCGCGTCGAACATGCCGCGCGGCCCCTTCAGCGGGTGGATCTGCACGCCGGTCGTGGCGGCATGGGTGCCGCCCTCGCTGGAGAGGATATGCGCCGTCTCATGCGCCAGCACCTCGTCGCCGGCGCGGCAATGGGTGCGGATGGCGATGACGTTGCACATGGTGCCGGAGGGCAGGAAGACCGCCGCTTCCTTGCCCATCAGCGCCGCCATGCGGTCGCAGAGCGCATTGACCGTCGGGTCATCGCCGAACTGCTCGTCGCCCACCTCGGCGGCCATCATGGCCTCCTTCATCGCCGGCGTCGGGCGCGTCTGCGTGTCCGAGTAGAGATTGATGCGGACCGGCGGGGCGCCCACGGGGGGGCGGGAAGGGGCATGCACCATCGGAACGGACCTTTGCTGTGAGGCGGAATCAGTCGGAGAGGTCTTTGATCGAAGCGCGGATGTGCCGGTACAGGCGGTAGAGCAGGGCCAGCCCCGCCAGGACGGCGAGCAGCGGCAGCACCCATTCAGGCACCGCCCGGAGCCAGAGCGGACCGGAGGTTTGCCAGAAGGTGAGCGACACCAGGGCCGCAAACAGGATCAACGTGAGCAGCATTGCTCCGGCGAGCATGGCAGGCGGAGGCGGCGCCGTCAGCCCCTCCCGCCCTGTGCGGCCGAGGAATTATTGCGCGGCGGGCGAGTTTCCGGGCACGGCGGAGCTCTCGGGAGCACGGGCGCGCCCGTCACGCCCGTAGAGGATCATGGCGCGCCGCTCGAAGGCCCGTACCATCAGCCGCACCGCCTCATTGAATACTGTGCCGATGACCGCCTGCAGCAGGCGGGAACGGAACTCGAAGTCGACGAAGAAATCGACCTCGGTGCCACCCTCGACCGGGATGAAGGTCCAGTTGTTGTTGAGATAGCGGAAGGGGCCATTCTCATAGCGCACGCGGATGGTGTGCGGCCGATCGAGCTGCACCCGGGAGCGGAAGGTCTCCCGGAACATTTTGAAGCCGATGGTCAGGTCGGCCAGCAGTTCGTTTTCGGTATGCGACACGATCCGCGCGCCCACACACCAGGGCAGGAACTCCGGGTAGCGGCGGACATCCGCGACCAGGTTGAACATCTGCTCGGGCGTGTAGCGCAGGACGCGCTTCTCGGCATGGGTCGGCATCAGGCAGCAACGCCGGCGCGGAGCTGGGCGTTGCGGGCCTCCCGTAGGGCGGCGAAGTCGCGGTCCGCGTGATAGGAGGAGCGGGTCAGCGGCGTGGCGGAAACCAGCAGGAAGCCCTTGCTGCGCGCCATCCGGGCATAGTCCTCGAACTCCGTCGGCTCCACGAAGCGGTCCACCGCGGCGTGCTTCACCGTCGGCTGCAGATACTGGCCGATGGTCAGGAAATCGACATTCGCGCTGCGCATGTCGTCCATCACCTGGAGCACTTCCATCCGCGTCTCGCCCAGGCCGACCATCAGGCCCGACTTGGTGAAGATCGAGGGGTCGAGCTCCTTCACCCGGTCCAGCAGGCGCAGCGAGTGGAAGTAGCGCGCGCCGGGGCGGATGGTCGGGTAGAGCTTCGGCACCGTCTCCAGATTGTGGTTGAAGACATCCGGCCGGGCGGCGACCACCACCTCCAGCGCGCCATCCTTGCGCAGGAAGTCGGGCGTCAGGATCTCGACGGTGGTCTCCGGCGCGGCGACGCGGATGGCAGCGATCACGGCGGCGAAGTGGGCGGCGCCACCATCGGGCAGGTCGTCCCGGTCCACGCTGGTGATGACGACATGGCGTAGCCCGAGCTTGGCCACGGCATCGGCCACGCGGCGGGGCTCGTCGGTGTCCAGTGCCCTGGGCTGGCCGGTGGTGATGTTGCAGAAGGAGCAGGCGCGGGTGCAGATCTCGCCCATGATCATCATGGTGGCGTGGCGCTGCGACCAGCACTCCCCGATATTCGGGCAGGCCGCTTCCTCGCAGACCGTCACCAGCTTGTTGTCGCGCATCAGGTTGCGCGTCTCGTGGTAGATCGGGTGGGTCGGCGCCTTGACCCGGATCCATTCCGGCTTGCGTTTGATCGGGTTGTCCGGGCGGTGCGCCTTCTCGGGGTGGCGCAGCGGCTTGGGGGCGGTGCCCTCTGCGCTGGCGACGGCGCCGCCGGCCCGGTGATCGATCAGGATACGGGTGGCCATTCGGGAATCCTGGCTCCTTGCCGGAGACCCGCGCCGGTCGGTTCCGGAGCGGGCCGCTGGCCGTGCTCTATAGAGGCAATCCGGGCGCGGAGGCGAGAGGACGCCCCCGTGCCACCCCTCGGTCAGATGTGGAGCACCTGGCCATAGGCATCAAGCACCGCCTCGTGCATGGTTTCGGAGACGGTGGGGTGGGGGAAGACGGTGTGCATCAGCTCCGCCTCGGTGGTCTCGAGCGTCCGGGCAATGGTGTAGCCCTGGATCATCTCGGTGACCTCGGGCCCGACCATATGGGCGCCGAGCAGGGCACCCGTCTTGGCGTCGAACACCGTCTTGGCGAAGCCCTCCGGCTCGCCCAGCGCGATGGCCTTGCCATTGCCGATGAAGGGGAAGCGGCCGACCCGCACCTCGTGGCCCAGCTCCTTGGCCCTGGCCTCCGTCAGCCCGACCGAGGCGACCTGTGGCCGGCAATAGGTGCAGCCCGGGATGTTGCCGGTATCCGTGGGGTGCGGGTGCATCCCCGCGATGGCCTCCACCGTGACGACGCCCTCATGCATCGCCTTGTGGGCCAGCCAGGGCGGCCCGGTCAGGTCGCCGATGGCCCAGACGCCCTCCTCACCGGTGCGGCCGAGCGGGTCGGTGACGACATGCGTCTTCTCGACCTTAATCTTGGTACCCTCGAGGCCGATATTCTCGACATTGCCGACGATGCCGACCGCCGAGATCAGCCGGTCGGCCTGGATCTCCTGCACCTTGCCATTGGCCTCGACCACGGCAGTCAGGCCATCGCCCGACTTGCGCACGCCCTGCACGCGGGCGCCGGTCAGCACCTTCATGCCCTGCTTGGTGAAGGACTTCTGCACGAAGGCGGAGACCTCGGCGTCCTCCACCGGCAGGATGCGGTCCATCACCTCGATCAGCGTGACCTCGGCGCCCATGTTGAGGAAGAAGGAGGCGAATTCACTGCCGATGGCGCCGGAGCCGACCACGATCAGCTTCTTCGGCATGATGTCGGGCACCAGCGCCTCACGGTAGCTCCAGATGAGCTTGCCGTCCGGCTCCATGCCGGGAATGACGCGGGCGCGGGCGCCGGTGGCCAGGATGATGTTCTTGGCCTGCAACTCGGTGGTGGGCTGCCCGTCCTTGCTCACGGTGAGCTTGCCGGGGCCGGCCAGCTTGCCGCTACCGTCGAAGACCGTGATCTTGTGCTTCTTCATCAGGCCGCGCACGCCCGAAGAGAGCTGCCCGGAAACCTGGCGGGAGCGCTTCACCACCGCGTTGAAGTCGAAGCGCACATTGTCGGCCGCGAAGCCATAGGGGCCGAGATTGTGCAGGAGGTGGTTGATCTCGGAGGCGCGCAGCAGCGCCTTGGTGGGGATGCAGCCCCAGTTGAGGCAAATGCCGCCCAGGTGCTCGCGCTCCACGACGGCGGTCTTCATCTTGAGCTGCGCGGCGCGAATGGCGGCGACATAGCCGCCGGGCCCGCCGCCCACCACCACCAGATCGAACTGCTCGGCCATGCTCTCCGGCTCCCTTGAGGCGGTGTCTCAGCCGGCCAGCGCGCGCAGCGCTTCGCCGGAGAGGCGTTGATCGGTCCATTCCTCGCGCCCGACCGCGCCGATCCGCCGATAGAAGGCGATTGCCGGCTCGTTCCAGTCGAGCACGTTCCATTCCACCCAGGCATGGCCACTTTCCAGGGCCTTGCGCGCTGCGGCGCGGAAGAAGGCGAGGCCAATGCCGCGCCGGCGATGCTCCGGCGCGACGAAGACGTCCTCGATCCAGAGGCCGGAGCGGCCGGCGAAGGTGCTGAAGGTCTCGTACCAGAGGCAGAGGCCGACAGCCTCGCCCTCCACCTCGGCCAGCAGCCCCTGGATACGGCGGGTGGCCAGCGCGCCGTAATAGTCCTGCGCGGTGGCCACCACCTCGTGCCCGAGCTTCTCGTAATCCGCGAGCGCCTGCACGAGGCGGAGGACCTCCTCCGCGTCGCGCGGGCGGAGCTCGCGCAGGCTGAAGCCGGGCGCTTCGCTCACAGCATCAGGCTCAGCGGATCCTCGACCACCTTCTTGAAGGCGGCGATCCACTCGGCGGCCAGCGCGCCATCGACGACGCGGTGATCGACCGAGAGGGTGCAGGTCATCACCGTAGCGATGGCCAGCGCCCCGTCCTTCACTACCGGCCGCTGCTGCCCCGCGCTGACCGCCAGGATGCCGGCCTGCGGCGGGTTGATGATGGCCGCGAAGTCCGTCACCCCGTACATCCCCATGTTGGAGATGCTGAAGCCGCCGCCCTGGAACTCCTCCAGCTTGAGCTTGCCGGAGCGGGCGCGGGCGGCCAGGTCCTTCATCTCATTGCTGATGGCGGCTAGGCCCTTCTGGTCGGCCTTGCGGACGATCGGCGTGATCAGGCCGTCGGGGATCGACACCGCCACCGAGATATCGACGTCGTGGTACTGGATGATGGCGTCGTCGGTCCAGGAGGCGTTGACGTTCGGGAATTGGCGCAGCACCCGGGCAGCGGCCTTGATGATCAGGTCGTTCACCGAGAGCTTGAAGGCGCCAGGGCCTTCCTTCGGCGCGCGGCTGTTGAGATCCGCCCGCAGCTTCAGGAGCGCATCCAGCTCGATATCCATCGAGACATAGAAGTGAGGCACCGTCGCCTTGCTCTCCGACAGGCGCTTGGCGATGACCTTGCGCATGGAGGAGTTCGGCACGGCGGTATGCGGCGCGGTGATCGGCGCGGCCGGGGCCTTGGCGGCAGCCGGGGCAGGGGCCGCGGCCGGCTCGGCCGCCCTGGCGGCGGGCGCGGTCTTGGGCTGCGCCGCGGCGGCTTCGATGTCGGCCTTCACGATCCGCCCGTTCGGGCCGGAGCCCTGGATGCCGGCGAGATCGAGCCCGGCCTGCTTCGCCATGCGGCGGGCCAGCGGCGAGGCGAAGATGCGATCGCCCTGCGCCTCGGCCGGCTTTGGCGCCGGCTTGCTCTCGGGCGTGGCGGCCGCCTTGGGCTGCGGCTCGCTGGCGCCGGCGGCGGGCTTACTGGCCGGGGCCGCCTCCTGCTTCGGCGTGGCCTCGGGCTTCGGCGCTGCCTTCGCTGCGCCGGCATCGGCGGGGACGGCCTCGCCTTCCTCGACCAGCACGCCGATGGGGGCGTTGACCTTCACCCCCTCGGTCCCGTCCGGCACCAGGATCTTGCCGAGGACGCCTTCATCCACGGCTTCGAACTCCATCGTCGCCTTGTCGGTCTCGATCTCGGCGATGATGTCGCCGGCCTTGACCGGTTCGCCCTCTTTCTTCAGCCAGCGCGCCAGCGTTCCCTCCGTCATGGTGGGGGAAAGCGCGGGCATCAGGATGTTGGTGGCCATCGTCCCGCGTTCCCCTTACTTCCGGTAGGTGGCTTGCTTGGCGGCGTCGATGACGTCCGCGATGGTCGGCAGCGCCAGCTTCTCAAGATTGGCGGCATAAGGCATCGGCACATCCTTGCCGGCGACGCGCACCGGCGGGGCGTCCAGGTGGTCGAAGGCGTGCTCGATCACTTGCATCGCAACCTCGCAGCCGATGCCCGAGAAGGCCCAGCCTTCCTCGACGGTGACGAGGCGGTTGGTCTTCTTCACCGAATTGACGATCGTCTCGGTGTCCAGCGGGCGGATGCTGCGGAGGTTAATGACCTCAGCCTCGATGCCTTCCTCGGCCAGCTTCTCGGCCGCCTGCATCGCCAGACCCACCTCGATGCTGTAGGCGACGATGGTGACGTCCTTGCCCTGGCGCTCCACCTTTGCCTTGCCGATCGGCAAGATGAAGTCCTCGGCGGTCGGGCATTCGAAGCTCTGCCCGTAGAGGATCTCGTTCTCCAGGAAGATGACCGGGTTCGGGTCGCGGATGGCGGCGCGCAGCAGGCCCTTGGCATCGGCCGAGGACCAGGGCGCGACCACCTTCAGCCCGGGCACATGCGCATACCAGGAGGCGTAATCCTGGCTGTGCTGGGCCGCCACGCGGGCCGCCGCGCCGTTCGGGCCGCGGAAGACGATCGGGCAGCCGAGCTGGCCGCCGGACATGTACAGCGTCTTGGCGGCGCTGTTCACGATCTGGTCGATCGCCTGCATCGAGAAGTTGAAGGTCATGAATTCGACGATCGGCTTCAGCCCGGTGAAGGCCGCGCCCACCGCCATGCCCGTGAAGCCGTGCTCGGTGATCGGGGTATCCACCACGCGCTTCGGGCCGAATTCGTCGAGCAGGCCCTGTGAGACCTTATAGGCGCCCTGGTACTGCGCGACTTCCTCGCCCATCAGGAAGACATTGGGGTCGGCGCGCATCTCGGCGGCCATGGCGTCGCGCAGCGCCTCGCGCACCGTGATGCTCTTGGTCGGACCCCAGTCCTTCTCCGGCTCGACCGCGGGCGCCTTGGGCTCGGCCTTGGCCTCGGGGCGCTCCTGCGCGCCGCGGGCGGCCACGGCGCCGTGGTCCTCGGCCTTCTCGGCCACCGCGCCGGTCTCGCCGCCCTGCATAGTGGCGTTGGACACCGGCTGCTGCGGGCCGGCGGCGGCGTTGCTGCCGTCGCCGCCATCGATCTCGGCGATCGGCGAATTCACCGCCACGCCCTCGGTGCCCTCGGGCACGAGCAGCTTGGTCAGCGTGCCCTCATCGACCGCCTCGACCTCCATGGTCGCCTTGTCGGTCTCGATCTCGGCGATCACGTCGCCGGAGGCGACCGTGTCGCCTTCCTTCTTCAGCCAGCGCGCCAGCTTCCCCTCGGTCATGGTGGGGGAGAGGGCGGGCATCAGGATCGTCGCACCCATCGCTCAGCGCGCCTCCACCAGGATGTCGGTCCACAGCTCGCTCTCGTCCGGCTCCGGCGAGCTCTGCGCGAATTCCGCCGCCTCGGCCACGATGCGCTTCACCTCATCGTCCACCGCCTTCAGCGCGGCCTCATCCTGGCCACGCTCCAGCAGGCGCTTGCGCGCGGTCTCGATCGGGTCGTGCTGCTCGCGCATCTTCTGCACTTCCTCGCGCGTGCGGTACTTCGCCGGGTCGGACATGGAATGGCCGCGGTAGCGGTAGGTCAGCATCTCCAGGATGTACGGCCCCTTGCCTTCGCGGCAATGCGCCACGGCACGCTCGCCGGCGGCTCGCACCGCCTCGACATCCATACCGTCCACCTGCTCGCCAGGGATGTTCCAGGGGGTGCCGTCCTTCGAGCGGTCCTTGGAGGCGGAGGCGCGCTCCATGGAGGTACCCATGCCGTAGCGGTTGTTCTCAATGATGTAGACAACCGGCAGCTTAAACAGGGAGGCGAGATTGTAGCTCTCGAAGACCTGCCCCTGGTTGGCCGCGCCCTCGCCGTAATAGGTCAGGCAGATATTGCCATTGTCTCGGTACATATTGGCAAAGGCCAGCCCGGTGCCGAGCGAGACCTGCGCGCCGACGATGCCATGGCCGCCATAGAAGCCCTTCTCACGGCTGAACATGTGCATCGAGCCGCCCTTGCCCTTGGAGTAGCCTCCGGAGCGTCCGGTCAGCTCGGCCATCACGCCGCGTGCCTCCATGCCGGTGGCCAGCATGTGGCCATGGTCGCGGTAGGAGGTGATCACCTGGTCGCCCGGTTGCAGGCACATCTGCATGCCGACGACGACGGCCTCCTGGCCGATATAGAGATGGCAGAAGCCGCCGATCAGGCCCATACCGTAGAGCTGGCCGGCCTTCTCCTCGAAGCGGCGGATCAGGAGCATGTCCCGATAAGCTTGGCGGAGCTGCTCCTGCGAAAACCCCGAAGGATTGGCCGGTGGCGTCCTTGCCCTGCCGCGACGCTTGGTGGTGCCCGCTTCGGCGCCTTGAACCATCCCGCTGCTCCATTTTGCCTGCGGCCGCGCAGAGATTGGCGGCGCCGCAAAGCCGGAGATACGTGGCTCCCGCGCGCTCTGCAAGGCGTGCGGAAGGGCTAAGCCTCTGATGCTGCACTGCAAAATGCCAATTAACCGAGATACGGTTAAACGCCTTGGCGCGCCTATGCGGGCGCAACAGACGGATGGCCCGGCGCCTGCGCCTCGACCGAAGCTTGCGCCATTCCAGCACGAGGCGAAACCAAATGCACCGTCTGATGCTCGCAACCTTCGGCATCCATGCCGCAGATCAATTCACTTTGGCCGCTCTGCCCCTGCTCGCCACACTCCTGATGCCCGGCGGCGCTGCCTTGGCCGGGGTGCTGGTGGCCGCGCAGGGCGCCGCCTGGCTGCTGCTCTCCCTGCCGGCCGGCGCCTGGGTGGATCGCTTTCCGCGACGGCGGCTGATGGTGCTGGCCTCCCTCGGCGCTGCCCTGGCGCTCGGGGCGGCCAGCCTTTTCCCCGCCGCCCCGCAATGGCTCGTGCCCTGGGTGATGCTGGCGGCCTCCGGCACGGTGGTCACGGTGCTGGCGGGCTTCGCCCTGCTTCCGGAACTGGCGGAGCGCGCCGCGCTGCCGGCCGCCAATGCCCGGCTGGAACTGGCACGCGCGGCGGCGACGCTGCTCGCATCGCCGGTGGCCGGTACCCTGGCCGGACTCGGCCAGCCGGCCACCGCGCTGCCGCTGGCAGCCGTACTCGCGGTGGTGGCGGCACTGGCGGCGCGGGGCCTGCCGGAACCTGGTTCCGTGCGCGCCCCCGGCCCGGGGCAAGCCGGGAGCCGGCGCCTGCGGCAGGCGTTGGGGGAGGGTACGCGCTTCGTCCTCGCGCATGCCCTGTTGCGGTCCGTGGCGCTGGCGGCCGTGGCCTGGAACTTTGCCTTCTTCGCGCTGGCGGCCGTGGCCATGCCATTGGCGATCGAGGTGCTGCATCTGCCGCCCCAGGGTGCTGGCCTCGCGCTGGGCGCCTATGGTGCCGGGCTGGTGCTGGGCGCCCTCCTGGCCGGACGGCTGGCGGCGCGGCAGGCACCGGGGCGGATGCTGTTGGCGGGGCCGGCCCTTTCGCTGCTGGCCATGCTGGCCTGGGCTCTGGCCATGCAGCTTCCGGAGCCCGTTGCGCGGGCGGTGCTGGTGGCCCTCGCGCAATTCCTGCTCGGCTTCGGCCCGATGCTCTGGCAGGTGGTGCAGACCAGCCTTCGGCAGGTGGTGACGCCGGCGGCCCTGCTCGGGCGGGTCGGCGCCACCATGCAGGTGGCGGTGTTCGGAGTGCGGCCGCTCGGCGCGCTGGCCGGGGGCGCGGTGGCGGCGCAGCAGGGCTTCGCGGCGGTGCTGTGGCTCGTGGCGCTCGGCTTCGGCCTGTCGCTGCTGGTGGTGCTGGCCTCGCCGCTCGGCCGCCTGCGGACAATGCCCGTGGCGGCCTGAGACTCAGGGCCGGCCGCCGACCACCCGCCCGATGCAGGGATTGCCGCCGAGCCAGTAGCAGAGCTCGGCGGGACGGCCGATACGATAGAGCGCCAGATCCGCCCGCAGCCCGGGCCGCAACATGCCCCGGTCCGCCAGCCCCAGCGCCGCGGCGGCATGGCGGGTGACGCCGAGCAGCGCCTCGGCGACCGTCAAGCGAAGCAGGGTGCAGCCCAGGTTCAGCATCAGCAGCAGCGAGCGTGCGGGGGAGGAGCCAGGGTTCTGGTCCGTCGACAGCGCCATGCGCAGTCCGGCGGCGCGCATCGCGGCGATGTCCGGGTGCTTCGCCTCGCGCAGGAAATAGGTGGCGCCGGGCAGCAGCACCGCCACGCTTCCCGCCGCCGCCATGGCCCGCAACCCTTCGGCGCTGGCGTGTTCGAGATGATCGGCCGAGAGAGCGCCGTAACGCGCGGCCAGCGCGGCGCCGCCGAGATCGGAAAGCTGGTCGGCGTGCAGCTTCACCGGCAGGCCAGCGGCCTTCGCGGCGTCGAACACGCGCGCCGTCTGCCCGGGCGAGAAGGCGATCCGCTCGCAGAAGGCATCCACCGCATCGGCCAGGCCGGAAGCAGCGGCGGCCGGGATGATCTCGCGCACCACGAGATCGGTATAGGCCTCGGCGCCACCAGGAAAATCCGGCGGCACCGCGTGAGCAGCGAGGAGGCTGGTGGCGATTTCCACCGGATGCTCGGCGGCGAGGCGGCGCGCCACGCGCAACATCTTCAACTCGCTCGCGAGATCGAGCCCATAGCCGGACTTGATCTCTACCGTGGTCACGCCTTCCGCCATCAGGCCCTGAAGGCGCGGGGCAGCAGCATGAAGAAGCTCCGCCTCGCTGGCGGCCCGAGTGGCGCGCACGCTGGAAAAGATGCCGCCGCCTGCGCGGGCGATCTCCTCATAGCTCGCGCCCGCCAGCCGCTGCTCGAACTCGGCGGCGCGGTTGCCACCGAAGACGAGATGCGTGTGGCAGTCGATCAGCCCGGGAAGGATCCAGGCGCCGCCGCAATCGGTGGTCCCGGTGGCGGTGCCGGGCAGCTCGGCGCGCCGGCCCAGCCAGGCGATGCGACCATCGCGCGCCGCCACGGCGCCATCCTCGATGATTCCGAGCGGCGCTTCCGGCGGCCCGTCCATGGTGGCGAGATGGGCATTGAGCCAGACATGATCGAACACGGCTCAGGCCCCTTCGGCGAAACCGGCGAAGGCGCCGCGCTCGACCAGTTGCTTCACCGCCGCGATGTCGGGCGCCATGTGCCGGTCTTCGTCCCAGCGCGCCGCCACCTCCCGCACCCGGGCCATCGCGGCTTCCAGTGGCGCCGAAGAGGCGAGGGGACGATGGAACTCCACGCCCTGCGCCGCCGCCAGCAACTCGATGGCGAGGATGGTGGCGGTGTTGTCGGCCATCTCGGCGAGGCGCAGCGCCGCGCCGGTCGCCATGCTGACATGGTCCTCCTGGTTGGCGCTGGTCGGCAGGCTGTCCACGCTGCGGGGGGTGGCGAGCGCCTTGTTCTCGCTGGCCAGGGCGGCCGCCGTCACCTGGGCGATCATGAAGCCCGAGTTCAGCCCGCCCTCGCGCACCAGGAAGGCCGGCAGGCCGGAGAGCGCCGGATCGGTCAGCAGGGCGATGCGACGCTCGGCGAGGGCGCCGATCTCGGCCAGGGCGAGAGCGAGGGTGTCCGCCGCGAAGGCCACGGGCTCGGCATGGAAATTGCCGCCCGAGAGCACCTCGCCCTCCGCGGTGACGAGCGGGTTGTCGGTGACGGCATTCGCCTCGCGCGCCAGCACGGCAGCGGCGTGGTCCAGCAGGTCGAGGCAGGCGCCCATCACCTGTGGCTGGCAGCGCAGGCAATAGGGGTCCTGCACGCGCGGGTCGCCGGTGCGGTGGCTTTCGCGGATGGCGCTGCCCTCCAGCAGCCCGCGCAAGGTGGCAGCGGCGCGGATCTGCCCGGGCTGGCCACGCAAGGCGTGAATGCGCGGGTCGAAGGGCGTGTCGGAACCGCGCGCCGCGTCCACCGAGAGCGCCCCCGAGGCCAGGCCGGTGTGCCACAGCGCCTGGGCGGTGAAGAGGCCGGCGAGCGCCAGGGCGGTGGAAACCTGCGTGCCGTTCAGCAGCGCCAGCCCTTCCTTCGGGCCAAGCTCCAGCGGCGCCAGGCCGGCGCGGCGCAGGGCCTCGGCGCCGGGCATCACTTCCTCGCCGACGAAGGCCTCGCCCTCGCCGATCAGCACCAGCGCCATATGCGCCAGCGGCGCCAGATCGCCCGAGGCGCCCACGGACCCCTTCGCGGGGATGGCGGGGAGAATGCCGGAATTGAGCAGCGCCAGCAGATGCGAGATCACCGCCGGCCGCACGGCCGAGGCGCCGCGTGCCAGGGAGAGCGTCTTCATCGCCAGGATGAGGCGCACCACCGGCGCGGGCAGGAAGGCCCCCGTGCCGGCGGCATGGCTGCGCAGCAGGTTGCGTTGCAGCTTTGCCAGATCCGCCGCGCCGATGCGCTGGCTGGCCAGCTTGCCGAAGCCGGTATTGACGCCATAGAGCGCCTCGCCCTCTGCGATGCGGGCGGCGAGGGCGGTGACGGAAGTTTCGACCGTCGCCTCCCACCCCTCAGGGAGCTCCAGCGGCTCGCCTTCCATGATGGCGCGCAGGTCGTGCAGCGTGGCGCTGCCGGGAGCGACGATCATCGGCCGGCCTCCTTTCCCAGGCCCAGCATCGGCAGGTCGAGACCCTGCTCGCGGGCGCAGTCGATGGCGATTTCGTAGCCCGCATCGGCATGCCGCATGACGCCGGTGGCGGGGTCGTTCCACAACACGCGCTTCAGGCGCCGTGCCGCCTGCGGCGTGCCATCGGCGACGATCACCATGCCGGCATGCTGCGAATAGCCCATGCCGACGCCGCCGCCGTGGTGCAGCGAAACCCAGGTGGCGCCGGAGGCAGTGTTCAGCAGCGCGTTGAGCAAAGGCCAGTCGCTCACAGCATCCGATCCGTCGCGCATCGCTTCCGTCTCGCGGTTTGGCGAGGCGACGGAGCCGGAATCCAGGTGGTCACGGCCGATCACGATGGGCGCCGAAAGCTCGCCCTTCGCCACCATCTCGTTGAAGGCGAGGCCGAGCCGGTGCCGCTGCCCAAGCCCGACCCAGCAGATGCGCGCCGGCAGGCCCTGGAAGTGGATGCGCTGCTGCGCCATGTCGAGCCAGCGGTGCAGGTGCGGATCGTCCGGGATCAGCTCGCGCACCTTGGCGTCGGTCCTGCGGATGTCCTCCGGGTCGCCGGAGAGCGCGGCCCAGCGGAAGGGCCCGATGCCGCGGCAGAAGAGCGGACGGATATAGGCGGGCACGAAGCCGGGGAAGCCGAAAGCGCCTTCCAGCCCTTCATCTTTGGCCATCTGGCGGATGTTGTTGCCGTAGTCGAGCACGGCGGAACCCATGCGCTGGAAGTCCAGCATGGCCTGCACATGCGCGACCATGCTGTGCTTCGCCGCCGCCGCGACGGCCTTGGGATCGCTCTCGCGCTTCGCCTCCCATTCCGCGAGCGTCCAGCCGGCAGGAAGATAGCCATTGGCCGGGTCATGCGCGCTGGTCTGGTCGGTGACGATGTCGGGCTTCACGCCGCGCCGCACCAGCTCGGGAAAGACCTCCGCCGCATTGCCGAGCAGGCCGACGCTGATGGCCTTCTTCTCGGCGCAGGCGGCGCGGATCATCGTCAGCGCTTCGTCGAGCGTTTCAGCGCGATGATCGAGATAGCCGGTCTCCAGCCGTTTCTCGATGCGCGAGGGCTGGCATTCCACCGCCAGCACGCAGGCCCCGGCGAAGACGCCCGCCAGCGGCTGCGCCCCGCCCATGCCGCCAAGCCCGGCGGTGAGAATCCAGCGCCCAGCGAGATCATCGCCGAAATGCTGCCGCCCGGCCTCGGCGAAGGTCTCGTAGGTGCCCTGCACGATGCCCTGGCTGCCGATGTAGATCCAGGAGCCCGCGGTCATCTGGCCGTACATCATCAGTCCGGCGCGATCCAACTGGGTGAAGTGTTCCCAGTTGGCCCAGGCGGGGACGAGGTTGGAATTGGCGATCAGCACCCGCGGCGCATCGGCATGCGTCTCGAAGACGCCGACCGGCTTGCCCGATTGCACCAGCAGGGTCTGGTTTTCTTCCAGCCGCTTCAGCACGGAGACGATGGTCTCGTAGCATTGCCAGTCGCGCGCGGCGCGGCCGATGCCGCCATAGACGACCAACTCGCCCGGGCGCTCGGCGACCTCGTCATCGAGATTGTTCATCAGCATCCGCATCGCCGCCTCGGTGGTCCAGTGCTTGGCGTGCAGGGTGCTGCCCCGGGGCGCGCGGATGGCGGGGGCGTTGCGGAAGCGGGTCTGCGACATGGTGCGGTCTCTTCCGATAGCGGTTCAGTCCAGCGCGCCGCCGAGCCGGTAGCGCGTGCCGGGATGGGTCAGCCAGGCGCGCGTCGCCACCACCTGCCAGGACCAGGTCCGGCGATGGATCAGCAGACAGGGCTCGTCCGGCGGGATCTCCAGCGCCGCCGCCACCTCAGGCTCGGCGCGGACGGCCTCCACCACATGCTCTACCCGCTCGGGCGGGGCACAGGAGGTCAGGTAGCGATAGGGCGTGATGCGGGTGAAGTCCTGCTCCAGGAAGCGCGGCGCGATCACCGGATTGACGTAGCGGTCCTCGAACTGGACGGGCTCGCCATTCTCCCGGTGCACCAGCCGGCAGCGGAACAGTTCCGCCCCTTCCGGCAGGCCGAAGGCGCTGGCCAGCGGCGCATCGGCGCGGCAGCGGCCCAGCGCCAGCACGCGGGCCTCATGCGTGCTGCCGCGCTCCTGCATCTCCTCGGCGATGTCGCGCAGCTCCAGCATGCTGGATTGCGGCTTGGCGCCCGCGACGAAGGTGCCGACACCCTGCACCCGAACCAGCAGCCCGGCATCCGCCAGTTCGCGCAGGGCGCGGTTGACGGTGACGCGGGAGACGCCGGTCATCCGCACCAGCTCGTTCTCCGAGGGCACGCGGTCCTCCGGCGACCACTCGCCACTGGCGACGCGGCTGAGGATGAAGGCCTTGATCTGCTGATAGCGCGGCGTGGCCGGGCTGGGGGAGGGCAGCAGGCTGGAAGTGGTGGCGGACATGGGGCTGATGGTGGTTGTCTTGACAAGTCTCGTCAACTGGAATCACGATCCATCACCCCGACCGGAAGGATGGCCCGGCCCATGACCCAATTCTTCGCTCCTGCTGCCCTGCTGCCCGATGGCTGGGCGCGGGACGTGCTGATCGAGGCCGATGCGAGCGGTGCCATCCGGGCGGTGGCGCCGGATGCCGCACCCGGCGGCGCCGAACGGTTGCCCGGCGTCACCATCCCCGGCGTGCCGAACCTGCATTCGCACGCCTTCCAGCGTGCCATGGCCGGCCATGCCGAGCGCCGCTCCCCGCCCGAGGCGCGCGATGCCGAGGGCGGCGCGGATTCCTTCTGGACCTGGCGCAACACGATGTACCGCTTCGTGCACCGCTTCACGCCGGAGGATGCCGAGGCCGTCGCCGCCCAGCTCTATGGCGAATGCCTGGAATGGGGCTTCACGAGCATCGCCGAGTTCCACTACCTGCATCGCCAGCCCGACGGCACGCCCTATGCCGAACCGGCGGAAATGGCGCTGCGGCACCTCGCCGCGGCCCGGCGCGCGGGCATCGGCATCACGCTGCTGCCGAGCCTCTACCGATATGGCGGCATCTTCGGGAAGGAACCGGCGCCGGGACAGCGGCGCTTCCTGAACGACCTGGACGGCTTCTGGCGCATTGTCGAGAGCATCCGTGGCGCCATTGCCGACGATCCGCAGGCCGGGTTGGGCCTGGCGCCGCATTCGCTGCGCGCGGTGACGCCGGCCATGCTGGCCGAGGTCGCGCGCTTCGATGGCCCGATCCATATCCACGCCGCCGAGCAGCGGCGCGAGGTGGAGGAATGCCTGGCTGCCACGGGCGCCCGGCCGGTGCAATGGCTGTTGGAGAACGCGCCTGTCGATGCACGCTGGTGCCTGATCCACTGCACCCACATGACCGAGGCCGAGGCGGCGGACCTCGCCCGCAGCGGCGCGGTGGCGGGGCTCTGCCCGAGCACCGAGGCCTCACTGGGCGACGGCATCTTCGGCCTGCCGGCCTATCGCGCGGCTGGCGGGCGGCTGGGGTTCGGCACGGACAGCCATGTCGGCACCTCGCCGCGCGACGAGATGCGGCAACTGGAGATCAGCCAGCGGCTGTCGCAGCAGCAGCGCTCGGTGGCGACGGACGAGGCGCACCCGCACCCCGCGCGCAACCTGCTGGAGGCGGCGGTCACGGGCGGTGCCCAGGCCAGCGGCCGGCCCATCGCCGGTCTTGCCGCCGGGCAGCGCTGCGACCTCGTGACGCTCGACCCCGAGCATCCCGCGCTCTGCGGGCGGAGCGGGGATGAGCTGCTCGATGCCTGGGTCTTCAGCGGGCAGGGCAATCCGGTGCAGCAGGTGGTCGCTGGCGGGCGTATCGTGGTGCGGGAGGGGCGGCATGTGCAGGCCGAGGCGATCGCCGCCGGCTTCCGAGCCGCGATGAGGAGGCTCGCCGCATGACACCGACCATTCGCCCGGCCCGTCATCCGGAAATGGGCCTGCTGCTCGACTGGGCCGCCGCCGAGGGCTGGAATCCCGGCCTGACCGATGCGGATACGTTCTTCGCCGCCGACCCCGAGGGCTTCCTGCTGGCCGAGGTGGCTGGCGAGCCGGTGGGCTGCATCTCCGCCGTGCGGCAGGGAAGGGGGCATGGCTTCATCGGCTTCTACATCATGCGGCCGGATTGGCGTGGGAAAGGCATCGGCATCGCGCTGTGGCGGGCCGGGATGGCGCGGCTGGCGGGGCGGGTGGTCGGGTTGGATGGCGTGGTGGCGCAGCAGGCGAACTACGCCCGCTCGGGCTTCGCCCTGGCCTGGCGCAACATCCGCTTCACCGCCGCGGCGCCGGTACCGGTACCGGGTGGCGCAGGCGAGGTGGTGCCTGCCGGCAGCATACCCTTCGCCGCGATCGCCGCGCTGGATGCCACTGTATTCCCGGCCGAGCGCGAGGCCTTCCTGCGTGCCTGGCTCTCGGCACCCGGCCATCGCGCGCTGGCGGTGCGGGAGGGCGATGTGCTGCGTGGCTTCGGCGTACTGCGCCCCTGCCGGAGCGGCGCCAAGATCGGGCCGCTGACCGCCGCCGATCCCCCTGCCGCCCGCGCCCTGTTCAACGCACTCGTTGCGGAGGCGCCCGGGCCGGTTTCGCTCGACCTGCCGGAGAGCAATCCCGCGGCGGTCACCCTGGCCCGGGAGGCCGGGATGACGCCCGCCTTCGAGACGGCGCGGATGTATGCCGGCCCGACCCCGGCGCTGCGGCGGGAGCGGATTTTCGGCGTCGCCAGCTTCGAACTGGGCTGAGCCGCGCCGGCCTCAGCCTGCCGCCACGGCCTCCGCCGCCCGCATCACCCGCAGGAAGTTGCCGGACCACAGCAGCCCGATCGCCTCGGCGTCATAGCCGCGGCGCTGCAGCTCGGCGGTCAGGTTGGTGCTCTCGGCCGCGTTCATCCAGCCCTGCACGCCGCCGCCGCCGTCGAAGTCGGAGGAGAGGCCGACATGGGCGATGCCGATGCGCTGCACGGCATAGTCCACATGGTCGGCGAGGTCGGCCACGGTGGCGCGGGCCTTGCCGTCCGGACCTGGTGCCCGCAGGAAGCCCGGCACGGCGGTGATCTGCATCAGCCCGCCGGTGACGCGCAGCGCGTCCATCTGCTCGTCATCGAGGTTGCGCGGGTGGTCGCGCAAGGTGCGGCAGCAGGTATGGGTGGCGACAACCGGCGCGCGCGACAGCTCCACCGCCTGCATCATGCTGCTCTTGGCGGCGTGGGAAACATCCACCAGCAGGCCGAGGCTGTTCATCTCGGCAATGGCGGCGTGGCCCAGTGCGGAAAGGCCGCCATGCAGTCCCGGCCCATCCCCGAGATCAGGGCGCGGGATGGCGGCATCGGCCAGCAGGTTATGGCCATTATGCGTGATGGTGACATAGCAGGCGCCGAGCCCGCGCCACAGCGCCAGGCGGGAAAGGTCCTCCCCCATCCCGTAGCCGTTCTCCACCGCCAGCAGCACGCCGAGCGCATCGCTGCCGCGCAGCGCTTCCAGCTCGGCGGCGCGGGTAACGATACGACGGTTGCCGCCGCCCGCGCTGCGCCGGATGACACGCAGCATGGCCTCGGCGCGCCGCCCGGCCTCGACATGCGCCTCCGCCGTGCGGGGGCCCTGCGGCAGGTAGGCGGCGAAGACCACCGCGCGCAGCCCACCCGCTTCCATCTTGGGGAAGTCCACGCAGCGGTCCGTGGTGCCGCGCGGGTCCGGCGTCTCGGGCCAGGGAATGTCCACATGGGTGTCGAGGGTGAGGGTGGCGGTGTGGACGGCGGCGGAGGGCGGACTGTCGTTCATCTCATACCCGGATGCGATGGAGTGGCCAGGGTCCGCCCCATTGTGCAGCGCGTCAACCGGTGGCTCGCAGGAGAGGGGAATTCCCTGGGGCGGTTCGCCGCGAGAGACTCCGTCGCGCGGCGAAAGCCAAGGGAGAGGGTCAAGGGAGAAGGAAGGAGGGCGCGAGGCGTCATGCCCTCGCGCCGGCCGCCGTGGCGGCCATGACCTTCGCCAGCATCTGCGGCAGGGCCGCCGGATCAAGCCAACGGAACACGCCGACGATGCCGCTGCGCGGGTCCACCCAGATCACGTTGCCGCCCGCACCCTGGGCGAAGAAGCTTTCCCGGCTGGCGGCGGGGTGTCGCCCCTGGCCGTTCAGCCACCAGAGCAGGCCATAATCCGGGTTCAGGACGCAGGGCGTGGTGCAGGCCGTCACCCAGCCCTCGGGGAGGACGCGCCGGCCGTCCCAGGTGCCGTCCTGCAGCATGAGCTGGCCGATGCGCGCCTGGTCCTCGGCATGGGTGAAGACGCCGCCGCCCCAGTGGCCACCACCGGAGACGGACTGGATGCGCCGGCCGTCGATCTCGACGAAGCTGGTGCGGTAGCCCTCCCAGCGCCAGTCCCCGCTGGCGCCGATCGGGCGCATGATGCGCTCCGCGAAAACCTCAGGCAGCGGCCGGCGGAAGCGGTGCAGCAGTGCCAGGGCAAGCGCGTTCACCCGGACATCGTTATATTCCCAGTAGGTGCCGGGCGTTTGCAGCGGGCGGTCGATCCCCTTGGGGCCGGTGCCCTCGCGCTTCAGGTCGCGGCCGCGGTCGATGCGGTCGGCCTTGCCGAACAATGTGCCTTCCCATTCGCTGGTCTGCTGCAGCAGCATCCGCCAGGTGATGGCGCCGTTGTGCGGGCCGCGAAAGGCCGGGTCGTCCACGCTGGCCGAAACGCGGGCATCAAGGTCGGCGATCAGCCCGTCGCCCAGCGCAAGTCCGGCCAGCAGGGCAAGGTAGCTCTTGGCCACACTGAAGGTCATGTCCACCCGACGGGTGTCGCCCCAGCGGGCCGCCAGGCGGCCGTGCCGCAGGATCAGCCCGTTCGGTGCGCCGCGCGGGGCGGTGTTGCCGAGCACCTCATTGTCCGGCGGCGGCTCGAAGAAGCCGCTTTCCAGATGCGCCAGCAGGTCGCGCGGGAAGGGGCTGTCATGCGTCTCGGCGAAGGCCACGGCCTCGGCGAGCCGGGCCGGGTCAAAGCCGAGTCCGGCCGGGTCGGCGGGCGGGGAAAATTGCGCGGGTTCCATATGGCGAACGGTGGACTTGCCGCCGCGGCCTGACAAGCCACCGGAACGCGGAGCGCCGGGAAGGGATGCGGAACCGGGCGCCGCACCCCATCTCTGCCGTGACGAAAGGAGGCTGGCATGCCCGAACCCGTGACTCGTGAGACCGCCATCCTGGGCGGCGGCTGCTTCTGGTGCATCGATGCGGCGCTCCGCGACCTGAAGGGCGTGGAGGAGGTGGTCTCCGGCTATGCCGGTGGCCATGTCGAGAACCCCACTTACGAGCAGGTCTGTGGCAAGAAGACCGGCCACGCCGAGGTGGTGAAGGCGGTCTTCGACCCGGCGGTGATCTCCTATGCCGACCTGCTGCGGATCTTCTTCACCCTGCACGACCCGACCACGAAAGACCGGCAGGGCGCCGATGTCGGCCCGCAATACCGCAGCATCATCCTGACCACCTCCGAGGCGCAGGCGGAGACGGCGCGGGCGGTGATGGCGGAGATCGAATCGGCGGGGATCTGGCCGGCGCCGCTGGTGACGCTGGTGGAGCCCGCCGGGACCTTCTGGCCCGCCGAGCCGGAGCATCAGGACTATTTCACCCGCAACCCGTGGTCCGGCTATTGCCGCGCGGTGATCGCGCCGAAGGTGACGAAGTTTCGTCAGCGCTTCGCCGACCGGCTGAAGGCGCGCGCTGCCTGAGCCGTGCGGCGCCGGGGGAGGGGTGGTGCCCGCCCCCGGCGCTCCGCTCAGTGGCCCGCGGCGAGCGCCGCACCCGGCTTGTCATGCACGCCGAGCCGCTCGACGAGCGTGGCGCTGGCCGCATTCATCCCGACCACCTCGGCCGAGACGCCGCGCCCCCGGAAGCCCAGCACGATGCGGTCCAGCGCGCCGATGCCGCTGATATCCCAGAGATGCGCGGCAGAGACGTCGATCACCACCCGGTCCAGATCCTCCTTCAGGTCGAAGGCGGCCAGGAAATCCTCGGCGGAGGCGAAGAAGACCTGCCCGCGCACGGTGTAGGTGCGCTGGCGGCCATCCTCCGAGAGGCCGGACTCCACGCTGAACATGCGGCGCACCTTGCCGGCGAAGAAGATGCCGCTCAGCAGCACGCCCACCAGCACGCCCTTCGCGAGGTCATGCGTCGCCAGCACCACGGCGACGGTGGCCAGCATCACCACCGAGGAGGAGCGCGGATGCGTCAGCAGCGTCCGCAGCGAGGCCCAGTTGAAGGTGCCGATCGAGACCATGATCATCACCGCGACCAGGGCCGCCATCGGGATGCGGCGCACGAAGTCGCCCAGCACCAGGATCAGGAACAGCAGCACCGTGCCGGCGACGAAGGTGGAGAGCCGCCCGCGTCCGCCGGAGCGGACATTGATCACCGATTGGCCGATCATGGCGCAGCCCGCCATGCCGCCCAGGAAGCCGGTGACGAAATTGCCCAGGCCCTGGCCGATGCATTCGCGCGAGCGGTGGCTTGGCGTGTCCGTCATCCGGTCCACCACCGCCGCCGTCATCAGCGACTCCAGCAGGCCGACCGCCGCGAGCGTCACGGAATAGGGCAGGATGATCCGCAGCGTCTCCCAGTTCAGCGGCACGTCCGGCACGAAGAAGCTGGGCAGGGCATCCGGCAGCGCGCCCATGTCGCCCACCGTGTGCAGCTGGTCGAACCCGAAGCCGACCGAGATCGCCGTTAGGACGATGATGCAGACTAGCGGCGAGGGCACCGCCCTGGTGAAGCGCGGCAGGAGGTAGATGATGGCCAGGCCCAGCGCGACCATCGGATAGGTCAGCATCGGCACGCCGATCAGCTCCGGGAGCTGCGCGGAGAAGATCAGGATGGCCAGCGCATTGACGAAGCCGGTCAGCACCGAGCGCGACACGAAGCGCATCACCCGCCCGAGCTTGACGAGGCCCGCCAGCATCTGCAGCACGCCGGTCAGGATGGTGGCGGCGAGCATGTATTGCAGGCCATGGTCCTTCACCAGGTCCACCAGCACCACCGCCATGGCGCCGGTGGCGGCCGAGATCATGGCAGGACGGCCGCCGGCTATGGCGGTGATCACCGCCATGGAGAAGGAGGCGTAGAGGCCGACCTTGGGATCGACCCCGGCGATGATCGAGAAGGCGATCGCCTCCGGGATCAGCGCCAAGGCGACGACGAGGCCGGAGAGGAGGTCGGCACGCATGTTGCCGAACCATTCGGCACGCAGCCGCGATGGTGGAGACATGTTCGGGGGTTTCGCTTTCGATGGGAGAATGAGGAAGCGCCAGCCACGCACGGCGTGAGCGCGCCGGAAGCCGGCACGGCTGCAACGCTGTGAATCGTCAGGTCTGGCGCGAACCTACATTGGACCGATCAGCTTCCCGAGAGCGCCGGCGCGGCCATTGGTGCTGCGACGCAATATGAAGATGCCGCCTTTAGACCCCCGCCGCTCGCGGGGGCAAGTGCGAAATAGTCAGGCCCTCAGCATGCAGGCGGCGAAATCCGCCGCCGGGCGCGCCCGTGTGGTGCCCAGCGCAGAGAAGTCGTGACAGGAAGCGGGCCTCTTGCCAAGCTGCCGCGGTTGCTGGGCGGCTTAGACAGGAGCGGCAAGGATCTGGAAAGAAAGGTGGCGTAGGGCGCCGTAAAACAGCGGACGGCGCCCGGCATAGCCAGGCGCCGTCAAGACGCTCGGTTCCTTTTCGGAACTGTTCCTCCCCAAACTCGGCCTGCAGAGCAATCCCGAGATCCGGAGCTTACCATGTCTTGTATAAGACACAAGTCTTCCTTTGCGGGATCTTGATCCCGCCCTCAGGATAGGGGAACACGCCTGCGTGTTGTCCGCCCCCCGCCCTGGAGCCGTCCCACCCGCCATGCCCAGCTCGCCTTCGCCGTCACCTGCCCGGCTCGACGCCCGCCCGTTGTACCGGCAGGTGGAGGAGATCCTGCTCGGGCGAATTGTGGGCGGAGACTGGCCGCCGGGCCATGCGCTTCCCTCGGAAGCGGAACTTGCCGCCGAACTCGGAGTTTCACAGGGCACGGTGCGCAAGGCTCTGACCGCCCTGGAGCGGCGCCACCTGATTGCGCGTCGCCAGGGGCGCGGCACCACGGTCACGCAGCACAACAGCGAGACGGCGCGGTGGCACTTCTTCCGCGTGCGCGACCTCAGTGGCCGGGCGGTGGTGTCCCGCATCATGGTGATCTCCTGCGTGACGAGGCCCGCCGAGGCCTGGGAGGCGGCAGCACTCAGGCTGCCCGAAGGCGCGTCGGTGCACCACATGCGGCGGATCCGACTGCTCGACGGCAGCCCGCGGATCTTCGAGCGCTGCACCCTCTCGGCCGCGCTGCTGCCGGGCTTCAACCTGCCGCTGGGGGAGCTGCCGCAGGAACTCTATGTCCACCTGCAGCAGGCACACGGTGTGACCATCGAGCGGGCGGAGGAGGAGCTTTCCGCCGGCGCCGCCGATGCCGATACCGCCGCGGCGTTGGGCAAGCCGGCCAGCACGCCGCTCCTGAGGGTGCAGCGAATCGCCTATGATGTGGCCGACCGGCCGGTTGAGGTGCGGCTGTCGATGATCGACACGGAGCGGCACCGCTACGCCGTCCGGCTGGACTGAAACGGCGGCGCCGCAGCCGGCTGCAGGCCGCGCGGTGCTTGCATGCAGAAGGGGGGGGTGGTAATGCCCGCGCCTTCCTGATTGACCGCTGACTCTATACAGCACGACGAAGAGAGAGGCCCGGCGCCATGGCCGTTCCGAAGAAGAAGGTTTCGCCCTCCCGCCGCGGGATGCGCCGCAGCCACGAGGCTCTGTCCGCGCAGGCGCACCACGAGTGCCCGAACTGCGGCGAGCTGAAGCGCCCGCATCATGTCTGCGCCTCCTGCGGCCATTACGACGGCCGTGAGGTCGTGGCGGCGGGCAAGACCCTGAAGTCGGCCATCCGCGTCTGAGCCGTCCAGGATCCGCCCCCGAGGGAACGGACACCTTGCCGCAGGCGACATTGTCGCAGGGGAGTGCCCCAGAGCCATCGCCGGCCGGGGGTTTTGCCCTTGCCATTGACGCGATGGGCGGGGACCACGCCCCCGAGTCCATCCTGGATGGACTCGAGATCGCGGCGGAGCGTCACCCTCAGGCGCGGCTTCTTCTGGTGGGCGACGAGGCCCGCCTCGGGGCGTTGCTGTCCCGGCGGCCCCGGGCGGCGCGTATCTGCGCAATCCGACATGCTCCCGAGGCCATCCCCGGTGACATGAAGCCGACCGCGGCGCTGCGCGTCCGCCATTCCTCCATGCGCGTCGCCATCGACGCGGTGGCGGCGGGCGAGGCGGCGGGCGTTGTCTCCGCCGGCAATACCGGCGCGCTGATGGCACTCAGCAAGATCGTGCTGAAGACCCTGCCGGAGATCGACCGGCCGGCCCTGGCAGCCATCGGCCCTTCGGCGCGGGGGGACGTGGTGCTGCTCGATCTCGGCGCGAATGTCGCCTGCGACGCGCGCAACCTGGTTGAATTCGCCGTCATGGGTGACGCCTTCGGGCGCGCTGTGCTCGGCCTCACCAACCCCAGCATCGGCCTGCTGAACGTCGGCAGCGAGGAGCTGAAGGGCGACGACCGGGTGCGTCAGGCCGCCGAGATGCTGCGCGAGTCAGCGCTGGGCGCCAATTTCCGCGGCTTCGTCGAGGGGCACGACATCACCGCCGGCACGGTGGACGTGATCGTCACCGACGGCTTCACCGGCAATGTCGCGCTGAAGACCGGTGAGGGCGCCTTCAAGCTGGTGGGCGGCCTGTTGAAACAGGTCTTCACCTCGTCCTGGAGGGCCAGGCTTGGCTATCTGCTGGCCCGCTCGGCGCTGGACCGCCTGCGCGAGTTCATGGACCCCCGCCGCTACAACGGCGCCGTGCTGGTCGGACTGAATGGCGTGGTGGTGAAGAGCCACGGCGGCACCGATGCGCTGGGCTTCGCGCATGCCGTCGATGTCGCCATGGACATGGTGACGCATCGCTTCAACGAGCGGATCCGCGAGGGCGCGGCGGCGCTGCCGCCGCGTGGCCGCGCGGTTGCTGCCGAACCCGGCCTCAGCGCCCGCTGACGGACCGTCTCTGGACATCTGCCGAATGACCCCTCGCGCCCTGATTGCCGGCACCGGCGGCTACCTTCCGGACCTGGTGCTGGACAACGATGCGCTGGCCGCGCGCCACGGGCTCGACACCTCCGACACCTGGATCCGCGAGCGCACCGGCATCCGCCAGCGGCACATCGCGGCCCCCGGCCAGCAGGCGAGCGACATGGGCGCCGTCGCGGCGCGTGCGGCGCTGGAACAGGCCGGGGTGCCCGCCGAGGCGGTGGATGGCATCATCGTCGCCACCGCAACGCCCGATGCGGTCTTTCCCTCCACGGCGGCCCGGCTGCAGGCCCAGCTCGGCATCACCACCGGCTTCGCTTTCGACATGGCGGCGGCCTGCAGCGGCTTCGTCTATGCCCTCTCCGTCGCCGACGCGATGATCCGCACCGGTCAGGCCCGCTGCATCCTGGTGATCGGCGCCGAGGTCTTCTCGCGCATCCTGGACTGGACGGACCGCGGAACCTGCGTGCTGTTCGGTGATGGCGCCGGGGCGGTGCTGCTGCGCGCCAGCAGCGATGGCGCCGATGCGGAACAGGGTATCCTGTCCTGCCACCTGCATGCCGACGGCCAGCATGGCGACATCCTGCAGGTCGAGGGCGCCCCCGGCCTGGTGCGCATGAGCGGGCGGGAGGTGTTCCGGCACGCCGTCAGCAAGCTCGCTTCCGTGGTGGATGAGGCGCTGGAGCGCAACGGCCTCGACAAGTCGGCCGTCTCCTGGCTGGTGCCGCATCAGGCGAATCTGCGGATCATCGAGGCGATGGGCCGCAAGCTCGGTCTGCCGCAGGAGCGCGTGGTGGTGACGGTGGACCGCCATGCCAACACCTCGGCCGCCTCGATCCCGCTGGCCCTGGCCGAGGCGACTCGCGACGGCCGCATTCGCCGCGGCGATCTGGTGCTGATGGAGGCGATCGGCGGTGGCCTGACCTGGGGGGCGGCGCTCGCCCGCTTCTGACGAAGCTCCGGCGAGGCGCATTGCCGCGAATATTAACCGATTGTGAGCCTGTTTACCGATTTTTAGATTGCTTTAACCTTTGGCCGCCGACAGCGTAGAAGGCGGAGAGGGATGGAAACCGCCGTCTCCTCCGGCAGCGCGAAGGAATACGGCCTTGAACGCGAAAGCCCATCCTCTCTCCACACCGCCCGCCGAGCCGGCCAGTTCGGCTTCGGAGACTTGGCGCAAACCGCAGCGCCCCGCCTACCATCCCGAGGAAGGAGGCGGCGACCGCTCGGACTGGGTGAGCCTGTTCAAGGCGGCCTGCCTGATCCTGTTTCCGATCGCGCTGCTGGCCTTCCTGCTGAGCAACTGACCGCCCGCATGGTTCCCTGCTGCATCATTCGCCAGGGCTGCCGGAGTTTGCGGCAAGAGGGGCGGGTCGTTTTGAAAATTCATGGAAGTCGCATGGTCTGCGCCTCTTGGCGTGAGATGGGCCGCGCCTGTATGGTCCGGCCGCGCTTGGGGGGGGCATCGACCGGATGCCCCACCTCGGCTGGGGGATCGAACCAATGCTGGTAACATTGCCGCCCGACTATCGGCCGTCCGAGAGTGAAGAGTTTATGAACCCCCTCCAGCAGGAGTACTTCCGCCAGAAGTTGTTGCGCTGGCGTCATGACTTGCTGCGCGAGGCCGGCGATACTTTGGCCAGCCTCAGTGAGGGCGGGATTGCCGAGGCGGATCTGACCGACCGGGCAAGCGTCGAGACGGATCGAGCCCTGGAACTGCGGACCCGCGACCGCGCCCGCAAGCTGATCTCCAAAATCGACCAGGCGCTGGAGCGGCTCGAGAACGGCACCTACGGCTACTGCGAGGAAACCGGCGAGCCGATCGGCTTGCGGAGGCTCGAGGCGCGGCCAATCGCCACGCTCTCGATCGAGGCGCAGGAGCGCCACGAGCGTATGGAGCGCGTGCACCGCGACGACTAGAGCAGATCCCGATCAGGTGGAATCACCTGATCGGGTGAAGATGCTCGTTAGACCAAAATCTTAGAGCGTCGGGCGTGAGCCAGAGCGAACGGAAGCCGCTCTGAGCGGCGCTAAACCGTCCGCAGCAAGGAGCCATTGCCCCAGTCCGCCGGGCTGGGCGGGCTCGGTTGCGCCGGGGCCTCAGCTCCGCAGCAACCCTGTCCGCGGAGCGGCGCGCGCGCTGTCGGGGAAGGCGGCGGCCAGCGCCTGCAGGGAAAGCCGCAGGTGGTCTCGCAACAATCCCTTCGCCACTTCCCTCAGATCGAGGCTCGGCTGAAGGTCCCGGTCTTCACTTCCTCGATCTGGTCCTCGCCCGCCGCGAAGCGCTGGCCGAGGATGATCCTGTCCCCCGGCTCGTGGTTTCGCTCGGAGAAGGTGGTGCCGAGCGGCTCCCGCTGCATCGAGATTCCGAGGCCGGTCAGCAGCCTGGCGAACTCCGTCACGTCCGCCTGGGTATAGCCGGCGGCGGGGGAGACGGTGTGCAGCTCCAGCGCCTCGCGCGCCAGATTCTCGTTCAGGCCGCGCCGGCGCTGCAGGCCATCCCGGCTGTTCGGGCCGATCGAGGAGGTTTGGTCCAGGTAGGCCAGCATGGCCGGGTGCCGCAGGGCCGCCAGCAGCATGTCGGCGAAGCGGCCGCCCAGATGGGGGCGGATCGCCTGCCGGAGGTAGTCGCCCGCGAAGACGGCGACCAACGAGCGGCGCAGGCTAACCGAGAAGTGGTTGGCCCAGAACAGGACGAGGCGTTCACGGAACGGCTCCGTGGTGGTGATGCAATGGCCGGCCAGCGCCCGCATCTCGGCCAGGATCAGCCGCTGATGCGCCCGCGGCGTGCCGGACTGTCGCGGTCCTCGGTCCAGGCCCGGATGCCGCCCGCCACCGTGGGCTGGTGGTCCCAGCCTTCGGGGAGCGGCAGCTTGGCCTCGGTTTGACGCAACTGCCCCTTCAGCCAGGCTGCGGCATCCTCCGGGACGAGCTGATCGGGCCGGCCGCCCAGGCCGAAGCGGATCGCGGCTTGGATGCTGCGGGCTGTCATGGTGCGACTATATCGGCACCCCGGCTTCGCCCCCGCAACAAAGAGTGACCCTTCCACCCCCGGAGAGGGGAGAATTTCGTCTTAGCGCTTGCAATTCGGAGACATCCGGTGCATCTGCCGCCGCAACGGCGGGTGCGGTGAATCGCCTCGGCGAATGCCGCTGACCCGCTCCGTTCCGGGAGACTCTTGGGCCACGCGCCGGCCCCGATGCGGAAGGGAGGATCGCTCCCTGCCGGGCATCGGACCCGGTCGCAGTGGCTTCGGTGGTTTTCCCGGGGCGCTCCCAGTAAGGTCGCGGCGAGCGCAGGGGACGGGAAGCCGTATCCGGCTCGCATCGTCCTGTCCCCGCGCGGCTCTTGCCGCGTTTGTCAGCGCGGCTGGCGCCGCGTCCTTATTATCAGCGCGGCTGCCGCCGCGACGCGTATGGAGGCCCCCGTGGCGCGCACCCCGCTCGAGAAGATCCGCAACATCGGCATCACGGCGCATATCGACGCCGGCAAGACGACGACGACCGAGCGGATTCTGTATTACACCGGCAAGTCCCACAGGATTGGTGAGGTCCACGAGGGCAACACCACCACCGACTACATGGAGCAGGAGCGTGAGCGTGGCATCACGATCACCTCGGCTGCCGTGACGGCGGAGTGGAACGGCCACCGCATCAACATCATCGACACCCCGGGCCACATCGACTTCAACATCGAGGTGAACCGCTCGCTGCGCGTCCTCGACGGCGCGGTGTTCATCATCGAGGGCGTGGCCGGCGTGCAGCCGCAGTCCGAGACGAACTGGCGCCTGGCCGATCGCTACCATGTGCCGCGTCTCATCTACATCAATAAGCTGGACCGCACCGGCGCCGACTTCTATCGCGCCGCCGCTACCCTGACCGAGAAGCTCGGCATCAATTGGGTGGCGCTGCAGCTGCCGATCGGCATCGAGGAGAGCCTGAAGGGCATCGTCGACCTGGTCACGATGAAGGCGCTGGTCTGGGAAGGCGACGAGCTGGGCGCCAAGTACCACGAGACCGAGATTCCGGCCGACCTCGCCGACAAGGCCGCCGAGTACCGCCAGATTCTGCTCGACACCGCGCTGTCGATGGATGACGCGGCGATGGAAGAATATTTCGAGAAGGGCGACGTCTCGGTCGAGACCCTGAAGAAGTGCATCAAGAAGGGCACCATCTCCGGCTCCTTCCGCCCGGTGCTCTGCGGCTCCTCCTTCAAGAACAAGGGCGTGCAGCCGCTGCTGGACGCCGTCGTCGACTACCTGCCGAGCCCGGTGGACGTCGAGGGCATCAAGGTGGCGCCGGAAGAGGGCGAGGAGGATGATCTGAGCGCCGACCGCCGCGTCATCGAGGTCAGCGAGACCGCTCCGTTCTCGGCGCTGGCCTTCAAGATCATCAACGACAAGTACGGTAACCTGACCTTTATCCGCGTGTACTCGGGCGTCATTCGGCAGGGCGACACCATGCTGAACACGACCAAGGGTCACAAGGAGCGCATCGGCCGCATGTTCCAGATGCACGCCGATAAGCGCGAGGAGGTGAAGGAGGTCGCTGCCGGCGATATCGTCGCGGTGGTGGGCCTGAAGGACACCGGCACGGGTGACACCCTGGCCGACCCCGCCGACCCCGTCGTGCTGGAGCGCATGGCCTTCCCGGTGCCGGTCATCGACATCTCCGTCGAGCCGAAGACCAAGGAGGGCGTCGAGAAGATGACCCTCGGTCTGCAGAAGCTGGCCGGCGAGGATCCTTCGCTCCGCCTGAAGACCGACCAGGAGACCGGCCAGACCATCCTGTCCGGCATGGGCGAGCTGCACCTCGAGATCATCATCGACCGCCTCCGCCGCGAGTACGGCGTGGACGCCAATATCGGCGCGCCGCAGGTGGCCTATCGCGAGACGATCACCAAGGCGCACACCGAGACCTACACCCACAAGAAGCAGTCGGGTGGTTCGGGCCAGTTCGCCGAGGTGAAGATCACCTTCGAGCCGCTGGAGCGGAACCAGGGGATCGAGTTCGTCAACGCCGTGGTCGGCGGCTCGGTGCCCAAGGAGTACATCCCGGCGGTCGAGAAGGGCATCAAGGTGCAGGCCGACACCGGCGTGCTGGCCGGCTTCCCCACGGTGGACTTCAAGTACACCCTGACGGACGGCAAGTACCACGACGTCGACTCCTCGGCGCTGGCCTTCGAAATCGCCGCCAAGGCCTGCTTCCGCGAGGGCATGAAGAAGGCCGGCCCGGTGATCCTGGAGCCGATCATGGACGTCGAGGTGACCACCCCGCAGGACCATGTCGGTGACGTGGTGGGTGACCTGAACCGCCGCCGCGGCATCATTCAGAGCCAGGACATGGCCGGCACCTCGGTCATCGTCCGCGCCCATGTGCCGCTGAAGGAGATGTTCGGCTACATCTCCAACCTGCGTGGCATGACGAAGGGCCGTGCGTCCTTCTCCATGCAGTTCCACCACTATGATCCGGTGCCGCGCAACGTCGCGGACGAGATCATGGCGAAGAGCGCCTGAGGCAACTGATGCGGCTCCGCTGGCAGCGCGGCCGCATCGAGGATCCAGGGCCCGGTGCCGCCGATGCGCATCGGGCTCTGGAGTGGATTGGTTGTGACGACGCGGGCGATCCCATCGCCCGCGTCGTTCGCATTCGGGGGCCAGTGTTGTTCCGCTGGCGGCTGCGCCACGCCGTGGCGCTCGATGATGAGGCGCGCGTGGTCGAGCTGCGCCCCGCCGTGCCGGAAAACCGCTGGCTGGTGGTGGTGCGGGACCAGGTGGTCGGCCGGGTGCGGCTGCCGCTGGATGGTGTCCGGCATGCCGAGGCGGTGCTTGGCGGCGGCGCCGGAGAGGCCTCCTCGGCACGTTGAGCGGCGCGGGTCAGCTCGGCAGGCAGCGGATGATGTCGCGGTGGCCGCGGGCCAGCACGGGGCGGGTCCCCTCCGGGCAGGCGGCCGAGGCGTCGCGTTGCGGGGCGGGCAGGCCGCCATCCCAGGGAGTGCGGTCTATGGCGCGGTCACAACGGCCCGGCACGCCGCGCACCGGCGCGCCGCCATGCGGGCAGAGCCAGCGGCGGATCGCCTCCAGCTGGGCCGCACTCGGGCGGCGCGGCGGTTCGGCCAGGGAAGGGGTGGCGGCACCGCCCGCCAGCAGGAGCAGCGCGGCGCCGAGCATCCAGCGGTGCGTCATGGAAAGCTCCTAGCATCATTCCATCATCCCGTCCCCACGGCGGCCTGCACCTCTTGAAGTCGCGCCGGGGCACCGCAAAATGGAGACCATGGACCCGCGATCCGACAACCGCCCCGTTCTGGACATGACCCCCGATGGCGATTTCCGCAATCCGGCGCCGCGTCCGGCTTCCTGGCTGGACCGTGCCCTGGCGCGGCTTGGCGGGGTGGCCGCGCTGGTGGCGCTGGTCGCTGCAGGCGTGGTGGTGGCGGGGGTTGCCGTGGCCTTCCTAGCGCTGGCCCTGCCGGTGGCGGTGGTCGCGGGCGTGGTGGCCTTCGCCAGCCTCTGGTGGCACGCCCGCCGCAACGCGGCCAATGGGCGCGGTTTCACCTTCGTGATGCGCCGTTAGGCGGCGACCCCAACAAGGCGCTGCCGATAGGTCAGCGCCTCCGCCACATGCGCACGCTGGATGCGCTCTTCCCCGGCCAGATCGGCAATGCTTCGCGCCACGCGAAAGCAGCGGGTGAAGCCTCGGTTGGAAAGGCCGAGCTGCTCCGCCGCGCGCTCCATCAGTGACACGGCTTCCGGCACCGTGGCGGCGGTGAGCGCATCAAGCGGCGCCTCGGCGTTGCGGCGCGGCCCGTCTGGGCCGCTGCGGCGCGCCTGGAGCTGGCGGGCCATGGCCACGCGGGCCGCAATGGCCCTGCTCGGCTCGCCGCGCGGGGCGCGCGCCAGCTCCCCGGGCGCGATGGGCGCCATGGCGATGGTGAGATCCATCCGGTCCAGCAGTGGGCCTGAGATACGCGCCTGGTAGGTTTCGCCGCAACGAGGCGCAGAGCCACATTCCCGTGCCGGACTGCCGAGATGGCCGCAGCGGCAGGGGTTCATCGCCGCCACCAGTTGCACCCGGGCCGGGTAGGTGACATGCGCGCTGGCGCGGCTGATGACGCATTCGCCGGTTTCCAGCGGTTGCCGCAGGGCCTCCAGCGCCGGGCGCGGAAACTCCGGCAACTCATCGAGAAACAGCACGCCGCGATGCGCCAGGCTGATCTCGCCGGGCCGCGCCCGCGGGCCGCCGCCGACCAGCGCTGCCTGGCTGGCCGAGTGGTGCGGGTTCCGGAAGGGCGGTCGGGTCGAGATCTGGCCGCCTTCGATCATACCGGCCACGCTGCGCACGAGGCTTACCTCCAGCGCCTCGGCCGGGCTGAGGTCCGGCAGCAGGCCGGGCAGGCGTGCCGCCAGCATCGACTTGCCGGCGCCGGGCGCACCCGTAAGCAACAGGTTGTGCCCGCCAGCCGCGGCAATCTCCAAAGCCCGCTTGGCGCTTTCCTGACCCTTCACCTCGGAGAGACAGGGGCCAGCGGCCGCCTCACGCGTGAGGCTGGGGAGCGGTGGCGCGCTCATCACCTGCCGGCCGGTGAGGTGGGCGATCAACTGCCGCAGGTCACGGGCGGCGAGGATCTCGATCGAGCCGGCCCAGGCGGCCTCGCCACCCTGCGCGGCGGGGCAGATCAGGCCAAGGCCGCGCGTCGCGGCGCCAAGGGCCGCCGGCAGGATACCCGCCACGGGCCCGATGGCGCCGTCCAGTGCCAGTTCACCCAGCGCGGCGAAGCCCAGCAACTCCTCGGCCGGCACGATCTCCATGGCGGCGAGCACCGCCAGGGCGATCGGCAGGTCGAAGTGGCTGCCTTCCTTGGCAAGGTCGGCGGGAGCGAGGTTCACCAGCAGGCGCTTCGGCGGCAGGCTCAGCCCGAGGCCGTTCAGCGCGGCCCGGACACGCTCGCGGCTCTCGGCCACAGCCTTGTCCGGCAGGCCGACCACCGTGAAGGCGGGCAGGCCGCTGGCGATTTGCACCTGCACCTCGACCAGCAGGGTGTCGATTCCGGAGAAGACGAAGGTGGCCAGGCGCGCGATGGGCATGCGCCTTTCGCCTAATGGGTTCAGTCCCGTATTTCAACGGGAAGTTGAGATATCTCGATCGCCCCACGCCGTGAGGAAGCGCTCCAGCAGCCCGCCGATCATCTCCGTATTGTAACCGCCCTCCTGCACGATGACGGTGGGCAGGCCAAGCGCCGCGAGGCGTTCCGCCGCTCGCGCGAAGCCGTCGGCGGTGACGCGCAGGAAACTCAGCGGCTCATGCTCCGAGGCGTCGAAGCCGAGCGGCACCACCAGGGCCTCGGCACCGAAGTCGCGGGCGCGGGCGGCACCGGCGGCGATCGCTTCCAGCCAGGCTTCATCGGTGCTGCCCCGAGGCAGTGGCAGGTTGAGGTTGCAGCCGGCGCCGGCACCGGCGCCCCGCTCACCGGCATGGCCGACATACCAGGGATAATAGCCGGACGGGTCGCCGTGGACGGAGACGGTCAGGACGTCCCCACGCTCCCAGAAGATGCCCTGGGTGCCATTGCCGTGATGCGCGTCGATGTCGATCAGCGCGACGCGAGCGGCGCCGGCCCGGCGCAGCGCCTCAGCGGCGAGGGCGCTGTTGTTGACGTAGCAATGCCCACCGGCACGCGCCGCATAGGCGTGGTGCCCGGGCGGCCGGCTCAGCGCGTAGGCGCAGCCGCCTGCCGCGGCCACCTCGGCCGCCGCCAGGGCGCAGCTCGCGGCGGAGCGGACGGATTCCCAGGTGCCGGGGCCGATGGGGCAGGCTGTGTCCGCGGTGTACCAGCCGGCGCGGCCGACAATGGCGGCGGTGGGTGTCGCGCCCTGCGCCAGCATTTCCGGCGAGGGATGCATGTTGGCCACCACCTCCGGCCCCTTCTCCGGCAGCGCTGCCCAGGCCTCCGCCGCCTCGGCCAGGAAGGCGATGTAGCCGGCGTCATGCACCGCGGTCAGGGCCTCCGGGTCCACCAGGGTAGGAGTCTCCACTGGGGCGCCCAGGCGGTGCAGGGCAGCGAGCAGTGCCTCGGCCCGTGCCGGCACCTCGAAGTGCTGGCGGACCTGGCCGCGCTGGAGGAAGAACTGCGGGCTGTGCCGCGACTGGTCGGGATGGGCGAAGGCGCGCATGGGAGGGAGGCTAGGCGGCCTTTCCAGGCTTGTCGATCCGCCGCGGGCGGGGCGGCACAGGCCGGCCAGGGGTCTGCGACGCGCACCGCCTTACAGGGTCGCAATTGCTTGTGCCCTGCTGGACAGCATCCCCGGAAGGGGCTGCACTCTCTCCCCGTGCTTTCCGAATCCGCCTGAAGGACCGAACATGGCTCAACTCGACCCTGGCGTTCGCCGCGCGATCCTGGATGCCGTCAAGGCGCTGGAAGGGGAGGCGGTCGCCGCGCTGGAGCGGCTGGTGCGCTGCCCCTCCACCCTGGGCAACGAGGCCTCCGCGCTGGAGGAGATGGCGCGCAACTATGCCGCGCTGGGGCTGGAGCCGGTCCGTATTCCCACCGTGCCGGAGAAGCTCGCCAGCCATCCCGGCTTCTCGCCGCCGCTGATCTCCTATGAAGGGCGGGACAATGTCGCCGCCACCTTCAGGCCGCGCGAGCGGAAGGGGCGCTCCCTGGTGCTGCAAGGGCATGTGGACGTGGTGCCCGAAGGCGCTGCTGACATCTGGCAGACCCCGCCCTATGAGCCCTCCATCCGCGATGGCCGCATGTACGGGCGCGGCGCCGGCGACATGAAGGCGGGTGACATCTCGAACGTCATGGCTTTCCGTGCGCTGCAACTCGCCGGATTGCAGCCGGCGGCCGAAGTGCAGTTTCAGTCGGTGATCGAGGAGGAATGCACCGGCAATGGCGCGCTGGCCTGCATGCTGGCGATGCCGAAATGCGACGCCGTCATCATCCCCGAGCCCGGACCGGGGGTGGAGGGGCTCTACACCGCCGAGGTCGGTGTCATCTGGGCCTGGGTGACGGTGACCGGCCGCCCCGTGCATGTGCGCGACATGCAGGCCGGCGTGAACGCCATCGAGGCCGCCTATGTCATCTCCCAGCGCTTCAAGGACTACGAGGGGGAGATGAACCGGGCGGAGAACATCCACGCCTCCTTCTTCGGCGTGAACCACCCGGTGAACGTCAATTTCGGCACGGTGCAGGGCGGCGAGTGGAACAGCTCCGTGCCCACCCGCACCAAGATCGGCCTGCGCGTCGGCATCATGGTCGGCAACACGGCGAAGCGGGTGAAGGCCGATATCGAGCGGATCGTCGCCGAAGCGGCGGCGGATGAGCGGCTGCGCGGCGCCAAGTTGCAGCTCGAATTCGCCGGCTTCATGGCCGACCCCTGTGTCTTCGACAAGGAGGCGCCGATCGTGCGAATGGTGCAGCGCCACTTCGCCGAGGCGAATGGCCGTGAGCTGCGCGACTACCCCGCCACCGGACTGACCGACGGACGCTTCTTCACCCTCTACCAGGACACGCCGGTGGCCTGTTTCGGGCCGGATGCCGATTCCATCCATGGCATCGACGAGAGCGTCAGCCTGGAGAGCTTCCACGCCACCACGCGGACGATCGCCCTGACCATGGCCGAATGGTGCGGGGTGGAAAAGGCATGACTAGCACCAATCTCCCCGTCTCCGGCGCCCGGCTGTGGGACAGCCTGATGGAGATGGCGAAGATCGGCGCCACTCCCAAGGGTGGCTGCAACCGCCAGACCCTGACGGATCTCGACGGCGAGGGGCGCGCCCTGCTGCGGCAATGGGGCGAAGCGCTGGGCTGCTCCGTCACGGTGGACCGCGTCGGCAACATGGTGCTGTGGCGGGAGGGGCGGGACCCCTCGCGCCCGCCGGTGGCCATCGGCAGCCATCTCGACACCCAGCCCAGCGGCGGCAAGTTCGACGGAGTGCTGGGCGTGCTGGCTGGGCTGGAGGTGCTGCGCGCGCTGCATGAAGCCGGCATCGAGACCGAGGCGCCGATCGTCCTGATCAACTGGACCAATGAGGAAGGCGCCCGCTTCTCGCCGCCGATGATGGGCAGCGGCGTCGCCATGGGCCTGTTCGACGAGGCCGAGATTCTCGCCAAGACCGACCCCGCCGGCGCCGTCTTCGGCGAGGAGCTGCGCCGCATCGGCTGGCAGGGCGAGGCCGACCCGGCGGCGCTTCAGTCGCTCGGCGCCTATTTCGAGCTGCATATCGAGCAGGGGCCGCTGCTGGAGGCCGAGGGTATCCCGGTTGGCATCGTGGACAAGGCCCTGGGCCAGCTCTGGTTCGACGTGACGGTGACGGGCGAGGAAGCCCATGCCGGTTCCGCCATGGGCCCGCGGCGGGACGCCATGGTGGCCGCCGCCATGCTCGTCCAGGCGGTGGAGGAGATCGCGCTCGCCGCCGGCGGGGATGGCCGCGGCACGGTGGGGCGGCTCACCCTCGCGCCGGACAGCCGCAACGTGGTGCCCTCCCGCGTCTGGTTCAGCGTGGACCTGCGGCATGGCGATCCGCAGGCCCTGGCCCGCATGGGCGAGGCGCTGGAAGCGCGCGCCGAGGCGCTGGCCAGTGAGCGGAATGTCGAGATCATCGTCGAGCGCTTCTGGGAAGCCCCGCTGACGCCGTTCGACCCGAAGCTGGTCGAAGCGCTGCGGCAGGCGGCCGAGGGCCGCAACCTACCCTACCGCACCATGCCGACGGGCATCGGGCATGATGCCGTCTATCTGGCGCGGAGGGTGCCCACCGCGATGATCTTCTGCCCCTGCGAGGGGGGCATCAGCCACAACGAGGCCGAATCCATCACCCCCGAATGGGCCGAGGCCGGGCTGGTGGTGCTGGCCGATGCCGTGCTGGCCACCGCCGGCCGGGCAACCGGAGAGTAAGCGCATGCGCATCGCCCTTGGCGGCTTTCTGCACGAAAGCCATTCCTTCGCCCCGCGCCCGACCACCTGGGCCGAGTTCCAGCATCCCGGCGGCTTCCCGCCCTTCCAGCGCGGCGAAGGGCTGCTCGATGCGCTGCGCCCAACCTCCGTGCCCGCCGCCGGCGCCATCGCCGAGGCGGAGAAGCGCGGCTTCGAGCTGGTGCCGCTCGCCTGGTGCTTCGCCAACCCGGCCGGTCCCGTCACCGAGCAGGCCTTCGAGCGGATCAGCGCCTGCATCGTCGCCGACCTCGCCGACGCGCTGGATGCCGGATCGCTGGACGGCGTCTATCTCGACCTGCACGGCGCCATGGTGGCCGAGGGCCACCCGGACGCCGAGGGCGAGTTGCTGCGCCGCGTGCGCGCCGTGGTCGGGCCGGACATGCCGGTGACCGCCAGCCTCGATCCGCACTGCAACCTGACCGCGCTGATGGTCCGCATGGCCGATGCGCTGGTGCCTTTCCGCACCTATCCGCATGTGGACATGAAGCAGGCCGGCGCCCGCGCCATGGCGCTGCTGGCCGAGCGCATCGCCCGCAAGGCGCCCTGGGCTCGTGCCTTCCGCCAGCTCGACTACTGGATGCCTCTGACCTCCCAGTGCACGCTGGTCGAGCCGATGGCCGGGGTGATGGCGGCGCGCGCCGATCTTGCGCAGCGCGAGGGCCTGGCCGAGCTCGCCTTCTGCTTCGGCTTCCCCTATGCCGACTTCCCGGATTGCGGCGTCGCCCTGGCCGCCTTCGGCGCCGACCCGGCCGCCGCGGAGCGGGCCGCCGACGCATTGCTGCAACACCTGCAGCAGCGGGAGGCGGATTTCGCCGGCGGTGTGCAGCCTGCCGCCGAGGGCGTGGCCGAGGCGATCCGCCTGGCGCAGTCGGCCAGCCGCCCCATCGTGCTGGCGGATACGCAGGACAACCCCGGCGGCGGTGGGCATGGCGACACCACCGGCCTGCTCGCAGAGCTAGTGCGGCAGGGCGCGCCCGCGACGCTCGGCATGATCAACGACGCGGAGAGCGCCGCTGCCTGCCACGCGGCGGGCGAGGGGGCGGAGGTTTCCCTCCGGCTCGGCGGCAAGTCGGACGGCGCGCCGCTGGAGGTGACGGCCAAGGTGCTGCGCCTCTCCGATGGCCGCTTCACCTGCACCGGGCCGATGGGCGCCGGCAACCCGGCCGATCTCGGCCCCTCGGCACTGATCGGCATCGGGCCGGTGAAGGTGATCGTGGTCAGCCGCAAGATGCAGGCGCATGACCAGGCGCTGTTCCGCCACATCGGCATCGAGCCGGCGGCGGAGAAGATCGTCGTGGTGAAGAGCAGTGTGCACTTCCGCGCCGACTTCCAGCCGATCGCCGAGAAGGTGCTGGTTGTCGCGGCGCCGGGACCGGTGGTGGCGGACCCGTCCTCGCTGCCCTTCCAGCATCTCCGCCCGGGGCTGCGGACCAGCCCCCGCGTGGGCTGAGGCGGCGGCATGTTCAGCCATGTGACCGTCGGCGTGCGGGATTTCGATGCGGCCGTCCGTTTCTACGATGCCGTGCTGATCCCGCTCGGCCTGAAGCGGATGACCCACGAGCCCGAGATCGGCTGGGCCTCCTGGCAGAAGCCGGGCGAGCCCGCCGAGTTCTATGTCTGCCGCCCCTTCGATGGCCGCCCCGCCACCTGGGGCAACGGCGCGATGACTGCCTTCCTCGCACCGGACCGCGCGGCGGTGGATGCCGCCCATGCGGCCGGGCTTGCGGCGGGCGGGATGGACGAGGGCGCGCCGGGGCTGCGGCCGCAATACAGCGCGGACTATTACGGCGCCTATCTGCGCGACCCGGACGGGAACAAGCTCTGCGTCGTCAACCGCAAGATCTGACGCGGAAAAAGTCTGGGGGAAGGAATCCCCCCAGGCCTCCATCTTTTTTCTGCCAGTTCCACCGCAGGTCGCTCGCGCCGCCCCAAACTGACAAAAAGAAGATGGGGGCTTGGGGCGAATTCTTTCCCCCCAACCTTCCTCGGATTAGCCAGCCGGCCGCAGGTGGATGCGCTGCATGACCTTCGCCTCCACCGCCTCCCGCGAATAGAGCAGCGGCACGTACTCGCCGCGCGCCCAGTGCGGCGCCAGGTCGGCGTAGTGGGGCGAAGCTGGGTCGCCCGACTGGCCGGGGGCGTTGATGCAGAGGCTGTTGTCCCAGGCGCCCACATCCATCACCAGCCGCACCGAGGCACCGTAATTGCAGCGGAAGTCGCCGGGACGGTAGCCGGTGTGCATCGGCGTGCTGGCGCTGCCGCCGATAGGGAAGGAGCCGACGTCGAAATGGGCCGTCTCCGGAACCAGTCCGGTCAGGGCGTGGCTGAAATAGCCCTTATGCAGGCGGCCCCAGGACCATTCGGACGGTGAAAGCCCCATCCGCTCGCCGCAGTCACGGAAGGCGGCGATGAGGCAGTCGGCCAGCAGCGCGTCGCGCGCGGCGGCGGGATCGGCGCCGAAGCGGAAATCCGGCTTCTCCAGCACCTGCAACAGGCTTTCGGTGTCCTGCGGCACCAGCAGCGGGTGCAGCGTGGTATCCGGCACCAGGGCCGCGAGCAGGCGCGGCTTCAGGTGCTTGGTCATGAAGACTTCGAACAGGGCCGCGGCGGGGCTGTCCGCATCCAGGCGATGATCCCAGTCCTCCAGCAGCAGTTGCGCCGCCCAGAACTCGGGAGCGGTGCCGCGCGGCAGCGCCTGCAGCAGGGCGCAGAGGCGGCGGGCGGGCAGGGAGGTCACGTCCGTCTGCAGTGCGGTGCAGTCGGCGAGCGTCAGCAGCGGCCCGCGCGTCAGCGCCTCGCGGATGCGGCGGGCACGGGAGGCCTCGGTCCATTCATAGCCGTAGGTCTTGTGCTCATGCGGCCAATCCGGTGGCAGGTTCATCTCGTTGGCGCTGTGCACGAAGCCTTCGAGCGGGTCGATCCGCCAGGGATGCTCGCCCGGGTCCAGGATGCCGGACCACTCGTAGCGTCCGTCGCCCGGCACCGGCAGCAGCCCGTCCCAGTTCGGCCGCTGCGGGGCATAGCCGGCCGGGCTCCAGGCGACGGTGCCGCTGGTATCGGCATAGACCTTGTTCACGGAGGGCGTGCCCCAGCGCCGCAGCGCCGTGCGGAAATCCTCCAGCGAGCGCGAACGCATGGTGGAGAGGCTGGCGAGATAGGGCGCCGAGCCCGGCAGGGACCAGACGGTGCGGATGGCCACTGCCCGGCGCGCCGCCATGTCCCGCGCGATGACGGGGCCGTGCCGGGTAAAGCGCAGTTCCAGTTCCTGGTCCGGGTGGCCCTTCACCGCGAAGCGCTCGCGCACCACCTCCATCGGCTCCCAGCCCTCACCGTAGTGATAGCGGTCGCCCTCGGTTTCGTAGACGTAGACGTCCTCCTGGTCGGCGCCGTGGATGGTCAGGGCGAAGGCGGCGGTGCCGTTATGGCCGATGGAGATCCCGGGGACGGCTGGCTCGCCGGCGCCGACGGCATTGAAGCCGGGACTGTCGAGATGGACGATGTAGCGCAGCGAGGGCGCGGCATGGGCGCGGTGCGGGTCGCTGGCCAGGATCGGGCGGCCGCTCTCGGTGCGGCTGCCATGGATGGCCCAGTTGTTCGAGCCCTCCATCTCGGCACCCTGCACCACTTCGCCGAGATCGGTCAGCGTGCTCCAGCGGCGCCAGTCCTCCAGCGGGGCGGCAAGCCGCTCCGGGGAGAAGGTGACGGCGGCGGTGGCCAGCTTGAAGGTCGCCAGGCACTCGATGCCGAGGCTGGAAAGGTCGAGCCCCTCCGGGCGGACCGGCTGCTTCATCGGCTCCAGGTTCTTGCGCAGCAGGTCGGTGGCGAGGTCGGCGCGGGAGAGCACCACGGCGCGCAGCACTTCCGAGAGGGCGTTGCGCGTCAGGGAATGGCTGCGGATGCGCACCACATCCTCCGCCGCCCAGCGGGCGGGGCGGGTGCCCAGGGCGCGGAACTCGGCGGGCAGGCGCTGCGGCTCGGCCTCGGTCAGCGCGACATAGGCATTGATGCCGGCCACGAAGGCCTCGCAGATGGCGCGCGCATCGGGCGCATAGGCGTCGAACTCGGCCTGCATGTCGCCGCGGTAGAGGAAGAGGCGGGCGGCGCGGTCCTGCGCCAGGTAGCCCGGGCCGAAATCGGCGGCGAGCAGGCCGAGGCCTCGCTTGCGCCAGAGGTCGATCTGCCAGAGCCGGTCACGGGCCGCGTTGAAACCTTGCAGGAAGAAGAGGTCCGGCTCGTTCTCGGCGCGCAGATGCGGGATGCCCCAGCGGTCGACATGGATCGAGGCCGGCTGCCGCAGCCCCTCCAGCGTGATGGTTTCCTCGTGGGGGGCAGGCTCGGTCATCGGGCAGGGCTTCCCTGGTGGCGCGAAAGCCTGGGAGGCTAGAAGCGGCGCGGGCGGTGCGCAATGCGAGGGGCGCAACCTCATCGGCGGCGGCTCCACCCGGCCGGCTTTCAGGCCTCTGGTCGGCGCCAGCTCCTTCCCTGCGGACCTTCTCAGCCCAGGCCGCGCCCGCCGCCCAGGGCGCGTGCCGCCTCCAGCGCCAGCGGCGCGAATCGCGCGGCGAAGCGCCCGGCCGGCCATTCGGCCAGGGAGCCGGCGATGTGCACCGCCGCCACTGGGCGTCCCCCATGATCCAGCACCGCCGCGCCCAGCGCGACTTCGCCGAGCAGCATCTCCTCCTGTGCCACCGCGAAGCCCTCCCGGCGGGCCGTTTCGATGCGGGCCATGATGGCGTCCGGATCGAGTAGCGTCTTCGGCGTGGCGGGGCGCAGCTCGGCATGGGGCAGCATGGCCTCGACCTCGGCGCGCGGCAGCTGCGCCAGGCAGGCGCGGCCGCCGGCGGTGCTGAAGCTGGGCAGCCGCCGGCCGACCAGCGTGGCATAGAAGGTCTCGCGCTTGCTCTGCCGGCGCAGCGCATAGACGATGGTCTGGCCATCGAAGAGGCTGAGATCCACCCGCTCGCCCGTGCTGCGCTGCAACTCGATGATGACGGGCGTGGCACGTTCCAGCAGGGGCCGGCTGCGCAGGAAGTCGAAGCCGCGATCGAGGATGCGGCGGCCGGGTGTATAGCCGCGGCCGTGCGCCCCGCGCTCCAGGTAGCCGAGCTCCAGCAGGGTATGCGCCATGCGCTGCGCCGCGCTGCGGTCGATGCCGGCCAGGCTGGCCAGCTCGTTCAGGCTCAGCTCACCCGGCCGCTTGCCGAAGGCCTCCAGCAGCGCCAGTCCTTTCTGCAAGGATTGCACGAACAACCGGTCCTGCGAGCGGTCCTTCGGCGGTCGGTCCTCGGGCATGCACGGTCTCCTCGTCCGCCGGGGGTTTGCGGTGCCGGCTCCGGCGGCGCAAGCGGGGCGGGAGAAATCGCCCGTGCCGGCTTTATCCCGGGGCGCCTCTGGCGCATGATCGATGCTTCGTTCGCCTCGCTTCTCGAAGGACAAGCCAGCCCATGGCGCTCCGCTGCGACCTCATCATCCGAGACGCCACCATCTTCGACGGCACCGGTGCCCCACGTCAGGTGGGCGATGTCGGCGTCAGCGGCGACCGCATCGTAGGCGTCGGCGACCTTGGCGGCGCCAGCGCCGATCGCGAGGTGATCGGCACCGGCAAGGCGCTGGCGCCCGGCTTCATCGATGCCCACACGCATGACGACCGCGCCGTGCTCTGCGGCCCGCAATGCACGCTCTGCAAGATCAGCCAGGGCGTGACGACCGTTGTCGTCGGCAATTGCGGCATCAGCCTTTCGCCGATGCGGCACACATCCAAGCGCCCGCCGGCGCCGCTCGACCTGCTGGGCGACGAGGCCTGGTGGACCTTCGACAGCTTCGGCGACTACGCCCAGGCGCTGAAGACCAAGGGCAGCGAGGTGAACACCTATGCCCTGATCGGCCACCAGACGCTGCGCGTGGAGGCGATGCAGGGCGACGTCTATCGCCCCGCCAAGGATGTCGAGATCGCCCGCATGCAGTCGCGGCTGAAGCAGGCGTTGTCGGAGGGCGGCTCCGGCTTCTCCACCGGCCTCTACTATCCACCCAATGCCCAGGCGACGACCGAGGAGGTGATCGCGGTCGGCGAGGCGCTGCGCGGCACCGGCGGCTTCTACGTGACGCATATGCGGGACGAGGCGGACAAGGTCTGCGCCTCGATCGAGGAAACGCTGAAGATCGGCCGGCGCCTCGGCGTGCCGGTGCATATCAGCCACCACAAGTGCTCGATGCCGGAGAACTACGGCCGCTCCGTGCAGACGCTGGCGCTGATCCAGGCCGCCGCCTCGATGCAGGAGGTGGCCTTCGACGTCTATCCTTATCCGGCCGGCTCCACCGTGCTGATGCCGGAGAAGCTGCGGGACGACACCCGCGTCATCATCACCTGGTCGGTGCCCTATCCGGAGATGGCGGGTAAGGACCTCTCCGAGATCGCGCGCGGCTGGAACACCGACATGCGCGCCGCCGCCGAGCGGCTGACCCCGGCCGGTGCCGTCACCTTCCAGATGGACGAGGAGGATGTGCGCCGCATCATGCGCCACCCCCTCTCCATGATCGGCTCGGATGGCCTGCCGCATGACGAGAAGCCGCATCCGCGCCTCTGGGGCACTTTCCCGCGCGTGCTCGGGCTCTATACCCGCCAGCTCGGCCTCTTCGACATGGAGACGGCCATCCACAAGATGACTGGCCGTGCGGCGGGCGTCTTCGGCATGGTGGACCGCGGCGTGATCCGCGAGGGCGCCTATGCCGACCTGGTGCTGTTCGACCCCAACACGGTGATGGACAACGCCACCTTCGAGGACCCGATCCAGATGAGCGTCGGCATCGAGCAGGTCTGGGCCAACGGCGTGCTGACCTTTGCCAACGGCAAGGAGACGGGCGAGAAGCCGGGCCGGCTGGTGACGCGGGGGCGCTGAGGCGCCCCTTCCCGGCGGAGAGGCGGGACCGGGGCAGGGCAGGGGGCTCTGCCCCTGCGCCCCCTCCCTACGGATCGGGGCCGGGCGGGACGCTGCCATGTGGCGACGTCGCGCATGGGCCGTAGCCCTCGGCGCCCCGCTGTTGCTATCCTGGGCAGCCAAAGCTTCTGTTGAGGAAACTGAGTGTCATGACGGTGCGCGGGTGGCAGCCCGGAACCTGGCGGGAAATGCCGATCCGGCAGGTGCCAGACTATCCGGACCAGGCCAGGCTCAAGGCGATGGAATCCCGGCTCGCGAGCTTTCCCCCGCTGGTCTTTGCCGGCGAGGCGCGACGGCTGCAGCAGGCCCTGGCGCGCGCCGGGCAGGGTCAGGCCTTTGTCCTGCAGGGCGGCGACTGCGCCGAGAGCTTCGCCGATTTCCGTGCCAACCCGATCCGCGACACTTTCCGCGTGCTGCTGCAGATGGCGGTGGTGCTGACCTTCGGCGGCTCGCTACCGGTGGTGAAGCTCGGCCGCATGGCCGGCCAGTTTGCCAAGCCGCGCTCCTCCGACACCGAGACGCAGGGCGGCACGACGCTGCCCTCTTATCGCGGCGACATCATCAACGGGCCCGAGTTCACCGCCGAGGCGCGCATCCCCGATCCGTCGCGGATGGAATTCGCCTATATGCAATCGGCCGGCACGCTGAACCTGCTGCGCGCCTTCGCCACCGGCGGCTATGCCGACCTGCACGAGGTGCACCGCTGGAACCTGGGCTTCGTCGCCCGCTCGCCGCTGGCCGACCGGTACCGTGACCTGGCCGCGCGGATTGATGAGACGCTGCGCTTCATGGCCGCCTGTGGCATGTCCGAGGCGCCGCAGGTGCGCGAGACCGACTTCTACACCAGCCACGAGGCGCTGCTGCTGCCCTATGAGGAAGCGCTGACCCGCGTGGATTCCACCACCGGCGACTGGTACGCCTGCTCCGCCCATTTCCTCTGGATCGGCGACCGCACGCGGCAGCCGGAGGGAGCGCATGTCGAGTTCCTGCGGGGGGTGAAGAACCCGATCGGTCTGAAGGTCGGCCCGAGCAGCAACCCGGACGAGCTGGTCCGCCTGACCGAGATCCTGAACCCCGGCAATATCCCGGGCCGGCTGACGCTGATCAGCCGCATGGGCGCGCAGAAGGTGATGGAGAAGCTGCCGCCGCTGCTGCGGGCGGTGAAGCAGGCCGGGCGCGAGGTGGTCTGGATCTGCGACCCGATGCATGGCAACACCCACACGGCGGCTGGCGGCTACAAGACCCGCTCCTTCGACGCCATCCTGGCCGAGCTGCGCGGCTTCTTCGACTGCCACGAGGCCGAGGGCACCTGGGCTGGCGGCGTGCATGTCGAGATGACGGGCTCCGAGGTGACGGAATGCGTCGGCGGCGCCCACCGCCTGACCGAGGCCGACCTTTCCGCCAACTACGCCACCTTCTGCGATCCGCGGCTGAACGCCGAGCAGGCGCTGGAGCTGGCCTTCCTGGTGGCCGAGGAACTGAAGGCCCGGCGCCCAGGCGGCGCGGCGCTGCCGCTGGTGGCCGCGCAATGAGCGATGCCGCATCCGGCACCGCCGTGGATGACGCCAGCATCGCGCGGCTGACCGACGCCTATTTCAACCGCACCCGGGCGATCGTCAGCCGCTACGGCGATGCCCGCGTCACCTATGCGGTGTTCATGCGGCGGCCGGTGGTCTCCGCGCCCCGGCTGGTGATCGAGTGGCTGGAGCGGGTGGCGGCCGAGCGCGGCACCAAGTTCGAGATCGAGCTGATGCATGCCGAGGGCGAGTGGATCGGCGCCGGCGACCCGATCCTCTACCTGACCGGCTCGATGGAGCAGCTCGTCAACCTGGAGACGATCTACCTTCAGAAGCTCGGCCCCGCCTGCGTCGCCGCGCACAATGCCTACCAGATGTGCGTGGAACTGCCCGGCGCCGCCTTCCTGGCCATGGAGGCCCGGCACTGCGCCGGTGCCGAGATGGAGGAGATGATGGCCTATGCCGCCTCCGTCGGCAGCGCCGCCGCCCGGCGGGAGGGGGCCACGGGCTTCGTCGGCAATGCCACCGATGCCACCGCGCACTGGTTCGGCAACAGCCACGGCTTCGGCACCATGCCGCATGCCCTGATCGGCTATGCCCGCAGCACCGTCCGTGCCGCCGAGATGTTCCACGAGACCTATCCGGACGAGCCGCTGACGGTGCTGGTGGACTATTTCGGTCGCGAGGTAACGGACAGCCTGGCGGTCTGCCAGCGCTTTCCGGAACTCGCGGCGCAGGGCCGCCTCTCGGTGCGGCTGGACACCCATGGCGGCCGCTTCCTGGAGGGGCTGGACCCGGCCGCCTCCTACGCCGCGCTGGAGCGACACGCGCCGGGCGCCATCCGCCGCTACCGCTCCGAGACGGAGCTGCGCCACCTGGTCGGCACCGGCGTCTCCGCCGCCGCCATCTGGCGGATGCGCGAGGCGCTGGACGAGGCGGGCTTCCCCAAGGTGAAGATCATCGCCTCTTCCGGCTTCGGCGTGGCCAAGTGCCGCGTCATGCAGGAAGCGAGGGCTCCGATCGATGTGGTCGGCACCGGCAGCTTCATCCCCGACAGCTGGAGCGAGACCTACGCCACCGCCGATATCGTCGCCTATGACGGTGTGGCGCGGGTGAAGGTCGGGCGCGAGTTCCTGCTGCAGAAGAACGGCGCCCGGAAGAAGGCCAGCGCCGCGTGATGCGAGCGCGCCGGGAGGGCGGCAATCCTCCCGGTGCCCCATTCAGGCCGCCAGCGCCGCGCGCGGTGGCCTCAGCACCGCCTCCGCCTCGGCCAGAAGCTGCGCCTTCACCTCCGCGACAAAGGGGTTGTCCTCCGTGATGGTGCGGAACAGCGCCTCGGAATCCTGCGACACCATGGCGAGCGCCTGCATGAGCTGGTCGAAGCTGCTGGTGGTGTGGGGCAGGGCGGGAATGTCGAGGCCGGAGACGATCCGCCCCAGCAGATGGGTTAGGCCCTGAACCCAGGCCATCTGCCGGTCGTGCTCCTCCGGCGTCATCTGGACCACCTCCAGCCCGAGCCGTCGCATCATCCGCCCCGCCAGCCGCGCCCGCGCACTGGGACCGCCCGCCGGCGGGCAGAGTACGAGGCGCAGGCCCGCGATGCCGTCGCGCCCGCTCTGCGGCCCGAACAGCGGATGGGTGCCGATGACCTCCACATGGGGCGGCAGCAGGCTGCGCAGCACCGCCAGCGGATGCGTCTTGAGCGAGCAGACTTCCACCACGACCGCGCCGGGGCGCAGATGCGGGGCGATGGCCTGGGCCGCCTCGGCCAGCCGGGCCACGGGAACGGCCAGCACCACCACGGGCTGCGCGGCCGCCTCGGCGAGGCTGGCGTCGCAGGGCAGGGCCGGATCATAGCCACGGACGGCGAAGAGCCGCTCCAGATGCGGGCGGCAGAAGCCGCCGAAGGCACCCAGGCCGATCAGGCCCAGCGAAGGACGGGCCGGGAGGGAAGATAACGGGGTGGACATGGCATCCTCGGTGGTTGGGCACCGCCACCGGGAGAGGTCTGATCCACACATGGAAATGCCGCCCGGGGGCGGCATCAGGTCATTCAGGCAAGGAGGACCGGCCGCGCGCTATGTCAGGCGGCGGTAATAGGAGCGCAGGAAGGGCGCGGCGGCGATCATGTCGCCATGAAGCGCGCCGCCGCCCCTCCCGTCAAGCCTCGATCGGGTGCCGCCAGGGCGCGAAATCCGCGACGCTGCCCTGCCCGATGCGGGAGAGCAGCAGCGGCCAGGCGCGCAACCCTTCCTCCAGCGAGGAGAGCCGGAAGAACTCGTTGGGGGCGTGGACATCCTCGTCCGGCATGGCGAAGCCGAACATCAGGGTGTCGATGCCCAGCATCTCGCGGAAGATACCGGTGATCGGCAGAGTGCCACCGATGCGCGCCCGCACGGGGTCACGGCCCTGCGTCTCCCGCACCACTGCCTCGGCGGCGGTGAGCAGGGGATGACCCTCTGGCAGGGTGGAGGCTGGGGAATTGCCGCCGGGCGGTGAGAAGCTCAGCTCCACGCCCCGCGGGCAGCGTGCCTGGAGGTGGTCCAGGATGCACTGGCGGGCGCGATCCGGGTCCTGGCCGGGGACCAGGCGCGCGGTGATCTTGGCATGCGCCTCGGCGGGGATGACGGTCTTGCTGCCGGCGCCGGTATAGCCGCCCCACATGCCGTTCACGTCGATCGTCGGCCGCAGGGTGAGGCGCTCGCGTACGGTATAGGCGGGGTCGCCGTGCGGCAGGGCACCGGTATTGGCGTAGAAGGCCGCTTCATCGCCGGCCAGCGCGGCGGCATCGGCGCGGTCGCGCTCCGTGAGGGGGGCGGCGTCGCTGTCGAAACCGGCGACCTGGATACGGCCCTGCTCGTCATGCAGCGTGGCGACGAGGCGCGCCAGCTCGTGCAGGGCGTTGCGCACGGCGCCGCCATAGCGGCCGGAATGCATGTCCTTCTGTGCGCTGCGCAGCGTCACCTCCAGCTTGCAAAGGCCGCGCGCGCCGGTGTTCAGCGTCGGCAGGGAGGTGCTGGCGCGGCCGCCATCGGCGGAAAGCATGGCGTCGGCCTGCAGCAGGTGCCGGTGGGATTCGATGATGCGGCGGATGCTGGGGCTGCCGGTCTCCTCCTCGCCTTCCAGGAAGAGCTTCACATTCACCGGGCACTTGCCCTCTGTGGCCAGGAAGGCGCCGACCGTCTCGATCGCGATCAGCGTCGAGCCCTTCACGTCCGAGGCGCCGCGGGCATAGAGGCGGCCGTCGCGAATGGCGGGCTCGAAGGGCGGGGTGATCCAGCGCTCCAGCGGATCGGGCGGCTGCACGTCGTAATGCCCGTAGATGATGATGGTCGGCCGACCGGGGGCGCCCAGCCATTCGCCATAGACGGCCGGCTGCCCGCCGCCGTCGAGCAGCTGCACCTGTTGCAGCCCCAGCTCCCGCAGCCGGGCCATCAGGAAGGCGCGCGTCGCCGCCATGCCCTCGGCATAAGCCGGATCGGTGCTGACGCTGGGCAGGCGCAGAAGCGCCATCAGCCTGTCCAGCACCTCGTCCTTGCGGGCGAGGAGGTGATTGGCGGCGGTATGGCTCATGCGGCGGACTCCTGCTTGCGGACCGCCGGAGTGTGGAACGGGCGGGCGCCGCCATCCAGCCCGTCGCGCCACCTTTCCCGCGCCCTGGCCGTGCCATCACAGAGCCGGGCTTGACGCGGCGCGCCGCCATGCGAGGCTTTGCATCATGCGCATCCATGTCCAGAACCCGGCCGACGAGGCCATCTTCCCGATCACGCCCGCGCAATGGGCCAATGCCGTGCGGCGCTCGCCCGACATGGCCGATCTCCAGGTCAGCTTCGCCAGCGACGAGGCCGGCTACCAGCAGGCCATGGCCGAGGCGGAGGCGCTGGTCACCTGGACGCGCATCGTCCATGAGCGCTTTCCGAGAGGGGCGCTGCCGGCCGCCGCGCCGAAGCTGCGGATGATCTTCTGCACCTCCGCCGGGCTGGACCGGCTGGCGCCCTTCGACTGGCTTCCGGACGAGGTCGTGCTGCTGAACAACCGCGGCACCCATGGGGCCAAGGCCGGCGAGTACGGCCTCATGGCGTTACTCATGCTGGCCAACCACATCCCCTATTTCGCCGACCAGCAGCGGCAAGGCCAATGGCAGCCCCGCTTTGCCTCGGTGCTGGCGGGGCGCACGGTCTGCGTTGTCGGGCTCGGGACGCTCGGGGGCGCGGTGGCGGAGCGGGCGAAGCAGTTCGGCATGCATGTCATCGGCGTGCGTGGCGGCTCCGCGCCGCACCCGGCCTGCATCCGCGTGGTGCCGCAGGCGGAGATGGACGCCGTCCTGCCGGAAGCTGAATTCCTGGTGCTGGCCTGCCCGCTGACGCCGCAGACGCAGGGCCTGCTGGACCGCCGCCGGATGGAACGGCTGCCGCCCGGCGCGAAGCTGGTGAATATCGGCCGCGGCGGGCTGTGGGATCAGGAGGCGCTCTGCGACCTGCTCGATTCCGGCCATCTGGGCGGCGCGGTGACGGATGTGGCGGTGCCGGAGCCACTGCCGCCCGGGCATCGGATGTGGCGCACGCCGGGCCTCTTCATCACGCCGCACATGTCCTCGGATGACCCGATTACCTACAACGACCAGAGCCTCGACATCCTGTTCGAGAACATCCGCGCCATGCGGGCCGGGCGGCCGTGGTTGAACCGCGTGGAGCCGGGCCGCGGCTACTAGCCGCCTTTCCGCACCGGAACTTTGACCTTTGACGAGGAGGCCGCGAAGGGCACACGCCCGCGCGGCCTTGCATTTTGTTGCCCCGGATCGGCGGGGGAGAGCCGCAAGGGGGCGGCAAGGAGCCGGCGGAGAAATATGACAGCTTTGTGACGGTTCTCTGGCTGTGATCCGGACTACTGGAAAAAAGCTTCTTCTCATCCGGTAGGACAAGGTGTCGTATGCCCTCCACATCTCAGGCGGATACCGCTGCCCACAGTCGCACCTTCCTGGGGAGGCCCGAGCGATCCTATCTCCAGGCCGCCCTGGCGGCGGTGCTCGCCCTGGGGGCCTTTGCCGCGATCGGTCTGTGGGAGAAGCATACAGGGGGCACCTGGGACTTTGCCGATCGGGCGCCGACCTTCGACTTGTACGCGCTTGGCCGTTCCCTGCTGGCCCTGGCTCTCTCCGTCCTGGTCATCCTGCCCTTCATCAGAGGGGGAGCATCCTCGCGGCTGGCGCCCCGGCTCGGCGCGGCGCCATTGTCGCTGGCCTGGGCCTCGCTCGCCCTCTCCGCCGTTTTCATCGCCATCTTTGTCGTCAGCCCGCAGCTTTTCAGCGAACTCGCGCGAGAAGACCGCAGCGTCGAATGGGCCTCCGCGCTGGCGCTCTTCGTGGCGAGCGGGCTGCTGCTTTGGAGTGCGGCTCGGTTCTGGAAGGCGCGTCAGCGGATGGGCCGCCTCGGCGCGGTGCTGTGCGCCTCGGGGGCCATACTGTTCGGGCTAGCCCTCTTTGTCGTCGGCATGGAGGAAATCTCCTGGATGCAGCGCATCTTCGACATCCAGACGCCCGCCATCCTGCTGGAAGAGAACCAGCAGAAGGAACTGAACTTCCACAACCTCTTCACCAACGCCTTTGAGCTGCTCTACTACGGCGGCAGCTTCATCTTCCTGATCCTGCTGCCCTTCATGAGGGAGGCTGTGCCGTTGCCGAGGCTCCTGGCACCGCTCGCGCCGCTTCTTCCGGGCCGGTTCACCCTGGCGGTCAGCCTGCCGCTCGCCTCCTTCAACTACGACATGTGGCACCTGCTGCCGATCAAGATGATCGCGCTCATGACGCTGATCATTCTCATCCGCCTGGCCAGTCGTGTGGAAAGCCGCGCGGAGGCAGCCTTCTTCAGCGCCTCAGCGGTACTGCTGGTGCTTTCCCAGGTGCTGCTGCTGGCCCTCGGCGATGGCTTGGTCCGCATGTGGGACCCCACGGAATACAAGGAGCTGATCATCGCACTGGGCTTCGCCGGCTATGCGGGCGAGGTGGTGCGGCGCAGCTTCGCCAGCGCCGCGACGCCCTTGCGGCGGGCGATGGCCTGAGCGGCGCCGGGCCGGCTTTGCCTCAGGGCAGCCGCTGGCCCGGGCCTCCGAGGGAGGAGGGCGGGAGCCGCGATCCGGCCACCGCCCTGTGGCCTGCTACTTCATCATACCAGAGCGGGCGATGGGCGCGACGAACTGGGGCTCGGTGTCCCAGGGGAAGAGGATCCAGGTGTCCTGGCTGACCTCGGTGATGAAGGTATCCACCAGCGGCTTGCCGGCGGGCTTGGCATAGACCGTGGCGAAATGCGCCTTGGGCAGCATGCCGCGCACGACCTTGGCGGTGGTGCCGGTGTCCACCAGATCGTCAAGCACCAGCCAGCCTTCGCCATCCTCGGCGGCAACCGGCGGCTTGGCGACCACGGGCGTGCCGAGCTTCTCCTCGTCATAGGTGATGACGGAGACGCTCTCGATCAGCCGGCAATCCAGCTCGCGCGCCACGATGGCGGCCGGGATCAGCCCGCCGCGCGTGATGGCGACGATGCCCTTCCAGGGGCCGCGCTCGATCAGGCGCCAGGCGAGCGCCTTGCTGTCGCGGTGAAGCTGCTCCCAGCTGACGGTGTAGTAACGCGGCGCCATGGTTCAGAACATCCTGCCGCCATTGGGGACGGCGAAATCGGGGCGGATCAGCACCACCTCGCCATTGGCGTCCGGCAGGCCCAGGGTCAGGACCTCGCTCGTGAAGCCGGCGATGCGGCGGGGCGGGAAGTTCACCACGCAGAGCACCTGCCGGCCGATCAGCTTATCCGGTGGATAGTGCACCGTGATCTGGGCAGAGGAGCGCCGGGTGCCGAGTTCCGGCCCCAGGTCAATCTCCAGCTTGAGGGCGGGCTTGCGCGCGCCCTCCAGCGGCTCGGCGTCCAGGATCGTGCCCACGCGGATGTCGAGCCGGTTGAAGTCGTCGATCGTGGCGATGGCTTCCATCCGCTTCGGATAGCGCAGCGCGATCCCGGGCGGAAGTGGGCGGATTGATGCGGAGGCCGGACCGTGCCAGCGTCGCGCCCAAGAAGAGACCGCGGGGAGGATGCTGCCCATGACCGCCGAGCTGCCTCATACGCCATCGCTGCGCTGCGATGGTCTGCGTGCCCTCGTCACCGGCGCCTCGCGCGGCATCGGCCGGGCGGCGGCGCTGGCCCTGGCTGAGGCGGGGGCGGAGGTCGTGATGGCGGCGCGCGCCCTGCCCGAGATGGAAGCGACGATCGCCGCCCTCGGCCCCGGCGCGCGGGCCCGGGCCCGGGCGCTCGACGTCACCGACCGGGCAGCGGTGCGCCACCTGGCGGAAGGCGAGGGGCCCTTCGACATCCTGGTCAACAATGCCGGCACCAATATCCGCGAGCCCTTCCTGGAGGTGCGCGACGACAGCTTCGACCGGCTGATCGACCTCAACCTGCGCGGCGCCTTCACCGTGGGCCAGGCCGTGGCGGCCGGCATGGTGGCGGCCGCGCGGGGCGGCAGCATCATCAACCTGTCCTCGGTGAATGGGCATGTCGGCGGGCTGAACCGCAGCGTCTATACCGCCACCAAGCATGCCATCGAGGGGCTGACCAAGGCCATGTCGGCGGAGCTCGGGCCGCATGGCATCCGCGTCAACACGATCTGCCCCGGCTTCGTCGAGACGCCGCTGACCGAGGGGCTGCTTGCCAATGAGAAGTTCCGCGCCGCGCATCTGCGCCGCACGCCGCTCGGCAAGATCATGAAGGTCGAGGATGTGATGGGCGCCATCGTCTTTTTCGCCTCGCCCGCTTCCGCCATGATCAGCGGCGCTTCCCTGCTGATCGACGGCGGCTTCTGCACGCTGTGACCCTTTCACCTGGAAAAACGATGATGCGCGACTTCCATATCCCCGGCCGCAGCGCGGTTCTCTCCACCCATGCCATGGCCGCTACCTCCATGCCGGTGGCCACGCTGACGGCGCTCGACATCCTGCGCCAGGGCGGCAATGCGATGGACGCCGCCATCGCGGCCTGTGCCGTGCTGGCGGTGGTCGAGCCGCAATCCACCGGCATCGGCGGCGACTGCTTCTGCCTCTATGCCCCCGCCGGCACCGGGCAGGTGATCGCCATGAACGGCTCTGGTCGTGCGCCCGCCGGCGCCACGCCGGAGAAGCTGCGCGCCGACGGGCTGACGGCCATGGTCAACACCTCGGCGCATTCGGTGACCGTGCCGGGCGCCATCTCGGCCTGGGAGAAGCTGAACAAGGCGCATGGCAAGCTCTCGCTGGCGCAGATCCTGGCACCGGCGGCGAAGATCGCCGAGAAGGGCCACCCCGTGCATGCCCGCGTGGCGCATGATTGGGAGGCCGGCGTCGGCAAGCTTGGCAAGCATGAGGCGACCGCGCGTCACTTCCTGAGGGACGGCAAGCCCTACCGTATCGGCGACGTCTTCAAGCAGCCGGCGCTCGGCCGCACGCTGCGTGCTATCGGCGAGCGGGGCGCGAAGGCCTTCTACGAGGGCGAGATCGCGGCCGACATGGTGGCGACGCTCCGCGCCGCCGGCGGCACCCACACCGAGGCGGACTTCGCCGCCGGGCTGGATGTGGCCGAGTTCGTCACCCCGATCCAGACGAAGTGGCGCGGGCTCGACATCTTCCAGTGCCCGCCGAACGGCTCGGGCCTGCTGGTGCTGCAGATGCTCGGGGTGCTCGGCGAATGCGAGACGCCGGAGCAGGGGCCGCTCTCGCCCGCGCGCCTGCACCGCCATGTCGAGGCGGCACGCCTGGCTTATCGCGACCGCGACGCCTTCCTGGCCGACCCATCGCAGGTCGATGTGCCGGTGGCGAAGCTGACGAGCCCCGAATACGCGAAGAAGCTGCGGCAGCTGATCAGCGACGAGACGGCCATGCGCGAGCTGCCGCCCGCCGGGCTCGCCGAGATCCTGCCGAAGCACAAGGACACCGTCTATCTCTGCGTGGTGGACGCCGATGGCAACGCCTGCTCCTTCATCAACTCGCTCTTCGAGGGCTTCGGCTCGGGCATCCTGGCCGAGAAGAGCGGGGTGATGCTGCACAACCGCGGCTTCGGCTTCCGCCTCCAGGAGGGGCACCCGAACTGCATCGCGCCCAACAAGCGGCCAATGCACACCATCATCCCGGGCATGGTGATGAAGGATGGCCGCGCTATCATGCCCTATGGCGTGATGGGCGGGCACTTCCAGCCGATGGGCCAGACGCTGTTCCTGACCAACCACTTCGAGTTCGGCATGGACGTGCAGGCGGCGCTCGATTTCCCGCGCCTCTTCCCCTACGGCGGCAAGGTGCAGGTGGAGCGCGGTATCCCGACCGAGGTGATCGACCGCCTCAACCGCATGGGCCATGACTGCCAGATGATCGACAAGCCGCATGGCGGCGGCCAGGCCATCCTGATCGACCACGAGCGCGGCGTGCTGATCGGCGGCTCCGACCCGCGCAAGGATGGCTGCGCGCTCGGCTACTGAGCGCAACGAGCCATGCCCATGCTGACCTTGCACCAGAAGGAACTGCCCGCGTGACCGAAGCCTGCGATCTTTCCGCCGTCACCGCCCGCCGGCTGATCGGCCAGAAGAAGCTTTCCCCCGTCGAGCTGCTGGACTCCTGCCTCAAGCGCATCGGCGAGGTGAACCACGCCGTCAACGCCATGGTCGCGGTGGACGAGGCGCGCGCCCGCACCGCCGCGCAGGTGGCCGAGAGTATGGTGATGCGCGGCGAGAAGCTCGGCCCGCTGCATGGCCTGCCGCTTGGCATCAAGGATCTCGATGACACCGAGGGCCTGGTCACCACTTTCGGCAGCCCGATCTTCAAGGACAACGTGCCGGCCAAGGACTCCACCATGGTGGCCGACCTGCGCGCGGCGGGCGGCATCGTGCTCGGCAAGACCAACACGCCGGAGTTCGGCGCCGGCGCCAACACGCGCAATGCCGTCTATGGCGCGACGGGCAACCCCTTCGACCCCACCAAGTCGGCCGCCGGTTCCTCCGGCGGCTCCGGCGTGGCACTGGCGTGCAGCATGGTGCCCCTGGCCAGCGGCTCCGACACCGGCGGCTCGCTGCGCAACCCGGCGGCCTTCAACGGCATCATCGGCTTCCGCCCCAGCCCGGGCGTGGTGCCGCAGGGGCGCCGCCTGCTCGGCTGGTCGGCGCTCTCGGTGCTGGGGCCGATGGCGCGTGACATGGCCGATCTGGCGCTGCTCTTCTCCGCCATGGCGGCCGACTATGCCGTGGACCCGCTGGCCTATACCCTGCCGGGGAAGGATGTCCGGCGCGGCATGCCGTTGAACGAAGCGGTGGATCTCTCCGCCCTGCGCGTCGCGGCGACGCCGGATTTCGGCTTCGCGCCGACCGAGAAGCATATCCGTGCCGTCTTCGCCGAACGGATGAAGGCGTTGACGCCGCTCTTTGGCAGCGTCGAGGACAAGCACCCGGACTGCACGGGCGCCGATGAGTCCTTCGCCATCCTGCGTGCGCTGAACTTCCTGGCGGCGCATGAGGAGAAGGTGCGCAAGCGGCCGCAGGATGTGGGGCCGAATGTGCGCGCCAATGTCGAGGAGGGGCTGGGCTACAGCGCCAGCGACGTGGCGCGCGCCTCGGTCATCCAGACGAAGATCTACCGGGCCTGGCAGAGCTTCTTCGCCAGCGGGGTGGACGTCATCCTCGCGCCCGCCATCACTCTCTCGCCGCGGCCCTGGAGCGAGCTCTATCCGGCGGAGATCGACGGCCAGCCGACCAAGAACTACTTCCACTGGCTGGCGCTGGCCTATGCGGTGACGCTGCCGGGCCATCCGGCCATCAGCCTGCCGCTCGGTGTTGACCATGCCGGCATGCCCTTCGGCCTGCAGATCGTTGGGCCGCGCGGGGGCGATGCCAAGGTGATCGCGGTAGCCTCCGCCATCGAGGCGGCGGTGGCGGGCGACGCGACATTGGCGCGCCCGGTGCCGGATCTCGCCAAGCTGCGCGCCGCGCGGCCGATCAGCGAAATGCCGGGCTTCCTCAGCTTCGACTGAATCGGGCAGGAAAAGGCCGGGGGAAGGAATTCCCCCGGACCCCCAACTTCTTTTTGTCAGTTTTGGGCTGTGCTGGCCGCCAGCTCGGGAAACTCGAAGAAAAAAGAAGGGGGCCTGGGGGAATTCTTTCCCCCAGCCTTCGGCGCAGTCAGTCCAGGCGGATCTTCGCCCGTTGCGCGACCTCGCCCCAGCGCTTCGTCTCGCTCGCGACGAAGTCGGCGAACTCCTTGGGGGAGCTGCCGATCGGCGTGATGCCCAGATCCTTGAAGCGCGCCTGCACGTTCGGCTGGTTCAGCGCCGCCACGGCCTCCTTGTGCAGCCGCTCGAGGATCGGCGCGGGCACGCCGGCAGGAGCGAAGAGGCCGTGCCAGGACAGACTCTCGAAGCCCGGCACCGTTTCCGCGACCGTCGGGATATCTGGCGCGGTGGCGCTGCGCTCCAGCGAGGTCACGCCGAGGATGCGCAGCTTGCCCTCGCGCGCGAAGGGCCAGGCGGAGGAGAAATTATCGAAGGCGATGGGCAGCTCACCCGTCAACAGAGCCGTCATCACCTGCCCGCTGCCGCGATAGGGAACATGCTCCATCTGCGTGCCGGTGAGCTGCGAGAACAGTGCGCCGGCCAGATGGATCGAGGTGCCGACGCCGGAGCTGCCGAAATTGTACTCGCCGGGCTTGGCGCGCAGCAGGGCGATCAACTCCGCCACGTTCTTCGCCGGAAAATTCTGCGTCACCGCCAGCGCATTCGGCTGCGAGGCCAGCTGCGTGATCGGCGAGAAATCCTTCAGGTTGTTGTAGGGAATGTTGGGATAGATCGCCGGGTTGATGGCGTGGCTGCTGATGGTGCCGAGGCAGATCGTATAGCCATCCGGCGTGGCGTGGGCGCAGGCGTCGCTGCCGACATTGCCGCCGGCACCGGGCCGGTTCTCCACCACGATCGGCTGGCTGAGCGCCTTGCTCATCTCGGTGCCGACCAGCCGCGCAACCGTGTCTGAGGTGCCGGCGGTGAAGGGAACGATCAGCCGGATCGGCTGCGTGGGATAGCTGCCCTGCTGCGCCAGGGCCGGCAGGGAGGCGAGCGTGAAGGCACACGCCGCCGCCAGCTTCGGGATGATCTTCATCTTTGATCCGCTCCTCCGGGCCATGCCGTGATTGCGGCGCGGCCGTGACTCATCATGCCGGTCCGGTGGCTGCCGGGCCGGGTAGCCTGCCTGGAGCGGCTGCCGCGCGTGGCGCGCTGGTTCCGCCCAGGCCCTTATGACTGCGAGCGGCGGAGCCGTTCCACGGGGGCGTGGAACGGCGCTCCGGTCAGCGCCCGTTCTGCTTGCGCCAGGCCGCGAACTCTTCGAGGTTGCGCTCGTCCGTGGCCGGATAGAGGCCGCGGATTGTGCGCCCCTCACGCACCTTCTCGGTGACGAAGTCCTCATAGGCCGTCATCTCGGTCGCCTCCTCGGCGATCTCGTCGGCCAGATGGGCGGGGATGATGATGACGCCGTCATTGTCGCCGACCACCACGTCGCCGGGAAAGACGGGCGCATCGCCGCAGCCGATCGGCACGTTGATGTCGATCGCCTGGTGCAGGGTCAGGTTGGTCGGCGCCGAGGGGCGGGAGTGATAGGCCGGAATGTCGAGCGTGGCGATCTCGGCCGAATCCCGGAAACCGCCATCCGTGACGACGCCGGCCACGCCGCGCTTCATCAGCCGCGTGACCAGGATGCCGCCGGCGGAAGCAGCGCGCGCGTCCTTGCGGCTGTCCATCACCATCACCGCGCCGGGTGGGCACTCTTCCACCGCCTTGCGCTGCGGGTGGTCGGGGTTGCGGAAGACGGTGAGCTGGTTCAGGTCCTCGCGCGCCGGCATGTAGCGGAGCGTGAAGGCTTCACCGACCATACTCTCGGCGCGCGGGGAGAGCGGCTTCACATCCTGGATGAACTGGCTGCGGAAGCCGCGCTTGTAGAGCGCGGTGGCGAGCGTCGCGGTGCTGACCTTCTTCAGCTTGTCGCGCGTCTCGGGGCTTAGCTTGCTCATAGGGATCGGTGCTCCCGGGCGGTCAATGGATGACCGGCTCGCCCACCGGCGGGCCGAATTCGGTCTTGAGGAAGTCGAAGTCGCAGCCTTCGTTTGCCTGCTGGATGTGCTTGAGGAACATCCAGCCATAGCCGCGCCCGTAGCGCGCGGGCGGCTCCTTCCATTCGGCGCGGCGGCGTGCCAGCTCCTCGTCGGAGACGCGCATGTTGATGCTGCGCGCATCTACGTCCACTTCGACGATGTCGCCGGTGCGCAGCAGAGCCAACGGGCCGCCGATATAGGATTCGGGTGCCACATGCAGGACGCAGGCGCCGTAGCTGGTGCCGCTCATGCGCGCGTCGGACATGCGCATCATGTCGCGATAGCCTTCCTTCAGCAGCTTCTTCGGCATCGGCAGCATGCCCCATTCCGGCATGCCCGGGCCGCCCTGCGGGCCGGCATTGCGCAGCACCATCACCGTGTCTGGCGTGAAGGGATAGTTCTCGTCATCCACCGCCTTCTTCATGGAGTCGTAGTCGTCGAACACGACGGCGGGGCCGGAATGCTTCAGGAAGCGCTGGTCCATGGCGGCCGGCTTGATGACGCAGCCATCCGGCGCCAGATTGCCCTTCAGCACCGCCAGCGAGCCCTCGCCGTAGATCGGGTTGCTGGTGGTGCGGATGACGTCGTCGTTGAAGACCTTGGCGCCCTCGATGTTCTCGCCCAGCGTGCGGCCGGTGACGGTCAGGCAGTCGAGGTGCAGGTGCTCCCGGATCTGGTTCATCAGCGCCTTGATGCCGCCGGCATAGAAGAAATCCTCCATCAGATAGGCATTGCCGGAGGGGCGCACATTGCCGATCACCGGCACCTTGCGGCTGAAGCGCTCGAAGTCGTCCAGGCCGATATCGCAATTGGCGCGTCGCGCCATGGCGATCAGATGGATGATGGCATTGGTCGAGCAGCCCATCGCCATGGCGACGGCGATGGCATTCTCGAAGGCCTCGCGCGTCTGGATCTTCTGCGGCGTCAGGTCCTCCCAGACCATGTCCACGATGCGGCGGCCGGATTCCGAGGCGAGGCGGATATGCCCCGCATCGGCGGCGGGCACCGAGGAGCCGCCCGGCAATACCAGGCCGACCGCCTCGGCGATGGCCGTCATGGTGCTGGCCGTGCCCATGGTCATGCAGGTGCCGTAGGAGCGGGCGATGCCGCCCTCGACGCCCAGCCAGTCCTGATCGGTGATCTTGCCGGCGCGCAGCTCGTCCCAGTACTTCCAGGAATCCGAGCCGGAGCCGAGGATCTTGCCCTGCCAGTTGCCGCGCAGCATCGGGCCGGCGGGCAGGTAGATGGCCGGGATGTTCATGCTGGTGGCGCCGAGCAGAAGGCCCGGCGTCGTCTTATCGCAGCCGCCCATCAGCACCGCGCCGTCCACGGGGTGGGAGCGCAGCAGCTCCTCCGTCTCCATGGCCAGCATGTTGCGGTACATCATGGTCGTCGGCTTGACGAAGCTCTCCGAGACCGAGATCGCCGGCAGTTCCACCGGGAAGCCGCCCGCCATCAGGATGCCGCGCTTCACGTCATCCACGCGCTGCTTGAAATGCGCGTGGCAGGGCTGCAGGTCGGACCAGGTGTTGATGATCGCGATGACCGGCTTGCCCGTCCATTCCTCGGGCGAGTAGCCCATCTGCATGGCGCGCGAGCGGTGGCCGAAGCTGCGCAGGTCCGCCGGGCCGAACCAGCGCCGGCTGCGGAGCTCCTCGACCTTCTTGACGTGGGGCAGGGGCGATTTGGACATGGGGCCGGAACTCCGTCTCAGACCGGATCGATCGGCGCGCGGCCGGCAGCGACCGCGGCGATATTGTCGAGGGCGCGCATTCCCATCGCGTCGCGCGTCTCCCGCGTGGCACTGGCGACATGTGGGGTGAGGAAGACGTTCGGCAGTTCCGCGAAGCGCGTGTCGTAGTCCGGCTCCTTGCGGAACACGTCGAGCCCGGCGGCGAAGAGATGGCCGGACTTCAGCGCATCGAGCAGCGCTTCCTCGTCCACCACCGAGCCGCGCGCGGTGTTGACGAAGACGGCGCCGCGCGGAAGCAGGGCGAAGCGCGCCGCCGTCATCAGTATGCCGGTCTCGGGGCCCCCGGGAAGGTGCAGCGACAGGATCTCGCAGCGCGGCAGCATCGCTTCGAGGTCGGGGCAGAACTCGGCGCCCTGTTCCAGCTCGGGCGGGAGACGGTTGCGGTTGTTGTAGAGGATGCGCATGCCGAAGCCGCGCGCCCGCTGCGCCATGGCGCGGCCGATGCGTCCCATGCCGACAATGCCCAGCGTCTTGCCGCTAGGGCGGACCCCCAGCATGTCCGGCAGGCCCAGCGGCTTCCGCCAGCCGGCGCGCATCAGCGCGTCGTATTCATGCGCGCGGCGGCAGGCGGCGAGGAGCAGCATGAAGGCCAGATCGGCGGTGCAATCGGTCAGCACGTCCGGCGTATTGGTCACCAGGATGCCGCGCGCCTTGGCGGCGGCGGCGTCCATGTGGTCGTAGCCGACACTGGAATTGGCGATCAGCCGGACATGATCGGGCAGACCGGCGATGGCGGCGGCGTCCAGCTTCACCGTGCTGCCGATCAGCAGGGCCTCCGCGCGATGCGCGATGGCGGCAGCGATGGCCTGGTCGGCATTCATGTCGGCCTCCGCGAGCACAGCGTCGAACTCGCGGCGGGCACGGTCGGCGGCGGCCTCGGTCAGCCGGCGGGCGACGATGATGCGGGGCGGGGCAGGGGTCATCGGGGGTCTCCTGGGCCTCGGCGGCCCGCGGGCGGGCTGAGGCGGGCCGGGTGGAGACGGGCCGGACAGGGCAGGCGCATGCTTCCTCCTCGGCCCGTATTCGATGCGGCCGTTGCATCCGGGATAGAGAAGATCCGCTTGTCTGACAAGCCACCGATATTTCGGATTTCGGGTTTTTACCCTAGCATGACTTCCATGCTGCCGCTCACCGACACCGCCGCCGCCCTGCAGCCCTTCGAGCGCCGCCCGTCCGCCGGGGAATTCGCCTATGCAAGCCTGCGTGAGACGATCCTGACGCTGGCCTTGCCGCCCGGGGCTCCGCTCTCCCGCGCGGCGCTCGCGGCGCGGCTCGGGGTCAGCCAGACGCCGGTGCGCGAGGCCCTGATGCGCCTGCAGGCCGAGGGGCTGGTGGAGGTGGTGCCGAGCGCCTCGACCCATGTCGCCCGCATCAACCTGGCCAGCGCGCGGGAGGCGCTGTTCCTCCGGCGCGCCATCGAGCGCGAGATGGTGCGGCAGCTCGCCGAGGCGGTGCCGCCCGGCCTGGGCGAGCGCCTCCATGCGAGGCTGGTGGAGCAGCGGGCGCTCCTGGAACGGAGTGACCATGCCGGGCTCTCCGCCGCAGACGATGCCTTCCATGCCATGCTTTACGAGGCCGCGGGAATCGCGGGGCTATGGGATCTCGTGCAGAGCCGCAGCGGCCATCTCGCGCGGCTGCGCCGGCTTCACCTGCCGGCGCCCGGCAAGGCGCGGACGGTCCTTCAGGAGCATGCCGCCCTTACGGAGGCCATCCTGGCCAACGACGCGCCGGCGGCGGAAGCGATGCTGCGCCGGCATCTCTCGGACACTTTCGGCCGACTGGACGAGATTCGGGCCGCGCATCCCGAGTATTTCGCCGAGGGATGAGGGACAACGCCCGGTTGCGAACGCGCCGCATTCTCGGTAATCCTTTGATTAAGAAGGGTTTTCAGGGAAATTCCCTCTTGCCGCTGGCGGCCGGCGAAGCGACAAGGCGCGCAGGAGATCTGACATGAAGCGCCTCGAGGACCTGACCGAAGCCGAGATGTTGGCTCTGGCCATCGCCAGTGAGGAGGAGGACTCCCGCATCTACGGCCATTTCGCCCTGCGGCTGCGCGGCAATTATCCCGCCACTGCCGCGGTGTTCGATGCCATGGCGAAGGAGGAGCAGGAGCACCGCGACCGGCTGCTGACGCTCTACGAGAGCCGGTTCGGCTCCGAGCTGCCCTACATCACGCGCGAGGATGTGCGCGGCTTTCTCAGGCGCCGCCCCGTCTGGCTGATGGAGGACCTGCGCATCGAGACGGTGCGCGCCCAGGCGGCGCTGATGGAGCGCCAGGCGGCCAATTTCTACGCTGCCGCAGCGGCGCGCAGCCACGACACCGAGGTGCGCCGCCTGCTGGGCGACCTGGCAGCCACCGAGCGCCATCACGAGGAGCGTGCCGGCGAACTGGAATCCACCCATCTGACCGAGGAGGCCCGCAGCACCGAGGACGCCGAGGCGCGGCGCCTGCTGCTGCTGCAGGTGGTGCAGCCGGGCCTGGCCGGGCTGATCGACGGCTCCGTCTCCACCCTGGCGCCGATCTTCGCCGCCGCCTTCGCCACGCAGAACTCCGGCGATGCCTTCCTGGTGGGTCTCGCCGCCTCGGTTGGCGCTGGCATCAGCATGGGGCTGACGGAGGCGCTTTCCGACGATGGCGCGATCACCGGGCGCGGGCATCCCTGGGTGCGCGGTACGGTCTGCGGGCTGATGACCGCGCTGGGCGGCCTCGGCCATACGCTGCCCTACCTGATCCGCGACTTCTGGCTCGCCACCGCCGTCGCCGCCGTCATCGTAGTCATCGAGCTCTTTGCCATCGCCTGGATCCGCTGGCGCTATATGGAGACGCCCTTCACCTCGGCGACTGTGCAGGTGGTGTTGGGCGGCGTGCTGGTGCTGCTCGCCGGTATCTTCATCGGGAGCGCATAGGCGCCTCCGCTGTCGCCGCGACGGGCAGCAGCTGCCCGTCCTGCATCCGCAGCACCCGGTCGTGGTGCTTCACCACCGCCGGACGATGGGCGATCGAGAGGATGGCGGTCTCCGGCAGTTCCTGCCGCAGCAGGCGGTAGAGTTGCTCCTCGGCCTCGGGATCGAGGCTGGCGGTGGCCTCGTCCAGGAACAGCCAGCGCGGCTTCAGCAGCAGGGCACGCGCCAGGGCGACGCGCTGCTGCTCGCCCCCGGAGAGGCGCCGGTCCCAGGCCTCCGCCTCGTCGAGCCGCGGCAGCAGGGCGCCGAGCCCGGCCTTCTCCAGCGCCGCGGCGATGTTCTCCTCGCTGAATTCCGACGGGTCGCGCGGATAGGCGACCACCTGCCGCAGCGTGCCGAGCGGGAGATAGGGACGCTGCGGCAGGAACAGCGCCTCGCCGGCGGGCATGGCGATGCGCCCGCTGCCGAAGGGCCAGATACCGGAGAGGGCGCGGAACAGGGTGGACTTGCCGCTGCCCGAGGCGCCGGTGATCACCACCGCCTCCCCTGGTTCCAGCGTCAGGGCGGCGTCATGCGTCAGGGCGCGGCCGTCCGGCAGGCTGATGGAAAGCGCCTCGGCCCGCAGGGCGCGGCCGGAGCTGGCCACGCGGTCCGGCCCTTCGCCCGCCGCCGTCTGGGCGGCCTGCAGCGCGCGCTGGAAGCCGGCCAGTCGCTGCACCGTGGCACCCCATTCGGTCAGCCCCGCATAGTTGCTGACCACCCAGGACAGCGCTCCCTGCACCTCGCCGAAGGCGGAGGAGGTCTGGATCAGCCCGCCGAGTTGGATGCGGCCGGCGAAGAAGGCCGGCGCCGCGACGACGATCGGAAAGATGATCGCCACCTGCTGGAAGCCCGAGGTGAAGAAGGTGAGCTGCTTGGTGGCGCGCATGATGCCCCACCAGTTCCGGATCACGGCGCCGAAGCGGTCGAGCAGGTTGCGCTGTTCCTGCGGCTCCCCGCCATGCAGCGCCACGCCTTCCATGTTCTCGCGGAAGCGCACCAGGGCATAGCGGAAGTCGGCTTCGACGCGCTGCTGCATGAAGTTCAGTCCGATCAGCTTGCGGCCGATCAGATGCGCCAGCCAGGTGCCGAGCACCGAATAGATCAGCGCCGCCCAGACCATGTAGCCGGGGATGGAGATGCCGAGGATCTCCATCGGCCCCGAAAGGCCCCAGAGCACCACGACGAAGGAGACCAGCGTCACCACCGCGTTCATCAGCCCGAGCCCGAAGCTCAGCGTGTTGTCCACGAAAAGCCGCATGTCGTCGGCGATGCGCTGGTCGGGGTTGTCGGTGCCGTGGTCCTTCAGTGCGATCCGGTAATAGGCGCGCTTCTCCAGCCAGCCCGCGAGGAAGCGCTCGGTTAGCCAGCGGCGCCAGCGGATCTGCAGTGCCTGCTGGAGGTAGAGCGCATAGACGCCGACCAGGATGTAGACCGCGGCGACGAGGGTGAAGCCCGGCATGAAGAAGCCGTCCTCGCTCGCCCGTCCCCAGAGGATGAGGTGGGTGAAGGCATCGAAATCCTTTGCCTCCAGCGCGTTGTAGAAGGCGCGCTGCCAGTAGGTGAGCAGCACGCCCATCCCCACCAGCGCTAGGTTCAGCAGGATGACGACGGTGAGCAGGCCACGCGCGCGCCAGCGCTCCTCGCTGCTCCAGTAGGGGCGGGCGAGCGCCCAGGCGTCACGCAGGAAGGGAGTGATGCGACGCATGGCGGGGAAGGTTCCTGGGGAAAGGGGAAACGGGGCCGGTGGAGGAACGCGCCCGGGCCTTCAGCTTTTCTCCGCGCATGCCTCGGAATCGAAGAGGCGGCCACCGCGGCATTGTCGGCTCAGGCGGCCCCGAGTTCGGCGTCCAGCGCGGCCAGCCAGGCGGCGAGGCGCCGGCCGTTCACGCCCAGGTCCGACCAGCCGAAGAGACTGCGCGAATAGAGCACCAGCGCCGCGCCGGCCGGATCGGGCGACACCTGCGCCACGATGATGTCGGGGAAGTTGGCCCAGCGCGTGCGCTCCACCCACTGCGCTTGGCCTTGTTCGGGCCATTCCCCCAGCAGGGTGCAGCGCGGGCGCTTGGCCGCAACCCGGTGGAGCGCGGCGAACAGCGCGGCAGGCGAGGCACGGTAAGGCCCGACGCGCCGATGCGCCGGCAGCGGGCTGCCGGGCGGCGCCGCCAGCGCCGTGTTGGGCGAGGGTGGCAGCTGAAAGCCGCCGTCGAAAGCCAGCGGCCGTGGCGCCGGCAGCCCATGCGCGCCGCGGCCGAGCAGCGCGCGGAAGGGAACACTGTGTCTCATGCAGCAGGCGCACGCAGGCGGATGACGCCGCGCACCTCCTCCGGTGGCACCGGCTTGCCCTTGCGCAGCACCTCCAGCCGTCCCTCGCGCTGCAGGGCCACCGCCGCCGTGCGCACCGCGCCCAGCAGGCTGCGCCAGTGCTCCTCCGGTGCCAGGGCCTGCGCCACATCGCTGGGCGCGACGGACTTGCCCGGGCCGCAGGCGGCGGTCTGCCGCAGGATCTCGCCGCTCAGGGTCTCGGGCGAGGGGCGCTGGAAGGGAGCACTCATTGGGGCGTCCTGCACTGGGAAAGCCGGTCAGCGGACGGCGCGCAGCCGGGTGAAGCTGATGATGGCGGCGCAAGTGGCGATGGAGGCTGCCACCAGCAAGGCGGTATCGGCGCCCCCCGCGCCCATAAGGCGCAGACACAATGCCGCCAGCGCCGCGCCGGTGGTCTGCCCCAGCAGGCGCGCGGTGGAGAGCATGCCGCTGGCGCCGCCGCTGCGCTCGCGCGGGGCGGAGGAGAGGAGGGTGCGGTTGTTCGGCGTCTGGAAGAGGCCGAAGCCGAGGCCGCAGAGCGCCATGCGCCAGCCGATGTCCAGCGCGGTCGGCGCCTCGGGCAGGAAGGCCAGCAGGGCGAGGCCAAATGCCATCAGCCCCAGGCCCACGCCGCCGAGCAGCCCGGCCGGAAGGCGGTCCGAGGCGCGGCCGGCAAGCGGCGAGACGACGATCAGGACCAGCGGCCAGGGCATCATCAGCAGTCCGGTTTCCACCTGGGTGCGGCCGAGGTCGTGCTGCAGGAAGAAGGGCAGCGCCACGAAAGTCAGCATCTGCGCCGCGAAGGAGCAGATCGAGGTGACGATCGACAGGGCGAAGATGGGGATGCGCAGCAGATCCACCGGCAGCAGCGGCGCGGCCCGCCCGCTCTGGCGCCGCACCAGGACGAAGCCGGCCAGCACCCCGCCCACAAGCAGCAGGCCGGCCAGCAGCGGCGGCTCGCCGCGCGCGAACTGTTCCACGCCCGTCATCACCAGACCGAAGGTGGCGGCGCTGAACAGCGCGCTCGCCACGTCGAAGCGGCGGCGCGCCCGTGGGGTGGCGGGCAGGTAGCGCAACGCCAGCACCAGGGCGGTCAGGCCGATCGGAATGTTCAGCGCAAAGATCCAGGGCCAGTGCGCCACGCTCAGCACGGCGGAGGCGATGCCCGGGCCGAGCACGGAGGAGGCGGCCACCACCAGTGCATTGATCCCCATGCCCCGGCCGAGCAGTCGGTGCGGGTAGATGAAGCGCACCAGCGCGGTGTTGACGCTCATCAGCCCGGCCGCGCCGAGCCCCTGCGCCACGCGGGCGAGCGTCAGCCCGGTGAGGGAGTCGGCCATGGCGCAGAAGAAGGAGGCCACGATGAAGAGCACCAGCCCGACGCGATAGACCCGCTCATAGCCCAGCATCTCGCCTAGGGAGGCCAGCGGCAGCAGTGAGACGACGATGGCGATCTGGTAGGCGTTGACCACCAGGATGACGTCGGAAGCCGAGACGCGCAGGTCGGCCGCGATGGCCGGAAGCGCCACATTGGCAATGGAACTGTCGATCACCGCCAGGGCGATGGCGACGGCAATGGCCAGAACCGCGCCCCGGCGCTGTGGCTGGGGCAGGCCATCCGTATCCTGTTGCTGCATCCGGCGGCGCATCCTCCCGATTGTGGCAAGCCTGCGACCTTGCGCCCGGCCGGCAGGAGGCGCCAGAGGGGATGGCCGCAGGCAGGGGGTGCGAAAAACGCGGGGCGCCGCGGTCGGCGCGCGCTTCAGGCGAAGGCGCGCTCCACGTGCGGGCCGGGCGGCGGGTTGCTGGCGATCTCGCGGATGATCTTGCGTCGCACGGCGCCCTCGAAGGCCTGGAATCCCTCGGCGACCATCAGGAAGGCGCCGGGGCCGCCGATCACCTCCTTCTGGTAGTATTCGTCGAGCGGCTGCTGCAGCGGCGCGAACTGGCTCGGAGTCGGTGTGCGGTCCACCACCGCCAGTCCGTTCAGCACGATGCCGCGCGCCAGCGCCTCGGTCCGCGCCTCGCGTAGCGGGCGACCGGAATTGTTCACGCCGTCGCCCGAAATGTCCACGACCCGGCGCGTGCCCTCATAGCCCTGGCCGAACAGTCCGGCCGCATAGTCGATGGCACCGGAGATGGAGGTGTAGAGATGCGCGCGGCGCGGTGCAGCGTCGAGCGCATCGGCGAAGCGGGCGGCGCTGGCCGGCCCGTCGATGCGCGTCCATGGCACCAGCAGCTCCTGGATGTTCCAGTCCGACCAGGTGAAGAAGCTGACGGCGATGGCGCCCAGCGGACCGCCCTGGATGCCTTCGGTGAGCCTTGTGTCACGGAAGGCGGCGGCATAGCCGCGGAACTGCAGCTCCTGTTCCTCGGGGTCCACCGAGCGGCTGACATCCACCGCCAGCGCCAGTTCGACATCCACCGGCTCGTTTGCCCAGGCCGTCCGGCCCACCAGAATGGCAGGCGCCGCCAGCAGCCCAACTGACGTCCGGCGAAGAAATTCGCGTCGTCGCATTGAAGCCCTCACTCCATGGGCCGTGGTCCAGTGTCTCCGGGCCTTACTTAGGAAGGAAATTTGTGCGGCGCAACAAAGCGAGGCCAGGCCCATTCCCGGCCTCTCGGAGGTGAACGCGCAACCCGGCGGAAAGGCTTGCTTTAGGACCCAGAGTAGCTTCCGGAGAAAACCCCCCTATGCAGCCGACCGGCATTCCATTCATCCCGCAGGGACCACCCTTCCAGGCGCAGATCCCTATTCCGCCGACCGATCCTCCCCGGCCGCCGCCGATGCCTCCGGAAGAGGAACCGCCCGGCCCCGACGTTCCCGAGCCGCCGATCGACGAGCCGCCGGACCCCGACGAGCCGCCGCCGGATGCACCGGGCATCCCCCCGATCGGCGATCCGCCGGGCACGCCGCCGCGCCGGATGGGCAGGGCTGCTCAGAAGGGGAGACTGTCCCAGAACTGACAGTGGTGCGCGGTGGCGAGGTCGTCGCGCAAGCGGCTGCCGCCCGGTGCCAGGAACATCACCCGCTCGGCACCCGGTGCGAAACCGGGCCAGTCGGGCAGTCCGGCTGCCGCGGGGGCCTGGCCATGGGCGAAGCGGCCCCAGGCCTGCTGCATCTGGTCGGACAGCGTGCGCTGGGCGGGCTCGAAGCTGGCGGGATCGGCGAGCACCCAGGCGGTCTGGAAGACATAGGCCACTTCCGCCGCGTGATAGGCGCCCAGCGGCGGCAGGAAGGGCAGGGACGGTAAGCGAGAGGGCGCTGCGGTATCGGCGAACTCATAGGCGTGCACTGGAAGCTGGCGCGAGAGGAGGCGGTCGAGCCGCAGCGCCGGGCAGGCGAAGAAGCCATCCGTCACCAGCGCCGCGAAGCGCAGCGGGATGGATTGCTCCTCGCCATAGGCTTGCAGCGCTGCGGGGGCGGCCGGTCCGAGCAGCCGCGTCACGGCGGCTTGGTAGCTTTCCTCGGTGTAGAGCTCGCCGACCAGACGGTAGAGGAGGCTGAACAGCCGCCCCTCATTGAGATTGTTGCCGTTCAGCACGGGCACGCGATGGAAGCGGCCGGTGGCAAAAGCCTCGGCGGGAGACAGGGGCAACACCGTATCGCCCGCCACTGCGGTCCAGCCGCGCGGTCCAACCGGGCTGGGCGTCCGGGCGGGTGCGCCCACCAGCTCGGCGGCGGAGCGACCATGCAGGCAGGCAGAGGCCCGGTCAGGATCGTCGCAGCCCAGAGAGGCGGCCAGTTCGAGGCCGCCCGCCTCGGCTTCCGCCAGCGAGACGGTCGAGCGGGGCAGGGTGCAGACGCCGCTTTGCAGGATGACGCGGTGGAACAGCCCGGCCGCGCCGGGCGCGACAAGCTGAAAGCAGGCGCTCCAACTGCCCGCCGACTCTCCGAACAGGGTCACGTTGCCCGGGTCGCCCCCGAAGGCGGCAATGTTGTCATGCACCCAGCGCAACGCCGCCTGCTGGTCCAGCAGGGCGAGATTCACCGCCCCGCCCGCTTCGGCCCGCAAGGCGGGATGCGCCAGGAAGCCCAGCGTGCCGAGCCGGTAATTGGGCACCACGATGATGACGTCCTGCGCCTGCGCGATCCGGCTCGGGTCGTATTGCCGGTTGCTGCCCAGCACCAGCGTGCCGCCATAGATCCAGACCATGACGGGCAATCGCGCACCCGGCCGCGCATGCGCGGGCGCATAGACATTCAGGTTCAGGCAATCCTCGTCGCCCCGAATCCACCAGGTGGAGGGCTGCCCGCGCATGTAGCTCAGGCTGAGATTCTCCACGCAGCCATTGCCGAGCTGAGTGGCGTCACGCGGCATATCCCAGGATGGCGGAGGCTGTGGTGGCTTCCAGCGCAGCGTGCCGATGGGTGGCGCGGCGAAGGGGATGCCCAGGAAGGCCTGGCCGGCGGACGTGGTGACGCCGCGTACCGGCCCCGCCGCGGTGGGGACTTCCAAGGGCCGCGCATCGGGCGCCTTGACGAGGTATTCGACAGCACCCGGCTCGAAGCCGCAGGCCGCCAGAAACAGGGTCAGGGCACAGGCAAGGGCAATGCGCAGGCCGCGCCATGATCGCTCGGGGACGAAGGGAATGACGGGATGCGGAGCAGGCACGGCTTCGGTTTTCACTCTCCTGCCGGCTCGATCCTTTCAACGTGCCGGAGGCACCGGCCCGGCGGCACGGAGCGTAAACCCCGATACAGGCTTTCGGATGCAGAAAGGGCGCCTTTCGGCGCCCCTTCGCATGTCCCGGTTGGGAAGGCGTGCGGCTTAGCGCAGCACGATCTCGACGCGGCGGTTCTGCGGCTCGCGCACGCCGTCGGCGGTCGGCACCAGCGGACGGCTCTCGCCGAAGGCCTGCACCGTGATCGCCGAGCGGGCGACGCCCAGACGGACCAGCTCGGCCGCAACCGCGTCGGCGCGACGCTGCGACAGGCGCTGGTTGTACTGCGGCGTGCCGGCGCGGTCGGCATGGCCGGCCACCTCGATGCGGGTGGCCTGCACGCGGCTGGAGTTCTGCGCGGCCTCGGCGATGATCTGGCGGGCGCGGTCCGTCAGGTCGGCGCGGTCGAAGTCGAAGAACACCAGGTAGGTGCGAGCGGGCGCCGGAGCGGCGGCCGGCGCGGGCGCCACGACCGGAACCGGCGCGGGCGGCACCGGCTGGTTGAAGGCGTAGCGGATGCCGATGAATGCGGAGTGGTTGTAGTTCTCCGTCTCCACCTTGGTGCGGACGGCGGCGCCGGTAGCGGTGCGGCTAACCGCCTCCATCTCCGGATCCAGCGAGCCCAGGAAGCGGTACTCGGCGGTCAGCGCCAGGCCCGGCACGGCGGAGATCGGGAAGGCAAGACCGGCGATGCCCTGGAAGGCGAACTTGCCCTCGTCGTCGTCGATCGTCACGCTGTTGACGCCGGCATTGCCCGGGGTCGCGCGGCTACGGACGGTGTCGTAGTCGTGCCACACATAGCCGACGCCGGCACCGATGTACGGCACCACCGGCAGGCCCAGGTGGAAGTCGTACAGGGCGTTGACCATCGCGCCGTAGGTGCGGACCTTGCCGCCGATGCCCGGCAGCGCAGCGCCAGCGCTCAGCTGGTCAACCTCGTTCTCGCGATAGTTGCCTTCGACTTCGGCGCGCAGGCCGTTGCCGAAGCCATAGCCGAGGCTGACCACGCCGCCCCAGCCGTTCTCGAACTCCGCGGTGAGGTCGCGGCGGGGGCCGTAGGCGGTGCCGAGGGACGGGCCGTTGCCGTCCACGGTGATGTCGCTGTCCTGGAGGTAGTTGTAGCCGGCGCCGGCGCCGACATACACGCCCGTGACAGGCTGCGCCTGAGCCGCGAGCGGCAGCGCCAGAACGGTCGCGGCCAGAAGCGCCTTCTTGAGGCTCATTAGAATTCTCCTCGATCCTTCAGAGGCATGCTCGCTGCGCTTGGTCACGAAGAAGTCGAAGCCTTCGAGTCCGGCGCCGCGTCCGATTGATGTAGCATCCCGAAGGAAACAGCGCAGTATGCGCTGCTGTGATTTCTGCCACATGTGGCATCCATGCCACAGGAGAATTCAAGGACTTATTCACATACCCGTGAGAGGCGCTACCGTGCTGGAACTGGCCAGCGAGCCTCGCGCGAGCAGATGGTTGGCATGCCCCATCTTACGCCCCGCGCGTGCGGAGGCCTTGCCATAAAGATGCACCGAGGTCGCCGGGCGCGCCAGCAATTCCGGCAGCAGCGCCATTCCCTCCGGCCCGACGAGGTTCTGCATCACGGCGTCCGAATGCCGTTCGGTGCTCCCCAGGGGCAGGCCGGCGACGGCCCGGATATGCTGGTGGAACTGGCTGGACTGGCAGGCATCCATTGTCCAATGCCCGGAATTGTGCGGGCGCGGGGCGATTTCGTTGCCCAGCAACCGGCCCTCCGGCAGCAGGAAGAATTCCACCGCGAGCACGCCCACCAGTTCCAGTTCCGCCGCGACTCGCGCGATATGACCCCGCGCCGCCTGCGCCACAGCCTCCGGCACGCGCGCAGGCGCAAAGGACAGGTCAAGGATGTGGTGTCGGTGCTGATTCTCCACCGCGTCATAGACCGCCGTGGCGCCATCCGCGCCGCGCGCCGCCACGGCCGAGATCTCCTGGGTGAAGGGCACGAAGGCCTCCAGGATCAGCGGCTTCGGCTCCAGCCGGGCGAAAGCCGACGCGGCATCCTCCGGCCGGCGCAGCACGGACTGGCCGCGCCCGTCATAGCCGAGGCGGGTGGTCTTCAGCACCGCCGGGAGGCCGATCTCGCCGATCGCTGCCTCCAGCTCTTCCAGGCTGTGCACTGGCCGCCAGGGGGCCACGGGGACACCCGCCTGCTCCAGGAAGTGCTTCTCCAACAGCCGGTCCTGGCAGATCGCCAGCGCCTTGCGGCCGGGCCGGCAGGGCACCAGGGGAGCAAGAATATCCAACGTCGCAGCCGGGACATTCTCGAATTCGAAGGTCACGACATCCACCGCGGCGGCGAAGGCGGCCAGAGCGGCGGGGTCCTCATAGGGCGCCACAGTCTGCGCGGCGGCCACTTGCATGCCGGGCGAGTCGGCTTCGGGCGCGTAGATGTGGCAGCGATAGCCCAGTTCGGCGGCCGCCAGCGCCGACATGCGGCCGAGTTGCCCGCCCCCCAGGATGCCGATGGTGGAATTGGGCGGCAGCGGGAAACGGCCGGTGTCCTTTGCCTCACTCATGCCGGCTCCTCCGCCACAGCGGCCGTCTGCTCGGCGCGGAAGGCCTCGAGCCGCCCGGCCAGCGCGACATCGGTGGTCGCCAGCATGGCGGCGGCGAGCAAGGCAGCATTGACCGCTCCGGCGCGGCCGATTGCCAGCGTGCCGACCGGCACGCCGGCCGGCATCTGCACAATAGAGAGCAGGCTGTCCATGCCCTTGAGCGCGTGGCTCTCCACCGGCACGCCAAGCACCGGTAGGCGGGTCATGGCCGCGGCCATGCCGGGCAGGTGCGCCGCGCCCCCGGCCCCGGCGATGATGACACGCAACCCGCGCCCGACGGCGGCATGGGCATAGTCATAGAGGCGCTGGGGCGTCCGGTGCGCCGAGACCACGCGGGTCTCGTGCGGAATGCCGAGGCGGGTCAGCGTCTCGGCTGCGTGGCGCATCGTCTCCCAATCCGAACGGCTGCCCATGATGATGCCGACGAGCGGCGCGGCTTCGGTTTCGGTCACGCGGAGGATCCTGCGGCAGAAAGGAGGACAGGGCCGGCCTGTGCCGCGCCCGGCCGGGATTGTCCACCGCTTTCGTCACGCGGAGGCAGGAAACTCTCCCCCTGCCGATGTTCGGGCGGGCTTGCGGCGGCAGCGCTGCAGCCGCCCCAGCTCGCCCAGCCGCCGGTCCAGGAAGGCCAGCGTTGCTGCTGCCTCGGGATCGGGGTCCTGCAGCCAGAAGCCCAGCGTCGCGACATAGATCCCGGCCAGGGTGGCGCGGCGGGTGTAGAAGGAAGCATCGGCCGAGGTGTCGCCGGCCGCCTGCCACATGGCGTCCACCGTGCGGGCGGTGGCGCGGGTAGCAACGCTCAGGTTCCAGGGCAGCGCCAACAGGGCCAAGGCGCGGCGTACCGCCTCCTTATGCGGCGCTTGCTGACGCAGGCGGATGGCGATCAGGCTGCGGATGCGTGCGGGAATCCGCTGGCTGTCCAGCCCCGCCTCGGCGGCCTCGGCCACCATGTCGCGGTCGGCCAGATCACACCAGGCCTCCACCAAGCCGATTGGCCCGCGCGGGAAGAGCCACTCCGCCGCCTCCGGATCGTCGCCACGGGCCGCGAGTCCGGCCCGCAGCGCCTTGGTGGTCCAGCCGAGGCGCGGCACCTCGGGCAGCATGGCCCGCAGGGCGGCATCGCGCTCGGCGCTGCGCTCCAGGCTCATCGCGGCGGCTCCGCCGTGGTGGGCTGCGCCTGTTGCTGCTGATGGGCCAGCACGGCGGCGCGGGCCAGTTCGTCGGTGAAGCCGAACAGGGAGAGATCGCTCATCCGACTCGGGTAGAGGATTCCGTTCAGATGGTCGAACTCGTGCTGCATGACGCGGGCCAGCATTCCCTCCGCCTCCCCCTCCACCGCCTTGCCCTCGATATCCAGGCCCCGGAAGCCGACCCGTGCGGCCCGCTCCACATTGCCGCGCAGGCCGGGAATCGAGAGACAGCCTTCCCAGCCGCGCTGGTCGGCCGGGGTGAGCAGCTCGATCTCCGGGTTGAGCAGGGCGGCGACGTCGTCACCGTTCCGCCAGACGAAGATGCGCAGCGGGACATGCACCTGCGGCGCAGCCAGGCCGAGGCCAGAGGCGTCGAGCATGGTCTCGGCCATGTCCTCCACGAGGTCGCGGATCTCCGGAGCGGTTGGGTCGTCCACCGCCTCGGCGACTTGCAACAGGACGGGGTGGCCCATGCGGGCGATCTTCAGGATGGCCATGCGCCGTCTCCGATCGAGGGGAACCGCGTGACATTTGGTTGTGCGCAGGGCGCGTGGAAGGGCTTCCAATCCGGCGCCGAGGCGTGTTATTCGCTGCACTCCTTGCAGGAAGCACCGGCATGCGCCGGCGCTTTGTTTTTGCTTATCCACAAACCTGGCTTCCAGGCCTTGGCTGAAAGAGGAGACCGCACAGCGTGCAGGTCGTCGTTCGGGACAACAACATCGATCAGGCCCTCAAGGCCCTCAAGAAGAAGCTGCAGCGCGAAGGCGTGTTTCGCGAGATGAAGCTGCGCCGCCACTATGAGAAGCCCTCCGAGCGCCGCGCCCGCGAGGCCGCCGAGGCTGTCCGCCGCGCTCGCAAGGTGGAGCGCAAGCGGCTGGAGCGCGAAGGCTTCTGATCGCCTTCTGGTGCCGTCGCCCCGGGAACGGGGCCGCACCAGTGCAGGCCAAGCTGCGATGATGACCGCGGGGCAGGTGATGAATCCTGCCAGCCGCGGTTTTCTCGTTTCTGGCGAGGCGATCGCGTATCTGTGCACGCCCAGCGGGAAAAACTCCGCCGATTTGGCTTTTCGCCGGCTTTGTAACCGGCAATGATCTCTGGCGCAGAAAAGTAACGCAGCGCATCAGCGCCTATGCCATCATGTGGTGCCGCCTTATTCGTACAAGGCGCCCCCAGGTCACGGGACCCCATGATGGCTTTGCGTTCGCACATCCTCCTGCTGGCGGGCATGCTTGGCCTTGCCTTGGCATGGCCCCTTGCCCCGGTGCTGGCACAGGATACCGGCCCCTCGGCGGTGCCGGTGCTCGTCAGCCCGGCGCAGCGCGGGCCCATCCCGCTTGAGATCACCGCCAACGGCAATGTGGTGGCCGAGGCCACGGTCTCGGTCCGCAGCCGGGTGGATGGGCAGATCCGCGAGGTGCATGTCGCCGAGGGCCAGCGCGTGCGGCGCGGCCAGGTGCTGTTCACTCTGGACTCGAGCATGGCCGAGGCACTGCTCGCCCAGCAGGAGGCGCAGCTCGCCCGGGAGCGGGCCCTGTCTCTTCGTGCCCGGCAGGACGCCACGCGCTACTCGGCGCTGCGGGGCGAAGGCTATGCTGCCGCCCAGCGTCTCGAACAGGCGCAGGCCGATGCCGCGGCCGGCGAGGCGACGGTGCGGGCAATGGAAGCGCAGATCGCGCAGACCAGGCTAACCATCGGCTATGCCACCATCCGCGCCGAGATCGATGGTCGCCTCGGCGCCCTGCCGGCGACCGAAGGCAATCTGGTGCGCGCCGGCGACTCCATGCCGCTCGCCACCATCACCCAGACCGATCCCATCCAGGTCCAGTTCGCCGTGCCGGAACGCTGGCTGCCGGAGATCCAGAGCGCCATGCAGTCGGGCCAGCCGGAGGTGACCGCCCAGCCTCCCGGCGACAAGCACCCGCCCCTGCACGGCAAGCTCTTCTTCGTGGACAGCCAGGTGGACACCGCCTCCGGCACCATCCAGCTCAAGGCACGCTTCGCCAATCCCGAAGGCCATCTCTGGCCGGGGCAGTATGTCAATGTGGTGCTGGTCCCTCGTGTCGAGCCGGATGCGCTGAGCGTGCCGGTGCAGGCGGTGCAGACCGGCAGCGAGGGCAGCCGCTTCGTCTATGTCCTGGACGGCGAGAACCGCGCCCGGCGGAAGGTCGTCAGGCTGGAGCGCGTGGTCGCGGGCCGCGCCGTGCTGAAGGCCGAGATCGCCGCCGGCGACAAGGTTGTGATCGAGGGAGCCCAGCTCCTCACCGACGGGGCGCGGGTGACGGAACGCCCCGGCCGCGACGCGCCGCGCCCTTCGCAGAGCTAGGAACCCGCCGCGATGCACCTCTCCGAGCTTTGCATCCGCCGCCCGGTGATGACCGGGCTCCTGGCGGCAGCCGCCGTCCTGGCGGGGATCGTGGCCTATTTCCAGCTGCCCGTGGCGGCCATCCCACGGGTGGACTTCCCGGTGATCAGCGTTTCCGCCCAGTTGCCCGGTGCCAGCCCAGAGACCATGGCGAACTCAGTGGCGCTGCCGCTGGAGCGCGAGTTCTCGACCATCGCCGGCATCGACCAGATGTCCTCCACCAGCGGCCAGGGGAGGACGCAGATCACGCTGCAGTTCGTGCTGGGGCGGGATATCGACGCGGCGGCCCTGGACGTACAGTCCGCCCTGTCCCGCGCGCAGCGGAGGCTGCCGCAGGAGATGACCGAGCCGCCCTCCTTCCGGAAATCGAACCCGGCCGATGCGCCGGTGGTGCTGCTGAACCTGCGCGGCGGCGACGTGCCTCTCTACCGTCTCAACGAGGTTGCGGCGGTGCTGATCTCCCCTGCCCTCTCGCGCATTCCCGGCGTGGCGCAGGTGATCACCTACGGCGAGCAGAAATATGCCGTCCGCGTGCAGCTCGACCCCGACCGGCTTGCTGCCCTCGGCCTCGGCTTCGATGAGGCGCAGCGCGCCATCGCCGCCGCCAACAGCAACACCCCGGTGGGCGCGCTGAACGGCCCGCGCCAGCAGCTCACCCTGCGCGCCAACGACCAGTTGCAGGATGCTCAGGAGTTCGGCCGGCTCATCATCGGTGGCCGCGGCAACGCACCGATCCGGGTGCAGGACGTGGCGACCGTGATCGACGGCGCGGAGAACAACCGCGTCGCCGCCTGGATGAACGGCACGCGCGGCCTCACCCTGGCGGTGCAGCGCCAGCCGGATGCGAACACCGTGGACGTGGTGGACGGCGTGAAGGCCGCCCTGCCCGCCCTGCAGGCCGCCCTGCCGCCCGGTGCCGAGCTGACCGTGATGCTCGACCGCTCCGTCTCGATCCGCGAGGCGGTGCATGACGTGCAGCACCACCTGATGATCGCCGTCGGGCTGGTGGTGCTGGTGATCTTCCTCTTCCTGCGCAAGCTCAGCGCGACGCTGATTCCGGGCGTCGCCGTGCCGATCTCCCTGGCCGGCACCTTCGGGCTGATGTACGCGCTGGGCTACGGCATCGACAACATCACCCTGCTCGGCCTGACGCTGGCCGTGGGCCTGGTGGTGGACGATGCCATCGTCATGCTGGAGGCCATCGTCCGGCACATGGAGGAGGGCATGAAGCCTTTCGCCGCCGCCGTGCGCGGTGCGCGGGAGATCGGCTTCACCATCATCTCCATCACCCTGTCGCTGATCGCGGTCTTCCTGCCGATCCTGCTGATGGGCGGCGTGGTGGGCCGGGTGTTCAATGCCTTCGCCGCCACCGTCTCGCTGGCGGTGATCGTCTCCTGCTTCGTCTCGCTGACGCTGACGCCGCTGATGGCGAGCCGCCTACCGGCGCATGGCCGCCCTTCCCGCTTCGACGCCACGCTGGAGAAGGGCTTCCGCGCGGTCGAGCGCGGTTATGGCTGGCTGCTCGACAAGGCGCTGCACTTCCGGCCGGCGGTCTGGCTGATCTTCCTCGCCTCCATCGGGCTTTCCGGCTGGCTGGCCATCACCATCCCGAAGGGCTTCTTCCCCATCGAGGACACGGGCCTGCTCAGCGTCGGCACCCAGGGGCCGCAGGATACCTCTTTCGACGACATGGCCGCCCGGCAGGCGCGGGTAGCCGAGATCGTCGCCAAAAACCCCTCGGTGGAGCTGGTCAACTCGATCATCGGCATCAGCGGTTCGAGCAGCGCGCTGAACCAGGGCCGCATGTTCGTCCAGCTCAAGCCGCACACGCAGCGGCCGCCGATCGGCGAGATCATCCAGGAGCTGCGCCACCAGACGGCCGGCATTCCCGGCATGCGGGTCTTCTTCAACCCGATCCAGAACCTGAACTTCGGCGCCCGCCCCTCCCGTACCCTCTACCAATACACGCTGCAGGGGCTGCGGGCGGACGAGCTCTACGACTGGTCGCAGCGGATGACGGCGGCGCTGCACAAGCTGCCCGAGCTGCAGGACGTCAACAGCGACCTGCAGATGGCCGCGCCGATCCTGGCGGTGAACGTGGACCGCGACCGCGCCGCCGCCCTCGGCGTAACGGTGGACCAGGTGCGGCAGGCGCTCTACTCCGCCTATGGCGCGCGGCAGATCAGCACCATCTTCGGCGCCTCCGACAGCTATGCCGTCATCCTGGAGGCGCTGCCGCGCGACCAGCAGGACGAGATGGGGCTTTCCAAGATCTATCTGCGCGCCAGTTCCGGGCGGCTGGTGCCACTGGCCGGCATCGCCACCATCGAGCGCCGCGTCGGCCCGCTGACGGTGGCGCACCAGGGCCAGCTCCCGGCGGTGACGATCGGCTTCAACACCGCGCCGGGCGTCGCGCTGGGCGATGCGACCCAGGCCATTGCCCGCGTCGAGCGGGAGCTGGGCCTGCCGCCCACCATCGTCCCCGGCTATTCCGGCACGGCGCAGATCTTCCAGCAGGCGCTGGCCGGCCAGGGCATGCTGCTGCTCGCCGCCGTGCTGATCATGTATGTGGTGCTGGGCGTGCTCTACGAGAGCCTGGTCCATCCGCTGACCATCCTGTCGGGCCTGCCGGCCGCGGCGCTTGGCGCGCTGGCGACGCTCTGGCTCTTCGGGCTGGATCTTTCGGTGATCGCCGTGATCGGCGTGCTGCTGCTGATCGGGTTGGTGAAGAAGAACGCTATCATGGTGGTGGACGTGGCGCTGGCCCGGCAGCGCGCCGGCGACGACCCGCTGACGGCGGTGCGCGAGGCCAGCATCCTGCGCTTCCGCCCGATCATGATGACCACCCTGGCGGCCGCTGCCGGCGCGATCCCGATCGCGGCCGGCTGGGGCGCCTCGGCGGAGCTGCGGCAGCCGCTGGGGCTCGCGGTGGTGGGCGGTCTCGCCGTGTCGCAGGCGCTGACACTCTTCGTGACCCCGGTGCTGTATCTTGCCTTCGAGGGCGTGGCGCGGCGGTTCAGCCGCGGTGCGGCGGTGCCCCAGGCGGCGGAATAGCTGGCGGCGCGCCCGCCGGCGAAAGCGGGCGGACGCGCCGCGAACCCGTGCAGGTGGAGATGGCGGGAGAGGTTCCAGGCACCGGCTCAAGCCGGCCCCCGAGGCCCCTTCCGTCAGGCCCAGTGCCGACGGAGGCCGTCCGGCAGCCCCTTACGGACGGTGAGGAAGCCTTCGTAAAGGAAATTCCCGAAGTGGCTGCGGCAGCTACCGCCGGCCACTCACGATCCCCTCGCCCACATCCTTCGGCAGGCGGGCCGCCAGCGGCGCGGCCAGCAGTGCCAGGAAGGCCCCGGCCAGGAAGCCGGCGGTGAAGTCCGGCATGGCCGCCGCCTCGCGGCCGCCGAGGGCCACGCTCGTCTGCAGCACGGCCGCGGCGACGGCGACACCCAGTGCCTGCGGCAATTGCTGTGCCGTGCTGTAGAGGCTGGTCGCAGCGGAAAGCTTCTCCTGCGGCACGTCGGCATAGGCCAGAGTGTTGAGGGTGGTGAAGTGCAGCGAGCGGAACAGGCCGCCCATCAGCAGCACGACGAATACCGCCGCCATCGGCCAGCCCGGCCGGAAGGTGGCGCAGGCGGCAATGCTCAGGGCGGCGCAGACGCCGTTCCAGACCAGCACATTGTGGAAGCCGAAGCGGCCGAGCGCGAATTTGGCCATCGGCTTCATGGCGAAGGCGCCGAGCGCTGTGGCGAAGCTGACCATGCCGCTCTGCGCCGCGCTGGCGCCGAAGCCGAGCTGCAAGGTTAGCGGCACAAGAAAGGGCACCACCCCGGCGCCGATGCGGAAGAGCACGCCCGCCACATTGGGCACGCGAAAGCTCGGGATAGCCATCAGGCTGAAGTCGAGCGCCGGATTGGGCGCGCGCAGGCAGTGCCGCACGGCGATGGCAGTGAGCACGATGCCCAGCACCAGCCCCCCTTCCGCCACGCCGCCCGGCACTAGGCCACGCCCCAGCGTCTCGAAGGCGAACATCAGGCAGGCCAGGGCCGCGCCCACCAGCGTCAGGCCACGCAGGTCCGGCGGTGGCGGCAGGCTGGCCGGCAGGGAGGGGATGATCCGCCAGACCAGCAGCAATCCGAGCAGGCCGACCGGAATATTGATCCAGAACACGGCGCGCCAGGAAAGCAGGTCAGTCAGTAGGCCGCCCACCGGAGGGCCGAGGAGTGGGCCAAGCAGGCCCGGCATGGTCAGCCAGGTGGTGACGGAGAGCAGTTCCTCCTTGCGCACCCGCCGCAGCAGCACCAGGCGCCCCACCGGCACCATCATGGCGCCGCCGAGGCCTTGCAGCACGCGGGCCGCCACCATCTCCGCGAGGCCGCTCGAGAGGCCGCAGAGCGCCGAGGCCAGAGTGAAGGTGGCGATCGCCCACATGAAGACCTGCTTGGCCCCGAAGCGGTCCGCCACCCAGCCGCTGAGCGGGATGAAGACGGTGAGCGCCACCAGGTAGGAGGTGATTGCCACGCCCATCACCAGCGGGTCCTCGCCCAGCGAACGGGCCATGGCCGGCAGGGCGGTGGCCACCACCGTGCTGTCCAAGTTCTGCATGAAGAGGGCACTGGCGACGATAGCCGCCATCAGCCGTGGGTCGGGAAGCCTGGGCTCAGGGAGAGTCGAATCGTCGCGCACCCTTGAAAGCTACGCCGCGGCGGCCGCGGCGACCATGACCCCCTCGCCGGCAGCAATCCGCAACGGGAGCGGAAAAGGCCCGGGAGGAGGTTTCTTCCCGGAGCCCCTTCCACCGCGCCGTTGCCGGCTTCAGAACTGGAAGTAGACGAACTCCTTCACGTCGGCCATCAGCGACAGGGCCAGCAGAAAGGCAGCGGCTGCGGTCCAGGCCGAGGCCATGACCGGACGGAAGCGCAGACGGTGCCAGCGTTGCGGCTCGTCCGGCTCGGCCGCCCGCCCGTCCACGATCTGCTGCGAGTTCGGCGCCAGGAGGATCGCCACGAGCGCGCCGGCCAGGATCAGCAGGCTGAGGCTGGTGGTGAGCAGCGCCATACCGCCGGTCGCCGCGGCGAGCGCCGCCGGTCCGCCTTGCAGGGCCGCATCGGCAAGCGCCACCGTGCCCGGCTGCAGCAGCCCGTTCAGCCCGGCCATGCCGCCCAGCACCGCCATGGCAGCGCCGAGGTCGGGCGCGGCGAAGAACACCCAGGCGACCATCACCGCCAGCAGGGTCAGCGCACGGGAGGCGACCGGGCCGAGCGGTGGCAGGCGGCGGCCCTGAAGGGCGGCAGCACGCCAAGCGTGGTTCACCAATAGATAGGCGCCGTGCAGCCCGCCCCAGATGACGAAGGTCCAGCCGGCCCCGTGCCACAAGCCGCCGAGCAGCATGGTGGCCATCAGGTTGGCGTGGCGGCGCACGGCGCCTCGCCGGTTGCCGCCCAGCGCGATGTAGACGTAGTCCCGCAGGAAGCGCGACAGCGTCATGTGCCAGCGGCGCCAGAAGTCGATAATCGAGTCCGCCTTGTAGGGAGCATTGAAGTTGTAGGGGAAGCGGATGCCGAACATGCGGGCAAGGCCGATCGCCATGTCGGAATAGGCCGAGAAGTCGAAGTAGAGCCCGACCGAGAAGGCCACCGTGCCGAGCCAAGCCTCGACGAGCCCCGGCGGCGTTCCCGCCGCTGTCTGAAAGATCGGCGTGGCCAGCGCGCCCACCGGATCGGCCACCACCAGCTTCTTGATCAGGCCGATGGTGAAGAAGGCCAGGCCGGCGGCCATGTCCTCCGCGTGGAAGCGGTAGATGGCGCGGCGGTGGAACTGCGGGATCAGCTCGTGGTGGTGCACGATTGGGCCAGCGATCAGGTGCGGAAAGAAGGTGACGAACAGGGTGTAGTCCAGCAGTCCGTAGTTCTCGGCGCGGCCTCTCCAGGTATCCACCAGATAGGCGATCTGCAGGAAGGTATAGAAGGAGATGGCGAGCGGCAGCACCACGCCGCCGATGGCGAATTCCAGCCCGGTCAGCGCCGCGACGTTGTCGGCGATGAAGCTGGCGTATTTGTACCAGGCGAGCAGGCCGATATTGGCGGCGACACCGAGCAGCATCAGTGCCTTTGCCCGCCGTGGCTCGCCCGTCCGCCAGGCGCCGATGCGGTGGCCGAGCGCGTAGTTCACCAGCATCGAGCCGAGCAGCAGGCCGAGGAAGGCGAGACTCCACCAGCCATAGAAGACCAGCGAGGCCAGCAGCAGCCAGAGCCGCGCCGGCCTCGTGTCCGGCAGCCGGCCGAGCAGGAAGTAGCCGGCCAGCGTCACCGGCAGGAAGAGCAGGATGAAGACATGCGAGTTGAACAGCATGGCGCTTCAGCTCCCCGCTTGCCCGGCCATGGCCTCGGCGATGAAGTCGGTGAAGGACCTGTGGTAGGGATAGAGAAGATGCACCGGGTCGGCGAAGCGCTCGTCATCCCAGCCGAGCTGCCGCCCGTCCACCAGCAGCGTCTCCGGCCGGCGCAACGCCGCCCGCATGTCCTGCATCCAGCCCTCGATAATCGTGCCGTCCGGGTCGAAGCGCTCGCCCCATTCCGGCATCACCGGCAGGGTGGCGATCACCAGCCGGGCACCGCGCGCCGCCACGGCCTCTTCCAGCGCCGTGAGACCTTCGTAGCAGGCGGGATCGAAGACCGGTTCCGGGCGCCAGAAATGCGGCTTGCGCATGATACTGGAGCCGCGGCCATCCTCAGCCATCACGTCAGGACCGGGCGGCACGTTCTCCTGCTCGACCGCCTCGCGGGCCAGGTAGACCGGCCGGAAGCCGGTGACATAAGGCAGCCAGGAAGGCACCTCTCCCGCAAGGTATGCGTCCGCCAGTTGCAGGTCGAAGAAGGCGCGTTGGCTGGCGGGGCAGGCCTCGAAGTCACGCGGCGCGACGATGCTGAGGACCGTCTCCACCTGCGGCATGTGCCGCAACAGGAACTCGGCCATGTAGGCCGTCTGGTCGATATGCAGGTAGCAGGGCGCGGCGTTGATAGCGCGGGTCCCCGGCAGGTGCCGCTCCAGCAGCGGCATGTCCAGGTTGCGCCAGGTGGCCGAGGAACCAATGGCGAAGAGATTGTAGGAGGCGAGAGGCTGCTCGCGCAGGAAGGCGAACTTCTCGTCGATGCACCAAGTCGCGGTGAGCGGCGGTGGCGGCAGCAGCCCCCGTCTGTCGAGCGCCACATGGGCGGCGGCCACGGCGCCGATGCCGCCCAGCACCAGCAGCAGGAAGGCCACGAGGAAGCGGAGGGCGGGGCTGGCCAGGGCAGCCCGGCATCGGCCGGCTTCGGCGCTGGAAGGCCGGGGTCGGGAGGCGCGATGATCAGGCACGGGTCGATTCCCTCGGTCGGGCGCGCGGCTGCCAGTTGGCGCGGCGCGTCAGGTCGGATCGATGCGGGAAAAGCGGAACCGGGACATGGCCGCGCAGCGGCGGGGAAGACGGGCAATGCCATGCCCTGAAGCACGGCCCTGGAGGAAGAACCTCCGAAGCCCGGCTGCCGGGTTCATGGCCGCCCGCCCGCGCTGCGGGGCGGGGATCCGAGGCCTATGGCGGAGTGATCCGGCTTGGCTCGAAGGCCGGGCAACATGTCCGTTCCATGGAATTTTCTTAACATTATGGACGCGGCGCGAGCAATGAGAACGAGCCGGCAGGAGCGCAGCAGGCGAACACATTCCAGCGAGTTGCGCGTTTGAGGCGGTGACTCGGCAGGGACGGAGAGAGGCAGCAACGCAACATCGCCGGGGTCCGGCATCAATCTCATGACCCCACCGCCTGCTCTAACGCAGATGTGAGATCGCCGCCCGCCATCGCCTTAACAGAAAACATCTCATCCCCCGAAGAATTCGCGGGAAGGCTGCCGCGGCTTTTTGCCTGACGATTCCCGCGCGTGAATAGGGCGGGCGGCAGCGGTGCTGGCGATGATTTGCGCCCTGCCTTGCCTCCGCTCCAGAAGCACCGCCTTGGACGCCGGGGGCCTTCTGTGCGAAGGGTTCGCCATGCTCTCCCGCCTGCATAAGCCTGACAGCTCCCAGCCCCGCCCCGGGGCCGATCCTGCCGGACCCGTGCGGCAGGAGCGCCCCGCTCCGCAGCGGGCCGACCTGCCGCAGCCGGCGCCGGAACCCGCCGCGCCGCAGCACCCGCTCGACCCCGCGCTAACGGGCGAGTTCGGCCCGCAGCCCTCCACCAGCGAGCGGCGCCGGGCGATCCTGCCGCAGGCCCGCGCGGCACTGGGCGACCCCGCCCTGCGCCAGGCCTACGAGGCCTTCGTGCGCGCCGCCACCGATCTGGCGGAAGCGGGCATGGTCTTCGAGATGGTGCACCGCACGGGACCCGATGGCGAAATGGCGCCGCGCGAGCCGCGCAGCCTGTCGGTCGCCGTGGTGCCTGAAGCGGGTATCGAGAAGGACTGCCACACCGTCGTGCTGATGGGGGTCGGCTTCTGGGAGTTCCTGCCCGGCTTCTTCTGGGGCAGCGAACGGGTGATCGAGGGCCGCCGCATCGCCATGGATGTGGGCAGCTTCCGCTTCGTCGAGAGCACGCCCTCGGGGGATGCCGAGATCGTCGGCAACACCGAAGCCGGGCCGCTGGCGCAGTACATGCGGATCGACGTCAGCGGCGACGGGCTGGTGAAGTCGCTGGCCATCAGCAATGCCGCGCTGGGCGGCGCCTTCGTGGCCGCCTACCGCGCCTATATCGAAGTGCTGGCCGGCTGCCCCTACAAGATCCTGCACCCCTACCGGCAGCTCAGCGCGCCGATGCCGCCGGCGGCCCCGGCGCAGCAGCGCCCTGCCCCGCCGCGCGCCACGGCGCCGCTCAGCGCCCACCGCCCGGCCCGTGAGCGCATGCCGCGACCCAGCTGGGCCTGGGCCTGGCTCGCGGTGCCGCCGGCCCTGGTGATCGCCTACTTGGTCGGGAGCATGGGGGGCCCGGATGCACCGGTGCCAGCGCCCACACCCGCGCCGACCGCAGCACCGCCCCTGGTGGAACGCTCGATCGAACAGGCTCCACCAGCCTCGCGCGCCCTGCCACCCGCGCCCCCCCGGGCCACGCCCGCGCCCGGCACAGCCTTCGAGCCGCCGGCTTCCTCGGCCGGGACACCAGCCTCTGAGGACGATGCCGCCGCGGCGCTGCCCCTGCCGCCACCAGCGCCGCCGAGCCCGCCTCCCGCTCCGCCGGCGAGCAGCAGCATCACCACGCCCGCCGCACCGCCGCCGAGCCCGGAGCTGACGGCACCCGCCCCCACTCCCACGCTGACACCGCCTCCGGCGCCCAGCGAACCGGCTCCGACGGCCGCGCCAGAGGGCCAGCTCGGCGGGATGTGGCGCCGCGGCGTGGTCATGCAGGATTCCAACCTGCGCGCCGGACCCTCGGGCGGCGCAGCCATCCTGCGCGTCCTGCCAAGCGGAACGCAGGTGCGGGTGATCGAGAACAGCCAGGGATGGCTGCGCGTGGCGCTGCCGGACGGCACGCCGCTCGGCTGGGTCTATGGCGGGCTGGTGGGGGTGTACCAGTAGCCCCGGCCCGCCGGGGCGCCCTCAGCCGGCGAGCAGATCCCGCAGCCGGATGGGCAAGGGGCGGAATTCCTCCAGCCCCTCCTCGCGGCGCCGGAGCTCGTCCAGGAAGGCCTCCGGCTCGGCCAGCCGCATTCCGGCGAAATCGAGAAAGCTGAAGCGCCACCAGCGCATTTCCAGCAGGGCCTGCACGGTCTCCTCATTGAAGCGCATCCGGATGACCCGCGCCGGATTGCCGCCGACGATGGCATAGGGCGGCACGTCCCGCGTGACGGTGGCGCTGGCCGCCACCACCGCGCCGTCGCCGATGCGGATGCCGGGCATCAGCGTGCAGTTGCTGCCGATCCAGACATCGTTGCCGATCACTGGCAGGCCTTTCTGCGGGTTGGGCTGGAAATTTTCGTAAGCGACGCCTGCGTCCTCGATATGCGCGCGGACGATGCTGAACCGGCGGTCATACATGAAGGAGGCGGTGCTGAGCTTGTCGAACGGGTGGCGCGGCTGCGGCACGGTCAGCCCCGCCGCGATGGAGCAATACCGCCCCACCCGTAGCCGCCGATGCAGCCGCGACCAGGAATAGGAAAAGGCGCCGATCGTGCAGAGGGTGTTGCCGGCGAGGATGCCGCAATAGGGCTCGACCTCCGTGTCCTCCTCGAATTCGAGCGTCTGGCCGGGCTTCAGGCGGAAACCGTCGAGGCTCGTCTCAAAGAAGATCCTGTGCGCCCGCAAGGATTGGATGGAATTCTCGTCCAGCACCGCCCGCATGCAACGATTCCTTACCGCATCGCCTTTTGAAGTCGTTACAGTGCTTTGCCCGCCTGGCAAGCGTACGGGGACTTTCCCCAGCCGCCGAGTGCAGGCGGGCTGCGCGTGGCGTCCAGCAGCTTCTGCCGGGCCATGCTGCGCAATCCAGGCCCGCCATGGCCAGGCGTGGCCGTTGCGAGCAGCCGCCCGACGTGGAAAACTCTCATTCGAGGGAGGTCCAGGGCATCGCATGCGGGGCATAGCCGGTCTTCCCCTTCGAGGGTATTCCGCGGCGGCGCGGATCATGGGTGGCGGCGAGGCCAGGGGCACGCCGCACGGCTTCTGCCGGCAAGGCTGCCGGCGGCGAAAGGCCGCAATGCGCGCCATCCGGCCGGGCGGTGGAGCCGGCCGATGAAGGACTTCCGGCACGACCTCCCTTTCACCGAGGCCGAGCGCCTCGCCGCGGTGGCGCGCTCGGGCCTGCTGGACACGCCGCCCGAGCAGGCCTTCGACGAGCTGGCACAACTGACCGCCGAACTCTTCGATGCGCCAATGGCCGCCATCCACCTGATCGCCAAGGACCGGCAATGGGCGAAGGCGGAGGTGGGGCTGGGCCGGCGCGAGATGCCGCGCGAGATCTCCTTCTGTGCCCACACGCTGAACGAACCGGACGGCATGGTGGTGCCCGACGCGAGCCGTGACCCCCGCTTCGCGGCGAACCCGCTGGTCACGGGCAAGCCGGGCATCCGCTTCTACGCGGGCGAGCCGCTGGAACTGGAAGGGCTGCCGATCGGCGCCCTCTGCGTCCTCGACACCCGGCCGCGGCAGGGTGGGCTGAGCCAGGAGCAACGCATGGTGCTGCGGCGGCTGGCCTCCCAGGCCAACAGCCAGATCGCCCTCCGCCACGCCCTGGCGCAGCGGGACGCTCAGCTCGACGCCCGCGAGCGCGCCGAAGCCCTGCGGCATCGCCTCCTCGAGAGCGCATCGGAATACGCCATCGTCAGCACCGGCCTCGATGGCCGGGTGACGGGCTGGAACGCCGGCGCGGAGCATGTCTTCGGCTGGCGCAAGGTGGAGATGCTGGGTCGCAACCTGCGGCACATCTTCGGCGATGAGGACGCGGCAGCGGAGGATCGCGCCGCCGCCGAGATGCGCCAAGCGGCGGTGGAGGGCTGGAGCCCCGATACCGGCTGGCACCTGCGCAGCGACCATAGCCGCTTCTGGGCTTCCGGCGGCATGACGCCGCTGCGCGATGCCCAAGGCAGCCATATCGGCTATGTCAAAGTACTGCGCGACGAGACGCAGCAGCACGCCGCGGCGGAGCAGCGACGTATCGCGACCGCCGAATTCAGCGCCCTGGTCGCCGCGCAGCAGGCAGTGACACGCGGCCCAGGCAGCGAGCTGATGATCTGGCGCGCTGTCGTTTCAGCGGCGATGGGCGTCGTCGGCACGGCGGAAAGCGCCTGCGTCGAGACGCCGGACGGCAACGATCTCGTCTATCGCGTAGTGCACGGCGCCTGCACCGCGGGGACGCGCGTCCCGCGCCAGGGCAGCCTTTCCGGCCTGTGCCTCGAGGAAGGCCGGATGCTGCTCTCGAACGACACGCAGGCTGACCCGCGCCTCGACGCGGCGCTTTATCGCAAATTCGGCCTTCGCTCCGTCATCACCGTGCCGGTGCCACGGCGCGACAGCTTCGTCGCGGTGCTGAAGCTGGCCTCCAGCCGGCGCGGCGCCTTCACCGAGGAGGATGCCGCGCTGGCTGAGCTGCTGGTCGGCATCATCAGCTCCGGGCTAAGCCTCCTGGCCGAGGAGCGCTCCCTGCAGGCCCTGCAGAGCAGCGAGACGCGGCTGCGGCTGATGGCGGATGCCGTACCGCAGATCGTCTGGCAGGCCGACGCCGAGGGGCAGCTCGACTTTCTCAACCGGCGCTGGGCGGAGTTCACCGGCGTCCCCGTCGAGGAGGGCCTGTCCGGCCGCCGCATGCTCGAACTCCTGCATCCCGACGACGTGGAGCCCACCCTCGCCGCCTGGCGGGAGGCGCGCACCGCCGGGCGGCCGTTCCGCATCAATCACCGCCTGCGCGCGGCGGGTGGCAGCTATCGCTGGCTGCTCACGATCGCCCTGCCCTACCGCGACCCGGAGAGCGGCACCATCCTGCGCTGGTTCGGCGGCTCGACGGATGTGGACGCGGAATACCGCGCTCAGGAGACCATTCGCCGGCTGAAGGACACGCTGGAGCGCCGCGTGGCCGAGCGCACCGAGGAGCGGGACCGCATCTGGCAGCTCAGTCGCGACATGCTGGGCGTTTCCAGCGCCAGCGGCGTCTTCGTCAGTGTCAATCCGGCCTGGACCCGCACCCTTGGCTGGAGTGCAGCGGAACTGGTGGGGCGCAGCCCGGAATGGCTGGTGCATCCGGAGGACCTCGAGGCCACCCGGGCGGAGCTGGCGCGTCTGGCGGCCGGCGAGACCACCGCGCATTTCGAGAACCGCCTGCGCACCAAGTCCGGCGAATACCGCTGGCTCTCCTGGAGCACGGCGCCAGCGGGCGGCATGCTCTATGCCGTCGCGCGCGATGTCACGGAGGAGAAGAACCAGGCGCTCGCCCTGGCGCAGGCGGAGGAGCAGCTCCGGCAGTCGCAGAAGATGGAGGCGGTAGGCCAGCTCACCGGCGGCCTGGCGCACGACTTCAACAACCTGCTCGCCGGCATCATCGCGGGGCTGGAGATGCTGCAGGGGCGTGTCGCCCAGGGGCGCTACAAGGAGCTGGACCGCTATATCGGCCTCGCCCGCAGCGCCGCCGACCGGGCCGCCGCCCTCACCCACCGCCTGTTGGCCTTCTCGCGCCGGCAGACGCTCGACCCGCGCCCGACCGATCTGAACCAGCTCGTCGCCGGCATGGAGGAGTTGATCCGCCGCACGGTGACGCCGGCTATCCAGCTGGAGGTCGCCGCCGCCCCCGACCTGTGGCTGACGCTGTGCGACCGCAATCAGGTCGAGAACGCACTGCTGAACCTCTGCATCAATGCGCGCGATGCCATGCCCGACGGAGGGCGGCTCATCCTCGGTACGGAGAATGCCGACTTCAGCAGCGGCAGACGGCCGGTGCGCGATCTGCCGCCCGGACAGTACGTCGCCCTCTGGGTGACCGATACTGGCACCGGGATGGCACCCGAGGTGATCGCCCACGCCTTTGACCCCTTCTACACCACCAAGCCCTCCGGCCAGGGCACCGGGCTTGGGCTGTCCATGGTCTATGGCTTCGCGCGCCAGAGCGGTGGGCAGGTCCATATCGCCAGCGAGCTCGGCCGGGGCACCAGCGTGACGATCTACCTGCCGCGCCATGTCGGCCCCGCCGAAGGCGAGACCAGTACCGAGAACGCCGCGCCGGCCGCGACGGGCCAGGCCAGGGGAACAATCATGGTGGTGGACGACGAGCCGGCGATCCGGGTCCTGATGGCGGAGGCCCTGCGGGAACTCGGCTACACCGTCATCGAGGCGCAGGACACGTCGGGGCTGCGCATCCTGGAGCGCGGCAGGCGCGTGGACCTGCTGCTCACCGATGTCGGCCTGCCCGGCGGGATGAACGGCCGGCAGCTCGCCGATGCGGCGCGCGCGCGGCACCCTGACCTGAAGGTGCTCTTCATCACGGGCTATGCCGAGAAGGCGGCAGTCGGCGACAGGCTCGAGCCCGGCATGGAGGTGATGAGCAAGCCCTTCACCATGCAGGCGCTCGGGGCAAAGGTGCGCGCGATGCTGGGCGAAGAGGCCGCTTGAGAGCACCGACGGAAGATATGTGGGAATATCATCCACGCAGTGTCAAATTCTCTCTAAATCCCGTCCATCGAGAGTACTCGGGCTAGCAGGCTCATGACTTCCTTATGAAGAATACCCAAGTAATTGTACGATAATTTTGCGGATCATTCGAGATCATGCTAAGATTCCGCTAATAAAACTGCCCTGCATCACAGGGGAATGGGTTCGCCACGATGCGACCGTCTGGCCTCTCGCGGACCTCCCCGGTCGACGGCCCGGTCCTGTCGTCTTCACGCACATGGGCTCCCGGCCGCCCTGCCGCGGCGCGCCTGAGCGGTGCGGCGCTGCTCATCGCCGGGGGATAGCGCCTGCAATACCGCATCTTGCGCTGCGCAGTGCTTCGAGCGGGTTTATGCCCTAGGCACGTGGGAGGCGCCCGCTGACCCATTCCGCGGCCTTTCGAGACTTCCGAGAACTGACGCCTGACGCTCCCCCCTTCGGGCAGGCGAGCGTCGCGCTGGCGGGCGCCCGGATGGCGCTGCACAAGGGAGTGCGGGACTTCGGCGTCTCCGGCCAGGAGGTGCGCGACGCGAGCGGGCGCCCCACCCGTCTCGCCTGACGGCGGCTGGGCGCATCGGCCGCCCTCCTCGTCGCGTCCGGCTCGCCCTGACCCGCTTGCCGCGGCTGCCCAGGCACGCGATGGTGCCAAACCATGCAGCCCTTCTGTCTCATTCCGCCTGTCGCGATGGTGTGCCGCCTTGAAGCGGCGAGGTGCCGCTACCCGGCCGCCACACGGTGAGCGCCGGGCACCGGCAGACTTGGCGGATGGCGCTGGGCGTCACTCTGACCATGCAAACGGCGGCAGCGGCGCTGGGCCAGACCCTGCCCGTGGTCGCGCCGGTGATGACGGACGCCATTGGCCTCGCGCCTGAAAGCATCGGCTATCTCTCTGGGCTGGGCTCGCTTGGAACCGCGCTGTTCCTGGCCTGCGGCGCGCCGGTGCTGGCGCGGCTGGGGCCCGTGCGGACGCTGCAGGCCGGCGTGGTTCTCGCTGGCTGCTCGATCGGCCTGGCGGCGCTGGGCTGGCCGGCCGTGCTGTTCCTGGCCTCGCTGCTCCTGGGCATCGGCTACGGGCCGACGCCACCCGCCGGCAGCCGCATCCTGGCGGCCACCGCGCCGCCGCAGCACCGCACGCTGATCTTCTCAGTCAAGCAGGCTGGGGCGCCGCTGGGTGCCTCCTTGGCGGGCCTCACGGCACCCGCCATCGCCCTGCGCTTCGGCTGGGAAGCGGTCTGCTTGGCCGGTCTGCTGGTCGGCTGCGCCGCGGCACTGCTGGCGCAGCCCTGGCGCGCCGCGCTGGACACCGAGCGCGACCCGCGCCGCCCCGTCGGCCCGCGCGCACTGTTCGGCCCCAGCAATCTCGCAGCCCCTTTCACGGCACTGCGGCTGCACCCGCTGCTCCTGCCCCTGGCACTGCTGAGTGGCGCCTTTGCCTGCCTGCAGGGCTCCCTCTTCGCCTTCGTCGTCACCTGGCTGGTGGGCAAGCACGGGCTGGCCTTGCCACAGGCCGGGCTGATCTTCGCTGTCATGCAGGGCGCAGGAGTGACGGCGCGGCTGGCTCTGGGCTGGCTCGCCGACCGCAGCGGCCGGCCCAGCCTCGTGCTCGCCGTGCAGGCCTTTGCCGGCGCCGCGCTGGCCGCGATCTTCGCCCTGGTGCCGGTCGGCACGCCGGCCGCCATGCTGGGTCTGCTTGCCGCCGGCACCGGCTTCGTGGCGGCGAGCTGGAACGGGATCGCGCTGGCCGAGGTGGCACGGGTGGCGCCGCCGGCGCGGATCAGCGACGCCACTTCGGGCGTCACGCTGATCGTGTTCTTCTGCTATTTCGCCGCGCCGATCGGCTTCGCGGCCGGCGCGGCGACGCTGGGCTGGACCCTGCCGCTGCTGCTGATGGCGGCCCTACCGGCATTGGCCGGGCTCTGCGTGGTGCCCCGGCTGCTGCGCGGCTAGAGCAGATCCCGATCAGGCGGAAGCGCCTGATCGGGTGAAGATGCCCGTAAAGACAACGCTCCAAGGGCGCGCGGCCCTCAGCCGCCGCGCGGCGGCACCCTGCCCTCGCCGATGTCCCACCAGATGCCAGCTATGATGCCGAGCCCATCGCGCAGCAGCGGCGCCAGGGCATGCTCGTCCGGCCCGTGCTGGTTGCAGCCGGCATAGGAGTTCGGAATCCAGATCACCGGCGTGCCCAGCTCGTCCACGAAGATCTCGGACGGATTGGAGCCGGAGGAGTTCGGCAGGATGTTCGGCGCCCGCCCATAGGTCCGCTCCACCGAGGCGGCGACGGCACGCACCCAGGGGTGGTCGGGATCGGTGCGGGAGGCGCTGAACACATCGTCCTCCATGGCCGGCACGATGGCGATCTTCTCGAAGCCATGTGCATCCAGGTGGCGGCGCAGCGCGGGGATGATATCGGCGCCCTTCACGTCGGCGGTGTGGCGCACCTGCAGTCGTGCCCGCGCCTCTGGCTGCACGGCGTTGGTCGGGTTGTCCGGGTGGCCGGTGAGGCTGGCGAGCACGATCACGCTCGTCCAGGCGAAGACCTTCTCCGCCTTGGACAGGCCGGGCTCGCCCCAGTCCGGATCGGGCTCCGGCGTGCCGGGGATGCGCGGGAACTGCAGCGCCTGGCAGGCGCGCCGCACCGAGTCGGGCACATGCTTCGGCAGCCAGCCCTCCACCTGGATGCGGCCGCGACGATCGACGATGCTGGACAGCGCCTGCGCCAGGATGAAGCCGGGATCGGCCAGCACGCCGCCCCAATGGCCGGAGTGGTGCGCGTGCTCGCGCAGCTTCAGCACAAGGTCGAAGGCGACGATGCCCCGCGCACCGAGCTTCAGGTCGGGCACCGTCTGCGTCTCGCGCGGGCCGTCGAGGCCGATGAAGACGTCGGCCGCCAGCTTCTCGCGGTCACGGATCATCATGTCGCGCAGGCCGGGCGAGCCCACCTCCTCGCCTGTCTCGACGAAGACCTTGGCGTTGAAGCCAAGCCGCCCGCGCTCCTCGATCACCGCCCGCAGCGCCTGGATGGCGATCAGGTGCTGCCCCTTGTTGTCCACGGTGCCGCGGCCGTACCAGCGGTCGCCATCGACCGTCACCGACCAGGGGTCGAAGTTGTCACGCCAGCGGCCGGCGAGGCCGCGCACCACGTCGCCGTGGCCATAGACCAGCACGGTGGGTAGCGCCGGGTCCTCGATGCGGGTGGCCAACATGGCCGGGCCGCGCCCGGGGCGGGTGCCTTCCAGCAGGCTGATCTCGAAGCCGATATCGGACAGCTCGGGCGGCAGCGCCTCGGTGCAGTAGCGGCGGAGCGCCGGCTCGCAATCGGGCATCTGGCTCTCCGTCGGCACCGCCACCAGGCGCCTCAGTGAATCGAGGTAGCGCCCGCCGTCGAAAAAGCCCTGCGCGCGTGCGATCGCGCCCTCTCGTGTTCCCGCCATGGTGCCAGCCGGTTTCCTGCAGATGGGTGGTTGCGTGTGTGAAAGGTTGCATCCAAGCTGCGCCAAGGGGAAGGCCTGACAGGTCGGGAGCTGCAACGATGCGATTCAGAACCCTTGCCGCCGCCATGGCGGCCACCCTGCTGGCCGCCGGCGCCGCCAAGGCCGGGCCCGCGGACAACAGCCTGCGCTGGGCCTCGGACAGCGAGCCGGCCAATATCCTGCCCTACTACAACAACGTGCGCGAAGGTGTCGTCCTGAGCTACCTGGTCTGGGACGCGCCGATCTACCGCGACCCCGCCAGTGGCACGTACAAGCCGCATCTCGCCGAGTCCTTCCGGCTGCTCGACGACACGACCATCGAGCTGAAGATGCGGCCCGGCATCGTCGCGCATAACGGCGAGACGATCGACGCCAATGACGTGGCGCAGACCGTCACCGCCATGCTGGACCCAGCCAACAAGGTCACGGCCTTCAACCGCGTCTCCTGGCTCTCCGGCGCCAAGGTTGTCGACGACCGCACCGTGCACCTGACGATGGCCAAGCCCTTCGGCCCCTGGCAGGAATATCTGACGACGCTGTCGATCCTGCCCGGCGACCTGCTGAAGACCGAGGGACCCGAGGCGCTGGCCCGCACGCCGGTCGGCACCGGCCCTTACCGGGTGGCCGAGCTGAGCCCCGGCCGGCAGATCGTGCTGGAGCGATTCGACAAGTATTTCGGCGGCGCCAAGGGCGCAGCTTCGATCGAGAAGCTGGTGTTCCGCCGCATTCCCGAGCGCAACACGCAGATGGCCGAGCTGATGACCGGCGGGCTCGACTGGATCTGGCGTCTGCAGCCCGACCAGGCGCGGAACCTGAAGGGGCGGCGCGGCATCCGCGTGGTCAGCGGCGAGACCATCCGCATCTTCTACCTCGGCCTCGACGCCGCCGGCCGCACCGGCAGCGAGAACAACCCGCTGACCGACCTGCGCGTGCGCCGCGCCATCAACCACGCCATCGACCGGCCCGGCATTGTGCGCAACCTCGTCGGCGAGGGCGCGCAGGTGCTGAACACCCCCTGCCATCCCGAGCAGTTCGGCTGCACGCAGGAAGGCATCACCAAATACGACTATGATCCGGCCAAGGCCAAGGCGCTGCTCGCCGAGGCCGGCTATGCCGGCGGCTTCGACGTGACGATCACCGCCTATCGCGAGCGCCCCTGGGTGGAGGCGATCATCGGCAATCTGCGCGCCGTCGGCATCCGCGCCAAGCTGAACTGGGTGCAGGCCGATACCTTCTCGAGCGATACCCGCGCCGGCAAGGTGCAGGTCGGCTTCGGCTCCTGGGGCTCCACCTCGCTCTATGACGTCGCCGCCATCACCACCTATTTCTTCGGCAAGACGCCCGACGACCAGGCGCGCGACGACGCGGTAGCCCAGGCGCTGCATGCCGGCGACGCCGCGACCGATCCGGACAAGCGGAAGTCGCTCTACGCGCCGGCCATCCGCCGCATCACCGAGCAGGCCTATTGGGTGCCACTCTGGACCTTCCCGCTGACCTACGCGATGAATGAGAAGCTCGACTTCACCCCCTCGGCCGACGAGGTGCCCCGCTTCTTCAATTCACGCTGGAAGCAGTAACGGGCGATGCTGCGTTTCGCCGCGCGGCGGCTGCTGCTGGCGCTGGCCGTGGCCTTCACCGTCTCGGCCATCGCCTTCATGCTGCTGCGACTCTCCGGCGATCTCGCCACCACGATGGCCGGCCAGGAGGCGCGGGCTGAGGATGTGGAGCGTATCCGCCAACAGTTCGGTCTCGACCGGCCGCTGATCCTGCAATACGGCGACTGGCTCTGGCGCGCGTTGCGCGGGGATTTCGGCCGCTCGCTGTTCTATCCCGAAAGTGTGGGCGCGCTGATCCGCGACCGGCTGCCGAACACGGCGCTGCTCGCCTCGCTCGGGCTGCTTATCGCGCTGGGCCTGTCCATCCCGCTCGGCATGGCGGCGGCGCTGTGGCGCAATTCCTGGATCGACCGGCTGGCGCTGATGCTGGCGGTGCTTGGCCAGGCCATGCCGAATTTCTGGTTCGCCCTGCTACTGGTCTTCCTCTTCGGCATGACGCTGGGCTGGCTGCCGATCTCCGGCACCGAGAGCTTCGCCAACTTCATCATGCCCGCCATGGCGCTGGGCTGGTACGCCACGCCGGTGCTGATGCGCCTGACCCGCGCCGGCATGGTGGACGTGCTGGCAGCCGACTATGTCCGCACCGCCCATGCCAAGGGCCTGCCGCTGCGCGTCGTGCTGATCAAGCACGCGCTGCGCAACGCCATCGTGCCCGTCGTCGCCCTGGCGGCGGTGCAGTTCGGCAACATGCTCTCCGGCTCGGTGGTGATCGAGACGGTCTTCGCGCTCCAGGGCATCGGCTATCTCGCCTGGGAGTCCATCTCGCGGCGCGACTTTCCCGTGGTGCAGGGCATCCTGCTCGTCGTCGCGCTCTTCTACGTGGTGCTCACTCTGCTGACCGACCTGCTCAATGCCTGGCTTGACCCCCGTATCCGCTCCCGCTGAGGAGATGGCGGCGCAGGCCGCCCTTCCCGCCCCGGCCCTTCGCCGCCGCCGCCCGTCCTGGCTGCGCAACCTCGGCCTGATCGGCTCCGCGCTGGTGCTGGCCGCCATTGTCGTCGCGGCGCTGGCCGCGCCCTGGCTGGCGCCGCACGATCCCTATGTGCAGTCGCTGGACGACCGCCTGTTGCCACCCTTCTTCGTCGATGCCGAGCGCGCCATCCCCGGCCATCCGCTGGGCACCGATAATCTGGGCCGCGACTATCTCTCGCGACTGCTCTACGGGGCGCGCATCTCGCTGCTGATCGGCTTCTTCGCCATGGTGGTCTCGGGCACCATCGGCACGGTGATGGGCGTGCTGGCCGGCTATTTCGGCGGCCGCACCGATACCGCGATTTCCTTCCTCGTCACCACGCGACTTTCCCTGCCCATCGTCATGGTGGCGCTGGCGGTGGTCTCCATCTTCGGCGGCTCGCTGCAGGTGGTGGTGCTGGTGCTCGGCTTCCTGCTGTGGGACCGCTTCGCCGTCGTCATGCGCAGCGCCACGCATCAGCTGCGCGGGCGCGAGTACATCCTCGCCGCCCAGGCCATCGGCTGCTCGGTGCCGCGCATCCTCTGGCAGGAGGTCATGCCGAACCTGTTCTCCAGCCTCGTCGTCATCGCCAGCTACGAGATGGCCCAGGCCATCCTGCTGGAAGCTGCGCTCTCGTTCCTGGGCCTTGGCGTGCAGCCGCCGCTGCCCTCCTGGGGGCTGATGGTGGCGGAGGCGAAGGAGGTCATGCTGTTCGAACCCTGGATGATCATGCTGCCGGGCGCCGCCATCTGCGTCCTGGCGCTGGCCATCAACCTGCTGGGCGATGGCATCCGCGACCTGACGGTGCCGGAGGGGCGGGCATGAGCGAAGCAGTGCTGCTCGAGGTGGCAGGGCTGGCGGTGGACATCCCTACCGAGGCCGGGGTGCTGCATGCGGTGCGCGATGTGTCCCTGACCGTCTGCCGGGGCGAGACGCTCTGCGTCGTCGGGGAATCCGGCTGTGGGAAATCCCTGACCTCGCTGGCCATCATGGGGCTGCTTCCGCCGACCGCTGAGCGCCGCGCAGAGCGTCTCGCCCTGGCGGGCGAGGACCTGCTGGCGGCCTCCCCCCGCCGGCTGCGGACCCTGCGGGGCGACCGCATGGCCATGATCTTCCAGGACCCGATGACCTGCCTGAACCCGGCCTGGAGCATCGGCGACCAGCTGGAGGAAGTCTTCATCCGGCATGGCAGGGGCAACCGGCGCGCCGCGCGCGAGCGTGCCGTGGCGCTGCTGGAGCGCGTCGGCATCGCCAATGCGGCCGGCCGGCTGGCGCAATACCCGCACCAGCTTTCGGGCGGGCTGCGGCAGCGGGTGATGATCGCCATGGCGCTGATGTGCAGCCCGGATCTGGTGCTGGCCGACGAGCCCACCACCGCGCTCGACGCGACCATCCAGCTCGGCATCCTGCAATTGCTGGCCGAGTTGCAGTCGGAGTTGCGCATGGGGATGATGCTGGTCACGCATGATCTCGGTGTGGTCGCGCGCATCGCCCACCGCGTGGCGGTGATGTATGCCGGCGAGGTGGTGGAAGAAGGCACCGCACGCACCGTCTTCACCGCGCCGCGTCATCCCTATACGCGCGGCCTGATCGACTGCATCCCGCAACCCGATCGCATGGCACCGGGGCAGCGCCTCGGCACCATCCCCGGCATGGTGCCCTCCTTGGTCGGAGATGTGCAGGGCTGCGCCTTCCGCACGCGCTGCGCCTTCGCGCGCCCGGAATGCGCCGCGACCGTGGCGCCCCGGCAGGGGCCGGACGGCCACATGTGGCGCTGCGTCCTCCCACCCGAAACACTGGATCGCGCCGCGTGACCACCGCTCCGCTGCTCGAGCTGCGCGAGGTGCGCCGGCGCTATTCCGTCGGCGGCGGCGTCTTCGCGCCCCGCCGGGTGCTGACCGCCGTTGCCGGCGTTTCCCTGACGCTCGGCGCCGGCGAGGTGCTGGGGCTGGTGGGTGAGTCCGGCTGTGGCAAGAGCACCCTCGCCCGCCTCGTGCTCGGGCTGGAAGCGCCGAGCGAGGGCGAGGTGCTGGTGACGGGAAAGCCGATCGCGGCACTGCACCGGCTGGAACGCTCGCGGCTGGTGCAGCCCGTCTTTCAGGATCCCTATTCCTCGCTGAACCCGCGCCGCAGCATTGCCGAGATCCTCACCCAGCCGCTGGCGGTGCATGGCATCGGCACGCCGGCCGAGCGGCGCGACCAGGTGGCGGAAATGCTGGACCTGGTCGGGCTGGCGCCACGCCACGCGGCAGCGCTCCCCGTGCAGCTTTCCGGCGGGCAGCGACAGCGCGTGGCCATCGCCCGCGCCCTGGTGCTGCGCCCCGCGCTGGTGGTCTGCGACGAGCCGACCAGCGCACTCGACGTCTCCGTCCAGGCGCAGATCCTGAACCTGCTGCTCGACCTGCGGGAGCGGCTGAACCTTTCCTATCTGTTCATCAGCCACAACCTCGCCGTCGTGCAGATGCTCGCCGCCCGCGTGGCGGTGATGTATCTCGGCCGCGTGGTGGAGGAAGGCGCGGCGCAGCGGGTGCTGACGGAGCCGGCGCATCCCTATACCCGTGCCCTGCTGGCTTCGGTGCTGACGCCCGACCCGGTGCTGGGCTTGCCGGCGATGCGCCTCGGCACTGCCTTCCCCGATCCGCTGAACGTTCCGCCAGGCTGCGCCTTCAACCCGCGCTGCCCCTTCGCCTTCGACCGCTGCCGGGTGGAGCCGCCGGCACTGCTGCCACGCGAAGGCGGAACCCTGGCTGCCTGCCATCTGGCGGCGGAGGCGCCGGTCGCGGCAGTCTAGCAGCCGTGGTGGCCCGCCCTCGGGTCACGCCCCCGACCGGAGCTCCTGACCATGGCAGCGCAGCGACAGCTTCACCTCGGCGCCTTCATGCGCCCGACCACCATCCACACCGGCGCGTGGCGCTATCCCGGCGCCTTCCCGGACGCCAACTTCAACTTCGCCCATCTGAAGCGCTTCGCCCAGACGCTGGAGCGGGGCTGCTTCGACGCCTTCTTCATGGCCGACCACCTCGCCCTGCTGAACATGCCGATGGAGGCGCTGAAGCGCAGCCATACCGTCACCTCCTTCGACCCGCTGACCCTGCTGCCGGCGCTGGCGGCGGTGACGGAGCGGGTCGGGCTGATCGCCACCGCCTCGACCACTTTCAACGAACCCTATCACATCGCCCGCAAGTTCGCCTCACTGGACCACCTGAGTAACGGCCGTGCGGGGTGGAACATCGTCACCACCTCCAACCCCGACGCGGCGCTGAACTTCGGGCTGGAGGAGCATGTCGAGCACGGAGAGCGCTACCGCCGCGGCCGCGAGTTCTTCGATGTGGTCACGGGGCTCTGGGACAGCTGGGCGGACGACGCCTTCCTGCGCGACCAGGAGCAGGGCCTGTTCTTCGACCCCGCGAAGCTGCATGTGCTGAACCACAAGGGCGAGCACTTCAAGGTGCGTGGCCCGCTCAACGTGGCGCGGCCCGTACAGGGCTGGCCGGTGATCGTGCAGGCCGGCGCCTCGGAGGCGGGCCGCCAGCTCGCCGCCGAAACCGCCGAGGTGATCTTCGCCGCCGCACCCACCCTGGCGGATGGCCAGCGCTTCTATCGCGACGTGAAGGGCCGCATGGCCGCGCTCGGCCGCGCGCCGGGGCATCTGAAGGTGTTGCCCGGCGCTTTCGTGGTGATCGGCGAGACGCTGGAGGAGGCACGGACCAAGCGAGCGAAGCTGGACAGCCTTGTCTATTACGAGAGCGGCATTGCCGCGCTCTCCATCGCGCTCGGGCATGACGCCTCGGGCTTCGACCCGGATGGCCCGCTGCCGGAAATCCCGCCGAGCAATGCCAGCCAGAGCGGCCGCGAGCGTGCCATCGCCCTCGCCCGGCGTGAGGGTCTGACGGTACGGCAACTGGCGCAGCGGCTCGGCGGCTACCCCGGGCTGGCGATGATCGGCACCCCCGCCATGGTCGCCGACCAGATGGAGGAATGGCTGCACAGCGAAGCCTGCGACGGCTTCAACGTGATGTTCTCGCATCTTCCCGGCGGGCTGGACGATTTCGTCGGCCAGGTGGTGCCAGAACTCCAGCGGCGCGGCCTGTTCCGGCGCGCCTATGAGGGCCGGACGCTGCGCGACCATCTCGGCCTGCCCCGCCCGGCGAACCGCTTCTTCCCGGCCTGAGGCGGATCATGGCTTCTTTGGCGGCGGCTCCTTGCGCGCCCCGCCGAAGGAAGCGTTCAGCATGGCCTGCATCATCTCCTGCATCTGGCCGGGGGTCCAGGCGGCGCCGGGGAGCCAGTTGCGCATCAGCGCTTCCGGCGAGGCCTGGGCCAGCGCGTCGAGCATCTGCTTCTCCATCTTCTGCATCACGGCCGCCTGCATCGGCTTGACGTCCGGCAGGCCGAAGAAGCTGCGCGCCTCCTCCGGCGTGCAGTCGATCTCGATGTTGAACTTCACGCGCCTTTCTCCTGCATCGCGTCACGTCTCCAGCACATAGCGGCCCGGCGCATCCTCCAGCGGCGGATGCGCTTCGCTGCCCATCGGCGGCGGCGCACCACGCCGGCCGGAATGCTCGGCCAGCCAGGCCGCCCAGTCCGGCCACCAGCTTCCGGCGTGCTGGACAGCCGCCCGCCGCCATTCGGCCGCGCTGGCCGGCGCCGGCGCATCCGGGTCGCCGGTCCAGTGGAAACCCTTCCCGCCCGGCGGGTTGATGATGCCCGCGATATGTCCGCTGGAGGCCAGCACATAGCGTACCTTACCGCCGACCAGCTGCGTGATGCGCCAGGCCGCGTCCCAGGGCACGATATGGTCCTTCTCGGCGCCCACGGCATAGATGTCGTTGCGGATGCGGCCGAGGTCGATCGCCTCGCCTTTCAGCCGGATGCGGCCCGGGATGATGAGATTGTTCTCGCGATAGGTGTTGCGCAGGTACCAGCTGTGCGCCGCGCGCGCCATGCGGGTGCCGTCGCTGTTCCAGTATAGCAGATCGAAGGCGGCTGGCTTCTCGCCCATCAGGTAGTTGTTGACCACATTGGCCCAGATCAGGTCGTTCGAGCGCAGCAGGTTGAACATATTGGACATCTCGCGGCTGTCGAGATAGCCGCGTTCCATCATCTGCCGCTCGATCAGCTCGATACTCGAATCCTCCATGAACACCGCCGTGTCGCCGACCTTCGAGAAGTCCTGCAGCGAGACCATGAAGGTCGTGGCGTTGAAGCGGTTGTCCTTCTTCGCCGCGAGCCAGGCCAACACCATCGCCAGCAGCGTGCCGCCGATGCAGTAGCCCATGACATTCACCCGCGCGCTGCCGGTGATCTCGCGCGCGACGTCGCAGGCTTCCAGCGGGCCGAGATCCATGTAGTCCTCGATGGTGGTGCCATCCATCGAGGCGTCCGGGTTCTTCCAGGAGATCATGAACACAGTGAAGCCCTGCTCGGTCAGGTAGCGCACCATGCTGTTCTTCGGCTGCAGGTCGAGGATGTAGTACTTGTTGATCCAGGGCGGGATGATCAGCAGCGGCGTGGCATGCACCTTGTCGCTGGCCGGCGCGTACTGGATCAGCTCGATCAGCTTGTTGCGGTGGACGACCTTGCCGGGCGAGAGGGCGAGATTGCGGCCCGGCCTGAAGGCCGAGGCGTCCACCATGCTCAGCCGGCCGACCTGGAGGTCGTTGAGCAGGTTGCGGGCGCCGTCGGCGACGCTGGCGCCCCCCGTCTCCATCGCCCGCCGCAGCGCCACGGGGTTGGAGATCAGCAGCAGCGAAGGGCTCATCGCATCGACGAACTGCCGCAGATGGAAGGCGATGCGCCGCTGCTCGGCGGGCTCCAGATCGGTCGCCTCGCCCTGCTGGAGCAGCCAGTCGGAGGCGAGGAGATAGGCTTCCTTCAGGCTGCGATAAACCGGATTGTTGTGCCATTCCGGCGCCGCGAAGCGCTTATCGCCCCCCGTTGGCTGCGGCGCCGGGCCTGGGTCGCTGGCCAGCCAGCGCCGCGCCGCCTCGGCCCAGCTGTCGGCGGCGCTGCGCCAGAGCGCGGCATTCAGCTCGGCCGCCGAAGCCATGGCCTTGGCGGGATCGCTCATCGAGCGCAGCCAGACGATGCGCAGCGCCCGCGCGATCTCGGCCCAGTCCACCGGGATGACCTCGCGCAGCGGATTGGCATTCCACATCCGGTCCACCGCGTGCAGCACGGGGTCCTGGCTGAGCAGCCGCGCCGTCTGCCGGGCGAGGCTGCCGAACATCTGCCCCGCCTGCTCGTCGGCCTGCAAGGGCGCCTGACCGGCCCAGCCCTCCGACATGCGGGACATCGAGGCGAGCCAGGCGGACCAGACGCCCGCGGCAGCGTCAACACCGGGCGGCGTGGCGTCCCCGGCGGGGGGCGCACCCTCGCCCGCGCCGGCCTTCGTGTCATCCTTGCGCCCCTTGTCTTCCGCCATCGCCTCCTCCCTGGAACACGCGCCTCGTGTCTGAGCGCCTTCGCCGAACCGGCCTCGCGGAGCAGGATGGCACCCGCCGCCTCTGGTTCGAAGGTGAAATAAGCGCGTCCGGCCCCGGGTTGCAGGTGCCGAGGGCGCCGGCGGATCTCAGCCCGGGCCGCTACTTCGGGCGGCCCTTGCTCCAGGTCACCTGCTGGCCATAGAGCGGCACGGTCGAGATGGCCATCTTGGCGCTGCCATCCTTCACCCGCCGGGAATAGGACACGTAGATCAGGGTATCGTTCTCGCGATCATAGAGGCGACGGACCACCAGGGACTTGAACACCAGGCTGCGGCCCTCGCTGAAGACCTCCTCGCCATTCCCGTCCGTCTCGATCTCGCTGATGACGATCGGGCCGGTCTGCCGGCAGGCGATCGAGGAATTGGACGGATCCTCGAACCAGTTGCCCTTGGAGAAGCGGTCGATGAGGCCGCGGCTGAAATAGGTCAGGTGGCAGGTGACGCCCTGCACCGCGGGGTCGCGGAGCGCCTCGATGACGATGTCGTTCCCCGTCCAGTCGGTGCTGATCTCGCCGACCTGTTTGGCGCCAGCCGGTGCGGCCGCCAGCAGCAGCGCCGCGGCAAGAAGGAATGGGCGTTTCATGACATGCTCCTTATGGCCCTGATGCCGCGGCGAGGCCTGTCGGCCGCGCCGCTCCAGAGGTCCCTCCGCCGGACGGAGAGGGTGCCCCCGGGATCCTCAACCCCGCCTAGCGGACTGGCGCGCCGCCGCCCGGCCGGCGCAACGCGGGGATCGGGCCGGGCCGCAGCGGCTCCACCAGCAGCTTGTCGATCCGGCGGCCATCGAGATCGACCACCTCGAAGCGCCAGCCGCCCACCGCCACAGCCTCGCCCACCCGGGGCAGGCGCTTCATCACCTCCAGCATGAAGCCGGCGGCCGTCTGGTAGCTGCGTTCCTCAGGAAGCGGCAGCCGCAGCATGTCCGCCATCTCGTCCGCCGGCAGCCAGCCCGCGAGCAGCCAGGAACCATCCTCGCGCTGCACCGCCGCGGGCTCGTCGCCCGTCTCCACGTCCGAACGGAACTCACCGACGATGGCGCCGGTCAGGTCGGTGGGCGTCACCAGCCCCTCGAAATGCCCGTACTCGTCATGCACCAGCGCCATCGGCACTTCCGCCTCGCGCAGGCGGGCCAGCACGTCCAGCGCCTCGGCGGTGTCGGGCACGACCGGCGCGACGCGCGTCCGCGCCCGGATGTCGAAGCCCTCGCCCCGCAGCATGGCCGCGAGCAGCTCGCGCGACTGCACCACGCCGATCAGCATGTCCGGCGCGCCATCGCCGACCGGCAGGCGCGAATGGCTGGTGCGCATCAGCACCTCGCGCGCCGCCTCCTCGCCGGCCGCGGCGTCGATCCAGTCCACCTCCCCGCGCGGCGTCATGACGCCGCGCACGGGCCGCTCGCCCAACCGCAGCACGCCGGCGATCATCTGGCGCTCCGCCGCCTCGATCGAGCCGTGCCGCTCCGCCTCGGCGACCAGCGCCCGCACATCGTCTTCCGTGACCCTCTCCTCCGGATCCTCACTGCGGCCGAGCAGGCGGAAGATCAGGCCGGTCGAGCCGTTCAGCAGCCAGACGAGCGGCGCCGCGATGCGGGAGACGAGGCGCATCAGGGGCGCAACAGTGCAGGCCAGCCCCTCGGCGTTGCTCAGGGCCAGGCGCTTCGGCACGAGCTCGCCGACCACGATGGAAAGATAGGTCACCAGCGCGACGACGGCGCCGAAGCCCAGCGGCTCCGCGACGCCCTGCGGAACGCCGAGGCCGGCGAGCCAGGCCGAGAGGCGGCCGCCCAGCGCGGAGCCGGAGAAGGCGCCGGCCAGGACGCCGACCAGAGTGATGCCGATCTGTACGGTGGACAGGAAGCGCCCCGGATCGGCGGCGAGTGCCAGGGCCGCTTGGGCCCCGCCGCGCCCTGCCTCGGCCATGGCGCGCAGCCGGGAACGGCGCGCCGAAACCACGGCCAGCTCGGAAAGGGAGAAGACCCCATTCAGGACGACGAGAAACAGGACGACGGCAAGCTCGAACAAAAGGTCCTCCAAAAGGCCGGATGCGGCAATCCGCCGGCGGCGGATACCGCCCGGCCACGGTAAGCGGCGTGATATGGCGGGCGCAATCTCACCCCCCGGCGGCGCCCCTGCGCCGGGCGACAGCGGCGCGGTGGGAATATCGGCCGGCCTGGATGGATGCGGCTGGAGAACAGCGCGCGCCCGGTGACACCTGCCGGGTCGCTCACCGGCCCGCCTGGCCTTCGGCGGGGAAGATTCGCGCCGCCTCGATACGCGGTGTACAGGACTCTCCCCGGCGCGGCGCGGCCCAGCCCGGGGCCGGCGCCGCATCCAGGACCACATCCCCGGCAGCAATCCGGAGATGCAGCGCGCGGCCATCGTGCCGGACGCCCTGCACCACCCAGCCGCCTGACTCCGCCGGGGCCGGCGCGGCGAGCAGGTCGCAGGGCCGGATGAAGGCGGAGGCTGGCCCATCCGGCGCTTCCGTCGGCAGCGGCGGCAATGGCAGGTCAGCGAAATGCGCCTGCCCTCCCATGACGGTACAGGGAAGCTGGTTGGTCTCGCCGAGGAAGCCGGCGATGAAGGCGTCGGCGGGGCGCTCCAGCAGCGCCGAGGGCTCGCCGAACTGGACAATATGGCCTTCCCGCAGCACCGCGATGCGGTCGGCGATCTCCATCGCCTCGTCCTGGTCGTGCGTGACGAAGAGCGTGGTGATGCCGAGGCTGTCGTGCAGCCCGCGCAGCCACAGGCGAAGCCCCTTGCGCACCTGCGCGTCGAGCGCGCCGAAGGGCTCGTCGAGCAGCAGCAATGGCGGCTCGATGGCGAGGGCGCGTGCCAGCGCGACGCGCTGCCGCTGGCCGCCGGAAATCTGGTCGGGGTAGCGTTGCTCCAGCTCCGGGATCTGCACCAGCGCTAGCAGGCGCCGGACCCGCGCCGCGATCTCCGCGCCAGAAGGGCGGACGGCGCGGGGGCGCACGCGCAGGCCGAAGGCGACATTCTCGAACACCGTCATGTGCCGGAACAGGGCATAGCTCTGGAAGACGAAGCCGACACCCCGCTCCCGCGCCGGCACCTCCGCGACATCGCGCCCGCCGATCCGCACTGCTCCGGCATCCGGGAATTCGAGGCCGGCCAGGATGCGCAGCAACGTCGTCTTGCCGGAGCCCGAAGGGCCGAGCAGCGCCACGAACTCACCCGTACGGACGGAAAGATCCACCCCCCGCAGGGCCGGCGTTCCGGGACCGAAGCGCCGCGTCAGTCCGGTGACCTCGACACTCATGGGTGCAGCGAGGCTCGGCGGCCCGTCAGCCGCTCCAGCAGCGCCTTGGCGCCGAGCGTGACGAGGGCCAGGAGAGCAAGGAGCGCGGCGACCGCGAAGGCGCCGGCGAACTGGTATTCGTTGTAGAGGATCTCGACATGCAGCGGCATGGTGGTGGTCTGGCCACGGATATGGCCGGAGACCACGGCCACGGCGCCGAACTCGCCCATGGCCCGGGCATTGCAGAGCAGGACGCCGGAGAGCAGCGCCCAGCGGATATTGGGCAGCGTGACGCGCCAGAAGGTTTGCCAGCCGGAGGCGCCGAGAGTCGCGGCGGCCTCCTCCTCGTCCCGCCCCTGGTCCTGCATCAGCGGGATGAGGGTGCGCGCGACGAAGGGGAAGGTGACGAAAATCGTCGCCAGCACCAGCCCCGGCAGGGCGAAGACGATGCGGATGTCGTGCTGCTGCAGCCATGGCCCGAGCCAGCCCTGGGCGCCGAAGAGCAGCATCCAAACCAGCCCCGAGATGACGGGCGAGACGGCGAAGGGCAGCTCGATCAGCGCCGTTAGCAGGCGGCGACCGGGGAAGTCGAACCGGGCGATGCACCAGGCGGACGCGATACCGCCCAGCATGTTGACGGGCACGGCGATGGCGGCCACCAGCAGTGTCAGCCGGATCGCCGCCAGCGCATCCGGGTCCGTGATGGCTGCCATGGCGGGCGCGATGCCCCGGCGAAACGCCTCGGTGAACACGGTGGCGAGGGGCAGCAGGAAGCACAGGCCCAGCACGGCCAGCGCTAGCGCGATCGCTGCCCGGCGGGCCCAGGCCGGGTCGGCCGCTGCCCGCCTCATGCGCCCCGGGCCCAGGGCCGCAGCGCCCATTGCAGCCGGTTGACGAGAAGCAGGATGACGAAGGCGAAGGCTAGCATCGTCAGGCCGATGGCCGCGGCGCCGGCATAGTTGAACTCCTCTAGCCGGATAACGATCAGCAGCGGTGCGATCTCGCTGACCATCGGCAGGTTGCCGGCGATGAAAATGACGCTGCCATACTCGCCCACCGCCCGGGCGAAGGCGAGGCCGAAGCCGGTCAGCAGCGCGGGCGCGAGAGCCGGGAGCACCACGCGCCGCAGCGTCTGCAGGCGGGTGGCGCCGAGCGTCGCGGCCGCCTCCTCCGCCTCCACCGGCAGATCGCGCAGCACCGGCTCCACGGTACGCACGATGAAGGGCAGGCCGACGAAGACCAGCGCCACCATCACGCCGGCCGGGGTATAGGCGATGCGCCATCCGAAGGCCCCGGCCAGAGGCGCGCCCAGCCAGCCGTTCGGCGCGTAAAGGGCAGTGAGCGCGACGCCTGCCACCGCCGTCGGCAGGGCGAAGGGCAGGTCCACCATGGCATCCGCCAGGCGCCGGCCGGGAAAGTCGTAGCGGTTGAGGGCCCAGGCCAGTAGGAGGCCGAGCGGCAGGTTCACCGCCGCGGCGGCCAGTGCCGCACCGAAGGACAGGCGCAGCGCGGCCAGGACACGCGGCTCGGTGACGGAGGCCCAGGCGCTCGCGAGCCCGTGCTCCCAGGGCCGCAAGGCCAGCGCCGCGAGCGGCACGAGCACGAAGGCCGAAAGCCAAAACAGCGTGACGCCCAGGGCCAGCCCGAAGCCCGGCAGCGCGCTGCGGGGCGGAAAGCGCGCCAGCCCGCCCGGAGCCGTCACCGGCCCGCCCGCGCCATGCGGTCGAACAGGGCGCCATCGGCGAAGTGCCGCCGCTGCGCCTCGCGCCAGCCGCCGAAATCCCCCACCGTAACCAGTTCCAGCCGCGGGAAGAGCGCCGCATTGGCGGCCAGCACCTGGGTGTCGCGAGGTCGGTAGAAGTGCTTGGCCGCCAGGGCCTGCCCTTCCGGGCTGTAGAGATGCCCGAGATAGGCCTCTGCCAGCGCCCGCGTGCCATGCCGCTCGGCGATCCGGTCCACCACGGCCACCGAGGGCTCGGCGAGGATGGACAGGGAGGGATAGACGATGTCGAAGGTCCCCGCGCCGAACTGGTTCAGCGCCAGATGCGCCTCGTTCTCCCAGGCCAGCAGCACGTCGCCGAGGCCACGCTGCGCGAAGGTCGTGGTCGCGCCTCTTGCACCGGTGTCCAGCACCGGCACATTGCGGAAGAGGCGGGTGACGAAATCCTCGGCCGTAACATCAGAGCCGCCGGGCTGGCGCATCGCCCAGGCCCAGGCGGCGAGATAGTTCCAGCGCGCCCCCCCCGAAGTCTTGGGGTTCGGCGTGATGACCCCCACGCCAGGCGCGGCGAGATCGCCCCAGTCGCGCAGGCGTTTCGGGTTTCCCTTCCGCACCAGGAAGACGATCGTGCTCGTATAGGGCGCGCTGTTGTCCGGCAGGCGGCCCTGCCAGTCGGGTGCGATCAGCCCGCGCTCGGCGATGGCGTCGATGTCATAGGCGAGCGCCAGCGTCACCACATCCGCTTCCAGCCCGTCGATCACCGAGCGTGCCTGACTGCCAGAGCCGCCATGGGAGGTGTTGACGCGCACGCCCTGCCCCGTCTGCCGGCGCCATTGCTCGGTGAAGGCGGCATTGAAGGCGCGGTAGAACTCGCGTGTCGGATCATAGGAGACGTTCAGGAGAGTGGCTGCCGCCTGTGCCCGTGCCTCCCGGGTCAGCAGGCCCAGGGCCGTGCCGACGAGGAGTGCGCGCCGCGATCGGTCCGGGATGGGCATGGCTTCGGATCTCCCGCTGTGAGCGGTGAGGATGTTGCCGGATGGACCTCATCCTTTGGTCGTCACGATTGAATGACCAACGGGCTGGTATCGGCGCCCGGTGCAAGCCCCGTCCCCGCTCTACCCGCCCGAGGCTCCGGCCTACCGACGGAGGCCATCATCCCACGGCCGGGAGGCCAGGCCCCTGCTCGCCACGTCGCCTGAGCGGGATGACGGCCGCCCCCTTCCCTCCGCCCAGGGCGGCCTGGATGGCCTGCGCGAGCGTTGCCTGGTGGAAGGGCTTGTTCAGCCTGGGAAGGCGGTCATCCGTGTCGGCCGGCAGTTCCGCGTAGCCGCTCACGAGAAGGACTGGCAGGCCCGGATGCGCGGCCCAAAGCGCCGCTGCCAGCTGGGTGCCCGTCATGCCGGGCATGGCCTGGTCCGTCACCACCAGATCGATCTGGTGTCCCGCGCCGAGTTGCGCCAGGGCCTCTTGCCCATTGAAGGCCTGCAGCACCTTATGGCCCAGGTCCTCCAGCATGGCCGCCGTATTGGCCAGGACGAGGGCATCATCATCGACGACCAGGATCGTCAGCGAGGCCGGCGGGGATAGGGTCTCCGGCGCATTCCCCTCTGCTTCCGAGAGCTCGGCGGACGCCGCCTGCGCGGCAGGGAGCCACAGCTCGGCGGTGGTCCCCCGGCCAGGCTGGCTGCGCAGCACAAGGTGGCCGCCCGATTGCGCGGCCAGTCCCTGGGCCATGGATAGTCCCAGCCCGGTCCCCTTGCCGACGTCCTTGGTGGTGAAGAACGGCTCGGTGGCGCGCGCGAGGGTGTCGGCGTCCATGCCGGTGCCGGTGTCGGTGACCGAAAGACAGATGTACCGGCCGGGCTTCAGGCCGTCCGATGCGTCCGGCGCCAGCACATGCTCGGAGGCCGAGATGCGCAAGCTGCCGCCCTGCGGCATGGCATCGCGGGCATTCACCGCCAGGTTGAGCAGGGCCAGCTCAAGCTGGTTGGCATCCACATGCGCGCTGCGCAGGTTGGGAGGGAACTGCGTGTCGATCTGGATCATCGGCCCGATGGAACGCCGGAGCAGCTCGGTCATGCCGCGCACCAGCTCCGGCACGTCCACCGCCGTCGGCTTGAGGTCCTGCTTGCGGGCGAAGGCGAGAAGGCGCTGGGTCAGACCGGCGCCGCGATGCACGCCCTGCAGGGCGTTCTCCACCAGCTGCGTGATCCTGGGATCCTCCGGCAGGCGCCGGCGCAGGAGCTCCAGATTCCCCATAATCACGGCCAGGAGGTTGTTGAAGTCGTGCGCCACGCCGCCCGTGAGCTGGCCAAGGGCCTCGATCTTCTGCGACTGGCGCAGCGCCTCCTCGGCCCGCTTGCGCGCGGTGACATTGGTCAGCCCGCCGAGGATGCGCGGCGGACTCCCCGGCTCCTCTCGCTCGACGCGCGCGGAAGCCACGACATCGAGGAATGCGCCCGCCTTGGTGACGACCCGGTACTCGGTGTCTCCCAGCCTGCCCTGCTGCAACAGCAGCGGCCAGTCGGAGCGTGCGAATTGCCGCGCCGAGGCCTCCGCCATGAAGGTAATGAGAGGCCGCCCGATGACCTCGTTCCGTTGATACCCCATCATCTCGAGCCAGGCCTCCGTGACCTCCTCGATACGGCCTTCCGCATCCAGCGAGTGGAGCGGAAGCGGCGTCCGCTGATAGAGCGACCGGAAGCGTTCCTCGCTACGGCGCAGCACCACCGCCTCACGCTCGGTCAGCATGGCGAAGCGGCGGTCGAACATGGCCGCGACGAGCGACAGGAAGAGGATCAGGAAGGTCGAGGCGGCCACGGCGAGCGCGAGGGTCACCTGGGTCAGGCTTGTCCAGCCATGCGCCATGTCGAGGCCGGGCTGGGCGGTGAATACGGCCCCGCGCATGCCGGCGTAGTGCATGCCCGCGATCGCGCAGCCCATGACGATGGCCGCCGAGATCCGCGTGGTCATGCGGCGGGTCCGCAGCGAGAGCCATAGCGCCACGGTCGCCGCGCCGATGGCGATCAGCACCGACACCGCCACCCAGAGATGGTCATAGCGGAGATCGGCCGTCATCCGCATCGCCGCCATGCCGATATAGTGCATCGCCACGATGCCGAGCCCCATGAACAGCCCACTGGCCAGGAGCAGCATGGGCCCCGGGCTGGACCGGCTCACCGCCGCGAAGCTGGCGGCGGTAACGCCGATCGGCACGACCAGGGACAGCAGGGTCAGGCCGAGATCATAGCCCACCTCCATGCCCGGCATGCTGAAGGCGAGCATGGCCACGAAATGCATCGCCCAGATGCCGCCGCCCATTGCGAGGGCCGCCGTCGCCAGCCAGGCGTGGCGGGCCCCGCCGGAGGAGGCGCGGACGCGACCCGCCAAGTCGAGCGCCGTGTAGGACGCCGCCATGGCGATCAGGATAGACAGGGCGACGAGAGCGGCGTCGTGCGTTCCGGAGATGATCATGGTTTGTTGGCTTTTCCGTCACCCAGGAATTGTTCTCAGGCGTGGGCGGCAATCTCCACACGGGAGTGGTGATGGGGCACCTTCATGGGATGACGTACAACCTATGGGTGTGCCGTAGCGGAACATTGTTAAGAAGAAGTTGCGGAACGCCTAAAAAAAGAACGGTGGTAGGGAAGGCATTGTAACCTATTTTTTACTATCATCACAAGTAATTCATCGCCTTAGGCCCCGCCTACGCTGCTGCGCAAGCTGCTACCTGAGATTGGCAGAGGCTCTACTCCCCCGGCGCCCCGAAGGGCTCCCCCCTCACCTCCCGCCCCGGGACAGAGCAGGAAGAAGGACGATGACGGAAGGCAGCACGGTCGGAAAGAATCCGGGGCCGGGTACGTCTGGCGAAGATAAAGATTCATGACCCGGAACGTTTCAGGCAGCACACGGCCCTGTCCGCGCCGGCCGTAAAGGTGGCGCCTTACGACCCGATCCTTGCCCCTTCGCCGGCACAGGGGGACCGGGCAGGCCAGGCGGTTCTGAAGGACCACCGGCCCGTTATGCAGACAGGCCGACGCGCTCCCAACGGAATGCTGTACCCGTATCGCTACGACTCAGGGTGCCGGGTGAACAGCGGTCGCCAGGGTCTGCTCGTCGGCGCGTGCCTCATAGGTCAGGCCCCGCCGCGTCGCCCAGGTGTTCTGCAGCAGGAAGAGCGGCAGGATGCCAAGCTCCTGCGCCTCCAGCGCCACCGCCTCGCGCAGCACCTTCTCGCGCTCGGCATCATCGAGAATGGTGATGGCCCGCTCGGTCAGGGCGTCCAGTGCGGGGTTGCTGTAGCGGCTGAAATTGGGCGACCCCCAGCCCTTCTCGCGGTCATAGGTGCCGACGATGTTGCGCAGCAGATAGCTGGCCTCGCCCGTGGGGCTGCCCCAGCCGCCTAGCCGGAAGGCGAACTCCTGGTTCCGCCCCCGCGTCAGGTAAGTGGCCCATGGAAGCGCCTCGACCTCGGTCCGCACGCCGATGCGGGTCCAGAACTGGGCGACAGCCTGGGCGGTCTTGGCATCACCGGGATAGCGGTCGTTCGGCGTGGAGAGGGTCAGCCGGAAGCCGTCCGGAAAGCCGGCCTCGGCCAGCAGGCGCTTTGCCGCCGCCGGGTCGGGGCGGGTGACAGGCACCTCGGGGTTGTAGGAATAGGTCCCCTCCGGCAGCCATTGCCCGGTGGGAATGGCCGTACCTTCCATCACGCGCGACGCCAGCGCCTGACGGTCGATAGCGAGATCCAGCGCCCGCCGCACCCGGCGGTCGAGGAAGGGGTTGCGCTCGAGCGGCCGGCCTTGGTGGTCGGTGACGGTGGGCACCGGTCCCTGGCGCGAGAAATCCGCCTGGAGATAGATCAGCCGCACGCCCGGCGTCTCGCTGATCCGCAGCCTGGCCTCGCGCCGCAGGCGGGCCAGGTCGTTGGCCGGAACCTGGTCGATCACATCCACATCGCCGGCCAGGATGGCGGCAACGCGGGCCCCGTCATTCGGCAGGAAGCGGTAGTCGACGCGTGCCCAGGGCTGGCGCCCGGCCCAATAGGCTTCGTTGCGGACGAACTCCGCGCCCTGGCCGGGCCGGAAGGCCAGAAGCCGGTAGGGCCCCGTGCCGATCGCCGCCTGGCCGCTGTTGAACTGCTCCGCCTGCGCGCCCTCGGCCGCATGGCGGGCGATGATCTGCACATTGGCGAAGTCGTTCGGCAGCAGCGGGGTTGGACGATCGGTGTGCAAGCGGATCGTGTGCGCGTCCACGACCTCGACACGGCGGATCGGCCGCACGGCGAAGGAGTATCCCGCGCCACTTGGGATGGTCGGCACGCGCGCGATGGTGAAGGCCACGTCATCGGCCGTGAAGGGCTTGCCGTCATGCCAGGTGACATCCTGGCGCAGGCGGAACTCCCAGACCGTGTCGGTGACGGCGCGCCAGCTCGTGGCCAGACCCGGCTGCAGGCGCAGCTTCGCATCGCGGGCCACCAGCGTGTCGAAGATGTGGCCGGTCAGGGCGAAATTCGAGGTGGTGTTGGACACATGTGGGTCGGTCGAGCCCACGGGATTGGCAACGCCGAGCGTCAGGTCCTGAGCCGCGGCGGTGCAGGTCAGCCCGGTCAGAGCCAACAGTAAAAGGCCCGCCGCGGTGCGGCGGGCCGAGAGGGGGCGACGGTGTGGCATGGCGGGCTTCCGGCGGCTGTGACGCGTTCGAGCGATATTAACGATCTTTGATCGTCATTCCCTTCAAACCGCACTATCCCGTGATTATGACGGCGAGACAACCCCCGCCTCCCGCTGCTGGCCCCTCATTCCAGCCGAACTCCTCTGCGGCAGCCGAAAAAGCGGGCGCTTACAGCTGGACCGCAGAAAAACATTGACGCGCATCCCATAGTGGAAATGAATATCGACCACGATAAATACGATTGGAATTCGCATATATGGCAGAAGCGCCGATGCCGCGCCGGTTGGCCCTTCCCCGCCGCCGCTTCCTGACCGCCCTGGGTACCGCCGGCCTGGCCGCACCTCTGATCGGCAGCCGCAAGGCCCACGCTCAGGATTACCCGAGCCGGCTGATCCGCTACGTCGTGCCCTATTCGCCGGGTGCCACCAGCGACGGCACGGCGCGCGTCATGGCGCGCCCACTCGCCGCGCGGCTCGGCCAGGAGGTGGTGGTGGAGAACCGGGCCGGCGCCGGCGGCTCGGTCGGCGCCCGCCATGTCGCGGAGTCCGAACCGGACGGGTATGTGCTGCTGAACGCCTCCGGCGGCATCCTGAGCGTCGCGCCCTACATCAGTCCGGTGGGCTATGATCCGCTGAAGGATCTCGCGGCCGTCGCGCTCACCGGCGAGGCCTATAGCCTGGTGGCCATCAACAATGATCTGCCTGTCACCAGCCTGCCGGAGCTGGTCGCCTTCGCGCGCGCCAGGCCCGCCTTCCTGAATTACGCTTCCGCGGGCGTGGGCTCGACCGGCCAGATCCGCGCGGCGCTCCTGGCCGAGCAGGCGGGCTTCCAGGCCGTGCATGTGCCCTTCCCGGGGAGCGCGCCGGCCATCAACAGCATCCTTGCCGGGAACTGCCACATCTTCATCGATCCGGCCACGGCGCCCGCCGTGCGGGCCGGGCGGATGCGCGCCCTGGCCGTGGTCGGGCCCGGCCGCTGGGAAGATTTCCCCGAGGTTCCGAACATCACCGAATTCGGCATCGGCGAGGATTGGCCGGCCACGGGCTGGTATGGGCTCTTCGCGCCCGGCGGCACGCCGGTCCCGGTGATCGAGCGGCTGAACAAAGCCTTCAATGCCGGCCTCGCCGACCCGGAAATCGCCACCGCGCTCCGCCGCCTGGGATTGAAGCCGGAACCCACCAGTCCTGAAGCCCTCGCCCGGCGTGTCGCCGCCGAATACGCGGCCAGTGGCGCCATCCTGAAGCGCCTCGGAATCACGTGAGGGGGAAGGAACGATGCAACAGCACCCACGGCCGATGACCGGCAGAAGCGGCCCTGAAGGAGGGGTGACAGGATGACCAGGACGAGCTTGCATCCGGAGACCCTGGCGCTGCATGCCGGCTGGCGCGCCGCCGCCGGCAATGGCGCGGTGGCGGTCCCGATCTTCCAGACCACCTCCTATCAGTTCGAGAGCAGCGAGCACGCCCGCAGCCTCTTCGCGCTGGAGCAGCTCGGCTTCATCTACTCGCGCACGGGCAATCCGACCGTCGATGTGCTGGAACGGCGGCTGGCCGCGCTGGAGGGCGGCGCCGGCGCGCTGGCGCTGGGCTCGGGTCAGGCCGCATCCGCCTTCTCCGTCCTGGCGCTGGCGCAGGTGGGCGACAACATCGTCTCCTCCACGGATCTCTACGGCGGCACCTGGAACCTCTTCGCCAATACCTTGCGGCGGCAGGGCATCGAGGTGCGCTTCGTCGATCCCACCGATCCCGAGAACTTCCGCCGCGCCACGGACGAGCGCACCCGGGCCTATTACGGCGAGACGCTGCCCAACCCGAAGCTGGTCGCCTTCCCCATCGCCGAAGTGGCAGCGATCGGGCAGCCGCTGGGCATACCGCTGATTCTCGACAACACGGCGGCGCCCTTGCTGGCGCGGCCCTTCGAGCATGGCGCCGCCATCGTCGTCTATTCCGCCACCAAATACCTCGGCGGACACGGCACCAGCATCGCCGGAGCCATCATCGGCAGCGGGACCTTCGACTGGCAGGCGGTGCCCGGGCGCCAGCCCGCGCTGACCGAGCCGGACCCCAGCTATCACGGCGCCATCTGGGCCGAGGCGGCGCCGAGGCTCGGCGTGGCCCCTTACATCGCCGCCGTCCGCGCCTCGGTGCAGCGTGACCTCGGTGCGCCGCTCTCACCGTTCAACGCCTTCCAGATCCTGCAAGGCATCGAGACGCTGCCGCTGCGCATCCGCCGACACAGCGAAACCGCCGCCCTGGTCGCACAGTGGCTCGCGGAGAGGCCCGAGGTGGTGCGGGTCATCCATCCCTCGCAACAGACGGGCGCGCAGCGCGCCCGCGCGCAACGATACCTGACTGGCGGATTCGGCGGCCTTGTCGGGGTGGAACTGGCCGGGGGCCGCGAGGCCGGGCAGCGCTTCATCGACGCACTGCAACTGCTTTACCACGTCGCCAATATCGGCGACGCCCGCAGCCTCGCCATCCATCCGGCCAGCACCACGCACAGCCAGCTTTCCCCGGAGGAGCAGGCCCTGACCGGCGTGACGCCCGGCTATGTACGCCTCTCCATCGGCCTCGAGCACCCCGACGATATCCTGGCCGACCTGACCCGTGGCCTGGAGGCCGCCGCCGGCCTGGCCAGAGCCGCCTGACGCCGCCACCCTGCACGCATCAGCACCCGCGAGGAAATCCAAGCATGTCCATCGCCACCGAGACGCCGAGCCCTTCCACCGCGGCCCGCCTGCCTCTGCTCGATATCAGCCGGCTGGAGGGCGGAGCCTCCGGGCGGGCCGCCTTCCTGGAGGAGCTGCGGCAGGCGGCGCGGGATGTCGGCTTCTTCTATCTCACCGGCCACGGCGTGCCGGCGGCGCTGGAGGCGCAGGTGCGCGACGTCTCGCGACGCTTCTTCGCCCTGCCGGAGGCGGAGAAGCTGAAGGTCCAGATGATCCATTCGCCGCATTTCCGCGGCTACAACCGCGCGGGGCTGGAACTGACCCGCGGGAAGCCCGACTGGCGCGAGCAGTTCGATATCCATGCCGAGCGCGAGCCCCTGCCGCTGGGGCCCGGAACACCGCCCTGGGCACGCCTGCAGGGCCCGAATCTCTGGCCGGATGCGGCGCTGCCGGAACTGCGACCCATCCTGCTGGAATGGCAGGCACGCCTCACCGAAGTCGCCATCCGGCTGGTGCGGGCCTTCACCGAGGCGCTGGTCGGCGATCCCGATGCGTTGGAGCCGATCTATGCTGGCTCCCCCAACCAGACCATGAAGATCATCCGCTATCCCGGGCGCGCAGCGCAGGAGCCCGCTCAGGGGGTCGGCGCGCACAAGGACAGCGGCCTGCTGACCTTCGTGCTGCAGGACGATATCGGCGGGCTGCAGGTGGAAACCGAGAACGGCTGGGTGGATGCGGTCCCCCTGCCCGGCACCTTCGTGGTCAATATCGGGGAACTGCTCGAGCTGGCCTCGAATGGCTATCTCAAGGCCACGGTACATCGCGTCGTCAGCCCGCCGGCGGGGCGTGACCGCTTCTCCATCGCCTTTTTCCTGGGTGCCCGCCTGGATGCCACGGTGCCGCTGCTCGACCTGCCCCCGGCCCTCGCCGCCGAGGCGCAGGGCCCCGCCAGCGACCCGGACAATCCGCTCTTCCGCAATGTCGGCGCCAACTACCTGAAGGGCCGCCTGCGTTCGCACCCTGATGTGGCGCAGCGCTATCACGCCGACCTGCTGGGATAGGCAGGAAGCCGCGCAGCCGAAAGAAGGGAAGCGTCGGTCAGGAGGTGCCAGTCCGTTCGTCCGCTCTGCCGTTCAGCAAGTCGCTCGCCTGGCGCAGGAAGGACTGGGTCACGACCGAAACCGGCCGGCTGCGCGGCATCACCGCCTCCAGCGACAGGCGCGCGGCATTGGCCAGCGGCACGCTGCGGACGCCAGGGAACAGCGGCCCGAGCGCCGAGAAGGGATCGACGATCGACACCCCCGCTCCTGCCTGCACCATGGTCCAGGCCTGGACGATATGCTCGACCTCGGCCGCCGCACGATAGTCCAGCCCGGCCTCGGCAAAGAGCCGTCGCAGCAGGGCGTTCATCGACTGGAGCGACGTGAAGCCGATCAGCGGCTGGCCGACGAGGTCGTGCAGAGACAACCTGTCGCGCCTGGCCAGCGGATGGCCGGCCTGCAGCAGGACGCGCAGCCGGTCCCGCCGCAGCTCCCGCCGCTGCAGGCGGCTGTCCTGGCCCATCAGGAAGGTCAGGCCGAGATCGAACTGCTCGTTCAGCAGCGCCTCGGTCATCTCGTGCCGCCGCATGACCATCAGGCGGCTCTCCACACGCGGTGAGGCGGCGGCGAAGGCGCCGAGCAGAACGGGAGCGAGCGCGAGGCCCAGCGCGTTGATGCTGACGATCCGAAGGCCGCCCAGATCCGCATCGCGCAGTCCCTGGGCGACGCGGTGCACGCGCTCGACGCCTTCGAAAACCCGCTCCACTTCACGGAACAGCCGCCGCGCCTCGGGGGTCGGGTGCAGCCGGCCCTTGCTGCGCTCGAACAGCCGCAGGCCCAGCCGGTCCTCGGTGTGGCGCAGGATCTCGCTCACCGAGGGCTGCGAGACGCCGAGCGCCACGGCAGCGGCGGTGATGCCGCCTTCCTGCATCACCGCGCGGAATACCTCCATCTGCCGCAGGTTCATCGCCCGGCCGCCCCTCGCACGGCGAAACCATAGGATAGCCCTATGGGCGGCGAAAGGCTTCATATTGGCCGGCCCGGGCACGGCTCTCTAGCCTTTCCTCCCAGCCACCGGCGCCGAATGACCGGGCAACCGCCTGGGAGAAGACGCGGGCGCAAGGCGACGGGCGGCCAGGGAGATCTCCACCGTGATGCGACGCCGCACACTGCTGGGCAGCAGCGCTGCTGCCACCATGCTGCCGCTGATGACGCCGCGCCTGGCGCGCGCAGCCGACCCGCGGGTCCTGCGCTTCGTGCCGCAGGCCAATCTCTCGGCGCTCGATCCGGTCTGGACCACGGCCGCCGTCACGATCACGCACGGCTACTGCGTCTTCGACACCCTCTACGGCGTGGACGGACGGATGCGGCCGCAGCCGCAGATGGCCGAGGGCGCGGAGACCTCCACCGACGGCCGCACCTGGCTGATCCGGCTGCGTGAGGGCCTGCGCTTCCACGACGGCGAGCCGGTCCGGGCACAGGACTGTGCGGCCAGCCTGGCGCGCTGGAGCCAACGCGACACCTACGGCCAGACCCTCGGCGCCGCGGTCGAGGCCTTCGAGGCCGCCGACGACCGCACCCTCCGCATCCGCCTGAAGCAGCCCTTTCCCCGGCTGCTGGATGCGATTGGCAAGCCGCATTCCTCACCCGCCTTCATGATGCCGGAGCGGCTGGCGAAGACCGACCCCACCAAGCCGGTCACCGAGATGATCGGTTCGGGACCCTATCGCTTCCTGGCCGACGAGTATGTCTCCGGCAGCCGCGCGGTCTATGCGCGCTTTGATGGCTACCGCCCGCGCGAGGGCGCGCCTGACTGGACCTCCGGCGCCAAGGTGGCGCATCTCGAGCGGCTGGAATGGATCGTCATGCCGGACCCGGCGACGGCCGCCGCGGCGCTGCAGGCCGGCGAGATCGACTGGTGGGAGCAGGTCCTGCCCGATCTCGCGCCGCTGCTGGCGCGCAGCCGCGACATCACCATGCAGCGGCAGGATCCCTACGGATTCATTTCCTTCGCGCGCTTCAACCACCTGCAGCCCCCCTTCGACAACCCGGCGATGCGGCGGGCCGTTCTCTCCGCCGTCCGGCAGCAGGACTACATGCGCGCCATCCAGGGCGACGATACCGAGACCTGGAAGGAATGCCTGGCCATGTTCCCCTGTGGCCTGCCCCAAGTGACGGAAGGCTGGTCCAAGGCCATGCCCGGCGATCTGGAGGCGGCCCGCGCGGCGGTGCAGGCCGCCGGCTACAAGGGCGAGACGGTGGTCATCCTCAATCCCACGGACTATCCCTCCATCAGTCCGCACGGCCAGCTGACCGCCGCGCTGCTGCGCCAGCTCGGCATGAAGGTCGATCTGCAGGACATGGATTGGGGCAGCGTTCTGCAGCGCCGGTTGAACCGGGGGCCGGTCAGCCAGGGTGGCTGGAACATCTATCATACCAACTGGCCCAGCGTGTCGATCGCCAACCCCGCAATGAACGCCACCATCCGTGGCCAGGGGGACAAGGGCTGGATCGGCTGGTATGCCAGCCCGGAGATGGAGCGGCTGACCAACGAATGGCTCGACGCGGCGGCGCCGGAGGCCAGCCAGCAGCTGATGGACCGCATCCAGCAGCTCGCCTTCACCGATGTGCCTTCGCTGCCGCTTGGCCAGTACTTCTCCCGCATGGCCTATCGCAAGACGCTCAGCGGCGTGCTGCAGGGCTCGGCGGCCTTCTTCTGGAACGTGCGGAAAGCGTAATGGCATGAGCGAGGCGATGCGTTTCGACGTGGTGATCCTGGGCGGCGGCTCGGCCGGCTGCGTGCTGGCGGCGCGGCTGTCGGAAGATCCGGGCCGCCGCGTGCTGCTGGTGGAGGCCGGGCGCGATCTCCGGCCCGGCGCCATGCCGCGCGACATCGCCTCGCCCTATCCCGGGCGGGCCTATTTCAACCCGGCGAACACCTGGCCGGGCCTGCGCGTCAGCATGGGGCGGGACCCCGGCAATACCGGCGATGCCACCGTCCGGCCCTACGAGCAGGCGCGGCTGCTTGGCGGCGGCTCCTCGATCAACGGCATCGGCGCCAATCGCGGCTCGCCGCACGACTATGCCGAATGGGTGGCCGAGGGCGCGACGGGCTGGGGCTGGGATGACGTGCTGCCCTATTTCCGCAAGCTGGAGACCGACCTGGATTTCGCGGCCGATACCGCGCTGCATGGCGCCGACGGCCCCTTGCCGATCCAGCGCGTTCCGCGCCGCCTGCATACCCCTTTCGCCCAGCAGGTCGAGGCAGAGCTGCTACGCCATGGCTTCATCGCCCGCGAGGACCAGAACGGAGCCTGGGAAGACGGGATATACCCGATCACGGTCAATCTCGACCGCGACGGCGTCCGCACCTCCACCGCCACCGTCTATCTGACGGAGGCGGTGCGCCGCCGGCCGAACCTGACGCTGTGGACCGAGACGGAGGCGGAGAGACTGCTCTTCGACAGCCGCCGTGCCACGGGCGCCCGGCTGCTACGGCAGGGCCAGCCAGTCAGCGTCGCGGCGCCGCTGGTGATCGTCAGTGCCGGCGCGCTGCATTCGCCGGCGCTGCTGATGCGCAGCGGCATCGGGCCGGGGCGGGTGCTGGCGGCGCTGGACATTCCCGTCGTCGCCAGGCGGGAAGGTGTCGGGCGCAACCTGCTGGAGCACCCTTCCATCGGCATGTCCGCTTTCATCCGGCCGGAGGCGCGACTGCCGGCGGGCGACCGCTATCATATCCAGTCGATCCTTCGCTGGTCCTCCGGGATGGCGGGCACGCCGCCCGGGGACATGCACACGGCGATCAACACCCGCTCGGGCTGGCATGCGGTGGGGCATCGCATCGCCACGCTCTTCTCCTGGGTGAACAAGTCCTATTCCCAGGGGGTGGTGACACTGGCCTCGCCGGATTTCCGGGCCTCCCCGCAGGTGGATTTCCGGATGCTCTCCGACGGGCGCGATCTGGAGCGGCTGGCGCAGGCCTTCCGCCTGGCGGCCGGCCTGCTGCGGGCGCCCTCGATGCAGGAGATGGTGGTCGAGGCCTTCCCCTCGACCTATTCGGCACAGGTGAAGAAGCTGCTGGCGCTGTCGCGCCGGAACGGCGTGCTGACGGCGCTGGCCGGACCTGCCATGGACCGCAGCCCCGCCATCCGCCGCCGTATCCTGGCCATGGCGCAGGACGGCATCGCGCCGCTCGACCTGCTCTGCACGGATGACGAGGCGCTGCGCATGCATCTGCGCAAGCATGTCGGGGGGGTCTGGCATCCCTGCGGCACCTGCCGCTTGGGCGCGGAGGACGACCCGAGGGCGGTCTGTGACCCGGAGGGCCGGGTGATCGGCGTCGAGGGGCTGATGGTCTGCGACGCCTCGGTGATGCCAACCATTCCCTGCGCCAACCTGAACGTGCCGGTGATCATGATCGCCGAAAAGCTGGCCGATGCCGTGAAGGCGCGGGACAAGGCTAGACCTGCGGAGGCGGTCGGCCAGGTGGCCTGAGCGTCGGCCACGCTCGCGCAGCCCCTAGCCAGACGAGGAAACCGCCAGCACAGCTTCCTACCCTGACAGGAGACGGTACCGATGGCTTTCATGCTTTCCGCCCGCTCTGCCTTCCCCTTGGCCGGTCGAAAGGCCGGCATGGTGCTGCTACGCGGCGCCACCTGCGCCCTGCTGCTGCAGGCCGCGGCCGCATTCAGCCCAAGCGCCGCACGGGCGGAGAGCGTCCTGCGCTATGCAGCCTCGGCCGAGCCGCGCACGCTGGATTCCATCGTCAACTGGCTGTCGATCACGCATCAGCACAGTTACCTCGTCTATGACACGCTGTTCTCGCTGGATGCGGCGCTGACGCCGCAGCCACAGATGGTGGAGAGCGTGGAAAAGACCAGCGCCGGCCAGGGCACGCGATGGCTGATGACGCTGCGCCCCGGCCTCGCCTTCCATGATGGCCGGCCGGTCGCCGCCCAGGACGTCGTCGCCTCCATCCAACGCTGGGCGAAGCGCGATGTCAGCGGCCGCAAGCTGGTCGAACTCGGGATGGCGCTTGAGGTGGTGGACGAGAGGCGCTTCGCCGTCTCGCTCTCCGTCGACACGCCGCTGCTGATCGAGTCCTTCGCCAAGCCCACTGCCACCGGCCTGTTCATCATGCGGGCGGAAGAAGCGGCGACAGACCCGATGACGCCCGTGAAGGAGATCATCGGCTCCGGCCCCTTCCGCTTCGACCGCGCCGCCTATCGCCCGGGCGATCGCATGATCTATCGCCGTAATGCCGAGTACCGGCCACGGGAGGAACCGCCGAGCAACTTCGCGGGCGGCAAGGTGGTGCGGATCGACCGGCTGGAATGGCTGGTGCTGCCGGATTCCGCATCGGCTGTCGCCGCCTTGCAGAGCGGTGAGTTGGACATCTACGAGACGCCACCCCTCGATCTGCTGCCACTCCTGGACCGGAACAAGGAGGTGCGCGTGGCCGTGCATGGCAAGCAGGGGCAGTTCGGGTTCCTGCGCCCCAACCATACCCAGCCGCCCTTCGACAAGCCCGAGGCCCGGCGCGCCCTGGCGCTGCTGACCGACCAGCGCGAGTTCATGGCGATCACCGCCGGCAGTGACGGCAAGTACTGGCGCGAGTGCTACAGCTTTCTCTCCTGCGGCGGGCTCAACGAGAACCAGGCCGGCGGGGAATGGATGCGCGGTGCGAGAGTCGAGGAGGCCAAGCGACTCTTCCAGCAGGCCGGATATGCCGGCCAGCCCATCGTCGTCATCGCGCCCGGCGATAACGAGATCATCAAGGGCTTTGGCACGCTGGCGGCCGAGCGGATGCGCGCCGCGGGTCTTGCCGTCGACCTCCAATACATGGATTTCGCCAGCATGATGTCCCGCCGCAACCGCCGCGAGCCGCCGCAGGCCGGCGGCTGGAACATCTTTCCCATGTGGTCCTATGGCTTCGAGCTGGACAATCCGATCGCCAATGTCGCGCTCAGTACGAGCTGCACGGATGGATCCTATGCTGGCTGGGCCTGCTCGCCGCGCATCGAGGAACTGAAGAACACCTGGGCGCGGGAGAGCGATCCCGGCCGGCGCAAGGCGCTGATCGCCGAATTGCAGCAGGAGGCTTCGGCGCTGGTGCCAATCGTGCCGGTGGGCCAGTTCTTCGCGCCCGTTGCCTATCGCACGAATGTGGTCAACTTCCTCGAGACGCCTGTTCCGGTCTTCTGGAACGTTGAGAAGAAGTGACGCACGGGCGTCCTGGAGCGTTCTCAGGCCCGCCGTGCAGCCCATCAGCGGCTGAACCCGGCTCGTCCGGGGCGGAGCACGGCGCGCCACCGCCCCGGCCTGAATCATCTGGTCCAGGGGCATTATGCTCCGCAACCGGAAGGTCTATCTTTACGGGCAAGCAGTGAAGCCGTGATGCCAGCCGGCTTTCGGCTGGCAGGTCTCAGCAACGGCGACACATTCCGGTCAGCGAAGGAGGCTGGGAGTGGCCCGATACTTCAAAACTGTCTCCTCGCCCGTCGGCACCCTGAAGCTGGTCGCCAGCGACAAGGGTCTGGCCGCCGTCTTGTGGGAGAATGAGGACCCGAAGCGCCTCCGCCTCGGCGAGGCCGAGGAAAGGCCGGACCACCCAGTTCTGGTCGAGGCGGAGCGGCAGCTCGGGGCGTATTTTGCAGGTGAGCTGACGCGTTTCGATATCGCGCTCGATCTCGTCGGCACGGAGTTCCAGAAGAAGGTCTGGGCCGCGCTTCTGGAGATCCCCTTTGGTGAGACGCGCAGCTATGGCCAGATCGCAGCCCAACTCGGCAAGCCTGCGACAGCGCGCGCCGTCGGTGCCGCGAACGGGCGCAATCCGATCTCGATCATCGCGCCTTGTCATCGGCTTATCGGCTCGGATGGAAGCCTGACAGGCTTTGCCGGCGGGCTCGGCAGCAAGCGCTATCTCCTCGACCTGGAAAGCGCAGTTGCCAAAGTCGCAACCTCGTAGTCCCTGAGGCAGAATGAAGCGCTGATGACACGGCCGCCCTGGCGCAGCGGCCCCGGCTCGGACGTGGCGGCAACAGGAGCGTGAGACATGGCCCGGAACCGGTATCTTATCTTTGAAACCGCGGTTGGCTTCTGCGGCATTGCGTGGAACGACAGGGGTATTGCCCATTTCCAGCTGCCGACCAAAGCCGCCAAGGCCACGGAGCGGCTGCTTTTGCGCCGCATGTCAGAGGCAGTCCCCGGAGATCCGACGCCGGAAGTCGCGCAGGCAATCGCTGCCACGAAGGACTATTTCGAAGGCAGAAATGTCGATTTCTCTCGGTTCCAGCTCGACCTCAGCGAACAGGATGATCTGTTCAGGGAGATCTATGAGGCGGTGCGGCAGGTAGGCTGGGGCGACACCACGACCTATGGCGCGCTGGCAAAGAAGCTCGGCAAGGAGCCCCAGGTCGCCCGTGACGTTGGGCGAGCCATGGCCACCAATCCGATCCCCTGATCATCCCGTGCCACCGCGTGTTGGCCGCCGGAGGCAAGGTGGGCGGTTTCTCTGCACCGGGAGGAGCGGCCGCGAAGCTCCGGATGCTTGACCTTGAGGGTGTCCGCATCGCACCCGGGGACACATCCCGGCAGCCCTCGCTGCCATTGCTATGACAGCAGGCGCTACGGAGGCCTGTGGCCGCTCAAGCCTCTGCCGGCTGCCAGGACAGAGGCGTCCCTCTCGCCCCCTCCCCCTGCCGGCCTAGGCATCACGCATTCGCGACTAAACGTTATTTGTCCGTCACGGTTGCGCGCGGCCTCCCGACCTGTGTAGCCTGCCCCAAAAGGGCGGGCCGCATCATGGATGCGCCCGTAGGGGGGAGGTGACGCATGGCGGGCGTGTCCGTGCGCAAGGTGCGCAAGACCTTCGGTTCCACCCAGATCCTTCACGGCATCGACATCGAGATCAAGGACGGCGAATTCGTCGTCCTGGTCGGGCCCTCGGGCTGCGGCAAGTCCACTCTGCTGCGCATGATCGCGGGCCTGGAGAACATCACCTCGGGCGAGATCGCCATCGGAGGGCGGGTGGTGAACACCGTACCGCCGAAGGACCGGGACATCGCCATGGTGTTCCAGAACTACGCGCTCTATCCGCACATGACCGTCTTCGACAACATGGCCTTCAGCCTGCAGCTGGCGAAGGCGCCGAAGCCGGTGATCGAGGAAGAGGTCAGCCGCGCCGCGCGGATTCTGGGGCTCGACCAATTCCTGCACCGCTACCCCCGGCAGCTCTCGGGCGGGCAGCGGCAGCGGGTGGCGATGGGGCGCGCCATCGTGCGCAACCCGCAGGTCTTCCTCTTCGACGAACCTCTGTCGAACCTGGATGCCAAGCTGCGCGTACAGATGCGCGCCGAGATCCGGGAGCTGCACCAGCGGCTGGGCGTCACGACCATCTACGTCACCCATGACCAGATCGAGGCCATGACCATGGCCGACAGGATCGTCGTCATGAACGGCGGCCATGTGGAGCAGATCGGCCCGCCCCTCGAACTCTATGACCGCCCGGTGAACCTCTTCGTCGCGGGCTTTATCGGCAGCCCGGCGATGAACCTGATCAAGGGGCAGGTCGAGGACGGCCACTTCCACGCACCGGATGGCACGGCCTGGCCGCTGCCGGCCGCGGGCGGCGCAGCGCCGGGCTCGCCCATGATCTATGGCATCCGGCCGGAGCATCTGCGCCTGGACGGCGCCGGCTTGCCGGCACGCGTGCAGGTGGTGGAGCCTACGGGTTCCGAGACGCAGGTCCTGATGCGCATCGGTGACACGCCCATGGTGGGTGCCTTCCGCGAGCGCGTTTCCGCGCGCCCGGGCGAGGAGATCCGCGTGCTGCCCGAGCTGCCGCTCGTCCACCTCTTCGCCGGAGAGACAGGCCAGCGCATCTGACCGGGCGGCCCGCAGGGGGCAGTCCGCAGGGATGAATGACAAGCGTAGGGAGGAAAGACAAGAATGTTCAACATCACCCGTCGCGAAGTCCTGGGCTATGGTGCCGCCGCACTGACGGCCGGGAGCTTTGGCCACATCCCCGTGGCGCGCGCCCAGGCGCCCCGCCTGCCGATCGAGGATGGCGCCACGTTGCGGGTGCTGCGCCCCGCGCGCTTCGTCGAGCCCGACGAGGTGATCTTCCGCGAGAACACCCAGAAATTCACCCAGGCCACAGGCGTGAACGTGCGCGTGGATTTCGTGGGCTGGGAGGATCTGCGGCCGCAGACCGCCGTCACCGCCAATACCGGCGCGGGGCCGGACGTGGTGATCGGCTGGCCGGATGACCCACATATCTTCGCCGACAAGCTAGTGGAGGTCTCCGATATCGCCGAATATCTGGGCCAACGCTATGGCGGCTGGATGCGGTATGCGCAGGTGGTCGGCAAGCGCTATGGTACGGACAACTGGCTCGCCATTCCCTTCGGTGGCTCGGGCGGCCCGCTGATCTACCGCATTTCCGCGGTGCGGGAAGCCGGCTTCAACAGCATTCCCGCCGACCTGCCCGACTTCCTCCGGCTCTGCCAGGCCCTGAAGCAGGCCAACAAGCCCGCTGGCTTCGCGCTGGGGAACGCCGTAGGCGACGGCAATGCCTTCTGCTCCTGGATGCTGTGGTCGCATGGCGGCTTCCTGGTGGACGAGAACAACCGCGTCGCCATCAACAGCCCGCAAACCATCGCGGCGCTGAACTACGTGCGGGAGCTGTACCAGACCTTCGTGCCCGGCACGATCTCCTGGCTCGATCCGTCTAACAACCGCGCCTATTCGGCAGGCGAGTGCTGGCTGACGCAGAATGGCGTCTCGCTTTATTTCACGCTGAAGAAAGATCCGGCGATGCAGGCCGTCGCCGAGGACACGAACCATGCGGAACTACCGCGCGGCCAAGCCCCCAGCCCGCCGAACGCGCCGCTGGCCATCTCCGGCATGGTCTTCCGGCACACGCGCTTCCCCAACGCGGCGAAGGAGTACATCCGCTTCATGATGGAGCGCGAGCAGTATGAACCCTGGCTGGTCGGAAGCTCCGGCTACTGGGCCCATCCGCTGCGCGCCTATGGCGAGAGCGAGGTCTGGAAGAGCGATCCGAAGATCGAAGTCTTCAAGAGCACCATGGATCGCGAGTTCTGGAACGGTTACAAGGGCCCGCTCTCGCAGGCTTCCGGCTCCGTCACGGCCGAGTACATCCTGGTGCAGATGTTCGCCTCCGCAGCCTCGGGGCAGGCGACGCCCGAGAATGCGGCGCGTGATGCCGAGCGCCGCGCCCGCCGCTTCTATCGCGGCTGAGCGGGGCAGGATCGGGAGGGCCTCATGCCGAGCAGCGCCGCATCCGCCATCCCCTGGACGCGCAAGCGGGCGGAGCCCGGCTGGCTGGCGCGGCTGTTCGACAGCAAGGCCTTCCTGATCGTGGTCTGCCTGACGCCGGCGATCGGGCTGCTGACCGTCTTCCTCACCTATCCGCTGGGCCTCGGCATCTGGCTGGCCTTCACCGATACCACCATCGGGCGGCCGGGAATCTGGGTGGGCCTCGAGAACTTCATATGGCTGGCGGAGGATCCGGTCTTCTGGTCGGCCGTTTTCTACAGCATCTTCTACACGGTGGTCGCGACGGTGGGAAAATTCGCGCTCGGCCTCTGGCTGGCGCTGTTGCTGAACAACCACCTGCCCTTCAAGAACCTGCTCCGCGCCATCATCCTGTTGCCCTGGATCGTGCCCACCGTGCTGTCGGCCATTGCCTTCTGGTGGATCTACGACCCGCAGTTCTCCGTCATCTCCTATCTGCTGGTGGATGTGCTGGGGCTGCGCAGCCACTACATCAACTTCCTCGGCGAGCCCTGGGCAGCGCGGTGGAGCCTGGTCGCGGCGAATATCTGGCGCGGCATCCCCTTCGTGGCGATCTGCTTGCTGGCGGGGCTGCAAACCATCTCGCCCTCCCTCTACGAGGCCGCACTGCTGGATGGGGCGACGTCCTGGCAGCGCTTCCGGCGCATTACGGTGCCGCTGATCATGCCGATCCTGGCGATCGTCATGACCTTCTCCATCATCTTCACCTTCACCGACTTCCAGCTTGTCTATGCGATCACGCGCGGCGGACCGGTGAACTCCACGCACCTGATGGCCACGCTGGCCTTCCAGCGGGGCATCCCCGGCGGGCAGCTCGGGGAAGGCGCGGCGATCGCGGTCGCCATGATCCCCTTCCTGATCTTCGCCACGCTGTTCTCATACTTCGCGCTGGCACGGCGGAAGTGGCAGCAGGGAGAAGCCAATGACTGAGGCCGCACCCGCCATCCGCGCGCCGGATATCCAGGCGCCGGAGATGATGGCCTGGGACAGCCGGCGGCGGCGGGTGGTGATGCTCTACGTGCCGCTTGCCTGCTTCGTCATTATCCTGCTCTTCCCCTTCTACTGGATGGCCATCACCTCCTTCAAACCCAACGCGGAACTCTACAACTACCGGGAGTACAACCCTTTCCTCATCCGCTCCCCTACGCTGGACCATATCCGGCACCTGCTGTTCGACACCGCCTATCCGAAATGGCTCTGGACGACGATGCTGGTGGCCGTTTCGGCAACCATCCTGTCGCTCTTCGCCAGTGTGCTGGCGGCCTATGCGATCCAGCGCCTGCGCTTCCGCGGCAGCCAGTATGTTGGGCTGGCGATCTATCTGGCCTATCTGGTCCCGCCCTCGGTCCTGTTCATCCCGCTGGCGACGATGGTCTTCCAACTGGGCCTGTTCGACACGCCCTTTGCGTTGATCCTGACCTACCCCACTTTCCTGGTGCCCTTCTGCACCTGGCTGCTGATCGGCTACTTCAAGTCGATCCCCTACGAGCTGGAGGAATGCGCGCTGATCGATGGCGCGACGCGCCTTCAGATCCTGCGCCGGATCACCCTGCCGCTGGCGGTGCCGGGGCTGATCAGCGCCGGCATCTTTTCCTTTACCCTGTCCTGGAACGAGTTCATCTACGCCCTCGCCTTCATCCAATCGAGCGAGAGCAAGACGGTGCCCGTCGCGATCCTGACGGAGCTTGTCTCAGGCGATGTCTATCAGTGGGGTGCGCTCATGGCCGGCGCTCTGCTCGGCTCCCTGCCCGTCGCGATCTTCTATTCCTTTTTCGTGGACTACTACGTCTCCTCGCTGACGGGCGCAGTGAAGGAATAGGGCACCCCGGGCTGCTTCGGCGATGGCGGGCCCGGCGCCAGCAGCAGCTCGCGAAGCTGTCTTCTGGCCCTTGAGGCAGTGCACCCCGGAGGTAAGCGCCCTTTTCGTCTTTCCTGTGCACGGCCTGCGCCACGTTTTCGCGATCTGCTGACTGGAACGTGGCGGAGACGCCTATTCCCTGAGTCGGCACCTGAGGCATAGCACGGTGTACATGGCGGATCGGGTCTATGGCGGGTGGCTACAGCAGGAGCAGTGGCACGCGAGAGCTTAAGACGCCCTCGGCACAAAACCCGACACAGCGGCTTTCCAGAGTGTGCCGAGCACCGTCCTAGTTAAGCCCGCAACAAATTAAAAGGCTGGCAGAGACAGACCCCCCAGTGCCCTTGCGAGTACAACGGTTTTCGAGACCGATTCTGGCTGAATCTGCCAGCCTTTTTGTTCCCGCCCCTGTTCAGAGGGCAACCCTCCCGCGCCTACCCCCTTTTTTGTGACTCGACTCTGAGGACATATCAAGAACGCCCTGCCAGAGCTATGACCTCCTTCCCCCGCTTCCCAGACCATTCACCTCATGCGCGAGACAATCCGCCTTCGCCTTGCTGGCGACGCGATTGTCGGCGAGGCCGCGGCCGAAGCGCGGGGAATTGCATTCGGGCGGGAGCCCGGCTGCGAGCGATGGGCGATTGATCAGGTCGTGCGTGACCTCCTGACGGAGATCGACGCGCTGCTGCCCGACCCGGCGCCCATTAAGGCTGATGGCCGGCAGTATCGCCCGCCGGGTGTCAGCGAGCGCGCGGGCGCCCTGGACTTTGCCATGCACTTCGACGAGCGGGGCAAGCCCCGCCAGACTAACTGGCAAGGCACGGCCACGAAGATCGCGGCAGCTTCGCTCGTCGCGATGCTCCGACGTCAACCATGCTCGTTTTCAGGGGACGTTCCGTGTGCCCCATACCACCGGCGAGGGACCGCTCGCGAAGCAGGACTGAAGCTGCGCCGGGGAATAAATGTGCCGGCGGCTGGCGGGCGCCAGAATTATGGCAACCGCCGGGCAGCGCACCCGAATGTACGATAGCCCTGGCTTGACTTGCCTAGGGACGGAAAAGGGCGGGGCTTTCGGCCTCCATAGCCCTTTTGTTTCCGGGGCCGTAGAACCCCGCAACGGGGCCCGGCGCGGGGCGTTTTCTCTCTGCTCGAAGAACGGGAGGACGCCATGTCCAGCAGCACCGGCAACGTCGCCACGGATGAGACCAGCAGCCTGATCGCCGCGAGCAAGGTGAACGGCACCGCAGTCTACAATCGCGCCGGCGAGAGCCTCGGCTCGGTTTACGACGTCATGATCAATAAGGTCTCCGGGCAGGTGGCGTACGCGGTCATGAGCTTCGGCGGCTTCCTCGGCATCGGTGAGCGTTATCATCCCCTGCCGTGGCAGTCGCTGACCTACGACACGGGCCTGGGTGGCTACGTCGTGGACGTCAGCCGCGACCAGCTTGAGAAGGCGCCAAGCTACGGCCGCGACGAAACCCCTTGGAGCGACCCGGCTTATGGACGCCGAGTCTCGGACTATTACGAAGGGATGGGCGGGCTTTGAACCTTCCACTTCCTCCGTGCTCTGGGTCACGCCGTCGCCCGCAGTAGGCGGGCGACGGCGGCGCCGCCCATGAGATCGCCGACGAGCCGGAGTGGGTGCACTTCCGAGACGGGGGAAGCGGCCCCCCCTTTTGCAAGCACAATTCGGCCGGCCGACTCGCAGCGCGAAGCAGAGCTTACTTGGCGGCCGCCAGTCCTTTTTCCTCCGCCGGATAGACGCCCTTCAGAACGTCGTCGAAATGCTTGGCAACACAGTTGTTACATTCGCAGGCGAGCGCCCGTAGGCCGCCGACATCCCGGACGCAGATGCGGCCGCGGCGCGTTTCGATGACGCGGCGATGTCTCAGGTCCTGGATAACCCGGCTCAGATAGCTGCGCCCGACGCCCAGCATGGCGGCAAGCTGCTCCTGCGTCAGCGCGACGTCCTCAGCGCCGGTGCGCTCGAGTGCGGCCACCAGCCACTTCGCCGTGCGTTGCTCGATTGAGTGCGCCGCATTGCAGGCCACCGACTGAAACACCTGCGCCATCAGACAATCGGCATAACGCGCGAACAGGTAGCGCAAGGTCGGCGACCGCGCCTTCGCCTCTTCCAGCCGATGCAGATCGATACGGAAGAATGACCCGCCCAGCTGCACCTCGGCACGGGCGTAGGCAGGAAGCCGTCCCTGACTGACGATCCCACCGACAGCGCCCTCGCGACCGACGAGGGCCGTCTCGATCGCCCGTCCGTCGCCCAATACGACCAAATAGGAAATCAGGCTCGACCCACGCGGGAAGTAGGCAAAGCGAACCGTGTCGCCGGGGGCGTGCAGGATCACACCGGTCGGCGCTGACCACTCCTCCAGCCTCGGTTCGAGGATCGCCCAGTCGTCGAGCCTCAATGCTCGAAGCAGGTTATTGCCGATCGGATCGGTGCCCGATTGCATACCGCTATCCTTTGTCAAGGGGACGAAATCACCAACGTCCACATTTCAGCGCAGCGGTCGGAGAAATGTTCACTAGTGGGCAGACGACCGCCACGCTTCTGTCTACAAGGTAACACAGGGAGCTGTCCTAGGCCTCATCGAGCGTGAGCGATAGCGCGTCGGCTCCCAAGGCGAGACCTGCAGGCCGCCTCGGGAGAAAGATTGCCGATGATTGGATTTTCCTGGCGTGCCGCCCCAAGCACGCCGACCCCGCAAACACCTGCTGCAGGTGAGCGCGAGTTATGAGCATTAGGCCCACACCCGGCCCGGTGACCAAGCCGGCGCTTCGTCTCTTTGTGGCGGGAGATACTCCCGGTGCCAAGCGCGCGCTCGACAGCCGGAAGCGCCTGATCGAGGCAATGGCGGAGGAACTCGAGATCGAGATCGTCGACATCCTCGAGCATCCGGCCAAGGCAGAGGACGCCGGCATTCTGGCGACGCCCACTCTCTCGGACGATTCGGTTACGCCGCCCCGCCGCTTGATCGGCGACATCAGCAACATCGCCCAGGTTCTGGAATTCTTCAGCTTCAGCAAGAAGGACGTCAACTCATGACGGCAGCAGAGGAGCCCCGCATCGATCCTGCACTCGAACGGGTGAAGACCGGTATTGAGGCCTTTGACGATCTGGTGATGGGCGGTCTCCCTCGCGGTCGCACGACCATCGTCGGCGGGACACCTGGCAGCGGGAAGACCGTCTTCGCCACCCAATTTCTTGCGCATGGCATCGCGGATCGTGATGAGGCCGGCGTATTCGTCACCTTCGAGGAGTCGCCCACCGAGATCGAGGTCAATATGGCGAGCTTCTCGTGGGAAATTTGCCTATGGCGCGAGCAGAATAAGCTCGTCTTCGTCGATGCGAGTCCGCGCGATCATGAGCAAATGATCGTCGGCAATTTCGACCTGGCGGCCCTCCTTGCGCGCATCCTGCACGCCGTCAGGCGCGCCAAAGCCAAACGCATCGTGCTCGACTCGATCACGCAGCTCTTCGATCACTTTGTCGCCGATCAGACGACGGTGCGCCGTGAGCTTCTGCGCATTGCCACCGCGCTCAAGAAGGAGGGGCTGACGGTCCTGATGACGGCGGAACGCAACAGCGAATATGGCGAGATCTCTCGCCACCGGATCGAGGAGTTTGTTGCCGACAACGTCGTCATCTTACGTAACGCCCTCGACCGCGAGCGCCGGCGGCGCACCATCGAGGTTCTCAAGATGCGCGGCAGCCGCCACGTCGAGGGCGAGGTGCCGATCACCTTGGTGGAGAAGCAGGGCATCGTCGCAGTCCCCCTGTCGTCGTTGCGGTTGGAGCAGAAGTCGAGCACCAAACGCGTGACCAGCGGCAATGCCGAGCTCGATAAGATGACCAGCGGCGGCTTCTTCCGCGATAGTGTCACGCTGGTCAGCGGCGCCACCGGGACCGGCAAGACGCTACTGGTCACCAATTTCCTTGCTGGGGGTGTCGCGGCCGGTGAGCGCGCCCTCCTCGTCGGCTATGAGGAAAGCCGCGGCCAGCTCTTCCGTAACGCACGTAGCTGGGGCGTGGATTTCGAGAGGATGGAGGCCGAAGGCCAGCTGAAGGTGATCTGCCTGTACCCGGAAGCGCAAAGCCTGCCTGATCACCTCCTGACGATCCGCGAACTGGTTGAAGAATTCCGCCCGGATCGCATTGCCGTCGACAGCCTGTCAGCCCTGGAGCGCATCGCTCCCGAGACAGGGTTCCGCGAATTCCTGATCAGTCTCACTTCCTTCATCAAGAAGCATGAGATCGCAGGCCTATGCACCGCGACCAACAAGTCGCTGATCGGCGGCGAGAGTGCCAGCGAACAGCACATCTCGACGCTGACGGACTCCATCATTCTGCTGCGCTATATTCAGCAGGCAGAGTTCATGCACCGCGGTCTCATCGTGCTGAAGATGCGTGGCAGCGAGCATGATAAGCAAATCCGTCGCTTCACCATCGACGGCAGCGGCATGCATCTTGGCGAACCGTTCGTGGGTGCGCCTGACATGTTCGGCGATGGAGCCGCCGCGGGACCGTCATCATGAGCGGGTCCGCACGCGTGGCGCAAAGCATGGACGAGACACCGGCGGAACCGAATCATACACATTTTGCCGGCATCGGTCAGATCAGCTTTCAGCGCCTGATCGAGAACAACGCCGATGGTGTCCTCGTCGTCGATATGTCCGGAGCTGTACTTTACGCCAATCCTGCCGCTGCACAGATTTTTGGGCAACCGCGCGAAAAGCTCCTGCACGTTCCGCTCGGCCGCCCTGTGGTTGCTGGCGAGATCGCCGAGATCACTGTGCGTCGCCCCGGCGGCAAAGCAGCCGAAGTCGAGATGCGTGTTGTTGAGATAGCCTGGGATGGACATGCCGCGTTGCTGGCCAGTCTGCGCGACGTCTCGGCCCAGCGCGCTCTTGGGGAACGCCGCCGCCAGTCGCAGAAGATCGAAGCGATCGGCCGAATCGCCGCAGGAATCGTTCACGACTTCAAAAATCTTCTTAGCGTTTTCCAATCGGGTTTGAATCTGCTGCAAAGGGAGATCGCGGAGGATCCATCCGGCCCGAGGGTTGCGATACTGTTCGACGAGTTGCGCAATCGAGTTCAGAATGGCAGTGCGCTCACGCAACAGCTGCTTGCCTTCTCTCGGCAGCAATCCCTCTCCCCGGAAGTCATCGACCTCAATGAGCGAATCAAAGCTCTCTCCACTCTCTTGGAGCGGACGCTCGGCAGCAGAACAAAAATCCATCTGGCTTTGGATCCGGCGCTTGGACCCGTGCTCATCGATCCCAATCAACTCGACGTGGCGATCCTTAATCTCGCGATCAATGCCAGAGACGCGATGAATGACGGCGGTACGCTCACCATCGAGACCAGCAACACTCCGGACGATCTGGATGATGTGCGGAACGCAGCTAGCGCTTTCATTCGCGTGACCGTGCGCGATACAGGCTGCGGTATGAGCAAGGATATCCTCGCGCAGGCGTTTGAGCCCTTCTTCACGACCAAGGACGATGGCGAGGGTACGGGGCTTGGCCTGAGCCAGGTCTACGGCTTCGTCAGTCAATCAGGCGGGCATGTTCGCGTCGAAAGTGAGGTCGGGGAAGGCACGAGCGTCCATTTGTTCCTGCCGAGGGCGCCGTCCGCATCTGCCTGGAGCCAAGTCTCGTAATCAGAATTTGTCTTTTACAGCCAATTGTTTATGCAGGTTCGGTCTCCCTTTTTGACCCCAAGCACTAGGAAATGTGCGGGGTTCGAACCTCTGCAATCGGTCTTTCAACCGGAAGGACCCGCAGGGCCGGCCCCTTCGTCGCCTCGGTCGTGCGGGCCACCCCGAAACAGTCCAGCCGCTTTCGATACCGCGGCGTCCCTCTCAGGAAGAAGTAGACCGGCAGCAGTCGGCCAGCCGCGTTGCGCGTCGAGATTGCCGGGGTCAGCCACTTGCCAAAGGCGGTATGTTGCTCGCCCCGTCCCCGATGACGAAGTAGTCGGTCCTAGCTTTTCGTGTGCGCCGTCCGCTTCGGGCTGCGCGGTTGTCGCCGGGGATTCAGCATGCCAGTTCTCGCCACAGCACAGGCCTTGCGTCTGCTAGGCGCTGCCCGCCGCTGATCGACCCGGCGGGCTGACCCTTGCACTCTCTGCGAAGCTTAGGAGGAAGGCTGAGAACAACCCCTCACGGGCCGTTCTAAGCCCGATACGATCTGCGTTCACCGATAGCCGTAAGGTGAGGTTCACTCCGCGCCGTGGAGAGCAGCAAGAGCCACGTAACGCTCGCTGAGGGCAGACCAGCCGACCACGGATCCACCCTTCCTCTGAAATGATTGAAACTGACGCTGCGCCTCGCGCCATTCAGCATAACCGGGGAGCGAGGCTGGATCCCGCCCCCGCTGGAGGGCACGCAGATAAGGCACCGAGGCAAGATTTCGGGCCTCCAGCGCGCGGCGTAATTCGCCTTCTACTGACATTCTAATGACTCTCAACCACAAGGAAGGGAGCCCTAACAAACCCAATCAACCATCAGTAGCAAATAAAGCTTTCGAGAGAAAATTCTCGCAGGTTGAGACAGTTAGCCCTGGGGGTGGGATTTGGTTCCGCGCGATTTGCGTTCGGCCCTAAGGAGTAAAACGACTGGACAGGCGGACAGACCGGCATCCCTCACCGCCTCATCCGGATCATCCGCACCAGCCCCGAACGATCAGCAGGACGGCGTTGACCAGTGCCAGGCTCCCGAAGGTAGCGGGACGCCGAGGAGGATTTGCTCGCCGCTCGTGCCGGACCCTCAAACGCAGAATGCCCAGGGCAGCTAAGCTCTGGGCGCAGTTATAGCGCTGGTTCCGACACGCCGGAAAAAAGCCCAGTCATCAAGGGCTTTGCGCTGCTGGCCTTCAGGACCGGTCGGCGAAGGGCGGAACTTCCACCAGTGTTCCGATGAGACGCAGCAGGGCCTGGTGTTCCGGGCCCTTCGTCTCGGCGTTCAGGAACGCCCCCAGTTCGATGGGGGATAGCCGCCCACCGGACGGTCCATTCGGTTGATGAATGATGAACGCATAACCGTTCTCAGGCTCTCGCCCCAGGAACCAGGTGTCCCCATTAGGGCTGCGGTATAGCTCGCGTCGTTCCGACACAGTCAGCTCCTACGCTTTCCGCCCAGCATAGTGGGGTCGGGCCGCAGGCGCGAGCGCCGCATCAACCCGCCTCAATGTCAAACAAAGCGGCAGTGGCTAAACCTGAGCGCCGCGGCATCCTTGAACGGCACCGTTGCAAGAAGATACCCAGCCTCCTCGCAAATCTCGAACTGCTGGTTGCTCCGCAGCGCACCATCACTGTCGATCTGCTTTGTGAGCACCTGGCGGGCTGCCGCCTAAGCATCGGATTGCGCCGCTTCGAGATCGGGGAACTCAGTCCCTTGCCGGTCTCGCGGCAGCTCGTCGCAATCACCCAGATGAAAGAAGAAGCGGGGTGTGGTGTCGAAGCGCCGAGGGTTTGGCAAGACAATATGTCGCATGAAATATCGCATGAATTTCACCATGGGTGCTCCTGAGCACCTCCAGCGGCGCGTGGAGTAGTGCTCTTCACCGGCCCGAAGCCGCTTCGCGTCGGCGTAGAGGATCGACCGCGTACGGCGGTAAGGAAGGACGCAGGCCCGTGCCGCGCCCTCGATGGCGCGCTCCAGGCCACACTCATGCCGGTCGTCGGCGGTCATCGGTTGCAGCATGTCCAGCGCGGCTTCCGCGTCATCTGTGACGTCCGATTTCCTGGACGAAAATCCAATATCCCGGAGACAGTCCCCTGCACCCTTGTGAGCATGCAGAGGGCCGACATTCTCGGGACGGATGGGGCTGAGCTGAGCGGCGTCGGGTGGCAACCCGGCGCCGCGCCTCTGATCGGGCAGGAAAAAGGCGGCCGCAGCCCCGATCAGGCCACAAGTGCCGGTACAGGAGACGTCAACGCGACAGCAGGAGGTGCCGCCCAGATGCAAGCCTGTGCCGAAAGCAAGATCCGCGAATTCATCCATGTCTCCTACGACCGCATCGAGGGACTGGTGCAGGCGCACCGGGCCACGGATGCCGGCGGGAAGGAGGCGATCGAGGCTCACATCCGTGAGATCCTCGAGGAAATTATGGCAGCCATCGCTCTGGCCGAGCTGCTGAAGCCGCTGGAGCGATGAGGGGGGGGCCGCCCCTGTTGAAACGGGCCAACCCGGTAAAGGGGCTGAATGGCCGACGCCGTGAGCTTCAACTGCGGCGCCGGCACGGAGGCCTGAGCGCCCACGTTCGCGTTGATGCGATACTCGGTGCCGCGGACCTGGCGGAGCTGATCAACCGCCTCATGGCCTGCCGGCAGGCGATGGCGCCACGCCGGTGGCCGGTGATGTTCGCGGGGGTACGAATTCGGCTCGGCGGCGGGGTGCACCGGCAGGAGAGTGATGATGGAACGCTCATCGCCGTACACCACCCGGGGATTGGATTGGGTGGGGGTACTCGATCGGAATTCGTCCAGCGGTGAAAGTTGTTGAATGGTGAGGCCAACAGCAGAGGCTTCGCTCATCTGTCGGGGGAGAGCGTTGCCGTTCTTCTCCCCGTTCATCCCCTACGTGGCGGGGTCGACCCATCATGGAGCGGTCTTGGCGAGGTGGAATCGTATTGCGCACTGGATGCTCATTGGGGGCCTGAATGGCCCAACTAAGCTGAGAGAACAGATTCACGCCGCGCCAAAGTTGAATAATCGAAGGGAATTTGGGCGGGTGGGTATAGTATCTGGAGGATATGATTTCAGGGACCTTGCCGCCGACCTCCAAGATTTTCAGCCAAAGATACACAGCGCGGCGTCAAGCATTTCTCGGACAAGAAAATATTCGGCAGGAGAATGCCACTCTCCCTAATCCCATAGAACCCCGGCTGCAGCCAAAACGGCTTCTTCACCGAACGTCGGCATCGTCTGCTCTTGGCGTGCCATTACAATGGTGCCTCCAAGGCCTTGCTGCCCATTCCCATACGCGACCTTCGACATCGCTGGCGATCTCCGCCCGTACCGCCACTGCCTCTAGATCATCGAGCTCGGCCCCGCCGGGCTTTTTTTGCCCGCAGTCGCAACCATTGCGCGAAGATCCCCGTTGAGCCACCAATGATAACCTCCCTTTCCACGCGGTTCCCAAACCAGACCTGCCCCGGCCTCGCGCCGGGGCTTTTTTGTGCCCCGGTGCAGGTCCGTCACTGCGGATCCAGCAAGCAGGGACAGCCCCTCCCCTCTGCTGAATGCCGTGTCGGACATGCTCAGCACGCGCCCAGTTCCGGGGAATTGCAGTAAACAATATTTGAGATGGTACAAAGCATGAGCGGGTGCTCTAGCTAAGCAGTACGGATATCGTGCGGCGCAATGAAGGTTTAGGCGCGGAGTTTCTGAACCTCTCCCCTTATTGGCGAAATTCCTGATTCGCTACTCGGATAAGAAGAGAATAATGCCTGATCTATCTTGCGGGACATCCAAACTCGATCGTCAGCATTACCTAGATTATCTACGTGCCTTTCTGATGTTTTTGGGCATTCCCTACCACACAGCTCTGGCTTTCTCGATTCATCAGAGATGGATCGTCGAATCGGACCAGGATTCGGCGTTGCTGAGTTGGGCAGCGCAATACAGCCATACCTTCCGCATGCCGACATTCTTCCTGATCGCCGGGTTCTTCGCTCTGATGCTATGCCGGCGGGATGCCGGGGCCTGGTGGCGCAGCCGCATGATCCGCCTCGGCGTACCGCTGGTCGCCGCGACAATCCTGATCAATCCGCTGACCATGTTTGGGACGGCGCTTTGGCGGGCCGAGCCTGGCCAAGTCCTAGACCTGTGGACCAGCCTGCTGATGACACCCGGTGAGCACTGGGTGTCGCACCTCTGGTTCCTGACCGACCTCCTGATTTATTCTTCGATTCTCGTTGTGCTGTGGTCCCTGCGGCGAATTCCCGCGCTGGCGCGTTGCGGCGAGAAGGTCGCCGAGCTGATAGATTCGCGATGGTGGATGGCGCCTGGCCTGTTGCTGTTCAGCGGCGTAGCGACGCTAGGCGCCGTGGCAGTGCTGAGTGTGCCGGACCTCAACTGGGCCCTTTATGGCATGCTGGTGCTGGCGCGCACCTCGGCCTACCTGCCGGTCTTCCTGTGCGGCGCCGCCCTTGCGTTACGCCGCGACTGGCTGGATCGCTTCACGCGGATCCATTGGGGAATGTGGGCAGCAGGGCTCGTCCTCTCGGTGATACTGGCCGCCGTGCAGTGGCGGTATGAGAACCTCTGCAGGGCCATGACATTCTTCCTGATGCCCATCGTCGGCATCCTGTTCGGCCATATCCTGATGTCGGGGATGCGGACCTGCTTCAATGGCGCCAGCAAGCTGGTGCAGGCTGCGGTGGAATCTTCCTTCACTGTCTATCTGGTGCACCAGGTCTTCATCGTGTTCGGCGTGCTGCTGCTGCTGGACAGCGGAGTTCCGGCATTGCTGCAATTCGTGCTGCTGGTTGTGGCATCCACAGTGCTGTCGGCAGGTTTTCATCAACTGCTGGTCCGACGCAGCGCCGTGCTGCGGCTGCTGTTCAACGGCAGGCCGCCTAGGCGTGAGGTGGCGCTGGCTCGGACCGCAGCCGCCGCACCCCTGACACAAGGCGGCTGACAGCACGGAGCGTTTTTGGCCGATAGTCCGCCGCAGTTAGCGGCGGACTGACGGAGCCTGAGTACAGGAGGAGCGAGGCGGGCACCTCAGTGGCCAAACGCGTTTTCCGCTGCTTCCTGCAGAGATCCCGAGACACGATGGCCATTTTAGTTCCTGGGCAGGGCAGCGGTCTCTCCGGCCGTCGGCATCCCAGCTAACAGGATGCTGCCCCTCCTCCGTAATGGCGCGCCGCCGCTCCATGTGCTGGGCCCGGTCATAGGCCGCTTCCATTTTGTCCTTCGGCACATGGGCCAGCATCAGGTTGATGACGTCGCGATCTCCTGGCCGGCGCTCGTTCACGATGCTGGAAGGCGGCCTCCGCGATCCCGGAAGCGATGGCATGCACGAACACGGCGGGAGATCCGCTGTCGGGCCCGGTGAGCCGTCTCGATGGCCGGCCGGTCCTCAATGGCCCGCAGGATGCTCAGGACCATGGGCGGGGTGATCTCGCGGATAGGTAGCCGGCCTAGGGTCGGGAAGACGTCCGCCTCCAGGCTGCCAAGGACGTCAGCCGTGCGTCGCGGGGTCCAAGCCCGGCGCTTGCTGGGCGTGCCATGCCCGGGCGACTGCCTCGCGAAGGAGTCGTGGTGTCGGGCGATCGAGGCGATGCGGCTGATGCGCTTCTCGGTACTGGGGTCCCGTCCCGACCGAAGCAGAGCCTTCGCGGTGTCGCGCGCCTCCCGGGCCTCGGTGAGGCTGATCTACTCTGCCGAACAGGTAGCGATAGCGCCAGAGACGGCTGTCGGTGGGCTGGACCTGGAGGCGAAGACCGCCACCGTCGGAGAGCCTATGAGAGTCTCGCGCAGCTTGGCCGCCCTCACCTGCTTGTCCGCCAGCATACCGGCCCCGATACCCGGTTTCCTCTGGAGGAGCCCCGGCATCATACCCGTCTCGACGTGGGCTAGAGTGGCATGCTGCGGGAAGAGGTGGGAGAGAGGGACCGCTTAGCCACCTGAAAACACGAGCTTTCCGGAAAGGTGCAGGAAGGTCTCGGAAGGGAAATGGCGGAGAGGGTGGGATTCGAACCCACGGTACCCTTGCGAGTACAACGGTTTTCGAGACCGTCCCAATCGACCACTCTGGCACCTCTCCGCGGGGTGTGGCCTGGCCGACAGGCGGCCGGGGTATAAAGGGGCTTTGAGGGCCGCGCAACGCATCCTGTGCAGAAATCCGCCGAATGCAGCCCTGGCGTTGACTCCCCCAAGGCGCCGGCGCTATAGGCGCGGCTTCCCGGCGGGGCCTTGTGTTCCGCCGATGGCCGTTCTCGGCCATATATCGTTTCAGATCAGGCCAGCACGGCAGAGCTTTTCAGGGCGCCCCATGACCTATGCAGTGATCCGCACCGGCGGCAAGCAGTACCGCGTCACCCCGAACGCGGTGCTGATGGTCGAGAAGCTGGAGGCCGAACCCGGCCAGACCGTGACCTTCCAGGACGTCCTGGCCGTGGCGACCGATGCCGGCCTGACGATTGGCGCGCCCACGGTGGCGGGCGCCACCGTCACGGCCACCGTGCTCGAGCAGAAGAAGGGCGAGAAGGTCCTTATCTTTAAGAAGCGCCGCCGCCAGAACAGCCGGCGCAAGAACGGCCACCGCCAGCACCTGACCGTGCTGCGCGTGTCCGAGATCACCGCGGCCTGAACCGACATACCAGGAGACACCCACCATGGCGCATAAGAAGGCAGGCGGCTCCTCGCGCAACGGCCGCGATTCCGCTGGCAAGCGACTGGGCGTGAAGAAGTTCGGCGGCGAGCAGGTCGCGGCCGGCAACATCATCGTCACCCAGCGCGGCACCAAGATGAAGCCGGGCCAGAACGTGCTGGTCGGCCGTACCCACTCGCTCCATGCGACGGTCGATGGCCGCGTGAAGTTCAGCCGGGGCGCCGAGGGCCGCGTTTTCGTGTCCGTCGAGCCGCTGGCGCAGGCCGCCGAGTAAGCCTCGCGCCTCCGCGAGCCAACCAGACCGCGAACGGGGGCCTCAGGCCCCCGTTTTTGTTTGTGCGATCCCTCCCTCCCTCGGACCCATCCCCATGAAGTTCCTCGACGAAGCCAAGATCTGGGTGAAGGCCGGTGATGGGGGGGATGGCGTCGTCGCCTTCCGGCGCGAGAAATACATTGAGTTCGGCGGGCCCGATGGCGGCAATGGCGGCAAGGGCGGCGACATCATTGCCGAGGCTGTACCGGGGCTGAACACCCTCATCGACTACCGCTACGCCCAGCACTTCAAGGCCCGCAAGGGCGGCAACGGCGCCGGCTCGGACCGCACCGGCGCCGGCAGCGAGGACGTGGTGCTGAAGGTGCCGGTGGGCACCGTCATCCTGGCCGAGGACAAGAAAACGGTGCTGGCCGACCTGACACGGGAGGGCCAGCGCGCCGTCATTTGCCGCGGCGGCGATGGCGGCTATGGCAACGCCCATTACAAGTCCAGCACCAACCGCGCCCCGCGCCGCGCCGACAAGGGCTGGCCGGGCGAGGAACGTTGGCTCTGGCTGCGGCTCAAGCTGATCGCCGATGCCGGGCTGGTCGGGCTGCCCAATGCCGGCAAGTCCACCTTCCTCTCGGTCGTCAGCGCGGCCCGTCCGAAGATCGCCGACTATCCCTTCACCACCCTCACGCCACAGCTCGGCGTCGTCCGGCTGAACGCTACGGAGGAGTTCGTCCTGGCTGATATCCCCGGCCTGATCGAGGGGGCGGCGGAGGGGGCCGGGCTTGGCACCCGCTTCCTCGGCCATGTCGAGCGTTGCGCCGTGCTGCTGCACCTGATCGACGGCAGCCAGCCCGATCCGGTCGGCGCCTACCAGACGGTGCGCGCGGAGTTGGAAGGCTATGGCGGCGGTCTGTCAGAGAAACCCGAGATCGTCGCGCTGAACAAACTGGACGCCATGACCCCGCAGGCCAAGGCCAGCCGCGCCAAGGCGCTGGAGCGCGCACTTGGCCGCCCTGTCCACCTGATCAGCGGCGCCACGCGCGAGGGGGTGGACGGCGTGCTGCGCGAACTGGCCGATACCATCCACCGCGAGCGCGAGAAGGCCCCCGCATGACCTCCCCTTCCCTTGCCGCCGCGCGGCGCGTCGTCGTCAAGATCGGCTCCGCCCTGGTCGTCGATGCCGAGACCGCCGCCCCACGCGAGGGCTGGATCGCCTCCGTCGCCGCCGATGTGGCGGTGCTGCGGGCACGCGGCACGGAGGTGGTGCTGGTCTCCTCCGGCGCCATTGCACTGGCGCGCCGGGCGCTCGGCCTGACGCGCAAGAAGCTGCGGCTGGAGGAGAAGCAGGCCGCCGCCGCGGTCGGGCAGATCCGCCTCGCCGGCGCCTGGCAGGCAGCGCTCTCGCAGCACGGGCTGACCGCCGCCCAGCTCCTGCTGACCCTGCAGGACAGCGAGGACCGGCGCCGCTATCTGAACGCCCGCGCCACCCTCGGCACCCTGCTCGACCTCGGCTGCGTCCCCGTCATCAACGAGAACGACACCGTCGCCACCGCCGAGATCCGCTTTGGCGACAACGATCGACTTGCCGCTCGCGTCGCCGAGATGCTGCACGCGGACGCGCTGGTGCTGCTCTCCGACATCGACGGCCTCTACACCGCCGACCCGCGCAACGACCCCGAGGCGCGCCACCTGCCGGTCATCGAGCGCGTCACGGACGAGATCATGGCCATGGGGGGTGAGCCGCCGCCGGGTTATTCCTCGGGCGGCATGCGGACCAAGCTGATCGCCGCGCGCATCGCCACCGGGGCGGGCTGCGCCATGGCCATCGCGCTCGGCAAGCGCGAACACCCGCTGCAGGCGTTGCAGGACGGCGCGCGCTGTTCCTGGTTCCTGGCAGCGCCAGAGGGCCGCTCCGCCCGCAAGCAATGGATCGCCGGCAGCCTGGCGCCGCTCGGCGTGCTGCGGGTGGATGGTGGGGCGGCGCAGGCGCTGCGCGACGGCCGCTCGCTCCTGCCCGCCGGGGTCCGGGCGGTGGAGGGCAGCTTCACGCGCGGCGACCCGGTGGCGGTGCTGGACGAGGCAGGCACCGAGCTGGCCCGCGGGCTTTCCGCCTATGATGCCGAGGCGGCGCGGCTGATCGCCGGCCGGCGCTCCGAAGAGATCGAGGCCATCCTCGGCTGGCGCGGGCGGGACGAGATCATCCACCGGGACGATCTGGTGCTCCTCTAAGGGAGCACCCTGCCCTCCGCCATCGCTCTCGCCAGACCGCCCTCAGGAGGAACGCGCCGGAAGGGCGACGGCCGCTGGCGCATCGTCGATCGGGAAGTGCAGCATCGCGGCGAGCACGCCCGCCGCGGCGGTCGCCATCCAGATCAGCGCATAGGATCCCGTGGCCTCGAAGACATAGCCGCCCAGCCAGGCCCCGAGGAATGACCCGACCTGATGGCTGAGGAAGCAAACCCCGAATAGCGTGCCGAGATGGCGCGTGCCGAAGAGCCGGGCCACCAAGCCGCTGGTCAGGGGGACGGTGCCGAGCCAGGTGAGCCCCATCGTGGCCGCGAAGGCCACCACCGAGGCCTCGGTCTTCGGCAGAAGGAAGAAGGCGGCGATGGCGGCGCCCCGGATCAGGTACAACCAGCCGAGTACATGCTGCTGACGGAAGCGGCCGCCCAGCCAGCCGCACCCCCAGCTCCCGGCCATGTTGAACACCCCGATCAGCGCCAGGGCCGCCGCACCCAACCCCGCCGGCATCTGGCAGAGCAGCAGATAGGCCGGCAGATGGGTGGCGATGAAGGCCAGTTGGAAGCCGCAGGTAAAGAATCCCAGCGTGAGTAGCCGGTAGCCGGGGTGCCGTAGCGCCTGCGTCAGCGCGGCCCGCACCGGGATTGCGGTGGCCTCGGACGGCAGGGCTCCGGCGGCGCCGCCCCGGTCCAGGAGCACGCCGAGCGGTGCCACGGCGAGGACGCAGCAGGCCAGCGCGGCAAGGGCCGCCGCGGTTCCCGAAAGCTGCGAGACGCCCTGCACCAGCGGCACCAGCAGGACCTGCCCGAGCGATCCGCCGGCGCTCGCCCAGCCCATCGCCATGCTGCGCCGTTCCGGCGGCGCGGCGCGGCCTACGGCGGACAGCACCACGCCGAAGCTGGTGCAGCTCACGCCGATCCCGACCAGTACTCCGAGGCCGAGCACCAGCATCGCCGCCGATTGCGAGAGGGCGGCGATCGCCAGTCCGGCGGCGAAGACCACGGCGCCGAAGGCGATCACCGGCGCCGCGCCATGACGATCGGCCGCCGCGCCGGCGAAAGGCTGCGCCGCGCCCCAGACGAGGTTGTGGAGCGCGATGGCGAAGGCGATCTGCGTGACCGGCAGCCCGTTCTCGGTGGAGAAGGGCTCGACGAACAGGCCGAAGGTCTGCCGCGCCCCCATCGCGGCGCTCATCACGAGGGCACCGGCGGCGATGCTGAAGGCGCTGTAGCCCAGCAGGCGCGGGCCGCGCATCCCCTCTGCCCGTGGCAGCATGTCTCCTCCTCTGCCATGACCGGCCACACAAGGGCGGCCTGCCGCCGCTACGGTTTTGCGAGCATGGCCCGCAGCAGTTCCGACACGCGCGGGTCGATGCAACGGCTGACGTTGAAGCGAAAGTGGCGGCTGGGCTGCTGCTCCGGCCGGAACAGCGAACCGCCCGCCAGCATCAGCCCGCGATGGCGCGCCGTCCGGGCGAGGCCCTCCCCGGCGCCTTCCGGCGCCTCCGCCCAGAGAAAGAGCCCGCCATCCCCACCCGTGATGCTGAAGCCCAGTTCGCGCAGCCGCTGCAGCACCAGCCCCCGCGCGGAGGAGAGCCGCGCGCGCAGCGTCTCGACATGCCGGCGGTACTGGCCGGAGGCGAGAATCTCGAGCAGCAACAGTTCCTCGATGCCGGAGCCCGTCAGCGCGGCGGAGATCTTGGTGCGCAGCAGCGCCTCGATCCGCGATGGCGCCGAAGCCACGAAGCCGATGCGCGCCGCCGAGCCGATGAACTTGGTGAAGCTGGAGACGTAGAGGACGGAGGCGCCCCCATCGAGCTGGATCAGCCGCACCGGCTCGCCGGCATGGAGATCGCCATAGACATCGTCCTCCACCAGCACCATGCCGTGGTTCTCCGCCAGGCGCAGCAGGCGGTGCAGGTTGGCGGCGCTCGCGGTCCAGCCGGTCGGGTTGTGCAGCACCGATTGCAGGAAGAACAGCTTGGGCACCGTCCTGCGGCAGGCCGCCTCGACATCCTCCAGGCACGGTCCGTCCGGCCGGCGGGCCACTGGCAGCATGCGGACGCCGCGCCGGGCCAGCATGGGGAAGAGCATGAAATAGCCGGGGTCCTCGACCAGGACCGTGTCGCCCGGCGCGAGGAAGGTCTGAATCACCAGATCCAGCGCCTGGGTGGCACCGGCCGTCATCAGCACGCCCTCCGCCGACATGGTGATGCCTCGCATGCCGAGGCCGAGGCTAATCTGCTGCCGGATCGCCTCCCCACCCTGCGGCGGCGCGGCCCGCACCATCGCGGCGGGCAGGCGCCGGTGGAAGCGGGAGAGCACGCCGCCCTGCCAGGCGCCCTCCACCCAGGCGGCGGGCAGAAAGCCGCTGCCGGGCGCGAGCATGTCGTCCCGCCCCTCCAGCATCGCCGCCGCCGCGCCTTCCGGCTGCGCCAGATCCAGGGCCGGAATGGGCGCCGAGGGCGGCAGGGCGGCGGGCCGCACGACATAGACGCCTGAGCCCGCCCGCGAGACCGAGAGCCCCATCGCGGCGAGCCGCGCATAGGCTTCCACGACGGTATGGACGCTGATGCCGGCGCGCCGCGCCAGGGCACGGATGGAAGGCAGTCTGGTGCCCTGGGTCAGGGTGCCGGCCCGGATCAGCGAAGCCAAGCGCTCCGAGATCTGCTCGGCCAGCGGCTGGCCCGCAGCGCGGTCGATCTCGACCGTCAGCCGTGCCGCGCCGCCGAGGACGAGGCGAAGAGCGGGCTTCGCCGGACTGGAAGCCGGCGCCTGCGGAGGTGCCGTGGCTGGGCCGGTGGACATGCTCTTCCCGATCCTGATTGCCTTGCCCGGCCGGAGGTTCGTTCCGGCGTCATCATGGCCAGCATCCCGCCGCCGCCGCGTCGCCGCAAGCGCATCCGTCCCGCGTCCCGCGGCAACTGTACTGCCGGCCACGCGGCACAGTTCGGCGGCACCGCGGCCGGGCGTGGCCTGCCTTTCAGCAAGCCGCGGGCGCATTCTCACCGCATGTCGGAACGCATCATCGGGTCTGCCGCGCCCGTTCCTGCGGCGAGCCTCCTGCAACGCCTGCGGGGCCGCATGGCATCCCCGGTCCGGCGCCTGTGGTGCCGCATCCAGCGGCACCGGCAACGCGCCAGCCTGGCCGGGCTGGATGAGCGCATGCTCAAGGATATCGGCACAGATCGCCTGGCGATCTGGCGCGAAAGCCAGAAATGGTGGTGGCAGAACTAACGGCGGCGCGGCCCTTTGCACGGGTCGCGCGCCGCGGCCACCGTCAGTCCCGGCGCCGCCACTCTGCCGGCAGCGGGTTCTTCATGCGGAACTCGTCGGTGAAGATCAGCCGGCGCCTCAGCTCGCGGATCGTGCGCTTGCCGACGAAGTTGTTGAAGATGTTATCGCCGTGCGGGCGCTTGTCGAGCACCAGCCGGTAGAGATCCTCGACATCCTCGCGCGTGACCAGCCGGTCCTCGTCGAAGCGTTTGGCGGAATGCGCGGCGAACATCTCGTCGAACTTCTCGGCGCGGAAGCGGCGCAGCCCCTCGGCGGTGCGGCTCTGGATGCGCTCGACCTCCTCCTGGGTGACCGGCGCGAGGAACACGTCCTCCCGCTCCACCCATTGCATGTCGCGGAAGCCGTGCCGCTCGAAGCTGGCGGGATTGAAGTGCACCCCCTTCTCGCCGATGTAGCGCGCGAAGCAGACATCGGTGCGCAGCCGCGCCAGGCCCAGCTCGGCGCAGGCCTGTGCCTTGAAGGCGTCCTGCGAGGTGGCGTTGGTGGCGAATTCGCTGTCGCGCATCAGCTCATAGAGGCGGAAGTGGTTGCGCGCACCATAGTCCCGCCCCTCCAGAACCTTGTAGAAGCCGGCGAGCCGCACATCGATCTTGCGCCAGGCCTCGCGCAGCAGGCCGAAGCCCCAGTTGTGGGCCATGGATTGCAGCTTCACCTCGGGGCCGGGCGCCTGTAGCTTGACGTCGCCATAGGCAGCGAAATAGCCGATGTTGGGCAGCGGCCGCAGCGCCGCGTAAAGCGCCTCCATCATGTGCATGTAGAGCGGCCCCATCTCGAGGTCGTCCTCGAAGAAGTAGCCGATCTCCCGGTCCAACGTCTCGAAGACCAGCCGCTCGCCACGCCGGATGTTCTGCGCGATGCCAAGATTGTCGGGGCTCTGCATCACCACCCCGCCGGGGAAGTGCTCTCGGAAGACGGCCACGCAGGCGGCGATGGCGTCATCCTCCGCCACCCGCACGCCGCTGTGGGGTGAGACCGCGCCATCCTGCAGCAGGTAGATGCTGCCTTCGGGGATCACCACATGCCGCTGCGTCTTCAGCGAGACACAGAGGCGGCTGAGATACTCCGGCCGGTCGAAGGAGAAGATGACGATGGGGCCCGACAGGGGACGGGGCTCGGCATTCGCTGGCAAGTCGGGTCTCCGGGAAGGCCGCGTGCGGCGCTGCGACGGCGCGAATTTAGGGGGCCGCCTGCAACCGTGGCAAGGCAGCCGCCCGCCTCGCGGCGCAGCTGCCCGCTTCCCCTCGCCGCCGCCCCGCGCTACCGATGCGCCAGCCTCCACCCCGCCAGGGGCGGAGGCGGCAACAGGAAAACCGGACCGTGAACGCCATCACCGACACGATCGCCCAAGCGCTTGACGCCGCCGCGCGCGCCGCCCGGGAGGCGGCCAGCCAGCTCGCGCGCGCCGGCCGACCGTCGAAGGACCAGGCGCTCCGCCATGCCGCCGCCCGGCTGCGCGCGCGGCAGGAGGAGATCCTGGCGGCCAATGCGGCCGATCTGGCCGGCGCCGGCGACCTCACCGCCGCCTTCCGCGACCGGCTGACCCTGACGCCCGCGCGCGTCGAGGCCATGGCCACAGGGCTGGAGGAGATCGCCGCCCTCCCCGACCCCGTGGGCCGCGTGCTGGCGGAATGGACGCGCCCGAACGGGCTGGTGATCCGCCGCGTGGCGCAGCCAATGGGCGTGATCGGCATGATCTACGAGAGCCGCCCGAACGTGACGGCTGATGCCGCCGGGCTCTGCCTGAAGGCCGGCTCCGCCGTGCTGCTGCGCGGCGGCAGCGAGAGCGCACGCTCCGCCGCCGCCATCCGCGCCTGCATCGCCGAGGGGCTGCGCGCCGCCGGCCTGCCGGAAGCCGCTGTGCAGATGGCGCCGACGCAGGATCGCGCCTTCGTCGGCGCCATGCTGCGCGCGGCGGGGCTGATCGACCTGATCATCCCGCGCGGCGGCAAGGGGCTGGTGACGCGGGTGATGCAGGAGGCCCGCGTGCCGGTCCTGGCCCATGCCGAGGGGCTGAACCACACCTATGTCCATGCTGCCGCCGATCCCGACATGGCGCGCAGCGTGCTCACCAATGCCAAGATGCGCCGCACCGGCGTCTGCGGCGCCACCGAGACGCTGCTGATCGACGCCGCCATCGCCCCGACCCTGCTGCCGCTGCTGGTGCAGGACCTCTCGGCGCTCGGCTGCGCCTTCCGGGCGGACGAGCGCGCCCGCGCCATCCTGCCGGAACTGCCGGCCGCCACGGAGGCCGACTTCGCCACTGAATGGCTGGATGCCATCCTCTCCATCCGCGTAGTGGACGGCGTGCCGGAGGCGCTGGCGCATATCCGCCGCTTCGGCAGCGAGCATACCGACGCCATCATCACCGAGGATGCCGCCGCGGCGCAGGAATTCCTCGGCGGCATCGATTCCGCCGTTGGCCTGTGGAATGCCTCGACCCAGTTCTGCGACGGCGGCGAGTTCGGCTTCGGCGCCGAGATCGGCATCGCCACGGGAAGGCTGCACGCGCGCGGCCCAGTCGGGCTGGAGCAGCTCTGCACATACCGCTACCAAGTGCTGGGCAAGGGGCAGACCCGGCCCTGACAGCGATGTGGCAAACCTCCCCGGGGCTCGCCGCCCCGGGGCGGCGGGGCGATATGCGCCGGCGTCGTATCGGGCTGCTCGGCGGCAGCTTCAATCCAGCGCATGCGGGGCACCTGCATGTGGCGCGGCAGGCGCTGCGCGCCTTGCGGCTGGACCAGGTCTGGCTGCTGGTCTCGCCGGGCAACCCGCTGAAACCGGCCGCCGGCATGGCACCCTTCGCGCAGCGTCTCGCCTCCGCCCGGGCCATTGCCGACGGAGTGCAGGTGATCGCCACCGGCATCGAGGCGGAAATCGGCCAGCGCTACACCGCGCGCACCCTGCGCCGCCTCGCGCGCCTGTTCCCCCGCACACGCTTCGTCTGGATCATCGGCGCGGACAATCTCTGGCAGTTGCCGCGCTGGCAGCGCTGGCGTGCCATGGCGGCGCGCACGCCCCTCGCCGTGCTGCCGCGCCCCGGCTGGACGCGGCGCGCGCTGCGTGGCATCGCCGCCTCGCAACTGCGCCGCCACCGCAAGTGCCCGGGCGCGCTGCTGCCGGCCTCGCCCCCTGGTTCTCATGCCGGCTGGGCGCTGGTACCGGCACGGGAGCACCCGGCCAGCGCCACTGCCCTGCGTCGCGCAGCGGCGCAGGCGCGCCAGAACACCCGCTGATCACGATTTCAGTGCTGGTTCGCAACCCGGCACCGGCGTCATACATCACACGAAAGAAGCCACAGGAGGCCGCCATAGCCCGCACCCCGAAGAGCCCGGACGACACGCCCCGCAGGACGACGGCAGCGCGTTCCGGCAGCACCAGCCGTACCGCCGCGAAAGGCACCCGCAGCCGTAACGCCAGCACCGCAAAGGCGCCGCGCACGGCGGCCAAGTCCGCCTCCCCCGCCCGAAGCACGCGGGGTACCGCCGCCGCCAAGCCGGCCCGTGCGACCACGGCCACCAAGGCGCCGCGCACCAGCACCGCCGGCAAGGCCACACGCGGCACCGCGCCCGCCAAGACGACGCGGACCGCCGCCGCCAGCCGGACCAGCCGCAGTGCCGGCACGGCCGCCAAGCCGACCCGCGCAACCACGGCCAAGGCGCCGCGCGCAAGCGCCGCCGGCAAGGCCACACGCGGCACCGCGCCCGCCAAGGCGACGCGGACCGCCGCCAGCAGGACCAGCCGCAGCACTGCCGCCAAGGCGCCGCGTGCCACCTCCGGGACCACGCGCACGCGTGCCGCGGTGACTCCGGCACCCCGCGCCGCCAAGCCCGCGGCCAAGGCCACGCCCGCTGCGAAGCCCGCCACGCCGAAGCACAAGGCACCGGCGCGCGCCAAGCCGGCCACACCGCCGATCGATCAGGTGGTGCAGGCCGCCGTTGCCAGCCTGGAGGATGACAAGGCCGAGGACGTGGTGGTGCTGGACGTCGCCAGCCGCGCCACCTTTGCGGATCGCCTGATCATCGCCACCGGCCTCGCCGACCGGCAGATCCAGGCCATGGCGGGCCATCTGGAGCGCACCTTCGCCGAGCACGGCATCCGCCGCGTGCGCATGGAATCCTCGCCCGACTGGGTGCTGCTCGATGCCGGCGACCTTGTCGTGCATCTCTTCAAGCCCGAGGCGCGCGCCAATTACCGGCTGGAGAAGATGTGGGGCCCCGATAGCCCGCCCGCCGGCGAGGGCGTGATGCCGGAGGAGGAGGATGCCGTCGCCGAGGCGACCTTCGAGGCCCTGCTCGAATCCGCCGAGGAGGAGGAAGAGGAGGACGAGGACGACCTGCCGCTGCTCGACGACGTGCTCGACGGCCTCGACGAGGAGGAGGACGAGGACGACGGCACCGACCAGGGCGGGGCGGGCTGAGCCGCGCCCCGTTGCTGCTCGCCGTCGGCCGGCTAAAGGCAGGGCCGGAGGCGGCGCTCTTCGAGCAGCACAATGCGCGGCTGCGCCCGCCGCTGGCGGTGCGCGAGATCCCCGAGGCGCGTGGCTCGGCGGCCGAGGTGCGGCGGCGGGAGGGGGCGGCCCTGCTCGCCGCCCTCCCGCCGGGCACCCTGGCCATCGCGCTCGACCTCGGAGGCCACGCGCCGGACAGCGAAGGCCTCGCCGCCCTGCTGGAGCGATGGGAGGCGAGCGGCAAGCCGCTGGCTTTCCTGATCGGCGGCGCTGAGGGGCTAGACCCGGCCGTGCTGGCGCGGGCCGAGCAGCGCCTCTCGCTCGGCCCCATGACCTGGCCGCATTTCCTGGTGCGCGGGCTGCTGGCCGAGCAGCTCTACCGCGCCCAGGCGATCCGCTCTGGGCATCCCTACCACCGCGCCTGGCGCCCCTAAGGCCCGCCCCGCGCGCGGCTCAGGCGCCGCCGCGCACATAGCGGCCGAGCACCGCCTCGATCAGTTCCGGCCCCACCAGTTCCTCCGCCACCTGGCCATCCTGCAGGAGCTGGGCCAGCCCATGCACCAGCGCCCAGGCGCCGATGGCGGCCTGCCGGTCGGGCGTGCAGGCCGCGAGGGTGGCGAAGGCCGGGGCTGCCGCCGCGCGCAGGGCTGGGTGTTCGTCCTTGCGCGGCCCGGCGCCGAACATCAGCCGGTAGAGCGCGGGATGCGCCGCGGCGAAGCGCAGATAGGCGCGCCCCAGCGGCAGGAGGGGCGCCTCGCCCGTCTGGGCGGCGGAAGCGGCGGCCTCGCGCAGCACCGCATCCAGACGATGGAACCCCTCTGCTGCCAGGGCGGCGAGCAGGGCCTCACGGGTCGGGAAGTGGCGGTAGGGCGCATTGTGCGAGACGCCGGCCTGGCGCGCGACTTCCCGCAGCGAAAGCCCCGCCGGCCCATGCTCGCGCAGCAGCCTCTCCGCCGCGGCCAGCAGCGCCGCAGGCAGGTTGCCATGATGATAAGGCGGTTGCGGCGGCCATGTTGACAATGCCCACAAGCCCTCTGCATGTTGTCACCGTCAACATCGGCCGGACGCAGGGTTCCGGCAAGGGGCATGGCGCATGAACGGAATGCTCGGTCTGCTCCTGGCGGCGGCGGTCTGGCTCGGACTGCATCGTGGCCTGGCCGGCACAGGTCTGCGGGGCCGGCTTGCCGGCCATCTGGGCGAGCGCGGCTTCCGTGCCGTCTTCTCGCTGCTCTCCATCCTGTCGTTGATCGGGCTGGTGCTGACCTGGCGACGCGCCGAGCTGGTGCCGCTCTGGTTCGCGCCGCCCGGGCTGCGCTGGCTGGTGGTGGCGGCGATGCTGCCGGTCTTCCTGCTTTTCGTCGGCGCCCTCACCCGCCCCAATCCCACCTCCGTGGGCGGAGAGGCGGTGCTGGCGTCCGGGGCGCGCGGCATGCAGCGCATCACCCGCCATCCGATGCTCTGGTCCTTCGCGCTCTGGGCCACGCTCCACCTGCTAGCGCGGGGTGACGTCGCCAGCCTGATCTTTTTCGGCGCCCTGCTGCTGACGGCCCTGCTGGGCATGGGTTCGATCGACCGCAAGCTGGCGCGGCGCGATCCCGCGGCGTGGCGGAACCTGAGGGCGGAAACCTCGATCCTGCCTTTCGGCGCTATCCTGGCCGGGCGCAATCGGCTGGTGGTCGCGGAAATCGGCTGGTGGACGGCGGCGCTGGCGCTGCTCGCCTGGGCCGTCCTGCTGGCGGCACACCCCTTCCTCTTCGGCGCACCCGCACTGCCAGCCTGAGCCAAGCCCGTCCCTCCATCCGCACCAGATGCGAAACCACCGACGGCGGTGCACGGGGAGCCGGGCGGTATTTGCGGCGCCGTCAACCCGGCCACCAGGGTCCTCCTGGCAACACACCCCCGCACCGGCCGAATTTCCGCCTCGGCGACAACCGTGCTAAGGGCGCTCACCGTGATTCCATCGCCGCCATGCTCCGCAAGCTGATCCGCCACCCAACGACGCAGACGGCCTTCGCGCGGCTGCTCAGCCTCTATCTCGCCTTCTGCTACCGCACGGCCCGATGGTCGCTGTCCGGCTACGACCATGTGGCGCCTTTCGCCTCGAAGGGCGTGCCGGTCATCATCACCTTCTGGCATGAGCGGCTGCCGATGATGCCGATGCTCTGGACCGTGGCGCACCGTCTCTTCCCCGGCGCGAAGGACTGGCAGCCGCATGTCCTGGTCTCCCGCCATCGCGACGGGCGCTTCATTGGCGAGGTCGTCTCGCGCTTCCGGCTGGTGATGGTGCATGGCTCCACCTCGCGCGGCGGCGCCGCCGGCATGCGCGCCATGTTGCGCGTGCTGCGCGACGGCAGCCCGGTGGCCATCACCCCGGACGGGCCGCGCGGCCCGCGCCGGGTGGCCGCCGAGGGGGTGGCGCAGCTCGCCGCTCTGGCCGGGGTCGTGGTGCTGCCGACGGCCGCCGCGACCAGCCGCCACCGCCTGCTGCCGAGCTGGGACCGCATGATGCTGCCGCTGCCCTTCTCCCGCGCGGTGCTGGTCTGCGGCGCGCCGATCCATGTGCCGCGCGAGGATGCCCTTGGCGCGCTGCCGGCCATCGAGGCGGCGCTGAACGCGGCCTGCGACACTGCCGACGCCTGGGTGGCCGATCCCGCCACCATCGAGAGTCGCCGCGTGTGAGGGCCGCGCGGTGAGCGTGGCGGGATTCGCCGGACGGTTGCTGGGTACCGGCCTGGCGCCGGTGCTCCCTGTCTGGCTGCGCCTGCGTGCGCGCCAGGGCAAGGAGATCCCGGAGCGCCTGGCAGAGCGGCGCGGGCTGGGTGCCGACCGCCCGTCGGGACCGCTGCTCTGGCTGCATGCGGCCAGTGTCGGCGAATCGCTCTCTCTGATCCCCTTGCTGGCCGCCCTTGCCGAGCGCTGGCCGGAACTGCACCTGCTGCTCACCACCGGCACCGTCACCGCCGCCACCCTGCTGGAGCAGCGGCTGCCGCCCTCCCTCACCGGGCGCGTCATCCACCGCTTCGTCCCGCTCGACGTGCCGCGCTGGGCCGAGGCCTTCCTCGACGGCTGGCGACCGGACGCGGCGGTCTTCGTGGAAAGCGAGCTGTGGCCCAATCTGACGGCGGCGCTGGAGCGGCGCGGCATTCCGGCAGCGCTGATCAATGCCCGCCTTTCGCCCCGTTCGGCCCGGCTGTGGCGCTGGGCGCCCGGACTGGTGCGCGAGATGCTCGCCCGCTTCCGGCTGGTGGTGGCGCAGAGCGAGGATGACGCGGCCCGGCTGCGCGCCCTGGGGGCCCCGGGCGCGGCCTTCTGGGGCCAGCTCAAGGCGGCCGCCGCGCCGCTGCCGGCAGACCCCGCCGAGCTCGCCCGCCTGCGCGGCCTGATCGGCGCGCGCCCGGTGTTTCTCGCCGCCAGTACCCATGCCGGTGAGGAAATGGTGGCGCTGGAGGCGCACCGCATCCTACGCGGCCGGCTGCCAGACCTGCTCACCGTGATTGCGCCGCGCCACCCGCAACGCGGCGACGAAGTGGCCGCGCTGCTCGCTCCGCCGATCGCCCCGCTGGCCTTCAGCCGCCGCAGCACCGGCGGCCTGCCCGGCCCGGAGCAGGAGGTCTATCTCGCCGACACGCTCGGCGAGATGGGGCTGTTCTTCCGCATTGCCGGCGTGGCGCTGGTTGGCGCCACGCTGGTGCCCAAGGGCGGCCACAACCCGCTGGAGCCGGCACGGCTCGGCTGCCCGATCCTGCTCGGACCGCACACCGAGCATGTGCGGGAAACCGCCGAGGCGCTGGTTGCCGCAGGCGGCGCCCTCCGCGTGACGGATGCCGCCACGCTGGCCGAGGCCGCATCAACCGTGCTAACGGATTCAGGCCGCGCACGGGCGATGACCCGCGCCGCGGCCGAGATTGCCGCCGATGCCACCCATTTGCCGGGTCGGCTGGCCACGGCGATCCTGGACATGATGCGCCCCGCCACCGGCACGACGCCGGCGCTGCGCGGGGAGTAGGAAGAAGGACTGGTTCGAGCCGGATGCGTGCCCCCGAGTTCTGGAGCGGGGGCGGCGGGGGAATCGCGCCCCTGCTGCTGTCCCCCTTCGCGGCGCTCTATGCGGCCGCGACCGCACGCCGCATGGCCCGGCCGGGCTGGCGGGCGCCCATCCCCGTTATCTGCTGCGGCAATGCCACGGCAGGCGGCGCGGGCAAGACCACCGTGGCGCTCGATCTCGGGCAGCGGCTTTCCAACCGTGGCGTCTCGACGCATTTCCTGACCCGCGGCTATGGCGGCAAGCTGAAGGGGCCGGTGCGGGTGGATACCGCCCAGCACGACAGCCGCGCCGTCGGCGACGAGGCACTGCTGCTGGCGGCGACGCGCCCGACCTGGGTGGCCGGCGACCGCAGCGCGGGCGCGCGCGCCGCCATTGAGGCCGGCGCGCAGGCCCTCATCATGGATGACGGGCTGCAGAATCCCAGCCTGGAGAAGGATCTCTCCTTGCTGGTGATCGATGGCAATTACGGCTTCGGCAACGGTCACATCATCCCTGCCGGGCCGTTGCGCGAGCCGGTGGCCGCCGCCGCGTCGCGCTGCCGGGCCGCCGTGCTGATCGGCGATGACGAGAACGGCGCCCTGGCCATGCTGCCACCCGGCCTGCCGGTGCTGCGCGCGCGGCTGGTGCCGGGCCCCGAGGCGGAACTGCTCGCCGGGCAGCCGGTTTTCGCCTTCTGCGGCATCGCCAATCCGCGCAAGTTCTACGCCTCCTTGCAGCAGGCAGGAGCGGTGCTGGCCGGGCGCGTCGCCTATGCCGATCACTATCCCTTCGATGCCGGCGACATGCGCGACCTGCTCGCGCAGGCCGAGGCGCTGCGCGCCATCCCGGTGACCACCCGCAAGGATTACGTCCGCATCCCGCCCGCCTTCCGCAGCCGGATAACGGTGCTGAACATCCGGCTGGAATGGGAAGACCCGGTCGCGATCGAGACGCTGCTCGACCCGCTGGCGCAGCGCGTGCCCGTGCCGGCCTGAAAAGGGCCTGGAGGAAGGGGTTCCCCCAGGCCCGGTCATAAGGGAGCAGGCAAGGGCCTGCCCCCATGCATGCGTCAGTCGCCTTGGCCCACGCCCATGGCGAGGGTCTGTTCGTCCATGCGCGCCTCATAGGTTAGCGGACGGCGCGCGGCCCAGGCATTCTTGTAGAGGATCATCGGGATCAGCGGCAGATCCTTGGCCGCCACCGCCACGGCCGCGGCGAGGCGCTTCTCGCGCAGCGCCGGGTCCATGGTGGTCAGCGCTTCCTCGATTTGCCGATCCAGCGCCGGGTTGACGTAGCGCGTGTCGTTGCTGGCGCCCATCCGCTTGTCGCGGTCGTAGCTGTGCACGATGTTCAGCAGCACACTGCTGGCCTCGCCATTGGAGCTGCCCCAGCTGTTCTGCACCATCGAGTATTCCTGCTTCGACAGGCGGCTGAACCAGGTGGCGAAGGGCAGCGCCTCGACGGAGGTGGCGACGCCGATGCGCGTCCACATCTGCGCCACCGCCTGCGCCGTCTGCGCATCGCCGGGGTAGCGGTCGCCGCTGGAATGCAGCGTCAGGTGGAAGCCGTGCGGATAGCCGGCCTCGGCCAGCAAGCGGCGCGCCGCGTTGAGATCCTGCGCCGGCACCGGAACATCGGGGCTGTAGCCAAAGGCGCCAGGCGGCATCCACTGGCCGGTCGGCTCAGCCATGCCCTGCTGCACCCGCTCCGCCAGAGCCTGCCGGTTGATGGCCAGCGAGAGCGCCTGCCGCACCCGCAGGTCGAGCAGCGGATTCTTCGGCAGCGGCTTGCCGTCATTGTCGGTGATGAAGGGTTCCTCGCCGCTGCGGCTGAAATCCGGCGAGAGGAAGAGGGAGCGCGAGCCCTGCCGCTCGAAGATGCGGATCTCCGGCTCGCCGCGCAGCCGTTGCAGATCGGAGGCGGAGGGCGAGGAGATCATGTCCACATCGCCCGAGAGCAGCGCCGCCGTGCGCGCCCCCGGATTGGTGATGATGCGGAAGGTGACCTTGTCCCACTCCTGCTTCCTGCCCCACCAGTCCGGGTTGCGCTCCACCACGACGGTCGAGCCCGGGGCATAGCTGACGAAGCGGTACGGCCCCGTGCCGATCGCGGCCTTGCCGCTGTTGTAGTCGGCGGTGGTGGCGCCCTCCCCCACATGGCGTGAGACGATGGCGATGGTGGTGAGGTCGAGCGGCAGGTTCGGATTGGGCGCCGAGGTGGTGATGCGCAGGGTCAGCGGGTCCACCGCCTCCACCTTGGCGATGCTGCGTAGGCCGCCGGCATAGCTGCCCGGATTGTTCGGCACATCGGGCACGCGGCCGAAGGAGAAGATCACGTCATCGGCGGTGAAGGGCGTACCGTCATGCCAGGTGACGCCCGGGCGGAGCTTGAACTCCCAGAGATTTTCCTCGAGCGCGGCCCAGGAGGTGGCGAGGCCTGCCTCCACGCGGCCGTCGGCTCGCCGGTTCACCAGCGTGTCGAAGACATGCCGCGCGAAGGCCGAATTCGGCGTGGCATTGGCGAAATGCGGGTCGATGGTGCTCACCGACGCCGCCAGGCCGACGCGCAGCTCGGCGGCGGAGGCCCTGCCGGCCAGCAGCGCCGCCGCGAGGGCCGGCGCCAGGGCGAAGCGGGTCAGGACATTGCGGAAGAGGGTCATGACAGCAAGGTCCAGCTGGGGTCAGTGGCCGCCGGCCATGTCGAGCGGCGGCGGAACATCCTTCGGAATCGGGAAGACATCCGGCATCTCGGCGGTGCGGGCGGCATGGTCGGCCTTGGCGCGCGCCAGGAGCTCGGGGTTCTGGAAAACCTCCACGGCGGTGCCGGCCATCACCTTGGCGACATGCTCCAGCCCCTTATGCGCCGCCGGCGCCTTGCCCTGCGCCACGAGCTGCCAGGAATGGCCGGGCGTGCCGATGGCATAGGTGGCACCGCGCGCCTGCACGGTCGGCACCTTCCAGCTCACCGTGCCGACATCGGTCGAGCCCACCCCGGCCGGCTCCGGCGCCGAGAGCGGCACCAGACGCTCCGCCAGCACCTCGCCGGGGATCGGCGCCAGTCCGGCGCGGCGATAGGCGGTCTCGATCTCGGCGGGAGTGAAAGTCGCCTGCATCCGGCGGGCGAAATCCTTGTCGGCCTCGTCGAACCGCGGCGGGCCGAGGCGGAGGAAATTCTCCTCCATGGCCTGCTCCAACGGCGGATTGGCCACCAATTCGGCATCGGCGCTCAGCACGCGGTCGATGACGCTGGTTTCCGTCATCAGCGCCGCGCCCTGGGCGATCTTGCGGACCCGTTCCAACAGCGCCAGCACCTCGGCCATGGTCTGCGAGCGCACGAGGTAGCGCACCCGCGCCTTGCCCTGCACGACGTTCGGCGCGATGCCGCCGGCATCCTGCAGCGCATAGTGAATGCGCGCATGGCTCGGCATGTGCTCGCGCATGTAGTTGACGCCGACATTCATCAGCTCGATCGCGTCCAGCGCGGAGCGGCCGAGATGCGGCGCGGCGGCGGCATGGCTGGAACGGCCGGTGAAGCTGAAATCGACCTCCATGCAGGCCAGCGAGCGCGGCTTGTTGACGCCGGAGAAGGCCGCCGGGTGCCAGCAGATGGCGATGTCCACATCGTCGAAGGCGCCATCACGGACCATGAAGCCCTTGGCGGAGCCGCCCTCCTCGGCCGGGCAGCCGTAATAGCGCACGCGGCCCTTCAGGCCCTTCGCCGCCAGCCAGTCCTTCACCGCCGCCGCCGCCAGCAGCGAGGCCGCGCCGAGCAGGTTGTGCCCGCAGCCATGCCCGCTCCCATTTGGCTCCAGCGGCTGGTGCTCGGCCACGCCGGCCTCCTGCGAGAGGCCCGGCAAGGCATCGTATTCGCCCAGGATGGCGATGACCGGGCCGCCCTCCCCCGCCTCGCCCATCACCGCCGTCGGGATGCCGGCGACACCCGTGGTGACGCGGAAGCCTTCTTCGACCAGCGCCTCGGCATGGGCGGCCGCGGAGCGGTGCTCAGCGTAGTTCAGCTCGGGCGTGCCCCAGACGCGGTCGCTCAGCTCGGAAAAACGCGGGCGCTTCGCCTCGACGCGGCGCCAGATCTCATCACTGTTCTGCATGAAGGCCTTTCCCGGGCGCCCGCCAGCCAGGGCGCCCTCCACCGCTCCATGATAGGCCGGGCCTCGGATGGCGAAACCCCCGTTGCGCGGCCGATGCCCTCAGAGTCGCCCCGGCCAGACGCCCGGCCGCACCGAGACAGCGGTGATCGCGCCATAGGCGGTGATGCCGAGAGCGACGCCGATGAAATGCCCATCCAGGCCCAGCCCGGCGAGATTGGCCAGCGCCCAGCCGCCGCCCACCGCCAGCCCGATGCGCGCCAGCGCCGCAAGGACCGGCCCGCGCATCCGCCCCGCGCCCATCGCCGCGAAATAGAGCGCCATCCCCAGCCCGAAGCCGCCGAAGGCCGGGCCGGTGAAGGAAAGCCCCCGCGCCGCGATGGCGGCGACCGCCGGGTCCTGGGTGAAGGTCGTGGCGAAGGCCCCGGGCGCCAGGCCGACAGCCGCCCCGGCCGTGCCGGCAACGGCGAGCGCCAGCAGGCCCCCGGTCCAGGCCGTGCGCCGCGCGGCGGCCCAGTCGCCGGCTCCCGCGGCGCGCCCGACCAGGGCGGTCAGCGCCGAGCCGACGCCGAAGGCGAGCGGGATGGTGAGGAACTCCAGCCGCGCCGCGATGCCATAGGCCGCGACCGCCGCCGCGCCATGCCGCGCCAGCTGGGCCGTCACGAGGATTGTCGTCAGGTTGGCGAGGGTGGAGAGCGCACAGGCCACCAGCCCCACCGCGAGGATGCGGCGGAACAGGGCCGCCTGCGGCCGCACCCGCAGCGTCGGCGTGAAGCCGGCGCCACCCCGCATGACCACGGTCGCCATAAGCAAGGCGGCAGCCCAGAAGACCAGCGCAAAACCGAGGCCGAGGCCGGCCAGCCCCATACCGGCGGGCTCGGCCAGCACCCAGGCCAGCGGCGGATAGACCAGCCAGGCGAGCGCCAGGACCCGCGCAGCCAGCGCGTGCTTGCCGCCGCCGCGCAGCACCGAGGCCAGGGTATTGGCAAGCCAGGCCGGCACCGCGCCCAGGCCGAAGAGCCAGGCGGCATAGGGCGCGCCGGTCTCGGCGGCGGAGAGTGCGATCAGGCCCAGCACCGCGCGCGGAAAGCCGGCCAGCACCAGGGCGAAGACGCCGCCCGCCGCGACAGCGATCAGCACGGCGTGCAGCACCAGCGCCGCCGCATCCTCCCGCCGGCCGGCGCCGAGCGCGCGGGCAATGGCCGCGACCACTCCGCCCCCCATCGCCCCGGCCGACATCTGCTGCAGAAGCAGCGCGAAGGGCAGCACCACGGCCCAGCCAGCGAGCGCCGCCGTGCCCTGCCGTGCCGCCAGCCAGGTCTCGACAAGCTGGGCGCCCACCTGCAACAGGGCGACAAGGCTGGTGGGCGCGGCCAGCGCCAGGATGCGGCGCAGCAAGGCGGAGGTCGGCAAGGGCGCCGGGAAGGAGCCCGCAACGGCAGCGACGCGCTCAGACATCCCCCGCGCCTCCGGCCAGGGTAAGGCCGAAGCGGCGGCGCATCCGCTCGCCGGCGCCAGGGCCGGGCAGCACGCGCACCGCCTCCGGATCGAGCGGCGCGCCGTCGCTGCCCAGCAAGGGAGGCGCCTTCACTTCCGCGCCCGTCGCCGCCTCCACCAACAGTACCGGCGGCCCGGCCGGATCGGTCATCCAGCGGTCGGCCCAGCGCTTCAGCGCCACATAGGCGGGGAAGAAGTCGCGCCCCTTGGCGGTGAGCCGGTATTCGTGGCGAGCCCCCTTCCCGGCGGTGGAGACGCGTTCCAGCAGCCCATGCTCCACCAGCTTCGCCAGACGCGCGCTCAGGATGTTAGGGGCGATGCCGAGATGCCGCTCGAATTCCTCGAAGCGGGTGCTGCCATAGAAGGCCTCCCGCAGCACCAGGATGGCCCAGCGCTCGCCCAGCACCGCCATCGAGCGCGCCACCGGGCAGCGCATGAGCGAGAAATCGGTCTGCACCATTGGCGGCCTCTCCCATGAACTTGCATCATGCAATCATTTCAGCCTTGCATGATGCAAGTCATTTCGGGAAGGAACACCCCGATCGCCGCCAGAAGCCCGGGAGGCTCTGCCTCCCGGACCCTCCGCCAGGAACCTGAGGTTCCTGGACCTCCCCTTACCTTACGGATCGCGGAATCCGGGGAGGCCGGGGATCAGAGATAGCGCTCGGTCAGGTGCGCGGTGAAATCGGCCGGGTCGAGCGGCTTGCCTGTGGCGGCGCGCAGCAGATCCTGGAAGCCGAGGCGGGAGCCCTGGGAATGCACATGCTGCCGCAGCCAGCCGGTGAGCGGCGCCAGTTCGCCCTGCTCCAGCGCCGCATCCAGCCCCGGCACGGCGATGCGGGCCGCCCGCATGAGTTGCGCCGCAGCCATGGCACCCAGCGTGTAGGAGGGGAAATAGCCGAAGGCGCCGTCATACCAGTGGATGTCCTGCAGGCAGCCCTGGGCGGCGTCAGGCGGCGTCAGGCCGAGCAGCCGGGTGAAGCCCTCATTCCAGGCGCCGGGCAGATCGGCCACCGCGAGATCGCCGCCGATTAGGGCACGCTCCAGCCGGAAGCGCAGGATGACATGCGCCGGATAGGTCAGCTCGTCCGCCTCGGTGCGGATGAAGCCGCGCTCCACCCGTCGCCAGAGCCGCGCCAGGTTCTCCGGCGCATAGGCGGCCGCCGGCCCTCCGAAGGCCGCATGCAGCTTCGGGCCGAGGAAGCGCAGAAAGGGATCGGAGCGGCTCGCCTGCATCTCGATGATGAGGCTCTGCGACTCGTGCGCAGCCATCCCGGCCGCCTCTCCCACGGGCTGGCGGGCAAAATCCGCCGGCAGCCCGCGCTCGTAGAGGGCGTGCCCCGTCTCGTGCAGCACCCCGAGCAGCGCCTGGGCGAAGGCCTCCGGCGCATAGCGAGTGGTGATGCGGACGTCGGTCGGCGTGCCGCCGCAGAAGGGATGCAGGCTTTCGTCCAGCCGCGCGTGGCTGAAGTCGAGCCCGGCGCGCGCCGCCATCTCGCGGCACAGCGCCTGCTGGGTTGCGACAGGGAACGGGCCTTCCGGCGGCACGGGCGCGGGCTGGCCGGCCTGCCGCGCCTCGGCGCGCGGCAGGGCCTCGGCGAGAAAGGCCTCGTAGGCGGAGAAGATCGGCTCCACATCGGCGGCGCCGATGCCACGCTGATAGCCGTCCATCAGGGCGTCATAGGGCGCCATGCCAAGCGCCGTCGAAAGCGCGGCCGCCGCCTCCCGCTGCAACTGCACCACCTCAGCCAGATAGGGCGCGACACGGGCGAAGTCGGCCTTGGCCCGCGCCTCCCGCCAGACCGTCTCGCAGGCGGCATTGGCGCGGGCGGAGGCCTCCACGAGATCGGTCGGCAGGGCGATAGCGCGCGCATGGGCGTGCCGCATCAGCGCGAGATTGGCGCCATCCCATTCCCCGGCGGCAGCGGCCTCGGCGAGGTCGCTGGCCATCGCGGGCGCAGTCATCAGCTCATGCGCCAGGCCGCTGAGGGTGGCGAGCTGCTCGCCGCGCGCGGCAGCGCCGCCCGGTGGCATCACCGCCGCCGCGTCCCAGTGCAGCATCGCCTGCGCCTCGCCAAGGATGGCGATGCGGGCAAAGCGGGCCTTCAGGCGCGCATAGGCGGCATTGGCGGAAGCGCTCATGCTTCAGGCTCCTTGAGGCGGCGATGCGCCCAGGTGACGAAGACGCCGACCAGGGCCAGCGCAAGGCCGTACCAGGTGATGACATAGCCGAGATGGTTGTTCGGCGGCTGCGGGAAGTGGCGCGCCGGCTGCGGCAGGGCAGCCGGCGGCGTGCCGGGCGGGGCCAGCGCCACCAGCGCGAAGGGCGCGACCTCCGGCAGGCCGAGCGCTGCGCCGATGGCGGCAGGGTCGAAAGTGTAGAAGCGCCGCCCGGCCGGATCGTCGGTGGCACTGAACAGGCCGGCCGATTCGCCAGGGCGGATATAGCCCTCCACCCGCACCTCCCCTTCCGGATGATTGACGCGCGCCTCCCTCTCGAACGGCACCCAGCCGCGGTTCACCAGCAGAGGTGGCCCGTCCTGCCGCTGCAGCGGCACCACCAGGAAGGCCCCCAGCACGGCATTGCGCACCTCCAGCCCGAGCAGGGCTTCACGATCATTCAGCAGGCGGCCGGTGGCGAAGACCTTGGTCCAGGGCTCCGGGCTGGCGGTGAGCGGCTGTGCCGGGCCGGCCTGCGCGGCGGCCAGATGCGCCAGGAGTTCGGTCTTCCAGTGCAGGCGCTGCACCTGCCAGGTCCCGAGGCCGATCAGGATGGCCAGAACCGGCAGGGTGACCAGCAGGGGAAGGAGAAGGCGTCGCCAGCGTGTCACGAAGGAGCCTCCAGCCGTGGCGCGCACCCCGACGCGGGGGGCGGAGGCGGAGCCGATGCGGCGATGCGGGAGGATGAGAAAAGACCGGCCTGCGGCCGGCGGGCGGCCCCGCGGGTGAGGCGGGGCCGCGGCAGGTCAGTGCTCGGCGACCGGGCCGGCGCCGTAGACGTAGATGAAGACGAAGAGGAACAGCCACACCACGTCCACGAAGTGCCAGTACCAGGCGGCGGCCTCAAAGCCGAAGTGGCGCTGCGGCGTGAACTGCCCGGCGCGGGCGCGGAACCAGCACACCGCCAGGAAGATGGTGCCGACAATGACATGGAAGCCATGGAAGCCGGTCGCCAGGAAGAACACCGAGGGATAGATGCCGCCGCCGGAGAAGGCGAAGGGTGCCTCGGAATACTCCACGGCCTGGAAGGAGGTGAAGCTGATGCCCAGCAGCACCGTCAGGCCAAGGCCGAGCAGCATGCCCTTGCGGTCATTCTCCAGCAGGGCGTGGTGCGCCCAGGTCACCGTGCAGCCGGAGAGTAGAAGGATCAGCGTGTTCAGCAGCGGCAGGTGGAAGGGGTCGAAGGTATGGATGCCCTCGGGCGGCCAGATCGCCTTCGCCGCACCCGAGACGTGCTCGGGGTAGAGGGCGAAGTGGAAATAGGCCCAGAAGAAGGCCACGAAGAACATCACCTCGGAGGCGATGAAGAGCGACATGCCGTAGCGCATGCCGATGCGCACCACCGGGGTATGGATGCCCGGCGTGCGGGCCTCGTGCACCACGTCGCGGAACCAGAAGAACATCGACGTCAGGACGCCGAGCAGGCCGAGGAAGAACACCCACTGCACGCTCTCGCGCGCCCAGAGGATGATGCCGAACAGCAGGAGGCCCGCGGAGAAGGCGGCGGTCAGCGGCCAGGGGCTGGGATCGACGAGGTGGTACGGATGCTTGTGAGGGGGCGGAACTTCCGCGTCCACCGCGAGGTTGCTGCTGGCCATTGGACTTCCTGACTCCCGGGACTCGAAGACAGGGGGCAGGCGCCGGTTCCGCCCGACGCCGTGTCCCCTCATTAAGGCGATGCATCAATCCCCAAAAAGGGGCGCGGATCAAGCCTCTCAGGGCGCCGCCGGTGGCGCCAGGGAAGCATCCCGCTGCTTGCCGACATGCGGGCCGGCCTTGGCCAGTGCCCCGGCGCGCTCGGCATCCTCCAGCGTACGGAAGAAGGTGTAGCTAAGCGTGATGGTCCGCACCTCGCGTGCGCCCGGATCATCGGCGATCTTGGGATCGACCCAGAAGGCGACCGGCATCTCGACGTTCTGGCCCGGCTGCAGCGTCTGCTGGTCGAAGCAGAAGCACTGCACCTTGTGGAAATAGGGACCGACGATCTCGGGCGTGACGTTGTAGGTGGCGATGCCGGTGGAGGGCGTGTCGCCGGTGCTGGCGGCGGTGTAGAAGGCCAGAGCCTCCTCTCCTACCCTCACCTGCATGCTGTTCTGGCCCGGCTGGAAGCGCCAGGGCAGGCCAGGATGCGTGTTGGCGTTGAACCGGACAGTGACGACCTTGTCGCCGGCGCCAGGCGCCACGCCGCCGATCTGCGGCGTGCCACCATAGCCGGTGACGGAGCAGAAAACCGAGTAGAGCGGCACTGCCGCGAAGGAGAGCCCCAACATGCCGGCGACGATGCCCGTGGCGATGAGCCCGACCCGGCGGTTGCGGCGGGCGAGATTGGGATCCGTGGCAGGCAAGATGAACGCTCCCCTTCCGTCTTCGGTTCAATGCACTGACATGCGCGCCATGGCGATGAAATAGAAGAGGCCGACCAGCGCCAGAAGCGCGATCAGCACCGCCCAGTTACGCCCGCGCCGGCGGCGGAGAAAGGCCTGCTTTTCCGCCTCCGTCATGCCCTGCGGCGTGCCCCTGCCGCTCATGCGCCGAACAACAGGCGGTCGGCCGCGAGCGCCGCGAAAAGCATGAACAGGTAGATGATCGAGAACTTGAAGGCGGCGCGCGCCGGCGCGTCCTGCGTCAGGCTGCGGCCCTCGGCATCCTGCGCATCGCGCTTCACGCGCCACATGGCCTCGAGGAAAAAGCCGCCGAGCACCAGCGCCGCGGCACCATAGGCCAGCCCCGCCATGCCGATCACGGTCGGCAGCAGGCCGAGCGGCGCCAGCAGCAGCGAGTAGAGCCAGATCTGCCGTCGCGTTTCCCGGGCCCCTGCCACCACCGGCAGCATCGGCACGCCGGCGCGCTGATAGTCGCCGCTGGCAAAGAGTGAGAGCGCCCAGAAATGCGGCGGCGTCCAGAAGAAGATGATGGCGAACATCACCAGCGCCTCGACCGAGACATGGCCGGTAACGGCGGCCCAGCCGATCACCGGCGGGAAGGCGCCGGCGGCGCCGCCGATGACGATGTTCTGCGGCGTCCGCCGCTTCAGCCACATGGTGTAGATGAAGACGTAGAAGGCGATCGAGCCGGCCAGCACCAGCGCCGCCACCCAGTTGGTGGCCAGGCCCATCAGCACCACCGAGGCCAGGGCGAGGAAGACCCCGAAGGCCAGTGCCGCGCGCGGCTGGATGCGGCCCGCAGGGATGGGGCGGCTGGCAGTCCGGCGCATCACCGCGTCGATATCGCGGTCGTACCACATATTGATGGCGCCCGAGGCGCCCGCCGCGACAGCGATGCACAGGATGGCGGTAATCGCCAACACGGGGTGCAGGTGGCCCGGTGCGACGATCAGTCCGACCGCGCCGGTGAAAACCACCAGCGACATGACGCGGGGCTTCAGCAGCGCGATCCAGTCGCGCACTTCGCTCAGGTCAAGCTCGCTGGACGTGGAGAGGGGGGCTGCCGCCCCCCCCTGATTGATCGCACTGTCGCTCATCAGCCCAATTCAGCCTCAGCGGATGCGGGGCAGCTCTTCGAAGGTGTGGAAGGGCGGCGGGGAAGAAACCTGCCATTCCAGCGTCGTGGCGCCCTCGCCCCAGGGGTTTGCCGCAGCCTGCTCCTTGCTCGTGAAGGTGCGGTAACAGACATACAGGAACACCAGGAAGGAAGCCACCGAGATATAGGCGCCGATAGAGGACACGAAGTTCCAGCCCCAGAAGGCGTCCGGGTAGTCCGGGTAGCGCCGCGGCATGCCCTGGGCGCCGAGGAAGTGCATGGGGAAGAAGGTCAGGTTCACGCCGATGAAGGTCATCCAGAAGTGAACCTTGCCCCAGAACTCCGGGTACTGCTTCCCGCTCATCTTGCCGATCCAATAGTAGAAGCCGGCAAAAATGGAGAAGACGGCGCCGAGCGACAGCACGTAGTGGAAATGCGCAATCACGTAATAGGTGTTGTGCAGGATCACGTCCACGCCGGCATTGGCCAGCTTCACGCCGGTTACACCACCCAGGGTGAACAGGAAGATGAAGCCGATCGCCCAGAGCATCGGGGTCGGGAAGGTCAGCGAACCGCCCCACATCGTGGCGATCCAGGAGAAGATCTTGATGCCCGTCGGCACGGCGATGATCATCGTCGCGGCCATGAAGTAGGCGCGCGTGTCCACCGAGATGCCGGAGGTGAACATATGGTGCGCCCAGACCACGAAGCCCACCACGCCGATCGCCACCATGGCATAGGCCATGCCGAGATAGCCGAAGATCGGCTTGCGGCTGAAGGCGGAGAGGACGTGGCTGATGATGCCGAAGCCCGGCAGGATCATGATGTAGACTTCGGGGTGGCCGAAGAACCAGAACAGATGCTGGAACAGCACCGGATCGCCGCCGCCGGCCGGATCGAAGAAGGCCGTGCCGAAGTTGCGGTCAGTGATCAGCATGGTGATGGCGCCGCCGAGCACCGGCACCGACAGCAGCAGCAGGAAGGCGGTGACCAGCATGCCCCAGACGAAGAGCGGCATCTTGTGCAGCGTCATGCCAGGGGCGCGCATGTTGAAGATAGTGGTGATGAAGTTCGCCGCGCCCAGGATGGAGCTGGCGCCCGCCAGGTGCAGGCTGAACAGCGCCATGTCGGTGCCGATGCCGCTCTGGTAGGTGACGTTGGACAGCGGCGGATAGAGCGTCCAGCCGGTGCCCGCGCCGCCGACGAAGAGGCTGCCCACCGCCAGCATCAGGGCCGGCACCAGCAGCCAGAACGAGATGTTGTTCAGGCGCGGGAAGGCCATATCCGGCGCGCCGATCATGATCGGCACGAAGTAGTTGCCGAAGCCGCCGATCAGCGCCGGCATGATGACGTAGAAGACCATGACCACGCCATGCGCAGTTACCGCCACGTTCCAGGCCTGGCCATCGGCGAAGATCTGCATGCCGGGGCTTTGCAGTTCCATGCGCATCAGCAGGCTGAGCCCGACGCCGATGCAACCCGCGAACACCGCAAAGATCAGGTAGAGGATGCCGATGTCTTTATGGTTGGTGCTGAAGAACCAGCGCGCCACGAAACCGGGCGTGTGGTCATGATGGCCGTGGCCATGCTCGTCATGCGTATGTGACGCGGTCGCCATGTTTGTCCGTCCCGCTCGCTCTCGAACCCGTCCCGTGAGCGCCGCCTTAGCGGCGCAGCTCCGCCAGTTGTGCCCCGGCTTCCTCTGCCGCGGGGGCCGTAGCCACCGCCGGCGCCTGGCCACCCTCGGCCGCGAATCGCTGCTTCGCCGCCGCCACCCAGGCATCGAACTCCGCCTGCGGCACCGCGCGCACCACGATCGGCATGAACCAATGATTGGTGCCGCAGATCTGGTTGCACTGGCCGTAGAAGGTCCCCGGTCGGTCCGCCCGCATCCAGGTCTCCAGGGTACGGCCGGGAATCGTGTACTTCTGCACGCCGAGGCTCGGCACGAAGAAGCTGTGGATCACGTCCTGCCCGGTGGTGATGACGCGGATATTGGTGCCGACCGGAATCACCAGGGGTTCATCCACGGTCAGGTTCCGCAGCTGACCCGGCTTCAGGTCGGCATCCTGAATCGGGTAGCTGTCATAGGCGAAGTTGCCCTGATCCGGGTAGGCGTAGTGCCAGTACCACTGGCGGCCGGTGACGTTCACCGTCAGCCCCGCGTCCACCGCACGATCCTCCCAGTAGATCAGCCGGAAGGACGGAATGGCGATGACGATCAGCAACAGCACCGGCATGGCCGTCCAGGCCACTTCCAGCAGCGTGTGATGGCTGGTGCGCGAGGGGATGGGGTTGGCCGCAGCACGGTAACGCCACACCACCCAGGCCAGCAGCACGCCGACCAGGACCGAGACCGCAATGATGATCCACAGCACAAGCTGATTGAAGTCGTGGATGGCTTCCTTCACCGCGCCGCCGGCCGGCTGCAGCCCCAGAGCCCAGGCATGCGGCTCGCCGACCATCGGCTGTCCCGCGGCGGCGGCATCTTGGGCCAGGGCGGGCCCGGCTTGAAGCAAGGCGAGAGCAACTGCTCCCGGAGTAGCGAAGAAGCCCGCGAGGCGCGAAACGATCGACCGACGCATTCCCTATCCCGTCCGCTCTTTTGTCCCTGCACCCCGATGGTCCGGGCGCCGGCGCGCAGCGCGCCGCACAGCCCCGGCCGCACCGCACGGCCAGGTCGGCCTCGTCCCGCACCGCGGGCAAGGCGTTGCGGGACCATAATCGCCCCTCCATGCTCCCACAAGTGAGCGCGGCACGCCGAGGCGCGAGCGGCGGGATTTATGCTTTCCATAGGCTTGGCGGGCGGAGTCGGGTGCCGCCAAAGGTCAGCCGGCGGACGTGCCGTCCGGCTCCCCCGCCTCCTCGCTGACATGATCCACCATGTCGCCCAGCATCGAGCGCACATGGGCGTCGGTGACGGCGTAGAACACCTGTCGGCCCCGCCGCTCCGCCTGCAACAGGCGGGCGGCACGCAGGAGCCGCAGGTGGTGCGAGGCCAGGCTGCCGGAGATGCCGATTCGCTCGGCCATCTCGCCCACCGGCGCCGGCTCAACGAGGCAGGCGAGAATGATGCGCAGCCGGGTCGGGTCGCTCATCAGGCGGAACATCTCCGCCAGTTCGACGACCTGATCCTCGGCGATGCGCGCAACCACCGCCGCCCGTCTCGTATCAGGCCGCCACGACGGCCGGCTTGCCCAGCGCAGCGGCGGGAGAGGTGTTGCGCAGATGCACCAGGGTGAACAATCCGCCCGGGCGGCAGGGCTCCATCGCCTCCACCTGCACCGCATTGCGGTCGAAGAGATCATCGAAGGCGAAGTCGGGGTGCCAGCCGAGCAGCCGCGACAGGGGCGCCATGGTGCGCTCGACCCACCAGCGCGGCCCTGCCTCGGCAGCGAAGTGGTTGACGAACAGGAGGTGTCCACCCGGTCGCACCACGCGCTGCATCTCGGCGAAGAGGCGCTTGGCGTCCGGCACTACGCTGGCGGTGAACATCGCCACCGCGATGTCGAAGGCGCCGTCCTGGAACGCCATCGACTCGGCGTCCATCTCCAGCAGGCCCTCGACATGGGCGAGGCGCTCGCCGGCCACCCGCTCCTGTGCCTTCAGCAGCATGTCGCGCGAGAGGTCGATGCCGACCACGCGCTTCTCGGAGCGGTAGCGCGGCAGGGCGAGGCCGGTGCCCACCCCCACTTCCAGCACCCGCGTCCCGGGCAGACGGTTCACCGCCGCCACCGCCTTGCGCCGGCCAAAGGAGGAGACGCCGCCGAAGACCGCGTCATAGACCCCCGCCCAGCGTCGATAGGCTTCCCTGACCGAATTGGCATCCAGTGCCGCGCGCGGATGGTCCCGCAACGCATGATCGATCGCCTGATTCCGCGGTGTTTCGAGTGTCGTGGCCATTCCCTGTCCTCGCCAGCCTCCCGCTACCCGCTTGCCGCCTGCGGCGCAAGCGCCTGCGTGCAGGCTGGAACCCCCGGGCTGCCCCGCGAAGGGCAGGTCTGCCACTGCAACGCCGCGGCCTTCCCCCGGTTACGCTGCCCCCGCTTTCCGTCGGCGGGCCGGCCAAGCCACCAGCAGCCCGCCCAGCCCGATGATCGCTGCGCCCAGCAGCGTGAAGCGGTCCGGCTGGTCGCCGAAGACCAGCATAGAGGCCAGAACGGCCCAGATCAGCTGCGTATAGCTCATCGGCGCCAATAGGCTGGCCGGGGCGCGGGCGAAGGCCAGCACCAGCAGCCCATGCCCTGCCGCGCCCAGGGCGCCCAGCGCCAGTAGCCCCACCCAACCCGAGGTGGTCGGTTCCTGCCACACGAAAGGTTGCGCGAGGGCGCTCAGGGCGGAAGCCGCGATGCCGGTGTGCAGGATGGTGGTGCGCGGGTCGTCCACCGGCGCCAGCAGCCGTGTCAGGATCTGGTACACGCCATAGAGGGCAGCGGTCCCCAGCGGCAGCAGGATGGCCCAGTGCGGCAGCGGCCCCCCGGTCAGGAAGGGCGGCCGCAAGGCCACAGCCACCCCGAGCAGGCCGACCGCTACGCCGAGCCAGCGGCGCGGGCTCACCTTCTCCTTCAGCCAGAACGCCGCCAGCGCCACGGTAAACAGCGGCGAGGCGAAGTTCACCGCCGTCGCATCCGCCAGCGGCACATGCGCCAGGGCATGGGAGAACAGGTAGTTGGCCGAGGCGAGGCAGAGGCTGCGCACCGCCTGCAGCCCCGGCGCGCGGGAGCGCCAGGGCAATGAGCCGGTGAAGACCCGCACCAGCACCGCCACAAGGAGCACATGCACGAAGAAGCGGGCAAAGATCAGCTGCCCGACGGCATAATGTGCCGTCATCAGCTTGGTGGCGGTATCCATCGCCACGAAGAAGGCGATGGCGGCGATCTGCAGCGCAACGCCGGTCAGGGTGGCGGACATGTCCCGCGCATCATGCCAGCGGCAGCGGAGCCGTGGCAGGGCGGGCGCGGTAACATTTTCCGCCCCCGGAGCGAAATACGCCCTCTCGCCTGCTGCCTTAGGCGGCGTCGGCGTGCAGGCGCGCGGGCCGCGCCGGGGCCTGGCGCTCGGCCGCCAGCTCATCCAGCCGCGCCTGTAGGGCGTCCACCTTCTCCAGCACCGCCAGGATATGCGTCTCCGAGCGCAGGTTGGTGTCGTAATCGAGTTCCGCCGCCGCCCGGTCGCGTGCCGTCTGGCGGTTCTGCGACATCAGGATCAGCGGTGCCTGGAAGGCCGCCAGCATGGACAGCACCAGGTTCAGGAACACGAAGGGATAGGGATCGAAGGCGTGCTCGGCCAGCAGCACGGCGTTCAGCACCGCCCATCCCCCCAGAAAGACGCCGAAGCCCACGATGAACCGCCAGGAGCCGCCGAAGGCGGTCACGCGCTCGGCCAGCCGTTCGCCGAAGGTCAGGCGCTCCTCGAGCTGGTCGTTCAGGTCATGCACCTGGGCGCGGCGGGCGATGCGCTCGATCATGCGTCGCTCGCGCGCGCTCAGCGGAGCGGCGCCGCGATGCAGAAGAGCCTGGGCGAGCCGGCGGACTTCAGCCTGGGTCTCGATGATGTCGTTCATGGCGTCCCCCTTCGGGCCGAGGGATTGCGGGGCGGTCGGTTCCTGTTCTTGCTGCGCTGCCTGACGCGCGGGCCCGCGCGGCCTGTGCCGCGTGGCGTCCGCGCGTCAGCGCATTCGCGCTCGCCAACGGCCGCGGGGACGAAGGATCGGCTGGAAAAGGGGGAGACGATGGACCATGGCGGTACCAACTCTGCTATTCGGTTGCTGCATCCAGGCTCTGCGCGCGACGGCGCGGCGGCTGGAATGCCGGCGCCGTCAGAGGATGGGACTACTGCCAGGTTCCATCAGGAATTCTCCCGTAAAGGCGCCCCGGGGCGGCCCGCCCGCGAAGGGCGGCCCGCCAGGAGCGAAGCTGCGGCGTGATATAGCACCGCGACCTTATGATGCAAAAGGTGGGCCATGCAGAACGGCCATGCCGCGCTGGCGTGGCGGAAGCCTCAGGGCCGAAGCACGAACTCGGCGGTCGCGGTAGCGCTCACCGGCACCGCATCGGGCGCGGAGACCGGCGGCGGAGCGGCCTTGTCCTGCCGCGCTGCCATCATCGCCATCGCCATGCGCGGCACCGGCTGCGTCGCGGCGTCGAGCCGCAGACTGCGCAGGTTGACGACGCGCATGCCGAGCTGCCCGGCGACCGCCTCGGCTCGCTCCCGCAGCGCCTCGATGGCCATCCGCCCCGCCTCCTGCCGTGCCGCGATCTCTTGCGGGCGGGAGAGCGACCAGTCCAGCCCACCCATGACGAGGCCCTGCTCCTGCAATGCCCCGGCCAGTTCCAGCAACGGTCCGGGAGCGTTGCCGCGCAGCGTCAGTGCTTGGCTCGCCGTCCAGTTGTTCTTCCCGTTGTCGCGGTGGGTCCAATAGCCGCCTGTGCTGGCCTGCACCTCACGCACCGACCGCGCCTGTTCCAGCGCCTTGGCCATAATGCCGTTCACCTGCGACTGCACCGCGGCGGCATTGGCACCCCGGGCCTCCACCCGCAGGGTGGCGCGGATCTCGTCCGGCGCGCGCAGCACCTCCGCGCTCTCGGCCAGACTCAGCACCGTCTCAGCCGGAGCTGTCTCGGCGGGCGTCGTCGCGGCGGGCGGAGCGGAAGGTGCCTGGGCCAGGGCGCCGCCGGTCGCCAGGATGCCGCTGAGCGCCAGCGCGGGAAGGAAGGCTCGGGTCATGCGGGACTCCTTATCCGGTTGCCTCCCATATCGCCGCCTTGCGCATAAATGGAAAGCGGTCCACTTCCCTTCGCCCCCGGCCGCGCCCATGCTGGCCGACCTCAACTTATGCGCGGTAATGCAACCCCAGGAGCCCTCGCCACGTCCGACCGCCTGCCCGACCTCAACCTGCTGCGGCTCTTCGTCGCCCTGGTGGAGGAACGACATGTCACCCGCGCCGGATCGCGTCTCTTCCTCTCCCAGCCAGCCGCGTCTGGCGGGCTGAAACGGCTGCGCGAGCAGTTCCAGGACCCGCTGCTGGTCCGGGAAGGGCATGAGCTTCGCGTGACCGCACGGGCCCAGGAACTCTACGACGCCATCGCCCCGCGCCTGGAGGAGCTGGCTGCGGCGGTCGGTGCCGCGAGCCCCTTCGACCCCGCCGCCGATTCCCGCATCTTCCGCCTCGGCTGCACCGATGCCGTGGCCTTCGCCATCCTTCCGCCTCTGCTGTCCCGCCTGCGCACCGCTGCGCCGAACTGCTCGCTGGCGGTGCGGATCGGCGATTACCAGACCCTCTCCAACCAGCTGATGCACGGCGAGCTGAGCGCCGCCCTCGGCTATCTGGGCGAGGAGCTGCCGGCCAATGCCCACATCCGGGTGCTGCGTCATGCGCAATGGGCGGTGCTGCGGGACCCTTCCACGCCCTCCGTCGCGACGCTCGACGCCTATTGCACCCGGCTGCACGCCATGGTCACTCCGCGCAGCGGGCTGGGTGACTTCGTGGACGCGCTGCTGCACCAGAAGGGACTCTCCCGCCGCGTGGTGCTCGGGGTCAGCTCCTTCGCGCTGCTCTCGGTGACGCTGCCTGGCAGCGACCTGGTGGCCACCGTGCCGGACTTCGTCGGCGAAAGACTGGCGCTGCGTGCCGGGCTGGCCGTGGAGCCGCCGCCCATCTCGCCGCCCTCCCTGCCCAATTCCCTGGCCTGGAGCGACGCGCAGGACCGCGACCCGGCGGAACGCTGGTTCCGGAAGCAGGTGACCGAGGCTTTCACCGGCGTCTTCGGGCGCGGCTGAGGGGCGCGCCGACTCAACAGTCCCGCTCCGGCTCCGTAATCTGCCGCCCTTCGCCGCGCCGGAACCACCATGCCGCTCTGGATCGCCGTTACCCTCTCCGCCGCTCTGTTCCAGACCTGGCGCACCGCCATGCAGCAGAAGCTGCGTGGCCAGCTTTCGGTGAACGGCGCGGGGGTGGTGCGCTATCTCTACGGCGTCCCCTTCGGGCTGCTGCTACTGCTCGCCTATGGCGGGCTGACCGGGCAGGCGGCGCCCGCCCCCACCCTGCCCTTCCTGGCGCTGGCCGCGGCGGGCGGGCTGACGCAGATTCTCGGCACCAACCTGCTGATCCTGTCCTTCGGTGCGCGCGGCTTCGCCGTCGGCACCGCCTATGCCAAAACCGAGGCGGTGCAGGGCGCGGTGCTTGCCCTGCTGCTGCTGGGTGAGCACCTCTCGGCCCTCGCCTGGATCGGCATCGCGGTGGGGGTGGGCGGAGTGCTCTATCTTTCGCTCGCGGGGCGCGAGGCCGGCCCGCGCGGCGTCCTGCGCGCCGCCATCCAGCCTGCGGCGCTGTACGGGCTCGGCGCCGGCACCTGCTTCGCCCTCACGGCGGTGCTGATCAAGGCCGCCAACCAGGAGCTGTCGCACCCCGACCCGGTACTGCGCGCGCTGGCGACGCTGATCGCCGCCAATGTGCTGCAGACGCTGATGCAGGGCGGCTGGCTGGCACTGCGCGAGCCGGACCAGTTCCGCGCCGTCTTCCGCACCTGGCGCAACAGCCTGCCGGTGGGCGCCCTTTCCGCCTTCGGCTCGGCCTGCTGGTTTACCGGCTTCGCCCTCGCGCCGGTGGCCATGGTGCGCGCCCTCGGGCAGACCGAGATCCTCTTCACCCTGCTGTTCAGCCGCTTCTACCTGCGCGAAACGATGACGCGCGCCGAGGTGGTGGGCGCCGTCGTCGTCGTCCTCGGCGTGGTGCTGGTGCTGATCGGGCGCTGAGGTCCCGGGGCGGGCGCGGCCCGCTTCCATCAGGATGTCACGCGGGAGTCATCGTCCCGTCATCCAGCGGGCCTATACGCCGCCCCGCGATTGCGAAGGGCGATGGATGCTTCAGCTCGACAACCTTTCCCGCCGCTTCGGGGCCAATACCGCGGTGCAGGGCGTCAGCCTCTCGATTCCGGCGGGGCAGATGGTCGGCGTCATCGGCCGCTCGGGTGCCGGAAAGTCCACCCTGCTGCGCATGATCAACCGCCTAACCGAACCCTCCAGCGGGCGCATCCTGCACGAGGGCGCCGACGTCACCGCCCTGCGCGGCCAGGGCCTGCGGGACTGGCGCACCCGCTGTGGCATGATCTTCCAGCAGTTCAACCTGGTGCCGCGCCTCGACGTGCTGACCAACGTGCTGATCGGGCGGCTGAACCATCGCCCCGGCTTCCTCGGCACGCTCGGCACGCTGTTCAAGCATTTCCCCGCCGAGGAGCGGACCATGGCGCTGATGGCGCTGGAGCGCTTCGACCTCGCCAGCCAGGCGCTGCAACGCGCCGACACGCTCTCCGGCGGGCAACAGCAGCGCGTCGCCATCGCCCGCGCGATGATGCAACAGCCGCGCATCCTGCTCGCCGACGAGCCGATCGCCAGCCTCGATCCGCGCAACGCCCGGACCGTGATGGAGGCCCTGCGCGACGTGAACCGGCGGGACGGCATCACCGTGCTGTGCAACCTGCACCACCTCGACACCGCCCGCGAATACTGCACGCGCATCGTCGCCCTGCAGGCCGGGCGCGTGATGTTCGACGGCTCGCCGGCCGAACTGACCGCGGCACGGCTGCGCGACATCTACGGCGTGTCCGAGGCCGAGTTCGACGAACGGAGCGCCGCGCCCGCCGTACCCCGACCGGAGACCCGGCCCGCCGGTTCCAGCCGGGCAGACGCCCTGACCGCCTGAGCCCTGCCCTTCGCGGCCGGGAATATCGGCCGCACTCCCAAGGAGAAGCCCATGATCACCCGTCGCACCTTCGCCGGCCTGGTGGCCGGCGCCGCCATGCTGCCCGCCGCCCTGCGCGCCGAGGGCGCCGAAACGGCGCCGATGCCGAAGGCCGGCAAGCGGGACTGGGCCAGCCAGGTGCCGCAGATCCGCCTCGGCCTGCTCGGTGGCGAGAATGAATCCGACCGGCTCGGCCGCTTCGAGGAGTACCGCAAGCTGATCGAGGACACCTTCAAGGTGCCGGTCCGCCTCTTCCCCGCCGCCGACTATGCCGGCGTGATGCAGGCCTTCTCGGCGGGGCAGATCGAGGCCTCCTCGATGGGCGCCTCCGGCTATGCCGGCACCTGGCTCGACACCAATGGCGCGGTGGAGCCGCTGGTCGTGCCGGTCGAGTCCGATGGCTCCATCTCCTACATCTCCGTCATGGTGACGCGGAAGGATTCCGGCATCACCAGCCTGGCGCAGATGAAGGGCCATTCCCTCGCCTGGGCCGACCCGAACTCCACCTCGGGCTATCTGATCCCGCGCTCCGAGCTGCGCGGTGAGGGCATCGACATCAACAGCTACTTCTCGCGCACCGGCTTCGCCGGCGGGCATGAGCAGGGCGTCGTCGCCGTGCTGCAGAAGCAGTACGACGCCTGCTGCACCTGGGCCTCCGGCATCGGCAAGCAGGAGGAAGGCTTCAGCCGCGGCAACTTGCGCGCCATGGTCGAGAAGGACATGCTGAAGATGTCCGACGTGAACATCATCTGGAAGTCGCGCCCCATCCCGAACGGACCGCTGGTGGTGCGCAAGGCGTTGCCCGCCGCCTTCAAGAAGGACTTCACCGACTTCCACCTGGCGCTGCCCGCCGAGTATCCGAAGATCTACGCCGACGTCGAGCGCGGCGGCGGCAAGGGCTATGCCCGCATCACCCACGCGCAGTTCGAGCCGATCGTGCAGCTCCGCCGCGAAGAGGCGGCCGAGCGGCGGCGGCGCTCCTGAGCCCGGCGGCCCTTCCCCGCTCCGAGCCCAAAATGGACAGCATGGCCGCCCATCTTCCGGCGGTGCGGCGCGGGGAGGCCGCCTACCAGGCGCTCCGCCGCCAGCGCCGCCTGACGGGGCTGACCGGGTTCGCCATCCTCGCCGCCGCCTTCCTCGGCGCGGCGTGGATGAGCGAGTTCTACCCCTCCTCGCTTGCTGCCGGCCTGCCGCGCATCGGCGAATATTTCCACCGCATCCTGCCGACGCTGCACTGGAGCACCCTGTTTGCCGGAGTCGAGGCCGAGGGCAGCCTGGCCTTCTGGTTCTACCGGCTCGATTCCTGGCTGCTGCTGCTGCTGCAGACGGCGCAGATGGCGGCGCTCGCCACGCTCGGCGGCGCCGCGGTGGCGCTGCTGCTGGCCTTTCCGGCGGCGCGCAACCTCGCCCCTTCCCGCTGGCTGCACCACCTCACGCGGCGCGGGCTGGAGGCGACTCGCACCGTGCCCGAGATCGTCTCCGCGCTGATCTTCGTCTGGGCCTTCGGCGTCGGGCCGCTGGCCGGCATCCTGGCCATCGGCCTGCACACGGCGGGCGCGCTGGGCAAGCTGTTCTCCGAGGTGATGGAGAACGCGCCGATGCAAGCCTGGGACGGGCTGCGCGCCTCGGGCGCCAACTGGGCGCAGGCCTGCCGCTACGCCATCCTGCCGCAGGTGGCACCGAACCTGTTGAGCTACGCGTTGCTGCGCTTCGAGATCAACCTTCGCAGCGCCACCGTCATCGGCTTCGTCGGTGCCGGTGGCATCGGGCAGGAGCTCTATCAGGTCATCGCCTTCAACTACTATGAGGAGATCAGCGCCATCGTCGTGCTCGTCATCCTCGCCGTCATGCTGATCGACCTGCTTTCGGAGAAGCTGCGTCATCGCCTGACCCATGCCGCCGGAGCCCGCTGAGATGAGTCTGAGCCCCGCCGCCGTCGCCGCGTGGCGCAGCCGCGAGCCGCGCGCCTTCGGCGCCACCGCCTCCCGCCGCGCGCTGCGCTGGCTGGGTGGCGCTGCCTTCCTGGCCTGGCTCGCCTGGAGCTTCTGGCTGTTCGACATCACGCCCGCGCGGCTGTGGAACGGCGCCGCGGGGCTGCTGACCATCCTGCGCCTGATGATCCCGCCCAACCCGGGCGAACTATGGGCGGACATCCTGAAGGGCATGGCCGAGAGCGTCGCCATGGCCTTTCTGGGCAGCCTGATCGCCAGCCTGCTGGCGGTGCCGCTCGGCTTCCTCGGGGCGCGCAACATCGTCACCGCGACGCTGCTGCGCTTCTCGCTGCGGCGCCTCTTCGACGGCATGCGCGGCGTGGACCAGCTCGTCTGGGCGCTGGCCTATGTGCGCGCCGTCGGCCTCGGGCCGCTGGCCGGCGTGCTCGCCATAGTCAGCAGCGACATCGCGGTGCTGTCGAAGCTCTATGCCGAGGCGATCGAGAATGCCGAGACCCGGCCGGGCGAAGGAGTCGCCGCCGCGGGCGGCAGCCGGCTGCAGGCGATCCGCTTCGGCATCCTGCCGCAGGTGCTGCCAGTGATGCTGGCGCAGGCGCTCTATTTCTTCGAGAGTAACACCCGCTCCGCCGCCATTCTCGGTGTCGTCGGCGCCGGCGGGATCGGGCTGCAGATCGCCGAGCGCATCAAGGTGCGCCACTGGGACGAAGTGGCCTTCATCATCATCCTGATGGTGGTGACGGTGGGCGCCATCGACCTGCTCTCCGGCGCCATCCGCCGGCGCTTGATCGGCCGGCGGGAGACAGCGCCGCTCTGAAAGGCCCCGGAATGCGAAAAAGGCCCGGAGGAAGCACTTCCTCCGGGCCTTTTTCATGGGGCGGCAGGTGGTGTCAGGCCGCGTCCTCACGACGGTCGCGGGCCTTCACATAGGCCACCGCGGCGTGCTCGGGGCAGTAGGGCTTCCCCGGAATGGCCTCGGACGTGCAGAAGCGAAACTCAGGCGTGCCGGGCTCGCCGATCGGCCAGCAACAACTGCGCCCGCCGACACGCTGGAAGGGCCGCACCACGGCGGTGGGTGGCGCAGGCCGGCGCGGCGCCGGCAGCGGGCGCCCAGCGACGGGCTGCGTGGCGGGTGGCAGCGTGGAGGAGAGAGAAGGCGAGGCCGGCGCAGCCGGCGGCGCCGGGCGCGCGGCGGGAGCCGGCGGAGCCACGGGCGCCGGGGCGGGCGCGGCCGCCACCGTCTCGGGCGCCGTGGCCGGGGCCGGCGCAGGGGCCGACACGCCCGCTTCCTCGCGGCGAATAGGGCTTGGGCGTGGCGGGAGGTTCAGGCGGTGCGCCTTGCCCACCACGGCATTCTTGGAAACGCCCATCCGGCGCCCGATCTCGGCGGTCGAGTGTCCCTCCGCCCAGAGCGCCCGCAAGGTCTCGATCGCTTCCGCTGTCCATTCCATGCCCGCTCTCCTGGCCGTCACCACCATATACGGTAGTGAAACGCCGGGGTAGGGCACAAGATGCGGCAGAGACAGCGACTCCAAAAAGGTGTGGAAAACCCCACGCGCAAGTTAATTTACCTTGAGGAAATACACGCGGGGCCGCCGCTCACCCTTCGCATCCCGCCTTGGCCGGCCTGCGCAGTTTAGAACAGCAAGCCCTTTCGCAGCATGCCATGAACGCCTTTTTCGCCGTTCACGGTTTGCGTCACCCGGAAATCCACCGCGAGGGAACAGAACTGGTACGCCTCCGCTGCGGAGATCTGCGCGCGGGCGACGATGAAGGCGATCATCTCCCGCAGGGCCTGCTTCATCGCGACATCCAGGTCCTCGTGGATGCCCATGCTGATGAAATGCGTCGGCGTCTCGGCACGAGGAAAGCGCAGGGCGGGCTGCGCGGCTCCCCCGCCCTTCTCCAGCGTCAGCCGGAAATGCCCGGTCAGGCACATCTCCAGCGCCGTGACGCAGACCTCGCCATCGCCCTGCACGCCATGCCCGTCCCCGACGCTGAACAGCGCGCCCGGCCGATGTACCGGCAGGTAGAGGGTGGCGCCTTCCACCAGCTCCTTGTTGTCGAGGTTGCCGCCATGGGCGCGCGGCTCCTTGGTGGAGATCGTGCCCCAGGCCTCCGGCGGCGCCACGCCCATCACGCCGAAGAAGGGCGAGAGCGGCAGCGTCACCCCCTCCACCGCGTCGCCGCGCTTCGGGCCGAAGGGCAGCCGGCAGGTCCGCGTGGCGCGGTCCACGGGAATGTGGATCAGGCGCCGGTAGGGGAAATCCTCCGGCAGGGTACCGACCAGCGGGCGGAAATGGTTGTAGCCCCAGTCCGCGCCCAGCTCGATCTTCTCGATGTCGATGCGCAGGCAGTCGCCCCGCTCCGCGCCCGCCACGGCGACGGGGCCGGTCAGCAGGTGGGGGCCGAGGCGCGGCAGGCTGCCCGCCGCCACCGCCTCGTGGATCGCCGCCAGGGCCGGCGGCACACCAAGGCCACTCTCCGGCGGCGGCATCACCTCGGCGGGGCCGGAAACGCATTGCATGACCACCAGGTCGCCCGAAGCGACGGTCAGCACCGGTGGGAAGCCCGCATCGAACGCGCCGAACCGCACGGTCTGCGGCGTGGCGGACAGATGATGGGTGGCGGTCATGACTTGCTCTCCTCCTGCCCTGTCAGCTTCCGGAGGATGCGGCGAAGGGTCAACCTCCGACGAAGCCGCCGGATTGCCGCCGCCACAGCCGCGCATAGGCGCCTTCGCGCGCCAGCAGCTCGGCGTGGCTGCCCTGCTCGATGATGCGGCCCTGCTCCAGCACCACCAGCCGGTCCATGCTGGCCAGCGTCGAGAGGCGGTGCGCGATGGCGATCACCGTCTTGCCCGCCATCAGCCCGCTGAGCTGCTCCTGGATGGCCGCCTCCACTTCCGAGTCGAGCGCGCTGGTCGCCTCGTCCAGCACCAGGATCGGGGCGTTCTTCAGCAGCACGCGGGCGATTGCGATGCGCTGGCGCTGGCCGCCCGAGAGCTTCACCCCGCGCTCGCCCACCTGCGCGTCATACCCGGTGCGGCCGCGCCAGTCGTGCAGTTCGCGGATGAAGTCATGCGCCTCGGCCTGCCGCGCGGCGGCCTCGATCTCCGCCTCGGTGGCACGCGCGCGGCCATAGCGGATATTGTCGCGCACGGAGCGGTGCAGCAGCGCCGTATCCTGCGTGACGACGCCGATGGCGGCGCGCAGGCTCTCCTGCGTCACGCCGGCGATGTCCTGCCCGTCGATCAGGATGCGGCCGGACTGCGGCGTGAAGAAGCGCAGCAGCAGGTTCATCGCCGTGGTCTTGCCGGCGCCGGACTGGCCGACCAGCCCCACCCTCTCGCCCGGCGCGATGTCCAGGTCGAAATCCTCCAGCACGCCGCGGCCGCCGCCGGCATAGGCGAAGCGCACATGCTCGAAGCGGATGGCACCCCGCGTCACCCGCAGCGGCCGCGCGCCCGCCGGGTCCGGCGCGGTGGGCGGCACGGCGATGCTGCCCGCCGCCTCTTGCACCACGCCGACATTCTCGAAGATGGAGGCGACGTTGAAGGCCACCCAGCCGGAGATGCTGTTGAGCTGCCAGGCCATCGGCAGCGCCGTGGCGACGATGCCGACCTCGATGCGCCCGACACTCCACAGATGCAGCGCGATGGCCGTCGTGGCGAAGATCATCAGTGCATTGAGCGAGGAGAGCAGCAGGCCGTTCAGCGTGATCATCCGCATCTGCCGCTGAAAGGCCTGGGTCAGGCCCGTCACCCCCTCGCGCACGAAGGCGTCCTCGTCCTCGGCGCGGGCGAAGAGCTTCAGCGTCAGGATGTTGGTGTAGCTGTCCACGATGCGGCCGGTGAGCAGGCTGCGCTGTTCCGAGGCAGCGCGCGCCCGCGCCCGCAGGCGCGGCACGATGATGCGCAGCAGCGTGCAGTAGCCGGCGAACCAGACCAGGATCGGCGCCGCCAGCCAGAGATCGGCCGAGGCCAGATAGGCCACCGCGCCGGTGCCATAGACCAGGATGTACCAGACGGCGTTAACCGACTGCACCACGCTCTCGCGCAGCGCCGGCCCGGCCTGCATGACGCGGGTGGCGATGCGCCCGGCGAAATCCTCCTGGAAGAAGGCCCAGCCCTGGCGCACCACGTGCCAATGGCTCTGCCAGCGGATCATGCTGGTGACGGTGGCATTGATGGCCTGCTGGCCGATCAGGTTCTGCGCCAGGATGGCCAGGGGCCGTCCAACCAGCAGGACCAGGGCCATGCCGAGCAGGAGGTGCCAGTTCTCCGCGAGCACCGTCTGCGGGGAACCCGTCGAGAGCATCGCGACGATCCGCCCGATGAAGACCGGGATCGAGGCGTCGAGCAGCGCGACAGCCAGCCCGGCGGCGAAGAGCATCAGGAAGAGCGCCCGCGCCTGCCGGATGAAGTACCAGTAGAAGGCAGCCAGGCTGCGAGGTGGTGGCTGCTCCGGAACGGCACTGCCCAGCACCCGGCTGGCCCGCGCGCCCGGCGCCGCTACGGGGTCGATGATCCGCTCGAAGAACTTGCCCACCATGGCGGCGAGCCATGACGCGGCGGCGCGGCCTGTCAAGCGTGGCCGGATGACAGCGGCGGCACAAGATGCGGAAGGCGCCCCTCCCCTGGCCGAGGAGGGATGCGGCGGGAAAGCCTTAGAACGTTCTCCCCTCGCATTGGCTCACGGGTAACGCTCTAGAGATTGTTTCTGCGAGCATCTTCACCCGATCAGGCGATTCCGCCTGATCGGGATCTGCTCTATTGCAGGCCGGCGGGGCTGCCGCAGCCTTCGCCCTGCCGCCGGTACACCTGCAATCCGTCCACCACGCCGATCTGCCGGTAGCGCGCCCAGACCGCCGCGAAACCGGGATTGGCCTGGGACAGGATGGCCGGATAGTTCATCGATTCCCCGCGCCGGTCCACCACCACAAGGTCCGGGCAGCCTTCCATGAAGTCCTGCACCACCCAGCGGCGGATCGGCCATTCCTCCGGCGCGACGCCATCCCGCCGGGCGCGCCACAACTCGCCGCGCAGGGCCCACATCGAGTCGAAACGGGAGGCCCAGGTGACATCGGTGTTGTTCACCACCGGGAAACCCAGCCCGATCCATTCCGAGAAGGCCACATAGGAGCGCACCTTCTCCCGCTTGATCAGCTTCTCCAGCCGGACTTCGGTGGTCAGATCCGGCTCTACCGCCAGCACCAGCCGCTCATAAAAGCGGCCGGAGATATTGGTCGCGAAAAGCGCCAGTGGCACCAGGGCGGCCGCCATCAGCGCGCCGCGCCAGGGCACGGGACGGCGGCGCAGCACCGCATCGGCGCACCAGAACAGCAGCGCGAAGACCACCGCGATCAGCGCGGGGATGCGATGATAGAACCAGTTCTTGCCGTCCAGGAACATCGCCACCGTCGCGGCCAGGGCGAAGGCGGTGAGCACCATCATTACCCCGGCGGCGGCGCTGCCACGCGGCGTCCGCCAGATCAGCAGCGCGCAGGCACCGAGGCCCAGCAGCAGCTTCCAGGACTCCAGAGCGAGTTGCCACGGCGCGGTGTCGGTGCCGCCATAGAGCGTCAGTGCCAGCGGCACGGCGCGCTCGACGAAGGCGGGGTAGAAAAACAGGATGGCGAGCGCGTAGAGCCCCGCCACCGCGCCGGCAACGATCGGGGAAAGGCGCAGGCGGAAGCCGCGATGCAGCCAGCCCGCCAGTTCCACCGCTGCGATGCAGAGCAGGTAGCGCGGCTTGAGGGCGCAGCCCAACCCGGCGAGCGCGCCTGTGCCGAGCATCGCCGCGCGGGAGACGGGGAGCCCTTCCAGCATGCGGACCAGCAGGGCGAGATGCGGCAGCATGCCGATCACCAGCAGGTGCTCGCGCTGCCCGAACTCGACGCCCGGCGTCACCAGCAGCACGCAGGCGATGGCGGCAAAGACCGGGACCGGGCGCGCGAAAACCGGCCCGACTCCCTGCAGGAGTCGCGCACTGCTCCAGGCCGAGCCGAGCGCCGCCGCCGCGAAGAGCGGCAGCGCCACCTGCTTGGCGGCCAGCCCCAGCAGGTCGCCCAGCATGACCGGCACCGCGTTGATCCAGACGATCAGCGGCGGGTTCACCTCGACGATATCGACGTAAAGCTCTTCCCCGCGCAGCCACTGCCGTGCGACCCAGAGCAGCCAAGCCAGGTCGTCCTTCATCGGCGTCCGCAGCAGCGCGAACAGCACCATAGCCACCGTCAGCGCCACCACGCCGAGGCAGATCAGCGCCGTGCGTTGCGCGGCGCGGAGCCGGTCCTGCCGCGGGGCGACGCCACGCGGCGCCCCGGGAAAGCTGTAGGTCACGCGATGCTCCCCCCTCGACCTCCCGGCGTCAGAGCCGCCGGTGCGCCGCAGCCTGGGCGCCTATTTTGTTGAGATTGCGGCAGGGCAAGGCGATAGGCGAGCGAAAATATTCCAAAATCGAGACAATGCGCAAAATTCTGCACGATTTGTCGCGAATGCGCTCCCTCGCTCAGGCGGCCCTGACTGGCACGGTGGCCTCAAGGCCGAGCAGGCTCCGCGCCACGGCTTCGGCGGTTTTGATGCCGTCCACGGCCGCCGAGAGGATGCCGCCGGCATAGCCCGCCCCCTCCCCGGCCGGATAGAGGCCGCGCGTGTTCAGGCTCTGCCGATCCTCGCCCCGCTTCACCCGCACCGGCGAGGAGGTCCGCGTCTCCACGCCTGTCATCACCGCGTCAGGGCGGGCGAAGCCGCGGAGTTGGCGGTCGAAGGCCGGCAAGGCCTCGCGAATGGCCGCGACGGCATAATCCGGCAGGCAGGCGGCCAGATCAGTCGGCGTCACGCCCGGCTTATAGGAGGGCACCACCTCGCCAAGGGCAGTCGAGGGGCGGCTGGCCAGGAAATCTCCCACCGTCTGGGCGGGGGCATAATACTCGCCGCCACCGGCACGGAAGGCTGCCTCCTCCAGCCGCCGCTGCAGGTCGATTCCCGCCAGCGGGCCGCCGGGAAAGTCCTGTTCCGGCGTGATGCTGACGACGACCGCCGAATTGGCATTGCGCTCGGCGCGCTGATACTGGCTCATGCCATTGGTGACGACGCGCCCCGGCTCCGAGGTGGCCGCCACCACCGTGCCGCCCGGGCACATGCAGAAGCTGTAGACCGCGCGCCCATTGCGGCAATGATGCACCAGCCGGTAGTCGGCGGCGCCGAGCAGCTTGTTGCCGGCGTAGGGGCCGAAGCGGCACTCGTTGACCATCCGCTGCGGGTGCTCGATGCGCACGCCGATGGAGAAGGGCTTGGCCTCCACATAGACGCCGCGCCGCTCCAGCATCTCGAAGGTATCGCGCGCGCTGTGGCCCACCGCCAGCACGACATGGTCGGATTCCAGAACGCTGCCATCCGCCAGCGCCACGCCGCGGATCTGGCGCGTGCCGTCCGGCGCGGTGTCGACCAGCAGGTCGGTCACGCGGCTCTCGAAGCGATATTCGCCGCCAAGCGCTTCGATGCTCCGCCGCATGTGCTCGACCATCGTCACCAGCCGGAAGGTGCCGATATGCGGCTTGGAGACGAAGAGGATCTCCTCCGGCGCACCGGCCTTGACGAATTCCTCCAGCACCTTGCGGCCGTGATGCTGCGGGTCGCTGATCTGGCTGTAGAGCTTGCCGTCCGAGAAGGTTCCGGCGCCGCCCTCGCCGAACTGCACGTTTGACTCGGAGTTCAACGCGCTGCGTCGCCACAGGCCCCAGGTGTCCTTGGTGCGCTCGCGCACCGCCTTGCCGCGCTCCAGGATGATGGGGCGGAAGCCCATCTGCGCCAGCAGCAGCGCCGCCAGCAACCCGCAGGGGCCGGCGCCGATCACCAGCGGGCGCCGGGTGAAGCCCGCGGGCGCATGGCCGACAAATCGGTAGGTGGTGTCCGGCCTCGGCCCGATATGCCGGTCGCCCCGGTGGCGGCGCAGCACGGCCGCCTCGTCCCGCAGGGTCAGGTCGAGCGTGTAGATGAGTTGGATGGCGGTCTTCTTGCGCGCGTCATAGCCACGGCGGAAGACATGCAGATCCAGCAGCTCGGCATCGGCGATGCCAAGGCGCGCGAGCACCGCCGCGCGCAGCGCCGGCTCGGGGTGATCGAGCGGCAGCCTCAGTTCGGTCAGTCGCAGCATCGGGGGGTTGTTATCCACCAGGGTGAGCGATCCGCCGGCCTATAGCGCCGCCCACCCGGCATGGGGAAGGATTTCCCCTCCCCCACCCGCGCGACTCAGCCCGCGAGCTGGCGCAGAGCGGCGCAGACCAGTTCCACCTGGGCATCGTTCAGCTCGGGATAGATCGGCAGGCTCAGCACCTCGCGGGCCGCTGCCTCCGTCTCGGCGCAGCCGGCCGGGCCTAGGGGGGTGCGGTCGCGATAGGCCTCCTGCTGGTGCACCGGCAGCGGATAGTGGATCGCCGTGGCGACACCCTGGGCGCGCAGCCACATCGCCAGCTCCTCGCGCTCCGCGCTGCGGATGACATATTGGTGGAACACGTGCTCCGCCCCTGGCCGTCGCGTGGGTGGCGCGACCGGGCCGCCCGCCAGCGCCGCGTCATAAGCGGCGGCGATGGCCTGGCGCCGGGCATTAGCGGCGGCCAGCAACGGCAGCCGCACCCGCAGCACCGCCGCCTGCAACTCATCCATACGGCTGTTCACGCCGACCATGTCCGAGAGATAGCGGCGCTTCCAGCCATATTGCCGGATCGCCGCGATATGCTCGGCCAGCGCCGTATCGGCGGTGGCGATGATGCCGGCATCGCCCAGGGCGGCGAGGTTCTTGGTCGGATAGAGGCTGAAGGCCGCGACGTCGCCGAAGGTGCCGAGCATCCGCCCGCCCAGGGTGGCGCCATGCGCCTGGGCGCAATCCTCGATAACCGCCACGCCGGCGGCGCGGCAGGCTTCCAGCATCGGCACGAGATCGCAGGCCTGACCGTAGAGATGCACCGGGATCACGGCACGGATCGGCGGCAGGCCCGGCGGCGGATCATCCAGCACGGCCAGTAGCTCGTCCGGGTCCATGGTGTAGGTGTCGGGGTCGATGTCGAGCAGCAGCGGGGTGGCGCCGACCATCTCGATCGCCGCCACGGTGGCGACGGCAGTATGCGAGACGGTGGCCACCGTCATGCCCGGCCCGATGCCCAGGCCGCGCAGGGCGAGCACCAGCGCATCCGTGCCATTGGCGCAGCCCACGGCGCGGGCGAGGCCGAGCCATTCGGCGAATTCCTGCTCGAAGGCCGCTCCCTCCGAGCCCAGGATGTACCAGCCCGAGTGCAGGACGCGGGCGATGGCGGCATCGATGGCCGGCTGCTGGGCGCGGTAGGCGGCGCCCGGGTCGGCCTGAGGGACGGTGATCGCGGGCAAGTCCATCTGCCCTTCTCCTTCGGGAGGCTAACGCGGTCAGAGGTAATCGTTGAGACGCGGGCGGAACCAGTCGAGGCTGCGGCGCAGCCCCTCCTGCAACGACACCGCCGGAGCCCAGCCGGTGGCGGCGCGGAAGGCAGCATCATCGGCATGGAAGCTGCCGATGTCGATGGGCGCGCGCTCCGCCGGGAACTCCCGCACCAGGTAGCGGCCGGAGCCGTTCGCGGCGATCGCCAGCTCGGCCAGTTCGCGCAGCGAGACCGGCGGCGCCCCGCCGATGTTGAAGGCCTGTCCGGCGCAGGCGGGTGTCTCGGCGGCGCGCAGGAAGGCCGCCACCACATCGTCGAGGTAGGCGAGGTCGCGCAGCTGCTCGCCGCCCCAGACCTCGAAGGCCTCGCCCTCCAGCAGGCGGCGGAACCAGATGCCCAGGAAGGTCTGCCGCGCGTCCTTCACCCGCAGGCGCGGGCCGTAGCAATTGGTCAGACGCAGCGCGACGACCGGGCGGCCATGCACCCGCCCTTCCATCAGCCAGTACTGCTCGCCCGCCAGCTTGGAGACGCCATTGGCATCGGGCGGCGCGACGGGGTGCTTCTCGTCCACCGGCAGGTAGCGTGGGCGGCCGTAGAACTGCCGCGTCGAGGCATGCACCACCACCGCCTTCGGGGAACCCGCCCGCAGCGCCGCCATCAGCCGGAGCTGCGCGGTGGCATTGATGGCGAGGTCGGTGAAGGGATCGGCCATGCTGCCGGCATGGCTGGTCTGGGCAGCGAGGTTGAACACCGCATCCAGCCCCTCGGCATAGGGCGCGAGATCGGCCTCGCGCAGGTCGGCCTCGACCAGCCGGACGCCGCTGCCGGCGAGATTGGCGCGATTGGCCCCGCCATCCGGCAGCATGGCGTCGAGGGCCACCACATCGGCGCCCGCCGCGGCGAGCGTATGGCAGAGGCCGCTGCCGAGGAAGCCGGCGCCCCCCGTGACCAGCACGCGGCGCCCGCGCCAGGCGGAGCCGGTGCCCGTCATGCCAGACCTCCCGCGAAGCGGTCGGCAGGAAGGATAGGTTCCAGGCCAATGACGATGGGCATCGCAAGGCTTCTCAGGTGGCGGACCGTGGAAAGGCTGCCCAGCCATTGCGGCAGAAGCGGGGCCATCCGAGGGCCGCGCCATGGCGGCGCAGCGCACCGGGCCACCGCAGCATGCCCGCGGGCGGTGGCGAGGGGAAGCAGAAATCACGCTTTCGCGAGCGCATTTCTGCTTTCCCCGTATCTCCTTTGAAGACGGCCTTACTCCGCCGCGCGGGGCGTGCCGGCGCTGGCGGGGACGGCGTCATCCAGCACGTGGCTGCTCGGGCCGGCGGCCAGCTCGGCGCGCAGGCGGCCGGCGTCCAGCTCGCCCTCCCAGCGGCTGACGGCGATGCAGGCGACGCCGTTGCCGCAGAGATTGGTCAGCGCCCGGCACTCGCTCATGAACTTGTCGATCCCGACCAGCACCGCCAGCGCCTGGATCGGGATGTCCGGAATGACGGACAGCGTCGCCGCCAAGGTGATGAAGCCGGCGCCGGTAACGCCCGAGGCGCCCTTCGAGGTCAGCATCGCCACCAGCAGGATGGTCAGCTCCTGGCCCAGCGTCAGGTGGGTGTTCGTGGCATAGGCCAGGAACATGGTGGCCAGGGTCATGTAGATGTTGGTGCCGTCCAGGTTGAAGCTGTAGCCCAGCGGCACGGTCAGCCCGACCACGTTGGGCGAGCAGCCCAGCCGCTCCAGCTTGCGCATGAGCTGCGGCAGCACGCTCTCGCTGCTGGAGGTGCCGAGCACGATCAGCAGTTCTTCGCGGATGTAGTTGAGGTAGCGCAGGATGGAGAAGCCGCAGAACCAGGCAATGACGCCCAGCACCAGCAGGACGAAGAGGACCGAGGTGAAATAGAAGGTGGCCACCAGCTCGCCCAGGCTCAGCAGCGAGCCGATGCCATAGGCGCCGATGGTGAAGGCCATGGCGCCGAAGGCGCCGACCGGCGCCGCCTGCACCACGATGCGGACGATGCCGAAGAACACGGAGGCCATCCGGTCCACCACCCCGGCCGTCGCCACCCGCGCCTTCTCCGGCAGGGCATTGATGGCGAAGCCAGTCAGCACGGCGACCAGCAGAACCTGCAGCAGGTCCCCGCTGACGAAGGGACTGAAGAAGCTGTCGGGGATGATGGCCATGAGATGCGCGACGACGCTGTCGCTCTGCGCCTTCTGGGCGTAACCCTGCACCGCATGCGCATCGAGCTGCGCCGGGTCGATGTTGAAGCCGGCGCCGGTGTGGAAGACCTTGGCGACGATCAGGCCGAGCGCCAGCGCGAAGGTGGAGACCACCTCGAAATACAGGATCGCCTTCAGCCCGACGCGGCCGACCTTGCTGGCGTCCCGCACGCTGGCGATGCCGTGCACCACAGTACAGAAGACCACCGGCGCGATGATCAGCTTGATGAGCTTCACGAAGGCGTCGCCCAGCGGCTTCATGGCCGCCCCGGCGGACGGGTAGAAGGCGCCCAGCAGCACGCCCAGCACGATCGCGATCAGCACCTGCACGTAGAGCAGGCCAAGCCAGCGTCTCAACATCAACCACTTCCCCAAACCAGCACGCCACCGCACGGCCCAGGGCATGCCCGCATCGCGGCGCGGGCGCCCAATGCGGCCATGACTGTCGTTTTTCTACCGGGCGGGAACGTTTCCATGCGCGGCACCGCACAGGCCCAAGGGACAGACCCAGGAGGCGGGCGGCATCGCACGCGCGCTCCCTACCGCTTTCAACGCGGCAGCGACATTATCCGCTATCGGCCCGGGTGCGGCCGCGCCTGGCCAGAACGGACGGGCGCGGCAAAAAAACGTGTCTTATACAGGACTTAGAGGAAAATTGCCGTCCTGTTAATTATCGGCAATCAGCTTCGGGGACGGAATGGCCCCGCCTTCAACGCGGCGCCAGCGCGATGCCGGTGATCTCCACCTTCCAGCGCGGGTCCACCAGCTTGCCCTCGATCGTCATGCGTGCCGGCTTATGAGCCGGGTCGAGCCAGCGGTCCCAGGCGCGGTTCATCGCCGCGATGTCGTTGATGTCGGCCAGCACGATCTGCACCTGCAGCAGCGACCGCTTGTCGGTGCCGGCCTCGGCCAGCAGCGCGTCGATCTGCGCCAGGATGTCGGCGGTCTGCCCTTCGGCATCGAGCAAGGCGTCGTCCGCCACCTGCCCGGCCAGAAAGACGAAGCCGCCGGCAACGCTGGCGCCGCAGAGGCGCTCCTCTTCAGCGAGGCGACGGATGCGGGGAGTTTGCTCGGCCATGGGCAGTCCTTCATGCAGGGAACAAGGAAAGAGTGCCATGGTCGTCCTGCCGCGGCGAGAGGCGCTGCCTGCCCCCTCCGCTCCCAGTGTCCAGCTTCCGAAATCCTGCGGGCTTCGGAAGCTGGACACTCGCCGTTCTTTTCGGTGGTCTCCTGATCCGCTTGATCCACCGCAAATGCAGCGAACTTCGCGGGCGGGACACTAGAAGAGGATGTCGGTCAGCGGCAGATCGCTGGCCTGCTGCAGCCAGGAGGCCAAGCCGGCAGCATCGGCGGGTTCCAGGTGGCTCAGCCCGGCCTGGATATCCTCCGCGGCCGTGCCGAGGGCCGCGAAGAGCTCCGGCTGGCTCAGCAATTCGGGATGGTCATTGACCGCCGCCATCTGCCTGATCCCGGCCAGGATCGCCGCGCCCCCATAAAGGCTCTGCTCGGGCGGCAGCGGGTTCTGGGACAGGGCCTCGATGCCCTGGATCAGCGCCAGATCGCCCTCGGCCCGGACCTGCCTGTCCGGCGAATCATAGACCATGTCATGGGTGCGGAAGAGTTCGTCCAGCGCATCGACCGGCGGCGCCGTGTAATCGACCGGCTGGTCCGGCGAAGCGAGAACCTCACCGTTGGAATATCCCGGGCCGCCGTAATTGCCGTAGGTCGGAATGGTGACGTCGCCAGGCCCAGGGACGAGGATTGACCAGTTGATGTTCATCGCATCCTCCTTGGCTGAGCGGGTTTTATTCCGCTGCGCAGGAGGCGGAGATCACAAAGCCGTCGCACCCGGGCCCGATGCAGCTTGGGGCCGCGCGACAGCAGCCCGGCGGCCATGTCATCCGCTCAGATGCGGCCGGTGAAACAGGCGCGTGAATAATCCATCCACCGGCCCGGCCAGCACGGACAGCACCCAGATCCCGCCCGCCACCAACACGATGGCCGGCCCGCTGGGCAAGTCGTAGTGATAGGAGAGCAGCAGCCCCACGACGCTGGAGAACATGGCGATGCCGGCGGCGGCATAGGCCAACCCGCCCACGCTGCGCCCCCAGTAGCGTGCCGCCACCGCCGGCAGCATCATCAGCCCCACGGCCATCAGCGTACCGAGCGCCTGGAAAGCCGCCAGCACGTTCAGCACCACCAGCACCAGAAACAGCATGTGCCACGCGCCGCCGCGCGCACGCACGGCGGCGGCGAAGCCGGGGTCGAAGCATTCCAGCACCAGCGGCCGCCAGGCGAAGGCCAGGGCCAGCAAGGTCAGGCTCGCGATGCCCGCCATCAGGAACAGCGCCGTGTCATCCACACCGAGCACGCTGCCGAAGAGCAGGTGGGACAGTTCCACTGAGCCGGCCCGGGTGGAGATCAGCGTCACGCCAAGGGCCAGGGCGACGAGATAGAGGGCGGCCAGCGCCGCATCCTCCCGCCCGCCAGTGGCACGCGAGATGGCCCCCGCGCCGACGCCGACGATCAGCCCGGCGGCCAGCCCGCCCAGCGACATGGCGGTGACCGAGAGCCCCGCCACCAGGAAGCCGATGGCGATGCCGGGCAGGATGCCATGCGCCAGGACATCGGCGGTCAGGCTCATCCGCCGCAGCATCAGGAAGACGCCGAGCGGCGGCGCGGCCAGGGAAAGGGCCAGGCAACCAACCAGCGCCCGGCGCATGAAGCCGAACTCGGCGAAGGGTGCCCAGAGGGTATTCCCGAGAGCATCCCAGGCGAGGTGGAGCATGTCAGGCGGCGCTGCGGTCGCAGGCCTCGGCCTCGGCGTCCCAGGCTTCGGCCATCATGCGGGCCTTCAGCCGGTTGGCGGCGGTCAGCACCTCGGCGGTCGCGCCCCAGGCGATGGGCTCGCGTGCCAGCAGCAGGGTCTCGGGAAATTGCTGCCGCACCAGGTCGAGGTCGTGCAGCACGGCCAGAATGGTGCGGCCCTCGCCATGCCAGCGATGCACCAGCGCCAGCAGGTCGGCGGCGGTGCGGGCGTCCACGGCGTTGAAGGGCTCGTCCAGTAGGATCACCGGCGCGTCCTGCACCAGTAGGCGAGCGAAGAGCACGCGCTGGAACTGGCCGGCGGAGAGGCTGCCCACTGGCCGGCGCTCGAAACCTTCCAGCCCGACCGCCGCCAGTGCGGCGCGCGCCGCCTGCTTCTCGGCCGGCCGCAGCGCCCGGAAGGCGCCGGCCCGGTTCCAGTGACCGAACAGCACCACATCCAGGCAGGAAACCGGAAAGGCGCGGTCCAGCGCCGCCGCCTGCGGCAGCAGGGCGATGTCATGGCGCGGCGCGGTGAGCTGGCCCTCCTGCGCCGCATGCAGCCCGGCGATGGCGCGCAGCAGGGTGGACTTGCCCGCCCCGTTCGGCCCCACGATGGCGGTCAGGCTGCCGGGCGCGAAACGGCCGGAGATATGATGCACCGCCGGCCGCCGCCCATGGGTCAGCGTCAGATCGGTGAGCAGGATGCCCTCGCCCCGGCTCATGCGGTGCGTGCCCAGAAAACAGCGGCCCAGAGCAGCACCAGCACGACAGCGGCCAGCAGCAGGCGGGCCGGGGCGCCGGCGGAGAGCGCCAGGGGATCGGAGAGCCAGGGGATCATGGTGTTATAGAATAACATTTCCCTCGCTGGCAGCAAGCCTCACCGACGGCTGGAAACAACCCGCCCGGGCGCCTGCTGCGGATTGTCATCCCCGGCGGCTCCCGCCCGGGCCATACCCGCACTACCTTCCGCAGCGATGCATGGCATGCCCCCCCTTCCCGATCCCGAGGCCGAGCTTCGCCGCAACCTCGCCCGCTACCGCCGCTTCGCCACCACCCTGTTGCTGGTCATGGCCGCGCTGATGCTCGGCGCCTATCAGTTGCCGCCGGGCTATTGGGCCGAGCTGCTGCAGGCCTCGGCGAAGGCCGGGCTGGTCGGCGGCCTGGCCGACTGGTTCGCGGTGACGGCGCTGTTCCGCCGCCCGCTCGGCCTGCCCATCCCGCATACCGCCATTATCCCACACCAGAAGGAGCGGCTCGGCCGTGGCCTCGGACGCTTCGTCGGTAACCATGTGCTGACCGAGGCCGAGGTGCAGCGCCTGCTGGCGCGGGTGGATCTCGCCGGGCTGCTGCGCCGGGTGCTGAGCGACCCGGCCAATACCCGACCCTTCGCGGAAGCCCTGGCTGCCAACCTGCCGCGCCTGCTGAACGCCATGGAGGATGGCCGCGCGCGTCGCCTCATGGTCCGCCTGCTGCCGCGCATGGTCTCCGGCCCCGCCGCCGCCCGGCTGCTGGCGCGCATGCTGCGGACGATGATGGCGGGCGGCCAGCACCAGGCGGTCTTCGGCCTGGCGGTCGAGCAGATCAAGGTGCTTCTGGCCGCCAAGGAAGAAGACCTTCGCCTGGCCATCCAGGCGCGCGTCCGCGCCGAGGGCGGCGCGCTGGTCGGCTGGCTGGCCGGCGGCACGGTGGCCCGCCGCATCCTTACGGCGATCAATCAGGAGCTGGAGAAGGTGGAGCCCGGTGACAGCGAGTTGCGCACCGCCTTCGAGGCCTGGCTGCACACCGAGATCGACCGGCTGGAGAACGACCCGGAGCGCGCCGCCGCCGTTGGTGCCGCTCTCCGTAAGGCCCTCGCGCATCCCACCGTCGCGGTCTGGTTGGGCGATATCTGGGGGCGGATGAAGCAGGCGGTAGCCCAGGACGCCGCGGCGCCTGAGGGGCGCAGCGTAGCGCTGCTTTCAGGCCTTTTCGGCAATCTCGGCACCATGCTGGCCGAGGATGCCGCCGCCCGCGAGCGCCTGAACCTCTGGCTGGAAGGCATGCTGCGCGGCGCCCTGCCCGCGGTCCAGGCGCGCATCGCCGAGTTCATCGCCGGGGTGGTGGGCCGCTGGGACACGGCAACGGTGGTGGACAAGATCGAGCTACGGGTGGGGCGCGACCTGCAATTCGTCCGGGTGAACGGCACCCTGGTCGGCTTCCTGGCCGGGGGCGCGCTGTATATGCTGATGGAGGCGGCCTTCGGCCACGTCGCCTATTGAACGGCTGATGAGGCGGCCCGCCGCGCGCGGCGGGCCGCCTCGGACCGCTTCAGATCCGCCGCGACCCGCAGTTCCGCCTCCATGATGGACAGCAGCGTGGCCGTCAGCGCGTGGCCCGCCGTCCAGGCGGCATCCTGCGCCTGGGCGACGCGGCCGATCAGGCGGATCAAGGGCGCGGCAGGCGGAGGCAGGAGTTCGCTGGCAAGATGATGGGTCATGTCGCCACAGCTGGTTTCCGGTTCGCCCAGTCTTTGCCACGGCCCTCACCGTTGCGCGAGAAGTTTTTACGCCCATCTCTATAATTGAGACGCTTAAGAGAGGAAGTTCGTCCAGATACGCAGGTTATCCGCACCGAATTGTCTCTTTTTTGCAAATTCTCTGAGCCATTCTATGCGGCTGTGCCGCTCCCTCTTGCCGCACCAAGCGCCCCGGCGCCACATTCCGCGCGTGAGCACGCATCCTTCCCTCCCACCGGCTGGCCACGGCCAGGAGCCAGCGCCAGAGCAGCTCGAACCCTTCGAGCGCGAGCTGCTGCACTCCGTCGCGCAGCGTGCCTTGCGACAACTGCTGGACGGAACCCGTGACCGCTCCGCCCTGCTGGCCCAGATGCGCACCGAACTGGGCGCGCTGCTGCAGGAGCGGGGCACGGATCTGCCCGCCTGCCAGGACCTCCTGCTGGCCGAACTGGAGGCGATGCTGACACGCCTGGGGATCGAGCCTGCCGCATCGCCGCCCGCCGGCTGAGCAGTCCCCTCGTTCTGGCGAGGTCCGCCCTGCGTGCGGAATGGTTGCCTCGGCGGCCCATGGCGGGTAAACGCCGCCCGCCCGCGCGGTGCCGCAAAGCCCCGCGCCTTGTTCGTTCAGCCCCGTGAAGCAGGTGCCAAGCCCATGAAGCAGCAGGCCAACCAGATGCGCCCCGGTCAGGTCATCGAGTACGAGGGCCGGCGCTGGACGGTGCTGAAGATCCAGATCATCACCCCGGGCAAGGGCGGCGCCTTCATCCAGGTTGAGATGCGCGACATCAAGACCGGCACCAAGAAGGACGACCGCTGGCGCACCGCCGACACCGTCGAGCGCCTGATGACCGAGGACAAGGAGTTCACCTACTCCTATGCCGACGGCGAGAACCTGGTGCTGATGGACCCCGAGACCTTCGAGCAGACGATCGTCCCGGCTGCCATCCTCGGTGATCGCCTGCCCTTCCTGACCGAGAACATGACCGTCTCGGTGAAGCTGATCGAGGGCGATCCGGTGGCCATGGACCTGCCGCCCAACGTGACGCTGGAGGTGGCCGAGGCCGATCCGGTGGTGAAGGGGCAGACGGCGTCCTCCTCCTACAAGCCCGCCGTGCTTTCCAATGGCGTGAAGACCCTGGTGCCCCCCTTCGTCACCGCCGGCGAGAAGATCGTGGTGAAGACAGAGGATGGTTCCTACGTCGAGCGCGCCAAGGGCTAAGGGCCGGAAAGCCACCCTTTGACCCGCGGGGCGCCAGCCGGCGCCCCGGATCCCCGCCCCTCTCCACCGGTTCTCCGCTGCCGGACGGTGGGAAGGCCCGGAGCGCCCGGCGCTCCGGCGGGAGACTGCGGAGGGGCCCCGCCCCGTCGCCGAGCAGCATATCCGTTGATCCGGAGTTCCCCCGCCGTGGCCGCATCCGCCCGCCTCTCCCCCGCCCTGAACGTCGTCGTGGCCGCCGCGCAGAAGGTCGGCCGCCGCCTGCTGCGCGACTTCGGCGAGGTCGAGCAGCTGCAGGTGAGCACCAAGGGTCCGGGCGACTTCGTCTCCCAGGCCGATCTGCGCGCCGAGGAGACACTGCGCGCCGAACTTGGCCGCGCCCGCCCCAACTTCGCCTTCCTCGGTGAGGAAGAGGGGCAGAGCGGCAACAGCGACTGGGAATGGCGCTGGGTGGTGGACCCGCTGGACGGCACCACCAACTTCCTGCACGGCATCCCGCACTGGTCGGTCTCCATCGGCATCGAGAAGCGCACCGGCGAGGGCACCAGCGAGATCGTCGCCGGCGTCATCTACAACCCGGCCGCCGATGAGATGTTCTGGGCCGAGAAGGGCGTGGGCGCCTTCCTGAACGACCGCCGCCTGCGCGTCTCCGGCCGGCGCGACATGCTGAGCGCCGTCTTCGCCACCGGCATCCCCTTCGCCAAGGTGCCGCGCAAGGCCGAGTTCACCGCGATCCTGGCGAAGCTGATGCCGCAGGTCGCCGGCATCCGCCGCATGGGCTCCGCTTCGCTCGACCTCGCCTGGACCGCCGCCGGCCGCTACGACGGCTACTGGGAGCTGGGCCTCAAGCCCTGGGACATCGCCGCCGGGGTCATCATCCTGAAGGAGGCCGGCGGCTACGTGACCGACCCTGAGGGCGGCGATTCCTTCGCCAGCGGGAACGTCATCGCCGGCAATCCCTTCCTGCAGCCAAAGCTGCGGGACGTGGTGAACGAGGGCATCAGCCTCGTCGGCAGGGCGCGCGGCGAGGCCTGATTCCGCGCGGCGAGCGAGTTGCCCACCCGCCCGTTTGCCGAGTCACGGATGTGGGCTAGGCTGCGCAATGATGCGCGTCCTCTTTCTTTCCCGTGTCCGCCCGCTGCTGGCGGCCCTGCCGCTGGCGCTGCTGGTGCCGCTCGCGCCTGCGCAGGGGCGCCCTGGCGCCCTGCCGGCGGACCCCGCGCCTGCCGCGCCCGCCCCGCCTGACCTGACGCGCCCGCCTCGCCCGGCGCCGGCCATGCCGCAGCCTGGCTTCAACCTGCCGCGCGGCATCGAGGCCATGCCGGGCGGCGGCTGGCGGCTAACCGGATCTCTGGCGCGCGGTGTGGTGGAGGGCGCGCCGCAGGCCACGCTGCTGCAGATCGCCCGCTGGCTGGCCGAGGAGACGCACGGCCGGGTCACGCTGGTGGCCCAGGTGGCCGGCCCACCCGAGGATATGTCGCTCGCCCGCCGGGATTCGCTGGCGCATGCCCTGGCAATCCGGCATGTGCTGGAACAGGGGGGCCTGGACGGCACCCGCATCGACATCCGCCCCCTGGGCCGCACTGCCGAGGCGCGCGACGCCATCGAGCTGCTGCCGCCTCCCAACCGCAGCGGCGCCGCCGCCAGCCAGAGCCAGAGCCGCCCATGACGCGCCCCACCCACTACCTGTTGCGGATGCTGGTTTTCCTCGCCGCCGTGCTCGCGCTGGCTGTGGTGTTGTCGGGCGCGCTGCTGCGCGCCTTCGCGGCCAATCCGGTGCTGAACGGCGTCATCCTGGCGGTGCTGCTGCTCGGCGTCGCCTGGAACATCCGCCAGGTGCTCGGGCTTCGGCCGGAAGTCGAGTGGCTGGAGGGCTTCCGCTCCGCACGGCCGGGCAGCTCCGCCCGCACGCCGCCGCGCCTACTGGCGCCGATGGCCTCGATGCTCGCCACCCGGCGCAGCGACCGCATCTCGCTCTCCGCTCCGGCCATGCGCAGCCTGCTCGACGGCATTGCCTCGCGGCTCGACGAAAGCCGCGACCTGTCGCGCTACATGACCAGTCTGTCGATCTTCCTCGGCCTGCTCGGCACCTTCTGGGGCCTGATCCTGACCATCGGCTCGGTGGCCGATGTCATCAACACCATGTCGGTCGGCTCCGGCGACCTGAACCAGCTCTTCAACCAGCTCAAATCCGGCCTGGCGCAGCCGCTGGGCGGCATGGGCGTGGCCTTCTCCTCCTCCCTGCTCGGCCTGGCCGGAGCGTTGGTGCTGGGCTTCCTCGACCTCACCGCGGGCCAAGCGCAGAATCGCTTCTATTACGAGCTCGAGGAATGGCTGGCGGGCGTCACCCGCCTCTCCTCCGGCGTGCTGGGCGACACCGAGACCGGCGGCTCGGTCCCCGCCTATGTCCAGGCGCTGCTGGAGCAAACCGCCGAGAACCTGGAGAACCTGCAAAGCATCCTGGCGCGCGGCGAGGAAGGCCGCGGCGCCATCACCCAGGCGCTGAACACGCTGACCGACCGGCTCTCCATCATGGCCGACCAGATGCGCGCCCAGCAGGCCCTCATGCAGCGTTTCGCCGAAGGGCAGTCGGGCCTGGTGCCCACTCTCAGCCGGCTGGCCGAGGCGCAGCAGCAGCTCCACACCCATGGCGCGCTGGACGAGGCCTCGCGCATCCATCTACGTAACCTCGAAGTCTATATGGCGCGGCTGGTCGAGGACCTCGCCCAGGGCCGTGCCCAGGCCACGGCCGAGATCCGCGGCGAGATCAAGATCCTCGCCCGCACCATCGCCGCGCTGGCCGACGAGAGCCCCCGATGAGCGGGGCCTGACGCCATGGCCCTGAGCCGCCGCGGTGCGCGGGAAGCGCCCAATGCCTGGCCGGGCTACGTGGACGCGCTGTCCACGCTGCTCATGGTCATCATCTTCGTGCTGCTGGTCTTCGTGCTGGCGCAGGGCTTCCTTTCCGTCACCCTGACCTCGCGCGACAAGGCGCTGGACCGGCTGAACCAGCAGGTCGCCGAGCTATCCGACATGCTGGCGCTGGAGCGCGGCCAGGGGCAGGAGCTGCGCGCCAATCTCGGACGGCTGGCGGAGGACCTTCGCGTGGCCAGCGGGGCACGCGACGCCGCCCTGGCGCAGATCACGACGCTGCGCGACGATCGCGACCGGCAGAGCGCCGAGCGTGATGCGCTGCGCAGCGAGCGCGACCGGCTGGCCGCCCGGCTGGCCGACCTGGAACTGACGGCCAAGGGCTCCACCGAGCGCATCGCCAGCCTGGAGGAGCGCCTCGCCGCCGCCCGCTCCCGCGCCGAGGCGCTGGGCGGCGATACCGCCCAGACCTTGCGCGACCTGACCGAGACCCGTCGCAGTCTGGCCGAGCAGCAGCAGACCGCCGACCAGCAGCAGAAGGAGCTTGCGCGCCTCGCCGAGCAGGTGCGGGCGCTGACCGCCCTGCGCGACGAGCTGGAACGCCGCGCCGCCGAGGCAATGGCGCGCGCCGAGGCGCAGGAACAGCGGACGGAGGTCGAAGCCGGGCGCCGCCAGCAGGCCGAGGCCAAGGCCGGCGAGCAGACCCGGCTGGCGGAGAGTGCCGAGGCCCAGGTGGCGCTGCTGAACCGTCAGCTCACCGAACTACGCGCCGAGCTCTCCCACATCGCCGGGCTGCTCGACGTGCAGGAGAAGGCCGGGCGCGAAAAGGACACGCAGATCGCCGATCTCGGGCAGCGGCTGAACACGGCCCTGGCACAGCGGGTGGAGGAGTTGCAGCGCTACCGCAGCGACTTCTTTGGCCGGCTGCGCGACGTGCTGGGGGAGCGGCCGGAGGTCCGCATCGTGGGCGATCGCTTCGTCTTCCAGGGCGAGGTGCTCTTTCCGGTGGGCAGCGCCGACCTCTCCGCCGCCGGCCAGCAGCAGCTGCGCGAGCTGGCCGAGGTGCTGAAGGAGGTCAGCCGGAAATTCCCGGCCGACCTGCCCTGGATCCTGCGCGTGGACGGGCATGCGGATCGCAGCCCTGTGCGCGCCGGTGGCCGCTACGCCTCGAACTGGGAGCTTTCGGCGGCCCGCGCCATCGCGGTGGCGCAATTCCTGATCGGCCAGGGGCTTCCGGCCAACCATGTCGCGGCCGCTGCCTTCGGCGACAACCAGCCGATCGACCCGGGCGATTCGCCCGAGGCACTGGCACGCAACCGGCGCATCGAGCTGCGCCTGACGGATCGCTAAGGGGAAATGCGAGAGGGGGGATTCGAACCCCCATGACCGAGGTCGGACGATTTTGAGTCGTCTGCGTCTACCGTTCCGCCACTCTCGCGCGGCCGCGCAGGTCTAGCGCAAGCACGGCGCCGCGTCACGGGGGCAGCGTGCCGGCACGCTGCCTTCAGCCGCTTTCCCGTCAGGTCATCGGAGGCCCGGCGATGATGCGGGCGAAATGCGGCCGGGCAAGCAGCCGGTCGTACCAGGCGCGCAGGTTCGGGAGTTCCGCCCGCTTGATCGGCAGGGCGAACCAGCGGTGGATATGCGGGCCAAAGGCAATATCGGCGACCGAGAAGGCGCCCTCGACGTATTCCTTGCCCTCGAGCTGCCGGTCCAGGATGCGCCACAGCTTCCCGGCCTGCGTCAGGGCGGCTTCTGTGGCGGGCCAATCGCGCTCTGCCTCCGGGATGCGCACATGGGTGAAGAAGATGGTCGTCATCGGCGCGGTGAGATGGGCGAGTTGCCAGTCCATCCAGCGCTCGACCTGGGCGCGGGCACGCGGTTCCTGCGGCAGCATCGCCTTTCCGCCGGGGGTGGTGCTGGCGAGATAGCGCAGGATGCTGTTGCTTTCCCACAGGCTCCAGCCGTCCGGCTCCTCCAGGGTGGGCACCAGGGACATGGGGTTGCGCGCCTTGTAGGCGGGCTCGCTGGTGACGCCGAAGGTGCCGCCGGCATCGCGCCGCTCGAACTCCAGCCCCGCTTCGGCGCAGAACCAGAGTACCTTCATCACATTGCTGCTGTTCGCGCGCCCCCAGATGACTGGCATGGCCGATCCTCCCTCGCTGCCTGTGCACGGGCACGCTATGCGCGGAGCGCCAGCCGGTCCAGCCGCTCCGGCGCTTGACCAGGGCCGGGTGCGGCGCCAGCTTCCCCTCAGTCTCGTCCTGCGCGGCCACGCCGCCGAGGAGCCCGCATGACCCATCCCGCGCCGCAGATTCCCTCACGCGATACCGCCGACCTGCTGGACCCCGTCTGGTCGCGCATCCGGCGCGAGGCCGAGGATGCCGCCTTGCGCGAGCCGGAGCTCGCCGGCTTCCTGCACTCCGCCGTGCTGCAGCACGAGACGCTGGAATCCGCCCTCTCTGGCCGCGTCGCCGCGCGCCTTGCTCATGCCGACCTGCCGGAGGCGCTGCTGCGCCGCACCCTGGAACGCGCTCTGGAGGCTGACCCGGCGCTGCGCGAGACGATGCGCTGCGACATCATGGCCGTGGTGGACCGCGATCCCGCGACCAGCCGCGCCCTCGAGCCGCTGCTCTACTACAAGGGCTTCCACGCGATCACGGTGCATCGCATGGCGCACCGGCTCTGGCGGGAGGGGCGCCGGGACATGGCGCTCTGGCTGCAGTCCCGCTCCTCCGTGGCGTTCCAGACCGACATCCACCCCGCCGTGCGGATGGGCCGCGGCATTTTCCTCGACCATGCCACCGGGCTGGTGGTCGGCGAGACGGCCGAGATCGAGGATGATGTCTCCCTGCTTCAGGGCGTAACGCTGGGCGGCACCGGCAAGGAAGGCGGCGACCGCCACCCCAAGATCCGCCGCGGTGTGATGATCGGTGCCGGGGCGAAGGTGCTGGGGAATATCGAGGTCGGGCACTGCGCGCGCATCGCCGCCGGCTCGGTGGTGCTAAAGCCGGTGCCGCCCTGCACCACGGTTGCCGGTGTGCCGGCGCATGTGGTCGGCCAGGCGGGCTGCGCCGAGCCCTCCCGCGCCATGGACCAGATGCTCCGCGACTCCGTGGATTCCCCGGCGGACTAGGCATGCCTGTCCTGATCGCGGTGCTGGCCGCCGCCGCGCCGCTCTTCGCCATGGCCTCTGAGCGCTGGGGCGGGCTGAATCCCTGCCTGCTCTGCCTCTGGCAGCGCTGGCCCTACTGGATCGGCGCCGCCCTGGCGCTGCTGGCGCTTTGGCTGCCACGCCGCTGGCTGCTGAGCTTGGCCGGAGTCGCCATCCTCGCCTCGAGCGCCTTCGCGGTGGTGCATGTGGGGGTGGAGGCGCATTGGTGGCCCTCCCCCCTGCCCGGCTGCGCGGCCCCCACCGCCGGGAATGCCCGCAGCGTGGAGGATCTGCTGGCCAGCATGTCCGCCACCCCCGCCAAGCCCTGCGACGAGCCGACCTACCTCGTGCCCGGCCTGCCGGTCTCGATGGCGGGGATGAACCTGATCTATGCCCTGGTGGTGGGTGGGTTGGCGCTGTGGGCGGCGCGGCGGCCGGGCCGGACGCGGCCTCAGTTCTCCAGCTCGGCGTCCCAGTACAGGTAGTCCCGCCAGCTTTCGTGCAGGTAGTTGGGCGGGAACATGCGGCCGTTCTCCTGCAGCTCCCAGCTGGTCGGCTGCCGCGGCGCATGGCGCGGGAACATGCGGATCTCCTGCGGCAGCTTCGACCCCTTGCGGAGATTGCAGGGACCGCAGGCGGTGACGACGTTCTCCCAACTCGTCCGGCCGCCCCGGCTGCGCGGCACGACATGGTCGAAGGTCAGTTCGTGCGTCGGGTGCTCGGCGCCGCAATAGACGCAGGTGAAGCTGTCGCGCAGGAAGACATTGAAGCGGGTGAAGGCCGGGCGGCGGGCCGCCGGGATGTATTCCTTCAGCGCAATGACGCTCGGCAGCCGGATGGCATGGCGCGGGGAGCGCACGGTTGCCTCGTATTCCGACAACACGGAGACGCGGTCGAGATAGACGGCCTTCACCGCGTCCTGCCAGGACCACAGCGACAGGGGAAAATACGAAAGCGGGCGGAAATCCGCGTTCAACACCAAGGCCGGAAAGCCACCTTGGCCGCCCATAGACATCCCGTCAGGCAAGCGCCGCTCCTTTCAAGCTGCGCGCCTCAAGCCCTGGGGCCTGGACCAGGCGGGCAGGCCCCAGATTTCGTGGCGCCGCCGGTGTGCGACTTCATTCATGCCAGCCCGGCGCGGCCGGCGCAATGCGCGGCCGCGCGAGTTTCATGGCTCCGTCACGCGGCTTCCGCGATGCGGGCCGCCGCGCGCTGCAGGAAGAGCGCTCCGGCGGAAAGGCCGATATCGTCGATTCCATGCGCCAGGCGCGGGATATAGATGCCCTCGACCGGCACGCCCGCCTCCTCCAGCGCGGCCTCGGCCAGCCGGCTGCCGGCCACCGGCACCACATCGTCCGTCTCGCCATGCACCAGCAGCACGGGAGGCCGACTCCGGATCTCAGCCGGAAGCAGTTCCTCGCCGAGGAGGCGGCCGGAATAGGCCAGGATGCCGGCAGGCGCGATCTCCCGCCGCAGGCCGGTGAAAAGGGACATCATCGCGCCCTGGCTGAAACCCATCAGCACCACGGCGCTTTCCGGCAGGCCGGCGGCGGCACATTCGGCGGCGATGGTCTCGTCCAGCAGCGGCCGGGCGGCGCGGATACCGGCGAGCAAAGGCGCCGGCCGGCGGTCCTCCAAGTTGAACCACTGCCGGCCATAAGGCGCGCCCGCGCAGGGATGCGGCGCATGCGGCGCGACGAACAGCGCCTCCGGCACGGCCTGCGCCCAATGCGGAGCGAGGTCGATCAGGTCATTCCCATCGGCCCCGTAGCCGTGCAGCAGAAAGACGATCAGCTTCGGCGCCCCCCCGTCCTTCGGCCCCCAATGCGGTCCTTCCAGTGCGGCCATGCGGCGATCCCCTTGCTGCAGTGCTGCCCGATCCGCTACGCGCGATCGGCAATGCCCGCAACCATTGTCACGCGCTTCGCGCCCAGCCCGACCGGGCGGCTGCATCTGGGCCATGCGTATAGCGCCCTGCTCGGCTGGCGAGCCGCCCATGCCACCGGCGGCCGCTTCCTGCTGCGGCTGGAGGATATCGACCCGGTCCGCTGCCGCCCCGAGTTCAGCGAGGCCATCCTGGAGGATCTCGCCTGGCTCGGGCTGGACTGGGACGGGCCGGTGCGCGTCCAGTCCAGACACCTGCCCGAATACCGCGCAGCGCTGGACCGACTGGACGGGATGGGACTGCTCTATCCCTGCTTCTGCACCCGCGCCGACATCGCCCGCGAGGTGGCGGCGATCGGCCACGCGCCGCATGGGCCAGATGGCCTGCTCTACCCCGGCACCTGCCGCCATCTATCCCCCGCCGAACGGATCCGGCGAATCGCCGCCGGCGAGCCTTATGCCCTGCGCCTGGACATGGCGGCGGCACAGCGCCGCGCCCCGGCCCCCCTCTCCTATCTTGAACTCGGCGAGGGCCGCATCCGCTGCGATCCGGCGCGCTTCGGCGACGTCGTGCTGGCGCGCAAGGACACGCCAGCCTCCTACCATCTCTGCGTCACCCATGATGACGCGCTGCAGGGCGTGACCCTGGTGACGCGGGCGGAAGACCTGCGCCCCGCCACCGACCTGCACCGCCTGCTCCAGTCGCTGCTCGGCTGGCCGGCACCCCGCTACCGGCACCACCCCCTGCTGCTTGGCCCGGACGGGAAACGCCTCTCGAAGCGGGACAAGGCCCCGACCCTGGCGGCGCTGCGCGAGGCGGGGCACAGCCCGGAGGAGGTCCGGGCGATGGCGCTCAACGGGCTTGGGGGTTCTGCAGCTTGCGCAGGTCGAACCGCTTCATCAGCTCCGTGAGGATGTCAGGGCTTTTCAGGCCGGACCCTTCCAGCTTGACCGCCACATTGCCGCGCACCAGCGTCATCTTGGCCTCCTCCGCTCCGGAATCGCGTTCCAGCACGGCGTTGTCGGAGCCGATCCGCACCCGCTTGGCACCGCTGCCCAGCATGGCCGGGTTGTTCACCATCGCACTCAGCGCCTGAATCAGCGGGTTATCGACGATGATCATGGCCTCGATGGCACCATCGCCGCCTTCTTGCGCGTACTGGCGCTGCACCATCACGCCGCCGCCCATCATCTGGGCCGCCAGCGCCGATCCGGCATTATCGCCGGCCTCTTCCAGCGTCCAGCCGGATGGCGGAGCGGGGAAAAGCTCCAGAAAGGCGGCGCTGCGCTTCTGCTGCAGGGCGTTGAGCGCGAAATTCGTCTCGGTGAGGGCGGCTGCCACGTCCCCTTTCTCGTAAAGCTCGCGTGCCCGCTCCAACCCTTCGCTGATCTCGTCGGCCTGCGCCGCGCCCGCGCCACAGGCTACCGCCAGGGCCAGGGCAGCGCCAAAAATCCGTGTCTTCATGGAAAGGACGATCCTCCTGGGCGGCGGGGCCGATCGCACCGCGCATCGCTCCAGAAGGATAGCGAAAGCGGGGCCGGCGTCACCCTGAAAGCCGGCCCCGGGAACAGCCTCAGGTGCGGCCGTAGGTGTCCTCGAAGCGGACGATGTCGTCCTCGCCGAGGTAGGAGCCGGACTGCACCTCGATCAGCGTCAGCGGGATGATGCCCGGGTTCTCCAGCCGGTGCACCGAGCCAAGCGGCAGGTAGATCGACTCGTTCTCGCGCAGCATGATCCGCTCCGCATCGCGCTCGACGATGGCGGTGCCTGCCACCACGACCCAATGCTCGGCACGGTGGAAATGCTTCTGCAGCGAGAGCTTCTCCCCCGGCTTCACCGAGATCTTCTTCACCTGGAAGCGGTCGCCCTGGATCAGCCCCTCGTAATGGCCCCAGGGGCGGTACATGCGCCGGTGCTCGGTGGCCTCCTTGCGCCCCTTGGCCTTGAGCTGGTCGAGCAGCTTCTTCACGTCCTGCGCGCAGCTGCGGTGCATGGCCAGCACTGCGTCATCGGTCACCACGACCACCGCGTCGTCCAGGCCGACCACGCCGGTCAGGATTCCCTCGCTGCGGACGTAGCAGTTCCTGGTGCGGTAGAGCTCAACTGGCCCCTGCGTCGCGTTGCCCGCGCCGTCCTTGGCGGAAACCTCCCAGAGCGCCGCCCAGGAGCCGACATCCGACCAGCCGAGGTCGGCCGGGACCACGGCCGCATGGCTGGTCTTTTCCATCACGGCATAGTCGATGGAGATGTCGGGCGCCCGCTCGAAGGTCTCCGGATCCAGCCGCACGAAGTCGAGGTCGCGCGTCGCGCCTTCCACCGCCGCGCGGACGGTGGCGAGTAGCGCGGGCGCCAGGCGCTCCAGCTCGGCCAGCAGGGTCGCCGCGGTGGCCACGAACATGCCGGAGTTCCAGAGATGCCGGCCCCCTTTCAGATAGGTCTCCGCCGTCGCCAGGTCGGGCTTCTCGACGAAGCTGGCGATGGAGGAGACCCCTTCCACCCCCTCCAGCGGCGCGCCGGCCTCGATATAGCCGTAGCCCGTCTCCGGCGTGGTCGGCTTCATGCCGAAGGCGACGATCCGGCCGGCGCGCGCCGCGGCGGCGGCTTTGGCCAGCGCGGCATGCAGGGCGGCGGTATCAGCGATCGCGGCATCGGCCGCCATTAGCCAGAGCACCGCCTCCGGGTCGGCCTCATGGGCCAGGAGGGCGGCAGTGGCGATGGCAGGGGCGCTGTTGCGCGCCACCGGCTCCAGCACGATCAGAGCGTCCTTGATCTCGGCAGCCCGCAGCTGCTCCGCCACCAGGAAGCGGTGCGCCTGGTTGCAAACCACCACGGGGCTGGCGAAGCCCGGCCCCCGGGCGCGGCCCATCGTCTCCTGCAGCATCGTCCGCTCGGAGAGCAGCGGCCAGAACTGCTTCGGGAAGCCCTCGCGGGACAATGGCCAGAGCCGGCTCCCGGTACCCCCGCACAAGACCACCGGCACGATACGATGGTGCTCCGCTCCGCTCATCAGTCCTGTCTCCACGCTCGTGGCGTCGAAGATACGGAGAGCCGTGCACAAAAGAAAGCCGCCCCGGACAAGGCTGCCCGGGGCGGCACACGCGAAACGTGTGGGCGGCGGGCCTCAGCCCGCCATCGCCGCCTCCTTCTTCTTGCGGAGGCCGGGCAGAAGCATCAGGCCCAGCGCCAGGGCGGCGATCACCAGCAGCACGGCCGAGATCGGCCGCTCGATGAAGACGCTCGGGTCGCCGCGGGAGAGCAGCATGGCGCGGCGCAGGTGCTCCTCCATCATCGGGCCCAGCACAAAGCCGACCAGCAGCGGCGCCGGCTCCATCTTCAGCTTGGCGAAGACATAGCCCAGCACGGAGAAGAACACCGTCTGGTACACGTCAAAGACGTTGTTGTTGATGGAGTACACGCCGATCGCGCAGAAGGTGAGGATCGCCGGATACATGTACTTGTAGGGCACCTGAAGCAGCTTCACCCACATGCCGATCATCGGCAGGTTGATGACGAGCAGCATCACATTGCCGATCCACATGGAGCAGATCAGACCCCAGAACAGGTCGGGCTGGCTCTCCACCATGCGCGGGCCGGGCTGAATGCCCTGGATGATCAGGGCGCCCACCATCAGCGCCATCACGGCATTGCCGGGGATGCCGAGCGTCAGCAGCGGGATGAAGCTGGTCTGCGCCGCGGCGTTGTTCGCCGCCTCGGGGCCGGCCACGCCCTCGATGGCGCCGTTGCCGAACTCGTTGCGGCCACGCGACATCTTCCGCTCCATCATGTAGGAGCCGAAGGAGGCGAGCGAGGCACCGCCGCCGGGCAGGATACCGAGCGCCGAGCCGACCAGCGTGCCGCGCAGCACCGAGGGGACAGCCCGCCTGAACTCCTCCCGGGTGAGGAACAGGCGGCCCACCTTGGAGGAGAGCACGGAGCGGACCTCGGGGCGTTCCAGGTTCGCGATGATCTCGGCGATGCCGAAGACGCCCATGGCCATGGCGGCGAAGTTCAGCCCATCCGACAGCTCGGGAACGCCGAAGGTGAAGCGCTGCTGGCCGGTCTGCACGTCGGTGCCGACCAGGCCGAGCGCCACGCCCAGCACCACCATGCCCACGGACTTCACCACCGAGCCCTGCGCCAGCACGGCCGAGATGATCAGGCCGAGTAGCATCAGCGAGAAGTAGTCCGCAGGGCCGAAGGAGAGCGCCACTTCGGTCAGCAGCGGACCGGAGGCGGCGACCAGGACGGTGGCAACCGAGCCCGCGAAGAAGGAGCCGAGCGCCGCGATGGTGAGCGCCGCGCCGGCGCGCCCGTTGCGGGCCATCTTATAGCCTTCCAGCGTCGTGACGACGGAGGAGACCTCACCCGGCAGATTCAACAGAATGGCGGTGGTGGAGCCGCCGTACTGCGCGCCGTAGTAGATGCCGGCGAGCATGATGATGGCGGTGGTGGCCGGCTGGCCGAAGGTGATCGGCAGCAGCAGCGAGATGGTCGCCACCGGACCGATGCCTGGCAGCACGCCGATCGCCGTGCCGATGAAGGCACCGAGCAGCGCGAAGAGCAGGTTGTTCAGGCTGAGGGCGACACCGAAACCGTGCGCCAAATTGTCAACGAGTAGTTCCATTGGCGGGCGCCCTCAGAAAGTCGGCCAGATGTTAACGCGGATGTCCAGCTCGTAGATGAACACCCACCAGCACACCACGATCAGGAACACCACACTGCCCAGGACGCCCAGTGGCCGGTGCGCCGGCTCCGCCAGGGCCGCCACGACCACCATCGCCGCGATCGCCAGGAACAGCCCGCCCTGGTCGAGCAGGACGCCGAACAGTGTCATGCCGGCCAGCACCAGCGCCAACTTGCGCCAGCCCGGGCTGATTGCCATGACCAGCAGCGCGATCACCAGGCCGATGCCGAGCGGGTACCAGTTGTTGGCCAGCGCCGGAACGGCGGCGATCAGCGGATAGGCCACCAGCCCCACCGCGATGCCGAGGAAAAGGCCGACGAAGTCGATCTTCGTCCATTTCTCTAGCGGGTCGGGGCCTGAGGCGAAGGAAATCCCCAGCACGATCAGCCCCAGACCGAACAGCAGCCCGAAGGTCAGCATCGGCATGTAGCCGGGGCCCATGCGCTGCGCTGTGCCGAGAGTATGGTCCGTGTTCAGCCACAGCCCGATGCCTGCCAGCGCCAGGAGCAACAGCCCCGAGCCAAAGTCTTTCGCGTTGATCCTCATGCCGATCCCTTCTTGAAACCCCCTGCGTGCGGCAGACACGCCTTAGCGCGACCGACCATCCTCCAGGGCGGCCTTCGCGCTCTGGGCAGACAGTCGAACATTGATCGGAACTGGCCACTCCGGCTGCCGCCGGGGCCTTTGTATCAGCCAGGAAGGATGGAGCCTGCCGAAGAAACAGGCGCGCGGAGATGCGGCCGGACCGTCACGGCCCACCCAGCTTCCCTCACCGCGCCGCCGCATCGGCCCACAACTTCCACCTCCCCCTGGTGTGCAATGCGAGGCAACCTATGGCAGGGCGATGCGCCGGGGCAAGGCAGCACATAGCGATTAATGAAAGTTCATACGTTGTGCAGCGCAACAACGTTAGCACGCCAACCTGCAACACAGCGCTGATCGGGAAGTCGGAAGCCATGACAAGCGAATTTTTGATCAATGATCCCGCGACACGGATTCGCGCCGCGGCGGCCCGCCTCGCTGCCCCCTTGACAGCGATTCGCCGCGACATCCACGCGCATCCGGAGCTGGCCTTCGAGGAGCATCGGACGGCCGGCATCGTCGCAGCCGAACTGGCGCGCCTCGGCATCCCGCACCGGAGCGGCGTCGGCCGGACCGGCGTGCTCGGGGTCATCGAGGGCGGGCTGCCAGGCCCCACCCTGGCCCTTCGCGCCGACATGGACGCCCTGCCGATCCATGAGGAGACCGGCCTGCCCTTCGCCAGCACGCTCGCCGGCAAGATGCACGCCTGCGGGCACGACATCCATACCGTGACCCTCCTCGGGGCCGCCGAGGTGCTGAAGGAACTGGCGCCGCAGCTCGCGGGGCGCATCCTTCTGGTGTTCCAGCCGGCGGAGGAGACGCTCCAGGGCGCCGCCGCCATGATCGCCGAGGGCGCCGCAGACGGGGTGGATATGGCGCTCGGCTTCCACAACCATCCGGATATGCCGGTGGGCCGCTTCAGCTTCGTGCGCGGTCCCTGCCTTGCCGCCTCCGACCTCTTCGACCTTGAGCTGCAGGGCCGCTCGGGTCATGCGGCGCATCCTTATGCCGCCGTGGACCCGATCGTCGCGGCGGCGCATTTCGTCACCCAGGCGCAGACCGTGGTGAGCCGAGAGGTGAACCCGCTGCAGCCCGCCGTGGTCACCATCGGCCAGTCGGTCGGCGGCACCACCTACAACATCATCCCTGAGCGGGTGCAGATAAAGGGTACCGTGCGCACCCTGCATGCCGAGGCGCGCGAGGTGGCCGAAGCCGCCCTGCGGCGCCTGGTGCAAGGCATCGAGACCGGGATGCGCGTCACCGCCCGCCTGGAATACCGCCGCATGGTCCCGCCGCTGGTGAATGACGAGCGCGTGGTGAACCCGGCCGTGGCCTCTCTCACCGCGCAGTTCGGCGCCGAGGTGGTGCAGGAGGGCGAGCCCTCCATGGGGTCCGAGGACTTTTCCGCCTTCGCCGATCGGGTCCCTGCCTTTCAGCTCGGCATCGGCTCCGGCGCGCCGGGGCGGCAGGACCGGCTGCACAACGCGCATTACCAGCCGGATGAGGGTTGCATTCCCGCCGGCGTCGAGGCTGTCGCGCGCATCGCGCTCGACCTGCTGACGTCCCGCGCCTGAACCCCGGCCGGAAAGGAATCCCGGAATGAAGATCTGTGTCTTTGGCGCCGGTGCGATCGGCGGGCATGTGGCCGCGCGGCTGGCGATGGGCGGGGCGGAGACCAGCGTGGTCGCCCGCGGCGCGCAACTTGCCGCCATCCGCGAGAAGGGCCTGACCATCACCGCCCCGGACGGCACCCATACCGTGTCGGTAAAGGCCGGCGACGCCGCTGCCGTCGGCCCGCAGGACGCGGTGATCGTCACCGTCAAGGCCCCTTCTCTGCCGCAGGTGGCCGAGGCCATCGGGCCCTTGCTGAAGCCGGACACCACGGTCGCCTTCGTGATGAACGGCGTCCCCTGGTGGTATTTCGACCGGCATGGGGGCGAACTCGACGGCCGTCGCCTTCCGGCCATCGATCCGGGCGACGCCCTGCGCAAGGCGATCGGCATCGAACGCACCCTGGGCGGCGTGGTCTATTCCGCCTGCACCGTCACGGAACCGGGCCATATCGTGACGGAGCACGCCAACAACCGTGTCATCCTGGGCGAGGTGGATGGCAGTGACAGCCCGCGCGCCCAAGCCATCGCCGGCTACCTGAGCAAGGGCGGCATCTCCGGCGAGGTGACGAAGCAGATCCGCCGCGAGGTCTGGATGAAGCTGATGGGCAACCTGTCGCAGGGACCCTTCACCATCCTCTCGCGCCAGGGCATAGCCGGCACCCTGGCCGACCCCGTGGTGCGCGCCGCCGTTCGCCGCGCGATGCAGGAGAGCATGGCGATCGCCTCCGCGTTGGGCCAAGGCTTCGAATTCGACCTGGACAAGCGCCTGGCCGGCTCCGGCAAGCTCGTCCATAAGCCCTCCATCCTGCAGGACCTGGAGCTTGGCCGCCCGATGGAGGTAGATGCGCTGTTCCGCGTGCCGCTGGAGCTGGCGCGGCTGGTGGGTGTCGAGACGCCGACGCTCGATCTCTCGGTGGCATTGGCGACGCAAGCGGCCACAGCGGCGGGCCTCTATCAGGGTTAAAAAAGTCGGGGGAAGGAATTCCCCCAAACCCCCGTCTTCTTTCTGTCAGTTCGGATTTGCGCGGGCGGCTTGGGGGAATTCATTCTCCAAGCCTGGTTTCTGCGATCCGTGGCAAGGCCGTCTGCCCGAGCACCCAGCCTTCCCAGCGCCGCACCCAGTCATCCTCCGGCACGAAGTCAGGCCGCGCGCCGTCCAGCACGCCGATGACACAGAGCAGGCCGAGCAGGCTGTCGAAACGGTCCTCGGCGGGCGCATCGGTGCCGAAGCCCGCATCCAGCGCCGCCGAGAGGTCGTGGCTCGGCCGCACGCGCAGCCGCTCCATGGCGAGGCGCAGCCCAGGCCCGGCGGCCCGCCGCGCCTCCGGCGCGCGCTTGCTGCCGCCCAGTATGATGCCGAGATGCCGCAGCGCCTCGGCTGGATAGGTCTCCGCCAGAACGGCCACGCCGGGTGCCAACAGGTCGCGCAACCTGCCCTGGAAGGGCCAGAGGCGCAGCGGCGCCCCTGCCGCCAGCGCAGGCGCGAGCCAGTCCCGCCAGGCCGCGATCGCCGCCTTGCCGGACTGGTTGGCGCCCAGCGTCCAGAACACCGGCGCGCCGGCCGGGCGCTCGACGGTGGCGCGGTCGCACCAGCGGCTGAGGGCGGCGGCACCCTCCAGGCCGAGAGCCTCCGCATGAGCCGCCCGGGTCATGCCGCGCAGCCCGCGCGCGGGATAGAAGGGGCGCGCCGGGGAAACGGTCTCCAGCGTCGGGCTTACCAGGAAGAATTCGGGTGTGGCGGTGAGGCCGCGCAGGAACTGGCAGAAATCCGCCTCCTGCCGTCCGGCCGCGAAGCCGCGCGGCAGGCCCAGTGGAAGGTCCAGCCCGAAAGCCAGCGGCATCCCCTCCGCCAGGAGCTCCGCCACCAGGGCGGCGGGGTCGCCCACCGGCCGCGGCGCCTCGGCGCGCCAGGCGCCGCCTCGCCGCCGGGCGATGCTGACCCAGCGCTTGCGGGGATCAAGACTCCAGTCGGCATGCGCCGCGATCATGGGTGTAGGATTAGCGCGGGAAAGGGACGCCATGCGCTACAGCCGGACTGCTCGCCTGCTGCACTGGGGCACTGCCCTGATCGTGCTGCTGATCATCGCTCTCGGCATCCGGATGGTCTGGGCGCCGCCCGAGGATGAGGCACTCAAGCTGCGCCTTTATAACATCCATGAAAGCCTGGGCATTACGATCCTGTTGGTAACGATCTTCCGGCTGTTCTGGCGCTGGCGGCACCCGCCGCCACCGATTCACCCGCCGTTGCCGTCCATGCTGCAGCGCGCCGCTACAGCCAGTCACCGCATGCTCTATGCCCTGCTCCTGGTGCAGCCGGTGCTGGGCCTTCTGGCCACCAATGCCTGGGGCTTCCCACTGACGGCCTATGGGTTGATCCCGGTGCCGAGCCCGATCGGCAAGAACGAGGACTGGGCGCCCCTGCTCTCCACCCTGCATGATTCGGTGGGCTTCCTGTTGGCCGGGCTGGTGGTCCTGCATGTCGGCGCGGCACTCTGGCATCACGCCGCCCGCGGCGACGACACGCTGCGGCGGATGCTCTGAGCGGCAGCCGGCTCAGCCGAGTGGCTTGTGCGCCCGCTCCAGCAGCCGGGCGAAGAAGCCGGGCTTCTTCGGCGGCTCACCCGCCTTGGCGGTCTGCGCGGCCAGTTGCTCGCGCTCCTGCGCCTTCATCGATAGCCACTTGTCCAGGCTGACGCCGGCCTTGGCCGCCCGCTTCGCCTCGTAGGCGCGCTGGCCTTCGCTCATCCGCACCTGATCCTGCCCCTTGCCTGCCATCCGTTGCTCCCCTGGCTCGCCGGGGCGGTGGATGCCTTGCCCGCCGCCTTGCAGCAAGTGCTTTTGTCCGGGGGAAGCCGTGCGGCAGCCGGGGCTTGTATCGCGGCGGCGTTGCACCACTCTCGGCGCATGGAAGCGAAAGTGAAGGCGGGCATCTGGGTCTCCATGGCGGTCCGCCTGGCCGACCTGTCCGGCCGCCCGGCCATGGTGCTGCGCAAGGGCGACCCGGATTCAGGCGGTATCCTGTGCCTACTGCGCGGCCGGGCCGGCTGTCTGGTGCTGAGCCAGGCGCGCGACGCGGAAGGGCGCCCGGCCTGGATGCGCGGCACCGGCAAGGAGCCGGTCAGCGAGGCGGACGCCGATGCCTATGTGGAGCGGCAGGTACGACGCGACCCGGACCTCTGGGTGGTCGAGTTCGATGCGCCGAACCTGGAGCCGCCCTTCGAGGCCATTCTCCTCTGAGCGGAACCGGCGCCGACGTCAGACCGACCAGAAGAAAGGCCGGGGGAATGCCTTCCCCCGGCCTCTTCGTCAGACCTGCGCCATCTTGATGGGCGGCGACAGGTCGGTCGGCAACGGGCAGACATAGGGCGTCGCCTCGGTGCGGGCGGCGAGGTCGGCCTTGGCCTGCTCGATCAGCTTCGGGTCGCGCAGCGCGTCCACGGCGACACCGGCCATCACCTTGGCCACATGCACCATGCCCTTGTGCGCCAGCGGCGACTGGCCCTGCGCCGTCAGTTGCCAGGAGTGGCCCGGCGTGCCGATGGCATAGGTGGCGCCGCGCGCCTGCACGGTCGGCACCACCCAGGAGACGTCGCCCACATCGGTCGAGCCGACCATGGCCGCGCCCTTGGCGTCCAGCGGCACGATCTCGTCCGCCAGCGGTACACCCTTCCGCACCGGCATGCCCACGCGCTTGAAGGCGGAGGCGATGTCCTCGTCGGAGAGCGTCTTCTGGATCTCGGCCGCGAAGGCGCGGTCCTCGTCGTCGAAGGGCGGCGGGCCGAGGCGGTCCAGGTTGTTCTGCATCGCCTGCTCCAGTGGGGTATTGCCCAGCAGGTTCGAGACGGCGGAAACGACCTTGGTGGAGACGGCGGTCTCGGTCATCAGCGCCGCCCCATCGGCGATCTTGCGCACGCGGGCGACGAGGCCCTGCAGCATCGGCAGATCGCTGGCGCGGATCAGGTAGCGCACCGTGGCCTTGCCCTGCACCACGTTCGGCGCGATGCCGCCGGCATCCAGATAGGCGTAGTGGATGCGCGCCTCACTCGGCATATGCTCGCGCATGTAGTTCACGCCGACATTCATCAGTTCGATCGCGTCCAGCGCCGAGCGGCCGAGATGCGGCGCGGCGGCGGCGTGCGAGGAGCGGCCGGTGAAGGTGAAGTCGATGCGGGTATTGGCGAGCGACTTCGCCTCGTTCACCGCGGCGAAGGGTGCCGGGTGCCAGGAGATGGCGATGTCCACATCCTTGAAGCAGCCCTCGCGCACCATGAAGGCCTTGGCGGCGCCGCCCTCTTCGGCCGGGCAGCCGTAGTAGCGCACACGACCCTTGATGCCGTTCTTGGCCAGGTAGTCCTTCACCGCCGTCGCCGCCAGCATGGCGCCGGCGCCGAGCAGGTTGTGGCCACAGCCATGGCCCGCGCCGTCGCCCGGCAGCGGCCGGTGTTCGGCCACGCCCGCTTCCTGGCTGAGGCCGGGCAGCGCGTCATACTCGCCGAGGATGGCGATGACCGGGCCGTCCTCGCCCGCCTCGCCCATGATGGCGGTGGGGATGCCGGCCAGCTTCTCGGTGATGCGGAAGCCATGCGCCTCCAGCGCCTTCTTGTGCTCGGCGACGGAGCGGAACTCGGCATAGGCCAGTTCCGGCATCTCCCAGACGCGGTCGCTCAGCTCGATGAAGGCCTTCTGGTGCTCATCCACCAGACGCCAGATTTCCTCGGTGTTCTGCATCGGTACCTACTCCTGCGGGGAACCGCCCGCAGGGTGCGACCGGATAAGCGGGTTGTCGAGGGGCGGAGGCTTTCGCCCCGCAGTCCGAACCGGATGCCGTCCCTGGCGATTGCCGTCGACGCAAATAAAACCGACCCTCTATCGTTCGATCAGGGGGACAGGAGGCCGGCAGGGGCCATGGCAAGTTACCGGGATTACGACGTCATCCCAGGCGTGACCGTCGTCGAGGTGCCGGTCGACGAAGGAGGCTATCTCCAGGGCGTTCTCTTCGGTTCCCATTTCGGGCTGCTCATGAAGGCCCACCCATACGACCTCACCCCGGATCTCTATCCGGATGCGGAGGCAGTGGTGCTACACGGACGGCAGATCTCCCTCTCCCAGGGCACGAACCTGGTAGACGACGTGATCTATCTGCTCGCCAACAAGGATGTCTTCCGATCCGGCATGGATCCGGAAGCGCATTACTTCCAGTATGGATGGAAGGAAGGACGCGCGACGGAATCGCTCTTGGACGCTGCCTTTTATCTCTCCGCCAATCCTGATGTTCAGGCCGCCGGGGTCAATCCGGTTATGCACTACCTTGAATATGGCTGGCGGGAAGGGCGTGATCCCTGGCTGTTCTTCGATACGGACTTCTATCTTCGATCACAGCCCGATGTCGCCGCCAGCGGCATGAATCCCTTCGAGCATTATCTGCAATACGGCCGTTATGAAGGGCGCAGCCCCAATCTCTTCTTCGACTCCGCATTATACCTGAGCCAGAACCCCGAACTTGCCGCGATCGGTGGTGATCCGCTGGCAGATTACCTGGAGACCGGCTGGCGCGAAGGGCGCGCCGCATCGGCCGTGTTCAACACCCGTGTCTATCTTGCGATGAACCCGGACGTGCAGCTCGCCGGAGTGAACCCGCTGGAGCACTACTTGCGCTACGGTCGCGACGAAGGCCGCGTCATCAACGGCGGAGAGCCGGCCACCATCACCGGCGTCGATACCGGGCTGGTCCGCGACGGCGAGATCTACACCGCTTCCGGCCGTCTCCTGGTGGATGACCCCGATCCCAACCAGAACGCTTTCGCCGTGCAGCCGGAAACCGGAAAGACCTTATTCTACGGCGACTATGATTACCTGACCTTGCTCCCGGATGGGCATTGGACCTACGGGTATTATAACCCCAACGTCCCGAACCTGAAGCTTGCCGCCCTGCCCGCTGGCGCCGTGCGGGAGGAGGTCTTCACCGTACGCACCGTCGGTGACGACCTGCACGAAATCCGCATCCGGGTGGAGGGCAGCAACGACTTGCCGGTGATTGGCGGCGGCCAGTCCGCGCAGCTGGACGAATCGAAGAGCCTGATCGCCTATGGAGCACTGACGATCCAGGACAGGGACACGGGCGAGTCGGAGTTCCGTGAGGGACAGTACGCAGGCGCTTACGGCAGCGTCGCGCTCGCCGCGAACGGCGCCTGGGAATACACCTTCAGCGGCAATGCCGAGGAAGGCGTGGTGCCCGGCTCGCCACATGACGCGGCGACCGACCGCATCATTCTCCTCAGCGCCGACGGCACCGAAGTGCCAGTTACCGTGCAGATCCTGGCCCACGGCATGGCGGCTGACCTGGTGCTCTGAGGCACCGCTCCGGCACCGGGGAGCCGAGGCGCCCTGCCCTCAGGGCGCGTCGGCGCTGGCCAGTGCCGCCAGCCGCTCCACACCCCGCGCATCGGCCAGCACCGCGGAAAGCTCCGCGCGCGGCAGGCGCAGGGCCTCCTCCAGGCGCTCGGCCTCCTGCAGCTTCGCGAGCCCCATCAGCAACGCCGGGTCGAACGGGTCCTGCCGGGGCCGGCGCGGTGGCGGCAGCATGCGGCGATGCGCCTCCAGCAGTGCCGGCTCGCGGAACAGCCGGGCGACCTCCGCCTCACCGGCGGAGGCCCGCCATTCCACCGTCAAGGCCTTGGCCCGGGCCAGCACCGGCGGCGTGGCGCGCTCCTCCGGCGTCAGCAGCAGGCCGATGCGCCGCAGGCCGAGGCCGATATCCCGGCGCGCCGTCAGCGCCGCCAGGGGAATGGCGAGCGCGAGGCCCAGAACCACGGGCGACATCCAGAGAGCCAGATAGGGCGAGACCAGCCAGGCCGCGGCGCCGAAGGCCAGGCCGAAAAGCGTATGGCGCCAGTAGAGCCGCACCACCTGCCCGAGCGGCACCGAGCCATCGTCGCGCCGCTGCGCGTTCCAGCCGGAGTCCCGGCCGAGCAGGATGCCCGCCACGTCCACTGACTGGGTGAGCATCGTCACCGGGGCCAGCAGGCCGGCCACCAGCGTTTCCACCAGCATGGAAAGGAAGGCGCGGATCGCCCCACCGCAGCCGCGCCGCTCGTCGCCATGGAACAGCAGCGCGACCCAGGCCATCAGCTTCGGCGCCAGCAGCAGGCCCATGGTGCCGATGAAGACCCACATGGCGCGCACGGGGTCCACCACCGGCCATTCAGGGAAGAGGCTGGGGCCGGCGGGGAAGTATTCCGGCCGGATGAAGCGCGCCTGGATGGCCAGCAGCACACCAGCCAGCAGGAAGACCAGCCAGAGCGGCGCGGTGATATAGGAGCCGATGCCGGTCAGCAGGTGCAGGCGGCTGACCCAGTGCAGGCCGCGCGTCGGCAGCACGGCGGCGTGCTGCAGATTGCCCTGGCACCAGCGGCGGTCGCGGATGGCAAGGTCCATCAGCGAGGGCGGGCTCTCCTCGTAGGAGCCGCGTAGCCAGGGCACCATGTGGACCGCCCAGCCGGCGCGGCGCAGCAGGGCGGCCTCGACGAAGTCATGGCTCAGGATATGCCCACCGAAGGGCTTGCGGCCCGGCAGTTCCGGCAGGCCCGCCGCCTCAGCGAAGGCCTGGGTGCGGATGATGGCGTTGTGGCCCCAGTAATTGCCCTCCGAGCCGTGCCACCAGGCGATACCCTCGGCGATCAACGGCCCGTAGACCCGGCCCGCGAACTGCTGCATCCGCGCGAAGAGCGTGTTGCCGCCGGTGATGATCGGCAGGGTCTGGACCAGCCCGACATCCGGGTGGCGCTCCATGCCATCGGCCAGGCGCAGGATGGTGTCGGCATCCATCACGCTGTCGGCGTCAAGCACCAGCATCTGCGGATAGGCACCGCCCCAGCGGCGCACCCATTCGGCGATGTTGCCGGCCTTGCGCTCGATGTTCTTGGGCCGGCGTCGGTAAAAGATATGCGGCCCCTCCTCCCGCGCATCGTCGCCGGTGCGGCGGCGGAGTTCGAGGAAGGCGGCCTCCTCGGCGATCCAGGCGGCGGGCTCGGTGCTGTCGCTGAGGATGAAGATATCAAACCGCGCCAGCACGCCCGCCGCGGCCAGAGATTCGTAGATGGCCTGCAGCCCGGCCATGATGCGGGCCGGCTCCTCATTATAGGCCGGCATCAGCAGCGCGGTTCTCACGCCGGGCATCGGCGGCGGCCCGTCCGGCGCGATGCCCAGGCGCCGGTCCGGCCCCAGCAGCAGCCGCAGAAAGCCGCAGACGGCACTGGTAAAGGACAGCGCGATCCAGGCGAAGAGCGCGACGAACAGGACCAGCACGAATGCCTGCAGCGGCGTCGGGCGGCCGCTGTTCAGCACCAGCCACATCTCCCGCGAGGCATAGGCGGTGAGCGCGATGGCGCTGCCGATCACGAGGAGCCGCCGCAGCCAGAGCGCACCGGGGCGCGAGGGCATGCCACCGGCGCGGCGCTGCGGCGGCGCGCGCAGCGACTGCACCGGCATGGCCAGCGGCGCTTCCGGCGGCAGCGCGCGCCAGCGGGCGTCGGAGGTCAGGCTGTCCATCGGTACAGGAAGGTCTCGGCCGCCGGCTCGCCTTTCGCTTTCAATTGGGCGCGCAGCTCGATGGCGCGGTTGTTTCCGGGGAACAGCTCGAAGCTAACGCGCCAGCCGCCGGTCTCGGGGTTGCGCTGCGCGACCGGGTTGCGGATCTCGCCGCGGTCGGCCGTGACGTTCAGCTCGGGCGCGGCATCGGGGCCAAGCTTGTCGAGCGCGCCGCCCATGGCATCGAGCACGAAGAGCCGGCCGCCCTGCGTGTAGGCGGCACCGGAGCGCGCTTCCATGATGCGCCCCACGGCCGGCATGCCCGGCGCCTCGCCGCACCAGTGCAGCCGATAGGTATAGCGGTACTCGCCCTTGGCCCGCAGCGGCTCCTTCGGCCGCCAGAAGGCGACGATGTTGTCGTGGATCTCGCCATTGGTCGGGATCTCGATCAGATGCACCGTCCCCTCGCCCCAGTCGCCGATCGGCTCGACCCAGAGACTCGGGCGCTTCTCGTAGCGTGCCTCCAGGTCCTCGTAGCTATCGAAGTCGCGCCGGCGCTGCATCAGGCCAAAGCCGCGCGGGTTGACGTCGCCGAAGGCGCTGAGCTGGAGGTCGGCCGGGTTGTTCAGCGGGCGCCAGATGCGTTCGCCACGGCCACTTTCCATCAGCAGCCCGTCGGAATCATGCACTGCCGGCCGCCAGTCGTCGCGCCCGGTGCGGTTCAGCGGCGAGAACCAGAACATGCTGGTGAGCGGCGCGATGCCGGCGGTGGGCATGTCCCCGCGTGGGAAGACAGTGGATTCCACATCGAAGACCGTGGTGTCACCGGGGCGGATGGCGAAGCGGAAAGCCGCGGCGCAGGAGGAGCTGTCGAGCAGCGCATGAACGGTCGCGGCATTTACCCCCGGCCGCGGCCGCTCGACCCAGAAGGCGCGGAACAGCGGGAACTCCTCGCCCTTCGGGTCGCCGGTGTTGATGGCGAGGCCGCGCGCCGAGAGGCCGTAGAGCTGCCCCTTGGCCACCGCCCGGAAATAGCTGGCGCCCAGAAAGGCGCAGACCTCGTCGTAATAGTCGGGGCGGTTGATCGGCGCGTGCAGGCGGAAACCGGCGAAGCCGAGATCGCTCGCCGAGGGGCGCGGCAGATTCTGGAAGCTGAACAAGTCGGGGTTGTAATGGACCGGCCGCGCCGTGCCGTTCGCTACCTCGTAGATCTCGACCCGCGGCTTGTAGAGGAAGCCGCGGTGGAAGAGCTGCATCTGGAAGGGCAGGTCCTGCCCCCGCCACAGCGCCTGGTCCGGCCGGAAGCGGATGTCGCGGTACTGGTCGTAGGTCAGGCTGGAGAGTTCAGGTGGCAGCTCCTCTGAGGGCGCCTTGTAGGCCTGCTGCGCCAGGGCGCGCGCCTTCTCCCGCACCGTGTTGGCGTCGAAGGGGGTCTCCTCCGCGCTGGCGGCCCGGGCTTCCGAGCGGTGTCCGGCCTCCTCCGCTAGGAGAGCGGTGGAAAACGACAGGGCGGCGAACAGGGCGTCGCGGCGGTTCACGATAGCAGGCTCCCTCGGGCGGCGACCGACCAACGCCACGGCCAGCCAGGGGTTGCGTGCCGGCCAGGCTCAAGGCCGGGTGCGCCTCGATCATCAAGTATTTGGAGTCAATTCCGGCCGAAATTCGGCCATTTCGCGTCCGCCGCGCGGAGGCGCTGGCGCGGCGGCGTCTTTCTTCTTCCTTGCTCAGCCCATCGGCACGTACTGACCGTCCACCAGGCGGGAAAGCACACCGGTGCGGATATCGAAGGAGCCGCCATACAGGCTCAGCCTGCCCGCCTCCACGCGGCTGGCGACCCAGGGGAAGGTCATCAGGTTCTGCAGGGAGAGCTTCACCGTCTCCAGTTCGCACTGCGCTTCGACCCCGCCGGCCTGGGCCGGGGTGCAGGCCAGCGCGCGACGGCGTGCCTCGGCGGCGATGCCGGTCATCCAGGGCTCAACGAAGTCCTGCGCTCCCGGGGGGAAGCCGCGCAGCAGCGCCTGCACGCCACCGCACATGGCATGACCCAGCACGACGATGCGTGGGACCTCCAGCACGCAGACGGCGAATTCCAGCGCAGCACTGGTGCCGTGGTAGTCGCCATCCGGCTTGTAGGGCGGTATCAGATTGGCGACGTTCCGGACGATGAACATCTCGCCCGGCGCGGCGTTGAATACCATGCCGGGATCGACGCGGCTGTCGGAGCAGGCGATCACCAAGGCGCGCGGCCTCTGGCCCTCGCGCGCAAGCGTCTGGAACAGCTTCCGCCGCTCGGGCCAGACCTCGGCGCGGAAGCGCTGATAGCCTTCGAACAGATCCTCAAGGCCTTCGATCAAAGAAGATTCGGTCATGTGTCTTCGCGGCCCCTTGCCGGGCCGCTCTCCGGCCCGGCGCGTCGGAAACAGCCCAGCGGAAGGATGCCCACCGGGGCCTCCGCCTCTCCCCGGACTGCGGGATATGGCCGCAGCCCCGCCCGCAGACGGGCAGGACAGGAGGAAGGCGAAGACAGGAGGGGGAAATCCGTCTCCTGGCTGCCCACGTCAACCCGGGAGGTGGGAATGGCTGGCCCGCCGCACCGCCCTCAGCCGCCGCCCGGCATGCTGACGTCGGACGGCAGATCCAGCACCGGGGGCAGGCGCTGGCCCACCAGCGCCTTCAGCGCGGCGGTCTCGTGCCGGAGCCGCTCCAGCGGCGGCCGGCGCATCGGATCGGCGATGGCCTCCTCGAGCGGCAGCGGCATGGCCTTGGCAGTGGCCGTCACCTGGTCGAAGGCGCGGCGCAGCAGGTCGCCGGGCTCGGCTTCGCCCAGCTTCTCCAGCGCCGGCAGGAAGCCGGCGGCCGCGATGTCGCGCGCCACGGCCAGATTGGCCTGGATCGCCTGACCGGAAAGGCCGCTGCGCCACCATTCCAACAGCTTCGGCTGCGCGTTGGCGGCGGAATTGCCGAGGGCGGGCGCCAGTTTGCGGTCGATCACCCGCCCCAGGGTGGCTTGGATCAGCTTGTAAAGCTCCAGCGTCGCGTCCCTGGGGCTGGCATAGGGCGCGCGCGGCTCGGTCAGCGTGCTGGCATAGGGATGCTCGCCCGTGGTCCAGCCGGCCAGCATATCGCGCGCGAGCGTGGCCAGATTGCCGCCGATGGCGCGCAGCAGCGCGGCGCGGTAGCCGGCCTCGGCATCGCCGGCAGCGAGGCGGGCCCGCGCCGCATCGCCGAACAGCAGCCGCTCCAGCGCCGGCAGCCCCTGCACACTGACCTTGCCGAGAGCATTCGCCCGGATCTCCAGCACCGAGGCATCGCGCACGGCGATGGCGAGGGCGAGATCGCGGCCGATGCTGTCCTGCGGGTCGGGCCAGAGCTGGATGCGCGGATAGCGGCTGAACAGGTCGGCAGGGCCGAAGCGCACCGGCTCGATGCCTTCCCAGGCCAGCACCGCCTCGATGAAGCCCTGCCGCGCGGCCTGCAAGGGGGCCGTCTCGGCGGGACTCCGGCCGAGCGCGTCAAGCTGCGCGGCGAGATTGGCGGTGGCCTCGGCGAAACGCCGATAGCCCGGCAGCAACACCTGCTCCACCGCCGCGCGATTGATGGCGCGGTAGATCGCCTCGTCCGGCGCGGCACCGGCACCGCACGGCCGCAGCAGGAGGGCGGCAGGCAGGGCCAGGACGGCACGGCGGGCGAAGCGCATAACAACCTATCCAGAAGGGCCGGCAGAGCGGCGCAGGCGGCGGCATCCGGAGCCTGCCGCCCGCTTCCCGGCCGGCCCGCCCCTTCCCGCCGTGCCATGGGTCGCGCCCCCGGCCCGGACGGGCATGGCCATCATGCCGCAGCGTCACCCGGGCGGGAACCCGGCCTTGCTTTCTCTTGAGCCGTTTCAGGCGCCAGGGATCGTCCTGTTCACGGATTGACGAGGCTGCCGCTTCACTCTAGCAACTGCGAAGAATTCTCATTTGCAAAGGGCGAAGGATGAGCAGGCAAAGCGGCTCGGGCGGAGCAAGCGCGCATGCGGCATGGATGGCAGGCCTGGCGATGGGCTTTCCCGGCGCCACGCTGGCGCAGGGCAGCAACGCGCCGTTGCCAGGCGATGCGCTGGTCCTTCCCCCGGTGGACGTCGAGGCTGCCCAGCCCGCGAATACCCTGCGGCGCAGCGCCCCGATCAGCCGTCTGCCCGGCTCCGTGCAGGATACGCCGCAGACTATCAACGTCATCCCGCGTGAGGTGCTGGAGGAGCAGAACGTCACCACGCTGGACCAGGCGCTGCGCAACGTCCCCGGCATCACCATGTCGGCCGGCGAGGGCAATGGCGGTGTCGCCGGCGACCAATTCCGCATCCGCGGCTTCGCGGCGCAGAACGACATCTATGTGGATGGGCTGCGCGATTTCGGCGCCTACCAGCGCGACGCCTTCACCTATGAGGATGTCACGGTGCTGAAGGGCCCCTCCGGCTATGCGCTGGGCGCCGGCTCGGTGGGCGGCGGCGTCGCGGTCAGCACCCGGCTGCCGCAACTCGGCAACAGCTATTCCGGCACGGCCACGGGCGGCATGGGCCCCTTCGCCCGCGGCACGCTCGATCTCAACCAGCAGATCGGCGAGACCACCGCGATCCGGCTGAACCTGATGGGCCACTCAAGCGAGATCGTGGGGCGCGGGGATGTCGATTCCCGCCGCTGGGGCATTGCGCCCTCGATCGCCTTCGGCCTCGGCACCGACACCACCCTCTCGCTGCACTATCAGCACTACGAGTACGACAACGCGACCGATGCCGGCGTACCGGTGGTGACGCTGCCGGGCCGGACGATCGGGCGCCCCATCACCGAGTACGGCGTGCCGCGCAGCACCTGGTATGGCGTGGCCAGCGACCGGGACGAGGTGACGGTGGACCAGTTCACCGCCCGACTCTCGCACACCGTCAATGACTGGCTGACGCTGCAGAACGATACCCGGCTGAGCTTCATCGACCGGGACTTCGTCTATTCCATCGCGGCCTGCGGTGCGGGCTGCCTGAACAACTATCTCGACGGCAGACCCGCCACCGTGACCATCAGCGGCGCCGGTAATCCCTACCACCAGGAAACCTGGGCGATCCAGAACGTCGCCACCGCCACCGCCCGCTTCACCACCGGCCCGCTGCGGCATGAGCTCGTGGCGGGCGTGGATGTCTCCTATGAGGATTTCGACCGCACCGGCTATGGGCAGGTCGGCACCCGCCCCGATACCTCGATCTTCGGCGGCAATGCCGATGTCTCGCTCGGCCGCGGCGCGGCCGCGTACAACCGCCAGGCGGGCATCACCACCTATGCCGGCTTCCTCAACGAGCGGCTCTGGCTGACCCCGCAGATCTCGCTGATCGGCGGCCTGCGCGTCAGCCGCTATGAGGTGGAGTACGACTCCATCACCTACAGCAACGGTGCGATCCAGGACATCAACACCGACGCGACGGTGGTGGACCCCCGCGCCTCGATCGTCTGGGAGCCGGCGCCGAACCAGACCTACTACTTCTCATACTCGACCTCCTCGACGCCCCCCGGCTATCTGTTCACCACCTTCCCCGCCTCGGCCAACAACCACCGGAGCGGCTTCGATCCCGAGCGGAACACGCTCTATGAGCTTGGCGCCAAGATCGGGATTCTGAACAACCGCCTCGGCCTCTATGCCTCGCTCTATCGCATCGACAAATCGAACGCGACGCAGCGCGAAGGCGATGATCTGGTGCAGACCAGCGACGAGCAGCGCAACCAGGGCATCGAGATCGGCATCACCGGCCAGATCACCCCGGCCTGGACCATCAACGCCAACTACACGGCGATGGACAGCGAGACCCGCAGCTCGACGCAGAACCCGGAGAATGTCGGCAAGCGCGTGCAGTACGTGCCGAAGAACGCCGCCTCGCTCTGGACCACCTATGAGTTCAACCGCGGCCAGCCCTGGAACCTGACGGTGGGCGGCGGCGTCACCTGGCGCGACCAGATCTACCTCAACGCCGCCAATACCGCCGAGGCGCCCGCCAACCTCACCTTCGATGCGGTGATCTCGCATCGGATCAACGACAATCTCCGCCTGCAGGTGAACGGCTATAACCTCGGCGACGCGCTGAACTACGATGCCTTCTTCAGCAGCCGCGCCCTCCCCTCCCCGGGGCGGACAGTGCTGGTGTCGCTGGCCGCCGAGTTCTAAGCGCCCCAAGGCGCGAGGCAGGGGAAGACTGGAAGGTCTTCCCCACATCACAGCCAAGAGACTTCCTTCCCCCCACGAGCGAGCGCCCCATGCTGGTCCATATCCCCAATGTCCTGACGGCCGAGGAGGTCGCCCATTGCCGCCGCGTGCTGGAGGCCGCGGCCTGGGTGGATGGCCGGGTCACCGCGGGTGACCAATCGGCCGAGGCCAAGCACAATCTCCAGGTGCCGCAGGATTCGCCGCAGGGGCGCGAACTCAGCGAGTTGATCCTGCGCGCCCTGGGCCGCAACCCGCTCTTCACCACGGCGGCGCTACCGCTGAAGGTCTTCCCGCCGCTGTTCAACCGCTATGACGTTGGCATGGTCTTTCACGCGCATGTGGACAATGCCATCCGCCCCGTGCCGGGCACGGGCGTGCGGATCCGCACCGACGTCTCCTCCACCCTCTTCCTGACCCCGCCCGAGGCGTATGACGGGGGCGAGCTGATAATCGAGGACACCTACGGCACCCAGCGGGTCAAGCTGCCGGCCGGCGACATGGTGCTCTACCCCGCCACCAGCCTGCACCGGGTCGAGCCGGTGACGCGGGGCAGCCGCTGGTCCTCCTTCTTCTGGACGCAGTCCATGGTGAAGGATGACGGGCGGCGGCGCCTGCTCTACGAGATGGACTTGGCCATCATGCGCACCCGCGCCGACCTGCCGGACAACCACCCCGGCGTCCTGGGAATGACGGCGGCCTATCACAATCTGCTGCGGCAATGGGTCGAGATGTGACCGTCTCCGCCCGCTGACCCGGCGGGAGATGACGTCCGCGCGACTATCCCGGATTTTAATTGCGTCGGGGGATGGCATCCGCGCATGAAAAAGCATGTTTACGACCGGTTTCTGAGCCGCCCTTGAGAGCGCTGGTTACCGGCGCGGACAGGAAACGCGAGAGACCCCGAGCCACGGCCCAGAAAGGGCTGCCAAGGACCAACTATGATTAGATCACGGCCCATCGAGATTGATGGTCGATTTGTTGGTGTCGCTGTCACCCAGAACGGCATGTGGCGCTTCATCGCCACCGAGCCCGCGGCACGCCCGGTGGAAGGATCGTTCTTCGAGGCCTTGCCCCAGTTGCAGCGGCGTGTACAGGCCACGCTGGCCAGTTGCCGCGCCATGCCGGCGTTGCGGCACGCCTGACGGCCTATCTTTCGACAGGGAGCCGGCGCGGCGGATCGCTCGCACCTGAGGGGCCCTCTGGCCCCCTCTCCCTCGGCCCACACAAATGAAAACGGCCTCTCCCTTGGGAGAGGCCGTGCTGCGTGGAGGGCGGCGAAGGAAGGCGGGTTCAGCGCCAGGCGGGACGGCCCAGATTGACCGTGCCGGGGCTGGTCAGCGCACCGCCCGCCGCGCCCGCGGCGCCGCCGAGCAGCGCCCCGGTGCCGGCACTGCCGGTGAGGGAACCGACCGCCGCGCCGGCACCTGCCCCCAGCAGGCCGCCGGAGACCGCCCGGTCACCCGTGCTGTAGCCACAGGCGCCAAGACCGATGCTGGCAAGAGCCAGAAGGGCCAGGCTGGTTTTCCGCATCTGTGCGTTCCTCGGCAAGGTTTCGGATTGAACGAGCAACGCAGGGCGACGCCCAAGGTTTCGCCTAATGCGACAAATGCCGCTTGAGCGTGACGGCAGCGGGCGGTAAGCCACGGCGCCCTGCGCCCCCGGGCAGGCCGGCGCGGCGAGCAGTGCGATTCGCCTCAGAAGGTTTCCCGCATGTTCTCCCGCTTGTTCGGCTTCCTCTCCGCCGACATGGCCATCGACCTCGGTACCGCCAACACGCTGGTTTATGTGAAGGGTCGGGGCATCGTGCTGAACGAGCCCTCCGTCGTGGCCATCGCCGACCTCCGCGGCCGCAAGCAGGTGCTGGCGGTGGGCGAGGAAGCCAAGCAGATGCTGGGCCGCACGCCCGGCAATATCGCCGCCATCCGCCCGCTGCGCGACGGCGTGATCGCCGATTTCGAGGTGGCGGAGGAGATGATCAAGCACTTCATTCGCAAGGTGCACAACCGGCGCAGCTTCGCCTCGCCGCTGATCATCGTCTGCGTGCCCTCCGGCTCCACCGCCGTGGAGCGCCGCGCCATCCAGGAGAGCGCCGAGTCCGCCGGCGCCCGCAAGGTGCTGCTGATCGAGGAGCCGATGGCCGCGGCGATCGGCGCTGGCCTGCCGGTGACGGAGCCCTCCGGCTCCATGATCGTGGATATCGGCGGCGGCACCACCGAGGTGGCGGTGATCAGCCTGGGCGGCATCGTCTATGCCCGCAGCGTGCGCGTCGGCGGCGACAAGCTGGACGAGGCGATCATCAGCTACATCCGCCGTCAGTTCAATCTGCTGATCGGCGAGAGCACGGCCGAGCGCATCAAGTTGGAGATCGGCGCCGCCGCCTACCCCGACTATGGCGAGGAAGGCCCGGTGACCGAGGTGAAGGGCCGCGACCTGATGAACGGCGTTCCGCGCGAGATCATGGTCAGCCAGCGCCAGATGGCAGAGGCCATCGCCGAGCCGATCTCGCAGATCATCGAGGCGGTGAAGGTGGCGCTGGAGAACACGCCGCCCGAGCTGGCCGCCGATATCGTGGACAAAGGCATCGTGCTCACGGGCGGCGGCGCCCTGTTGCAGCGGCTGGACCAGGTGCTGCGCGAGGCCACCGGCCTGCCCGTCTCGGTGGCGGAGGATGCGCTGGCCTGCGTGGCGCTGGGCACCGGCCGCGCTCTTGATGAGATGAAGCGGCTGCGGCACGTCCTTTCCTCGATGTACTGAGTTATGCTGTACGAGCCCGCCGCCTCTGAGGCGGCCCGCATGGAGGCCACTTGATCCGTCTGAGCATTCCGCTGCGTCAGGCCCTGTCGCGACTTTCCCTGCCGGTGCTGATCGCCGCGGCGTTCGGCGTCATGCTGCTGGGCAAGGCCGATACGGCGCTGGTGGGGCGTGCCCGGATGGCGGTGGCGGATACGCTGGCGCCGATCTACGGCGTGCTGGCCGAGCCGCTGAATGCGATGCGCGACGCGGTGCAGGAGCTCCGCTTCCTGGCGGCGCTGCGCGAGGAGAATCTCCGCCTGCGCGAGGAGAACGAGCGGCTGCATCGCTGGCAGGCCGCCGCCCTGGCGCTGGAAGCGGAGAATGCCCTGCTGCAGCGCCAGCTCAGCTATATTCCCGAGGCGAAGGCCAGCTTCCACACCGCCCGCGTGGTGGCGGATGCCGGCGGCACCTATGCCCGCGCCGTGCTGCTGGCCACCGCGCCGGGCAATGCCATCGCCAAGGGCCAGGTGGCGCTGGACGAGCGCGGGCTCGCCGGGCGCGTCACCGAAGTGGGCAGCCGCTCCGCCCGCGTGCTGCTGGTGACGGACATGAACAGCCGCATCCCCGTGGTGCTGGAGGGTAGCCGGGGACGCGCCATGATGGCGGGCACCAACGGAGATCGCCCGCGCCTGCAGTTCTGGCCGGAAGGCAACCCGCCGCGGGAGGGTGAGCGGGTGGTGACCAGCGCCGAGGCCGGCGTCTTTCCCGCCGGCCTGCCGGTGGGCGTGGTGCGTTGGACGGAGGGGGGCGCAGCCGAGGTGGAGCTCTTCGCCCGGCTGGACCGGCTGGATCTGCTGCGCATCTTCGATTTCGGCCTTTCCGGCATCCTGCCGCCCGAAGCGGTCGTGCGCCCCGAACCGCGTCAGCGGCACTGACGGCGGCGCAGGCGCGCCCCATGACCCGCCGGCCCCACCACCCTGCGATGGGCCTGCTGCGCCGGCTCGACACCTGGGCGCGTGCCGCCTTCCCTGCCGCCAGCACGGCGCTGCTGATGATGCTGGCCGCGGCGCCCGCCGGCCTGCCCTCGGCTGTGCCTTCGGCGGCGCTGGCTTGCATCTTCTTCTGGACGGTGTTCCGCCCCGCCGCCATGGCCCCGCCCGTCTGCTTCGGGATCGGCCTGTTGCAGGATCTGCTGGGCTTCGCGCCGCTCGGCATCGGTATCCTGACGCTGCTGGCGGTGCATGGCGCAGCCCTGCGCTTGCGGCGCTTCCTGGCGCGGCAGTCCTTTCCGGTGGTTTGGCTGGTCTTTACCGGCTTCGCCGCGGCCGCCTCCGCGCTGGGTTTCCTGTTGCAGGCGGCGCTGAACTGGCGAGTACCGCCCCCCGCCCTCGGCTTGATGCAGTTCGCGCTCAGCGCGGGGCTTTATCCGTCGCTCGCCGCGCTTCTGACCCGCTTGCACAAGGCCATGCAACGGGCGGAGACTCTGGGTTGAGATGAGCAGGCGGGACGAGGAGCACCGGCGCAGCGTGTTCACCCGCCGCGCCCTGCTGCTGGGTGCGGGGCAGTTCGGGCTGCTCGGCTTTCTCGCCTACCGGCTGCAGAAGCTGACGCTGGAGGAGGGCGAGCGCTACGCCACACTCGCCGAGGAGAACCGCATCTCCACTCGGCTGATCGCCCCGCCGCGCGGCCGCATCTTCGACCGTGGAGGGCGGATCGTCGCCGCCAATGCGCTGAACTGGCGCGCCCTGCTGGTCGCCGAACAGGCGGAGGACATCGGCGCCACGCTGGAGACCTTCAGCCATATTCTGCCGCTGAGCGAGGCCGAGCGCGCCCGCATCGAGCGCGACATCCGCCGCCGCCGGCGCTTCGTCCCCGTGGTGGTGCGCGATTTCCTGAGCTGGGAGGAGATGGCGCGCATCGAGGTCAACGCCCCCGACCTGCCGGGTATCGGCGTCGATGTCGGCACCACGCGGGATTATCCCTGGGCCGAGCATCTGGCCCATGTGGTCGGTTATGTGGCCCCACCGGCCGAGGCGGACATGGACGACGATCCGCTGCTGGCGCTGCCTGGCATCCGCGTCGGCCGGGCCGGAGTGGAGCGCTTCCATGACCGGGCGCTGCGCGGCCGCGCCGGCACGCTGGAACTGGAGGTGAACGCGGTCGGCCGCGTGGTACGCGAGCTGGACCGGCGCGAGGGCATCCGCGGCCAGGATGTGCAGATCTCAGTGGATGCCGAGCTGCAGAAGGCGGTGCGCGATCGCATCGAGGAAGGCACCAGCGTGGTGGTGCTCGACGCCCGCAACGGCGAGGTGCTGGCCATGGCCAGCCAGCCCAGCTTCGACCCCAACCTGTTCAGCTCCGGTATCTCCGCCGCGCAATGGCGCGAATGGACGCGGAGCCGCGCCACGCCGCTGATCAACAAGACCACCAACGGCCTCTATGCCCCCGGCTCCACCTTCAAGATGGTGGTCGGGCTGGCGGCGCTGGAGGCCAGGGCCATCACTCCCACGGAGCGCATCGCCTGCCCCGGCCATTACGACCTCGGCGACAGCCGCTTCCACTGCTGGCGCCGGGGCGGTCATGGCAGCCTCGACCTGCGCAATGCGCTGAAGCACTCCTGCGACGTCTATTTCTACGAAGTGGCCAAGCGCACCGGCATCGACCGCATCGCTGCCATGGCGAGGCGCTTTGGCCTCGGCGTGGACCTGGAGATCGAGCTGCCCGGAACCAAGTCGGGTTTCGTGCCGACCCGCGAATGGCGTATCCGGCAGGGCAAGCCCTGGAACCTCGGGGACACGGTGGTGCATGGCATCGGCCAGGGCTTCTACCAGCTCACGCCGCTCTCGCTCGCCACCATGGCCGCGCGGCTCGCCACCGGCCGCGCTGTGCAGCCGCACCTGACGCACGCTCTGGGTGGCAAGCCGGCACGCGGCATCCAGGCGGAGGATTGGCCCAGCCTCGGCCTCCCCGAGCGCGATCTGAAGCTGGTGCGCGAGGGCATGTGGGCGGTGGTGAACGAGGACGGCGGCACCGCCCGCGTGGCGCGCCTGCCGGGCAATCTCGGCGTCCTGGCCGGCAAGACCGGCACCACCCAGGTGCGCCGCGTCTCGCGCGAGCAGCGTGAGCGTGGCTTCCGGGTGGAGAGCCAGCCGCGTGAATGGCGGCCGCATGCGCTCTTCGTCGCCTTCGCCCCCTTCAACGATCCGCAATACGCCATCTCGGTTGTAGTGGAGCACGGCACCAGCGGCGCCGGGGCGGCCGCGCCCCTGGCAAGGGACATCATGGCGGAGGTGATCACCCGCTTCCGCGCGCCTCCCTCCCCCGCCGCCCGCAGCGCCGAGGCGCGGGCGCCCCTGCTGGCCGGGGCGCCCGCCGGCAGCGCCGCCCCGGAGGCGGCACACCGATGACGGTCTTCGAACGCCGTCTGCTGACCCGCGACCGCGGCGCCGGTTTGCTGAAGAAGCTCTGGCTGGTGCCCTGGAGCTTCGTACTGCTGCTCTGCGCCATCGCGGCGGTGGGCTACGTGGCGCTCTATTCGGCCGGCGGTGGCGCGGCGGAGCCCTATGCCAGCAGGCACGCGCTGCGCTTCGGCTTTGGGGTGGTGATGATGCTCTCCATCGCCATGGTGGATATCCGCGTTATCGCGCGGCTCTCCTGGCCCGGCTATGCACTCGGCGTGGCGCTGCTGGTGCTGGTCGCGGTGCATGGCGAGGTGGGCAAGGGCGCGCAGCGCTGGATCGAACTGGGACCGGTCCAGCTTCAGCCTTCCGAGCTGATGAAGATCCTGCTGGTGCTGGCGCTCGCCCGCTGGTTTCACCGGGCGAGCTGGGAGCGGGTCGGCAATCCGCTCTTCCTGATCCCGCCCACCCTCGCCGTGCTGCTGCCGGTCGGGCTGATCCTGAAGCAGCCCAATCTCGGCACCGGGCTGATCGCCGCCATGGTCGGCGGGGCGGTGTTCTGGGCCGCCGGGGTGCGTTGGTGGAAGTTCGCGCTGATCCTGGCGATGGCGGGCGGCATCGCGCCCTTCGCCTATGAGCGACTGCACGATTACCAGCGCGCCCGCATCCAGACCTTCCTGGACCCGGAGAGCGACCCGCTGGGCGCGGGATACAACATCATCCAATCCAAGATCGCGCTGGGCTCGGGCGGACTCTGGGGCAAGGGCTTCCTGCAGGGGACGCAGGGCCACCTGAACTTCCTGCCGGAGAAGCAGACCGACTTCATCTTCACCATGATCGCCGAGGAGTTCGGGCTGGTGGGTGCCCTCGGCACGCTGCTGCTGCTGGCCCTTGTCGTGCTCTTCGCGCTGGCCGTGGCATTGCGCGCCCGGCATCAGTACGGACGGCTGGTGGCGGTGGGGCTGGGGGTGAACTTCTTCCTCTATACCTTCGTCAACATCGCCATGGTCACCGGCTCCATCCCGGTGGGCGGGGTGCCGCTGCCGCTGATCAGCCATGGCGGCTCGGCCATGCTGACCACCATGCTGGGCTGCGGGCTGCTGCTCTCGGTCCATGTGCACCGTGATGTGGAATTCGGCGCCACCCGCGAATAAGGGGGTTGCCTTCCCGGCTGGATCGGCTAAAAGCCCGCGCCACGGGAATGGCGGTAACGCACTCCCCGGTGGGGCGCATAGCTCAGTTGGTAGAGCAGCTGACTCTTAATCAGCGGGTCCAAGGTTCGAGTCCTTGTGCGCCCACCAATCCCACCCAGCACTCAGCCGAGATCGCCAGAGGGCCTTGTGCTACCTGAGCAGACAATGCCCGGGCGGGCAGGCTGATCCGCATCTGGGCTTCTGATGCGCGGCCCCGGATGTGCTGCTCTCCTGGCTCACCCTCCTTCTTCGCCTGCCAGTAACGCACCGCTAGGGCAGCACCGCCGGGGGCACCACCCGTGGAGCCTGAAGCCTGTCCTGTCAGCGTGACGGTCTCTCCCGGCTGAGACGGGTTGCCTGCCCGAGCCTGGAGTGATGCCGCCCGTACAGGGCGTAGATGACCAGGCCGATCACCATCCAGATCACCAGGCGCAGCCATGTATCCCGTGGCAGGCCCGCCATCAGCAACAGGCTGAAGCCCATGCCCAGCAGGGGAACGATGGGTGCGCCCGGCGCGCGGAAGGGACGGGCCATATCCGGCTCACTCCGGCGCAGATAGAGCACGGCCCCGCAGACGAGCACGAAGGCGAAAAGCGTGCCGATACTGACCATCTCACCGAGGATGCCGATCGGCACCATGGCGGCGATGGTGGCGACCACGAAGCCGATCAGCAGCTGGCCGATCCAGGGTGTTTGCAGGCGCGGATGGAGACGTGCGAAGACCGGCGACAGCAGGCCATCGCGCGCCATGGCGAGGAAGATGCGGCCCTGCCCGTAGAGCAGGACGAGGATGACGGTGGTCAACCCGGCCAGGGCGCCGATCTTGATGAGGCCGGATAGCCAGCCCAGACCGATCACGTCGATGCCCCTGGCGATCGGATCGGCCACGTTCAGCCCGGCATAGGGAACCAGCCCGGTGAGCACGCCGGCCACCAGGACATAGAGCAATGTGCAGACGGCGAGCGATCCCAGGATACCGATCGGCATGTCGCGCTGGGGCGATTTCGCCTCCTGCGCCGCCGTGGAGATGGCATCGAAGCCGATGAAGGCGAAGAAGACGACGCCTGCCCCGCGCAGCACGCCACTCCACCCGAAATGGCCGAACTCTCCGGTATTGGCGGGCAGGAAGGGGTGCCAGTTGGCAGGCGTGACATGGGCTGCGCCAATCAGGATGAAGAGCAGCACGATGGTGAGCTTCACCACCACCATGACGTTGTTCAGCCGCGTCGATTCCCGGGTGCCAAGGACCAGCAGCCCGGTCAGGCCGAGGACGATCAGGGCGGCTGGCAGGTTGAACCATGCCGCCGCCTCCGTTCCATCGACGAGCCGCACGGCGCCGCCGGTTGCCTGTGTCAGCACGGGCGGCAGATGGAGCCCGAGGCTTGAGAGAAGGCTTTGCGCATAGCCGGACCAGCCGACCGCGACGGTGGCGGCACCCATGGTGTATTCGAGGATGAGATCCCAGCCGATGATCCAGGCCATCAGCTCACCCAGCGTCGCATAGGTGTAGGTATAGGAACTGCCGCTGACGGGGATCATCGCCGCCAGCTCGGCATAGCAGAGGCCGACAAAGGCGCAGGCGATGCCGCCGAGCACGAAGGAAAGGACCAGTGCCGGCCCGGCATATTGCGCGGCAGCGGTGCCGGTCAGCACAAAAATGCCGGCTCCGATGATGGCACCGATCCCCATGGCGATGATGCTGAGAGGACCGAGGGATTTCCGCAGCCCGACGCTCCCGGTATCAGCCGATGCGATGATCTCGGGGATGCTCTTGCGCGCGGTATAAGGCGCCTTGTCCATCGACGATCTTTCTGGTGTCGGGCCCCATGCACAGCCCGTAATGCCGGCTCCGGACCGCCGGTTGCGGAGGGCACGGGCGGCAGGGATCTCCCTTGCTGGGCCCCCTTTCCGTAGCGGGGATTTGGAACGGCGGAGTCTGCCGGGACTCCTCGCCAATTTGTCAGATAAGAGCGGAGATCCTCAGGGCGATCAAAATTTCCCTTTAGAATCAACCCCCTTACTCCGACAGCAACTTCCTCTCGGTCCACCTGAAGGATTTCCTGGGGTTGCAAGCCGCGGCTGCGGCGCCTTTGGCGCTGGACAGCCCAACCCTCTGGACTCACTGTAAGTTCTGGTCCTGTTCGCCTCAGGAGGAGGCTCGCTCGCCGGTGTCCTTGCCGCGCCAGCTCCGGACGCATCAGCGGCGCCTGGCCGGCGTCGTCGCGGCAATCGCGACGGGCGCGACGGAAGCGCGCGACATCCTAGCCGCCGTCACCCCGGGGGGCGGCAAGTCGCTTCTGCCGGTGATCGCCGCGGCACAGCTGATGCAGGCCGGCATCGTGCAGCGCGTCTGCTGGGTGGTGCCACGCGACAGCCTCCGCCTACAGGCCGAGGAAGCCTTCGCGGACCCGGCCTGGCGCGCCGCCCTGGGCCACGCCATCTCGGTGCGCTCGGCGGAGAACGCACCCGATCCCTGCCGCGGGATGCAGGGCTATGTCATCACCTATCAGGGCATCGCCGCAGCGCCAGCCCTGCATCTGGCGGAGTTCCGCCGCTGCCCCACCCTGCTCGTCGTGGACGAGATGCACCACCTGCCGGCCCTGGCGGAGGTGGATCCGGTGGCGGCCGCCCAGGCGCAGGCGGAGGAGGAAGACCAGGCCGGCGCCTGGTCACGCGCCCTGCTGCCGCTGTTGGAATGCGCGACGGTCCGGCTCCTGCTCTCCGGCACCTTGGAGCGCGCGGACGGGCGCGGCATCCTCTGGTTGCCCTACCGGCAGGGACCGCGCTTACGGACGCGGGAGGTGGACCTCGACGCGCCAGGATGGGCCGTGGTCGGCTACAGCCGGGCCCAGGCCTTGGCCGAGCGGGCGGTGCTGCCGGTGACCTTCGGCGCGCTGGATGGTGAGGCCACCTGGCGCGACCAGGAGGGTGCCAGCGTCGGGCCGCACCGGCTCTCCGGCTACCATCCGGACGAGACCACGCGCCCTGCCCTTTTCACCGCGCTGCGCACCGGCTTCGCCGAGGCCCTCTTGCGCGAGGCCTTCCTGGCCGCCCGCGACCTGCGCGCCCGCCGCCGGCGGGAGCGCGGCCTGGCGCCGGGCGATCCGGCGCGCGGCCTCGGCAAGCTGCTGGTCGTGGCGCCCGATCAGGTCACCGCGCGGCACTATCTCGCCTTGCTCCGGAGCTGGGTTCCCGCCGAGCAGGCGGAGGAGGTGGTCGGCCTCGCCACCTCGGATAGCGGCGACGCGCACCAGACCCTGGCCGCCTTCCGGTTGCGGCCGCAGCCTTCCATGCTGGTGACGGTCGCCATGGCCTATGAGGGGCTGGATGCGCCGGAGGTCGCGGTGGTGGCCGCCCTCACCCATATCCGCTCGCGGCCCTGGCTGGAGCAGATGGTGGCTCGCGCCACGCGGGTCGATCCGCATGCCGGCCCCTATGAGGCGCAGCGGGCGCTGGTCTATCACCCGGACGATCCGCTCTTCCGCCGCTTCCGCATTCGCATGGAGACGGAACAGGGCACCCTGGCCAAGCGGCCGAGGCCGCGCCCGGGGCAGCAGGTGCTTCCGCTCTGGCTGCGCGAACAGCTGCCGCCGCGCGAAGGCATCACGCCGCTGGAATCGAACGCGCTGGCGCTCCGTTTCGACACGCTGGCGCCCGGCCCCGAACTGGCCCTGAAGCGGCCGGAACTGGAGGAGGCTCAGGGCGAGATGCTGGAGGCGCCTTCCGCCGCCGAGCGCCGCCTGCGCGCCCGCGTGGGCGAAATGGTGGCAGCCCAGGCGGTGGAGGATGAGGCGATGCTGCAGGGCCCGCATGCCGGGCTGGGCGGCCCGGGCCTCTATCACCGCTACAACGCCATCCTGAAGCGGATCATGGGCGGCAAGGCGCGGGCGCAGATGAGCCTGGTGGAGCTGGAGGCGGCCATCGGTTGGCTGGAACGCAACCGGCTTTCCGCGCATCAGCACCTGCTGGCGAACGACCCTCGCTATGCCTGGACGGCGCGCAAGCGCGGCGAATGGCGCCCCCCGCGCGGCCGGCCGGCCGGCCCGAAGGCGCAAGGCGAGCGGCTGCGCCGGAAGCGCGAGAGCTGAGCTCCTCCAACGCCGCCCGCGCCACGCCAAACAGCCGCATTTCACAGCCTCTGGGGCGGGAGTGACGAGGGCTGCTCCTGCCCACCGGAGGACAGGAACCGCGCGCGTGGAACCGGCGGCCGGTAGGCGACCGCACCTGGCGCCACCCGCGGCAGCGCAGCGACTGCCCGCTGCGCGGCCTCCACGTCGCGCCCATAGCGAGTCATCTTCGCCGGGCCGCTGACGAGATCGAGGGTGAAGTCGCCGATATAGACGATTTCACCCGCTGCCACGCGGGTGATCAGGCCGACACCGTCCAGCAGGCGCGTCGTCGTGTAACGCTGGCCATTGCCCATGCTGGCAAGCGCACCGATCTCGGACAGTTGGTAGTCACCTGGCGGAACTTGGAGAACATGCCAAGCCATCTCCCGCATGTCGCAGGGGTCGCCATGACTCAGGCCCATATCAAGACCGAAGCAACCCTCGCGCCGGAAACGCACCAGCGTGCGGTCGCGCTCCCGCACCGGCGCCATGCCGCCTTCTAGCCGGGTCCAGGTCAGGTCGATCCGCAGGACGCTGCCGAACTGCGTCAAGCCAAGGAAGGTGGAATAGCGATCCGCCGCCGCCCCGACGATCAGCAAGCCCGTATCGGCCTGGCCTGGGACGAAGCTGGCCGAGGGGCTCATCTCGGAGCTGCTGGCGCAGCCGGCACCCAGGATGAGTAGACCGAGCGCGGCGGCGCGGAAGAAGCGGGACATCCAGCAGTTCCGGAAGCAGGATTGAACCCGAAGATTACGCAGAAAACATAGACTATCAACTAGAAGTTCTTCTGTCGCCATAGGTGCGCTGGGAGGGGAAGCCCCTCCCCCAGCCATTTTCCGTCAGGCCGCGCCGGAGCCCATCTTCAGCGGCGGCGCGACATCCTCCGGGATTGGGCAGACATAGGGCGTCGCCTCGGTGCGCGCCTTGAGGTCGGCCTTGGCGGCGGCGAGCAGCGCGGGGTTCGCGATCAGGTCCACCGCCGTGCCGGCCATCACCTTGGCGACATGCACCATGCCCTTGTGCGCCGCCGGGCTCTTGCCCTGCGCCGTCCATTGCCAGGAATGCGCCGGCGTGCCGATGGCCTCCGTCGCGCCGCTGGCCTGCACCGTCGGCACCACCCAGGAGACATCGCCCACATCGGTGGAGCCGATCATGCTCTGGCCCGTGCGCTCGGCGATGGGCGGCTGGATGGCGTCGGTCAGCGGCAGGTCGGGGCGCGGCTGGAAGCCGCTGCGGTTATAGTTGCTGGCGATGTCCTGCGGCGAGAGCGTCGCCTGGATCTTGCGCGCGAACTCGCGGTCGGCCTCGTCGAAGGGCACGGGGCCGAGGCGCATGAAGTTGTCCTGCATCACCTGCTCCAGCGGTGCGTTGCCGAGCAGGTTGGCGGTGGCGGAGAGGATCTTGATCTCCACCTCCGTCTCGGTCATCAGCGCGGCGCCCTGGGCGATCTTCTTCACGCGCTCGATCAGGCCGAACATCTCATGCAGCGTGTGGGCGCGCACGGCGTAGCGCACCTTGGCGCGCCCCTGCACGACATTCGGCGCGATGCCGCCGGCATCCAGATAGGCGTAGTGGATGCGCGCGTCGCTCGGCATGTGCTCGCGCATGTAGTTGACGCCGACATTCATCAGCTCGACCGCATCCAGCGCGGAGCGGCCGAGATGCGGCGCGGCGGCGGCATGGCTGGAACGGCCGGTGAAGGTGAAGTCGATGCGCGTCATCGCCAGGGAATCGGCTTCCTGCACGCCGGCCCAAGCGAAAGGATGCCAGGTGATGGCGGCATCCACGTCCTTGAAGCAGCCGGCACGGACCATGAAGGTCTTGGCGGCGCCGCCCTCTTCGGCCGGGCAGCCGTAGTAGCGGACCCGGGCCTTGATGCCGTTCTTGGCCAGATAGTCCTTCACCGCCGCGGCGGCCAGCATGGCGCCGGCGCCGAGCAGGTTGTGCCCGCAACCATGGCCATTGCCACCGGGCACGATCGGGCGCGGCTCGGCCACGCCCGCTTCCTGGCTGAGCCCCGGCAGCGCATCATACTCGCCGAGGATGGCGATGACCGGCCCCTCCTCGCCCGCCTCGCCCATGATCGCCGTGGGAATGCCGGCCAGCTCGCGGGTCACGCGGAAGCCTTCGGCCTCCAGCATCTTCACATGCTCGGCGCAGGAGCGGGTCTCGGCATAGAGCAGCTCCGGCATGTCCCAGATCCGGTCGCTGAGCTCCGTGTAGGCGTTCTTCCTGGCGTCGACGAGCCGCCAGATTTCCTCAGTGTTCTGCACGCCGCCTTCTCCATCAATCCTGCCGGTCCATTCCGAGGACCGGGATGCCTTTGCAGAAGCGACATCCCGGCGGGGCCGTCAAGCCGTGTCCGGTCGGCTATGCCTGCCGCTCGCCGGCCAGCGGTATCGGAAGCCGGTAGGTCCGGATGGCGTTGTCGTGGAACAGCGCCAGCTGGTCCTTCCAGGGCAAGTCCGCCACCGCCTCGCGGAAGCCGTCGAAGATGGTGACGAAGCTTCCGCAGAGGCCGTCCACCGGGAAGTTCGAGGCGAACATGCAGCGCGCCACGCCGAAGATCTCGATGGTTTCGCGGATGATCGGACGATTGTCTTCGATCCGCCAGGGGCGGCCCGCCAGGCCCAGCCCGGAGATCTTCACCATCGCCTGGGGCGCGCGGGCCAGACGGCGCATCGCCGCACGCCAGCCAGCAAGTCCCTCGGCACTGCGGTCGGAGGGCAGGCCGGTGTGGTTCAGCACCAGCCGCGTCTCCGGATGCGCCTCGATCAGGTCCAGCGCCTCGTCCAGGTGCCACCAGGGCGCCTGCAGCTCGAAATGCAGCCCGTGCGGGGCGAGCCGGGCATAGCCCGCCCGCCAGCGCGGGTCGCTCATGGCGCCGGGGGCGCCGCGCTCCACGAGATGCGGCGCGGCAGCGGTGCGGGGCTTGTGCCGCACCCCCTTCACCAGCGGGATCGCCGCCTGGGTGGCAAGCACCTCTTCCACATCCCCACGATCGAGCCAGGCCTGCGCCACATGCGCGGCGGGGCGGCCGGTGCGCTCGTGGAGCCGGCCGATCCAGCGGCTCTCGCCGGTCGGGTCGGCCGGGCTCCACTCGCCCTCCATGGTGACGCTGGCGACCACGCGGTGATGGCCGGTGAGCGCGTCGTAGTCCTCCGGCAGAAAATTCCTTCCGCGCAGGGCGCTGTAGTCGCCGTAGCGGAAGGGAATCGGCGGGTGATCCGGCCGGAGCCACGGGTGATCGTTGTGCGTCAGGTCCCAGAAATGGTGGTGCGCGTCGATGATGGGCAGGTCACGCATGGGCACGCCTCCGGCCCCAGGCGCTCCAGGCCGTCCACATCCAGATCGCCACGACGCCAAGCGCCAGCACGGCGGCGATCGGGCGCGAGATCAAGGTGAGCGGGTCGCCCTCCCCCTTCATCAGCGTCTGGATGAAGTTGAACTCGACCATCTTGCCGAGCACCAGGCCCAGGATGGCGGGCGCGACGGGGATATCGTTCTCCTCCATGAACCAGCCGAGCGCACCCATTGCCAGCATCATGCCGACATCGAACAGCGCGTTGTTGATGGCGTAGGAGCCGATGATGCAGGCCACCAGAATGAAGGCGGCGATCACCCCGCGCGGCACGGCGAGGATGTATCGCGCGACGCGGATCACCGCCCAGCCGAGCGGCACCATCAGGATATTGGCGAGAATGAAGACGATGAAGATCGCATAGATCAGGTCGGGCGATTTCACGAAGATCGCCGGGCCCGGCTCCATCCCCTTCAAGATCAGCACGCCGATGACGATGGCGGTGATAGAGTCGCCGGGAATGCCGAAGACGATCGTCGGCACCCAGGCGCCGGCGAGCGCGGAGTTGTTGGAGGCGCCGGCCTCGGCCAGGCCCTCGATATGGCCGGTGCCGAACTTCTCCGGCGTGCGGGAGAACTTCCGGCTGACCGCATAGGAGATCCAGGCGGCGATATCGGCGCCTGCTCCCGGCAGCGCGCCGATCAGCGTGCCGACGATGTTGCCCCGCATCACCTGCACGCGCCATTCCCAGAGGTCGCGCAGCAGGTCGCGGAAGGGGCTGCCATAGGGCGGTACGACGGGTTTCTTCGTCTCCCGCACCGTCACCAGCCGGATCAGCTCGGGGATGGCGAAGAAGCCGACCAGGGCAGGCACGAAGTCGATGCCGCCCATCAACTCCGTGGAGCCAAAGGCAAAGCGGGTGATGCCGGTCGCCACATCGATGCCGATGCAAGCGAGGAAGAGGCCGACCAGCAGCGCCAGCATGCCGCGCAGGGGCGATCCGGCGGCCAGGAAGGCGGCGCAGGTCAGGCCCATGATGCCGAGCCAGAAATACTCCGGCGAGGAGAAGCGGGTAGCGAAATGCGCCAGCGCCGGCGCCGCGAGGATCAGCACCAGCGTGCCGAAGACGCCGCCGATGGCCGAGGCACCCATGCACATGCCGAGGCCCCGCCAGGGCTGGCCCTGCTGCGTCAGCTTGTAGGCCTCGTCGGCATAGGCGGCGGAGGCGGGCGTGCCGGGAATGCGGACCAGCGCCGCGGGGATGTCGCCGGCGAAGATCGCCATCGCTGTCAGCGCGACGATGGAGGCGATGGCCGGCACCGGGTCCATGAAGAAGGTGAAGGGCACCAGTAGGGCCGTGCCCATCACCGCCGTCAGCCCGGGAATGGCGCCCATCACCATGCCGAGGCCGCTGGCGATCAGGATCACGCCCAGCGTATGCGGCGCGAAGACATGGCTGAAGGCGGCGAGCAATGCGTCCATTACACCCAGCCCTCCAGTATCCCCGGCGGCAGGGGAACCCGCAACACCTGGTTGAACAGCAGGTGGAAGCCGATCGCCCCCAGCACCGCCGTGATGCCGGCGCGCATCGGAGCGATGCCCATGCGCAGCTGCACCGCCAGCATGATGGCGATGGCCAAGGGGATGAAGCCGATCCGCTCGGCGAAGGCGGCGAAGAGCACGATGCTCCCCACCAGCACCACGACATTGGTGCGCGCCCAGCCGCTACGCAGCCAGTCCGGCAGCCGCAATAGCGGTTCGCCCGGTTGCCGCGCCCCGGCGAGCACCAGCAGCAGGCCGGTGAGCATGGCGGCGGCACCCAGCAGCGCGGGGAAGAACCCCGCGCCCAATTCCTGTCCTGGCACGCCCGGCAGGCGAAGGGCGGCAGCCACCAGCAGCCCACCCAGCCCGAGCGTCAGCACGCCCAGGGCACGGTCGTTCAGCCGCATCGCCCTCAGCCCCGTGCCAAGCCCAGCTCGTGCAGCAGGCCCGAGGTGGTCTTGGCGAATTGCGTGGTGTAGGCCTGGAAGGCCTCGGGGCTCTCCCAAATCGGCACGATGCCGCGCGCCTTCATGGTGTCGCGCACCTGATCGCGGGCATGGCCGCGCGTGGCCGCCGCGACCAGCCGCTCGCGCACCGGCCCCGGCAGGCCGCGCGGCGTGACGAGGGAGAACCAGTTCAGGTAGGTCCAGTCCACACCTTCCTCGCGCAGCGTCGGCGCATCGGGGAAGGAGCTCATCCGCTCATCCGCCATCACCGCGAGCACGCGCACCTGCCCGGCATCCGCCAGCGGCTTGGCCTCGATCGGTGAGCCGGTGAAGACGGTGATGCCGCCGGCCACCAGATCCTGCAGCGCCGGCGCGCCACCCTGGCTCGGGATCCAGCGGATGGCGTCCACATCCATGCCCATGGTCTTGGCCAGCCCCGCCGCGGCGAGATGCCAGGAGCCGCCGGTGGAGACGCCTGAGCCGGTGAACTTGCCCTTCCGCGCCTCCTTCAGCGCCGCGGTGAAGCTCTTGAAGTCCTGCCACTGGTCGGCCTTCACCGTGACGCCGGCCGGGATGACGGCGATGCGCGAGATCAGGTCGAAGCTCTGCGGCCCGATATCGGACTGCCCGAGCACCTTGAAATTGACCAACTCGGAGGTGCCGCAGCCGATGGTATAGCCATCCGGCGCGGCATTAGCGATGGCGGCATGCCCCACGATGCCGTTGCCGCCAGTGCGGTTAACGACGTTGACCGGCTGCCCCAGTTCCGCCTCCAGCCCCGTGACGAAGATGCGCGTGACCGTGTCCGCGCCACCGCCCGCCGCCCAGGGCACGATCATCGTGACCGGGCGCGTGGGCCAGGATTGCGCCTGCGCGGTGTGGGGCAGCAGGGCCGGCATGGAGAGCGCGCCGGCTAGTCCGGCAAGGCCGCGACGTGTGATCATTCCTGTCTTTCCTCCTCCTTGGAATGGCACCCTTGGCGGGGCCTGATGGCATGCCCGCGCTGGCCGTCGGACATGCCGGTCTTTCGGAAACATCGCGCACCTTCAGGCCGGCGATGGTTCTCGTTGATGCTTGCTTTGCTGCACTGACAGTGTCGCGCAGGCGGCGGAGAGGCCATCTGCCGGCGCCGGCGGGTTCCGCTCAGCGCAAGGCGCGCCGCGGCACCAGCACCACAGGGCGGCAGTGCGGATGAGCGGTCGGGTGGGGGCAAGAATGGACCGGCATGCGTTTTCTCCCGGGGCGGCCTCTTGAAGGGCCGCCATTTGTCGAAGTTGTGGGGCTGTATGCAGTATAAAAGCAAGGGCCGAGTGGCCGGGAGGCCCGCAAGACTGGGCCGCCCCGCAAGTGCGTCGAAAAAGGCCGGTCAACAACAGGTCGCAAGCTCCGCCCTCCTTGAGGCGCCGCAAGGCACCCTCCCTGCTCTCCGCCACCAGCCGCGGGCGGGCCGCAAGCCGCCGAAGCAGTGGCCTCAGGCAGGAAGCAGCTCGGAAGTGGGGCTATCAATGAACGCCAGGAAAAGCGTCACCACCGCGGCCTTGCGAGGCGGCCTGGTGGTGAGGAAAGGCTCCATGGCGCTGGCCAGGGTTGCCGCGGCCGTCCCGGTGCCGTTGTCGCGCGCCGCCAGCGCCTCGGCACGCCGCCCGGCATCGGCGCGCTCTCGATCTGGGAAGATTTGTTGAAGGCGCGACGGGATCACTCGCCTGCAGTGGCCGCAGAGTCACCTCACGGACCTCAACCTTCGTCAGATCGAGCCGGTACGGTGCAGGCCAGCCCCCGCCCGCTCTCTCCGACGCGCGCCCCGCCGGGCGGTCAGCCTAGTCGGAGCGTTCGCCCGTGATCCCGGTGTGGGAGGGCGGGTCACTGGCCGGGAAACTCTCCTCATTCTCCTCGTCAACGCGGCGTTGCTCCGCCTCCCACCTCGCCATCTCGAATTCCTCGCAGGCCTGCTGCCAATGCGCCTCGGCGAGGCCCGCGGGGCTGCCGGCCTCCAGCCAGAGGAAATAGGCGCGCTCGCGGATGCGCCGTTCGAGGTCTTGCTCCGTATCGGACATGCCAGCCTCCCGTTGCCGGATCGCCGCCGATCGTCGCATGGCTCGCCGGCGTGGCCCATGCCGCCCCCACCTGCCCCCGCTTTCGTGATGAAGCCCCTCAACGGCCGCATCCCTCGCGTGGCGACGGGGCGGAGAACGGCGATTCACGCCGAATTGGCGCAGCTGCCGCACGCCTCCCCGGCCATCCCGCTTGCGCGCGGGCTGCTGGCCGCCCCACTTTTCCTAGCAGGGCAAGGAGGAGCGGCCATGCTGATCCGGGACTTCCTGAACATCCTGCTCGACGACACCCTGGAGGAGGCGCGGCTGCGCCAGCATCGCGGACCGACCGGCGGCCTGGCCTTCGCGGGCGCGGAGCGCGCCGTCGCCGATTGCCGGGAGGCCATGACCGGCGAGCGGATGGGCGCGAAGCTGAAGGCACTGCTCGCGGAAGCCCGCGCGACCTCGGCCGCCACCGCCGGCCGCCCCGACGAAGCCTTCTGGTTCTCGCGCGAGCTGAATGTCGAATGGATCGCCAGCGTGGTCAGCGTGGTGCTGCTGACGGTCCGGGCCGAGGCCATCATCCCGCCCTCGCGCGCGGCCGCCCTGAAGGCTGCCCAGCTCATGGAGCTGCACCGGGACTGAGGATTGGGCGGCGCAAAGCCTGGGCAGAAGAACCTGAATTGCCTACGGAACGATCTTTTCCAGGGCAACGCCGGCTCGTGCCGCGATTCGCGGCGGTTGACGGGGCGGAACCACATTCGGCACCCTCGCCGGACGCTTGCGGGAAGGCTGACACCATGCTGAAACGAGGACTCCTCGCCGCCACGCTGGGCCTGGCACTCTTCGCGGGCAACCGCGCCGCCGAGGCCGGCCCCACGCTCGACGCGGTCCGCGCGCGCGGCGTGCTCACCTGCGGAATCCATAACGGAATTGCCGGCTTCGCCCAGCCGGACAGCCGCGGTGTCTGGCAGGGGCTGGACGTCGATCTCTGCCGCGGCCTGGCGGCGGTGCTGTTCAACGATCCGGGCAAGGTGCGCTTCCAGCCGCTCAGCTCCTCGACGCGCTTCACCGCCCTGGGCTCCGGCGAAGTGGACGTGCTGTTCCGCACCAGCACCGAGACCATGCTGCGCGACGTGACGCTCGGCTTGCGGGCCATCACGCCCTATTTCTATGATGGGCACGGCTTCATGGTGCGGGCCGATGCGGCCATCACCAAGGCATCCGAGATGGGCGGCGCCACCATCTGCCTCGTGCAGGGCACCACGAACGAGCAGGTCACCGCCGATTATTTCCGCAGCAAGGGGATGCAATTCAGCCCCGTGCTGTTCGAGCGCACCGATCAGGCGTCCGGTGCGCTGCAGGCCGGCCGCTGTGACAGCTTCGGCACCGACGCCTCGCAGCTCGCCGCCACCCGCGCTTCCATGCCCAACCCCGCCGACTGGACCATCCTGCCCGAGCGCTTCTCAAAGGAGCCCTACGGCCCCTATGTGCGGCGCGGCGACGACGAATGGTTCGACATCGTGCGCTGGTACGTGAATGCGCTGATCGAGGCGGAGGAGCTCGGCATCACCACCGCCAATGTCGATCAGGTGCGGAAGGAGGCGACCAACCCCAATATCCGCCGCCTCCTGGGCGTGACGCCGGAGCTGGGCCAGGCGCTGAAGCTCGATCCCGCCTGGGTAGTGAACGCGGTGAAGGCGGTCGGCAACTATGGCGAGATATACGAACGCAGCATGGGGCCGAAGACCCCGGTTGGGCTGGCCCGCGGCCCCAACGAGCTCTGGACCCGCGGGGGCCTGCTTTACGCGCTGCCGATGCGCTGAGGGAAGGCGCGCGGCCCGGCCGCGCCGCCCGCCCGCTCAGCCGCCCTGGTGCAGCATGGCGAGCGGAAGCCGGCCGGAATCCTTGAGCCGGTCCAGCACGATGGAGGAGCGGACGCGCGCCACGCTGTCATGCGCCAGCAGCGTCTCGTTCACCAGCCGGGAGAGGCCCTTCAGATCGGGCACGACGGCCTTTAACAGGTAATCCGTGTCGCCCGTCATGGCATAGGCCTCCTGGATCTCCTCGGCGCGCGCCAGCAGGTCGCGGAAGCGGCGGGAATTGTCGCCGCTATGCGCGGTGAGCGTCACCTGGATGAAGGCCAGCACCCGCAGCCCGAGCGCCTCGGCCGCCAGCTCGGCGTGGTAGCCGCGGATCAGCCTCGTCGCCTCCAGCGCCGAGCGGCGGCGCGAGCATTGCGAGGCGGAAAGGCCGATGCGCTCGCCGATCTGCTGGTTGGTCAGCCGGGCATCCTCCTGCAGGGCGGCCAGCAGCCGGAGGTCGAGGGCATCGAGGTGCGGCGCTTCGTGCATGATTCCGTCATCCTATACACAGAACGCGCACGGAAGCAGCCCTCGGTGCCGGGTTTGCACGCCCCTTGCGCGGGAAGGCGCCTATCCTGCCGGAAACGAGCAGGAGGAAAGCATATCATGGGTCCGTTTCCGCATGATGCGCCCCGTCCCACCATCGATGCGCACAACCCTATGGGCACGGATGGCTTCGCCTTCGTCGAGTACGCCCACCCTGAGCCGCAGAAGCTGCACGCGCTGTTCCGCCAGATGGGCTTCAGTGCCGTCGCCCGGCATCGCGAGCGGGCCATCACGCTCTACCGTCAGGGCGACATCAACTATCTCGTGAACGAGGCACCGGGCAGCCATGCCCTCCGCTTCGCCGCGGCGCATGGCCCGAGCGTGCCCTCCATGGCCTTCCGCGTCGTGGATGCGCGGCACGCTTACCGGCGCGCGCTGGAGCTGGGCGCCGAACCGGCCGATCCGGCGGACGGCGCGTTGACGATGCAGGTGCCGGCCATCAAGGGCATCGGCGGCAGCCTGCTCTATTTCATTGACAGCTATGGCGAGACAGGCTCGACCTATGACGCCGAGTTCGCCTGGCTCGGTGAGCGCGAGCCCTGCCCGAAGGGCGCCGGCCTTTTCTACATCGACCACCTCACGCACAACGTCCATCGCGGTCGCATGGAGGTCTGGTACGAGTTCTACCGCAAGCTCTTCAACTTCCGGCAGATCCGCTATTTCGACATCAAGGGCGAATACACGGGCTTGTTCTCCCGCGCGCTGACCAGCCCCGACGGCCGCATCCGCATCCCGCTGAACGAATCCGCCGATGACGAAAGCCAGATCGAGGAGTACCTGCGCACGTACAAGGGCGAGGGCATCCAGCATATCGCCTGCGGCTGCAACGACATCTACGCCACCATCGAAGGATTGCGCGCCGCTGGCCTCTCCTTCATGCCCTCGCCGCCGGATACCTATTACGAGCGCGTCGATGCTCGCCTGCCCGGCCACGGCGAGGACATCGCCCGGCTGAAGCGGAACGGTATCCTGGTGGATGGGGAAGGCGTGGTAGAGGACAGGAAGGCGCGGCTGCTGCTGCAGATCTTCTCCGCCAATGTCATCGGCCCTGTTTTCTTCGAGTTCATCGAGCGCAAAGGCGATGACGGCTTCGGCGAGGGCAATTTCCGCGCTCTGTTCGAAAGCATCGAGGAGGACCAGATCCGCCGTGGTGTGCTCGGCAAGGCGGCACATCAGCCCGCGGCGGCGCGGTAGCGGCGGGCGGGCGGTGTCAGGCTTCGGCGCCGCCCTCCTGCCGCAGGATCTCGCGCGTGCGCGCGCCGATCTTGTCGAGCAGCAGGGAGAGCTGCCGCTGCTCGGCCTCGGTCAAGGCGCTGGCGAGGGTCGCGTGGAGCGCCCGCGCCAGGGGCACGATCTCCGCATAGACCGCGCGCCCCTGGCGGCTGAGCCGCAGGATCTGCGCCCGCTGGTCGCGCGGGTGCGGCTGCCGCTCCAGCAGGCCCTTGTCGGCCAGGCGGATCACCGCGCGGCTGACCCGCACGCGGTCCATCCCCGTGCGCTCGATCACCTCCTGCGTCGAGGGGGCGCCCTGCTGGCCCACCACGGCCACCACCCGCCACTCGGGGATGCTGATGCCGAAGCGCTGCTGGTAGCGCGTGGCGAAAAGGCCGCTCACCACCTCGGCCGCGACCGAAAGGCGGTAGGGCAGGAAGTCCTGCAGGATCAGCGGCTCCGCATCACGCTTCTGTTTCGCCATGCTTCCGGCTTTTCATCTCATCTGAGACGATATAGGAGTCGGGAGCTTCGGTCGATGGCCATCATCCTGGGTCAGGATCGAGACGGAGGAAGCCGACCATGAACCAGTCCGCCAGGCCCGGCCCGGATGCCGCCAGGGTCATGACCTCCGGCGCGCCGGGCTACCTTTCCGGCTTCGGCAATGGCTTCGAGACGGAGGCGCTGCCGGGCGCCCTGCCCATCGGCCGCAACTCGCCGCAGAAATGCGCCTATGGCCTCTACGCCGAGCAGCTCAGCGGCTCTCCCTTCACCGCGCCCCGCGCGTCGAACGAGCGCTCCTGGCTCTACCGCATCCGCCCGACGGTGGCGCATTGGGGCCGGTTCGAGAAGGCGGAGGCGGGACTGTGGCGCACAGCCCCCTGCGCCGAGATCGACATGCCGCTGGCGCCGCTGCGCTGGGACCCGCTACCCCTGCCCGAGCGCCCTGTCCCCTTTGTGGAGGGCATTCATACCGTCACCACGGCGGGCGATGCCGCCGCGCAGTCCGGCATGGGCGCGCATATCTATCTCGTCACCCGCTCCATGCAGGACGAGTATTTCTACAACACCGATGCCGAGATGCTCTTCGTGCCGCAGCAGGGGGCGCTGCGGCTCTGGACGGAATTCGGCATCATCGACATCGCGCCGGGCGAGATCGCCGTCATTCCCCGCGGCGTGAAGCTGCGGGTGGAACTGCACGATGAGCAGCCGGCACGCGGCTACCTCTGCGAGAACTACGGCGGCGCCTTCACCCTGCCGGAGCGCGGGCCGATCGGCGCCAACTGCCTGGCCAATCCGCGTGACTTCCTCACGCCTGTCGCCGCCTATGAGGACCGCGAGGCGCCCTCAACCATGACGGTCAAATGGGGCGGAAATCTCTGGCGCGCCGAACTGCCGCACTCACCGCTGGACGTGGTGGCCTGGCACGGCAATTACGCGCCCTACAAATACGACCTGCGGCGCTATTCGCCGGTCGGGCCGCTGCTGTTCGACCATGCCGATCCCTCGATCTTCACGGTGCTGACCTCTCCGTCCGATACGCCGGGCACCGCCAATGTGGATTTCGTCATCTTCCCCGACCGCTGGCTGGTGGCCGAGAACACCTTCCGTCCGCCCTGGTACCACATGAACATCATGAGCGAGTTCATGGGGCTGATCCATGGCGTGTATGACGCCAAGACAGGCGGCGGCTTCGTCCCCGGCGGCTTCAGCCTGCACAATTGTATGCTGCCGCATGGACCGGACGCCGCGTCCTTCGAGGCTGCCAGCCAGGCTGAGCTGAAGCCGCACAAGCTGGAGGGCACCCTCGCCTTCATGTTCGAGACCCGCTTTCCGCAGCGCGTCACCCGCTTCGCCGCGGAGGCGCCGCAATTCCAGCAGGATTACCCGCTTTACGGGCAGGGCCTGCGCAAGCACTTCGACCCGACGCGCCGATGAGCGAGCCGCTTCCCGGGCCGGTGGCCGGTCTCGACGCGACGCATGATCCCACCCTGCGCTCCTGGGTGCCGGGCGCGGACGGGCATGCCGATTTTCCGATCCAGAACCTGCCCTTCGGCGTCTTCACCCCGCCCGAGGGTGGGCCACCGCGCGGTGGAGTGGCCATTGGCGAGCACATTCTCGACCTGCGGTGGGCGCTGGAGGCGAGCCTCTTCACCGGCGCGGCCCAGGCGGCGGCCGAGGCGGCTGCAGCGGAAAGGCTCAACGGCTTCATGACGCTTGGTGCGGCACCGCGACAGGCGCTGCGTCGGCGGCTCTCGGCGCTCCTCGCGGCCGGCTGCGCCGAGCAGGCGAAGGTTGAATCCTGCCTGCACGAGGCGCGCCGCTGCACGCTGCACCTGCCCGCCCGCATCGGCGACTACACCGATTTCTACGTGGGCATCCACCACGCCACCAATGTCGGGCGCGTGTTCCGGCCCGACAATCCGCTGCTGCCCAACTACAAATACGTGCCGATCGGCTATCATGGCCGTGCCTCTTCGGTGCGCATCTCCGGCACCGATCTGCGGCGGCCGAAGGGCCAGCTCATGCCGCCGGGAGCCGAGGCGCCGCGCTTCGCCCCCTGCGAGCGACTGGATTACGAGCTGGAACTCGGCATCTGGGTCGGACCAGGCAATGCCCTGGGAAACCCGATCCCGATCGGCGAGGCGCAGGCGCATGTCGCCGGCTACTGCCTTCTGAACGACTGGTCCGCGCGCGACATCCAAGCCTGGGAGTACCAGCCGCTTGGCCCCTTCCTGGCCAAGAGCTTCGGCAGCACCATCTCGCCCTGGGTGGTGACGCCCGAGGCCCTGGCGCCCTTCCGTATCCCCCAGCCGCCCCGCCCGGAGGGCGATCCGCCGCCCCTGCCCCATCTGCTGGACGCGGCGGACCAGGCGGCCGGCGCCTTCGACCTGTCGTTGGAGGTGCTCATCCTGACCCCGGCGATGCGGCGCGAAGGACTGGCGCCGCACCGTCTCGCCCTGTCGAACACGCGGCACATGTACTGGACCGTGGCGCAGATGCTGGCCCATCACACCAGCAATGGCTGCGACCTGAACCCGGGCGACCTGCTCGGCTCCGGCACCCTCTCGGCACCGGAGCCCGAGGGCCTGGGCAGCCTGCTGGAAATGACGCGCGGCGGTCGCGAGCCGGTCCCCCTGCCCTCCGGCGAAAGCCGCCGCTTCCTGGAGGATGGGGACGAGGTCATCCTGCGCGCCCGTGCGGCGCGCGAGGGTGCCGTCGGCATCGGCTTCGGGGAGTGCCGCGCCCGCATCCTGCCCGCCGCCTGAGTTTCCTGTCCAGGAAAGGACCCGCCGGCGCCGCGGCCGGCTCGGCCAGCCATCAGAAAGAACAATCTCCATGGCACGCAGCATGATCCTCTCCCGCCGCCGCTTCGCCTGGGGCGGTCTGGCCGCCGGCCTGCTCCCCTTCGCCGCCCGTGCGGCCTATCCGGAGGCGCCCATCAAATGGATCGTCCCCTATGCGGCGGGCGGCGGCACCGACACGCTGGCGCGCCTGCTGGCCGTGCCGATGTCGGAGGCGCTCGGCAAGCCGGTGGTGATCGACAACCGGCCTGGCGCCGCGACCAATATCGGTGCCGAGGCGGCGGCGCGCGCCGCACCGGACGGCTACACGGTGATGAGCGCCGACAACGGCACCATGGTTTTCAACCCGGCCCTGTTCCGGCACCTGCCCTATAACCCAGAGAAGGATTTCCGCGCGCTCGGCGGCATTGCCCGCTTCCACCTCGTGCTGGCGGTGAAGAAGGACTCCGCCTTCCACGACATCGCCAGCTTCCTGGCCGCCGGCAAGGCGAAGCCAGGCAGCATCGACTATGGTTCGCCCGGCATCGGCTCGCCGCACCACCTGGCCATGGAGCGGCTCGCCCGCAGCACCGGCACGCGCTTCAACCACGTCCCCTATCGCGGCGCCGCGCCGGCGCTGAACGATCTGCTGGCCGGGGTGGTGGAGGCGGCGGTGCTCGACACGGTCGCCGGCGGCGAGGCGCTGCGCAGCGGCATGCTGCGCCCCCTGGCGATCTTTTCCGCCCGCCGCCAGCCGGGCTTTCCGGATCTGCCCACCCTGGCCGAGGCGACCGGCCTCAAGGATTTCGAGGCCTATGCCTGGCAGAGCCTCGTCGCTCCCAAGGCCACGCCCGAGGATGTGGCCGCGCGGCTGACCACCGAGCTGCGCGCCGCCCTGGGGCAGGAGGCCATCCAGCGCAAATTCCGCGAGATCGGCGTGGAGCCGCTGCCGGCCTCGCCCGAGCAGGTGCAGGCGATGCTGGCGGCCGACCGCGCCGTCTGGGTGCCGCTGATCCGCGAGCTTGGCATCACCCTTGAATGAGGCGGGCCGCCGCCTCGCCCGGTGGCTCAGTCGATGCGGCGCAGCCCACGGGCGAAGCGGCGCCAGTTGGCGACGTAGTTCGTCGCCGAGGCCCGCAGCTTCTCCACGATGGAAGGATCCAGCGTGCGCGCCACCTTGGCCGGGGCGCCCATGATCAGCGAGAAGTCCGGGAACTCCTTGCCTTCCGTCACCAGCGCATTGGCACCCACAATGCAGTGCGCGCCGATCCGCGCGTGGTTGAGCACCGTGGCGCCCATGCCGATCAGGGAGCCATCCCCGACCGTGCAGCTATGCAGGATGGCATGGTGGCCCACCGTGACACCGGCGCCGATGGTCAGCGGCGCGCCGGGGTCGGCATGCAGCATGGCGCCTTCCTGGATGTTGGTGCCGGCGCCGATCCGGATCGGCGTGTTGTCGCCGCGCGCCACGGCCCCGAACCAGAAGCCGACATCCTCGGCCAGCGTCACGTCGCCGATGACATGCGCATCAGGCGCCACCCAGTAGCGGCCGGGCTCCGGCAGGGTCGGCTGACGGTCATCAAGGGCATAGATCGGCATGGGCGACATCTCCTCCTCTGTGCCGGGCGCCGTGCCCGGCGCTCCGCTTCCAACCCCATTCGACGCGGAGACCGGTCATGGGCGCAACCTTGCTTCGCCACTTTCCCAGGGAGATGCTTCTGGCATTGCCCGGGCGCGGCGGGCTGAGCAGGAATCCTGCAGCCTGGCGCGCCCGGAGCGAATGAGTTTTCCCGCCCCCTAGGGCAGATCCCGATCAGGCGGAATCCGCCCGACCGGGTGAAGATGCTCGCAGGAACAAATCTAGCGCAACCAGCGCAGCGGCCCCAGCACGAGCCAGGGCATCAGCGTCAGCGCGAGCAGCACCACAAGCTGCGAGGTCAGGAAGGGCATCACGCCGCGCATGACCGAGCCCATGCTCACGCGCCCCACGGCACAGACGACGTTCAGCACGGTGCCGACGGGTGGCGTCAGCAGGCCGATGGCATTGTTCATGATGAAGAGCACGCCAAAATAGACCGGATCGATGCCCGCCTCGCGCACGATGGGCATCAGCACCGGCGTCAGAATGAGGATGGTCGGGATGAAGTCGAGCGCGGTGCCGACAATGACCACCAGCACCATGATCGCCAGCATCAGCCCGATGCGCTCGCCCATGAAGGGTTCGAGGAGGTCCCGCACCTCGCCAGGGATATCGGCGATGGTGATGAGATAGGCCGAAACGGAGGCGGCCGCGACCAGGAACATCACCGCCGCGCTGGTGCGCACCGCGCTCAGCATCACCGCCGGAAGGTCGCGCGGCTTCAGCTCGCGGTACACCACCATGCCGATGAAAAGCGCATAGACCGCCGCCACCACCGCCGCCTCGGTGGGTGTGAAAATACCGAACCTCAGGCCACCGATGACGATCGCCGGCAACACCAGCGCCAGCGCGGCGTCCCGCAGGGCGCCGAGGCGCTCGGCCCCGTTCATGGCCGGCATCACCGCCGAGGCCTCGCCCCGCGCGCAGACGGCCCAGGTGATGGCCAGCGCCGTGCCCATCAGGATGCCGGGCACGATCCCCCCCAGGAACAGCGCCGTGATGGAGGTGTTCGCCGCCACGCCGAAGACGATGTAGCCAATGGAAGGCGGGATCACCGGCGCGATGATGCCGCCCGCCGCCATCAGGCCCGCGGCGCGCGGCACGTCATGCCCGGCCTGGCGCATCACCGGCATCAGCACGGCGGCCAGGGCGGCGGTATCCGCCACGGCGGAGCCTGAAAGCGAGGCCAGAAAAATGGCTGCGACGATCGCCACATAGCCGAGCCCGCCGCGCACATGCCCGACGAGCGCCATGCCAAGATGTACCAGACGGCGGGACAGGCCGCCCGCGTTCATCGCCTCGCCCGCCAGCATGAAGAAGGGAATGGCGAGCAGCGCGAAGCTGTCGGCGCCGTTGAGCATCTGCAGCGCCAGCGCCTGAGAGTCGAAGGCCTCCAGGTGCCACATCAGCGCCAGGGACGAGACCATCAGCGCGAAGGCGATCGGGATGCCAATGGCCATGGCGCCGAGCAGGGAGGCAGCGAAGATGAACAGCGTCACGCCCCGGCCTCCCCTTCCATCTGCCGCTCCGGCGGTTCCTTGCCCGCGAGCGCCGCGATGAGGTCGGCCAGCGTCAACAGCCCCAGCCCCACCCCCGCCACCACCGCGGCGGCATAGGTCCAGCCCAGCGGCACGCCGGAAACCGGGGCGTGATTGCCCATGTTCAGCATCGTCTGCGCCCAGGCGCCCCAGAGAAAGACGACGCAGCAGACCAGGATCAGCAGGTCGGAGACGATGCGGCAGACGCGCTGCCCGGCCTTGGGCAGCGCCGTCGTCACCAGATCGAAGCCGAGATGCCCACCCTGCCGCAGCACCACCACAGCACCGAGGAAGGTGAGCCAGACGAACAGCAGGCGTGAGAGCTCGTCGGTGACAGTGATGCCGGAGTTGAACAGGTAGCGCAGCACGACATTGCCGAAGACCATCACCACCATCGCGCCGAGCGCCAGCACTAGCAGCCACTCGGCCAGGCTCAGCGCCTTGTCCGAGAGCCACGCCAGCCGAGCGATCACGCCGCCAGCCCCTCGATGGCGAAGACGCGTGCGGGCGCGCCATCCGCGCCGGGGATCAGCAGCGGCGCGGCGCAGAGGAAGGTGCGCTGGCCCTGCAGCGCGGTGGTGTTGACGAGGTACTCGATCAGCGTGACGCCGTGCCGCAGCAGCACGTCATGCGTGACATGCTGGTCGAAGGGGACTTCCTCCTTGTCGAGCAGCAGACGGATCGGGAAATCCTGCGGGAAGTCGAAGGCCACCGCCTTGGGCTTCAGGGTGGCGAGGTACTCGGCCGCGTCGCGCGTCAGCCACGGCGCCTCGGTCCAGAACTCGCGGGTGTCGCGGTCACGTCGCCCATCCCAGCCGGCGGACAGCAGCAGGATCTCGCCTTCCGGGCCGCCCGGATCGGCGGCGCGCAAGGCCTCGGCGTCGATGGCGGCATTGTCGGGCGCATCGCGCAGGTTGAAGATGCGCGCCGGCCCCACCACGCGGTCGAGCGGCGTGCTCTCGATGGTCGGGCCGTCCGCCAGGATATGCGCCTGCGCATCCACATGGCTGAAGCCATGGCAGGTGCTGTGCAGATGAGTGACGCGGAACTGGCCTCCCGCGGCAATGTCACCCGTGGTGGTGATTTCGGGATGCCAGCGGAAATGCGGCGCGATGGGCATGGACAGGTCGATCAGGCGCATGACGCGCGTCCTCCTGGGGCGGCGCTCAGGCGCCGGCGGCCTCGATGGCTTCGGGCAGCTCGGCGCCGAACTGCTTGGTGAATTCGGCGCGCACCGGGGCAACGACGATCTTGGCCATGGACTCGCGGTCCGGCTCCGCGACCACCTCCATGCCCTCCTCCTTCAGCTTGGTGATCGAGCCCGCTTCGGCGTCCTCGTTCATCTGCCGCTGCTGCGGAGTGATCTCGGCGGCCACCGCGCGGACCAGCTCGCGATGCTTGGCGGGGAGCGCCTCCAGCCGCTGCTTGGACATGGCGAGGATGCCGGCCGTATAGGCATGGCGCGTCAGGCTGAGGTGCTTCTGCACCTCGAAGAAGCGCGCGTTCAGGATCAGCGTCGTGGGGTTCTCCTGCCCGTCCACGGTGCGCGTCTCCAGCGCGGTGAAGAGTTCGGTGAAGGCGAGCGGCGTCGGGTTCGCGCCGAGCAGCTCGAAGGCCTTGATATGCGCCGGATTGGGCGTGGTGCGGATCTTCAGCCCGCCGATATCGGCGGCGGTGTGCACCGCGCGGCGCGAGTTCGTCAGGTTGCGGAAGCCGATGTCCCAGAAGCCGAGCGTCACCAGGCCGGAGGGCTCCAGCTCAGGCTTCAGCTTATCGCCGATCGGCCCGTCCAGCACGGCGGCGACATGCTTGCGGTTATGGAACAGGAAAGGAAGGTCCAGAACATTCAACTTCGGCGCAAGTCCGGTGAAGTACGGGTTGCCAGTCAAAGCGATGTCGAGCGTGCCGCCCCGCGCGCCGGAGATGATGGTGGGATCGCTGCCCAGAGCGCCGTTCGGGAAGACCTGCACGGTGATGGCGCCATCCGAGCGCTCCTTCAGCGTCCGCGCGAAGAGCAGGGCGGCGCGGTGCCAGCTGTCGCTCTCCGGGTGCGGGTGGGCGAAGCGCAGGCGCGTCGTCTGGGCATGGGCCGGGACGGCCAGCCAGGGCATCGCAAGGCCGGCGGCGAGCGCCGCCCGGCGGGTCACATCAACCATGGACGTCTTCCTCGTTGGGTCGTTTTGTTTCGTTGGCAGTATACAGAATACCGACGGAGACGAAACGGGCGCAAGCGCCGCTTCCCACGGCAGGAACCGCCCCACCGCGCGCCGGGGCCAGTCCATCGGCCGCCCAACATGCCTGTTGCGCCGCTTCATGCCACCGCGCAAGCTGCCGCCCCCCTTCACTGCCATGGGAGTCCGGCCTTGCAGCTTCCCCCCCTGCCTTTCACCGCCGTCCATTGGGATGCCCTGCCCGCGACGGAGCACAAGGGCATCACCGGCACGGCGCTGTGGCGCACGCTGACCAATGGCGACGTGCGGATGCGGGTGGTGGAATACTCGCCGGGCTATCTGGCCGACCATTGGTGTGACCGCGGCCATGTGATCTATGTGCTGGAAGGCGAACTGAAGACGGAATTGAAGGACGGCCGTAGCTTCACCTTCTCGGCTGGCCATGGCTACACCGTCTCGGACTACGGCGACGCGGCGCATCGCTCCTCGACCGAAACCGGCGCGCGCCTTTTCATCGTCGATTGAACGCTCCATGCCCCGTGATCCAGGCCGCTACAGGATCGGGTTCGATATCGGCGGAACCTTCACCGATTTCATCCTGCTCGACTGGCAGAGCGGCACCATCCGTCTTCATAAATGCCTGACGACGCCGCAGGACCCTTCGCAGGGCGCGCTCGCTGGCCTCGCCGAGCTGGTGGCGGGCGCCGGCCTCACCCTTGCCGACATCAGAGAGATCGTGCACGGCACGACGCTCGTCACCAATGCGCTGATCGAGCGGCGCGGTGCCACGCTCGGCCTGATCACCACGGAAGGCTTCCGCGACGTGATCGAGATGGGCACCGAGCAGCGCTACGACATTTACGACCTGTTCCTGCAGTTCCCGGAGCCGCTGGTGCCACGCCGTCGCCGGCTGGAGGTGCGCGAGCGCATGGACCGCGACGGCCGGATCGTCACACCGCTCGACCTCGATGCGGTGCGCCGTGCCGCGACGGAGCTGGTCGAGGCCGGCGTGGGCGCCATCGCCGTCTGCTTCCTGCACAGCTACCGCAACCCCGCGCATGAGAAGGCGGCCGCCGCCGTTATCCGCGCGGCCTTCCCGGGGATCGCCGTCTCCGCCTCGGCAGAGGTTGTGGCGGAGCTGTGGGAGTACCAGCGCTTCGTCACCACCTGCGCCAATGCCTATGTGCAGCCGCTGGTGGACCGCTACCTGCAACGGCTGGAGCGCGAGCTCTGGACCCAGGGCTTCCGCGGCGCCCTGCGGCTGATGCAGTCGGATGGCGGGCTGGTCTCGCCAGAGACGGCGCGTGCCTTCCCGATCCGCCTGCTGGAATCCGGCCCGGCCGGCGGTGGCCTTGCCACCGCTTTCTTCGGCGGGCTGGTGGACAAGCCCGACATCATCTCCTTCGACATGGGCGGCACCACGGCCAAGGCCTGCATGATCGAGAGCGGCCGCGCCGCCATCGCGCCGATGATGGAGGTGGCGCGGCTGCACCGCTTCAAGAAGGGCTCCGGCCTGCCGATCAAGTCGCCGGTCATCGACATGATCGAGATCGGCGCCGGCGGTGGCTCTATTGCCTCCATCGACGAGGTCGGGCTGCTGAAAGTCGGGCCGCGTTCAGCGGGCGCCGATCCGGGCCCGGCCTGCTATGGGCGCGGGGGCACCGAGCCCACGGTGACCGACGCCAATCTGGTACTTGGCTACTACGATCCCGGCTTCTTCCTCGGTGGCCGTATGGCGCTGGACAAACCGGCCGCCGAGGCGGCGCTGGCGCGCGTCGGCGCGCAGCTCGGCCTCTCCGCCGTGGAGACCGCCTGGGGCATTCACCGCACCGTAACGGAAAGCATGGCGGCGGCGGCGCGCATCCACATCATCGAAAAGGGCAAGGACCCGCGCCGCTATGCCATGGTCGGCTTCGGCGGCGCCGGCCCGGCCCATGCGGCCGAGGTGGCGCGCATCCTGGGCGTGGAGGAAGTGCTGATCCCACCCGCCTCCGGTGCCGCCTCGGCGCTCGGCTTCCTCGCCGCGCCACTGGCCTTCGAGCAGGTGCGTTCCCTGCCCCTGGCACTGGACGACCCGGGCACGCCCGGCGCCATCGAGCGCGTACTGGCGGAACTGGCCGCCGAGACCACCGCGCTGCTGGTCGCCGCCGGTACCGCGGCAGAGGGGATCACCATCGAGCGCAGCGCCGATATGCGGCTCGCCGGCCAATTGCACGAGATCAATGTGCCCTTGCCGGCCGGCGCCATCACCGCCGAGGTGATGCCTTCCATCCTGGCGTCCTTCCGCAGCGCCTATGCCGCGCGCTATGCCTCGATTTATGAGGGCGTTCCGGCGGAGATCATCTCCTTCCGTGTCCGCGCCGTGGGACCGGTTCCGGCGCTCAGTGTGGCCGAGGCGGGGCGCCCGGTTGAGGGCGCGGCGCGCAAGGGCTCACGCCGCGCCTGGTTCGGCGGCGCCTTCCAAGACACCCCGGTCTATGACCGCTACGCCCTGGCGCCAGGCGAGACGCTGCGGGGTCCGGCGATTATCGAGGAGCGCGAGGCGACCACCGTGCTTGGCCCGGAGGACAGCGTCACGGTCGGCGCGGCCGGCACGCTGCGCATCCGCCTTGGCATCGCCGCTCCCCTCGCCGCCCGCATCACCCCGGAGATGCCGCTCGAGGAGGCGCGCGCGCTGATCGAGGCCGACCCGGTCTCGCTGGAGATCATGTGGAGCCGGCTGGAGAACCTGGTCGAGGAGATGTGGCACGGCATCTGCCGTACCGCCTTCAGCCTGATCATCTCCGAGGCGCAGGACTTCGCCTGCGACCTGCTCGACGCCCAGGGGGAGTCGCTGGCGCATTCGCCGCGCGCCATGCCAGTCTTCAACCTGACCCTGCCACGCGCCGTGAAGGCCATGCTGGCGAAGTTCCCGCCCGAGACGCTGCGCCCGGGCGACGTGCTGATCACCAACGACCCGTGGCTTTGCGCAGGGCATCTCTTCGATATCGCCATCGTCACCCCCGTCTTCCGCGAAGGGCGGATGGTGGCGCTGCTCGGCACCGTCGGCCATGTCGGCGACATCGGCGGCGTGCAGGACCCGATGGCGGCGCGCGAGGTCTATGACGAGGGCCTGCAGATTCCGCCGATGAAGCTCTACAGCGAGGGCCAGCCGAATGCCGCGCTGTTCGAACTGATGGCGGAGAATATCCGCAAGTCGGAGGAGGTGCTGGGCGATCTGCATGCCTTCATGGCGGCCAATGCGCAGGCTGCCGAGTGCCTGCTGGCCTTCATGCAGGACTATGGCATGCACGACCTGCGGGCGCTCGCCGCCGTGGTGCAGGGCCGCGCCGAGCGTGCCATGCGCGAAGCCATCCGCGCGCTGCCCGACGGCGTCTACCATTCCGAGGTCAGCAACCGGATGCTCGGCCGCACGCTGCGCTATCCGCTGAAGCTGACTGTGAGCGGCGACCGCATCGAGCTGGATTTCGAGGACGCGCCACCACAGCTCGAACGCGGCGGGCTGAACTGCACCCTCTCCTATACCACCGCGCACGCCTCTTATCCGCTGAAATGCATGCTGAGCCCGCAGGTGCGCGGCAATGCCGGTAGTTATTATCCGATCAGCGTCAAGGCGCCGGAAGGCTCGATCCTGAACTGCACGCGCCCGGCCTCGGTCGCCATGCGCACGCGCACCGGCTGGTATCTGGCGCCGAATGTCTTCCACGCGCTGTCGGAAGCGGCGCCGACCCAGGTGCAGGCGCATACCGGCCTGCCCGTTTCGCTGCGCGTCTTCGGCCGGGAGGCCTCCGGCCGCAGCTACGCCGACCACTTCTTCATGGGCGGCGGCCAGGGCGGCAGCGCGGGCACGGACGGCAAGTCGGCGCTGCTCTGGCCCACCTCGGCCGCCAATACCTCGATCGAGCTGTTCGAGACGCGCGCGCCGGTGCTGATCGTCGACAAGTCCCTGGTAACTGATTCCGGCGGCCCCGGGCGGCGGCGCGGCGGCCTCGGCACCCGCACGCGGATGCGCAAGCTGCACAATGATGGGCAGCCGACGCTCTTCTCGGCCTATCCCGAGGGTGTCGGGGTGGAAGCGCCGGGCCTGTTCGGCGGGCAGCAGGGCGGGGCCGCGCTGGGCGCCCTCCTCGATGCGCAGGGCAGCCTGCTGCGCGACCTCGGCACCGGCGAGTTGGTGACGCTCTCGACGACCGACCGGATGGTGGAGGTGCGGATTTGCGGCGGTTCGGGCTATGGGCCGCCCGAGGAGCGCGAGCCAGCCCGCGTCGAGCAGGACGTGGTGGATGGCTATGTCAGCCGCGAGGCGGCGCGGCTCTACGCGCGCTCCCAGGCGGCAGAGTAGGAGCAGGCTCGGGGGCGGCTAGGACCGCCCCCCGAAGCCCGCGCCTTAGTCGGCGTGGATACCCTGTTCCTGCACCACCGCCGCCCATTTGCGGGTTTCCTCGGCAATCAGGCGCGCCAGGCTTTCGGCGCCCCCGCTCATCGGCTCGGCTCCGATCGCGGCCAGCTTCTCCTGCATCCCGGGAGCGGCCAGGGCGGCGATCACCGCCGCCTCCACCCGCTGCCGGGCTGCGGCCGGCAGGTCGCGCGGGGCCAGCATGGCGAACCAGGGATCCACCGCATAGCCTGGCAACCCCGCCTCGGCGACCGTCGGTAGCTCCGGATAGGCCCGCGCGCGCTTCGAGGTCGTCGCCGCCAGCACCCGCAGGCGCCCGGCGGCGATATGCGGCGCCGAGGAGGTGATGCTGTCGAACATCATATCCACCCGCCCGCTGAGCAGGTCGGCAATGGCCGGGCCAGAGCCGCGATAGGGCACATGGATCAAGTCGAGCTTCGCCATGGAGGCGAAGAGCGCGCCGGCCAGGTGGATGGAGGTGCCGCTGCCGGCGGAGGCATAGGTGATCTGCCCTGGCTTGGCGCGCGCCGCCTCGATCAGCCCACGCACATCCTTGAAGGGCGAGTTCGCCGGCACCACCAGCAGGTTCGGCACGATGGCGACGGGCGCGACGGGCACCGTATCGGCCGGCTGATAGGGCAGGCTGGAATACATCGCCGGGTTCACGGCATGCGCCATGGAGACCATCAGCAGCGTGTGCTGGTCACCGGAGCGCACCGCCGCGTCGGTGCCGATGGTGCCACCCGCGCCGGGGCGGTTCTCGACCACCACCGGCTGGCCCAGGTTGTCGCCCAGCACGGGCGCCAGCAGCCGGGTCATGGCATCGATCGCGCCGCCGGGTGGAAAGGGCACGATGACGCGCACCGGCCGGTCCGGCCAGGCCTGCGCCCGCGCCGGGCTCAGGAGGAAGGGAGCGGCCGCCAGGCCGAGCATCAGGGAACGGCGCTGCATGGCTCAGATCGCCGAGGGGTGGCGGGCCAGCGCCGTCACCCGGATGTCCATGTAGGGGAAGAGCGGCAGGGCCGAGAGCAGCGCGTGCAGGGCATCGGCGTCCGCCACCTCGAAGATCGAGACATTCGCGTAGCGACCGGCCACCCGCCACAGGTGGCGCCAGGTGCCGGCGCGCTGCAGTTCCTGCGCCATCGCGCGCTCCCGCGCCTTCAGGTCCTCGGCCTGCTGCGCCGGCATGTCCGGCGGCAGCTTCACCTCCATGGTGACGTGAAACAGCATTTCCGGGTTTCCTCCTTTTTGGCGTTGCGCGGACGACATTCAGCGGGCCGGGTGCAGGTGCCTGGGTGCGTCGGTGCGGTAATGCGCCAGCTTGTCGGCATCGAGCGCGGTGCCGATGCCGGGCCCCGCCGGCAGGTGCAGCGCGAAGTCACGGTACTCCGGGCCCTCGGTGGCCAGGCTGTCACGCAGCAGCAGGGGCCCGAACAGCTCGGTGCCCCAGGCATAAGGGCCGAGCGTGCTGTAGAGATGCAGCGCGCCCAGCGTGCCGATGGCGCCCTCCAGCATCGTGCCCCCATAGAGCCCCAGCCCGGCGGCACGGGCGATGGCGGCCACGGCACGGGTGCCGCCGACGCCGCCATGCTTCGCCGGCTTCAGCGCGAAGGCGGCGGCCGCGGCTTCCGCCGCGTGGCGCAGCGCATCCTGCGGCGTGGCAATGCCCTCATCCGCCAGCAGAGCCAGGGAGGGGTTGGCGCGCGAGAGCCGCGCCATGGCCGGCACGTTCCAGGCCGGAACCGGCTGCTCGGCCATCACCACCCCGGCCCCGGCGAGGCGCGGCAGGGCGCGGGCGGCGGTCGGCTCGTCCCAGGCCTGGTTCACATCCACCCGTACGGTGGCGCGGCCCTCGAAGGCGCGCGCCAGGGCGGCGACATGGGCGATGTCCTGTTCCGGGTCGTGGGCGCCGATCTTCACCTTGAAATCGCGATGGCGGCGGGCGGCCAGCATGGCCTCGCCCTCCTCGATGTCCTGCCCCGTATCGCCGCTGGCCAGCGTCCAGGCCAGCGGCAGCGCCTCCTGCACCGGTCCGCCAAGCAGGTCAGCGAGGCGTTGGCCCCGGGCGCGGGCGACGGCATCGTGCAGCGCCATGGACAGCGCCGACTTGGCGAAGGCATTGCCGCGCACCGCGCGCGCGATGCGCACCTCGGCAGCGTTGAGCTGCATCGCGTCCTGGCCGAGCATCGGCTCCGCCAGGTATTGCGCGACGATGGTGGCGATGCCCTCCGGGCTCTCCTCGCCCCAGCGGGGACCGCCGATGGTGGCCGCTTCGCCGAGGCCGGTCACGCCGCCGGCGGTCACCCGTACGATGACCACGTCCATCGCCTCGACCGTGGCGAAGGCCAGGTGGTGCGGGCGGATGGTCGGCACGCGGGCGGGGATCGCCTCGATGCGCTCGATCGGCAGGCGCGGCGCGACGGACATGCGGATCCTCCTCCCCTTCTGGCCTGGGGGAATCTGGTGCGGCCCCTACCCTTCGATCAATGAGCAGATTTCCAATGCTTTGTTCGATAAGATCGAACGATGGATCTACACCAGCTCCGCGCCTTTCTGGCCCTCGCCGGCACCGAGCATCTGGGCCGCGCGGCGGAGCAGCTGGGCCTCGCCCCCGGTACGCTGTCGCACCATCTCGCCGCCCTTGAGCGCGACCTTGGCACGACGCTCTTCGACCGGCTCGGCCGCGGCCTGCGGCTAACGGAATCCGGGCGGCTGCTCTGCGGCTTCGCCCAGCGCATCACCAACGAGGCCGCAGCCACCCGCACGGCGATCGCCGAGTTGGAGCAGGCAGAGCGCGGCACCTTGCGCCTCGGCGTCATCCATTCTTTCCACGCCAACCTGATGCCCGGCCTGGTGGCCGAATTCCTGGAGCACCACCCGGCAATCCGCGTTACGGCGTTGGAGATGGTGGCCAGCGACATCGAGGCCGCGCTGCTGGAAGGCGAGTTGGATCTCGGCCTCGCCTTTGCCCCGGCCAGGGCGCCCGGCCTGGGCTGCGCGCCGCTGTTCGACGAGGCCATGGTACTGGTACTGCCGGAGGGCAGCGCCTGGCGTGACGCTTCGCCGGCGAGCATTCCGCTGGCCCTGCTGCCGCGCCGCTTCGCCACCCGCCGGTTGATCGACCGGGTGCTGGAGGGCCACTGGGTGCCGCATGTCGTCGCCGAGGTCGATGCCATCGGCAGCATCCTCGCGCTGGTGCGCAGCGGTGCGGTGGGCAGCATCCTGTCGGAGCGCTCGATCTCTGGCCCCGGCCTGCTGTGCCGCCCCCTGGCCGACCCGCCGCCGATCCGCACCGCCGCGCTGCTGTGGGATGCCCGGCGCTACCGCACCGCCGCCGCCCGCGCCTTCGATGCGCTGGTCCGGCGCCGGCTGGCGATGCCAAGGATCCAGGGAGAGGTCTAGCCGCCTCTTCCACCGGCTTGCGCGAGGTCCCACCCCTGGATACGGCCAAGCCGGGCGTGCCGAGGTGCCACCCGAACGCAGAAAGCCCGGCGCGAAGGCCGGGCTTTCCGAAGCTCCGTGGGACAGGGCGGCCACGGCCCGGCGGCGCCAATGCCGCCGGGCGGAGCCGAACCCCCTGCCCCGGTTTTCCGCCCCCGCGCCGCAAGGACCGCCCCGAAGGCGTCAGGAGGCGCGCCGGGGCAGGCGCTGCCTCAGCCCAGCAATTCGGCGCTGGGCTGGCGCCCCTCGAAGAGGCCGTACTGCAGGAAGTGCTGCAGCGCGTCCATGCCGGAGGCCTCCACGTCCGGGTTCGCCGCCAGGTAGTAGTCGGCGTCGAAGCCGGTGACCATGGTCTGCGTCTCCTCCGCATAGGCGGCCCGGCCCTCGTCACGGCCATAGAGCAGGTAATGCTCCATCGCGCCCATGCCCACCTCGGCGACGTCGGGGTTGTCGTCCAGATAGGCCTGGACGTCGAAGCCGGCGCTCGGGTCGCGCCCCTCCTTCTCGCCGTACTGCAGGAAATGCTCCAGCGGGTTCAGCCCGGCCTCGGCGACGTCGCGGTTGGCCGAGAGATAGGCCACGGTGGAGAATACCGCGCTCGGGTCGCGCCCTTCCTTCCAGCCGAACTGGGCGTAGTGCTCGTCCGGATCCATGCCGGAGGCCGCGACATCGGGGTTGTGCAACAGGTAGTAGAGGTCATCGACGAACGGATTCTCATCCGCCCGCACGAAGGCGGCCACCTCACCCGTCGCCTCCGCCGTGTTGCCCGCCGCATCGGTGATAGCAAGGGAAGAAGCCACCTTGCCGTTCACCAGCGTGGAGAGATCCACGACCAGATTCCCGTTCTGCGCCACCTCGGCGCTCACCGAGACGACGCCATCGGTGAAGGTCGCCACGGCGGTCGCGTCGGCATCCAGCCCGGTGACGGTGTAGGCCACCGCCTTGGCCGCCGTGGGCTCCACCAGGCCCTGCGGGGCCAGGAGCGCGGCAGGCGCGCCGGCATCGGCGGTGGTGTCCACCTCCAGGCTCAGCGTCGCCGAGGCGTCGGAGAAATTGCCCGCCGCATCGACCGCTATCGCGGAGAAGACATGCTGCCCATCCGCGAGCGCCGTCTCCGGGGTGAGCGTCCAGGCGCCGTCCCCGTTCACCAGTACGGTGCCGAGCGAGACCAGCCCGTCGAACACCTCCACCGTGCTGCCGATCTCGCCGGTGCCCGACAGGGTGAGGTTGGCATCGTTGGTCAGGCTACCGAGGGCATCGAAGCCGGGCGCATCGGGGGCCGTCAGGTCCACCGCGAAGACCAGTTCCGTGGACGCCGTCGAGGGATTGCCGGCCGCATCGGTCGCCACCGCCGTCAGGCTGTGACCGCCCTCGTCCAGCAACGTGGCGAGCGCCAGGGTCCAGACGCCCTCCTCATTGGCCAGGGCGGTGCCGAGCGAGGCCGCTCCCTCGAACACCTCCACCGTGCTGCCCGCCTCGGCGCTTCCGGACAGGGTCGGGGTGGCATTGTTGATCACGCTGCCGAAGGTATCGAAGCCAGGCGCATCGGGGCCCGTCAGGTCCACCGCGAAAGCCAGTTCCGCGGAGGCTTCCGAGGCATTGCCGGCCGCGTCGGTCGCCACCGCCGTCAGGCTGTGATCGCCCTCGTCCAACGGTGCGGTGAGCGCCAGGGTCCAGACGCCATCCTCATTGGCCTGCACGGTGCCGAGCGAAGCCGTCCCGTCGAACACTTCCACCGTGCTGCCCGCCTCGGCCGTGCCGGACAGCGAGGGCGTGGTGTCATTGATCGCGCTGCCGAAGGCATCGAAGCCAGGCGCATCGGGGGCCGTCAGGTCCACTGTAGCCGCCATCTCCGCAGAAGGCTGCGAGGCATTGCCGGCCGCGTCGGTCGCCACCGCCGTCAAGCTGTGGTCGCCCTCGCCCAGCGGCGTGCCGAGAACCAGGGTCCAGACGCCGCTGCCATTGGCCTGCACGGTGCCCAGGGACACCGCGCCATCGAAGATCTCGACCGTCGCGTCAGCCTCGGCCGTGCCGCTCAGACTGGCGATCGGCGTGTTGCCGAGATCGTCAATGGCATCGATCGCCGGCATGTCGGGCACGGTCTGGTCAACCAGGATCGACAGGGCCTCGGAAGGATCGGAGCTCAGGCCATCCGCATCGGTCGCCACGGCGGTCAGCGAATGCGGACCCTCGGCCAGCGGCGCGCCGAGCGTCAGGGACCAGTTGCCCTCGCTGTCAGCGGTCGCCTCACCAAGAGAAGCCAGGCCGTCGAACACCTCCACGGTGCTGCCGGCCTCGGCAGTGCCATGCAGGGCCAGGATGCTCGCATTGGTGGGCGAGTCGCCGTCGGTGATGACGGGCGCGGCCGGCGGCGCGGCATTGATCACCAGTGACAGGGCCTCGGAGGCGTCGGAGATGTTGTTCGCCCCATCCACCGCCTTGGCCGTCAAGCTGTGCTCGCCATCCGCCAGCGCCGAGGGGACGATGAGCCACCAGTCGCCACTGGCATCGGCCTGCACGCGCTGCAGAAGCGTGTCGCCGTCATAGACATCGACGAAGCTCAGCGGCTCGGCCGTGCCGAAGAACACCGGCGTGTTGTCCAGATTCTCCTGGGGCACCACGTCGATGGTCGGGGCGGCGGGCGCCGCCGTGTCGATGGTCAGCGGCAGCACCAGCGATGGCGAGGAGGCATTGCCAGCAGTATCGGTCGCGGTGGCGGTCAGCGCGTGGATGCCGTCACCGAGCGGCGCGGAGAGATCCAGCGTCCAGGCGCCATTCTCGCCTGCGACGGCGGTGCCGAGGGAGACGAGGCCATCGAACACCTCGACGGTGCTGCCGGCCTCGGCGATGCCGGACAGCGTCGGGGTGTTGTCGCTGGTCGGCAGCAGGGGGGCGATGGTCGGGGCGGCCGGGATCAGGGTATCAATCGTCAGTTCCAGCGCGACGGAACTGGCGGAGGCATTGCCGGCGGGATCGGTCGCGGCCGCCGTGAGGCTATGGGCGCCATTCGTCAGCGGCGTGTCCAGCAGCAGCGACCAGAGGCCGTCGAGGTTGGCTGTGGCGGTCCCGATGGAGGTCGTACCGTCGAACACTTCCACCGTGGCGCCGGCTTCCGCCGTGCCGGTCAGCGTGGTGATCGGAGTATTCCCAAGCGCCGGCAGGGTGTCGAGCGCCGGCACTTCGGGCGCGGTGAGATCGACCATCACCAGTTGGACGACGGAAGCGGGCGAAACATGGCCGACCGCGTCCGCAGCCAGCGCGGCGATGCTGTGCGGACCCTCGGCCAGCGGAGCGGAAAGGTTCAGCGACCAGGAGCCCGAGATGTCGGCGTTGGTGGTGCCCAGCAGGGTCTCGCCGTCATACACCTTGACTGTGCTGAAAGCCTCGGCGGTGCCGGAGAGCAGCGGGCTGGCGGTGTTGGTCAGCGGCAGGGCGGCGACGATCGGCGCGTTCGGCGCGACGGTGTCCACCATCACCAGCACCGGAGCAGCGGCCAGGGAGATGTTGCCGGCCGCATCGGTGGCCGTGGCGGTGATGCTGTGCGGACCGTCCGACAGCGGCGCGGCGGTGCGGCGCAGCACCCAGTTGCCCTGCGCATCGGCGGTCGTGGTGCCGATCACCGTAATGCCGTCAGTGTCGTACAGGTGGATTGTGCTGCCCGCCTCGGCCACGCCGGCGAAGATCGGCCGCGCATCAGCGGTGAGCGCGTGCGGCGTGCGCAGGGTCGGCGCATCCGGCGGCACGGCGTCCACCAGGTGGGGCGTCATCGGCGACAGGCTGACACTATTGCCGGCGAGATCGGTCACGGTCGCGTCGGAGGCCAGCGCGAGGGCTACCGAGCCGGTACCGGTGATGCCGGAGACAGTCACGGTGTAGCTGCTGCCGGAGCCGGTGATGCTGACGATGCCGTCCGCGGTGCCGGTCTTGAGGAGGGTGAAGTCGCCGGCGTCGAGGTTGGCCACCTCCTCGGAGAAGGTGAGATCGTAGGTCAGCGTGGTCGCGGCGCCTCCCGGCGCGCCCTGCAGGCTGGCGGTGCCGGTGGCGTCCGTGTGATCAAGCGTGACGTCCGCGCTCTGGATGATCGGCTGCTGCTCCAGCACGGCATAGCCGCCCGACATGGCAAAGGTGGTGACAATATCGGCCAGGCCATCGCCGTTCACGTCGCCGGCAGCGACACCAAACGCCTGGTCTGAGACAGGGTAATCGAGCGAAGCCGCGAAGGTGCCATCGCCATTGTTCAGCAGCACGGATACATTGGAGGGGCTGTTGTAGGCCGAGGTGACGATGTCGGTCTTGCCATCACCGTTCATGTCGACCAGGGCCACGGTCCTGTGGCTGCCGGCAAGGGTATAGTCCTGGGAGACGAAGGTACCGTCGCCATTGTTCAGCAGAACGCTGACGCTGCCGAGCTGATTGCCCGTGACGAGGTCGACCTTGCCGTCGCCATTCAAATCGGCCGCGGCAATGGCGATATTGGCGGCCGGGGTGGTGTAATTGACACGCGGCGCAAAGGTGCCGTCGCCATTGTTCAGCATCACCCCGACTTGGCCGCCGTTGCTTGCGGCAGCGACGTCGATTTTGCCGTCCCCGTTCAGGTCGGCCACGACGATGCTGTAGAGGGAGGACTGGCTGCCCAGGTCGACGCTGGGGGCGAAGGTGCCGTCGCCGTTGTTCAGTAGCACCGCAACCTTGCCGTCACCCTGGCTGGCCGTGAAGATGTCGTTCAGGCCATCCCCGTTCAGGTCGCCCAACGCCACACCGTAGGAATAGGGATTGGCGGCATAGGTAGCCTGGGGCGCGAAAGTGCCGTCGCCGTTGTTCAGCAGCACCGATGCGGCGCCCACGCCCATACTGGTGACCGAGACGATATCGGCCTTGCCGTCGCCGTTCACGTCACCCACGGCCAGGTCGCTGGTGCCCATGCTGGCGGCATAGTTTGCACTGGGCGCGAAGCTGCCATCGCCGTTGTTCAGCAGCACTGCGACGCTGCCACCATAGTCGCTCGTGACAAGGTCGACCTTGCCGTCGCCATTCAGGTCGGCCATCTCGACATATTGGGCGGCAGCGACGGCACCGGTGCTGGAGATGTTGAAATCAAGCCCGTTCGCGCCGGTATCGAGAGGGTTGCCGTCGCTGTCCGTCACGCCCGTCGGATCGAAGGCCAGGCTCAGCGCGCCCTCGCCCGTGCCGGTGGAAACCGTGATCGTATAGGTCGTGGTGTCGCCCGGCACCTTTTCCACCACCGAGTCGATGACGGTGCCGGCCAGCGTACCCACAGTGCCAAGAGTGAAATTGGAAGCGCTCAGGCCCGAGAGCGGGGCCGAGAAGGTGGCCGTGAAGGTCACCGTTCCGGCATTGGTGCGTGAGGCACCATCCAGCACGAGCGAGGTGAGCGTGGACATTGTCATGACTTCGGCTTCTCCGGCCGCCAGGAGGCGTTCAAAGGGCGGCTCGCCGCGGCTCCCTGCCTCGTGACACCCCCCCAATGCCCCGCTTAAGGCCGATAGATTGCCGGATTGTTGATGCAGCGTTTCTGCCGCGCTGAAGAGACCAGCCGACCCGGAGAATGACGGGTTCCACACGACGACGAAGGCCCTCCGGGCGCCGGGGTGGGCCCTGTCCGACTCCGCTCACGAACCCGACTCGGCGTGGCAGGACGAGGCCGACCAAACCCCGCGCCCGGGTTTAGAGCTTCCGTCCTTTTTATGCCGCCTTTACGCCGCTGCGCCCCTTCTCACATGGCGCCTTTACGCGACGCGGCCCTACGGATGGCCCGGCGCTTCCGGCACCGCCGGAGGCCGCCGCACCGCCATCCGTCCCCTTCACAGAGGGAAACCTCCATGCCCGACCTGATCCTCCTCGCCTTGGGTCTCGGCTTCTTCGGCCTGATGGCCGCCTATGCGGCCGGCTGCGACAGGATCTGACTCGATGACGCTCGACCTGATCCTAGGCGGCGGCGGCGCCGCGGCATTGCTGCTCTATCTGCTCTGGGCGCTGCTGCGCCCCGAGGGTCTCTGAGCCATGACTCTTCTCGGCTGGGCGCAGATCGTCCTCGTCCTCGCCTGCGTCGTCGGGGCAGCAGTGCCGCTCGGGCGCCTCATGGCCAGCCTCGCCCTGGGCGGGCGTAGTCTCCTTCATCCCGCGCTCGCCCCGGTGGAGCATGCGGTTTATGCCGCGGCCGGCATCGATCCGCGACGCGGTCAGGACTGGAAGGCCTATACGCTCTCGATGCTGGCCTTCAACGCCGCGGGCTTCGTGCTGCTCTATGCCATCCTGCGGCTGCAAGGTGCCCTTCCGCTCAACCCGCAAGGCGTGGAAGGCATGTCGCCCTGGCTGGCCTTCAACACCGCGGCGAGCTTCGTCACCAACACTAACTGGCAGGCCTATTCGGGCGAGACCGCCCTCTCCTACCTCAGCCAGATGGCGGGGCTGACGGTGCAGAACTTCGCCTCCGCCGCGAGCGGCATCGCGCTCGCCCTTGCCGTGTCGCGCGCCTTCGCCGCCGGTGGCCTGAGGGACCTCGGCAACTTCTGGGCCGACCTCACCCGCATGACGCTCTATGTCCTGCTGCCGCTTTCGGTGCTGCTCGGTCTCGCCTTCGTCGCTACCGGCATGCCGCAGACGCTTTCCCCGTCCATCGAGGCCCAGACGTTGGAAGGCGCGAGGCAGACTATCGCCCTCGGCCCGGTAGCCTTCCAGGTCGCCATCAAGCATCTCGGCACCAATGGCGGCGGCTTCTTCGGTGTCAACGCGCTGCATCCCTTCGAAGGGCCGAGCGCCCTCGCCACGGCGCTGCAGGCCTGGGGGCATCTCGTCATCCCCTTCGCGCTCTGCCTCACCTTCGGCGCCATCACCAGCCGCCGGCGGCAGGGCTGGGCACTGCTTTCGGTCATGCTCGGCTTCATCCTCGTGGCCACCGCCGCCATCTATGCCGCCGAGACCGCCGGCAACCCGCTGCACCTGGCGCTGGGCGTGGACCCCGCGCCTGGCAATCTCGAAGGCAAGGACCTCCGCTTCGGCCAGGCATTGGTGGCCCTGTTCACGGCGGCGACCACCGGCGCCTCCTGCGGCGCGGTGAACGCCATGCTCGACAGCTTCACGCCGCTCGGCGGCATGGTGCCGCTGTTCCTGATCCAGCTCGGTGAGGTGCTGCCGGGCGGCGTCGGCTCCGGCCTCTACGGCATGCTGGTCTTCGCCCTGCTGGCGGTTTTTATCGCCGGGCTGATGGTCGGGCGCACGCCGGAATTCCTCGGCAAGAAGGTGCAGGCGAAGGAGGTCAAGCTCGCCATGCTGGCGGTGCTGGTGTTGCCCTCCGCCATCCTCGGCTTCACTGCTGTCTCCCTCGTGCTGCCAGCGGCGATCCCCTCCATCCAGGAGGCCGGGCCGCACGGACTTTCGGAGGTCCTCTATGCCTTCAGTTCCGCCGCCGGCAACAACGGCTCGGCCTTCGGCGGCCTAGCGGCGGATACGCCCTGGTTCGACATCACCCTTGCCCTCGCGATGCTGCTCGGCCGCTTCGCCTATGTCATGCCGATGATGGCGATCGCCGGCTCGCTGGCCGGGAAGGTGAAGGTGCCGGGCGGCGCCGGAACTTTCCCAACCGACGGGCCGCTTTTCGCCGGCCTGCTCGCCGGCGTCATCCTGATCCTGGGCGGACTGCAGTTCCTTCCGGCCCTCGCCCTCGGCCCGCTGGCGGAACACTTCGCCATGCTCGCCAGCAAGACCTTCTGAGGCTCCCGCGATGCCCGACGTCACACCCGCCCTGGCGCACCAGGGCACGGCCCGACGCGCGACCCGCTCGGCCGCCACCCTGGCCGACCCGGCCATCTTGTCCCGCGCGGCGCTGGACGCGCTGCGCAAGCTCAATCCCGCCCGCGTGGCGCGCAACCCGGTGATCTTCGTCACCGAGGTGGTCTCCCTGCTGGTCACGCTGCTCGCCCTGCGCGCCGCGCTCTCGGGTCAGGCCTGGGGCTTCCAGGCTGCCATCGCGAGCTGGCTCTGGCTGACGGTGCTCTTCGCCACCTTTGCCGAGGCCGTCGCCGAGGGTCGCGGCCGGGCGCAGGCGGATAGCCTCCGGCAGTCCCGCACCACAACCCAGGCCAAGCTGCTGGCGCGCGCGGAGGATCGCGGCCGCTGGACACCGCGCCCGGCCACCGAGTTGCAGGTAAACGACCTCGTCCTGGTCGAGGCCGGCGACCTGATCCCTTCCGACGGCGAGGTGGTCGCGGGCATCGCCAGCGTCAACGAAGCGGCGGTGACCGGCGAATCCGCCCCCGTCATCCGCGAGAGCGGCGGCGACCGCAGCGCCGTCACGGGCGGCACGCTGGTCGTCTCCGACTGGCTGGTGGTGCGCGTCACCGCTGCGCCCGGCGCCACCTTCCTCGACCGCATGATCGCGCTGGTCGAGGGCGCGGCGCGGCAGAAGACGCCGAACGAGATCGCGCTCGACATCCTGCTGGCCGGCATGACGATCATCTTCCTGATCGCGGTGGCGGCGCTGGTGGGGCTGGCGAGCTGGAACGGGCAGCCGCCCAGCGTGCCCGTGCTCGCGGCGCTGCTGATCACCCTCATCCCCACCACCATCGGCGGCCTGCTTTCCGCCATCGGCATCGCGGGCATGGACCGGCTGGTGCGGTTCAACGTGCTGGCGACCAGCGGCCGGGCGGTGGAGGCCGCCGGCGATGTGGATGTCCTGCTGCTCGACAAGACCGGCACGATCACCCTCGGCAATCGTCAGGCGGCCGCCTTCGTTGCCGCCCCGGGTGTTTCCGAGCGGGAGGTGGCGGAGGCGGCGGTGCTGGCCTCGCTCGCGGACGAGACGCCGGAGGGGCGCTCCATCCTCGTCTTCGCACGGGAGCGCCACGGCATCGCCACGCCCGACCTGCCGCCGGGTGCCGAGGTCGTGCCCTTCACCGCGCAGACCCGCATCTCCGGCCTCGACACCACCTCCGGCCGCTATCGCAAGGGCGCGGTGGACAGCCTGTGCAAGGCGCTCGACAGCGCCTTGCCGCCAACTCTCGCGCAGGCGGTGGACCGCATCGCGCGCCAGGGCGGCACGCCGCTCGCCGTGGCGCATGATGACCACCTGCTCGGCGCCATCGAGCTGAAGGACATCGTCAAGCCCGGCATGCGGGAGCGCTTCGCCGCGCTGCGCCGCATGGGCATCCGTACCGTGATGGTGACCGGCGACAACCGCCTCACCGCCGCCGCCATCGCCACCGAGGCGGGAGTGGACGACTTCCTCGCCGAGGCCATGCCGGAGGACAAGCTGCGCTACATCCGCGAGGCCCAGGCCGGCGGGCGGCTGGTCGCCATGTGCGGCGACGGCACCAACGATGCGCCCGCGCTGGCCCAGGCCGATGTCGGGCTGGCCATGCAGAGCGGCACCCAGGCCGCGCGCGAGGCCGGAAACATGGTGGATCTCGACAGCGACCCGACCAAGCTGATCGAGGTGGTGGAGATCGGCAAGCAACTGCTGATCACCCGCGGCGCGCTCACCACCTTCTCCATCGCCAACGACGTCGCGAAATACTTCGCCATCCTGCCGGCGATCTTCGTCGCCTCCTATCCGGAGCTGCAGGCGCTCAACGTCATGCGCCTGGGAAGCCCGGAGAGCGCCATCCTCTCAGCGGTGATCTTCAACGCGCTGATCATCGTGGCGCTGGTGCCACTGGCGCTGCGCGGCGTGCGCTTCGCGCCGATCGGCGCGGCCGCGCTGCTGCGGCGGAACCTGCTGATCTACGGCCTGGGCGGGGTGGTCGCGCCCTTCGCCGGCATCAAGCTCATCGACATGCTGCTGAACTTGCTCGGGATCCGTTGAGCCATGAACGCGATCCTTCGCCCTGCCCTCGTCATGATTCTCGGCTTCACCCTGCTCACCGGCCTCGCCGCGCCGCTGGCGATGACCGGCATCGCCCAGCTCCTCCTGCCCTGGCGTGCGAAGGGCAGCCTGATCGAGCGGGATGGACGGGTGATCGGCTCGGCCCTGATCGGCCAGGACTTCTCCGCGCCGCGCTACTTCCATGGGCGGCCCTCCGCGACCACCGAGCCCGACCCGGTCCGGCCAGGCAGCACCCGCGCCGCGCCCTACAACGCGGCCGCCTCCGCCGCCTCCCAGCTGGGGCCGACGAGCGGGGCGCTGCTCGCCGCCCTGCGTGCACGGATAGCCGCCGAGGGCCCTCCCCCGGTGCCGGCCGATGCGGTCTATGCCTCCGGCTCCGGCCTCGACCCGCACATCAGCCCGGCGAATGCGGCACGCCAAGTGAACCGTGTGGCCGAGGCCCGCGGCCTGCCCGCCGGGCGCGTCGCCGCCCTGGCCGCCGAGCACACGGAAGGCCCTGAACTCGGCCTGCTGGGTGAGCCGCGGGTGAACGTGCTCCGCCTCAACCTCGCCCTCGACGCCCTGCGATAAGGAAGGCGGGCGCTGCCTTGCATGCCGCCCACGGCGCGGTGCATGGCGGGGCGGCGGCCGGAAGCGCTATCCTGCCGCCATGACATTCCCGGCCGAGCCGCCCCGCCCGGACCCCGACGCCCTGCTCGCCGTCGCAGCGCAGGAGGGGCGCGGGCGGTTGAAGGTCTTCCTCGGCGCCGCTCCGGGGGTCGGCAAGACCTTCGAGATGCTGGTCCAGGGCCGCCGCCGACGCCTGGGCGGGGCCGATGTCGTCGTCGGCCTGATCGAGACGCATGGCCGCGCCGAGACCCAGGCGCAGATCGCCGACCTGCCGGTACTGCCGCGCACGCGCCTGGAGTATCGCGGCCAGCACCTGGACGAGTTCGATCTGGACGCCGCCCTCGCCCGCCATCCACAGATCCTGCTGCTTGACGAGCTGGCCCATACCAACGCACCCGGCAGCCGCCATCCCAAGCGATGGCAGGATGTGGAAGAGCTGCGCGCCGCCGGGATCGAGGTCTGGACCACGGTGAACGTCCAGCACCTGGAGAGCCTGTCGGAGGCGGTGGCGCGCATCACCGGCGTGCGGGTGACGGAGACGGTGCCCGACCGCGTGCTCGCCGAGGCCGACGCGGTGGAGCTGATCGATATCCCACCTGCCGAGCTGCTGGAGCGCATGCGTCAGGGCAGGATCTACCGGCCCGACCAGGCGGAGCGCGCGCTGCGCGGCTTCTTCCGCGAGGGCAATCTCGCCGCGTTGCGTGAGATGGCGCTGCGCCGCACCGCCGAGCGGGTGGATGCCGACGTCACCGGCTACATGCGCAGCCATTCCATCGCCGGGCCCTGGCCCGCGGGGGACCGGGTGATGGCACTGGTCGGCGCGGACGCGGCCGCCGAGACGGTGGTGCGCGAGGCCCGCCGCATCGCCGATGCCCTGCGGGCGCCGTTGCTCGTTCTGCATGTCGAACGGCCGAATGCTGCGGAGACGGGCGACCCCGCCCCGGCGATGCGGTTGGCCGAGCGGCTCGGCGCCGAGGTGGAGACGGTGGTGGCGCGGCACCTGCCCGAGGCCATCATCGCCCAGGCACGGGCCAGCAACGCCTCGCACCTCGTGATCGGGCGGGGCCGCCCCTCCTGGTGGCGCCGGTTCACCGGCCGCACCCTCTCGGCCACCCTGCTGCGCCGAGCCAGCGACTTCACGCTGCACCTCGTGCCCGAGCCGGCTGGCACTCCGGCACGCGGACCTGCGCGCCGGGAGCGGACCCTCCCGACCTGGCTCGGCTGGGCCGCCGTGCCGGCGCTTGTCGGCCTCGCCACAGTGATCGGCCATCTCACCGACGGCACCGTGCCGGAGGGCGCTCTCGGCATGATCTACCTCCTCGCCATCGTCGCGGCGGCAGTCGGCTTCGGCCCGCTGCACGGGCTGGCGGCGGCGGCGCTGTCCTTTCTCTGCTGGAATTTCCTCTTTCTCTCGCCCCGCTACACGCTGGCAATCACCGGGGCGCAGGACGTGGTCGGCGTCGTCGTCTTCGCCCTGGTCGCGCTCCTGCTGACGGGCACGGCCAGCGGTCTCGGCCGCTCCGTCCGCACCGCGCGGGCCCGGCTGCTCGGCCTGCGCCGGCTGGTCGAGTTCAGCCGCAAGCTCGGGGCGCCCGGCGGCGCGGGCGACCTGATGGAGGCCGTGGCGCAGGAGGCGGGACGGGTCGCCGGCTGCCCCGCCTGCGTCCTGATGCCCCTTCCCCCCGCGCCTGGCGATACCGGGCCGGAGCCGGTGCTGCGCGCCGCGGTGCCGCTCGACGCCGAGCCGGACGCGGCCTCCATGGCAGCGGCGCGCTGGGCCATGGCCAAGGGCGTCCCGGCCGGGCGGGAGACCGATACCCTGCCCGCCGCCCGCTGGCAGTTCCGCCCGATGCGCACCGCGCGCGGCGTGGTCGGCCTCGTTGGCCTGCGCCTGCCCGAGGGGGGCGCGGCACCGCTGGGCGTCGAGACGGACCGCACACTCTCTGCCCTGCTGGATCAGGCGGCCGTGGCGCTGGAACGCACGCAACTCATGGAGGAAGGCGCGCGCGACGCGGCACGGGCGGAAACCGAGCAGTTGCGGACCGCCCTGCTCACCTCTCTCGGCCATGACCTGCGCACGCCGCTGACCTCCATCCGCGGCGCGATCGAGACCCTGCGCCGCTCCGGCCCCGCCCTGTCCGAGGCGACGCGGCAGGACCTGCTCACGGCGGCCGAGGAGGAGACGGAGCGCCTGGGCCGCTACATCGCCAATATCCTGGACATCGTGCGCATCGAGAACGGGCAGATCGCGCCGCGCCGCGAGCCGGTGGATCTCGCCGAGGCCATCGAGGTGGCGGCCACGCAGGCCGGGCAGGCGGCGGGCGGCCGAGCCATCCGGCGCGAGGTGGCGCCGGACCTGCCGCAGCCCAGGCTGGACCCGGCGTTGCTCGACCAGATCCTCCGTAACCTGCTCGATAATGCCCTGAAATTCTCCGGCCCCTCCGGTCAGGTGACGGTGCGGGCACGGCGCGAGGACTACGAGGTGGCAATCGCCGTGGAGGATGACGGGCCGGGTATCCCCGCGGCCTCGCTGCCCCGCATCTTCGACCCGTTCTTCCGGGCCAGCCGCACCGATCGCGTCGCGGCGGGGACTGGCCTCGGCCTGGCGATCTGCCGCGGGCTGACCCATGCCATGGGCGGCCGCATCCTCGCGGAGAGCCCGGCCATGCCGGAGGGGCGCGGCGCGCGCATCACGGTGAGATTCCCGGCATGAGCTTGACCGGGTTGCCACGCGTGCTCGTGGTGGATGACGAACCGCAGATCCACCGCTTCCTCGGCCCCGCGCTGGAAGCCGCCGGCTATGCGCCGCTGCGAGCGGAGACGGCGGCGGAAGGGCTGCGGCTGGCGGCGAGCAGCTCGCCCGCGCTGGTGCTGCTCGACCTCGGCCTGCCCGACCTGGACGGCCAGCTGGTGATCCCGCGCCTGCGGGCCTTCAGCAGCGCGCCGGTGCTGGTGCTCTCGGCGCGGGACCGGGAAAAGGAGAAGGTCGCGGCGCTCGACGCAGGGGCAGATGACTACGTCGAGAAGCCCTTCGCCCTGGGTGAACTGCTGGCGCGGCTGCGGGCGGCCTTGCGCCGCGCGGCGGGCGGCCAGGCTCCGGAGCCGGTGGTGCGGGTGGGGCCACTGGAGCTCGATCTGGCGCGCCGCACCGCGCGCGTCGACGGCGGCCCGCCGCTGCATCTGACCCCGCGGGAATGGACCCTGCTCACTGCGCTGGCGCAGGCGGGCGCGGGGCGGGTGATCACCCAGCGGCAACTTCTGACCGCCGTCTGGGGCCCGGCTCATGTTGAGGATGCGCAGTACCTTCGGGTCTATATCGGGCACCTCCGGCAGAAGCTGGGCGAAGCGGCGCGCCTGATCCGGACCGAGCCAGGGATCGGCTACCGCTTCGGGGATGCCGAGTAGCGCCCGAACTGCCTTCAGCCGGCCCGCTGGAATGCCAGCGCTCGGCTGCCCTCCCGCCGTGGCGCGGGCCGGGGCGGGATCATGCCGCCGGGCGCGGCGCCGCCCCGCACGGGATGCACCACCTGGCCGGAAGGCCCCTGCTTCAGCAGCGCGACCGAGCGGGCGATCTGGCCACAGACGCTGCAGCGCATCCGGTCGGCCATCTCACGGACGGTGATGTCGCCGCGGGCGCTCAGCACATCCGCCACGCAGACGAGACGGTTGGGCGGGCAGAGCGGATCGCCGCAGCGGGCGCGGATCCGCCAGCCCACCCAGTAGGAGAGATGGCTGTCCAGCGTGCGGTTGGCCGTGGGGCCGGTGAAAGGCGGCATGGTGTTCGCCAGAGCGGCGCGTGCTGGCATGGTCTCTGATCCTTTGCGGTCCCCCAGGAAAGCCCCCTGACGGGAGTTTACCGCAAAGAACAAAAACAGAACAAGATATTTCGGGCCGGTTTAATCCGGGCATTCTTCCTCGCGGCCGCCATGCTTCCGCTTCGACGGCAAGGCGGTGGGCGAGCCGGCATTGTCGGAGTGGCGCCGGCCACCGCCCATGCGGCGTTCCACGCCACAAGCAAGGGGGCAGCCGAACTGCCGATCGCGCTGGCGAAGCGCACCCGGCCCCGGAAGCGGATGCGCTACCCCCTTCCCCTTGCCGCGCCTGCGCCCCGCCCCGGAGCTCCGCGCAGGGAGTGAAGGACCGGCCACCACAGGGATGCAGCCCGCAGCCAACATGGCCACAGGCTGCGCTAGGGCCGGGCCGGACCGGCCCCCTCGAAGGCGCCTATTCCGGCCTGATGTTGTGCTCGCGGATGACCTTGCCCCAGCGCGCACGGTCCTCGGCGATCTGCTGCTGGAAGGCCTCCCGCGTGCCACCGATGCGCTGGAGGCCGTTCTCCGTGAAGCGGCGCTGCACCTCCGGCGCATCGAGGGCCTTGTTGAGCTCGGCATTCCATCGCTGCAGCACCGCCGGCGAGGCACCGCCCGGCATCACCACCCCGAACCAGTTCGGGATGACGAAGTCAGGAAGCCCGGTCTTCGAGATGACAGGGACATCCGGCAGCAAGGGCGAGGCGCTCGCCGCGCCATAGGCGATGGGCCGCAGGCCGCCATCCCGGATCTGGCCCATGAACTCCGGCATATTGCCGAACATGACGTCCACCCGGCCGGAGGTGATGTCGAGGATCGCCGGCGCGCCGCCGCGATAGGGCACCTGGTCGATGCGGGAGCCGGTCAGGGAGGCGAAGAGCACGCAGGAGAGCTGCTGGCTCGATCCCGCCCCCACCGTCGCACAGCGCGGGCTACGCGTGCTGTCCTTTCCGAGGCGCACAAGGTCTTGCCAGGTGCGGATCTCGCTCTTCGGGCTGGCGACGAGAAGGTTGTAGACCGACGCGACATTCGCGATCGGCGCCAGGTCCTTCTCAATGTCATAGGGCACGGATTGCAATTGCGGCGTGATGGTCATGATGCCCATCGAGGCCAGCAGGATGGTGTGGCCATCCGGCGCGGCGCGCGCCAGTTCCTGCGTCGCGATGACGCCAGCCGCGCCGGTGCGGTTGTCCACCACCACCCGCTGGCCGAGCTGCTTCGAGAGCTGGTCCGCCAGGATGCGGCCGAGAAGGTCCGAAGTTCCGCCGGGCGCGAAGGCGTTGATGAAGCGGATCTCTTGGGACGGGAAGGAAGCCTCCGCGGCGAGCGCGGGACCTCCCGAGGCGAAGGCGCCGGCCATGGCCAGGGCCGCCGCGAGGTAGCGCAGCATGCCGCGCCGGTTCTGCTCAGCCATACGTTCCTCCTGTTCTGGCCGCGCCGCCCTTATGCCGGGCGGTCACGGCGGGGTCGGATTCACACGTAGCCAGGCCCCTCGATCGCCGGATGGGCCTTCAGGAAATCCTCATCCACCTCCAGGCCGATGCCGGGCTGCTCCAGCGGCCGGACGCAGCCATCCCCGCCGATGCGCCAGGGCTCGCTGACCAGCGCGTCGCGGAACAGGTTGCCGCGCGACACATCGGCCTCGAAGTAGCCGGCATTGTCGATGGCACAGAGGAAATGGATGCTCGCCGCCTGGTTCAGCCCGGTCATCGAGCTGTGCGGATGGATGGGGATTTTGTGGGCGGAGGCGATGGCGGCGATGCGCAGCGCCTCCGTGATACCGCCGCATTTCGACAGGTCGGGCTGCCAGATGCCGATGGCGCCCTCCTCCAGCAGCGGCGCGAACTCGAAGCGGGTGAAGTGGTTCTCGCCCGCCGCCAGCGGCGTCAGCCCATAGCTGCGGGCCTGGGCATAGGCGCGGCGATCATGCGGCGGGAAAGGCTCCTCCAGCCAGCCCATGCCCAGCCGGTCCATCACCGGCAGCACGCGGCGGACATCCTCCAGCCGGTAGGCGGTGTTGGCGTCGGCCAGGATATCGATCTCGTCACCGAAGGCGCGGCGCACCGCCTCCATGCGGGTGACGTCGTTCCGCACGGTGTCGCCGATGCGCAGCTTCAGGGCACGGTAGCCGGCCTCCAGATGCGGCCGCGCCTCCTCCACCAGTCCCTCCGGTGGCTGGTAACCCAGGGCAACGCCGCCGGCATAGGCCGGCACCGGCCGTGCCGCACCGCCCAGCAGGCGGTACAGCGGCCAGCCCGCCGCCTTCCCGCGGATGTCCCAGAGCGCCATGTCGAGCCCGGACATGGCCATCGCGCAGCCCGCGCCCATGCCGTGGCTCGCCAGCTGATAGCGGTAGATCTTGTTCCAGACGCCGACGGTATCCGTCGCGTCCATGCCCATGACGAGGCGGCTCAGCGTCGTCTCCAGCAGCGCCGCCACCGCCGTATGGGCGCGGCCGTGGTGGCTCTCGCCCCAGCCGACGAGGCCATCTTCGGTGGTGACCTTCACCACCACCGCGTCCCGCTTCACCGCGCGGCCGACACCAAGCGAGACGCCGCCATCCTTCGGCACCGGGAAGGAGGTCGGATAGACCTTGATGGAAACGATCTTGCTCATGCCGCGCCTCCGGGCTGCCCGTATTGCTGCAGGAAGGATTCACGCACGGTGATGCCGAGGCCGGGGCGGTCCGGCACCTCGACATGGCCGTCCAGGACGGGAAAGCTTTCCTCGATCAGGTCGTGCAGCATCGGGTTGTGGCCGAGCGAGTATTCGAGGATGAAGCCCGCGCTCTGCGTTGCCGCCAGATGCAGCCCGGCGGCGAAGGCCGGCGCGCCGGACCAGAGATGCGGCGCCAGCCGCAGGTTGAAGGCGGAGGCGATGGCCGAGATGCGCAGCCCCTCGGTCAGCCCGCCGGCGATCGCCAGGTCCGGCTGCAGCACATCGGCCGCGCGCAGCTCGGCGATCTCGCGGAAATCGTGGCGGGTGAACTCGCTCTCCCCCGTGCTGATCGGCACCGTCGAGCAGCGGCGCACCTCCGCCAGGCCATGCTTGTCATCGGCGCTGACCGGCTCCTCGAACCAGAAGAGGTCCAGATCCTCCACCATGCGGCAGAAGGCGCGGGCCTCGGCCACCGTCCAGGTGCCATGTGCATCGGCCATGAGCTTGATGTCTGGCCCCAGCGCCTCCCGCGCGGCTCGCACGCGCGCCGCGGAGGCGGCGGGCGAGCCATCCATGACGCCGACGCGCATCTTCACGGCACGGAAACCTGCCTTGTCGCAATAGCCCTGAAGCTGCGCACCGATTTTCGACGCATCCGCCCAGCCCCCGGAGGCATAGGCCGGCATGCGCTCCGCCCTCCGCCCGCCCAGCAGGCGCCAGACCGGCACGTTGAGCGACTTGCCCAGGATGTCCCACAGCGCGACATCCACCCCCGCGATGGCGGAGATGGAGAGGCCGCGCCGCCCCAGTTGCGGCAGGGCATGACCCTTCGCGATGGCGTAGCCCTCGCGCGGGGTGTTGTACATCACGTCCCAGAGGCGGGTGATGTCGCGCGGGTCCTGGCCGAGCAGGAGCGGCGCGTAGTCCTGGTTGATGATGGCGGCCAGGCCCGCGCAGGCGGCAGCGCTGCCCACCCCGGCCTTGGCCTCGCCCCAGCCGGTCAGGCCGGTATCGGTCTCCACCCGGACGATGACGGAATCGAAGGTAGGAACACGGCCAAAGTCGCTGGTGTGCTGCTGCTCGTGGGGGATCGGCACACGGCACCACGTGGCCTGAACGCGCGAGATCCTCATGCCGGGCTGACCTCCGGGGCGGGATGCCCGAGATGCGCGCGGCGCCGCAACGCCGCCTCCCAGGCTTCCGGGTTGACGAAGTTCCGCGGCTTCTCGCCACGAAGGATGCGGACGGTTTCCTCGGCCGCGCTGGTGCTCATGCGCGTCACGGCCTCGCGGCTCAGCCCCGCCGTGTGCGGCGTCAGCAACACGTTCGGCAGTTGGCGGAAGGGATGCTCCACCGGCAACGGCTGCACGTCATAGACGTCGAGCGCGGCGCCGCCGATCCGCCGTTCGCGCAAGGCCGTCAGCAGCGCCGCCTCGTCCACCACTGGCCCGCGCGCAACGTTCAGCAGCCAGGCCTCGGGCTTCATCCGGGCGATCAGCGCGGCCGAGACAAGACCCCGCGTCGCCTCCGTCAGGGGACAGGCCAGGACGATGTAGTCGCTCTCCGCGAAGAGCATCTCCAGCGTGGCGTAGCGGATATGTGCCGGCAGGTCGGCGGCGTTGCGGCGGTGGCCGAGTACCCGCATGCGGAAGCCCTGCGCGGCGATCTCCGCCAGCCGCTGCCCGATGGCGCCTACGCCGACAATGCCCAACGTGCGGCCGCGCAGCTCGGAGGCCTCCGCCGATTGCGCACGGGCGGTGCTCCAGCCTTCCCGCAGCAGCAGGTCATGCATGGCCGCGACGCGACGCGCGATGGCCAGCATCTGCGCGATGGCGAATTCCGCGACGGAATCCGCATTGGCGCCAGGCACATTGGCCACCAGCACGCCCTGTGCGGTGCAGTCCTCCACCGGGATCATGTCCACGCCCACGCCCTGGCGAATGGCACCGAGCAGGCGCGGTGCGCGGGCGGAGAGGTCATCCGGCAGCTTGCGCCGCACGATGACGGCATCGGCCCGCGCCAGCAGGGCATCCAGCCCGCCCTCGCCCGCCAGTTCGACGGCATGCCCGGCCTGCCGCAGGATGGCCTCGCCCGCCGGGTCGATCGGATCGGTCAGCGCGACAAGCACGGTCAGGCCACCTTGTAGCGGTGCAGGATCTCGCGATCGATCTCGATGCCGAGCCCCGGCCCCTCCGGCACCCGCACGATGCCGCGCCGCTGCTCGATCGGCTCACGCGCCAGCAGGTCGCGCAGCGGGTTCGGCGTCTGCTCGAATTCCAGCATCGGCGGCATCGGCCGCAGGGCCGGCGGCGTGTCTGGCAGCGCCGCCAGGAACTGCACCGTCGCGGCAAGGCCGATGGCCGAGCCCCAGGCATGCGGCACGCATTCCACGCCATGCGCCGAAGCCAGGGCAGCAATCTTGCGGCACTCACTGATGCCGCCGGCAGCGCAGACATCCGGCTGCACGATGTCCATCGCCTTGCGCGCGATCACGTCGCGGAAGCCCCAGCGGGTGAAGTCGTTCTCGCCCCCCGCCACGGCCATGTCGAGCGCGCGCGCGACCTCGACATAGCCGTCATGGTCCTCCGGGCTGATCGGCTCCTCGAACCAGAGGAGATCCAGCTCCTCCATTGCCCGGCCCAGGCGGATGGCCTGCGGCACGGTGAAGCAGTGGTTGGCATCGACGGCCAGCTTGACGTCCGGCCCGATCGCTTCCCGCACCGCCGCCACGCGCCGCAGATCGAGCTTGGGGTCGCCGAGGCCGATCTTCATCTTGATGGCCTGGAAGCCCTGCTCGACATACTTGCGCGCCTCCTCCACCGCCTCCTCGACCAGCCGGTCCATGTCGATGAAGTAGAGACCGGTGGCATAGGCGGTCAGCTCGGTGCGGTGCGCGCCGCCAATCAGCTTGTGCACTGGCCTGCCGACGGCACGGCCCATGATGTCCCACAGCGCGATGTCGATGCCCGACAGCGCGGCGATGGTCATGCCAGTGAGGCCGTAATCCTTGATGCGATTGTAGAGATCCTCCCAGATCACCTCGACATCGAAGGGATCGCGGCCGATCACGCGGTTGCGGTACTGCGTCTCGATGATGGTGCGGTTCACCGCCGCGGGGCCATAGCACTCGCCCCAGCCTGTGATGCCGGCATCGGTGGAAATCTCGACGATGCAGGATGCCCGCGTGGTGTAGAGCCAGCCGCGCGCGGAGGTGAAGGGCTGCTCCACCTTCGACTGCAGCACGTGGCAAATCACGTCGGTGATCTTCATTCGTGTTATCCTCCCGGGCACCGCGTTCCGGCGGTTCAGTCGCCGCGCGCTTTTCGTTCCAGTAGTTCCATCCAGTAGCTCTCGACGCCGCGCAGATGCCCGCCCATGGCCGCCTCGGCCCGGTCGGGCTCGCCGGCGGCGATGGCGTCGCGCATCGCGAGGTGCTGTGCATGCGAGAGGGGTGCACGCTGGCCGTCGGCGAAGTAGTGGCGGCGCCGCGCACGTGAAAGCAGGTAGAAGGAGTTCACCACGCGCAGGAACACGTGGTTGCCCGTCGCCTCTACCACCGCGAGGTGGAAGGCTGCGTCCAGGTCGGCCAGGTTCTCGCCCGCGCCGATCGCGCGCTCGCTCTCGGCCAGGGCGTGATCGAGCCGCGCCAGATCGGCCTCGTTACGGCGCTCCGCCGCGAGGCGCACCGCCTGAAGTTCCAGGATGCGGCGCAGTTCGACCACCTCGCGCACTTCCGTTTCGGTGAGGGGAATCCCGAGTTCGGCCTGCAGCACGATGGCGTCGAGGCTGCCCTGCTTGGCCACGGCGCGAAGATAGATGCCGGAATTGGGTCGCCGCTCGACCATGCGCAGCGTCTCGAGCACCGCGATGGCCTCGCGCAGCGCCCCGCGGCTGACGCCGAAGCGCTCGGCCAGTTCCCGCTCCGAGGGAAGGCGATCGCCCGGCTCCAGCCTGCGATGCGCGATGAAGGGCAATAGGCGGCCGATCAGGCTGGTGCGCTCATCGAGCGGCTGGGCAGCGGTATCCTGCCCCGGAGGCGGAATAGCGGGCTCTGGCGACTTGGCCTGCATCTTGGCCTGGACGCTCCATGAAATTGGACCTACCAAATTGGTAGGACCATTCTGGTCAGACCACAAGCGTAATCCCACAGGGGAGAGGACGGCCATGATCGTGGAAGAGCGGATCTATACGCTGCGCGCGGGCGAGGCGGGCGCCTATCTCGCGGCCTATGAAGCGGAGGGCCGGGCCATCCAGCAGCCGATCCTCGGGCGCATGGTCGGCTATTACACGACCGAGTTCGGCCCGCTGAATCAGGTGATCCATCTCTGGGCCTATGAAAGCCTGCAGGAGCGGACCGAACGGCGCGCACGCCTCCTCGCGGACCCGGCCTGGAAGGCCTATGCCGCCAAGGTGAGGCCCATGGTGATCACGCAGGAGAACAAGCTGCTTCTGCCCGCACCTTTCATGAAAGTGCACTGGCAGGACGAGGGATGACCGGGGCGACAAGAGACTAGTGCGCCCATCGGAAGCGGTTCCGGGGCCATGTTGATGGCTTCTCTGGTTTCCCCCGCGCCGTAGGTATTCTCCTGTCGGAGCCGGTCGGCTTTGTTACCTTCGCCTGTTTGCCGCATTGCATGCAGGAAGCGGAAGGAAGCCCGAACGCTGCGGTTTAGCCCAGGCAAGACCCGCCGCTGGAGAAACTGAAAAGGATGCCCTGGTTGTTGCGGAGCGTTCGCCGGCTTGTCATCCTCGGTGCAGCCACCGCGCTGATGGTGCTGGCGGGAGCCGGCTGGATCCTTCTGGCGCCTCGCCCCGCCTTCAGCGAGGCGGATGCAGCGCGGTTCGAGGGCGGCGATGCCGCGCGGGGCAAGCGCGTCTTCGATGCCGGGCAGTGCGCGTCCTGCCATGCCACCCCCGGCCAGCCGGATCGGCTGCGGCTGGGCGGCGGACTGGAACTGGGCTCGCCCTTCGGGCCCTTCTACCCGCCCAACATCTCCCCGGACCCGGAGGACGGCATCGGCCGCTGGCGCGGCATCGATCTGGCGAATGCCCTGATGTCCGGCGTCTCGCCGGATGGCCGACACTACTATCCGGCCCTGCCCTATGCCGCCTACGCGCATATGCGGCCGGAGGATGTGCGGGACCTGATGGCCTATCTGCGCAGCCTGCCGCCCGTGCAGGGCCGGACGCCGCCGCACCGCCTGCCCTTCCCGCTGACCATCCGACGCGGCATCGGCCTGTGGAAACTGCTTTTCCTGGACCGCACGCCCATCCGGGACGACCCGACCCGGGAGGCGCGCTGGAACCGCGGGCACTATTTAGTCGAGGCCATGGCGCATTGCGCCGAATGCCATTCCACCCGCAACCTGCTCTATGCCATCAAGCCGTCCGAGCGCTTCGCCGGCGGGCCGGACCAGGAGGGAACGGGCTTCGTGCCCAATATCACCCCCGCGGCGATCGGCGCCTGGTCCGAGGACGACCTGGTCGAAGTGCTGACCAGCGGCCACACGCCGGACCTGCGGGTCGTCGCATCCTCGATGGCCGATGTCGTCAACAACATGGCTGCCCTGCCGGAGGAGGACCGGCGGGCGATCGTGACCTATCTCCGCAGCCTGCCGCCGCGCCCGACACCCGGGCCGGAAGGCTAGTTGGCGTAGAGATAGGCGGCCACATCCCGCGCCTCCGCTTCGCTGATGCCGGTGGCCGGCATGGCGGTGCGGGGCGAGAAGGCGCGCGGATCGACGATCCAGCCGATCAGGTTGCCCGGCGTATTGCGCGTAACGCCGCCGATATAGACGCGCTCCCGCATCCCGCTCAGCGGCCCGGCCACGCGGCCATCGGCGCCGGGCACGCCGGGAATGGTGTGGCAACCGCCGCAACCGTAGCGCAGCAACAGCGCGGGGGCACGGGCCGGGTCCCCACCGGTCAGCGCCTTCGCCACCGCCTCCCGCTCCTGCTGTGCCCTTGCAAGCCAGGCACCGGCGCCGAGCCCGGCCGGGAGCAATAGCGCCGCGGCCACGATCACCAGGGTGCGGATGCGCAGCCGAGGCGGCGCCTGCGGGATCGTGGCGGCTTCCAGCCCGTTGCCGGTCAGCGGTGCCGCGACTTGCCGCAGCGCGACCCAACCGAGCAACAGCGCCAGAAGCGCCCGCGCCGCGCGGCGCCAGCGGCTAAGGGGGATGCGGAGCATCGCCAGCCCTCCAGGCCCGTCCGGACCGTTTCACCCACAGGGCGAAGAAGCCGAGCGCGGCGGCCGCGTAGACGGTGCCCGCCGGCACCCACATGATCAGGCCGGCCAGTTGCTGGTCTTCCAGCGGGGTCAGACCCCAGAGGCTCGACTGCGCCGTCTGGGCGCCATAGAGCACGCGCGGCGCGAAGGTCATCAGCGTGCCGAGCAGGCTGGTGTGCAGCATGGTCAGCACCACATGCAGCGCGGCCGCGCCGGGCTCGCTGCGCCGCATCAGCGACCACCAGAACAGCAGCGCGGTCAACAGGAAGCTCAGGTGCTGCAGCCGGTGCATGACGATGTGCAGCACCGTGGCGTCGAACAGGGCGGGCAGGTGCCAGACCCAGATCGCGATGCCGTGCAGCACCGTCGCTACTAACGGCGCGCTCAGCAGCGCCCAGGACCGGCGCAGTTCCGGCGCCCGGCCGATCCGCCAGACCGGCCGCCGCAGCCCTGCCGGGAGCGCCCAGGCGAAGGCACCACCCGGCCGCGCCAGCACCAGCAGCGGCGCCGCCACCGCCATGACCACTTCGTGCTCCACCATGTGCAGGGTGAAGAGGCGCTCGCCGAACCAGTGCAGCGGCGACAGCAGCGCGCCGGCCAGGGAGAGCCAGCCCGCCGCGTAGAGCGCCGCCTGCCCCACCCCGACGCCACGCCCGATACCGGCATGGCGCCAGAGCCGCAGCGTGCCGCCGAGGAACAGCGCGAGGGAGGTCAGCAGCGGCACCACCACCCAAGGGTCGAAGGTCCAGGCAGGTTCCCCGGCACGGTCATGCGCGCCATGCGCATGGGCGCCGGCGGCCAGCAGCAGTGGCAGGATTAGCGCGATCAGCGCTCGCATCCGGTGAGCACCATGGCCGCCGCACCTTGCAACAGCAGCGCGAAGGCGAAGACGAGGCCCAGCAGCACCCCAAGCGAGCCGATGAAAGCGAATGGCCTGGTAGGCGCCCCGCGCAGGGCCGAGCCGCGCCAGGACGCATAGGCGCCCAGCACCGACAGCCCAATGCCGAGACCGGAGAACAGAATGCCGGCGCGGAAGCCGCCGCCGCATTCGGCATAGGGCAGCACCTGGCCGAGCTGCGTATTGGCCAGCCAGGCGCCCGGTCCGAGCACGCAACCGGCCCAGGGCAGCATTCGGGCCACCATGCCGCCCTGCGCCGTCACAGCCGGGATATCCCGTAGAGGCAGGCATAGATCGGCAGCCAGGTCAGCACCACGAAGTACCAGTAGAGCGCGTTGTCCTGCACGTCTCCGAACCGCCGCTTGTTCCGGCCGTGCCGCGTGAACATGACGGCGCAGAGCACCAGCGTGTCGGCCACGTCGGTCAGGATATGGGCGGTGTGCAGCCCCAGCAGCACCCAGACGATGGAGCCATAGGCGTTGCTGTCCCAGGACACGTTGAGCGCCTTGAACTCGTAGATCCGGACCACCAGCGGCAGGATGCCGACGAGCGACATCACCACCAGCCCGATTCTCACGCGGCGCAGGTCGCCCGCTTTGGCCCAGCGGGAGACCAGCCGGTTGGGCACCACGCTGGCCAGCAGGATCAGCAGGATGGCGCTCCCCGGCCCGAGATCCGGCGGCGGTGCCCCGATCGGCCAGTGCGGCGCCAGGCTGGCCAGGTAGAGATAGACTGCGATGACCAGGGCGAAGCCGGTGCCCTCGATCAGCATGAAGGCCAGGGTGCCCCACCAGGTGACGCTGGCGGCACCCGAGCCGTGCAGCGGCAGGTGGGATAGGTCGGCCGCGACGCGCTGCCTCATGCGTCATCCTCCGGTGTGCCGCGCGGCCAGAACCAGCCGATCAGGGTCACCGCCACGGGGATGGTGCCCCAGACCACCGCCCAGGGTGTGAAGATGGAGCCCACCAGCAGCACGCTGGTGGTGATGGCCGACCAGAAGGGCCAGATGGAATTGCGCGGCGATGTCTCGCGCGCCTCCGGCCGCGCCTCGGCCATGCTGGTGATCAGCAGCTCCCGCCGGTGGACGCTGAGGCCGGAAGCGACCGGCAGGGAGTCCCGCTCCTCCCAGAGCGGAGAGGCGCCGGTCACCACGGGAATGCGGGCGAAGTTGTAGGGCGGCGGCGGGGAGGAGGTGGCCCATTCCAGCGTCGGCGCGTCCCAGGGATTGTCGCCGGCAGGCGGACCGTGACGGGCGGCGCGGGCGACATCGATGACGAAGAGCAGGAAACCCGCCGCCAGGATCAGCGACATCAGGCTGACGAAGAGGTTCATCCCGCCCCAGCCCATCTCGGCCTGATAGGTGTAGACGCGCCGCGTCATGCCCTGCAGCCCCAGGATGTGCATGGGGAAGAAGGTGAAGTTGAAGCCGAGGAACAGCAGCGCCACGACCCAGCGGCCGATCCGCTCGCTCATCATCCTCCCGGTGATCTTGGGGAACCAGTAGTAGACGCCGCCCAGCAGCGGGAAGACGGCGCCGCCGATCAGCACGTAGTGGAAATGTGCGACGACGAAATAAGTGTCGTGCACCTGGGTATCGAGCGGCACGGAGGCCACCATCACGCCGGTGAGGCCGCCGAGCACGAAGGTGACGAAGAAGGCCAGGATGAACAGGAAGGGCACTTTGAATACCGGCCGCCCCAGCCAGATAGTGGCCAGCCAGCAGAAGATCTGCACTCCCGCCGGCACCGCGATCGCCATGGAGGAGGCGGTGAAGAAGCTCTCGCCCAGCCGCGGCAGGCCGGTGGTGAACATGTGGTGCACCCAGAGCCCGAAGGAGAGAATGCTCATGGCCACCAGCGCCATCACCAGCGGCAGGTAGCCGAAGACCGGGCGGCGAGTGAAGGTGGGCAGCATGGTCGAGATCATGCCCACCGCCGGGATGAAGATGATGTAGACCTCGGGGTGGCCAAAGAACCAGAACAGGTGCTGCCACAGCAGCACGTCGCCGCCTTCCGCCGGATTGAAGAAATGCGTGCCCACCAGCCGGTCCAGGATCAGCGTGGTGCTGCCCGTCACCACGGCCGGCATGGCCATGATGATCATGAAGGCGGTAACCAGCATGGCCCAGACCACCAGCGGGAGGCGATCCAGCGACATGCCCGGCGCGCGCTGCTTCAACACCGTCACCACGATCTCCACCGCCACGGCCAGCGCCGAGATCTCGGTGAAGGTGATCATCTGCGCCCAGATGTCGGCGCGCTTGCCCGGAGCATACTGCGGGCCGGAGAGCGGCACATAGGCGAACCAGCCGACATCCGGCCCGGTCTGCAGGATGAAGGCGACCCAGATCATGATGCCGCCGAACAGATAGACCCAGTAGGAAAAGGCCCCGAGGCGCGGGAAGGCGATGTTGCGCGTGCCGATCAGCAGCGGCACCAGATAGACGGCCATGGCCTCCATCACCGGTACGGCGAAGAGGAACATCATGTTGGCGCCGTGCAGGGTGAAGATCTGGTTGTAGAGGTCCGGCGACAGGAGCCGCGCCTCGGGCCGCGCCAGCTGCAGGCGCATCAGCACCGCCAGCACACCCCCCAGCAGCAGGAAGGCGAAGGCGGTCAGGATGTAGCGGCGGCCAATGATCTTGTGGTCCACGGTGGACAGCACGCCGACCAGCCCGCGCGGCGTGTGCCAGGTCCGCGCCAGCCGTCCTTCCAGCAGGGACGGGTCGATCGCGGTGTCGCGCAGGTCCGGATCCTCCTCCGCGCGCGTCATCGCAGGCTCGTCAGATAGGCGGAGACGGCCTGCAGCTCGTCCGCTGTCAGAGGCACCATGGGCATGTTGTTGCCGGGCTTGATGGTTTGCGGGTCGGCGATCCAGGCGGCCAGGGCGCCGCGCGTGGTGGGCAGCATGCCGGCCGCGATGGTCTGCCGGCCGCCCACATGGGTCAGGTCGGGCCCCAGCGTTCCGGCCGCGGCGGTACCACGCACCGTGTGGCAGCCCGCGCAGGCCTTGCTCTCCATCACGTGCTGGCCGGCTTCCTGCTCCGGCGTTTGTGGCGGGGCGCCCTCGGCCAGCTGGGCGGCACGCCAGCGGGCGAAGTCTTCCGGCGGCTCCACCACCACGAGCAGCGCCATATGGGCGTGCTGCATTCCGCAGAACTCGGCGCATTGCGCGCGGAAGGTGCCGGCTTCGGTGGGGGTGAAGACCAGGCTGTTGTCGCGCCCGGGGATCATGTCCTGCTTGCCGGCGAGATTCGGCACCCAGAAGGAATGGATCACATCCGCCGCCGCCAGTTCCAGCCGCACCGGACGGCCGAGCGGCAGGTGCAGCTCATTGGCTGTCAGGAAGGTCCGGTCCGGCGCCGGGTCGGCATAGGTGACTTCCCACCACCACTGATAGCCACGCACACGCACCAGCACGGCATCCGGCGGGTTCGCCGCGATGCCGTGCGTGGCGAAGTAGCTGGCGAACGTGAGGCCGGTGATCACCAACACCGTGCCGGCGACAGCGGCCCCCACCGCAAAGGCCGGGCGCCGCCCGGCCCGTCCCTCCGGCGGCGGGGCGGCGCGGCGGCGCCAGAGTGCGCCGGCCAGCACCAGCATGACCGCCACCCAGACGATGCCGCAGGTGATGGTGAACAGCCAGAAGAGCCCGCTCAGCCCATGCGCTGCATCGGCGCGCGGCGCCAGTGCCGATTGCCAGCCGGAACAGCCGGCGCAGAACGGCAGGAAGGCGAGCGGCAGCAGGGTTCGGCCGGCCGTCATCGGCTGGGGGGCGGGCCGGGCGGCAGCATGGTGGGCGCGCGATTCTCGGAAGGGCGTGACTGCATGGCGTCGTTGCGGCTGGGGGCTGCCGGGCTGATGGAGGTGGTGCCGACCTTCTGCACATAGCCGACGAGCTGCCAGATCTGCTCCGTCGTCAGCCGGTCGCGGAAGGGCGGCATGCCGTTCGGGCGCCCGTCGCGGATGGAGATGAAGATCGAGACGGGATCGGGGCCGTAGCGCCACCAGCCATTCATCAGCGCTGGGCCGGAGTCGCCGCCGCCATTGGCGTGGCAGACCTGGCAATTGAACCACTCGTAGAGCCGCTTGCCCTGCGCGATCTGATAGGCGTTGTTGCGGTAGGGGTCGTCCATCGCGGCAATGACCGGAGCAGGCTGGCCGCTGATGCCGTTGGGCATGACGCGCACCGACTCCAGCGCCTCCGTCACCGGCGGATCGAGTCGCACCTGGCGCTCCTCCCGCTTACAGCCCGCCAGCGACAGCAGCGCCAGCGTCGCTCCCATCGCCAGCTTCACGGCAGGCGGAAGACGTGCAGGGTGACGGCCGGGTCACGCGATGGCGGCAAGTCCTGCAGCACGTTGGCCAAGCCGCTGGCGGCCGTCGCGTCGCGCATGTCGATCTCCGCTTCCGGCTCGTCGGACCCGGCCAGGACCGCCAGCCAGGGGCGGCCATCCGGCCCCGTGAAGGCCACAGGCCGCGCCATGATTCCCGAACCGGCCTGGAAGTGCCAGAGCTCCGCCCCCGTTCGGGCGTCGAGCGCCTTCAGCATCCCGTCAGGCGTGCCATAGAACACCAGCCCGCCCTCGGTCGCCAGCACGTCGCCGTCCAGCGGAAAGCGTTCCGGCACCGTCCAGGCCGGGCGAGCGGCTGCTAGATCCCAGCCCAGCAGCGCGCCGCGGGAGGCCTCGCCGGCGGGCCGGGCGCGCCTATTGGCGCCGGTGAAGCCGGTGCCGGGTATGAAGTTCGCGTTGCGTGCCTCCATGTCCATGCACAGCTGCCGCGCGGGGATGTAGAGCAGCCCCGTCGCCGGTAGGAAGGCAGCAGCGGCAGTGACGGCGCCGGGATATCCCGGGCAAATGTCGCGGGTCAGGCCGCCCTGCCGCACCGCCTTGGCCGGGTTGCGGGACAGGACGCCGGTGCGCAGATCCACCCCGTCGGTGGCGTTCATGGGCACGAAGGGCTGGGCGGAGAGCATCGCGCCGCTGTCGCGGTCCAGCACATAGACGTAGCCATTGCCGTCCGGATGCACGAGCAGGCGGCGCGCCCGGCCTTCCCAGGAGTGATCCAGCAGGAGGCTGGGCGCCTGGCCGCCCAATCCGTAGAGGTCGTGCGTATTCGTGGGCGCGAACCAGCGTGCCAGACCGGTCGCGGCCTCCCGTGCGAAGAGGCCGGAGGTCCAGCGGTTGTCACCCTGGCGCTGGTCCGGATTCAGGGGGGCCGGATGGCCGGTGCCGTGGAACAGCAGGTCCGATGCCGCGTCCCACAGGATCGGGCCGGAAACGCCGCCGCCGCCATGCTGCCAGGCGGAGGGCGGCCATGTGGCGACGCCACGCTGCCCGCCGGCATCGGCCGGATCCAGCGGCTGAAAGCCCGGGCCGATGCCGACCTCGGCATCTGGCCCGGTGCTGAAGCGGCGCCACAGCAACTGCCCGGTGGCGGCGTCGAGGGCGGCGATCCATCCCCGCGCCCCGAACCGGTCCCCCGCATTGCCCAATACGACCCTACCCCCCGCCACCAGTGGGGCGGCGGCCAGGGTCTCGCCCAGCGCGGGATCGGCGATGCGCGCCTGCCAGGCCACAGCGCCGCTGGCGGCATCCAGCGCCAGGGTGTGGCCATCGAGCGTGTTGAGGTAGAGCCTGTCCCCCGCCAGGGCCAGCCCGCCTTCCCGGCTGCCTTCAGTCAGGCCCGCGGCTCGGCCATCGGCTTCCGGGCTGTACCGCCATGCCACCGCGCCGCCGGGCTCCGAAAGATCGACGGCATAGACCGTGTGCGGAAAGGGCGTGAGGAAGAACAACCGGTTTCCCGCGACCAGCGGCGCCGCGGCGGGTCGACCGGGCTGGTCGGTCCGGAGGGAGAAGGCAGGCCGAAGCCGGTCGACATTCTGCGGTGTCAGCACCGTCGTGGCGGTGATGGCAGCCGCCTCGCGACGGCCGGCGCCATCCACGGGCGCCTGGGCCCATGCGCTCCCCTCCTGCACGGCAAGGGTCAGGGCGAGCGTCACTGCCAGGGCGAGAACCCGATCAGGAAGCGCCGCCGTATGCCCATGCCGTGCGTCGGACTTCCTGGCCGTCAACGCCACATGCAGACGCTGCAACAAGATTTCGCCTGCCTCCCTGCGAGAGGGTGAAGGCGGCCAGCAGGCCCGGGCCGATCAAAAGACTCGTCCCGCCCCGCTCACCTTCGATGGCTGAGGTATCATGCTATCGGCGATCGTGGCCAGGAGGGCCCGCCCGCGATCGCATTCACTGTGGCGATAGCATGCCCTCACGGGCAGCCCGCTCCGCGCGGCCTGGGAGGAGTGCCGGAGCGGGCGCACCGGGTTTCCGACGGGCGGCACCATGTTTGACCGGGATGAGAGGTCAGCGCCGCGCGATCGGGCGAGGGTTGCCCCTCATGCGAGCGCCCTGTCCAGCAGGCGAATCGAATGGATTGCCTCGCGCTTCGCGAGATCATGGATCTGATGGCGGCAGGATGTGCCATCGGCGACGATGATCGCCTCCGGCGCGGTCTTGCGGATATGCGGCAGCAGGGAGAGCTCGGCCATGGCCATGGAAACGGGCAGATTCTTCGCCTCGTAGCCGAAGGCGCCGGCCATGCCGCAACAGGAGGAGGTGATGGGCGTCACCTTCAGCCCGGGGATCGCCGCCAGCATCGCAACGGCAGGGGTGAAGGCGTTGAAGGCCTTCTGGTGGCAGTGGCCGTGGATATGGGCCTCCTCTCCGACCGGCTTCAGCTTCAGCGTCGGCTTCACCTTCGCCAGCCACTCCGCGACGAGCATGGCGCGCGCGGCCAGCTTCGCCGTCGCTTCGCCGGGCAGCAGGGAGAGGAACTCGTCGCGCAGCGTCATCAGGGAGGAAGGCTCAAGGCCCAGCACCGGGCTTTCCCATGGCGACAGCGCTTCCAGCGTGCGGCGCGCCTCCGCGCGCGCCTCCTCCACCAGGCCGGCGGCGAGGTAGGTGCGGCCGTCATCCAAGGGCCGCGTGCCATGCTTCGGGCGCGCGACGGCGGGGTCGGCACCGGCGGCGCGCAGCACGCGGATGGCGGCGCGCAGGTTCTCCGGCTCGAAATAGCGGTTGAAGAGGTCGGCTAGCAGGATGACCTCGTTCGCGCGTCCATCCGGCATGCGCAGCTCGCCGTCCCGGAAGGCGTCGCGCTGGAAGCGCGGCAGGCTGCGCTGCGCGGCCAGTCCGAGCGCGCGCTCGCCGAGCGCGGGCAGGCCAGGCAAATGGTCGCGGAGGTTCGATAGCGGCGCGAAGCGGGCCGCCCAGGGTGCCCAGCGCGGCAGGGTGGCGATCAGCCGGTCCTTGCGCGACACGCCGCGGATACGATTGCGGGCATAGGCGGCCTCGATCTTCATCTTGGCCATATCCACCCCGGTCGGGCATTCGCGCTTGCAGCCCTTGCAGGCGACGCAGAGCGACAGCGTCTCCGCTACCTCGTCAGAGGCAAGCCCACCCTCGATCTGCCCGGTCAGCGCGAGCCGCAGCGTATTGGCGCGGCCGCGCGTCAGGTGCTGTTCGTCACGGGTGGCGCGGTAGCTCGGGCACATGGTGCCGGCGTCGAATTTCCGGCAAGTGCCGTTGTTGTTGCACATCTCGACCGCGCCGAGCAGGCCACCCTGCGGGCCCGGCCAGGCCGACCAGTCGAGCGCCGGCGCGATGCGGTCATCCGCCGCATAGCCCTCGTGGTAGCGCAGCAGGCTGCGGTCATCCATGCGCGGCGGATGCACGATGCGGTTCGGGTTCAGCAACCCCTGCGGCAGGGTGTCCGTCGCAGGGTCGAAGGCCTCCTTCACCTGCTCGAAGGCGCGCACGATCCGCTCGCCGAACATCGTTTCGTGGAACTCGGAGCGGACGATGCCGTCGCCATGCTCGCCGGAATGGCTACCCTTGTATTCGCGCACAAGAGCGAAGCACTCCTCGGCGATGTCGCGCATCTTCGCGACATCCTCGCCGGACTTCATGTTCAGCACGGGGCGGACATGCAGGCAGCCGACGGAGGCATGGGCATACCAGGTGCCCTTCGTGCCATGCCGCTCGAAAACCTCGTTCAGGCGCTCCGTATAATCCGCGAGATCCTCCAGCGCGACGGCCGTGTCCTCAATGAAGGAGACGGGCTTCCCGTCGCCCTTCATGCTCATCATGATGTTCAACCCGGCCTCACGCACTTCCGCCACCTGCGCCTGGAAGCCGGCATCGGTGACGCGCACCACCTGCCCGGGCAGGCCGAGGTCGCCCATCATCTCCTCCAGCCGGTCGAGCGCGGCCAGCAGCGGCGCGTCCTCATGGCCGTGGAACTCGACGATCAGCAGGCTGTCCGGCTCGCCGATCAGGATGCGGTCGATGGTGTTGCGGTAGATCGGGATGGAGCGGCCGAGGTCGATCATCGTGCGATCGACCAACTCCACCGCCTCGGGGTCGAGCGTGACCAAGTGCTTCGAGGCTTCCATCGCGCGGCGGAAGCTCGGGAACTGGCAGATGCCCAGCACCTTGCGCGGCTTGATCGGCCAGAGGCGGAGGTCCAACGCCGTCGAGAAAGCCAGCGTGCCCTCGCTGCCAACCAGCAGGCGCGCCAGGCTGGCGCGGCCTTCCGCGCGCGCAGCAGGCGTCAGCGCATCCAGGTTGTAGCCACCGACGCGGCGGAGCTGGTGCGGGAAGCGGGCGGCGATCTCCTCCGCCTCACGGGCGCCGATGGCGCGGAGCTTCGCCACCAGGTCAGCAACGGGGGGCGGCACATCGGGGCCGATATTGTCGGGCAAAGCGCCGAAATTGAAGCGCGTGCCATCCGGCAGGATTGCGTCGATCGCGCAGACATTGTCGGCCATCAGCCCGTAGCGGATCGACTTCGAGCCGCAGGAATTGTTGCCAGCCATGCCGCCGATGGTGCAGCGCGCCCAGGTGGAGGGATCGACGGGGTAGAACAGTCCCTTCGGCTTCAGCGCCTCGTTCAGCGCGCCGAGCGTGATACCGGGTTCCACGCGAGCGGTGTCGCCCTCCACCGCGAGCACGCGGCGCAGGTATTTCGTGCAGTCCACCACCAGGGCGCGGTTGACGGTCTGGCCGCACTGGCTCGTCCCGCCGCCGCGCGGCAGCACGGGCACCCCCTCCTCCCGGCAGATCGCCATGGCGGCCAGCACGTCCTCGGCCGTGCGGGGGACCAGCACGCCGACCGGCTCCATCTGGTAGATGCTGGCATCCGTGGCGTAGCGGCCCCGGTCACCGGCGGAGAAGAGCACCTCGCCGGCGGTCTCGCGGCGCAGGCGGTCTGCGAGGCGGCTGTCGCCCACCCTCGCCCGGCCCGTGATGACGTTCATGCGGCTCCCCCCTCCCCTGGCGAACAACGGATTAGCGCGGCTCTCCGTGGCGGTCACATTGATCCTACGCGTCCCTCCTGGAGGGCTTCCTCATTGGCAGGATGCATCATTGCTGGCTAGACAGGCAGGACGAAGAGGGAGCCTGTCCATGGCCTATTTCCAGTCCAAGCCGGCCGCCGGCCGCCATTTCCTGCAGATCCCGGGCCCCACCAACGTGCCGGACCGTGTGCTGCGGGCGATGGACAACCCCACCATGGACCATCGCGGCCCCGATTTCGGCCGCATGGGCAAGGCGCTGCTCGAAAAGGTGCGGAGCATCTTCAAGACCCAGGGCCATGTGGTGATCTACCCGGCCTCGGGCACCGGCGCCTGGGAAGCGGCCCTGGTGAACACCCTTTCGCCCGGTGACCGCGTGCTGATGTGCGAGACCGGGTGGTTCGCCCATCTCTGGCACGAGATGGCGACGCGGCTGCAACTGCAGCCCGACTACATCCGCACCGACTGGCGTCGCGGCGCCGATGTCGCCGCGATCGAGGCGAAGCTGCGCGAGGACAAGTCGCACAGCATCAAGGCCGTCTGCGTCGTGCACAACGAGACGAGCACCGGCTGCACCAGCCGGATCGACGAGGTGCGCAAGGCGATCGATGCGGCCGGCCATCCGGCGCTGCTGCTGGTGGACACCATCTCCTCGCTCGGCAGCATCGACTACCGGCATGACGAATGGGGCGTGGACGTCACCGTCGCCGGCAGCCAGAAGGGGCTGATGCTGCCGCCGGGCCTCAGCTTCAACGCGGTGTCGGAGAAGGCGCTGAAGGCGAGCGAATCGGCGAAGCTGCCGCGCAGCTTCTGGGACTGGAAGTCGATGATCGCGGCCAACGCCACAGGCTATTTCCCCTACACGCCGGCGACGAACCTGCTCTACGCGCTCGATACCGCCATCGACATGCTGCTGGAGGAAGGGCTGGACAATGCCTTCGCCCGCCACGACCGACATGCCGAGGCGACCCGCCGCGCCGTGCGCCACTGGGGCTTCGAGACGCAATGCGCGGAACCCCGGCACTATTCCTCCTCGCTGACGGCGGTGCGGCTGCCGGAGGGATACAGCGCGAACAACCTGCGCGCGACAATCCTGGAGAAGTTCAATATGAGCCTCGGCAACGGGCTCGGCCAGCTGAACGACAGGGTGTTCCGCATCGGTCATCTGGGCGATTTCGGCGATCTTCAGCTGGTCGGCACGCTGGGGGGCGTGGAGATGGGGCTGAAGGCGGCTGGCATTCCCTACCAGGCGGGCGGCGTACTGGCCGCGATGGATTACCTGAACGGGAATGCGTGAGGCGGAACCCCCCTCACTCCGCACTCAACGCCGCGCGAGAGAGAAGAACTCGGGCGGCGTTGTCAGGCTGGCCGGGCGATCGTGCCGCATCGGCCTGCCCGGCATGGCGACCCGCCCCATTCCGGTCGCGGACTCGCATGCCTAACCCTGCCCGGGCACTTATGCCCGGATGAGGAGCGGGCGCTGGTTGCGCCCTGCTCCCTGTTGTCGCTGCCGGAAAATGCGGGAGCGGTGTCACTCGGCCGGAGCGGCCTGCGCCTGCCACAGCTCCGGCTGAAGCTCCTCGCGCCGGTCGGGGAAGAACAGGGCGCAGGCCAGCGTCACGCCGGAGAAGCAGCCCAGCACCAGGATGGCCACATCCAGCCGGCCCGTCGCCTCGTGCAACAGCCCCACCAAGGGCGAGGCGACAGCGGCACCGAGGAAGCCCACGAAGAAGCGCAGGGAATAGAGCTTCACCCGCAGCGGCGGTGCGATGTAGCGGGCGGTCATGGTTTCGTTCACCGTCACCTGGCCGAAGATCGAGGCCGCCAGCAGCGCGGCGAGCGGCAGCACCATCCAACCCTCGGCGAAGGAGAGCGCCAGCATCGCCGGCACCTGCACCAGGGCCATCGGCAGGAAGACGCGCTTCAGCGTCATCCGGTCGATCATCCGGCCCACGGTGAACTGCGTCAGCCCGCCGCAGAGCGTGACCAGGAAGGCCAGCGTGCCGATCACCGGCAGCAGGTCCGGGCTGCCGGCCAGCCGCTCCTCCATCAGCTTGGGCAGCAGCAGGGTGAAGGCGTTGAACACCAGCCCCGAGACGGCGGCGATGGAAAGCAGCACCACCACGGCGCGCCGCACCACGGCCGGCGGAATGGTCGGGAAGGGCTTCGCCGCGCCGCGCGCCGTGGCCATGTCGACCGGCGGCTCCCGCCAGTATAGCAGCCCCACCGCGCAGCAGAGCAGCCCCGGCACCAGGAAGGCATAGCGCCAGCCCAGCGTCGCCACCAGGAAGGCTGTCAGCACCGGCGCCGTGGCCACGCCGAGATTGCCGAACACGCCGTTGACTCCCACGGCGCGCCCCACCCGCTCGCCCGCCGCCTCGACCAGCATGGCCGTACCGATGGGATGATAGATCGACGAGAAGGCGCCCATGCCAGCCAGCGCCACCGCCAGCCACAAGGTGGAAGGCGCCAGCCCCGACAGCGCCATGCAGCCTCCGGTGCCGAGAAAGAAGGCCAGCATCATGTTGCGCCGGCCGAAACGTGCGGCCAGCCAGCCCATCGGCAGGGAACCGACGCCGTAGAGCACGAACATGCCGGTGCCGAGCGCCAGGATCGGTCCGTATTCGGTGCCGAAGCGTCCTGGCTCCTGCTGCACCAGCCCGAGCACGGCCGTGGCCAGGATCAGCAGGCTGAAATGCGTGGCGCTGTGCGCTGCGTTGATGAAGGCGATCTGCCGCGTGGCGGGATGGAGTGACATGGTGCTGGCATTCCGCTGTTGCCGTTCTGTCCCGCTACGGTACTCTGACCGGAGAACGACATCCGGCCAGATCATGTCGCCAAACCGCCAAATGCCGGGCAGCGAGATCGCTCCGCTGAGCGATCTGCCGCAGGACGCCGTGGACCGGCCCCTCGCCGGTTTCCGGCGCGACTACCCGGATGGCGGCCGCACCCCGCGCCATGCCCACCGCCGCGTACAACTCCTCTATGCCAGCCGGGGCGTCATGCGCGTCGTCACCGACGCAGCCGGCTTCGTCGTGCCGGCGGGCCGTGCCTTGTGGCTGCCGGCGGGCCTGCCACATGCCGTGGCGACGCAGGGCGTGGTGGCCATGCGCTCCCTCTTCCTGCGCGAGGATGCCGCCTGCAGCGGCCCACCCGGAGTGGCCGTGCTCGCCGTCTCCCCGCTGTTGCGGGAACTGATCCTGGCCGCCTGCGAGGAGCCGCCGGAATGGGACCCCGAGGGCCGCGCCGGCCATCTCGCCGCGTTGATCCTCGACGAGATCCACCGTGCCCCCACCCTGCCCCTCGGCGTGCCGCAGCCACGCGATCCGCGCCTGCTGCGTCTGGCCGAGGCACTGCGCGAACAGCCGGACAGCGCGCTGACTCTGGAGGGCTGGGCCGCCGAGGTGGGCGCCAGCGCCCGCACCCTCTCCCGCCTGTTCCGCGCCGAGACGGGGATGAGCTTCGGCACCTGGCGGCAGCACTGGCGCCTGGCCGAGGCGGCGGCCTTGCTGGCGCAGGGCATACCACCGGCCCGGGTTGCGGCCCTGGTGGGCTATGCCAGCGCTCCCGCCTTCGGTGCCGCCTACCGTGCCGCTTTCGGCGTCACCCCGGGGCAGGCGCGGCAGGAGGCGGGCCCGGCGACTTCACCAGCACTGCTCCCTCCGCAGCCTCGGCGCCGACCGGCGCGGACGGTTTGAGCCTCCTACACTGCTGCCGCTCCTTCACGTGCACCGGGGGCGCCCTGGTCGCGACAGCCCTCCAAGCAGAACCTCACCCCTCCCGCTCGATCTTCGCGGCGTCGATGACACTGCTCCAAAGCGCGATCTCACTTTTCAGAAAGGGCTGGAACTGCGCATGCGGAAGCGGAGCGGCCGTGAAGCCCGAGGCGGCATAGAGCTCCTTGACCCGCGGCTCCGCGAGGCACTCCGCCGCCGCCGCCTCCAGCCGCGCCAGGATCGGCGCAGGCAGCTTGGGCGGCGCGACCAGCCCATACCAGTTGCTGACCCGGAACTCGCCTAGCCGGCCATCCAGGACCGGCGTGGAGGGGCTGCGTGCCCAGGGCTCCGGCGTCGAGACCGCCAGCAGCCGCAGCGTGCCCTGCTCCACCATCGGCCAGACAGCGGCATCGCTGAATCCGACATCGACCTGGCCGCCCGCCAGGTCGGAGAGCAGCGGCGTGGTGCCGCGGTAGGGGACGTGCAGCATCCGCACGCCCATACGGACATTCATCAATTCCAGCGCCAGATGGGTGGAGGAGCCCACGCCCCCGGAACCGAAGCGCACCTGCTCCGGCTTGGACCGCGCCCAGGCCAGGAAGGCATCCAGGTCTGCCGCCGGAAGGTCCTTCCGCGCGACCAGCAGCAACGGGCTGGTGGTCAGCCGCGTGACATGCGTCATCGCCAGCGGCTCATAGGGCGTGTTTCGCAGCAGCGGGCCGATGGTGATGTTGCCGGCGCTGGTGATGCCGAGCGTGGCTCCGTCCGGCTCGGCATGGAAGACCTGCTCGATGCCCAGCGCGCCCGCGGCGCCGGCGCGGTTCTCCACCACGGCGGGCTGGCCCAGCCGGGGCGAGAGGGACTCGGCCAGCACGCGGCCGACAAGATCGAGCCCACCTCCCGGAGGAAAGGGCACGATGATCCGCACCGGGCGGTTCGGCGCCCAGGTCTGCGCGGAGGCGGCGCGGATGAAGGCAGGGGCGGCCAGCAGGCCGAGCGCGGCACGCCGGGTCAGGCGGCTTGGGAAAGACATGGTGGTCTCCGGGGGGTCAGAGCGGCAGGGCGACCTGACCACGGGCCAGGCGGGGCGGCCGGGCCAGGCCGAGATGGTCGCGCAGCGTCTTCCCCGCATAGGCGGTGCGGAACAGGCCGCGCGCCTGCAGCAGCGGGATGACGAGTTGGTTGAAAGCCTCGAAGCCTTCCGGGAAGGTCGGCGGCATGACGTTGAAGCCGTCGGCGCCCTCGCCCTCGAACCATTCCTGCATGCGGTCGGCGATTTCCTCGGCGCTGCCCACCACCATGTGGTGCCCGCGCGAGACGGCGATCCGCTCGTAGAGCTGGCGGATCGTCAGATTCTCGCGCCGCGCCAGGTCGGCGATGACCTTCAGCCGCGCCTTGCCGACATCCGTATCCGGCAGTTCGGGCAGCGGACCATCGACGTCATAAGGCGAGAAGTCGAAGCCGCCAGTGAGGAAGGAGAGCAGCGAGAGGCCGACATCGGGATGCAACAGCTTCTGCAGTGCCGCCATCCGGTCCTCCGCCTCCGCCCGCGTGCGGCCGACCACCGGGAACAGTCCGGGCATGACCTTGATGGTGGCGGGGTCCCGCCCCTGCGCCGCGGCGCGGGCCTTGACGTCGGCATAGAAGGCCTGCGCCTCCGGCAGCGTCTGGCTGACCGAGAAGATCACCTCCGCCTGCCGCGCCGCCAGGTCACGTCCCGCATCCGAGCCGCCAGCCTGCACGAGCACCGGATAACCCTGCGGCGGCCGGGAGAGGTTCAGCGGCCCGCGCACCGAGAAATGCTCGTCCGCATGGTTCAGGATGTTCAGCCGTGCGGCGTCGAAATAGATGCCGCTCTCCTTGTCACGCAGGAAGGCGCCATCGTCGAAGCTGTCCCAGAGGCCCTTGGTCACCTCGACGAAGCTGGCGGCGCGGCGATAGCGGTCGCCATGCGCCAGATGGCTTTCCCGCCCGAAGTTCCAGGCTTCGTTGGCGTTGGAGGTGGTGACGATGTTCCAGCCGGCCCGCCCGCCGGAGACATGGTCGAGCGTCCCGAAGCTGCGGGCGATGTGGTAGGGCTCGGAATAGGTGGTGGAGCCGGTGGCGACGAGGCCGACGCGCTCCGTCACCATCGCGAGCGCCGAGAGCAGCGAGATCGGTTCGAGGATGTGCTCGCGCGTAGTGCGACGAACGGCCTGCCAGTCGGTCTGCGGCACGCAGTTGTTGTCGGCCAGGAAGAGCATGTCGAAACAGGCGGCCTCGGCTTGCCGGGCGGTCTCCACATAGGCGCGGATGTCCATGGGCATCCCGGCCCAAGCACCCGGGGCACGCCAGCCGGCGATGTGATGCCCGGTGGAGAGCAGAAAGAGGCCCAGATGGATCTTACGCGACGTCGGCACCGTGATGACTCCAGCAAGGAAAGCCCGCCAGGGCTGGACAAGGCGGGCATGGCAGCTTTCGTGCCGCCCTGCCGTCCCAAAATAACTAGCTGAATTAGTAGGAAATCAGAAGAACGCCAACCCACCTCGTGGATTTTTATCCCGCCGCGCTCGGAGCCTCGTCAGCACCGGGCTGGCTCTGCCCCAGCGGCAGACCATGGCGACCTCCGGGCAAAGCGCTGTGCTGCGCAGCCCGCCGGCTGCATGCATATATCTATCTTCACATGCCCTATGCGCCCCGGCGGTCCGGCTAGTCCGGGGCAAGGCCACGGCGCCTCTCCTGCGCAGGCATGTTTCACTCTTTGTAACGGATATTTTTCTCTTTAACGCAGCCCATTGACGTACAATTATTCCCTCCCCGGCATGGACCGTCCTGCCCAGAGAAGGAGTGCACGATGCCCCGCCTGAACCGCTGCGCCGCCGAGCATCAGGTCCACTACGAACAGCGGGCCTGGCCTTGTCGACGCTTCTGAAGCCCCCCAACAGCCCGCCCCCGACCCTGCTGCCCCGAGATGGGACGGCAGTGGCATGATCCGCTCGAGGCCGCTCGAGATCAGCGGCCGCTACCGGGGCGTGCTGGCAACGGATGGCCGCCTTTGGCGCTTCCGGGCCATCCATCCGGCCGCCGAGCACGCCGACGGGATCGTCGTGCAGGACCCTGCGACACTGATCCGGCGCCTGTGTCTTTTCCTCCCGCAGGAGCGTGCGGCGCCCTCCGCCCAGGCCTCACCGGAGCAGGCGGCCCCAACCCTCACCGTCAGGGCGCGGAGGGTGGCGGCCGATTGATTCGGCTCCCCCCTGCGGCATGGCCAAGGCTGTAAGATGCGGGGCGGGGTCGGCGCGCATCAGGCGCAGCTTCCACCGCGCCCCGGGTTATGCCCAGGCGCGTGGAGGCTACGGCGTCGCCCCGGAGGGCTCCTTCCCGTCAGCGGATGGGCCGCAGGGGCAGTTCGAGGGCGGAGGCGCGATCGCCACCGCGAAGCACGGTCAGCACGGGCGGCCGGCCGTGTGGCACCTGTACGCAATGATCGGCATCCGCACCGGCGAGGGAGAGGCGGATGCGGCTGCCCGCCCGGAAGCGCCAGGCGGTGGGCAGCAGCGGGATGCGGATGCGCTCCGCCTTTCCCGGCACCAGCGGCGCAGCGTCCTCGCGCCGGAAGGAGCGGAAGGGCCAGGTGGTGCGGTAGGCCGCGGGGGCCGGGCTTTCCTTGCGATGCAAGGCGCGCAGCAGGCCCTCGGTGACATAGCGCACCGTGCCATCCGCCTCGACCTCGGAGAGATAGACGAACAGGGTCGCATCGGGCTCGGAGCCCGCGACCCAGAGGTCGGCGAGGCCGTGGCCTGCCAGTTCGCTGTCCACACCGAGCGGCTCGGAGGTCCAGGAGAGCATCGCCGCCTCCCGCTCCGCCCAGTCCGCATAATAGGTCGTGCTGTTGATGGCGGCGATGCGCTCGTAGCGGGTGCCGTGGCCGGAGCCGGCGGCGAAGTCGGCACGGGTCGTGTCCTCGCCCGCCTCGCCCCCCGCCTCGCCCGGAGAGTCCGCGAGCGCATGATCAGCCGCGAGAGCGAGGCGGCGCGTCTCCAGCACAGGCGGCCAGGACGCCGCCGCGCGCCATTCCTCCGCATGCATCGCGAAGTAGTGGACCCGCGCCTCGGCGCCGAGGCCGGTGTCGCGGCCCATGAGATAGTGGTCGAAGAAGCGCGTCAGCTCGCCCAGCAGATCGAAGTCAGGCGTCACGTCACGCCGCCAGGGCGAGACGTTGCAGCGCGCCCCGTGGTCCCACGGGCCGAGCAGCAGGTGCACGGGGTTGTCGCGCAATGTCAGGAAGCGGCTGATCGCGCCGTTGGCGTAGCCCGCCCCGTCCATCCAGCCAGAGACGGCCAGCACCGCCACATCCGGGCGGATGCCCTCACGCACCGAATAGGGGCTGAAGGAGGCGGAGCTGAAGGACGGGTCGTAGGGCAGCGCCTCCTCGCGGAAGCGGAACTCGCCCATGAAGTCGGGCTGGCGGAAATTGCCGAGATGCTCGTGCAGCACCTGAGCCAGCAGCGCGCCGTCCGCGTCCTCGTCCACAGGGTGCGGGCCCGCGAGGGCCGGGTTGGCGTAGTAAACGATGTTGCGCAGCAGGTCGCGCCGATCGTGGTCCATGGCGATCATCAGTTCGTCGTAGGACCGTGCCAGCTCCTTCAGCAGGATGCCGCCGGGATAGTAGTTGTCCGCATAGGTGTCCCACACGGCGAAGAGCGGGGCGATGGCGCGCACGGCCGGATGGCCCGTGCTGGCAAGGAAGTCCGAGGCGGCGCCGGGATAGGAGATGCCGGTGGCGCCGATGCGTCCGTCCGACCAGTCCTGCGTCACGATCCAATCCGCGATCTCCCGGCTGTCCTCGCGCTCCTTGGGCGAGCGGAAGCTGTCGCGCGTGCCGAAGCTGGCGCCGGTGCCGCGCACGTCCACCACCACGACCGCGTAGCCGCGCGGCACCAGGTAGCGCACAAACTTGCCGGCATTGGGAATGGCATCCGCGTCGCTGCCGGGCATCACGGCGAAGCGGCGGTAATAGGGCGTCAGGATCAGGATGGCCGGTACCGGGCCGGTGGCCCCCTCCGGCCGCCACACGTCAACGGCGATGCGGCAGCCGTCCCGCATGGGCAGGTAGCAGGAGAAGGGACGGGCGGGCAGGGCGAAGGGCGCCTCCCGGGAGGCCGAATAAGCGCTCGGAGGCACCACCCAGGCGGCGCTGTTGCGATCGCTGTCGGACATGCGGTTCACCTCGCACGGCCCGGCCGATCTGGCCGGGTATGGATTGCAGTGATCCAGCGATGCAGCCAATGCTGGATTGCGTCAAATGCGTTATCGGTCGAACTGGCCGGCGAGACGACCCGCTCGCCTGGCGAGGGCGCTCATGGGGAGTCATCGGCGTGGCTAGCCCCTGGCGCGCGAGGGGAGGATTCTTCACACTTCGCCTCCCCACCCGGCGGTCACGGCCGCCCGCGGCAGGGTTCACGCAACACCGGGAGGAGAGGACAGAGCATGCCCGGTCCAGGCTTCCTTATGGAGCGCCAAGCCGGTTGGGGCATGGCGCCCGCTGCTTTGTTGCTGGACCTTCCCTCTACCGGCACCTCGGTCATCCGCTGGAGCAGCCCGGCCGCAACCGCCTTCAAAATGCAGCCGCTGCTGTCCGACCACACTATCGTCTCCCTCAACCTGCGCCCCATGCGCGCCGAGGCCTGGCTGGGGGAGCAGCGGGTTTGGGCGGGCCCAATCGGGCCCCATGCCGTGCGGATCGTTCCACCCGGCGTCCAGCGGCATTGGGCGACGACCGATCCCTTCGACCTGCTGCACATCATGATGCCGCCGCAGGCCTTCCAGGCCATGGCCCGCGAAGACTGCGGTCCCCTCACCCTGTCTGACCCTCTGTACGGCCAGGACCTGCTTGTCCAGCAGGTCGGATTACAGCTCGTCGCGGCCATGGAGGAGGGCGGACGCTACCTGACCGATCTTGCGGACGGATTGTGCCGGGCCCTCGTCGCTCATCTGCTGCGCCACTATCATACCCCCGCCCCGTCCGGCCCACGCGCTCTCTCGTCGGCCAGGCTGCGGCGGGTCGAGGCGCTGGTGCGCGACCGGCTGGGAGAGGCCCTCACCGTTGGGCAGATGGCCGCTGCCGCCGGCTACAGCGAGTTCCACTTCGCGCGCCTCTTCCGCGCCGCGACAGGCCGGACGCCGCACCGATACCTTTCAGAAGCGCGCATGACCCGCGCCTGCCGGCTACTCGAGGAGGGGCGGCTGAGCATCCTGGCGGTCGCCCTGGAGTGCGGCTTCAAGGACGCCTCGCACTTCTCCCGCGTCTTCCGCGCCCAGCTGGGCATCACGCCGCATGCCTACCGGGAGGGCCGGGCCTAGCAGAAAGCAGGATCCGCACATTTCGCGCAGGTTTCGGCGGGCCGGCCGCCTCGTCCGCCGCTAGGCTCCCGGCCTGGGAGGCCGACCAGCGGCTGAGAAAGGGGAGCAGGATGTCCCAGGCGGTCATCGACGACCTGATGGCCCGACAAGGCGCCGTCCGCGCACGACTTGACGCCTTCCTCCGCCTGCCGAGCGTCAGCGCCGATCCAGGCTACGCCGAGGGGATGCAGGCTGCGCGCAACTTCCTGCTGGACTGGCTGCGCAAGATCGGCCTCTCCGACGTGCAGCTGCTTGACGGCGGCGGCCAAGCCGCCGTTTTCGCGTCCTGGGAGGGGGCACCCGGTCGCCCCACTCTGCTGATCTATGGCCATTACGACGTGCAGCCCCCTGCCCCGCTGGCAGCATGGCGCACGGATCCCTTCGAGCCGGTGGAGCAGGACGGGCGTCTCTACGCCCGCGGCGCCTCGGACGTGAAAGGCTCCACCACCATTGCGATCGAGGCGGTGGCCGCTTTCCTCCGCGTCACTGGGCGCTGCCCGGTGAACATCAAGTTCTTCCTGGAGGGCGAGGAGGAGACCGGCAGCCCGAGCCTGCGCGCGTTGATCCGGCGCCACGGCGCCCTGCTGCGAGCGGACGCGATGATTTCCGCCGATGGTGGCCGGGCCAGTGAGACGATCCCGACCATCAATGTCGGCGCGCGCGGGATCGCAGGGCTGGAGGTAGCACTCCGCAGCGCGGACAAGGAGCTGCATTCCGGTCGCTACGGCGGCGCCGTGCGGAACGCGCTGCATGAGATGGCACGGCTGGTCGCCTCCCTCCACGAGGCGGACGGGCGCATCGCGGTGTCCGGCTTCCTCGACGCGATCCCGGACCTCACGCCACGGCAGCGGGCCGATACGGCTGCCTTCCCGCTGGACGAGGCCGAGTTCTGCGGCGAGGTGGGCGCAGTCGCCTTCGGCGAGCCCGGCTACACGCTGCGGGAACGCCTGACCCTCCGCCCCGCCATCGACGTGAACGGGATGTGGGGCGGCTACACCGGTGCCGGCAGCAAGACCGCGATTCCGGACGAGGCCTTCGCCAAGATCACGATGCGCCTCGTCCCCGGCCAGGACCCGGAGCGCGCGGTCGCCCTCGTGGCGGAACACCTCACCCGGCTCTGCCCGCCCGGCCTCTCGCTGCGGATCACGCCCAAGAGCGGCAACTCGCCCGCTTCCAGCCTCGCGGAAGGGCATCCGCTCCTCCGCGCCGGCTCGGTGGTGCTGGAGCGGCTGATGGGGCGCACGCCGGTGCCGGTGCGGCTGGGCGCCACCGTGCCGGTGACGGCGCTCTTCAAGGAGCTGCTGGGGATCGACACGCTGATGTTCGGCTTCAACTTGCCGGACGAGGATGTGCACGCCCCCAACGAATTCTTCCATCTCGAATCCATCCCACTCGGCCTGCGCGGCTGGGCGATGCTGCTCGCCGAGCTGAGCGGAATGTCAGAGGCGGATTTCGCGCCCTTCCGGCGCGCGGCCTGAAAGGAAGGCAGACATGAAGGGCATGGTGGTGGCAGCGCAGCCGGAGGCCGCTGAGGCGGGCGTGCTGACGTTACGGCGCGGCGGCAACGCCGTGGATGCGGCGATCGCCGCCGCATTCGTGCAGGGCGTGGTGGACCCGCTGATGACAGGGATCGCCGGCTACGGGACGATGCAGGTCTATCTTCCGAAGCGCGGCGTGCACCAGCACCTGACCTTCTACGCCCGCGCCCCACGCGCCGCGCGCCCGGACATGTGGGCCGATATCGTGACGGGCCAGTCCCGCGACGGCTTCGCCTATCTCGTGAAGGACCATGTGAACGAGATCGGCTACCAGGCCCCGGGCACTCCGGGGAACCTGCGGGGCTACACGGACGCCCTTTCCGATTTCGGCACGATGGAGCTGGCCGACGTAATGCGGCCCGCCATCGAGCAGGCGCGGCGTGGCTTCATGGTGCGCCCCTATGTCCACTACTACTGGACGCTGGACCAGCGCGCGTCGGGCATGCTGAACCCGGCGGACTACCTGCGTTTCAGCCGCACAGGCCGCGAGGTCTATTGCGCGCCGGACGGCACGCCGAAGCGTCCGGGACAGCATGTCACCAATCCTGACATGGCACAGTCGCTGGAGCGCATTGCCCGGCACGGGCCCGACCTCTTCTACCGCGGCGAGATGGCCGAGGAGATCGTGGCGGATTTCCGACGCCACGGCGGGCTGCTCTCGATGGAGGACCTGCGGGAGTACCGCACGCTGCGGAGCGACCCGGTCTGGGGCAACTACCGCAACCACCGTGTGGCCAGTCTCCAGGCCCCGGGCGGCGGGCTCAGCCTCGTCCAGCTGCTGCATATCCTGGAGCAGTTCGACCTCAGTGCGCTGGAGCACGGGAGCGCGGAGCACCTCCGCATCCTGGCCGAGGCGATGAAGCAAGTGGCCATCGACAAGGACGCCCATATCGGCGACCCCGAATTCGTCGACGTCCCGGTGGAGATGCTGCTCTCGAAGGGTCGCGCGGCGGAGATCGCGGCTCGCATCCGCCGGGGCGAGAAGGCGCATGTCACGCGCATGCCCTACGAAGCGGCGGACACCACCCATGTCACGGTGGTGGACAATGAGGGCAATGCCGTCGCCCTGACGCACACACTGGGCAACCCCTCGGGCGTCATCACGGACGGGCTGGGCTTCATGTACAACGGGCTGATGAACGGCTTCGACCCGCGCCCCGGCCGCGCAGGCTCCATCGCGCCGGGCAAGAGCCGCACCTCCTCGCAATGTCCGACCATTGTCTTCAAGGGCGAGGACCCCTTCATCGTCGTCGGCGCACCGGGCGGCACCGCCATCGTGCCGGCGCTCGCCCAGGGCATCAGCAATGTGATCGACTTCGGCATGACGATGTTCGAGGCGGTGGCCGCGCCTCGGATCTCCGTCAACAGCGACACGATCGAGGTTTCCAACCGCATCCCGCGCTACGTGACCGAGGCGCTGGAGCAGCAGGGCTACCCCATCGCCCGCTCCTACATGGGCTTTGCCTTCGCGGCCCTGCACGCGATCCGGATCGAGGATGGCCGCCTGACCGGCGGTGCCGATCCGCAGCGCGACGGTGTGGCGCTATCGGCATGACCGAACCGGACCGCCTGGATTGCACTTCCCCTGTGGTCACGCTACGGGCCACACTTGCAGATGCCGTGAAGGAGATGATGCCCATGCAACGCCGTAACTTCCTCGCGGCAGCGGCGTCGCTCGCTGCCCTCTCCAATGCGGCCCCCCGTGCCGCCCAGGCCGCCTCTTCCGAGCTTGAGATCGGGCTCGGCGGTGCCTTCACGACCATCGACCCGCATTTCTTCCACGCGACGCCGAACCATACCGTCGCGATGCACATGTTCGAGCGTCTGGTGGACCGGACCCCGGACGGCACCCTCGTGCCCGGGCTCGCCGAGAGCTGGACGCTCCTGAACGACACTCTCTGGGAGTTCAAGCTACGGTCCGGCGTGAAGTTCCACGACGGCGGCGAGCTGACGACCGACGACGTCGCCTTCACGTTCGAGCGTGCGCCGAAGGTGCCAAACAGCCCCGGCGGCTTCGGTACCTTCCTGCGGGCCGTCAGCCGGCTGGAGGTGATGGACGCGCGAACCTTCCGCATCCACACCGACCAACCCGCGCCGAACCTGCTGTCGAACCTGACCTATATCGGCATTGTCTCACGCCGCGTGGGAGAGCAGGCCACGACGGCGGACTACAACTCCGGAAAGGCGGCCATCGGCACAGGCCCGTACCGCTTCGTCTCCTTCACACCGGGAAACCGCGTGGAGCTGCGCCGGTTCGACGGCTGGTGGGGCCCGCGGCAGCCCTGGGAAAAGGTGACCCTGCGGCTGCTCACGAATCCCGCGGCCCGCACCGCGGCGCTGCTCTCCGGCGATGTGGGCGTGATCGACACCCCCTCCGTCAGCGACCTTCCCAGACTCCGGAACGATCCGCAGGCGACGGTGTCATCCGTGGGCGGAATACGTTGCATGTACCTCGTGCCCGACTTCTCCCGCGAGGGCGAGAGCCCCTTCGTGCTGGACAACAATGGCCAGCCGTTGCCCAAGAACCCGTTCCGCGACCGCCGGGTGCGCGAGGCGCTCTCTTGTTCAATCCAGCGCTCGGCACTGGCGGACCGGGTCATGCTGAACACGGCGGCGCCGACCAACCAGTGGATGCCGGAGGGCAGCTACTCCTACGCGCCCGACGTCCGGGTCCCGGAGGTCAACCCCAACCGTGCCAGGCAGCTTCTCGCGGAGGCCGGCCTGGGAGACGGGTTCCGCCTCACCCTGCACACCCCGAACGACCGCTACCCCAACGACGCGCGGCTGGCTCAGGCCGTGGCGCAGATGTGGGCACGCATTGGTGTTCAGACGACCGTCGAGGCTCTGCCCTGGAGCAGCTTCTTTGGCCGGGGCAATCGACAGGAATTCTCCATGGCTCTCTGGGGCTGGGGCAGCCCCAGCTTCGAGGGCGGCTACATGCTCGTCAACTGCATGGCCACTCAGGACAAGTCGAGGAACAGGGGCTCCTACAATTACGGCCTCTACTCGAACCCGGAACTGGACCGGTACATCTTCGAGGCGGTCGAGGAGATGGACGCCGACAAGCGGGAGAAGCTGCTGATCAGCGCGACGGAGCGCGCCATGGCGGAGATCCCCATCATCCCGATCCTCATGCTGGAGAATCTCTGGGCCACGCGGAAGGATCTCTCGATCCAGCCGCGCCGGGACGAACGAACCCTGGCGATGGACGTCAAGCCCGTCTGACAACGCCGGAATCCCCTCCTGGGCCGCTGGTTGACCAGGAGAGGGGCGGTACCCGAGCGCTCCGAGATCCGGCCTGCCCGGATATCGGGCTTCTCGAAGGCATCATGGTCGGCTTGCAGCTTGACCCGGCGCGTGAAGAGCCGGGCAAGTGCAGCCTCCTCGACCTGCGTGGCCTCTCGCGGGCGTTGAAGCTCAACCCCGCAGCTGTTCCTGATGAGCCTTCACGAGGTCAGCCATGCTGTTGAACCTGAAATCAACATGCGGGATCTCGCCCGGATCCATGGTGGCCCCGTAGCCCTGATCCTTGTGTCTGCGGTAGATCCAGCAGGACGCCAGGCCACATTCGTTGGCTGGCTTGTGATCATGGAACAGGCTCTCGGCCGTGTGCAGGATGTGCTCCTTGCGGATCTCCTCATCGCCCAGCCCGGCGCCGAGCCGCTGAAGCATGTACTCGAAATTGCGCTGGCTCGGCTTGTAGGAGCCGGCATCCTCGGCAGTGACAATGGCGTCGAACTCGACCTGGAGCCGCTTGTTGCTGGCGGCGAAGCTTTGGTTGTCGACGTTGGACAGGATAACGAGCTTGTAGAATTTCTTGAGGTACTGGAGCGCGCCAGGGGAGTCCTCGAAGGCCGGCCAGTTACCGACGGATTGTCCATACACCACGCATTCGTCCTGGCTGACCGGGACACCCCACTGTTCAGCCAGGCGCTTGTAGACGATGGCAAGCAGGTCTCGGTAGGGCCGCGTGGGCGTCTGCGCCTGTTGTGTCGACTCATGGAAAGCGTGAGCCTCCAGGATCTCGTTGCGGGTCAGCTTCCGACGCACCTTCTCAGTCAAGGGTCGGAGCGCCTCGACCATGCCGCTCTCCCAGTCGATCAGGGTGCCGTAGCAGTCGAAGGTGAGAACCTTGAAATCTGTCAGGCGCATGGCGAACCCTTTCCTTCGGAAGTTGGAGCCGTTCAGGCCGTATCACTATGATGCTTCGCGTCCACACAGGATGCGGCGTCGCCCCGGGCGCACGACAGCTGCTGTTGAACCAGGGGCGCTAAACAGCAAATCTGGCCGCCGGGTATTGGAGCGGGCCGGCGCCGATGGTGCCAGTGCCCCGCGCGGCAGATCGGCCCTTGAGCACCGCGCCGACGTGCTCAATCAGGCGTCACCGATCCGCTCCTGGAGCGGCGACACGACAGTCAGCGGCTGAGCCGCCGCTCGATCTCCTCGCAGAGGGCGCTGGTGAAAGCCCTGGTGCCCAGCGGGCCATCCAGATCACCGGTCCGGCGCGCGGGGTCGGTGACCAGGGCGTTGATCGCGCTGTCGATCACCTGACCAGCGCGGGCGAAGTTCTCGCGGCCGGCCTGATGCCGGGCCAGCCAGTCCAGCAACATGGCGGCGGAGAGAATCAGCGAGGTCGGGTTGGCCTTGTCCTGCCCCTGGATGTCCGGTGCCGAACCGTGCTGGGCCTGCGCCATGCAATGTGTGTCGGAGGCGTTGATGGCGCCGCCAAGGCCCAGGCTGCCGGAGAGCTCCGAGGCTTCATCCGAGAGAATGTCGCCGAACATATTGGTGGTGACAACAACATCGAAGCGTTGGGCGTCGCGCACCAGCAGCGCCGCCATGGAATCGATTAGCTGCTCCTCGTAGGCCACATCGGGGAACTCCTTGGCGACAGCGCGCACCTCGCGCAGGAATAGTGCCTCGGACATTTTGATGACATTGGCCTTATGCACCGCCGTGACCTTCTTGCGCTGCCGCTGCCGCGCCAGTTCGAAGGCGGCCTTGGCGATGCGGCGCGAGCCGTGCGCGGTGATCTTGCGGACCGAGAGCGCCAGGTCCGGCGTCGGCATGAACTCGCCGATGCCGAGATGCATGTTGCGGTCGGAATAGAAGCCTTCCGTGTTCTCGCGCACGATGACCAGGTCCATCGGCGTCCGGCCGTAGTGCGGCAGCCCCTCGCGCGAGCGGCTGGGGCGGATGTTGGCGTAGAGATCCAGCGTCACGCGCAGCTCGGCCGAGATGTTGATGCCGCCCTCCGAGCGGGCCGGGTAGTCGGAATGGGAGACAGGGCCGAGGATGATCCCGTCCGCGCTGCGGCAGGCCTCGATCACGCCCTCGGGCGTGGTGGTCCCTACCCGCTTCAGTGCGGCAAGGCCGATCTCGAATTCCTGATACTCCAGGCCAAGGGAGAGGTGCTGATCCACCTTCTTCAGGACCTCGATAGTCGAGGCCGTAATCTCGGGGCCAATGCCGTCACCCGGCAGGACAACGAAGCGCATGTGGATGTCTCCTCCCATCAGCGGGGCGGAGCATGTGCAGAGAAATCGTATTTTTCAATCGACGAGAACAATACGGCGGCCGCTTGCCCCTCGCCTTTTGTGACCGGCTCTTTGCTCTACGGGATGAGGCGAATACAACAACGGGGGTTCTTCAAGACGCTGAAGCCGGAACTCGTCTGGCGCGCCATGTCCGAGGGCCGCCGAGACGCCGATCAGGCCATGGGCCGCTAACAACCCCGTCCGGCGGTACGCCTCGCTCGGCTTCACAAGCCCGCCCCAGTTCGAGAAGATGGCCGTCGCCCGATCCAACGCCTCTCCACTCAACCAGCGCAAGTCCAAGATGGCACTAGCGCCCTTCTCGAGAGCCCGCGCAGAATGATCCCACCATCGGCCGACCATCCTGCAGCGGAGAGTCCTGAATGATCCATGACCGCAAAACCGCCCTCTCACGCCGCCGGTTGCTGGGCACAGCACCTGCACTGCTGGCGGCACCGGCGCTGGTCCGGCCTGCCGCCGCGCAGGCCGTCTGGCCGGATCGGCCGGTGCGCATCGTCGTGCCCTTCGCCGCCGGTGGCGCCACCGATCTCAGCAGCCGCATCGTCGCGCAGAAGCTGTCAGAGTTGCTTGGCCAGCCGATGGTCATCGAGAACCGTCCCGGCGCCGGGGGCACGCTGGGCGTGGACGCCGTCGCCAAATCGGCCCCGGACGGCTACAGCTTCGCCATGGGCGGCCTCTCCACCACGGCGCTCGCCATGGGGCTGTACAAGACCCTGCCTTATGACCCGGTGAAGGATCTGGTGCCGGTGGCACCCACCGTCCTGGTGCCGATCGGCATCGCCGTCCGCAAGGGCCTCGGCGTCTCCACACTGCAGGAATTCATCAACCTGCTGAAGGCCAAGCCCGGAAAGCTGAGTTATGGCAGCGCCGGCAACGGCTCCTCCGGCCACATCTCCTGCGTCGCGCTGCTGCAGCAGACCGGCACCCAGGCGGTGCACGTGCCCTATCGCGGCTCCGGGCCGGTGTTCAACGACCTGCTGGCCGGGGTCATCGACTTCACCGCCGATGCACCGGGGCTGATCAAGCCGCATGTCGAAAGTGGTGCCCTGGTTCCGTTGGTGATGGCCACCCAGGAGCGCTCCTCCGTACTGCCGGACGTACCAACCAGCGCCGAGGCGGGCCTGCCGGGCTACAAGGCCTATTCCTGGTTCGGCCTGTTCGCGCCAGCCGGAACGCCGCAGCCCATCATCGACAAGCTGGCCAAGGCGACGGAAGCCGCCCTGACCGACCCGGCCGTGGCGCAGAAGCTGAACGACGAGATGGGCCTGCCGCCGATGACCGGCTATACGGCGGCCAAGCTCGCTGCCTTCCTCAAGGAGGAGATCGACTACTGGGTGCCGCTGGTGAAGGCGAGCGGCGCCAGCCTGAACTGAGTGATCGTCCATCTCCAGGAGGGCCCCACCCCTCCTGGAAGCACCCCGCTGGGGGGACGAATGGCCCGAGCTTCTCTCTCCTCTCAATCGTCCGGGGTGGCAGGGGCTCGGCACAGCGCCCCCAGGATCTCGCCCAAGCGGTCCAGCACAGCCGAAGCGCCGAGCGCGAGGGTACGCGCCATGATCACGTCGCGCCGCACCTCGGGCCGGAAGGGGCGAGCCACCACGCCCGGCGGCAGGCGCCGTTGCGCCAGCCCGTCCACGATGGCGTAGCCGATGCCCTCCTGCACCATGGCCACGGCACTGACCGTGGTGCCGACCTCCACCGCCAACTCGCGCTCTACGCCCTCCTGCCGGAAGGCGAGATCCAGGCTTTGCCCGAAATCCTGCCAGCCGGCGAAACCCACCTCCGGCTCGCCCGCCAGCAGCGTGGGCCGCAGCACCGGTTCGGCGGCGAGGCGGTGCCCCTCTGGCAGCAGCACTACGCAGGGGATACTGCCCAGGGTCGTGCTCTCCAGCCCGGGCAGGGCCAGCGGGGTCAGGCACAGCGCGATATCCAGCCGCCGCGCCAGCAAGGCCTCGCCCAGTTCGCGAACAGGCAGCAGGTGCACGGTGAGCCGGGCCGCGGCGCGCTCGCGCCGGAGGGCGGCAATGGCCGGCGGCACCAGCGAAACCGCCAGGGACGAGGAGGTGCCCAGCCGCAGCAACCCGCCACGATGGCTGCCCAGATCTCGCGCGAAGCTCTTGAAGCCCTGCAGTTCCTGATAGAGCCGCTCCGCCTCCGGCAGCAGGGTCTGGGCCTCGGCGGTCGGCACGAGGCGGCCGGCCTGGCGCTGGAACAGCTGAAACCCCAACCGGTCCTCGCAATGCCGCACGGCCTTGGACAGGGCGGGCTGGGAGACATGGAGCATTTCCGCCGCCGCGTTCAGCGTGCGGTACTGCATCACGGCGCGGAAGATCTCGATGTCGCGGGCATTCATGGCGGCGCGCAGGATAGCCATTCCCCTGCCCCTGGCCCAAGGGCGGGGCGCTCCCATGGCGCGCCCCTCGCCTTCCGTCATGCGCGGCCGGTGCTGCCCTCGACCAGGGCGCGGGCAAAGGCGCGGTCCTCCCGCAGGGCGGAGGTCATCGCTTCGCGCGGCGACAGGTCTGGCGCCGCGCGCACCGCCGCGAAGAGGTGTCGCTTCAACCGCCCGCGCCAACTGGCCGGTACGCGGGCCAGGGCCTCGCCCAGCGCCACATAGGCATCCGCGTCCCAGCGCGCCTCATGCGCCGCGCGCTCGGGGCCGCCGTCGAAACCCTGGCGCGGCATGGCGCGGGCGCGGAGCGCCGCCGTCGCCTCGGCATCCACGGCGCCGTCGCGGATGCTGACGGCATAGTCCCGCTCCGCCGCCGCCACGCTCAGCCGGCCTGCCCGCACATCGCGCAACACCGCCTCGGGCGCGCGGGCAGCGGGATCGCCGCGACCGCCACCGCCGGGCGAGACGATGCGGACCACATCCCCGGGTGAAAGGTGCAGCAGGTCGGTGTTGCGGAGATCCTGCTCGCGCTCCGTGCCCGGGTTCAGCGTGAAGCTGCTCGGCGCGCCCGGCTTGCCGCCCAGCGTGCCCCAGGGGCGGAAGATGGAGCGGTCGCGGTTGCGGGCCGTGACAGTGGCGTCCGGTGCGTCGGTGGTGAACTCCAGCACCGTGGCGAGGCCGCCGCGATGCGTGCCGGCGCCGCCGGTATCCGGCATCAGCCCGTAGCGCAGGATGCGTACCGGCGCCTCGGATTCGGTGATCTCCACCGGGCTGTTCTTCAAGTAAGCGGCATCGGCGCCGGACCCGTCCGTTCCGTCGCGGTGCGGCATGCCGCCGCCGCCGCCGACGATCGGCGCCACCGCCGCGATGACGCGGCGCCCGGTGCGCGGATGCTCGGCGGCAAGATTGATGATCGAGGAGGAGCCGGCCGGGGCCGCCGGGAGCCGCTCCGGCGCCGCCTGCGCAAAGGCGCCGAAGACCAGGCTGCGCAGCCGCGCGCAGGTCAGGCTGCGCATACCCACCGCCGCCGGATGCGCCGGGTTCACCACGCTGCCCTTGGGCAGGATGCAGGTGAAGGGCCGGGTGGTGCCGAAGTTCAGCAGGATCTTCGGACTGAGCGCCGAGAGGACGTAATAGACGCCAACCAGGATCAGCGAGTGCCGCGGATGCCCGCCGGTTGGCACGTTCATCGAGCTGATGGTCTGCGGATCGGTGCCGGTGAAGTCCAGTTCGGCGGAATCGCCCTCGATGCGCAGCGCCAGCTTCAGCCGCAGCGGATCACCGCCGACGCCGTCCTCGTCGCAGTAGTCGGCGAAGTGATAGGTGCCGTCGGGCAGGCTGGACAGCACGGCGCGCGCCTGTGCCTCGCCATAGTCCAGCAAATCGGCCAAGCCGTCCTTCAGCGTCTCCGCCCCGAAGCGGCGCACCAGGTCCAGGATGCGGCGCTCGCCTGTATTCACGGCCGCGACGAGTGCCTTCAGGTCGCCCCAGTTCTGCTCGGGCACGCGCACATTGGCGAGGATGGTGCGTATCAGCGTCTCGTCCAGCACGCCCGCGCGGTAGAGCTTGCTGGGCGGGATGCGCAGCCCTTCCTGGTGCACCTCCGTCAGCGTGCGCGAGAGGCTCGCCGGCACCGCGCCGCCAACATCCACGTTGTGGATGTGCCCACCGGCAAAGGCGATGATCTCGCCCTCGTGGAAGACCGGCTTCCACATATTGGTGTCCGGCGAATGGGTGGAGAGATAGCCGGAATAGGGATCGCTGGTCAGGGCGATGTCGCCCGGCTCGTAGCCACCCGGCACCAAGCCGATCGCCGCCTCGTAGTCCACGCCGGGATACCAGGTGGCGCCGAGGTCGATCGGCACGGCGCAGGTCTTGCCGCGCGCGTCCAGCAACTGGATGGTGAAGTCCTCCGTCTCCTTGACGAAGGTGGAATGCGCCGTGCGATAGAGTGTGGTCGCCATGCTCTCGGCGGCGGCGCGGCAGTGGTTGCGCAGCACCTGCAGGGTGACGGGATCGGTGCGCATCAGGCGTGCTCCATCACGAGGTTGCCGAGTTCGTCAGTGACAGCGCTCCAACCGGCGGGGACCAGCACCGTGCAGTCGGCCTGGGTGACGATGGCGGGGCCGGAGAAGCGCCCACCGGGCCGCAGCGCGGCGCGGCGGTGCAGCGCGGCGGCCCGCCATTCGCCATCCAGGCGCAGGGTGATGCGGCCTTCCGGCACCGCCTCATACGGCGTCATCTCGTGGCGCGCCATGGGCAGCGGCGGCGCCGGGCGGCGGGCGGCGGCGCGCAGGCTTACCACCTCCACCGGTGCCTCCGGGTCGGAATGGCCGAAGCTCTCGGCATGCGCAGCATGGAACAGCGCGCGCAGCGCCTCCACACCCTGCTCCAGCACCGCGGCGGGAACCGGCACGGTCAACTCGTAGGACTGGCCGCGGTAGCGCAGATCGGCGCCCAGCGAGGCCTCCGCCTCCCCCTCCCCGCTCATCTCGGCCAGGGCAAGCGTCGCCTCCTCTGTCAGCTCCCGGAATCCCTGGTGCAGCGCGGGCCAGTGGTCAGCTTCCAGCGGCAGCAGCACCGTGCGCATGGTGTCCCGGCGCAGATCGGCGGCCAGCGCTCCCAGGGCGCAGAGCGTGCCCGGTACAGGTGGCACCAGCACGCGGCGGATGCCCGCCGTCTCGGCCAGCAGCGCGCCCAGCATCGGCCCCGCGCCGCCGAAGGGCATCAGCGTCAGCTCACTGGCATGCATGCCGGCGCGCGCGAGTAGCTTGTCGATCTCGATCAGCATGCCGCTGATGGCGACGCGCAGCACGCCTTCCGCCGCACTCGCCGCATCCGCCCCGAGCGCCTGGGCGATCGGCGCGATGGCGGCTTCGGAGAGGCTGCGTTCCGGGGCGATGGCACCGAAGCCCAGCTCGCCCTGGCCGAGGATGCCGCAGAGCAGCGCCGCATCCGTCACCGTGCAGTGCGTGCCGCCGCGCCCGAAGCAGGCGGGCCCAGGCGTAGAGCCGGCGCTTTCCGGCCCGACCTGCAGCACGCCCTGCGCATCCAGCCGCGCGATCGAGCCACCGCCCTGGCCGCTGGAGATCACCGCGACGGTCGGGATGGCCAGCGGGAACTCGCCGATGGACTGGCCGCTGCCGAAGGCGGGCTGGCCGTCGGTCAACAGCGCCACGTCGGCGCTGGTGCCGCCGATGTCGAGCGTCAGCACCGCATGCGTGCCAGCCGCCTTGGCGACCACACCCGCCCCCACCACACCCGAGGCGGTGCCGGAGAGCAGCATGCCGACGCAGTCCCGCCGCCCACGCCGCGCCGTCATGGTGCCGCCCGCCGAGGTGGTCAGCAGCAGCGGCGCGGCGATGGCGGCGGCGGTAAGCTGTGCCTCCACACGCTCCAGATAGGCGTCGATGCGCGGATGGACATAGGCGTTGAGCACCGAGGTGGTGGTGCGCTCGTATTCGCGGATCGCCGGCCAGACCTCGCTGCCACGGAAGACGAAGAGTTCCGGCGCCAGTTCGACGATCATCGCGGTCACCGCCTCCTCATGCGCGGCATTGCGCCAGGCATGCAGGAAGGAGACGACGACACCCTCGCAGCCTGCGGCCCGCGCCGCCTCGACCGCCGCGGCCACGGAGGCACGGTCCGGCGGCGTGAGGGGCGCCCCCTCGGCGTCCATCCGCTCAACGATCGGGAAGACGCGCTCACGGGGCACCAGCGGCTCGGGGCGCTCACAGAACAGGCTGTAGGGGTCCGGCATGCGCAGGCGCGCCAGCTCGAGCATGTCGGTGAAGCCCGCCGTGGTGAACAGCGCCAGGCGCGCCCCGCGCCGCTGGATGATGGTGTTCACGCCCACGGTGGTGCCGTGCACGAAACGCTCCACGGCCTCCGGCGCCAGCCCCATCCCGACCAGCCGCTTCAGTCCGGCGGCAACGTCCTGGCCGGGCTCCAGTGGCGTGGTGAGCACCTTGAGGGTGATCATCCGGCCCGCTTCCGTGTCGAGGGCCACCAGATCGGCGAAGGTGCCGCCGATATCAACGCCGATGCGCCAAGCCATTCCGGAATCCCCTCGCAGATTTCGCCGCAGCATCGCCGACTTGCGAGCGGAGGGCGATTTCTTCCGCCGAGGTGGACAATAACCTCCGGTCATATGGCTCCGCTTGGGGGGCGCCTGGCAGCAAATGTGGCGGGCGCCCCCCACCGGACATCAGGCGATGTAGCCTGCCTCCTTGTCGCTGCGTCGTGCCGCATCCGCCCGCTCCGCGGCCGGCCCATGCCCACCACCGCCGGGCGTGCCCAACAGCACGGTATCACCTTTCGAGAGCACATATTGGCGCTTCGGATCGACGGCCTCGCCATTGATCCGAAGCATGCCTGGCGCGCCCGCCTCCCCACCCTCGATGCCGAAGGCGGGAAAGAGGGTGCGCTCCGCAAGGAAGGACACGGCGATCGGCGTGTCGGACCGGCTCTCGATCAGCACCTCCTGCCCCAACCCGCCCCGGTGCCGCCCAGGGCCACCGCTGCCTTCGCGCAGGCGCTTGTGGTGCACGCGCAACGGCGCGATGTGCTCGGTGATCTCGATGGATGTGGAGGAGACGTTGGAGGGCCAGGAGAGGCAGGAAATTCCGTCGCCCCTGATATTCGCTCCCATGCCGCCATTGAAGAAGAACATGTTGGCATAAGGCTTCCCAGCGGCGTTCACGCCCGACTGGTTCATCCCCCACATGGGCGATCCGCAGGCCGCCATCACCCGATCCGGCACCACCTGGCCGAGGCAGCCGAAGACCAGCATCGGCAGGTAGTGCCCGATCAGCATCCGGGACCCGCCGGAAGCCGGAAAGACGGGATTCACGATGCAGCCCGGCGGCGCGGAAACCGTGATGGGCCTCCAGGCGCCCTCATTGTTCGGCAGGGTGGCGCTGGTGCAGACCTTCACCCCGTACATCGTCATGGCATAGGTGTAGCAGAAGGCGCAGTTGATCGCCCGGTCCACCTGCGGATCGGTGCCTGCGTAATCGACCGAGATGGAATCCCCCGAGATGGTCAGTGCCATGCGCAGGGTGATGGGCTTGTCCATCAGCCCGTCCGTCTGCAACGCGCTGCGATAGGTGCCATCGGGCAGCGCGGCGATGGCGGCGCGCATCGCCGTCTCGCAGCGGCGGTGGATCTCCGCCGCCAGATCGCGCAGATGGTCGAGCGAAGCCTGCTCCATCAGGACCAGCAGCCGCTCCTCCATCAGGTCCAGCGCCACCACCTGCGCCCAGAGGTCGCCCATGGTCTGGTCCGGCGTGCGGACGTTCTTACGGATGAGGGCGACCAGCGTGTCATCCTGCTGGCCCGCGCGGAGTAGCTTCATCGGCGGGATCTGAAGCCCTTCCTCGAATACCTCGCGAGGCTCCGGGCTGCGGATCTTGCCGCCGATATCCGGCGCGTGGGCGGTAGAGGCGCTGAAGGCCACCAGCTTTCCGTTGCGGAAGATGGGCTTTGCGACCGTGATGTCGGGCAGGTGCCCGGTGCCGAGCCACAGGTCATTGGTGATCAGGACGTCACCGGGCTGCAGCGTCTCCTCCGGAAAGAAGCGGATGAAGTGCTTGACCGTCTCCGGCAGCGTGCCGATGAAGCTCGGGATGCTTTCCGTCGCCTGCACCAGCGACTGGCCGGTGGCATCGGTCACCACGCAGGAGAAGTCGTAGCTCTCCCGCACCAGAGTGGAGAAGCTCGTCCGCACCAGCGCCGCCGCCGCTTCGTCCACCAGGGAGATTAGCCTGCGCCAGAGCAGCTCGATCTCAACCGCGTCAAAGTGCCGCGCAGATTCGTTCGCCATCACGCCACGAGCTCCGCCAGGATGGAACCGTCGGGCAGCACGCCGATGCGCGCGCCGGGGCCGACGACGAAGGTGCTCTCATTCTCCTCGAAGACAGCCGGGCCTTCGAGCGTCACGCCGGGCGCGAGCGCGTAGCGGTCATAGACCGGCGTCTCCACCTGACGCTCCAGATCGGGGAAGTGCACGCGCCGCATCCCCTTGAGGGCGGTGGCGCCCGGCGCACCCACGCCGATGCGCAGCGTGCCGCCGGCCCCCGGCATGGGAGCGGTGACGGAGAGCCGCAGGGCCACGAACTGCGCCGCGGCACCCGGCGGCGTGCGGCCGAAGAGCCGGCGGTACGCCGCCTCGAAGGCCGCCTGGACGCCATCCTGGTCCAGCACGCCGGGCAGCGGGACCGTGATCTCCGATCCCTGGCCCACATAGCGCATGTCGGCCAGCCGCCGGACGCGGCGCCGCGACAGGTCCGCACCGGTGCCCTCCACGATGGCGAGCGCCTCGCGCTCCAGCGCCTCGAAGGCCACGCCGATCCCCGCCCAGTCCGCAGCGCCAAGCGCCACGTTGCAGGACGCCACGCGGTCGATCCGCGCCGGGGCCATCAGCATGCCGATGGTACTCCCCGCACCCGCACCCGGCGGACACACGACACGCGACACGCCCAGCTTCTGGGCCACATTCCATGCATGCACCGGGGCCGCGCCGCCCGTCGCCAGCAATGCGTAGTCGCCCGGCACCCGCCCGCGCTCCGCGATGGCGACCCGCGCCGCGCCCGCCATGTTCTCGTTCACGAGGTCATGGATTCCCGGCGCCGCGCGCGCGGGCTCCAGCCCCAGCCGGCCCGACAACCCCTCTAGCGCGGCGCGCGCCGGCCCGGGATCGATCCGCATCGTGCCGCCCAGGAAGAAGTCAGGGTTGAGATAGCCCAGCGCCAGATCACTGTCCGTCACCGTCGGCTCCGTGCCGCCACGCCCGTAGCAGACCGGGCCAGGCTGCGCACCCGCGCTCTCCGGCCCGACATGCAGCGTGCCCAGCTCGCTTGGCCGCGCGATGGAACCGCCGCCAGCGCCGATCTCGATCAGTTCCACCGTCGCGATCTGGATGGGCAGGCCGGAACCGCGCAGGAAGCGTTTCGTCCGCGCCGCCTCGAAGCCCCAGGCCACCAGCGGTTCGCCGTCGTCCACCAGCGCCAGCTTCGCGGTGGTGCCGCCCATGTCGAAGGCGAGAACGCGGTCCAGCCCAGCATGGCGCCCAAACCAGGCACCGGCCAGCGCACCGGCGGCCGGGCCGCTCTCCAGAAGCTGCACCGGCGCGCGCTTGGCCTCCGCCACATGCGTCAGACCGCCATTGGACAGCATCAGGAACAACCCGCCCGGGATGCCCGCGCGCTTTAGCGCCGCCTCCAGCGTATCGAGATAGGTTTCCGCGATGGGCCGCACATAGGCGTTGGCCACCGTGGTCACCGCGCGCGGGTACTCGCGGATCTCCGGCGCGATGTCGCAGGAGAGTGAAAGGGAAAGCTGCGGGAAACGCCGCGCGATCGCCTCCGCCGCCAGCCGTTCGTGCACCGGATTGGCGTAGGCATGTAGAAAGCAGATGGCAAGGCTCGTCACCCCCCGCTCCACCAGCCATTCCACCTCGGCTAGCGCGGCCTCCACATCCAGCGGTCGTTCCACGCGGCCATCCGGTGCCAGCCGCTCCCGCGCCTCGCGCCGCCAGGGGCGCGGGACGAGAGGCTTCGGCATCTCGAGAAACAGGTCGTAGAGCTCGTACTTGCGCTCCCGCGCAATCTCCAGAACGTCGGCGAAGCCGGCCGTGGTCAACAGCCCGGTGGCCGCGCCCTTCCGCTCGATCAGCGCATTGGTGAACAGTGTCGTCGCATGCACCACGCGGCCGATCGAGCCGGCCTGGATGCCGCTGCGCGCCAGCAGCTTCTCCAGCCCCGTGATGGCGCCGCGCGAGGGGTCGTCGGGCGTCGTGCTCTCCTTCCAGATCGCTGCGCGGCCGTCGGCGGGATCGAGGATGACGAGGTCGGTGAAAGTGCCACCGATGTCGATGCCGAGCGAAAGGGATGCGGACATAAGCTTCCTCGGAATGCGTCGCGGAGTGGAAGGGTGGCTCAGTCGCCGCGGATGTTGTTGGCCTGCACGACCTGCTTCCAGCGCGCACGGTCACGCTGGATGCGCTCCGCGAAGGCCGCGCCGGACTCGCCGAGCGGAATCAGTCCTCGGTCGGTCAGCGTCTTCGCCGTCTGTGGATCGGCCACCACGGCGGCGAAGAGCCCGCCCAGTCCGTCGCGCACCTCCGTGGACAGCCCGGCAGGCCCGGCCAGGCCGAACCAGTTGTTGATCTCCATCGCCGGAACACGCAGGGCCAGCGGCGCCAGCTCCGGCATCAGCGACGTCGCCTCCTTCGCCGTCACGCCCAAGCCTTTGAGCTGCCCGGCCCTGATCTGCTGCGCGACCTCGGCGACATTCGCCACCATCATGTCCACGCGCCCGGCCGAGACGTCGAGCGTCGCCGGTGCGCCGCCACGATAGGGGATATGCGTCATCTTCACCCCCGTCGCGCCGCAGAACAGCGCGGCGCCCAGGTGGTTGATGGAACCATTGCCGGAGGAGGCGTAGGTGGCGCCGCCACCCTTCTGCCTAGCGTAGGCGATCAGCCCGTCCACATCGTCGAAGGGCGCGTCGGGCCGGACCACCAGCGCCATCGGGGTGCCGGCAAGCGCGGAGACCGGCGTCAGCTCCTTGTCGATGTCCAGCGGCACCGGGACACCGGGAATGGCCGGCAGCACGCTCATCATCCCCATGATGGCGCTGCACAATGTGGTGCCATCGGGCGCCGCGCGGGCGGCGGCCTGCGCCGCGATGAAGCCGTAGGCGCCGCTGCGGATCTCCGGAACCACGGTGACGCTGCGCAGGCGGTGCGCGCCTTCCCCGACCACGCGCATCAGGATGTCCACCGCGCCGCCCGGAGGGTAGCCCACCAGGATCGTAATCGGTTGCTGCGGTGCCCAGGCGCGGGCCTGGGACGCGATGGCCATGGTGGCGGCCCCCGCCAAAATGGCGCGGCGCGGCGTGCGGACAAGCGTCATCGACTTACCTCCCTGGCAAGGCCGCGCGAGGCTGGCATTCTCTCCCGGCCGCCGAATCCCTGTCCGTGCGGTCCATTCATTCTTGGGCAGGATCATGCCTATCCTGCATGGTCCCCGTCGCGTCGGCGTGTGGACCGCTCCGGTTGTCCTGGAGCTTCAGTGCGAATCGAAAGTTCCGCAACTGAAACTCCGGCATGTGTTCATGATGATCTGGAATGAGTTGTTTCCATGCGCCGCCACGTCCCTCCGACCGCCGCCCTGCAGGCCTTCGAGGCCTGCGCCCGCCATCTCAGCGTCTCCCGCGCAGCGGAGGAGCTGCGCCTGACACAGAGCGCAGTGAGCCGTCAGATCGCCGGGCTGGAAGCCCTGCTCGGCCTGCGGCTGTTCCAGCGCGTGCGGCAGCGCCTGGTCATCACGCCCGCCGGCGCGAACTATGCGCCGCGGGTTCGTGTCAGCCTGGCGCGGCTGGAGAGTGCCACGCTGGAGCTGCTCGCCCATCGGGGTGCCGGGGGCACGCTGAACCTCGCCGTCTCCCCCACCTTCGGCGCGCGCTGGCTGGTACCGCGCCTGTCCAGCTTCCGCGCTGCCCATCCGGGGGTGATGATCAACTTCCGCAACTACACCACCCGGCTGACGCCCCTGGACTTCGCGGCAGAGGATGTGGATGCCGCGATCATGATGACCGAGGGGCCGCCAGCCGGCATGGTCAGCCACCGGCTGGTCGAGGATGCGCGCCTTCCCGTCTGCGCCGCATCGGCCGCCGCCAGCCTGCGGACGCCCGCCGATCTCGCCGGGCAGGTCCTGATCCAGCAGACAACGCGGCCGCGGGGCTGGCTGGAATGGCTGGCGGCCGCGGGCGTGGAAGGGATCGACGGCTTGCGCGGCCCGCAGTTCCAGCACACGGCGATGGTGGCCGAGGCGGTTGCCGCGGGGCTCGGCGTCGCCCTGCTCCCGCGCTTCCTGGTCGCGTCCGACATCGCTGCCGGCCGGGTGGCGACGCCGTTCGCGCAGGTGCTGGGCGGGGATGGAGCCTATCGCTTCGCCTATCCTGAGGCGGCGGAGGGAGTGCCAGCCCTGCGCGCCTTCCGGCAGTGGCTGCTCGGGCAAGTGGGTGCGGCAGCGCCCCTCGGCCCCCCTGCTACGGCAGAGCAAGGGCCGCCATGAGACGCCACCGGCCAGCGGCAGCTGGCCTTGTGGCACCGCCGCATGCGTGCGTTCATGCACCCATGAAATGGAATACCTGCGGCCGTAGGCATTGGGATGCCATCCTCGCGGCCTTCGGCTTCACGCCCGCCCAGACCGTGGCGATCTGGCAGGAGAAGGCGCTGTGACGACCCTGATCCGCTTTGATGTCACGGATGGTGTGGCGCGCCTCACCTTCGACCATCCGCGCCGGCTGAACGCCATTAATGCCGAGATGTGGCAAGCGCTCCCCGGCCTGTTGGGACGGGTGGCGGAGGACTCGTCGATCCGCGTGCTGCTCCTGGCCGGCGCGGGCGAACGTGCCTTCTGCACCGGGAACGACATCAGCGAGTTCGACACGATCCGCGCCGACCCCCAGGCCGCCGCCCGCTACAACAGCTGGCAACGCGACGTGACCGTGGCGTTGCAGGGATTAGAGAAGCCGGTGATCGCCGCCATCCATGGCTACTGCCTCGGAGCGGGCCTCGAATTCGCGCTGATGTCGGATTTCCGCCTCTGCGCGGCCGATGCGCGCATCGGCATCCCCGCCGTGCGGCTCGGCCTGCCCTACCGGCTGGAGGATATCGCCAAGGTGATCGATGTCGTGGGGCTGGCGAGGGCGCGGGAGATGGTGCTGCTGGGCCGGCAATACGATGGGGAGGAACTCCTGACGCTCGGCCTCGTGCAACGCATGCTGCCGGACCGCACGGCTCTGGACGACGCGGCGTCAGAACTGGCGGCCGAACTCGCCGCGAACGCGCCGCTCAGCCTCATGGCCGCGAAGATCGCCTTTCAAGAGCTGACCCGACGTGACGGCCCACCAGATCTGGCTCGTGCCCAGGTGGCCGCGGACCGCTGCTATGCCAGCGCCGACTACATCGAAGGCCGGCGAGCCAGGGCGGAAAAGCGGCCGCCGGCCTTTACCGGTAGATAGACGGCACCTGGCGCACGGAGGTCGCCTCGGCACTGTGCAGTCGAGGTCAGGTGCCGGCGCACCCAGGCCCGGCGGCCCGCAAGCCGATCAATCGCCCACCAGACCGGCAGCAGCTTAACCCGCGCATGGGGCTGCTGCCACAGCCAGCGGACCAGAATGCCGCCTTTCGTCCAAAGTCAGCTGTAGCCGCGATCAAGTTGGAGACGTTGCGCCCCGAGGTGGTGCTCATAGATCGCGCCGTAACTACCCGTGGCGGCGATGCCCCTCGAACTCCATCCACGTTCCAGCCCAAAGGGGCGGCCGTTGCTGGCTAACCCTTCCAGGAAGCGTCACGACTTCCCATCGCCGGTCCCCTGCGCACGTTCCGCAACATTCTCATGCGTAATGCCGGCTTCCTCGGCCTGGATCAGCGCGAACACGACCCAATGCATTAGGGAGGCCCATTGCATATCGCCGGCACGGACCATGATTCCATGGAGCTCCTTGGCGACGATCCCGGGCAGGATCTGATAGGACGCCTTGTCGGATAGCTCTCGCGATAGCCAGCGAGGCAAAAGAGATCGTGGCTCACCGCGTCGCAGCGACCAGCGCTCAATGCACCGAGTATGGCCGTCGCTGCATCATACGCCACGGTCTTGAAGGCGATGCCTTTGCTCCTGGCGAAATTCTACCGGTTTCGCTCGATCTCCGACCCCTGGATCGCACAGATCGTCGCGCCATCCAGTTCCATGACTGAGCCTAGGTTCCGGTTCTTGCTGACCATAATGCCCTGGCCCGCCATCATCGTCATGACCGGAGTGGTGAGGCCGAGCGTCAGGTCGCGTGTGATGGAGAGCGCGGTCGGGGTCTCCAACAAGTCTAACTCGCTGCTCTGCAGCGCAGTGAAGCGGGGCTGCAGGGTGAGCGTGACGAAGCTGACCTTTTTGCTGTCGTCCAGCACCGCCGCTGCAATCGCCCGGCACAGATCTGCATGAAACCCCTGCTGCTCGCCGCGGCAGCAGCCATGGCTGACAAGACGTATCTCATCACCCAACTCCCCAACCAGTTGAAATCATGCCCCCATGTGCCACAGGCGGAGGCAGAAGCGCGCCGGCCGCGCGGGCGCCTCAGGCGCGCCGCACGTTCCAGAAGCAGGGTGCCGAGGCGGTCACGATGCCGGTGATCGCGGTCCGGTGCGCCATGTTCGGCAGCATCTGCCCGAGCGGCACCACTGGAACGGTCTCGAAGGCGCTCCTCTGAACCGCATCCAGCAGCTTCTGCCGCTCGGCAGGGTCCGTGCTTTGCAGCCACTCCGAGGAGAGCTTCTCCAATTCCGGGCTGTCATGCCAGCCGAACCAGCCCCTGCTCCCCTGGCCCCGGATGTAGAGGTTCTCCGCGGGATTGGTGACGGACGACCCCGGCCAGGTGGTGTGAAAGATGCTCCAGCCCCCTTTCTCCACCGGCTCCTTGGAAGTCCGCCGCTGCACCACCGTGCCCCAGTCCATCGTCTGCTGCTCGACATTCATACCGAGTCTGCGGAGCAGATCCGCAGTGATGTCACCCAGGGGTCCGACAATGGGATGGTCGGAGGCATGCAGCAGAACAATCTTTTCTCCCTTATATCCCGCCGCGGCCACGGCGGCGCGTGCCCTGTCGAGATCGGGTGGCTGCTTCATCGCCCCAGTGCCCAGTTCGTTCACGCCGGGCAGGCCGCAAGGGAACATTGCCCGACACAGGCGGAAGCTGTCCGCGTCGCCGCCCGTGACAGCCTGGAGGTAATCCTCCTGATTGACGGCGGAGAGGATAGCGCGGCGCAGCGTCACGTTGCTGAAGGGCGCCGTCGCGTGGTTGAAGCGCATGCCAAGGATCAGGCCGAGCGGGTTCAGCGGCCGGATGTTGATCTGCCGGTTCCGCCTCAGCATCGGCACGAGGTCGCCCTGGGCAACCTCCAGCCAGTCCACCTCGCCCGCTTGCAGGGCGGAGCTCGCCGTCGCCGCATCAGGCATGATGTGCCACTCGACGCGCTCGAAATGTGCCCGCTTCCCACCGGCGCTCCATGAGGCGGCCTCGTCGCGCGGTTTGTATCCGTCGAACCGCGTATAGACCACGCGGCTGCCGGCGACGTATTCGTCGCGCTGGAACCGGAAGGGGCCGGAGCCGACCATCTCGGTGACCGGCGTCATTGCGTCCGTCTTCGCGATTCGCTCCGGCATGATGAAGGCCGGCGAGGAATGCGGCTTGCCGATGGCGCGCAGCAGCTGCGGGAAGGGCTGCTTCAGACGGATGCGGAGCGTGCGGTCGTCCGGTGCCTCCCAGGCCTGGACCGCCGCAGCCAGGGCCTGGCCGAAGCTGTCCCGCTTACTCCAGCGCTGCAGGCTGGCCACGCAGTCGCGGGCCCGGACAGGCTCGCCATCATGGAAGCGCAACCCGTCCCGCAGCACGATTTCCCAGCTCAGCCCATCATCCGCGCTACGCGCGCCCTCGGCCATCTGCGGCTGGGGCCGGAGCTGCTCATCCACGCCGTAGAGCGTGTCGAACACCGCATAGCCATGCATGGTGGTGACAGCTGCGGTGGTGACGATGGGGTCGAGCACGATCAGCCCCGTCTCCGGCACGAAGCGGAGAACGCGGTTGGAAGCGGGTTGGGCCAGCGCAGGGCGGGCGAGCATCGCTGCCCCCGCAGCACCCAGAAGACCACGACGATTGATCATCAGGAAACCTGCTTCGCTGGAGGGAGGGAGATGGCGTAATTGACCGGCTCACCGAGCCAGCCTTCGGCACGGCGCGCCCAGTAGGCTTCATGCAGGCGGCGCGTGTAGGCGCCAGGTCCGTTCTGGATGGCGACGTCGTCCACCCGTGTGACCGGCAGGATGCCGCCCGCGGTCGTGGTCAGGAATACCTCCTGCGCGCCCCGCAGGGTCTCGAGCGAGACCTCGGTCTGTTCCACGGCGATGCCAAGATCGGAGCAGAGCTCCAGCACCGTCCGGCGCGTCATGCCGTCCAGCATGCCGTGTCGCGGCGTCAGCAGCCTGTCGCCCTGACGGATGAAGATGTTGAAGCCGGGACCTTCGGTGATATTGCCGTTGGTGTCGCAAAGCACCACGGTCTCGGCGCCGGCATCATAGGCCTCCATCAGGCCCATCTCGAAGTCGAGCCAGTGGTAGTGCTTCACCATCGGGTCAACGGAAGCAGGTGGCACGCGCAGGCGCCGGCTGACATGCAGATGCAGGCCGCGCTCCTGCACCTCGGGCGATGCAATCCAGACATAGGGAATGCAGAAGGCCTGAAAGCGGTTGGTGCAGAGGCGGATGTCGCGGCTGCCGATCGGCGGCCGGCCGCGTGTCATGATGATCTGCACATAAGCGTCGCGAAATCCGGTCGCCGCAATCAATGCATGGATAATCTGGCGGATCTCCTCACGCGTCAGCGGCGAGGTCATGCGCAGCCGGCCGAGTGAACGCTCAAAGCGCGTGAGATGGTCGTCGAGCCGGAAGAGCACGCCATCACAGGCTGAGATCGTCTCCTGGCAGGCATCGGAGCGCAGGAAACCCCAGTCGAGCAGCGGCAGGGTGGCATCGGCGACGGGAACGATCCTGCCATCGACCCAGGCTGTGCCATCCGCAAAGCGCAGATCGGCCGGTGCGCGGGACGCGGCCTCGCGCCGCGGGGGCCAAGACAGAAGAGGCTTGTTCACCGGTGATCTTCTCCGAGGTAGACGGGCTGCGGGAGGTCGTCGCAAGGCCAGAAGGGCCGCCGCTTCACCTGCCAGTCGATGCTCTCCAGGCTCGGCGTGGTCGGGCCAGCGCCCGAGACCATCAGCCACGCTGTCTCGTCGTCGAGCAGCGTGCGGAAGTTCATCGGGTTCTTCAGCACCGCGATGCGGCAGGACCCGATGTCGATGCCGACCGCGCGGTACTGCTCGTCCGCATATTCGTAAGTGGCGTGCGTGGGCACGACGATGCGCAGCTCGCCTACACGCAGCACGGCGGTCTCGCCCATATTGCCCGGGGTTCCCGCGCTGATGCCGCCCGTATAGACGAAGCGCCCGTCATGCAGGCTCTCGACCACCGCCTCCACCTCAGCCGGCGGATGAAAGCGCGGGTCGAGCCTGGACCCCACGGTAGTGCGCAGCATCGCGCCCACCCCGGCGCGCCGCGCCGCGGCCGCTGCCGGCGGATCGACCACCAGCACGGCGGCCGGAACATGCGTCGCCTGTCGCAGCAGCGCCGTGAGCACGGCCGGCGCGTCGCCTGGAGCACCGCCGCCGACACAGTCCGGCGCGTCGGAGATCAGCACGCGGCGCGCAGGATGGACCAGGGCGCGCTGCACCGCCGCCTCCGGCGTCAGCAGAGGGATCTCGAACTCGCGGCGGCGGTCCCACATCTCGCGGACCAGCGCGTCGGCCGCCTGCTCGGCGGCCGCAGCATCGCCATCAGCGATAGCCAGGCCGGCAATGCCGAGATCGGGAATATCGAGCCAAGGCTGTACCGGAAAATAGCTGGCAGAGAGAACCCGCCCTTCCCGCTCCGCACTGCGTGCGGAAGCTCGCAGCTTGGCCATCGGCATCCCTTCGCTGGTGGCGCCGCCGGCAACCGAAAGCAAGGCATCGAGCCGCTTCAGGCGCATCACCGGCCGCACCTTCCCAGCAAGGGTACCGACGAGGAGCCGGGCCGCGCGGGCCCCGGTGCCATGGGCATCGACGTGCGGATAGGTCTCGTAGCCCACCAGGATGGTGGCGGCGTTCACCATGCGCGGCGTGACATGCGCATGCAGGTCGAGGCTGGCCGCGATGGGTACGTCGGGGCCGAGAATCTCCCGCAAGCGCGCAAGAATCTCGCCCTCCGGGTCGTCTTCACCCTCACAGATCATGGCGCCGTGCAAGGCGAGGAACACGCCGTCCACCGGCGCCAGGTCGGCGACCCCGGCCAAGATCCGGTCGCGGACGTCACGGTAGAAGGCACCCTCCACCCGACCGCCGGAGCCGCCATGCGCGACCAGCACGGGGTGGACGGCGAAGTCTGCCGCCCGCAGCGTCTCGACGCCCCCGGTCACCGCCAGGTCGCGGCCCTCGATGGCGGGCATCACCGCCGCGCCCTCGGCCAGCACCTTGCGGGCAAAATCCTCGCGACGGTGGAGCTGGAGGGAGAGGGTATTGCCCTCGAACTCGAAGCTGGCGACCGCGACCTTCATGATGCCTCCCCAGGGTGATGGTGGTATTGTTTCCTTTGTTTTCGTGTAAGCGCAATATTTTTCGATATAGAAAATTCAGGGACCGCCTGTTATGACCAAGCCGGCAAACCGCAAGAAATCCGTCCCGGCCCACCTCGCACCCGAGGAGGTCCGGCGCCCCGGCATGCCTGTCGTCCTGGGGCAGCCAGAGGTTGGGCGGAAACTCGCAGACGGCCGGAGGGCCAAGCAGTGGACACTGGCGCGCCTCTCCGAGGAAAGCGGAGTGGCGGTTGGCACCCTGTCGAAGGTCGAGAATGGAAAGAGTGGCGCGTCCTTCGACACGGTAGCCCGGGTGGCGCGCGCACTGGGCCTGCGTATCGATGACCTGCTGAGCCCGGCCAGCCCGCGCTTCGCCATGGGCCGGCGCATCATCTCGAAGCGCGGCGAGGGCGTGCGCTTCGGCTTCAACAGCTACGACTACATCGTGCCTTGTAACGAGCTGACCCGGAAGGCGATGGTCCCGCTGATCATGACCATCCGCACACGCGAGGTGCTGCCGCCGGAGAGCTGGGCCAGCCACGAGGGCGAGGAATACATCTATGTCCTCTCGGGCAGCATCGAGTTGCACACGGAGTTCTACGAACCGACGCGGCTGGATGCCGGCGACAGCGCATACATCGACAGCACCATGCGCCACGCCTTCGCCAGCGTGGGCGACGAAGATGCACGTATCCTCTCAGTATGCCTGGCCGACTCCCTACCCCGGTTGTTTGCCGATGCACCTGTAGATCTTGCGCCTTTGCCCTAGGTCGTGTGGACAAATCTGGTCCATAGCCGGATCGAGGCAGGCCGGCGAAGCCGAGAAAGCTGTCGGCGGCCTGGTCGTAGCGAGTTGCGGCCGCTCAGGCTCGGGCTCCTCCGCAGGATCCGGCTGGCCCTGGCGCCAGTTGTCGCAGCGCTGCCCCGGCCGGGCCTGCCACTGGGGGAGATGAACCGGAATGCGCTCATAGACATCTACTGGGCTTCTGCCTCTCGCCGGCCGAGCGCCTCCACGCCAGCACGGCGGCCTTAGAACCGGGCCGACCAAAGCCGTACCAAGAGGCTGGGCAGGGCTGGACGATGGCTCCGCTTGTGCCCAGCCCCGAGGCCGCGCAGGATCGCTTTCTCGGCAAGGAAGGGGGGAAGGTCTGATGGCCGCGCAGATCGGCTACTACGTTTCGCTGAACTCACCCTGGACGCATCTGGGCGCGGCCCGGCTGGAGGCGCTGGCGGCGCGCCACGCCGCCACACTGCGCATCTACCCGGTGGATTTCTCCACTATCTTCGCGGCCTCCGGCGGGCTTCCCCTACCTAAGCGCTCGCCGCAGCGCCAAGCCTATCGGCTGGTGGAACTGCGGCGCTGGCGGGAGCGGCTAGGGGTACCCATTCACCTGCAGCCGAAATTCTTCCCGGCTCGCGAGGCCTTGCCGGCCCACGCGGTGATCGCGGTGCGGGAGAGCTTTGGCGACCCGCAGGCGGTCGCCCTGGCGCACGCTATTCTGAAGGCGCTCTGGGAACAGGAGCGCGACACCGGCGACGCCGCGACGCTGGCCCAAATCGCCGCCGATGTCGGACTGGATGGCGACACGGTGCTGCGCCTGGCCGAGGAGCCGCGCTGGGCTGAGCGGCGCGCGGCGGATACGCAGGCGGCGCTGGAGCGCGGCGTCTTCGGCGCACCCAGCTACGTGCTGGAGGACGAAATCTTCTGGGGCCAGGACCGGCTGGACTTCCTGGACCACGCGCTCGGCCGTTGAAACGCGGGAATGGCCCGGCGGGGACTGCTCGCCCTCTCCCCGCCGATGGCACACCTCCTGGAGGCCTATGAGGCGTACTGGGAGAGCCTGTTGCGAAGCCCCGGAGGGCAATTTCGTGGGACCCGCGTGGGAGGCCCAGACGCGAAAAGCCCGGCGCAGGGGCCGGGCTTTTTCGGGATCTCCTTGTTTTCGAAGGAGAAGATCTGGCGCGCTCGAGAGGATTCGAACCCCTAACCCCCAGATCCGTAGTCTAGTGCTCTATCCAATTGAGCTACGAGCGCTTGCCAGTGGCGGGGAGATAACCGAGGAGACCTCCCCGCGCAAGGGGCCAATTTTGCTTGTTACGCGGCCAATTTGTCCAGCTCACGCAGCACGGCGTCACCCATCACGCTGGTGCCCACCCGGGCGGTACCGGTGCCCATGATATCGGCCGTGCGCAGCCCGCCGGCCAGCACCTTCTCGACCGCCGTCTCGATCATCCTGGCATCCTCCTCCATGCCGAAGGACCAGCGCAGCAGCATGGCGAAGGAGAGAAGCTGGGCGCAGGGGTTGGCGATGCCCTTGCCGGCGATGTCCGGCGCCGAGCCGTGGATCGGCTCGTAGAGCGCGCGCCGGCGGCCGGCGCTGTCGGGCGCCCCGAGGGTGGCGGAGGGAAGCATGCCAAGCGAGCCGGTGGCCGCCGCCGCCAGGTCGGAGAGCAGGTCGCCGAAGATGTTGCTGGCCAGGATGACGTCGAACTGCTTCGGCCGGGCGCAGAGCTGCATGGCGCAGTTGTCGGCATACATGTGCGACAGCTCCACATCCGGGTATTCGGCCTTGCCGATCTCGGAGACCACCGCACGCCAGAGCCGGCCGGACTGCATCACATTGGCCTTGTCCACGCTGGTCAGCCTGTTGCTGCGGCCCCGGGCGAGCTCGAAGGCCACCCGCGCCACGCGAGCGATCTCATCCTCGGTATAGACCTCGGTATCCACGCCGCGGCGTTTGCCGTTGGGCAGCGTCTCGACGCCGCGCGGCTCGCCGAAATAGATGCCGCCAGTGGATTCCCGCACGATCATCAGGTCGAGCCCGCGCACCACATCCGGCTTGAGGCTGGAGGCATCCACCAACGGCTCCAGCACCAGGGCGGGGCGCAGGTTGGCGAAAAGCCCGAGCTCCTTGCGCAGCCGCAGGATGCCCAGTTCCGGCCGACGCTCGAAGGGCAGCGAATCCCACTTCGGGCCGCCGACGGAGCCGAACAGCACCGCATCGGCGGCCAGCGCCCGCTCCACGGTGGAGTCCGGGCAGGGCGAGCCCTCCGCCTCCAGCGCGGCACCGCCGACCAGCCCTTCCTCCAGCGCGAAGCTGACATGCCGGCGCCGGTCCATCCATTCAATGACGCGCCGCACCTCGCGCATCACCTCGGGCCCGATGCCGTCGCCGGGCAGGACCAGCAGCTTCTTGTTCGCCGTCATCGTCGCGGGTCGTCCTTCTTTCCTGGAGCGGCCCGCCGGCGGCAGGCCGGGTTCACGGGCTGATTCAGCGGTAAAGCCAGGGCTGCGCGGCGCGCTGCTTCGCCTCGAAGCCGTCGATCGCGGTGACCTGTTGCAGGGTCTGGCCGATATCGTCGAGCCCGTTCAGCAGCAGGTGCCGCCGCAGCGGGTCGATCTCGAAGGGGATCTCCTCGCCGTTCGGGCGCACCACCACCTGGCGCTCCAGGTCCACCGTGAGGCGGGCATTGGCGCCGAGCTTCGCATCCTCCATCAGCTGGTCGCAGACCGCGCGCGGCAGACGCACGGGCAGGATGCCGTTCTTAAAGCTGTTGTTATGGAAGATGTCGGCGAAATCCGGCGCGATCACGCAACGGATGCCGAAGTCGAGGAGCGCCCAGGGCGCGTGCTCGCGCGACGAACCGCAGCCGAAATTCTCATGCGCGATCAGGATCTCCGCATGGCGGTAGGGCTCCTGGTTCAACACGAAGTCCGGGTTCTCGCTGCCGTCCTCCTTGTAGCGGAGGTTGGCGAAGAGCGACTTGCCGAGGCCTGTGCGCGCGATGGTCTTGAGGAAGCGCGCCGGGATGATCTTGTCGGTATCGACATTGGCCATCGGCAGCGGCGCGGCGATGCCCGTGAGCTTGGTGAAGGCTTCCATGATCAGGCGATCTCCCGCACGTCGGTCAGCTTGCCCGTGACGGCAGCAGCGGCCGCCATCGCCGGCGAGAGCAGATGCGTCCGCCCGCCCGGACCCTGGCGCCCCTCGAAGTTCCGGTTGCTTGTCGAGGCGCAGCGCTGGCCGGGCGTCAGCTTGTCCGGGTTCATGCCCAGGCACATGGAGCAGCCCGCCTCGCGCCACTCGAAGCCGGCCTCCTTGAAGACAGCGTCCAGCCCTTCCTGCTCGGCCTGCTGCTTCACCAGGCCGGAGCCCGGCACCACCATGGCTCGCACGCCCTCGGCCACCTTCCGCCCCTTGGCGATGGCCGCGGCGGCGCGGATGTCCTCGATGCGGCTGTTGGTGCAGGAGCCGATGAAGACGACATCGACCTTGAGGTCGGTCAGCTTCTGGCCGGGCGTCAGGCCCATATACTCGACCATGCGCTGCATCTGCTTGCGGCGCGCCTCGTCCTCGGCGCTGGCCGGGTCGGGCACGGTCGCGGTAATCGGCAGCACGTCCTCCGGGCTGGTGCCCCAGGAGACCATGGGCACGATCTCGGAGGCGTCCAGGAAGACCTCCTTGTCGAACACCGCGCCCTCGTCGGAGGGCAGCGTCTTCCACCACTCCACGGCGCGGTCGAAATACTCACCCTGCGGCGCGAAGGGGCGACCCTTGACGTATTCGAAGGTGGTCTCGTCCGGCGCGATCATGCCGGCCCGCGCCCCCGCCTCGATCGACATGTTGCAGATCGAGAAGCGCCCGGCCATGTCCAGCGCGCGGATGGTTGAGCCGGCATATTCGATGACATGCCCGTTGCCGCCTGCCGTGCCGATCTTGCCGATGATGGCGAGGATGATGTCCTTCGCCGTGCAGCCCACCGGCAACTCGCCCTCCACCGTCACGCGCATGTTCTTGGCGCGCTTCTGCAGCAGGGTCTGCGTCGCCAGCACATGCTCGACCTCGGAGGTGCCGATGCCGAAGGCCAGCGCGCCCAGCGCGCCATGCGTCGAGGTGTGGCTGTCGCCGCAGACGATGGTCATGCCGGGCAGCGAGAGGCCCTGCTCCGGCCCGATGACATGCACGATGCCCTGCCGCGCATCCGCCAGCGGGATATAGGGCACGTTGAACTCGGCGACGTTCTTCTCCAGCGTCTCGACCTGGACCCGGCTCTCGGGATCCTCGATGCCGGTGAAGCGGGAGGCATCGGTGGCGATGTTGTGGTCCACCACGGCCATGGTGCCATCCAGGCGGCGCACCTGGCGCTTCGCCATGCGCAGCCCCTCGAAGGCCTGCGGGCTGGTTACCTCATGCACGAGATGCCGGTCGATATAGAGAAGCGCGGTGCCGTCCGGGAGCGTCTCGACCACATGGGCGTCCCAGATCTTGTCGAACAGCGTGCGCGGCTTCGTGGCCGACATGGTGCTTTCCTCGTGGCAGATGGATCACTCATCCGCATGGCGACGGGGCTTGGGGCCCGCAACCACACGGGCGTCGCTCTGGCCTCGCGGGGGGAGGCATCCCCCGGGAACCCTTCCGGCCTGGCGCGCGGGGGGAGGCATCCCCCGGAAAGCGCCTCCGGTTCATGGGCCAGGGGGAGGTCTCCCCCCGGCAGGCCCGGCGCGGCGAGGCGCCGGCAATGGCGCGGCCATCCGGCCGCGGCTCAGGCAGGGGACGGTGTCGCCACCCTCCCCCGGGCCATTCAGCCCTTGTTCGCCGGCGCCGCCTTCTCGGCGATGCGGGCGGACTTGCCGGTGCGGCCGCGCAGGTAATACAGCTTCGCGCGGCGGACCTTGCCGCGGCGCAGCACGGCGATCTCGGCGACGTTCGGGCTGTAGAGCGGGAAGACGCGCTCGACACCCTCGCCGTAGGAGAGCTTGCGCACCGTGAAGTTGCTGTGCAGGCCCTTGTTGGAGCGCGCGATCACGACGCCCTCATAGGCCTGGGTGCGGGTGCGCTCGCCCTCGACCACCTTCACCATCACGCGCACCGTGTCGCCAGCGGCGAACTCGGGCACGGCACGGGCGGCGGCCAGACGGGAAAGCTGCTCGGCGTCGAACTGCTGCAGCAGGTTCATGGTTCAGGTCCTCTCGTCAACTCGTTTAGGCGGCAGCGGCCGCCCGTTCAATCCTGTGTTCTCAGCCCGCCGCACGATGCCGGGCCCAGAGGTCCGGCCGCCGCTCGCGCGTCGCCGCCTCCGCCATCTCCCGGCGCCAGCGCGCCACCGCCGCATGATGGCCGGAGAGCAGCACCTCCGGCACCTGGCGCCCCTGCCACTCCACCGGGCGGGTGTAGTGCGGGTATTCCAGCAGCGGGGCCGCGGCGTCGGAGAAGCTTTCCTCCTCCGCGCTCTCCGCCCCGCCCATCACGCCCGGCAGCAGCCGCACGCAGGCGTCCAGCAGCACCAGCGCCGCGGGCTCCCCGCCCGAGAGCACGTAATCGCCCACGGACACCTCGCGCATGCCCCGCGCCTCGATCACCCGCTGGTCCAGCCCCTCATAGCGGCCGCAGACCAGGATCACCCCCGGCCCCGCCACCAGCTCCCGCACCAGCGCCTGATCGAGCAGGCGCCCGCGCGGGGTGAGATAGACCATCGGCCGCTCCGGCCCGGCGGACAGGGCCGCGGCACAGGCTGCGTCCACCACATCCGGCCGCATCACCATGCCGGCGCCGCCACCGCAGGGCGTGTCGTCCACGGTGCGGTGCCGGTCCGTCGCGAAGTCGCGGATCTGCAGCGTGTCCAGGCTCCACCGCCCCTCGCGCAGCGCGCGCCCGGCCAGCGAATGGCCGAGCGGCCCCGGGAACATCTCGGGGAACAGCGTCAGGGCGGTGGCGCGCCAGGTCACGCGGCACCTCCGCGCACCCCGCGCGGGCCGATGCGCTTCGGCGCATCCTGCCGGCGCGGCAGCGGATGCACGGGCTCCGGCGGCGCCGTCTCGGAGGCGGGCTCCCCGCCCTCCTCCGGCCGCACCACCACATCCTCGGGCGGCTGCACCACGATATGGCCGGCCGCCACATCCACCACCGGCACGATGGCCCGGGTGAAGGGCAGCAGCGTCTCCCGCCCCTGCTCGTCGGCGACGGTCAGGAAGGAGCCGGCACCATAGTCGTCCACGGACCGCACCTCGCCCAGCTCCCGCCCTTCCGCGTCGCGGACGGCGAGGCCGATCAGGTCGGCGAGGTAGAACTCCTCCTCCTCCGGCTGCGGCAGCTTCTCGCGCGGCAGGTAGAGCCGGGTGCCGGTCAGCCGGGCGGCGGCGTCACGGTCGGCGATGCCTTCAATGCGCGCCAGCCCATTGCCCAGCCATTGCAGCACGAACGGCTTTCCGCGCTCGTCCGAGAGCGGACCATAGGCAGCAATATCTGCCGGCTCGGTGGTGAAGGACTGGATGCGGACGAGGCCGCGCACACCGTGCGGCCGTCCGATCTCCCCCACCAGGATGCGGTTCGTGGGCATGGCGGGTCAGCGCGCTCGCGGAGTTCCGCTCAGCCCGCGGCCGCCGCGGCGGCGCGCTCCTGCGCCTTCTTCTTCGGCGCGGACTGCTTCGGCTGCTCGCGGTACGCCGGCATCGGCGCCAGCTCGGCCTTGCCGAGGAACTTTGCCACGCGGTCGGTCGCCACGGCACCGTTGCTCAGCCAATGCTTGATGCGCTCATCCTGCAGACGGACGCGCTCGGCATGATCGGAGGGCAGCATCGGGTTGTAGCTGCCGACCTTCTCGATGAAGCGGCCGTCGCGCGGGGAGCGGCTGTCGGCCACCACGATGTGGTAGTAGGGGCGCTTCTTGGCGCCGGCGCGCGCGAGACGGATCTTCAGAGACATATTCGGTTCCTTAGTTTGGCTGTCGGGTTGATCAGAAGGGGCGCTTGCCGCCCCCGGCACCGGGGAGAAGCGCGCCGAGCCCGCCGCGCATCAGCCCCTTCTGGCCGAGCTTGTTCATCCGCTTCATCATCACGGACATGTCGTCGAACTGCTTCAGCAGCCGATTGACCTCCTGCACCGTGGTGCCCGAGCCCATGGCGATGCGGCGCTTGCGCGACGCCTTCAGGATCTCGGGCTTGCGGCGCTCCTGCGGCGTCATGCTGCTGATGATCGCGGCCTGACGCTTCAGGATGGAATTGTCGAGATTGGCTCCCTCGAGCTGGGACTTCAGCTTGCCGATGCCCGGCAGCATGCCCAGGATGCCCGAGAGCGAGCCCATCTTGCCGATCTGCTTGAGCTGCGCCGCGTAGTCCTCCAGGTCGAACTGACCCTTCTGCATCTTCGCGGCGAGCTTCTCCGCCTCGGCCTTGTCGATCGTCTCGGCGGCGCGCTCGACGAGGGAGACGATGTCGCCCATGCCGAGGATGCGGCCGGCGATGCGGTCCGGGTGGAAATCCTCCAGCGCATCCAGCTTCTCGCCCGCGCCCAGCAGCTTGATCGGCGCGCCCGTCACGGCCCGCATGGAGAGCGCCGCGCCGCCGCGCGCATCGCCATCCACGCGCGTCATGACGATACCGGTGACGCCGACCCGCTCGTTGAAGGAGCGCGCGGTGTTCACCGCGTCCTGGCCGGTCATGGCATCCACGACCAGCAGGCTCTCATGCGGCCTGGTCGCGGCCTTCACGGCGGCGACCTCGGCCATCAGCTCCTCGTCGATCGCCAGCCGGCCGGCGGTGTCGAGAATGACGACATCGTAGAGTTCGCCGCGCGCCACCTGCATGGCCCGCGCCGCGATCTCCAGCGGCGACTGCCCCTTGATGATCGGCAGGCTGGTGACGCCGGACTGCTTCGCCAGGGTTTCCAGCTGGAGCTGCGCCGCCGGGCGCTGCACGTCCAGGCTGGCGAGCAGGACCTTCTTCTTCTCACGCGTCCGCAGCCGCAGCGCGATCTTGCCCGAGGTCGTGGTCTTGCCCGAGCCCTGCAGGCCGATCATCAGGATCGCCACCGGCGGCGCAGCGTTCAGGCTGAGGCCGGGGACGTGCTCCACCCCCTCGCCGCCGCCGAGCGCCTCGACCAGGCAATCGTTGACGATCTTGACCACCTGCTGCGCCGGGGAGACGGAGCGGATGACCTCCTGCCCCACCGCGCGCTCGCGCACCTTGTTGACGATGTCCTTGACGACGGGCAGCGCGACATCGGCCTCGAGCAGCGCGATGCGGACCTCCCGCAGCGCCTCCGACACGTCCGCCTCCGACAGTGCGCCGCGGCGGCGCAGCCGGTCAAAGACCCCGTTCAGCTTGCCCGACAAAGCCTCGAACATCGTGGCCGCGCCGTCCTTTCATGCGGGCTGACACCCGCCCAAAACAAAACGCGCCGCTGCGCGAGCCTTCGCGGAGCGACGGAGCCGGGCCTCCTGTGAGGCGCCGACCAAGAATTCGTCCGCCGCGCTGCTGGCGAGGCCTCCCGAGGGACGGCACAACACCGAGGCTTCGACGGATCAGGGAGTGGTATCTACGGTCCGGCCTGCTCTCCGTCAAGGAAAACGGCCCTCGTTCGGCCAAGGAATCGCCCCGCGCCGGGCGGCAGTCGTGAAGGAATCCGGCGCCCCCGCCCCGCGAATCCTTGCTTGCCTTCCTGCTCCCTACATGGAATAAGAGCCGCCATGAACACGCGCATTCCCCCTCAAGCTTGGTGGTGGCCGCTCTCCTGAGGCGGCCCGCGTTTTCCTGTTTCCATGGCCGCCGCGGAGTTCCGGGCGGCTTTTTTTGATCCTGCAGCCGATCGTTCCGGACCCCGTGGCAGCCCAGCCCGGAGTTCCTGATGCAGACGACCTACCGAACCGAAGGCGGCCTGACGATCCAACGTGAGGTGCTGGAGGCGGATGGCAGCCAGAGCGTCGCCGCCCTTGCCCGGCGCCTGGACCGGCAGCGCGGCGTGCTGCTCTCCTCTTCCTTCGAGTTCCCGGGCCGCTACACCCGTTGGGATCTGGGCTTCTCCGACCCGCCGCTGATGCTGGCCGCGCGCGACCGCGACGTCACGCTGCGCGCCCTGAATGAGCGCGGCACGCTGCTGCTCGCTGCCATCGCCCCCGCCCTGCGCGCCATGTCCGAGCTGGCCTCGCTGGAGGTCGGTACCGACCGCATCGCCGCCCGCGTGAAGATGCCCGAGGGGCGCTTCGCCGAGGAGGAGCGCTCCCGCCAGCCCTCCGTCTTCTCCGTGCTGCGCGCGCTGCGCGACCTCTTCGGCAGCCCGGAGGACCCGCATCTCGGCCTTTACGGTGCCTTTGGCTACGACCTGGTCTTCCAGTTCGAGCCGATGCCGCTGCGCCTGCCGCGCGCCGAGGACCAGCGCGACCTCGTCCTCTATTTGCCGGACGAGATCCTGGTGGTGGACCACATGCGCGGCGCGGCCATGCTGCACCGTTACGACTTCGCCTTTGAGGGTCGCTCCACCACCGGCCTTTCCCGCGAGACGCCGGCCGACGCCTTCCGCCCGGGCACCGGCGCCACCCCGGCCGAGAGCGACTACGGCCCCGGCGAATACGCCGCCATGGTCGAGCGCGCCAAGCGCGCCTTCGAGCGGGGCGACCTGTTCGAGGTGGTGCTCGGCCAAACCTTCGCCACCACTTGCCCCGACACGCCGAGCGAGGTCTTCGACCGCCTGCGCCGGGTGAACCCCTCTCCCTATGGCGCGCTGATGAATTTGGGCGAGGGCGAGTTCCTGATCGCCGCCTCGCCAGAGATGTTCGTCCGCGTGGAGGGCGACCGCATCGAGACCTGCCCGATCAGCGGCACCATCAGGCGTGGCCGCGACGCGCTGGAGGATGCCGCCAATATCCGCACCCTGCTCAACTCCACCAAGGAGGAGAGCGAGCTGACCATGTGCACGGATGTGGATCGCAACGACAAGGCGCGGGTCTGTGTCCCCGGCACGGTGCGGGTCATCGGCCGCCGTCAGATCGAGATGTATTCCCGCCTGATCCATACGGTGGACCATGTCGAGGGCATGCTGTTGCCGGAGATGGACGCGCTGGACGGCTTCCTCTCCCACGCCTGGGCGGTGACGGTGACCGGCGCGCCCAAGACCTGGGCGATCCGCCATGTCGAGGCCGAGGAGCGCTCCGCCCGCCGCTGGTATGGCGGTGCCATCGGGCGCATGACCTTCGATGGCAACATGAACACCGGCCTGACCCTGCGCACCATCCGGCTGAAGGAGGGCGTGGCCGAGGTGCGCGCCGGCGCCACCCTGCTGCACGACAGCGAGCCGGCAGCGGAGGAGGCCGAGTGCCGCCTGAAGGCCAGCGCCATGTTCGCCGCCATCCGCGGCGAGGTGCCGACCGCCGCGGGCGCCCCCGCCGCTCCGCGCCCGGTGGTTTCCGGCATGCAGGTTCTGCTGGTGGATCATGAGGACAGCTTCGTCCACACCCTGGCCAGCTACTTCCGCGCCGCCGGCGCCACCGTCCGCACCCTGCGGCCGGACCTGGCCCGCGAAGAGCTGAAGCGCGGCACGGCGGTGGATCTGGTGCTGCTCTCCCCCGGCCCGGGCCGCCCCTCCGACTTCGCCATGTCGGAGACGCTGGATCTCGTGGTGAAGCGTGGCCTGCCGGCCTTCGGCGTCTGCCTCGGGCTGCAGGGTATGGTGGAGCATTTCGGTGGCGCGCTGGATGTGCTGCCCCTGCCGATGCACGGGAAGCCCTCCGTGGTCCGCAACCTCGGTGGGCGGCTGCTGGAAGGGCTGCCGGAGCAGTTCCCGGTCGGCCGCTATCACTCGCTGCACGCCCGGCGCATCGCGCTGCCAAAGGATCTGGTTGCCACCGCCGAAACCGAGGATGGCGTCATCATGGCCATCGAGCACCGGAGCCTGCCGCTCTCCGCCGTGCAGTTCCATCCGGAATCGCTGATGACCGATCCTGCGCGGATCGGTATGCCGTTGGTGCAGAGTCTGCTTGCCCGGCTGGCGGCCAAGCCGGCCGCCGCCGAGTAGCGCTTTCACAACTCCGTCAGGGCGGAAGAGGTATCGCCTTCTTCGCGCCCTGCGGGACGTTGGGGCTGCACCCATGATCAAGCTCAAACCGTTGGTCCAGCACGGTTTCCGAGACGAAAGGCGGTTTATTGGAGGGCGCCGGCCTGCTCAGGGGGGCGGATTGCTCCAACTACTGTGAGTTGATCTCATTTAAAAAGAGATAAACCAATAACCGCCAAGGCCTGGCCCCCCATGCCGCTCTCTCACCCCCCGCTGGACGACCGCCATGAACGCAGCCGCCCCTACCGCAACGCCTGCCTATGACACTGTCTTCCTGCACACGCCCCGCGCCGCCAGCCGCTGGCCCGTGCTGATCTTCCGCTGGGGTCGGCTCGAGGCGGAGATTGACGGCCCCTTCTGCGGGTTCCTGCGGCTGGGCCGGATCGAGACCTACAGCCGCTGGGAGCAGTCTGGCACCTGGATGTGGCAGCGCGAGCCGGGCGCAATCGAGATTGGCCTCGGGCGGTACCGCGTGACGGTGTCGCGCAGCCCGGAAGCCTGAGGCCGCGCCTTCAGCGGCAGCCGGAGAGCGCCATCCAACCCAGCGTCTGCCCGGATTGCCCCAGTACTGGCGTCGCCTCAGCACAGGGGCGCGACAGGGTGAAGCGGCGCTCGTCCTCACCCGGCAGGGGCGGCGCGGCACCCGCTGGGCGCAGGCTTTCGCGATGCGCCGGCTGCCCGGGCGGGCCAAGCTCCGCCACGCATTCCAGCCGCTCGCCATCGCGCCGCTCCAGCCGCACCAGCGCCCGCCCATGATTCATCGGCAGGGCCGCGGTGGCGGCGGCACCCTCCTCGCCTTGCAGGCAGGCCGCCATGGCCGGCGCCAGCACGGACAGGAAGTGGGTCCAGCCCTCGTCCTGCGCCCGGGCGGGCAGCGCAGCGACGGCTAAGAGCAGAGTGAAGCTCAGGCGAGGCGCTGAAATCATGCTCGATTCGTCTCCGGAAGCCATCGCGTCATGGCAGGAGGGGCCGGAAAATGCAGCCCCCTTCCCTCGCCGGCGCCTTCAGCCCGCCGGGTCGATCGCGTCGCGAGGCCGCCCGAGAAGGTAGCCCTGCACGAGGTCGCAGCCCTCCTGCTGCAGGAAGGCGAGCTGCTCCGGCTCCTCGACGCCTTCCGCGCAGACCGTCATGCCCAGCTCGCGGCCCAGCCGCAGGGTGGCACGCAGCACGACTTCCGCCCGCGGCTCATGGCCGAGCCGTTGCAGGAAGGAGCGGTCGATCTTCAGCACGTCGAAGGGATAGCGTTCCAGATAGCCGAGTGACGAATAACCCGTCCCGAAGTCATCCAGCGCCACCCGGACGCCGAGCGATTTCAGCGCCTGGATCTTCGCCAGGGCATATTCCGGCGCATCGATCAGCACGCTTTCGGTGATCTCCACCATCAGCCGACTGGGGTCGAGGCCGCTCTGGGCCAGTTCGTTCTCCACCAGGCGCGGCAGCATCATGCCGGCCTGCCGCACCCAGCTTGCGGAGAAGTTCACCGAGACGGCGAGCGGCTGCGACCACTGCACCGCCTGCTTGCAGGCGGTGCGAAGCATGGCGGTATCGATGCGACCGATCAGCCCGGACCGCTCAGCGAGAGGAATGAAGTGGGCAGGCGCCACGGCCCCGTGTCCGGACCGATTCCAGCGCACCAGGGCCTCATAGCCATGAGGGCGCAGGTCCTGGGCCTGCAGGATCGGCTGCCAGTGGAGGTCGAAGGCGTCGGCCGCGGCGGCCAGACGCAGATCGCACACCAGCGACTGCCGGTCCTGCCGTTGCGCGGAGAGTTCCACCACCCGCGCCTCGATCGCGGTCGCCAGACGGCGAAGTTCCGTGTGCTGCCCCGGCGAAAGCTGGCCAGGCCGCCTGTCCAGGACGCACAACGCCCCGACCGGCTGCCCTCCGGGCGCACAAATGGGCTTTCCGGCATAGAAGCGCAGCCCCGTCGCTCCCTGGACCATGGGGAGACCGGCAAAGCGCGGATTAGCACGCGCATCCTCCACCACCAGCAGCTTGCCCGGCTGGCGAATCGCCGCATCACAGAAGGTTTGCGCGCGGGGCAAGGAGCCATGCAGCGACGGGCTGCCGAAGCGGGTCACCTGGAACTCCGCCCCGACCAGCGTCGTGGCGGAGAGCGGGCGCTCCAGAAGCCGCGCTGCCTCCTGCGTCAGCTCCTCAATACAAGGATCCGGCGCGCCGCTTGCCAGGCCGCTTCTGTCCAGTGCCGCGACACGCGCCATCTCCTGGACGCTGGTAGGCGCCGCGTTCATGCGGCCTCTCTGGCCTGGAGCGACGCAGGGGAAACACCGGAACCATCAGCCCGAACAATACCGACCCCGGGAGAGAGGAGAGAATACAAGGTCACCGTGCGCGGTTCACTGCTCGAGAGAAGTCAACGTCCCGCACAGGGTGATAGCGGAAACGTGAAAAACCCCCAAGAGAATTGTCTCCCGCCCTTGTGGAGAAGGAGCGGCCCTCTCTCTACCGCTCCGCTCCCAGCCGGTTCAGCGGGCGGGGGTCCCCGATTCGCCCAGGTCCCACCACATGCCGGCGAAGGCGGCGATCCCCTCGCGTGCCGGCCCGACCAGCAGGTGCTCGTCCGGACCATGCTGCTTGCAGCCGTTGTAGCTGTGCGGCACCCAGACCAGCGGCACACCCAGGTGGTCCACAAAGACATCCCCCGGCAGGCCACCGCTGCTGTTGGGAATGATTTGCACGCGGTGGTTCAGACTCTTCTCCATGCTGGCCTGCGCCCAGCGGACCCAGGGATGATTCGGCGCGGTGCGGCTGGCCGGCATGCGGATGCCGGCATTCTCGATACGCACCAGCTGCAACCCATGTGCATCAAGGTGCTGGCGCAGGGCGCCCTCGAAGGAGGCCGGATCGGTATCCACGGTGTAGCGGATCTGGCAATGCGCCCGCGCATCCGGCGCCACGGCGTTCACCGGATTGGCCGGCACGCCGCTGGTCATCGCCAGCACGATAAAGCTGTTCCAGCCGTAGATCTTCTCGGCGGCGGTCAGGCCCGGCTCACCCCAGGCCTCGTCGATTGTCGCCGCGCCGTCGCCGCCGCCGACCGGGCAGCCTTCCAGCACTTCCCGAACCGCGGCGGGCACGGTGCCGCCCGCCGGCAGCCAGTCCCGCACCAGGATCTTGCCGTCGCGGTCCATGATGGTCGCCAGCGCATGCGCCAGCACCACCGCCGGGTCGGTGGTCAGGCCGCCCCAGTGGCCGGAATGCACGCCGCCCTCGCGCAGCCGCACCGCGAGATCGAAGTGGAAGGTGCCGCGCGTGCCTGAGGCGATGGTGGGCAGGCCGGGCTCGACGCGCGGCCCGTCCGAGGCGATCAGCACATCGGCGGCCAGCGCCTCCGCCTGGGAGGCGATGAAGGCCCGCAGCCCCTTGCTGCCGCGCTCCTCCGCCATCTCCAGCACGACCTTCACGTTGAAGCCCAGCCGCCCCTCGCGCTCGGCCAGCACCGCCTCGAGCGCCGCCAGGTTGAGCGCGTGCTGGCCCTTGTTGTCGGCAGTGCCGCGCCCGTACCAGCGGTCGCCGCGGTCAGTCAGCACCCAGGGCGAGAGCCCGGCCGACCACTGCGTGTCGAGCCCGGCCACGGTGTCGCCATGGCCATAAAGCAGCACCGTCGGCCGCGCCGGGTCCTCAATGCGCGTGCCGGTCAGGATCGGGCCGAAGCCGGGTTCCGGGTTGGCGTGCAGGGCAACGGTGAAGCCAAGCCGTTCCAGCCAGGGGCGGATGGCGGTTTCCAGATAGCGCTCCAGCGCCGCCGCATGTTGCGCCTCCTGGGAGGTGGAGGGGATGGCCACCAGCCGGGCCAGCAGGTCGCGAAAGCCACCGCGATCGAAGAATTCCACTGCGCGCCCGATGGCGCCTTCCCGTGTGGCCATGCTGCCCTTCCCACTCTCAGGCCATCACCAGGATGGCCAACCCTTTTCAGATGGCGCGCAGAATGCGGTGCCGGGGGAGCGGCGTCGAGGGGCGCAGAAGGAGGATCAGCGGGTGCGGACGGGCCCCGCGCCGGAACCGCTGCCGCCACCTGCCAGACCGGTGCCGAGCAGCGCGCCGGCCGCCATCGGCAGGAGCAGGCCGAGTGGCGCCGCCAGCCCCTGGCCGCCCACCGGCAACTGCACCGGCGCCGGCTCTTCCTCCGCCTCGGCTAGCGCCGCCGGTGGCCGGACGAGACGCGGCTGCGATTCCCCGCGTGGCGCGACCACGACGCCCGCGCCGGCCGGCACGGCGAGGCTCCGGAGTTGTGCCCGGGCCTCGGCCGCCGGCAGCAGCGCCGCGATGCCAAGCAGCACGGCAAGGCAAACGGTGCCCCGGCGCGGCGCGGCGTCATTGGGCATAAACGATCTCCGGATGGGATTGCTGGAAGGCCGGCAGCGTCATGCTGGCGGCTTCGGCCGCCAGCAGGCGGGGAAAGGCGAGATGGACGCCGAACTGCCGGGCGGCCTGCAACTGTGGCACGAGGCAGATATCGGCCATGCCCGGCGTCTCGCCGAAGCAGAAGGGGCCAGAACTGCCGCAGAGCATCGTCTCGCAGGCATCCAGGCTCTCGGCGATCGCCTGCCGCAGCCAGCCCTGCGCCTCCCCTTCCGACAGGCCGGCGGCGCAGAGCCGCGCATGCGCCCGCCTGCCCTGGAGCGGCTGCACGTCACAGGTGACCATCATGGCAAAGGCCCTCACCCGTGCCCGGGTCAGCGGGTCGGGCGGCAGCAGCGGCGGGCTGGGCCAGATCTCCTCCAGCCATTCCAGGATGGCGAAGGACTGCGCGATCACCGTGCCGTCCGGCAGTTCCAGCGCCGGCATCATGCCCGGTGGGGCGATACCCCGCTCCGCCTGCTCGCGCGACCACTCCCCGGGCAGAGAATACAGTGTCTCCGGTACGGACAAGCCCTTGAGAGATAGCGCGAGGCGAACGCGCAAGGTTGCCGAAGACCGCCGATAACCGTGCAACCGCATTGCATGCCTCCCGCTCTCAAATCTGTTACTATTCCCCCTCTCTTGTCAATGACAACCCGCACAATAGCGACTTCCGGTTGCATAACCGTGCCGCCACACAGCACTTCTGCAGGTGCTGCGCCCTATTTCACACCTTCGACCCATGGGAATGGTAACCAGCCTCGCGTCCACCATCGCGCAAAGAAAGCTATGGGCCAGACCGATCGACGGATCCTTTGTACTTTGTGTACGACGCCCGCCTCACCAGCGCCGGGCCTGCGGAGCAGGCAGGGAGTCTCGCCCCTGCCCTGAGCCTCAGCCGGGCCCGCGCAGCCCCGTCAGTGCCGTTCGCACTGCCTCGACCGGCAGATCGGCGAGCGGTGAGTGCCGCAGCACCGCCACCGTCGGCCCGCGCGGCGCGCAGAGATCCGGATTGCTGTCATCGCCGAACAGCGCCACCGTCGGGCAGCCGGCGATGGCGAGCAGATGCGTCGGGCCGGTGTCATTGCCGACCGCGAAGGCCGCATGGCGGGCCAGCGCGCCGATCTGCAGCAGACTGGTCCGCCCGGTCAGGTCCAGCGTGCCCGGGGCCCGCTGCTGGATCGCCCCGGCCAGAGGCTGCTCGGCCTTGCCGCCGAGCACGACGGCCGGACAATCGAGCCCCGCCGCCAGGGCGGCGAAACGCTCCACCGGCCAGCGCTTGCCCGGATGCGCCGGGGAGGCACCGGGTATCAGCAACCCGAAGCGCTCCGGCAGCCCGAAGCCGGAGAGGTCATCTTCCAGCCAGCTCATCTCGGGCGGCGGAAACCGTGTGATCCCGGCGAGACGCAACTGCTCACGCTGCCGGTCCACCGTATGCAGGTGATCACGCGCCGGATTGTCATGCCGGTGGCTGGCGCCGCGCGCGATGCCGGACCATTCCGGCCGGCTTCCCGTCAGCCAGCGATAGCGCGAGGAGCGGCCGGAGGTCTGCAGGTCATAGACGCGGTCGAAGCCGGACCGGCGCAGTTTGCGGGCCAGCCGCAGCACGGCCGGCAGATCGCCCCAAGAGGGCCGCCCATCCTCCCAGACCTGGTCGAACCAGGGGGAGCGGCGCGCCAGCGGTGCGAAGGGCGGCGTGGTCAGCAGGATGATCTCGGCGCCGGGGTGATGCGCGCGGATGGCAGCGAATGGGCCGAAGGCCTGGATGAAGTCGCCCAGCGCCGAAAGCTTGATGACCAGAATGCGCTGCGTCACGCCAGCAATTCCCGATAGACGGCGAGCGTCGCACGCTGCATCGCCGTGATGGTGTAGTCCGCGCGCACGACCGCCTGCGCGCGGGCGCCGATGGCGGCCCGCTCCGCCGCCGGGAGAGCCAGCGCATGGGCAATGGCGCCAGCCAGCGCCCCGGCGTCGCCGGGCGGAACGCGCCAGCCGGTCTCGCCCTCCGCCACCGTCTCGCGCGGCGCGCCGAGGTCGGAGGCGATCACCGGGCGCGCCATGGCCTGTGCCTCGACGATGGTGCGGCCGAAGGCCTCCGGGTCGGTCGAGCAATGCAGCGCCAGATCGGCCAGCAGGAAGGCGGCCGGCAGGTCATCGGAGTGGCCGGGCATGGCGACATCCTCGCCGAGGCCCAACGCGGCGACCTGCTGCCGCAATTCGCCGGCGAAACCCCCGCGCCCTGCATCCCCCAGCAGCAGCGCGAAAGGCCGCGGGCTGGGCAGACGGGCCAGCGCCTCCAGCAGCACGCCCTGCCCTTTCCAGCGCGTCAGCCGGCCCGCCAGCAGCAGTACCGGGCGGTCCTGCGGAACGCCCCAGGCCGCACGCAGCGCCGCGACGCGCTCCGGCGGCACCACGGCGGGATCGAAGACGCGAATATCCACGCCGCGCGGGATCAGGCGGATGCGCGCCGGATCGGTGCCATGCCGCGCCTGGATCAGTTCGGCGATGAAGCGGCTGATGGCGATCACCCGCTCGCCGCGCGCCATCACCGAGTTGTAGAGCCGCTTGCCAGGGAAGCCCTCGTTGTAGGCGCCATGGTAGGTGGTGATGAAACGCGCCCCGGTCCGCCGCGCCGCCAGCAGCGCCGACCAGGCCGGAAAGCGGCTGCGGGCATGGATGATGCGCACGCCCTCGGCGCGGATCACCCGCTCCAGCGCGGCCGCGTTGCGCAGCAGCGCAGCGGGCGACTTGCTGCCCAGCGGCAGCGTAATGTGCCGCGCGCCGAGCCGTTCGAGCTCCGGCACCATCCGCCCCCCCGCCGAGGCGACCAGGGGGCGGAAGCCGCTCTCCGTCAGGGCGGCGGCGATCTCAAGCGTGCCACGTTCCACCCCGCCGGCGTTCAGCGCGGGCAGGACTTGCAGCACGGCAGGTGAATCCGGGGCGGACATGGCAGCGCGGGATTAGCGCCTACCGGCGCCGCTGTCAGCCCGCGCACCTGCTCTCTGTCCTGGCGGCATCGTGACCGGCAGCGGCTGCGCCACTTCCCATATGCGGCGCGACGCCACCTCAACCGGAGATGACGCCCTTGCGCCCTGCCTTTCTCCTCGCCGCCTCGCTGTTGTTCGGACCCGTCCCGGCCATGGCCCAGCCCGCCGACGGCACGCCGCATTACGGTGCGCGGCTTGAGGGCTTCACCTATCCCTTCCCCACCCAGGACTTCGCGCTGAACTCGCAGCAGCAGGCGCTGAGCATGGGCTACATGGACATCCGCCCGGAGCGCCCCAACGGGCGCAGCATCGTCCTGCTGCACGGCAAGAATTTCTGCGGCGCCACCTGGGAGGCCACGATCATCGCGCTGCGCGACCAGGGCTGGCGCGTCATCGCGCCCGACCAGATCGGCTTCTGCCGTTCATCGAAGCCCGAGGGCTACCAGTTCAGCCTGCACCAGCTCGCCGCCAATACCAATGCGCTGCTGCATTCGCTTGGCATCGAGCGTGCCGTGGTGATGGGCCACTCGATGGGTGGCATGCTGGCTGCGCGCTACGCGCTGACCTATCCGGACGAGACCGAGGCGCTGGTGATGGTGAACCCGATCGGCCTGGAAGACTGGGAGGCGGAGGGCGTGCCCTACCAGACGGTGGACCAGTGGCACGCTGGCGAGCGGAAGACCACGGCGGAGGGCATCCGCAACTACCAGCGCAGCACTTACTACGCCGGCCATTGGGAACCGCGTTATGACCGCTGGGTGAACATGCTCGCCGGGATGTATGCCGGCCCCGGCCGCGAGGCGGTGATGTGGAACCAGGCGCTGACCAGCGACATGGTCTTCACCCAGCCCGTGGTGAAGGACTTCCCGCGCATCCGCGTGCCGACGCTGCTGCTGATCGGGGAGAAGGACAACACCGCCATCGGCAAGGCCGCCGCCCCGCCGGAGGTGCGGCAGCGCATTGGCAATTATGCGGAGCTCGGGCCACGCACCGCTAAGGCCATCCCCAATGCCCGCCTGGTGCGCTTCCCGGAGCTGGGCCATTCGCCGCAGATCCAGGAGCCTGAGCGGTTCCACGAGGCGCTGCTGCGGGAATTACCCTCCCTGAAGTAAGGACGTCCGGGGTGGTTCAACCACCCCGGCGGGGGATCCAGGGGGCGCGCCCCCTTGGCCCCGCTCAGCCGCCCTTCACCCCGCCCGTTGTCAGCCCCGCGATGATCTGCTTCTGCGCGAGCAGGGTGAGCAGCAGCACGGGCAACGTTACCAGCAGCGCCGCGGCGGCGAGCGGCCCCCAGGAGATCTGCTCGAAGGTCAGCATGTTGTTCACCGCGACCGGCAGGGTGCGCGTCTCCCGCCCCGCCAGCACGACGGCGAAGATGAAGTTGTTCCAGGAGAAGATGAAGGAGAGGATGGTGGCCACCGTGATGCCCGGCCGCGCCAGCGGGAAGGCGACATGGCGGAAGGCCTGCCAGATGGTCGCGCCATCCACCAGCGCCGCCTCCTCCAATTCGCCCGGCAGCCCCTCGAAGAAGCTGATCATCACCCAGACCACGATGGGAACGGTGATGACGAGGTGGGTGATGACAATCGGCGTCAGCGTGCCGGTCAGCCCCAGCCACTGGAACAGCAGGAAGAGCGGGATCAGGTAGGAGAGCCCCGGGGTGATGCGGGCGATCAGGATGACCATCGCTGCCCGGGTGGCCCGCATCTTGGCGATGCCATAGCCGGCGGGGACGCCGATCAGGATGGCCAGCGCCGTGGCCGAGAAGGACACGATAATGCTGTTCCAGGTGTAGAGCAGGAAGTCGTTGCGGGCAAAGACGGCGGCGAAATTGTCCCAGACCGGCGGGTTGGGGATGAAGACCGGCGGCCAGGCGGTATTGTCCAGCTCCGTCTTCAGCGAGAGCGAGAGCATCCAGAGGAAGACCAGCGCTGCCGGCGAGACGAGCACCAGCACGGCCAGCGCGAAGCCGACCCGTTCCAGCAGCCGCATCATGCGTCCTTCACCCGATTGCGCGTCCAGAGCAGCAGCGCCGCGAGGGAGACGATCAGCGCGAAGAAGACCACCACCACCGCACTGGCATAGCCCATGTTGTAGTAGGCGAAGCCTTGCAGATAGAGAAAGATGTTGATGGTCTCGCTGCTGGTGCCCGGTCCGCCTTGGGTGATGACGTAGATCGTGTCGAAGGCCTTCAGCGCGTCGATGGTGCGGATGATCAGCGCCACCACGATGAAGGGCATCAGCAGCGGCAAGGTGATGTGGCGGAAAGCCTGCCAGGCGCTGGCGCCATCGATCTTCGCCGCCTCGTAGGGATCGACCGGCAACGAGGCGAGGCCGCCGAGGACGATCAGCATGACCAGCGGCGTCCAGTGCCAGACCTCGACGATCACCAGCGTCGGAATCACCGTGCGCGCGTCATAGACCCACATGCTGGGCGGCAGGCCGACCTGCGTCAGCAGCCAGTTCAGCACGCCGAGTTGTGGGTGGAACATCATCGTCCAGACCAGCGCCACCGCCACCGGCGTCGCCATCATCGGCAGGATGAAGACGGTGCGCGCCAAGCCCCGCAGCGGGAACCTGCGGTGGAACACCAGCGCGGCAACGGTGCCGAAGATCATCGGCAGGATGACCGCCAGGACGGTGTAGTAGAGGGTACGCACCACCGACCACAGGAAGCGCTCATCGGTGAAGAGCTTGCGGTAGTTCTCAAAGCCGACATAGACACGGCCGCCACCGATCTTCCAGTCATGCGCCGACATGAAGAGGGTGAAGGCCCAGGGAAACAGGATCACGGCCAGCACCACCGCGCCGGCCGGAACGATGAACCAGCCGTAGCGGCGCGCGTAGTTGCGGCGGCGGCCGCCTCCGGCCGCCACCGCCGTGCCACCCGGCAGCGCGGCGGCGGAGTTGTCCATCAGGTGCCGCGCTCCGACTGCTCCAGCACCGGGCGGAAAGCTTCAGTGGCGCGCTTCAGCTCGGCGGCAGGGTCGGCGCCACCCACCATGTTCGTCAGCGCCGTGCCGATGGTGTCCCGGAACTCGGTGACGGGCACGATCTCGGGCAGGCCCGGGCGGGCGATATTGGCGCTCTCGACCAGGGTGTCGAAGAACTCGCGCGGGAAGCTGCTGGCCTTGATCGCCTCCTCATTGCGGAAGGGGCTGCTGCGGGCCGGCGCACCCGCACCCGAGGTGAGAAAGCGGAGCTGATTCGTCTTGTTGACCGCCCACTGCACGTAGTACCAGGCCGGCCCCCTGTTGCGGCTCTGCTCGCTAATGCCCAAGCCGGTGCCGAACAGGCAGCAATGGTGATGCGCCGGCCCTGCCGGCACCACGGCATAGCCGACCTTCCCGGCAACGCGCGAGCGGGTCTTGTCCTCCAGCGGCGCGGCGAAGCCCACGCCGTCGATCCAGAAGGCGGCGCGCCCCTGCATGAAGGTGGTCTGGCATTCGTTCCAGTTGAAGCCGATGCTTCCCGGCGGCGCGCAATCGCGCATCAGCTTCTGGTACATCTGGCCGGCCCAGATGGCGTCCGGCGTGTCGGTCAGCAGCTTCATGTCGGGGCTGACCGTGTCGCGCTGCTGCGTGCCGAGCAGGAAGGAGGTCCAGAGCACCACATTGGCGTTGCGCAAACCCCGGCCAACGAAGCCGTACTGCTGCTTCGAAGGGTCGGTCAGCGCTTTGGCGGCGGTGTAGAGCTCCTCGAAGGTCTTGGGTACGGCGACATTCTTCGCCGCCAGCAGATCCTTGTTGTAGTAGAGGATGAAGTAATCGGTGAACTCCGGCAGCGTGTCCATCCGCCCGTCCGCCTGGGTGGAGTAGGCGACGGCGCCCTTGCCGAAGTCGGCGAAGTCGAAATCCGGCGCGGTGAGCGAGGCGTCCTGGATCAGCGGCTTGATGTCCACGCACCACTTCGCCCGGCCGACCTGCCGCTTGTTCACGTGCAGGCTGATGCCGACCACATCGAAGGACGGGCGCCCGGAGGCGAATTCGATGGCGAATTTCTGCCGGTGCTGCTGCTCCGGGATCTGCTCGGCGCCGACCCGGATACCGGTCAGATCCTCGAATTCCTGCTGGTGCTTGATCAGCAGGCTGGAGCGCGGGTTGGCGGTCAGGCTCGCCTCCACCTTCTCGCCCTTGAAGCGCTTCCAGTCGAAGGCCTGCTGAGCGCCGACGCGCTCGACCAGGGCCGGGACCGCCAGAATACCGGCAGCCGCCCGCAAGGCGGTGCGGCGCGTGATCTCGGACATTGTTCGCACTCCCATGCGCCGGGCTTTGCCGGCTTGTCGGGGTATGCTTCCATCCTCATGCCCGGATGGCAAGCGCGATCACTTGAGGCTAGGACGGGCGGACAAGTCGTGATGGAGGAACCCGGCATGAGCACTCTCTCCACCGCCCTGCCCGCGGACTGGCGCGAGGGCCACTTCGCCCTGCGCATCGAGGGCGCGGACGGCCCGCAGGTGGTAGCCCTCGCCAAGGGGCGCGCCTATGACATGACGCCGGCCTTTGGCACTGTCAGCACCTGGCTGAATTCCGAGGACCCGCTCGGCGCCATTGCCGCGCGTGGCGAGCCCCTTTCGCTCGATGTCGAGGCCCTGCTGGTCGGCGCCGGCCCAGCCCGCTTGCTGGCGCCCTTCGACCTGCAGGCACTGAAGGCCTGCGGCGTGACCTATGCCCGCTCGATGCTGGAGCGTGTCATCGAGGAGCGCTGCCGTGGTGACGCCACCCAGGCGGAGAAGATCCGCGCCGAGGTGCGCGGCATCATCGGCGACGAGCTGGGCAACCTCCGCCCTGGCAGCCCGGAGGCGATGGCGCTGAAGGAAAACCTCGTCGCCCGCGGCTGGTGGAGCCAGTACCTGGAGGTCGGCATCGGGCCGGATGCCGAGATCTTCACCAAGGCACAGCCGCTTTCCGCCGTCGGCTCCGGCGCCCGCATCGGCATCCATCCCGAGAGCGCCTGGAACAACCCGGAGCCGGAGGTGGTGCTGGCGATCGACGCCCAGGGCCGCATCCTCGGCGCCGCGCTCGGCAATGACGTCAACCTGCGCGACGTCGAAGGCCGCTCCGCCCTGTTGCTCGGCCGTGCCAAGGACAACAACGCCGCCTGCGCCATCGGCCCGGCCATCCGCCTGTTCGACGAAGGCTTCACCCTGGAGGACATCCGCGCCGCCGAGATCCGCCTCACCATCGAGGGGCCGGAAGGCTTCCGGCTGGAGGAGAGCGGCAAGGTCGGCGCCATCAGCCGCGACCCAACCGAGATCGTGGACCAGGCCGTCAACCCGCACCACCAGTACCCGGACGGGCTGGCACTGTTTCTCGGCACCCCCTTCTCCCCCTCCAAGGACCGCGACGCGCCGGGCATGGGCTTCACCCACCATATCGGCGACGTGGTGAGCATTGCCAGCGAGCGGCTCGGTGCCCTGGTGAATACCGTGGACCGCACGGATTCCTGCCCGCCCTGGCGCTTCGGCATCGGCGCGTTGATGCACAATCTCGCGCAGCGCGGCCTGCCGCGCGCATGAGCGCCGGGGAGCGGCTTTCTGAAGAGTTTGGCCGCCTCGACCGCGGTGACGGCATCCACCTCGCCTGGGCGCGCCTGCCCGGGCGAGGGCCCACCACCGTCTTTCTGACCGGCTTCCGCTCGGACATGGAGGGCAGTAAAGCCACTGCCCTGCGCGACTTCTGCGCCGACGAGGGCCGGGCCTTCCTGCGCTTCGACTATTCCGGGCACGGGGCTTCCGACGGCCGCTTCGAAGAGGGTTGTATCGGCGAATGGGCGATGGATGCCGCCGTCGCCATCGAGAAGCTTACCGCAGGGCCGCTGGTGCTGGTCGGCTCCTCCATGGGCGGCTGGATTTCGCTGCTGCTGCTGCGCCGCATGGCCGCGCGGGTGCAGGCGCTGGTCGGCATCGCCCCCGCGCCCGACTTCACCGAGCGGCTGATGTGGCCGGCGCTCACGGAGGTGCATCGCGAGGCCATCCTGCGCGACGGCATGGTGCCGGTGGAAAGCCCCTATGGCCCGCCCGTACCGCTCACCCGGAAGCTGTTCGAGGATGGTCGCAACCAGCTTGTCCTCAACCAGCCGATCCCCTTCGCCGGGCCGGTCCGCATCCTGCAGGGCATGCGGGACAACGAAGTGCCCTGGCAATACGCGCCGGAGATCGCCCAGCGGCTCGAAGCGCCGGATGTGCGGATCACCCTGGTAAAGGAAGGGGACCACCGGCTGGCGCGCGAGGAAGACCTGGTGCTGCTGGTCGAAACGCTGCGCGGGCTGCTCGGGGGAGGCGCTGCCTCCCCCTGAACCCCCTCCGCCGGGGGGACAGTGTCCCCCCGGACCCCGCCGTCAGTCAGCCCGTGATACCGATGATCCAGGGCGCGAATTCGTGTTTGCCCACGCCCAGATCCTCGCTCTTGGTCTGCTCGCCCGAGGCGATGCGCAGGATGTGCTCGAAAATGCGCTGGCCCATCTCCTGTAGGCTGGCCGTGCCGTCCAGGATCTCCCCGCAGTTGATGTCCATGTCCTCCTCCAGGCGGCGGTACATGGGCGTGTTGGTCGCCAGCTTGATCGAGGGCACCGGCTTGGAGCCGAACATCGAGCCGCGGCCCGTGGTGAAGCAGATGACGTTGGCGCCGCCGGCGATCTGCCCGGTGGCGGAAACCGGGTCGAAGCCCGGGCTGTCCATGAAGACGAAGCCCTTCTTCGTCACCGGCTCGGCATATTTGTAGACCTCCATCAGCGGGCCCGTGCCGCCCTTCATGGAGGAGCCCAGCGACTTCTCGAAGATATTGGCAAGCCCGCCCGCCTGATTGCCCGGGCTGACCACGCCGTTGATCTGCGTGTCGCGTCCGAGTGCGTATTCATCCTTCCACCAGCGGATGCGCTCGATCAGCTTCTCGCCGACCTCGCGGCTGGCGGCGCGCCGCGTCAGCGTATGCTCGACGCCGTAGATCTCCGGCGTCTCGGAGAGGATGGCCGTGCCGCCATGCCGCGTCAGGATGTCCATGGCATGGCCGAGCGCGGGATTGGCGGTGATGGAGGAGAAGCCGTCCGAGCCGCCGCACTGCAGGCCGACCATGATGTGCTCGGCCGAGCATGGCTCGCGCTTCACATTGTTGGCCTCGGCGAGCATCTCCTTCACCATGGCGATGCCGGCCTCGATGCTCTTCCGGGTGCCGCCCATCTCCTGCATGCTGTAGTGGCGCAGATGCGGGCCGGCCTGCAGCCCTTGTTCCTGCATCAGCCCGGCAATCTGGTTGCGCTCGCAGCCCAGGCCAATCACCAGCACGCCGGCGATATTGGGGTGGCGGATATAACCGGCCAGCGTCCGTCGCAGCAGTTGCATCGGTTCGCCGGAGAGCTCCATGCCGCAGCCGGTCTGGTGCGTGAAGGCAGCGACGCCATCCACGTTGGGATACTCGGCCAGCCGCTCGGCGGTGAAGTGGTCGGCGATGTTCTGCACCACGGTGGCGGAGCAGTTCACTGTCGAGACAATGCCGATGTAGTTGCGCGTCGCCACGCGGCCATCCGGGCGCACGATGCCCTGGAAGGTGGCGCGCTCGGCCGCCGGCACCATCACCAGCGGCTGGTAGTCAGCGCCGATGGCGTAGTCCCGGTCGAACTCGGTGAAGGCGATGTTGTGGCCATGCAGCATGGTGCCGGCCGGCAGGTCGTCCGCCGCGAAGCCGATGGTCACGTTGTACTTCAGCACCGGCTCGCCCTTGCGCAGGTGCCGCGTGGCGATCTTGTAGCCCGGTTGCACCGCCTCGCGCGCAAGGATGTTCTCGCCGGGGATGGAGGTGCCCGGTTCCACCGCCACCCGCGCCACCACCACGTTGTCATTGGGGTGCAGGCGGATGACGGGGCCGTTCAGGCGTTTGGCGGAAAGATCGATCATCGACATGGCGGCAGGGTTCCTTGGACGGTCTCAGAGCCCCTTTGAGAATGGGGCGGCGGAGGGCTGGCGGGGAATTTTTCGGGTCGGGCAGGAAGGGCCGCCGTCCCAATGCAGAGCATCGGGGCAAGGCCCTGACACCCCTGGCACGGGAAAGACCCGCCGGTCATGACCCGACACCATTCTCAAGCGGGCTCTCAATTCACGAGGGGTTCGGGCAGGCGGATGTCGTGGCGCCCGGCATAAGGCCGCAGCGCGTCCATGATGCCCTCGGCGAGGGGCACGCCCTGGGCGAGTGCCGCCTCGCGCAACTTGAGCCCGCGCTCTCCAGGCAGCCGGACAGGCGGCTGGCCGGGCCGCGGCGCCGCGGCTCGGCAGGCGGCGGCGGTATGGCCGGTCTGCCGCGTGAAGGCATCGAGACCGGCGAAGGCGGCGGGGTCGAGCACCTGCAGAAAGACGCTGGCGATCATGCCGCCGGGCTTGTCCACCCGGCCGAAGCCGGAAAGCCCCTGCGTCAGTGCCTCGGTGGCGAGCGCCCAGCCATAACCCTTCTGCCCGTGGTCGAGCCCGCCGGCCGGCAGGATGGTGCCGCCCTTGCCGATGACAGAAGGATCGTCGGTCGGATTGCCCTCGGCATCCAGTAGCCAGGGGCGCGGAAAGCGCTGCCCGAGCCGCGTGAGCCGATGGCTCATGTTGTTGGTGGTGATGGAGGCGCTGATATCAGTCACCACCGGCAGGCTTTCGCGCGCTGGCCCGGTGGGAAAGCCGACGGACACCGGATCGGGCGCCAGCACACCCTGCTTCGCGCCGAAGGGAGCCACGCTGGCGGTCCCGGGGGCGCTGCTGTGCAGGACACACATCAACCCCGCTTCCGCCGCCCGCGCCGGATAGACTGCCAGGCACCCGATGTGATGGCTGTTGCCGATGGCGATGCTGCAGGTCCCATGCACCCGCGCCCGCTCCATCGCCAGGCCGAGCGCCTGCATCGTCAGCCAGCCACCCGGAAGGGCGCGGCCGTTCCAGGCGATGCTGGCGCCTCGGTCGGCGATAACCTCCGGCTCGCCATCCAACCGCATCGTCCCGGCATCGATCTCGTCGAGGTAGCGGGGCAGCAGGCCGAGGCCGTGGGTGACGTGGCCCATCAGGTCTGACTCCACCAGCACCTCGGCCATGACCGCAGCTTTTTCCACCGGCGCGCCATGCGCCTCGAAGAGGGCGGAAGCCAAGGCCCGAAGGGCCTCGACAGGGTAGCGCGGCAGCGCGGGGGATTGTGCGGCGGCGCTCACGGTGCGGGGCACCCGAGGGGGTTCGGCACAAGGCGGCGGAGCATTCCCGGTTCCTTCCTCCAATTCATACGATGATCTCACGAGGCGCTGCCCGCCGCAACGCGGGGCGGGCTCCGCGCGATGGCACCCCTTGAGCGGCGCTGCCCTAAGGGGCGGTCCGCGCAATCACAGAAAGGTGATCGATGCGCATCTCAACCATGCCACCGGGGCGGCCGCCTCAACGTCGAGTTTTATTGCGTGAAAACACTTTTTTATCTATTGTCTCATTATCGCGATGGAACCCCCGCCCATGGCCACCTCTCAGAACGACACCCTCCTGCCCGCCCCCCCGGCGCGCCGGGCCGAATTGCCAGAGCATGAAGTGCACTGGTTTGCCCTGCTTGGAAGCCTGACCATGAGTTGGTCCGTATCGATCGCTCTGGGCTACTGGGCCTTCGGCTAGCCCCCGCCTCATGCGGAGAGCAGGACGCATCCCACACGCTATGGTAGTATTCACTCCCCACCGAAGACTTCCGCCCAGGCGGCCCGTAGCGCCATGTCCACCTCCGGCATGGTCGCGGTGATGCCGAGCGCCCAGAGGCTGGTGACGCCGTGCTGCCGGATGCCGCAGGGAATGATGCCGGAGAAATGGCTCAGGTCCGGCTCAACGTTCAGCGCGATGCCGTGCCAGCTCACCCAGCGCGTGACCCGCACGCCGATGGCGGCGATCTTGTCCTCCCGCCCGCTCGCCGCATCGGCCACCCAGATGCCGACCCGCCCCTCGCGCCGCTCGCCCTTCACGTTGAAGCGGCCCAGCGTGCGGATGATCCATTCCTCCAGCCCGTGCACATAAGCGCGGATGTCGCGCGCCGGCACGCTTCCATGCGGCCGGGTGAGGTCGAGCATCACATAGGCGGTGCGCTGGCCGGGGCCATGATAGGTCCACTGCCCGCCCCGCCCGGCGGCGTAGACGGGGAAGCGCGGGTCCACCAGCCCCTCGGGCGTGGAGGAAGTGCCGGAGGTGTAGGTCGGCGGATGCTCCACCAGCCAGACGCGCTCCGGCGCTCCTTCGGCGCGGATCGCCGCGGCATGCTCCTGCATCGCCGCCAGCGCCACGGGGTAGTCGGTCAGGCCTTCGGTCACCCACCACTCGGGCGATGAAGAAATATCCGCCGAAGACGCGGCGGGGGTTGTTGCTGTCTCTGAGATCATCGGCTATACGCCCGGCCCTGTCTGATACTTCACCACGTGCGGTCGTGGCGGAATGGTAGACGCGTCAGCTTGAGGTGCTGGTGGGGGCAACCCCGTGGAAGTTCGAATCTTCTCGACCGCATATTCCTGATCATCAAATCGCCCCGCTTGCCATCCGGTCCGGTCCTTGTGGCCCGACGCCGGCTCCGTCATCGTCCGGGGCACGGAGGTGCCAATGGACGAGGATTTCCGCAAGGCCGCGCTCGACTACCACCGGCTGCCCCGGCCTGGGAAGCTCAGCGTCGAAGCGACCAAGCGCATGGCAACCCAGCGAGATCTGGCCCTTGCCTATTCGCCCGGCGTCGCCGCCGCCTGCGAGGCCATCGCCGAGGACCCCCGTGCCGCCTATGAGATGACCACCCGCGGCAATATGGTCGCGGTCGTCACCAACGGCACCGCCGTGCTCGGCCTCGGCGCCATCGGCGCCCTGGCCTCGAAGCCGGTGATGGAAGGCAAGGCGGTCCTCTTCAAGAAATTCGCCGCCATCGACTCGATCGACCTCGAGGTCAACGAACTCGACCCCACGCGCTTCGTCGAGGCGGTGGCGGTGCTGGAACCCTCCTTCGGCGCCATCAATCTGGAGGACATCAAGGCCCCCGAGTGCTTCGAGATCGAGCGGAGCCTGCGGGAGCGGATGAAGATCCCGGTCTTCCACGACGATCAGCACGGCACCGCCATCATCGTCGCCGCCGCGGTGCGCAACGGGCTGCTGCTGCAGGGCAAGAACCTGGCGGACGCCAAGATCGTCACCTCCGGCGCCGGCGCCGCCGCCCTCGCCTGCCTCGATCTACTGGTGGCGATGGGCGCCAGGCCCGAGAACATCACGGTCACCGACATCAAAGGCGTGGTCTATGCCGGCCGCACCGAGCTGATGGACCCCTACAAGGCGCGCTATGCCCGCGAGACGGAAGCGCGCCGGCTGGAGGAGGTGCTGGAGGGCGCCGACGTTTTCCTCGGCCTTTCCGCCCCGCGCGTGCTGAAGGCCGAGTGGCTGCCCCGCCTCGCGCCACGCCCGCTGGTGCTGGCGCTGGCCAACCCCGAGCCGGAGATCCTGCCCGAGGCGGTGCGCGCCGCCCGGCCGGACGCCATCGTGGCGACGGGCCGCAGCGACTACCCGAACCAGGTCAACAACGTCCTCTGCTTCCCCTTCATCTTCCGTGGCGCGCTGGATGCCGGTGCCACCACGATCAATGAGGCGATGAAGGTGGCGGCGGTGGAGGCCCTCGCACGCCTCGCGCGCATCGAGGCCTCGGAGGTGGTGGCCACGGCCTATGGGGGGCAGGCGCCGGTCTTCGGGCCGGACTACATCATCCCCAAGCCCTTCGATCCGCGGCTGATCCTGGAGATCGCCCCCGCCGTGGCGCGCGCCGCCATGGAATCGGGCGTCGCCACTCGGCCGGTGGCCGATTTCGCCGCCTATCGCGAGACGCTGGAACGCTTCGTCTATCGCTCGGGCGACCTGATGCGCCCGATGATTCATGCCGCCCGCAAGGCGCCGAAGCGCGTCGCCTATGGCGAGGGCGAGGACGAGCGCGTGCTCCGCGCGGTGCAGAGCGTGCTGGATGACGGCACGGCCGAGCCGGTGCTGATCGGCCGCCGCGCCGTGATCGAGGCCAAGGTCAAGGCCATGGGCCTGCGCATGGATCTCACCGAGAGTGTGCGCCTGCTCGACCCGACCGAGGACGAAGCGGTCTTTGCGCCGTTGGTGGAGGTCTATCGGGCCAAGGTCGGCCGTCGCGGCGTACCGCCCGACGTGGCGGAGCGTTTCGTGCGCACCCGGCCCACCGTCGCCGCCGCGCTGCTGCTGGAGGCCGGCCATGTGGATGCCGCCATTGTCGGCGGCCAGGGTGAGTGGATGCGTCACTGGCATCAAGCCTATGACGTGATCGGCAAGCGGGAGGCGGCGAACCGGGTCTATGCCATGACCGGCGTGATCCTGCCCGCCGGTACGCTGTTCTTCGTGGATACCCATCTGCTGGTGGACCCCACCGCAGAGCAGGTGGCCGAAATGACGCTGCTCGCCGCCGAGCAGGTGCGCGCCTTCGGCCTGCACCCGCGCGTCGCGCTGCTGTCGCACTCCTCCTTCGGCGCCAGTCAGGCGCCCTCGGCCCGCAAGATGCGCGAGGCGTTGCGCCTGATCCGCGCCTCCGCTCCCGATCTGGAGGTGGATGGCGAAATGCACGCCGATGCCGCCCTGGTGCCTGCCATCCGCGAGCGTGCGGTGCATGACTCGCCGCTGACCGAGTCCGCCAACCTGCTGGTGATGCCGAACCTCGATTCGGCCAATATCGCCTACAACCTGGTCAAGGCAGCGGCGGACGGGCTGCAGCTCGGCCCGATGCTGCTCGGTATGCGCAAGCCGATTCATGTCCTGGTGCCCAGCGTCACGGCGCGCGGCATCGCCAATCTGACGGCGGTCGCGAGCGCCCAGGCCTGAAGCCGCCGCCGGAATTTCCCCTCGCCCGAGCCTTGCCTCGGGCAGGGGCGCCTCGCCATCTTCATGGCATGGCGAACCTTCCCGACCGTCCCGCCTCGGCCGCCGTCGCCGCCTTCCTGAAGCAGGTGGAGAGCCTGCCTGCGGTGAGGCCGGGCGTGCACAGGCCGGGCCGACTGATTTTCGCCATCGATGCCACGGCCAGCCGCCAGCCGAGCTGGGACCGCGCCTGCCATCTCCAGGCCGAGATGTTCCGCGCCGCCGCGGCGCATGGCGGCCTCGCCGTGCAGCTCGCCTATTACCGCGGCTACGGCGAGTTCGCCGCCACGCCCTTCCTGACCGACGGCGCCGAGCTGGCGCGGCGCATGACGGGCGTCACCTGCCTCGGCGGCAAGACGCAGATCGGCAAGGTGCTGGCGCATGCCCTGACCGAGACGGCGCGGGAACGGGTGGCGGCGCTGGTCTTCGTCGGGGATGCCATGGAAGAGGCGCCGGACCCGCTCTGCCATGCGGCCGGGCAGCTTGGAATACGCGGTACGCCCTTCTTCGCCTTCCAGGAAGGCCATGATTCGACCGCCGCCTCGGTGCTGCGGCAACTGGCGCGGCTGTCCGGCGGTGCGCACCGTACGTTGGACGAAGGCAGCGCGGCCGCCCTCGCCGAATTGCTGCGCGCCGTCGCGGTCTTTGCCGCCGGTGGCCGCGAGGCGCTCTCCCGCCTGCCCGGCGCGGCGGCACGCGGGCTGATCGCACAGCTTCCCGCGCCCGGACGATGACGCACCGGTCATGACCTGGCTGCTCGGCGGCCTCGCGCTGCTGCTCCTGCTGGCCATGCTGCTCTGGGGCTTCGCGACGGCCAGCGTCACACAGGTGAAGCGCACCGGTGCCATTCTGCTGGCGATCATCGGCCTGCTGGCCTTTGCGTTTCTACTGCGCGGCGGCCGGCTGCTTCAGGCCCTGCCGGCCCTCTTACCGCTGCTGCCGCTGGCCCTGCGCCTCTGGCGCGGCTGGCGATCGGCCCGGCGCTTCGGTGCGCCCGGCGCCGCGGGCGGCGGCGCACGGGAGACAGCGGTGGAAACCGCCATGCTGGCCATGCGGCTCGACCTCGACAGCGGCACGCTCTCCGGGCGGGTGCGGCAGGGCCGCTGGGCTGGACGGGAACTGGGCGAGATGCAGGTGGCGGAGGTGCTGGCGCTTCGGGCCGAATGCCTCGCGGCCGATCCGGAAAGCGTACCTCTTCTGGAAAGCTGGCTCGACCGCGCGCATCCCGGCTGGCGGCAGGCCACCCCGCCCGACGACATGGCGATGGACCGCGCCACCGCCCTGGCGCTGCTCGGCCTGCAGGATGGCGCCAGCCCGGCGGAAATCCGCGCTGCCCATCGGCGGCTGATGCGGCAGGCGCATCCGGACCATGGCGGCTCGGCCGAGCAGGCGGCCCGCCTGAACCAGGCCCGGGACATCCTGCTACAGTGAAGTTCATCAAGAAGCGATCTTCGGATCAATTGCCGAGATCGTGGCCGCGTGGCAATGCTTTCTCAGGGAAGCCTTTTTTCTGCCGCCTCCGCGTGGCGGAGTGTACCCGACGTTGTCTCGAGCCTGGAGGACCCGCCGCGTGACGAAACCGCTGAAGAAAGCCGTGCTTCCGGTCGCCGGGCTGGGCACGCGCTTCTTGCCGGCCACCAAGGCGATGGCCAAGGAAATGCTGCCGGTCGTTGACAAGCCCCTGATCCAGTACGCCGTGGAGGAGGCCCGCGCGGCGGGAATTGACCAGTTCTGCTTTGTCACTGGACGCGGCAAGACCGCCATCGTCGAGCACTTCGACGTGGCCTATGAGCTGGAGCGGACGCTGGAAGAGCGTGGTAAGCAGGACGTCCTGGAGGATCTGCGTCGGCAGGCCTCGCTCCCGGGCAGCATCACCACCGTCCGCCAGCAGATCCCGATGGGGCTCGGCCACGCCATCTGGTGTGCCCGCGCCTTCATCGGCGACGACCCCTTCGCCATCCTGCTGCCGGACGACCTGATGCTGTGCAAGACCCCCTGCACGCAGCAGCTCGCCGAGGCCTATCACGAGACCGGCGGCAATGTCGTCGCAATCGAGGAAGTGCCGATGGAGCGCGTCAACAAGTATGGCGTGCTGGACATCGCCGAGGACAAGGGCCGGCTGGTCTCGGTGAAGGGCCTGGTCGAGAAGCCGAAGCCAGAGGATGCCCCCTCCAATCTCACCGTCATCGGCCGCTATGTGCTGATGCCGGAGGTGCTGGCGCATCTCTCCAAGATGGAGCGCGGCGCCGGTGGCGAGGTGCAGCTCACCGACGCCATGGCCAAGCTGATCGGCAAGCAGCCCTTCCACGGCCTGCGCTATGAGGGCCGGCGCTTCGACTGTGGCGACAAGGCCGGTTTCCTGGAGGCGCAGATCGCCTTCGCCCTACAGCGGCCGGACATCGCCCAGGCGGTGCACGACTTCCTGCCGAAATACGTCTGAGGGCACGGGCATGCGCATCGCCATGGTTGGGGCCGGCTATGTCGGCCTGGTGTCGGGTGCCTGCTTCGCGGAATTCGGCGTGGACGTGTGCGTGGTGGACACGGACGCGTCCAAGGTGGAGGCGCTGCGGGCGGGACGGATCCCGATCTACGAGCCGGGGCTGGACCGGCTGGTGGCGGAGAACACGGCGGATGGCCGGCTGCACTTCACCACCGACCTGACCGAAGCGGTGCGCGGGGCGGAGGCCGTCTTCCTCGCCGTCGGCACGCCGACGCGGCGCGGCGACGGCCATGCCGACCTCACCTATGTCTTTGCCGCCGCCGAGCAGGTGGCCAAGGCGGCCAAGGGCCCGCTGGTACTGGTGACCAAGTCTACCGTGCCGGTCGGCACCGGGCGGCAGGTGAAGGAGATCGTCCGCCGGGTGCGCCCCGACCTGGAGATCGAGGTCGCCTCCAATCCCGAGTTCCTGCGCGAGGGCAGCGCCATCGGCGACTTCATGCGGCCCGACCGGGTGGTGATCGGGGTGGACAGCGAGCAGGCGCTGAAGGTGCTGAGGCGCCTCTACCGCCCACTCTACCTGATCGAGACGCCGGTGGTAGCGACCTCGATCGAGACCGCCGAGCTGATCAAATACGCCGCCAATGCCTTCCTGGCGGTGAAGATCACCTTCATCAACCAGATGGCCGATCTTTGCGAGAAGGCCGGCGCCAATGTGCACGACGTGGCGCGCGGCATGGGACTCGACGGCCGCATCGGCCGCAAGTTCCTGCATGCCGGGCCCGGCTATGGCGGCTCCTGCTTCCCGAAGGACACGCTGGCGCTGGCCCGCACGGCGCAGGAACTGGGCGCCCCGGCAACGCTGGTCGAGCAGACCATCGCCGCCAACGAGGCGCGCAAGGCGCAGATGGCCGAGCGGGTGATTGCCGCCTGCGGCGGCAGCGTCGCCGGCAAAACGATTGCCGTGCTCGGGCTGACCTTCAAGCCCGAGACCGACGACATGCGCGATGCCCCCTCGCTGGTGATCATCCCCGCGCTGGTGGCCGCCGGCGCGCGGATCCGCGCTTATGACCCGCAGCCCGGACATGCGCAGCAGATGCTGCCGGCTGCGGTGCACTATGCCGAAAGTGCGCTCGATGCCACGCAGGGCGCCGACGCGCTGGTGCTGATCACCGAGTGGAACGAGTTCCGTGCCATCGCGCCGGAAAAGCTGCGCCACAGCATGGCGGGCCGCGTCGTCTGTGACCTGCGCAATGTCTGGGACCCTGCTGCCATGCGCGAATGCGGGTTCGAATACTCCTCGATCGGCCGTCCGTAACTACAAGGAATCCGGCATGACTGCCTTCCGCCACGAGTTCCACCCGACCTCGCTGCGCGAATACGACATTCGCGGCATCATCGGCAAAACCCTGTCCGGCGCGGACGCCTTCGCCATTGGCCGCTGCTTCGGCAGTATCGTGGTGCGCGGCGGCGGCAAGAAGGTGGCCGTGGGCTATGACGGCCGCCTCTCCTCGCCTGAGCTGGAGGCCCAGCTCGTCGCCGGCCTGGTCGCCTGCGGCCTGGAAGTGGCGCGCATCGGCTGCGGCCCGACGCCCATGCTCTACTACGCCGCCTATGCCCTCGGCGCCGACGGCGCGGCCATGGTGACGGGCAGCCACAACCCGCCCGACTACAACGGCTTCAAGATGATGCTGGGCAAGAAGCCCTTCTTCGGCGCGCAGATCCAGGAGATCGGCAAGATGGCCGCCTCGGGGGACGTGGTGCCGGAGGCCTCCGGCTCCTCGACCCAGGTGGACATCTCCGAGGAATATATCGCCCGCCTGCTGAAGGATTACGACGGCGGTGATCGCGCGCTGAAAGTCGTGTGGGACCCGGGCAATGGCTCCGGCGCCGAGATCACCCAGCGGCTGGTGGCCAGGCTGCCGGGGAACCACACCGTCATCAACGGCGAGATCGACGGCCGCTTCCCCAACCACCATCCCGACCCGACCGTGCTGAAGAACCTTGAGCAGATCATCGCCGAGGTGAAGAAGCAGAAGGCCGACCTGGGCATTGCCTTCGACGGCGACGCCGACCGCATCGGCGCGGTGGATGGCGAGGGCAACATGCTCTTCGGCGACCAGCTGCTGGTGGTACTGGCGCGCGACGTGCTGAAGAACAACCCGGGTGGCACCATCATCGCCGATGTCAAGGCTTCCCAGGTGTTGTTCGACGAGGTCGGCAAGGCCGGCGGCACGCCGCTGATGTGGAAGACCGGCCATTCGCTGATCAAGGCTAAGATGGCCGAGACCAAGGCGCCGCTGGCCGGCGAGATGTCGGGCCACATCTTCTTCGCCGATAAATGGTACGGCTTCGACGACGCGCTCTATTCCGCCGTGCGCCTGCTCGGCATCGTGGCTCGCTCCAGCGAGTCCCTGGCCGCCATGCGCGCCGCCCTGCCGCAGGTAATCAATACGCCGGAGCTGCGCTTCAACTGCCCGGACGAGCGCAAGTTCGGCGTCATTGCCGAGGTGAAGGAGCGCCTGGCCAAGTCCGGCGCCAATGTGCAGGACGTGGACGGCGTGCGCGTGCTGACTGAGGATGGCTGGTGGCTGCTGCGCGCCTCCAACACCCAGGCGGTGCTGGTCGCCCGCGCCGAGGCCAAGACCGAGGAGGGCCTGGAGCGCCTGAAGGCCCTGCTGGCCGAGCAGGTCGAGGCTTCCGGCCTGCAGGCGCCGGATTTCTCCGGTGAGAACGCGGGGCACTGACCCCGGTCTTCCTCTACGGCACGCTGCTTGACCGCGGCGTGCTGACCCGCGAGGCCGGCGGTGCCCGCTTGCATCGCCGCGCCATCCCCGCGGAGCGCTGGGCTTCCGCCGTGTCGTGCTGCGAGGCACGCCCTACCCTACCCTGACGCCCGGCCCTGACAGTGTGGCGGGCCTCCTGATCCGGCCCGCACCTCCGGCCCTCGCCCGCCTGCACGCCTATGAAGGCCCCCTTTACCGGCTGCTGCCGCTCCGGGTGTGCACGGCGCGTGGGCCGGTGCAGGCGCGTGCCTGGATGGCGCCGCCCTGGCGCGCCGCCGCGCGACCCTGGCCGTGAACGCCGCCTGGATCGTCCACCTGCTGGCGGAAACGCCCGCGTTGCGCGCTCCCCTTGCCGCCCTGGCCGAACTTGATCTGCCCGACGCTTGGATCGGTGCGGGCTTCGTGCGCAATGCCGTCTGGGATGCCCTGCATGGCTGTCCACCCGGCCTGCGCCCCGGCGCGGACCTCGACGTGGTGTTCTTCGCCCCCGATGAGGCGATCACTGAGACTGCCGCGGAGGTGGCGCTGCGAGTAATCCTCCCCGGCCTTACCTGGTCCGTCCGCAACCAGGCGCGCATGCACCGGCGCAACGGCGACGCGCCCTATGCCGACGCTGCCGACGCCCTGCGGCACTGGCCGGAGACGGCCACCGCTGTCGCCGCGCGCTGCGGTCCCGCCGGGGTTGAGATCCTCGCTCCGCTCGGGCTGGAGGATCTGCTGGACTTGGTGGTGCGGCCCGGCCCTGCCTTTGCCGGCCGGCCGGAGAAGCTGCGCCTCGTGGCCGAGCGCGTCACCGGAAGGGGTTGGCTGGCGCGCTGGCCCCGGCTGCGTCTGACCGGCCTGCCGCCCCTCGCACCGGGAGCCTGACCGCCGAGGCGGCGCGGAGACGTCCCGTTCGATCGCTCGGCTGTGAGAGCTGGGGTTTGCCTGGGGCGCGGCAGGTCCTACCCTCCCCGTCCTTCCCTGTGCCGGAGACCCGCCATGCTGCAACCGCCCCCCGCCGAGCCCGGCATGCGCGAGGAGGAGGTGGATACCCCCGCCCTGATCCTCGACCTCGACGCCTTCGAGGCGAATCTGGACGCCATGGCAGGCTTCCTGGCACCGACCGGGACGAAGCTCCGCGCCCATGCCAAGACGCACAAATCGCCCATCGTCGCCCTCCAGCAGATGCGCCGCGGCGCGGTCGGGCAATGCGTGCAGAAGGTGGCCGAGGCCGAAGCCCTCGCCTGGGGCGGGGTGCCGGACATCCTCGTCAGCAACGAGGTGGTCGCGCCGCGCAAGCTGGCGCGGCTGGCAGCGCTGGCGCGCATCAGCAAGGTGGCGCTCTGCGCGGACAATGCCGAGGCCGTGGCCCTGGCCGAGCAGGCGGCGGAGGCCGCCGGCATCCGCCTGCCGGTGTTGGTGGAGATCGATGTCGGCGCCGGCCGTTGTGGGGTGGCGCCCGGGCCGGAGGCCGTGGCCCTGGCGGAGCGCATCGCCACCAGCCGCCACCTGACCTTCGGCGGCCTGCAGGCCTATCACGGCCGCGCCCAGCATCTCCGCACGCCGGAGCAGCGGGCCGAAGCCATCGGGGACGCCATCGAGCACACCCGCCGCACCGTGGAGCAACTCCGCCAGCGCGGGTTCGAATGCGGCATCGTCGGTGGCGCGGGCACCGGCACCTTCCCGCTTGAGGCCGCCAGCGGCGTCTTCACCGAGATCCAGGCCGGCTCCTATGCCTTCATGGACGTGGACTACGCCGCCAACCAGGATGCGCCACCCTTCCGCCACGCCCTCTTCATCCTGACCCAGGTGATGAGCACGCCGAAGCCGGACCTCGCGGTGGTGGATGCCGGGCACAAGGCGGCACCGACCGATTCGGGCTTTCCCCAGCCCTGGCAACGCCCCGGCCTGCGCTATGCCGGCGCCTCAGACGAGCACGGCAACCTGCGGATCGAGGGCGGGCCCGCACCGAAGCTCGGGGAGAAGCTGCGGCTGGTGCCGGGACATTGCGACCCCACCATCGACCGCTACGACTGGTTTGTGGGTGTGCGCAACGGGCGCGTGGAATGCCTCTGGCCGATCGCCGCGCGGGGTGCGATGGCGTGAGAAATAATCTGGGGGAAGGAATTCCCCCAGGCCCCCATCTTCTTTCTGTCAGTTGGCGCCCTGCTTGTCCTTGCGGGTGAGGCGGAAGAGCGCCTGCTCGCCGAACAGGTTGGCCAGCCGCACCGAGCGCTCCCAGGGCGCGCGCAACCCCTTCTCGTCGACTGCCAGCCAGCGCTCGATGGCGTAGCCATCCGCCTCGCAGAGGTCGAAGAAATCCAGGATGGTGCAGGGATGGATGTTGGGCGTCTCGTGCCAGGGGCGGCCCCAGGTTTCCGTCATCGGCATCCGGCCCGTCAGCAGCAGCTTAAGCCGCACCTCCCAATGGCCAAAATTCGGAAAGGAGACGACGGCATGGCGGCCGATGCGCAGCATCTGCCGTAGCACCTCGCGCGGCTTCTCCACCGCATGCAGCGTGCGCGAAAGCACGACGTAGTCGAAGGCGTCGTCCGGGTAGAAGGCGAGATCGGTGTCCGCATCGCCCTGGATGACCGCCAGACCCTGGGCGACCGCCGCCGTCGCCTGCGCCATGTCGATCTCCATGCCGCGCGCATCGGCGCCCTTCTCGCGCGTCAGATGCTCCAGCAAGGCGCCATCGCCGCAGCCAATATCCAGCACCTTCGTCCCGGGCGCGATCATCTCCGCGATCAGCCGCAGGTCGAGGCGCATGTTCTTGGCGACGAAGCGGACCGGTGCCGTGGTGTCGGGCAAAGCGTAGGATCCTGGCCGAACGGGTTTGTGGCGAGCGATACTCCCGGCCCTGCCGCAAGGCAAACACTGGAAACGACAACGGGGGCCATGAGGCCCCCGCTTTCATGCGCCGGACTGCGACAGCCGCTCAGGCGGCGCGCAGCACCTTCGGCAGATCGGCCACCGCGGTGTCGATCAACTTGGCATCGGCGCCGGCATCCAGCTTCTCCGCGATGACTTCGCGCGCCGCGGCGGCGGCCACGGCGATGGCGGCATTGCGCACCTCGGCCAGGGCGCTGGCCTCGGCCGCCTGGATGCGCTCCATCGCCATCCGCTCGCGGCGCTTGGCGGCGGCCTCGGCCTCGGCGGCGGTGGCGGCGGCCACCCGCTCGGCCTCGGCCTTGGCACGGGCCACCATGGCCTCGGCTTCAGCCAGGGCGGCGGTGCGCTCAGCCTCGGCCTGGCGGCGCATCGCCTCGGCCTCGGCACGCAGGCGGGCGGCCTCGTCGAGGTCGGCCCGGATGCGGGCGGCGCGGGCATCGAGCGCGTCGGCCGCCTTGCCCCACATTGTGCGGCCCAGCAGCACTACGAAGATGACGAAGGAGACGGCGACCCAGAAGACTGGGTTGAGCCAGAAATGCTCGTAATGGTGCATTGCGCCCTCCTTATGCCCTGCCCTGGGCGGCCAGCTGGCGCTGCACGGCGGCGGCAGTGGCGGATTCCTGCTTCAGGCCGGTCAGACGCGTCACCATCGCATTCGCGGTGTCGGTCGCCACCTCGCGCAGCGCGGCCATCGCGGCATCGCGGGCAGTGCTGATGCGGACCTCGGCAGCCTCGATCTGCTCGTTGAGGCGGGCGTTCAGCGCCTCATTCTTGGCGGAGGCCTCGGCCTGCGCGCTCTGCAGTGCGCTGGCAATGGCCGCCTGGCTCTCGGCGCGCGCCTTGGCGCCCGCAGCCTCATGGGCGGCAGCGGCGGCATCAGCCTCGGCCTTGGCGGCGCGGGCGGCCTCCAGGTCGCCTTCGATCCGGTGGCGGCGCTCCTCCAGCACGGAGGCGACGCGCGGCAGCGCGACATTGGCCAGCACGTAATACAGGACGCCGAAGATGATCAGCATCCAGACCACCTGCGCCAGCATCAGCGGATTGGAGAAATCCAGCTGCGGCATACCGCCGGTGGTGGTCTCCTCCATGGCGCCACCAGCCGTCTCGACCGCGTGCGCGGCGGAGGTGGCCAGCAGGGCCAGCATCCCGGCGAGGGGCATCGGCTTCATCATCTGCATCCCTGTCGTCTTGAGCCCCAACCCAGAGGGTGCGGTACCGGCCGGATGCCGGCGCCGCACCCGCCGCGGCATCAGGTGAACAGGATGAGGAAGGCGATCAGCAGCGCGAAGAGCGCGACGGCTTCCGTCAGGGCGAAGCCCAGAATGCCGATCGGGAACACCGTGTCGCGCGAAGCCGGGTTACGCGAGACCGACGCGATCAGCGTCGAGAAGATGTTGCCGAGCGCCTGGCCGACACCGAACAGGGCAATCACGGCAAGACCGGCGCCGATCGCCTTCGCAGCAAGCACGAGTTCCATCAGAGTAATCCCTTTGTTGATCTGATGTTAGGTCCGCGAGACGCGGCCCCGCAGAGACGTGGCCCCTTTGTGAGGACTGACCCCGTCAGTGCAGGTGCACCGCGTCATGCAGGTAGACGCTGGTCAGGATGGCGAACACATAGGCCTGCAGGAAGGCCACCAGCAGTTCGAACCCGATCAGAAGCACATTGACCGCCAGGGGCAGGGCCGCGATGAACGGGCCGACGATGCCCAGGCCGCCCAGCAGCACGACGAAGGTGGCGAAGACCTTCAGCAGCACGTGGCCGGCGACCATGTTGGCGAACAGACGGATAGAGAGGCTGATCGGCCGCGAGAGGTAGGACACCACCTCGACCGGCACGATGATGGGCGCCAGCCAGATCGGCGCACCCTCGGGGAAGAAGTAGCCGAAGAACTTCTTGCCGTGCAGGGCCAGCGCGATCAGCGTCGTCAGGATGAAGACGACGGCAGCCAGCCCGAAGGTCACGGCGATATGGCTGGTGTAGGTGAAGGCGTAGGGGAACAGCCCCACCACGTTGCCGAACAGGATGAACATGAACAGGGTGAAGACGAAGGGGAAGTAGCGCCTCCCCTCATGCCCGACCTGCCCGATCACCAGGTTCTCGACGAATTCGTAGAAGGTCTCGGCTGCCGCCTGGAAACGGCCGGGCACGATGGCGCGGGGCGCCATGCCGAGCGTCATGACCAGCACAATGACGACGGCCATCGCCAGCATGAAGGCGTTGGACTGGGTGAAATTCACCGCCGCGCCGACCGGCCCGAAGGCGTGCGTCAGCTGAAACTGGCTCAGCGCGTCGATCGTATTGCCTTCCGCGGCCACTGCGGCTCTCCCGTCTTCCGGTGCTACTTGCGCGCGCCCTTCCGGGGACTGAACAGCCGATAGACGTTCAGAATCCCGGCGGCACCACCTATGGCGAAGAACAGCATGAAGAGCCAGGGGAACGTGCCGAGCCAACGGTCGAGCAGCCAGCCGATTCCGGCCCCCGCGATCAGCGCCGAGACGACCTCAGCTCCCGCCCGCAGGCCGATCCGCAATGCGCTGGCGGGCAGCCCGTCCTGACCGCCCCCGCTGGCACCCTCAGCACCGCGTTCAAGGCCCTGGCGTTGCCGGGCCTGCCGCAGGCGCTCGTTGAAATCGTCGCGTTTGTTCACCCTCGCTCCCGCGGTCGCCCCGCCGGTAGGCTGGACGGCTCGTAAGGGGGCGTTCATGTGGTGTCAAGGGCATGGCGCCGCCCCGCCCGCCGGCCTCCCCTCAAACCCCTGGTCGCCGCGCTCGGCACAGGTCCTGCGCGCCCTGTCAAGGCCGGCAGCGGCGCGGCAGCGCGGCCAACGGGGGAATCCGTGGAACGCCCTAGAAGCAGCCGGAGACAGGGGCCGTCACTGGAGGCCGGGAAAGGCCGGGTTAACGCCCGGCCTCGACCAGTTCCGTCGCCACGCCGAGATCGACCGAGAGCAGCCGGCTCACCCCGCGTTCCTGCATGGTCACACCATAGAGCCGGTGCATCCGCGCCATGGTCAGCGGATGGTGCGTCACCACCAGGAATCGGGTGCCCGCCTCCTCCGCCATGGCTTCCAGGAGACCGCAGAGCCGCTCGACATTGGCGTCGTCCAGCGGCGCGTCCACCTCGTCGAGCACGCAGACCGGCGCGGGCTGGCAGCGGAACACGGCAAAGATCAGCGACAGCGCCGTCAGCGCCTGCTCGCCGCCGGAGAGCAGCGAGAGGGTGGCCAGCTTCTTGCCCGGCGGCTCGGCATAGATCTCCAGCCCGGCCTCCAGCGGGTCCTCGCTGCCGACCAGCGCCAGATGCGCCCGCCCACCGCCGAAGAGCCGCCCGAACAGCGCGCGGAACTCTGTATCCACCTGGTTGAACACGGCGCGCAGCCGCTCCCGCCCCTCGCGGTTCAGATGACCGATCGAGCCGCGCAGCTTGGCGATGGCGGCACCGATCTCGTCACGGTCGCGGTCGATGGCGCCGATCCGCTCCTCCATCTCGCCGACTTCCTGCTCGGCGCGCAGGTTGACCGGCCCCATCTCCTCGCGCTCGCGCGCCAGGCGCTCGGCCTTGCGGCGGGCGCGCTCCTCGGCGGCCTCGGAGAGATCCTCCGGCGGCGCCGGCAGCGTCGCGGCCTCGCCCAGCCGCTCGGCGAGGCGGGCGGCCACGGCACCGGCCGCGGCTTCCGCCTGCTCCACCGCCGCCTGGGCGCGCAGCTGTGCCTCCCGTGCCGCCGCGAAAGCCGCATCGGCCTGCCGGCGCGCTTCCGCTGCCGCGCGATCCTCGGTCTCGGCGGCCTTCAGGCGAGCGGCGGCGGCCTCGTGCCGGGCCTGCGCCTCGACCAGCACGCGCCCGGCGGCGGCACGCCGGGCAGCCGCCTCCTCCGGCGCGGCGAGGGCCGCCTCGCGCGCGGCGCTCGCCTCCTCGGTGCGGCGCGCCAGCTCGGCCAGCCGCGCCGCCGCGCCCTCGCGCCGCTCCGCCCAGGAGGTGCGCTCCTGCGCGACAGCGGTGAGCCGGCCAGTGGCGCGCTCGGCCTCGGCCGTCAGCGCAGCGGCGACGTCGCGCGCGGCGGCGGCCCGCGCCCGGGCCGCCGCCAGAGCCTGGCGGGCTGCCTCCACCCCCTGCCGCATCTTGTCGAGGTCGGGCTGCGCCGCCACGGCCGCATCGGCTTCCGCCAGCAGCCGTTCCGCCTCGGCGCGGTCCTCGGCCACGCGGGCGAGCTGCGGCGCCAGGGCCCGCAGGCGGCTCTCCGCCCCGGCGGCCCGGCTGGCCAGCCGCGCCTCCTCGGCCCGGGCGGCCTCCAGCGCCGCCTCGGCCTTGCGTCGGGCCTCGCGCACCGCCGCTTCGGCGGCCTGGGCCTCACCTTCCTCGCGCCCGGCGCCCTCACGGGCCGTGCGCGCGGCGGCGGCATCCGGTAGGCTGCCCAACACGCCCTCGGCCGCCTCGCGCGCCGCCTGAGCCGCCTGCAATTCTGTTTCCAGCCGCTCAAGTTGCGGCCCCAGTGCCGCGAGACGGCTCTCGGCGCGCTCCGCCTGGGCGGCAAGCCGCGCCTCGGCCTCCCGCGCCCGCGCCAGGGCCGTCTCGGCGGCGTTCCGCGCGGCGCGGGCCTGGGATTCAGCGCCCGCAGCCTGGGCCTCGGCCTGCTTTGCCGCCTCGGCGGCGGCGGCGGCTTCTTTCGCCGCGGCAACGGCCTTTTCAAGAGCCTGCTCGGCCGCCCGCAGCCGGTTGCGCTGGGTCAGCCGCACCGCGCCCGGGCTGGGCGCGCCGGCCTGGACGCCATGCCCGTCCCAGCGCCACAGCGCGCCTTCGCGCGAGACCAGGCTCTGGCCGGGCGACAGCCGCGCCTGCAGGGTGGCGCCGTCCGCGCCTTCCTCCAGCAGGCCGATCTGCGACAGGGCGCGGGCCAGTTCCGGCGGCGCCTCCACCAGCGCACCCAGCGGCGTGACGCCATCCGGCAGGGAGACCGTTGCTTCCAGCGGCGGCAAGTGTCGCCAATGGCGCGGCGCACGCGGGTCGGCCGGGCTCTCCAGCGCCTCGCCGAGCGCGGCTCCAAGTGCCGCCTCCAGGCCCGGCGGTACCACCACCGATTCGAGAATCGGCGCCGCGGCGCCCGGCTCGCGGGCGCGCAGCAGGTCGGCGAGGCCCTGCCGCTCGGCATCGGCGCGGGCACGGGCGGCCTCGGCGGCGCTGGCATTGCCACGGGCCAGGGCATGCGCCCCGGCGGCGGCGCTGCGGGCGCCCTCTGCCTCGGACAGCGCCTTGCGGGCGGCGGCCAGCTTGGCCTCCGCCTCGACGGTCGCGGTGCGGGCGGCGTCCAGGGCAGCGGGGTCGGGCCGCTCGGCCGCGGCGGCATCCCGCTCCCGGCGCAGGCGGTCGCGCTGCTCCGTCACCTGCCGCGCGCGATGAGCGGCGGCATCCCGCTCGGCGGTGGCCCGGTTGCGCGCCGCCTCCGCCTCGGCGACGGCGCGCCGGGCGGTGGCATGTCGCTCCTGCGCGGCGGCACGGGCCGCCTCGGCCTGCTCCAGCGCGGCGCGCGCCTCCGCCAGAGCCGTCTCGGCACTCTGGCGGGCAGTGCCCGCGGCCTCGATCGCCTCGGGCGCGACATGCGCGGCCTCGGCCTCGCGCTGCTGTCCCAGAAGGGCTTCGTGCTGTTGCCGCAGCCGCTCGGCCCGCTGCCGGGCCGCCATCGCCTCGCCGCTGACCCGCGCCTGCTCGGCGGCGGCCTCGGCGGCCTGCTGGGCGGCGCGGTCGGCCTCGCGCTCTAGTCCGGATACGGCCTCCTCGGCCTCGGCCTGCTCGGCCAGCGCGGCCTCGCGGCGCTGCGGCAAGGCGGCCAGCACCTCCTCCAGCGTCCGCGCCTCCTCGGTCAGCCGCGCCTCGGCGGTGCCGGCATCCTCGACCAGCCGCTGGGCATGGTGCAGGTCGCCCTGAATCTGGGCCAGTCGCGCCTCGGCATCGGCCAGCGCGGCACGGGCGCGGCGCTCCTCCGCCTCCAGCCCTTCCGACTCGACGCGATGGCGTTCCAGCGCCGTGCGGGCTTCGCCCTCCTCCTCGCGCGGCGCGGGCAGCGCCCGCTCGGCGGCGAAGGCGCGCTTGGTAGCCTCGGCGGCGGCTTGCTCGGCCTGCCCGGTGGCGGCGCGCGCGGCGGCATAGGCCGCGCGGCTGCCGGTCAATGCCTTCTCGGCGCGGGCCACCAGCAAGGAGAAATACTCGGCCTCGGCCTGCCGCGTCAGACCGGAGAGATTGCGATAGCGCGCTGCCTGCCGGGCCTGGCGCTGCAGCGACTGCCGCTGCACTTCGAGCTGACCCTTCAGGTCGTCGGCGCGGGTCAGGTTGGTCTCGGCCTGGCGCAGCTTCAGCTCGGCCTCATGCTTGCGGGCGCGCAGCCCGGCAATGCCGGCGGCCTCCTCCAGTACCTGTCGCCGCTCCTCCGGCCGCGCCGCGATCAGCGCGGCGACCTTGCCCTGGCTGACCATGGCCGAGGAGCGCGCGCCGCTACCGATATCGGCGAAGAGCGTCTGCACGTCGCGCCCGCGCACCTCGCGGCCGTTGATGCGGAAGCCCGTTCCCTCGCCGCGCACAATGCGACGGGTGATCTCCAGCTCCGCCGTCTCATGGTGCGGCGGCGGGGCGAGACCGGCGGCCTCCTCCAGCAGTAGCGTCACCTCGGCTTGGTTGCGCCCTGGGCGGGTGGTGGTGCCGGCGAAGATGACGTCGTCCATCTCACCGCCGCGCATGGCGCGGGCATTGGTCTCACCCATCGCCCAGCGCAGCGCCTCGACGACATTGGATTTGCCGCAGCCATTCGGGCCGACGATGCCGGTCAGGCCCGGCAGGACCTCGACCGTGGTGGGCTCGGCGAAGGATTTGAAACCGGCAATGCGCAGCTTCGCCAGCACCGCGCGCAGGGCTGCGGCGCGTACCGCGGCCTCGGTGGCGGCGTCGCGCGGGGTGGCCTCGCCCTCCGCCGCGGCATCCCGCGGCGGAAGAGTCTCCTCGGGCGCGGCGCCCTGGTCCTGGGCGCCGCCTTCGGACACGACCTCGGTCAAGTGCTGGAAGCCTCCTGCACCAGCTGCGCGAAGCGGTCGAAGGACAGCTCGCCCGGCACCGCCTTGCTGCCGAAAACGAAGGTGGGGGTGGAATTCACCTTGTACTCCTGCTCGGCCTTCAGCCGCCCCTCCAGGATGGCCCGGCGCAGCGTCTGGTCGTTCACCGCCGCCTCCACCTGCTCCCGGCTCATCCCGGCGAGGGCGGCGATCTTGGCGATCTCGCCGATGTTGTCGATGCCGCGGGCGAAGGCCCAGCGCTCCTGGCTGGCAAGCAGCGCGCCGATGAAGCCCTCGTACCGCTCCGGCGGCAGGGCGCGGGCCACCTGGGCGGCGGCGAGCGCGAGCTGGTCCAGCGGGAAGTCGCGCCAGACCATCCGCATCTTGCCCTTCTGCACCAGCTCCTGCTTCACGCGCGGCCAGGTCTCCCGGTGGAAGGCGGCACAATGGGTGCAGGTCAGGGAGAAGAATTCGAGCACCGTCACCGGCGCGTCGGCCGGACCCGCCGAGCGCTCGCCGAGGCGGGGGTCGGTCTCCTGCGCGATGGCGGCGACCGGGAGCAGGACGGCCGGGGCCAGCATCAGCGTGCGACGGGAAAGCGGCATGGAAGCTCCTTCGGGCTTGGCGGTGGCAACATCCCACCCGGGCGGCCGACCTGTGGTGTCTCTACCGCAGAACCCTGCCCGGAGGCGATCCCGCCGCAGATGGCCGGCCGGCGCGCGCCTGTCCATCCGCCGTTGCACTTCGCCATTTCGCGCGGCGGGGTTCCCGCCTCAGCCGCGCCGGCGATAGACCCCCTGCCCCAGCCGCGCCAGGGCGGCCCGCAGCTCCGGGTCGGGCACCGAATCCAGCGCCTCGCCCACCCGTGCCGGCAGCGCCACCGGGGCCGGGCAGCGTGCCTTCGGAGCCGGGGCCGGCATGCTGCCCTGGACAAAGCGGAGCCGTTCCACCAGCCGCTGCCCCAGCACGGTGTTGATCCGGGCGACGAGCTGCGGCGCCATGTGCTGCAGCTCCATGGCCATGGGGCCGGCGCAGCGGAGCGTCAGGGTGCCGCCGACCAGCCGCAGCGGCATGCTCTGCGCCGCCAGCGCCGGACCGACGATCTCCGGCCAGTCGGTTATCAGATGGGCGGCGGCCGGGCTGCGGCGCTTGAACACCGGCCGGGTCAGGCGCGGCAGCAGGGCCGCCAGTGGGCGCGGGCCGAGATCCGCCCGCCAGACGGGAGCCGGTCGCGCCTCCTCCCCTGCTTTCTTCGCCGGGGGGCTTGATCCGCGCGGCGGTTCGTCCTCTTCCTGCATCCGTGCTTCCTTCCGGCTCCGCCCTGCTCACCTGGTATGACCGCCACCGCCGCGCCCTGCCCTGGCGCGAGGCGAAGCGGGATCCCTACCGCATATGGCTCTCGGAAGTCATGTTGCAGCAGACCACCGTGGTCGCCGTGACGCCGCGCTGGCGCCGTTTCCTGGAGCGCTTCCCCAGCATCGAGGCGCTGGCGGCGGCACCCTGGGAGGCGGTGGCGGAGGAATGGGCCGGGCTCGGCTACTACGCCCGGGCCCGCAACCTGCATGCCTGTGCCCAGGCCGTGACAGCGATGGGTGGCTTCCCCGACACGGTGGAAGGGCTGCGCGCCCTGCCGGGGATTGGCGCCTATACCGCCGCCGCGGTGGCCGCCATCGCCTTCGACCGCCCCGTGGTGCCGCTGGATGGCAATGTCGAGCGGGTGACAAGCCGCGTCCGGGCGGTGGAGGAGCCTTTGCCGGGCGCCCGCCCCCGCCTCGCAACCCTGGCGCAGGGCTGGATGGAGCAACCGGAGGCCCGCAGCCGCCCGGCGGATTTCGTGCAGGCGCTGTTCGATCTCGGCGCCACCATCTGCACGCCGCGCAACCCGGCCTGTGCCATCTGCCCCTGGCAGGCGGAATGCGAGGGGCGCAAGGCGGGCATCGCCGCCACCCTGCCGCGCAAGGCCCCAAAGGCAGCGCGGCCGGTGAAGCACGGCGTGCACTTCCTGCTGAGTGATGGCGAAGGGCGCCTCCTACTGCGCCGCCGCCCGCCCACCGGCCTGCTGGGCGGAATGCTGGGCCTGCCCGGCACGCTCTGGCGCGCCGAGGCGTGGAGCGAGGAGGAGGCGCTGGCCTCCGTCCCGGCGCCCGGACTCGCTTGGCGCCGCCTGCCCGGCGAGGCGAAGCACGGCTTCACCCATTTCGAGTTGCGCATGACGCTGCTGGCCGCGACGGCGAGCGCACCCCATGGCATCGAGGGGGAATGGTGGTCGCCCGAAGCGGCGGCGCCCGCCCTGCCCGGCGCGATGCAGCGACTGCTGGCGCTTGCCGAGGCCGCCGGCGTCGTGGCAAGCCCTGGCCTTCGCGCACCCGCTCCCGGGCGGCGCCAAGGACCACTCACGGGACGCCCCGCATGACGCAAATGACCGCAACCCGCGCCCGCGCCGGGCTCAACCTCGCCGGCCTCGCCCTGCTCGGCTCCGCCGCGCTGGCCGCCTCGGCGCAGATCACCCTGCCAATGTGGCCGGTGCCGGCGACCATGCAGACCCTGGTCGTGCTGCTGCTCGGCGCCCTCGGCGGTACGCGGGTCGGCGTGGCCGCGGTGCTGGCCTATCTGGTGGAAGGCGCGCTGGGCCTGCCGGTCTTCGCCGGCGGCGCAGCCGGCCCGGCGGCACTGATGGGGCCGACCGCGGGCTTCCTGCTCGGCTTCCTCCCGGCCGCCGCGCTGGCGGGCCTCGCCCGCGGCACGCTGGCGCGGCAGGCGCTGGTGCTGACCGCGGCACACCTGCTGCTCTTCGTGCCGGGCGTGCTGTGGCTGACGCAGTTCGTCGGCCTGGAGAAGGCGCTGATGGTCGGCTTCGTGCTGTTCATTCCCGGCACGCTGGTGAAGACCGCCCTGGCGCTGGCCACGCTGCGCGCCCTGCGCCGCGGCTGAGAGCAGAATGCCCGGGCGGCACGCCGCCCGGGCCACCGGTCAGAACGGCCAGCCCGTCACTGGCAGTGACGGATCGGCCGCGAAGGAGCCGCCGTCAGTGATGACGGCGTGGAACAGCAGGTTCCCTTCCGCATCCTGCAGAGCGGCGGCGACCATCCAGGTTCTGGCATTCGCCGCATCACGGCTGAGCACCAATGTCGCGCCTTCGCCAAGTTCCGCGACGCGCTGCAGCGCCGCGGCCTCGGCATCGATGGTCAGGGTGCAGGACGACCAGCCCACCAGATTGGTCGCGTCGTGAAAGCGATCGGCGCGGCTGCCATCGTTCAGGAGCGTCCGCTCGTGCATCAACCGGCGGGCGGCACCGAAGTCGCGCGTCAGGCTCTGTCAGGAATGCGCGTCGGCAGCATCATACTGCGTCGCACTGCGGCTGCCATCGTCGAGATCGAAGGCATCGCTGACCGGGCACCCCGCCGCGTCCCGGACATGGGCGGCGCGCGAACGGGGAAAAAATGCAACCGGCCAGGCTGAAGCTCAACCCAGCCGGCCCCTTTCCTCACCCGGCTCCGCGGGTGAAGCGCCGTGCCAGGAGGCCCTGGCACGGCGCCTTGTCTCAGACCATCCAGTCCGTCGGTGCCGCCACCGTCTCGTCCAGATGCCCGTCGTCATAGATGCCAGCGGAATAGAGCGGCTGGTTCTCCGAGTCATAGAGCACCGCGTAGACGGACCAGCTCTCCGTGTTCGCGATGTCGTAGTCCACGATGAGCGTGATGCCATTTCCGAAATCGGCCGAGCGGTGCGTCACGGCGCCACTCTCATTGGTGCTCTCCTCCCAGCAGGCCTGGCCGAGATTCTCGCTCAGTGAACCATCATCGCCCACCGTGGCACCGTAGCCGAGCTGGCCGTCCGGCAGGGCAATCCGCGCCTGGACGACCCAGGACTCGCTGCCCGCCGTGTCGTAACGCATGCTGGCGGCCCCCCCCTCATCGAAGGTGACCAGACGCTGGCTGACATGCCCGTCCTGATCGTAGGAGACGGCGTATTTCGACCAGTCCGCCGCGTCGCAGACGTCCTGGAACACCTCGGTCCCGGTGCCGTCGTCATGCTCGGTCAGCTGACGGTAGAGCTGGCCCGCCGCATCATAGTCCAGCGTGAGCTGCTTCCAGTCCTCCAGCCCCGCCACGTCGTACTGCACCGTCGAGCGGCTACCATCGTCGAAGTCGGTGGCCTGGAAGGTCACCTGATCCGAGGTATCGAAGGTGAAGCTCTGCTTGGTCCAGCTTTCCGTGCTGGCGACATCGTAGGTGGCGATGATCTTGCCGCCGTCATCGAGGAAGCTGTCGACGCGGTAGCGCTGCCCCGCATCGTCATAAGCAATGGTAAGGGCCTGCCAGGCCTCGGTGCCATCCACGTCATGCACGGTGACGTTGCGCGCGCCGTCGTCGAAATTGGTTTCCTTCGTCTCGAGCCTGCCCTCGGCGTCGTAGGTGAAGGTAATCTTGCTCCAGTCATCCTGGCCCGCGACATCGTAGTCCACATGCACGGAACCATGGTTGTCGAGCACGAAGTCCCGCTGAAACAGCCGCCCGTCATCGTCGTAGGTCAGGGTCTGGGTCAGCCACGGCGTGGTGTCCGCGACATCGTGGATCGTACGCTGGGTGGTCATCACGGCTTCTCCCGGTGGTTCAGGACGCTACGGGCCACGCCGACACAACCCCGGCCACAGGAGACATCCGCTGATGCTCCTGAAGCGGAAAGGAAGACGCAGCCAGAGAGTTACCCCGTGCAAGGGTGAAGCCTCAGCCAGCTTCCTGTAAAAACACCAATGGTTGAGAATCTTCGGATCGCCGCGGCTTAACCGAAATTTCTTGCAGCTGTCTTGGGACAAGCAGCCAAGCGGCTGCAGATGAGGCATCCCCCGAAAACTCCTTCCTCTTCTGCGGCACCTTGCGGCACGCACCCCGCTGGCCTCCGGGAGCTCGGCCCTTTCTGCCCGCCTCTCGCATCCTCCAGGGCGCAACTCAGGCGAGTGTGCGGGGCGCAGGCCCTCCGGCACCGGGGCGTTGCGCAACTTATGGCCAGCCCGCAGGTTCTTCAGGAACAGGTCATGAACAAGAAGGACGCGGCAGCCCTCCTGCCGCCAAGGAGCCAGCCTATGAGCCAGACCCCGAAGGACGCGCCGAGCAACACCGTCAAGGACCCCTCCGACTGGACCACCGGCGAGGAAAGCATGACCGGCGCCCAGGCCAGCTATCTCAAGACCCTATGCGAGGAGGCCGGCGAGCCCTTCGACGAGACGTTGACGAAGGCCGAGGCCTCCCGGCGCATCGACGAGTTGCAGGAGAAGACCGGGCGCGGCCGGGATCACTGACGGAACCCCTCCGCCCAGCGGCGAGCCCGGGCGGAGGCCAGACGGCGCGGCGTCAGCCCATGCCGCGCGCCAGCTCGGCCCGCAGCTCGTCCAGCAGGCGCAGCGAGCCGTCGCGCCGCTCGATATGCCAGAACAGCCAGCCGTTGCAGGAGGGCGCCTCCTGCACGGCCGCACCGACCTGATGGATCGAGCCCTGCGCCTTGCCGCAGCGGAGCGAGCCATCGGCGCCGACATCGGCGATGAAGCGGCGGTGCCGGTCGACCAGCTTGGCGCCCGGCGGTACCAGGCCGCGCTCCACCAGCGCGCCGAAGGGAATGCGCGGCTGCTCGCGCTTGGTCGGCATCACCAGGGCGGCGCTTTCGGAAAGCGCCTCCACCGCGTCGATGCGGGCGCGTGCCGCGGCGGCATAGTCCGGGTCGCGCTCGATGCCGATGTAGCGGCGGCCCAGCCGCTTCGCCACCGCTGCCGTGGTGCCGGAGCCGAGGAAGGGGTCGAGCACCACCTCGCCCGGCGCGGTGCAGGAGAGAATCACGCGGTGCAGCAGCGCCTCGGGCTTTTGCGTCGGATGGACCTTCCTGCCCTCCGCGTCGCGCAGGCGCTCACCGCCGGTGCAGAGCGGGATGAACCAGTCGCTGCGCATCTGCACGTCGTCGTTCAGCGACTTCATGGCGGTGTAGTTGAACTTGTAGCGGCTCTCCTGCCCACGCGCCGCCCAGATCAGCGTCTCATGCGCGTTGGTGAAGCGCCGGCCGCGGAAGTTCGGCATCGGATTGGCCTTGCGCCAGATGACGTCGTTCAGGATCCAGAAGTCCAGATCCTGCAGCGCCACGCCGAGGCGAAAGACGTTGTGATAGCTGCCGATCACCCAGATCGTGCCGTCCTTGCGCAGCACGCGCCGCGCCTCGGTCAGCCAGGCGCGGGTGAAGGCGTCATAGGTGGCGAGATCGGTGAAGCGGTCCCAGGCATCGTCCACGCCGTCCACCAGGCTCTCGTCCGGCCGCCGCAACGCGCCCCGCAGTTGGAGGTTGTAAGGCGGGTCGGCGAAGATGGCGTGCACCGAGGCCGGCGGCAGTCGCCGCAGGGTTTCGATGCAATCCCCTTCAAGGATGCAATCCAGCGGCAGATCTAAGCCCGTACCCACGCCCGCGAAACCCCCAGCGACTCGAAGGGAGACAATGCGTTGGGTCGAGTCGCGTCGTCAAGGAAGCCGAGTCGCAGTTTTTTCAGGGCGTCAGAGCAGGGCGAACTGGTCCACCGGCGCGAAACCACGGCGATGGTGCGGGCAGGGGCCCAGTTTCATCAGCGCATCGCGGTGCATGGCCGTCGGGTAGCCGGCATGTCGCGCGAAACCATAACCCGGCCAGCGGCGGTCGAGCCGCGCCATGGCACGGTCGCGCGTCACCTTGGCGAGGATCGAAGCAGCAGCGATCGAGAGGCTAATCGAATCCCCCTTCACCACGCAGCGCACGGCGCAGGGCAGGCCCGGGGCCGCATTGCCATCCACCAGAGCGAGGTCGGGCAGCGCCGGCAGGCGCAGGATGGCGCGGTGCATGGCCAGATGCGTGGCGCGGAGGATGTTGAGGCGCCCGATCTCCACCGCGCTCGCCGCGCCGATCGCGAAATCCAGGACGCCGGCGCGGGCGGCGGATTGCAATAACGCACAGGCCGCCTCGCGCCGGGCGGCGTCGAGCTTTTTGCTGTCGTCCAGCAGCATGGCGAGGGTGGCGGGCGGCTCGCCGTGGAAGACCACCGCCGCGGCCAGCACCGGCCCGGCCAGCGGGCCGCGCCCCACCTCGTCCACTCCCGCGACGCGGCCGCCCGCCGCGCGCTCCAGCGTGTAGTCCGGCATTCAGTCCAGGCCCCTGGTTTCCAGCACGTCGCCGGGTGCCAGCAGGCCCGGCGCGCCGTCGCGCAGGAACTGCCGCGCCACGGCGTCGCGCCGCCATAGAGCGCGCAGGAAGGCGACGGCAAGGCCGGCGACGCGCGGGTGGTAGGTCGCCTCCTCCCAGCGGGCGCCAGCCCCCGCCTCACCGGCGAAGCTGGCATGGGTTGCGCCCTTCAGCACCGCGAGGGCGCCTGGCGCGGCGGTTGCATCGAAGGGGATGCGCCGCTCCGCCGCGCTGGTGCCATCCACCCAGGTATTGTCCTGCGTGCCCGTCACATGCAGCATCGGCGCCCGCACCCGGGCGAAGGCAAGGCGCGGCGGCAGCCCGGCCGGCGGCACCGGCGAGAGCGCGATGCCCGCCGAAAGCCGCGGGTCCGGCAGGGTGAGGCCACGGTCGCCGCCCGGCAGCCGTTCGCCCAGCATGTGCTGCACCAGCCAGGCGCCGTAGGAATGCCCGGCGATGCCGAGCCGCGCCAGATCGACGCGCCCGGCAAGCTCCGGCCGGCGCTGCAGCTCGTCCAGTGCGAAGATCGCGTCCTGCAGCCGGTCGAGCGCCCGCCGGGCGTCGCTGATGGCGGCGGCGAAGGCGAGGCGCCCATCCGCCGCACCACGCCAAAGGCTGTCGTCGGTGCCCGGATGTTGCAGGTGCAGGGCGGCGATGCCGGCCTCGGCCAGCGCCTCGCCGAGATAGGCCAGCCCTTCCCGCGAGCCGCCCAGGCCATGGGAGACCAGCACCAGCGGCACAGGCCCTCCGGCCACCTCCGGCCAGCGCAGCAGCACCGGCAGGCTGCGGCGGCGCGCGGGGTCGGTCCAGCTTTGGCGCTCGGCCGTCTGTGCCCAGCCGGGGCCGGCAGCGAGCAGGGCAGGAAGGGCAAGGGCAGTCCGGCGGGGCAGCATTCCCTTCAGATGGGCCCTGCCCCGCCGTGCCGGGAGGGGCGAGTGGTCCTCAGCCTTCCAGCTTCAGGCCAAGCTGCCGGATCAGCGTACCCCAGCGCTGGCGCTCGGCCGCCACGAAGGCGGCCGCCTCCTCCGGGCTGTCGGTCACCACCTCGAAGGCGGAGGCATCCATCGCCTGCTTGGCCTTGGGCGTGGCCAGCGCGACGCGGGCCTCACGGGCGAAGCGGTCGATCCGCTCCCGCGGCGTGCCGGCGGGGACGATCAGCGCCTGCCAGCCATAGGAGGTGGCGTCGGGCAGGCCGGCCTCGGCCAAGGTCGGCACCTCGGGGAGCTGCGGCATGCGCTTCTCGGCGGTGGCAGCCAGGGCACGCAGCGAGCCATCCTGCACCTGCGGCAGCACGGCGGCCGCGGTGACCACCATGGCGCTGATGCGCCCGGCCACAGCGTCCAGCGTCGCCTGGCCGAAGCCCTTGTAGGGCACGTGCACCAGGTCGATGCCAGCGCGGGCCTTGATGTCCTCCATCGCCAGGTGGCCGCCCGAGCCGGCACCAACGGAGCCGAAGGTGAGCTTCCCCGGATTGGCCTTGGCATAGGCCACGAAGCCGGCGAAGTCCTTCACCGGCAGCGCGGGATGCACCACCAGCAGCTGCGCGCCGCGCACCAGCAGCGAGACCACCGTCAGGTCCTTGGTCGGGTCATAGGGCAGGCTCGGATAGAGCGCCTGGGCGGTGGAGAGGGGCCCGTTGATCGAGAGGCCGATGGTGTGCCCGTCGGTCGCCTTGGCCACGAGGTCAGTGCCGATATTGCCGCCGGCCCCGGCGCGGTTGTCCACCACGAAGGGCTGGCCGAAGACCTCGGCGAAATGCGAGGCGACGAACCGTGCCGTCAGGTCCGGGGTGGAGCCGCCGGGATAGGGAACAACGAAGCGCACCGGGCGATCGGGCCAGGCCGCCTGCGCCCGCGCGAGGCGGGGGGCGGCGAGCAAGGCGGGTCCAAGAGCGAGCAGCGAGCGGCGGGGCAGCATGGTGGCAGGTCCTCTCCAGACGGTTTTCCCGGCTTGCAGCATGGCGTCGCAACGCCGTCCAGGCCGATCAGCGCCCGGCCATGACCGAGCTGCCATGCACAAAGCCCTCGACCGGGTAGGCGGTGCTGCCATAGCCGCCGATCGGCGGGTACCAGACCCGCACCAGCGACCAGTCATTGGCCGGCGAGACGTCGCGCACCGGCTGGTCCCGCGCGATGCGTCCCTTCTGGCCGCCGCTGGCCCAGTTGGCGTGGTCCACCCGGATCTCGCGGGCGGAGACCACGCGCGTCACGACCGAAAGATGCCCCTGCCGCAGCCGCCCAGCGCGCGCGAAGACCAGCACGCTGCCCGGGCGCGGCGTGTGGCCGCGCTCGTAGAGCCCGGCGGCAGCGGGCCACCATTCCCAGGCATCGCCCCGCAGGTCCACGCCGGAGCGGGCGCGCGCATAGGGCACGCAGGTCACGGGCTCGCGTAGCGCGGCGGCGCCCAGCACCGGGCCGCGCGGGCTGCCACCACCACAGGCGGCCAGCAGCAGGAATAAGGGTAGCAGCGGCCAGCCGCGGGGCATCCGTCCCTCTCCGCGCCCGCGCCACCGGCCCCGGTGGCGCCCTCCGGCGCGGCACGAGCTTAGCAGGATGGCGCGACTTGGTCAGGCGGCGCGTGCGGCTGGCACCCCGCGCATCCGGCCGCCCGGCTGCCCGCCCGGCACGGCGGCGCAGAGATCGGCCGCCTCCAGCAGCTTCGGCCAGTCCAGCCCGGTGGCGACACCCATGCGATGGAACATCCAGGCCAGGTCCTCGGTCGCGGTATTGCCGGTGGCGCCGGGCGCGAAGGGGCAGCCGCCGAGCCCACCCGCCGCCGCATCGAAGACGCGGCACCCCGCCTCATAGGCGGCCAGCGCGTTCGCCACCCCCATCCCATAGGTGTCATGGCCGTGGTAGGCGAAGCGATGGCCCCAGGAGGCCAGGGCGTGCCGGAACACCGCCGCCACCTGATCGGGCGCCGCATTACCGGTGGTATCGGCGATGGCGATCTCCATCTCCGGATGGAGCGAGGAGGCGCGCTCGATCATGTCCAGCGCCTCCGGCACCGGCACCACGCCCTCGAAGGGGCAGTGGAAGGCGCAGGACAGGTTGAACCGCATGGCCACCCCGGCGGCCGCGCCCTCGCGCACCAGCCCGGAAAGCTCCGCCAGACTCTCGGCCCGGCTGCGGTTGAGATTGGCGCGGTTGTGCGCCTCCGTCACCGACATGAAGAAGCCGAGCCGGTCGGCGCCGGCTTCGAGCGCCAGCTCGAAGCCCTTGCGGTTCGGCACCAGCACCGTGCATTCCAGCCCGGGCAGCTGCTTCGCGGCCTTCAGCACCGCCGCCGTGTCGGCCATCTGCGGCACGTGGCGCGGACTGACGAAGCTGCCCACCTCCATCCGCCGCACGCCCGCCGCATACAGCGCCCGCACCAGGGTGATCTTGGTCTCCGTCAGCACGAAGGGGCCGATGGATTGCAGCCCGTCGCGCGGCGCGACCTCGCTGATGGTGACTGTCTCGGCCATCCGGCATCTCCTCTTTCTGGTCGCAAGCTTGGCGAGCTTGCCGCGCGCCGCAAGGGGGCGACGTCGGCGCGCTCTGACACGTCCGGCCGAGCCGGCGCCCGTTCTCCGTCAGCCGCTCAGGGGCTTGCCGATTTCTCCCGGCAGCCTTGCGGCCGCAGGGGTGGATCGGCCGCCGGCCCCAGGGAGACAATGGATGCCTCCCTCACGCCGAAAGCTTCCCCCATGGTGCCTCCCCCCTTCCCCGCCCTTCCGCGATGCCGCGCCGCGCGGAGCCTGCGGCCATGATCCCGGGCCTCAGTATCCTGCTCGTCTGCCAGCTTCTTGGCGAAGTGCTGGCGCGCGCCCTTCGCCTGCCGGTGCCGGGGCCGGTGATCGGCATGGCGTTGCTCTTCCTCGGCCTGCTGCTGCGCGACCAGGTCTTACCTGGCAGGGCGCGCCCCGAGCCCGGCGCACCGGGGATCGGGCGCGTCGCCGACACGCTGCTGAGCAATCTCGGTCTGCTTTTCGTTCCCGCCGGCGTCGGCGTGGTCGTCTATGGGCCACAGCTGGCGCGGAACTGGGCGCCGCTCTCGCTGGCCATCGTGGCGGGCACGCTGATCTGCATCGCCTTCACCGGCCGGGTGGCACAGATCCTGATGCGACGCTTCGGCTGATGGTCGATCTGGCGCAGATCTGGGTCTATCTCGCGCGCGACCCGCTGGCGGCGCTGACCGCCACCCTGCTCGCCTGGCTGGCCGGGCTGAAGCTCGCGGCGCTCTGCCGCTGGCACCCCGCGGCCAATCCGGTGGTCTTCGCCGTGGCCATCCTGGTTGCGCTGCTGCTGGTCTCGGGCGTGGATTACCGGGCCTATTTCGAAGGCGCGCAGTTCGTGCACTTCCTGCTCGGCCCGGCGACGGTGGCGCTGGCCGTGCCGCTCTACCGGCAATGGGGCTACGTGCGCGCCTCCGCCCCGGCGGCGCTGCTGGCGGTGGTCTCCGGGGGCGCGGTGGCGGCAGCGGTGGGCGTGGCCCTGGGCTGGGCCTTCGGCGCATCACCGGCCGTGATGGCGAGCCTCGCACCGCGCTCCGTCACCACGCCCGTCGCCATGGGCGTGGCGGAGCAGATCGGCGGCCTGCCCGGCCTGACGGCGACCGTCGTGCTGGCCTCCGGCGTGGTCGGCGCGACGCTGGGGCCACTGACACTGAATGCCGCGCGCGTCCGCGACTGGCGCGCGCGCGGGCTGGCTATGGGCACGGCCGCACATGGGCTGGGCACGGCGCGGGCGCTCTCGGTGAACGCCACCGCCGGCGCCTTCAGCGGCCTCGGCATGGGGCTGAACGCCCTGGCGACGGCGCTGCTGCTGCCGCTGCTCTGGCGTCTCTTCGCCGGGTGAAAAGGGCTGGGGGAAACAACTTCCCCCGGACCGCCCTCAGATGCCCAGCGTGCCGTCCTTCGCGGCGGCATAGCGCTTGGCGACGCTGTCCCAGTTCACCACGTTCCACCAGGCACTGAGATAGTCGGCGCGACGGTTGTTGTACTTCAGGTAATAGGCGTGCTCCCACACATCATTGCCCATCAGCACGCGCTGGCCATCCATCAGTGGCGTGTCCTGGTTGGGGCGGGTGGTCAGGGCCAGCTTGCCGTCGCGGTCCACCGTGACGAAAACCCAGCCGGAGCCGAAGACACGCCCGCCCGCCGCGTTGAAATCGGCCTTGAACTTGTCGAAGCCGCCCAGGTCGCGGTCGATCGCCTGGGCCAGCTCACCGGAGGGGTTGCCGCCCTTGCCGCCCATGATCTGCCAGAACATCGAATGATTGGCATGGCCACCACCATTGTTGCGGATGGTCGTCCGCACCGCCTCCGGCGCCTCCCCCAGCTTCGCCAGCAGATCCTCCAGCTTCATGCCGGCGAGTTGCCCCTGATCCTTCAGGGCACCGTTCAGATTGGTGACATAGGCGGCGTGGTGCTTGTCGTGGTGCAGCTCCATGGTGGCCGCGTCGATATGCGGCTCCAGCGCGTCCTTGGCATAGGGGAGCGGCGGCAAGGAAAAGGGGCCTGTCGCCGCCGGGGCCGGCCCCTGGGCGAGAACCCGGTGCGAGCCCAGCAGGCCTGCCACGAGGAGCGAGGCCCCGGCGGTGAATGCAGTGCGGCGCGCGAAGATCGGCGTGGTCATGGCGTCGGAACTCCCTTTTCTGTCCGTTCTGTAACTTCCCTTACCCGCATCGGATGCAGTCGGCAGATGATGCCGCGTTACACGATGGTCCGACCGCGGGACGTAATGCCTCTGCCGCGCCGAGGGCGCGGGGAAAGATCTGACCCACGACCGTTCTCAGCGGGACTCTCAGAACAGGAACCACATCTCCCGCATCTCGGCCTGGCTGTGGCCGGCCAGGAGGATCGTGCCCAGCGCACCGACACTGGAGCCGGCGAGGTCCAGGAGCAGGCCGTCTGTAGTGTCACTGCTTCGGAGCGTGGCGAAAGTCAGTCCCAGCGAGCGCAGGTCGATCACATCGCCCTCCGCCGCCGTGAAATCGCTTACCGCCTCCGCGAAATAGTACGGACCAGCCAGAGTGTAGTTGTAGGAGGCGTCGAAGCGGAAGGTGTCGGGGCCCGGGCCGCCTTCGAGGCGATCGGCGCCAGCGCCGCCGTCCAGGACATCCGCGCCCGGCCCGCCATACAGGAGGTCGTCGCCCGAGATGTTGGTGGCGCGCGTGTTGAAGTAGCGGCCGCCCAGCAGCAGGTCGTTCCCTTCCAGGCCGAAGAGACGGTTGTTGGCGGGCGAGAGCGTTCCTTCCAGCATATCGGCGCCCGCCGTACCGATGATGTCGTTGCGCGTGGGGTCCCGCCCCTCTTCTGCCCCGAAGAGGAAGTAATGCTGCAGGCCGCTTTCGAAGGCGCCGGCGGCGACCGCCGCCTGCACGTCGGGCTGGCACGCGAGATAGATCAGGTCGTTCACATAGCGCCCATCAGGGCTGCGCCCTTCCTGCCGCCCGAAAGCCAGGAAATGCGCATAGCCGTCCTCGAACTGGCCGGCAGCCACAGCGGCCACAACATCCTGGTAGCGGAGCAGGTAGGATGCCTCCGAGAAGCCGGCATTGGGATTGCGGCCCTCGTGGGTGCCGTAGCGCTGGTAGTGCTCCAGGGCTGTTAGCGGCCAGTTCTGCGCGACGTCAGGATTGGCGTGCAGGTAATAGTCCGGATCGAAATAGAGGACGTCCATAACCTGCACCTCCGGGGCTGCGCGAGGCCGGCGCTGATCCGTCAAGCCTAGCACCCGCCGACAGCCAGGCCATGGCTTTCACGGCAAAGTTCCGGGTGCCTCCTTCAGCCGCCACGATCCTGGCGCCGACGCAGCAGCGTCACCGCCAGCAGCAGCAGCATCGAGAGCAGCACCATCACCATGGCCGCTGCCATGATGGTGAGGCTGATCTGATCGTTCAGGCCGGAGAACATCTGGCGCGGCAGGGTGCGCTGCGCCGGGCCGGCGAGGAAGAGCGTGATCGTCACCTCGTCCAGGCTGGTGGCGAAGGCGAACAGGGCGCCCGCCGCCACGCCGGGCAGGATCTGCGGCAGACAGATCTGGCGGAAGGCCCGCGCGGGCGAAGCACCGCAGGCCGCCGCCGCGCGCAGCTGCACCGGGTCGAACTGCTCCAGCGCCGCCAGCACCGTGACCACCACAAAGGGCGCGCCCAGCGTGGCATGCGCCAGCACCAGCCCGGTGAAGGTGTTGCTCAGCCCGAGCGGCCCGAAGGCCAGCAGCAATGCCATGGCGATGACGATCGCCGGCACCACCATCGGCGCCAGCGTTACCGCTAGCACCAGCGTCCGGCCCGGGAAGCGGGCGCGCCAGAGGCCGAAGGCCGCCAGCGTGCCGAGGGTGCCGGCCAGCAGCGCCGCCGTCGCGCCGACGCGCAGCGAGTTCCACAGCGCCGGCAGCCAGAAGCTGGAGGTCCAGAAATCCGCATACCAGCGCAGCGAGAGGCCGGGCAGCGGGTAGGACAGGAAGGCGCCCGCGGAGAAGGACAGCGGCAGCACGGCGAGCACCGGCGCCAGCAGGAAGAGCAGCGCCAGCAGCCCGAAGGCCCAGAGCAGGATTCGTGCGGGCCTCATGC